>VFQU01000014.1_pt1 | contig 463088 bp, 378 predicted proteins | sample 3512311 | NCBI WGS metagenome assembly VFQU01 (sample SAMN10412377, study PRJNA504923) | tailings metagenome | isolation source: Relicate 3 Philex TSF3 active mining site | place: Philippines: Tuba, Benguet | collected 2017-08-29 | reverse complement strand
AATTCATTCGACTGGTAACTCTAATTCTTGTGGCCGGAGTTCGGGGAAGCTGACACTTGGATTAAGGTTTCGTAGCGATTGGTTTTACATTTTGTCTGGTCGTGATTTTCTTTACCACTATTTAAAACAAAAAAATAAAAGGCAAAAAGGACAAAAAGAGAAGAAATTGGGAAAAAATGATGTCAACTTTCTGATTGAGATCGTCCTGCTTTGTGAAATAAGCGGCCAACCAGTTAGATACAAGGGATGGATAAAGGACTACAGGCTTAAAGACGATACGTTGGAATATTTACAACTCACAAATGTCCATAGAACATTGTTGACATCTGAAAAATATAATGAGAATGAAAAATTAAAGATTACTTCATTGGCAGGAATGTTAGATAAATTTAAAAGTTTTCTTGGCATGCCGACAAGCATCGATAAGCAAAGATCGGTGAGAGAATTTGAGAACCCAACTGACATAAACTTCTTTCGTATAACAGGAGAGCTTATGATTTTTAAAGGTTCAGAAATCAAAAATTATAATGTGAGCTACAAAGAATTCCAAATATAGGATACCTGTATTATAGTATGTCTTATACTTTCTATCAAGGCTTCATGAGTTTTTAAGGCTCTGATAGGGTATCTAAAGTAAATATACACCTGCCTGAGCTTGCCAACCATAGGCTATTAACAACTTCATTCCCATAACCCGCTTCTTCAATTATCCTTATATTTATGCATGTCATTAACCTATTGCTCCTTTGTTCAGGCTGCCGGTAAAAATACCGTGCACCGGCACTATCATGACCAGGAATATGGCTTCCCGATCGATGACGACAACCTGCTGTTTGCCCGGCTGGTGCTGGAGATCAACCAGGCTGGCCTGAGCTGGGAGACCATCCTCAAGAAAAAAGATAACTTTTTCAGGGCTTTCGACGATTTCGATATTGCCAAGGTTGCGCGCTATACGGAGCGCAAAAAAGAAAAGCTGCTCCAGGATGCCGGCATCATCCGTAACCGGCTCAAGATCGAATCAGTGATTGACAATGCAGGCAGGATACAGCAGCTGCAAAAGGAATATGGCTCTTTCCGCGGCTGGCTCAACCATCATCATCCCAAAACAAAAGAGGAATGGGTAAAGCTGTTCAAGAAGACCTTCCGGTTCACCGGCGGGGAGATCGTGAACGAGTTCCTGATGAGCACCGGCTACCTGCCAGGCGCACATGCAGATACCTGCCCTGTGTATAAGAAAGTGCTGAAGCGGCACCCGCGCTGGCATACGCATCCGGCACGATAGCTGGCCGGCTATGCGTAAACCTTAGTTCGGCTGCACCGCCGGCAGGCGGTAATGCTGACCATCCCAGATAAACAGCTCATTGATCTCGTAGACCCAGAACCTGTACAAGGGTGATTTACGAAGCAGCTTTTTCACCTCGGCCGGGCTTTCTGCATTGAGGGTGATCCAGACCTTCTGGGTTTCCATCGACACGATATACTGGTCAATGACCTCTTTGTTGATCAGGAAATTGATATATGTGCGATGAGGTGGGATCAGCTCGTTGAAGTTGTCCGACATTTTGAATTGTATCGTAACCTGGTATTTCTTCATCACTGATAAAAAGACAATTCAAATGCTGAAAAGTTGCATTGACGGAATAAATTTCCAGGAAGAGGTAAAGGTGGGACGTACTGGACTCGAACCAGTGACCCCTACTCTGTCAAAGTAGTGCTCTAAACCAACTGAGCTAACGTCCCTCGCATGTAAAAATAAGCGGTTTTACAGAACAACCGTATAAAAAAAGAGCTGTCTCCTCAAAACATCGTTGCACGTCAAATAGTCCATTCTACAATATTATTCACCCACTCTTCGCGGAAAGGCGTGGAGACACGGATATAATTATCGCTATAGCCTTCCATCATGCCATTCTTGTTGTGATGCTCGAACAGCACTTTCCTGTTTTGGCCGGCATGCTGCGCGGTAAAGTACTGCATTTTCATATAAGAAAGATTGCGCAGCGCCTTATTGCGCTCATGACGTACCCGCTGGGGCACAACCGGCTTGATGGTGAGCGCATGCGTATTGTCCCGCTCCGAATAGGTAAATACATGTAGATAGGAGATATCCAACTGGTGCAGGAAATCAAAGGTCTCCTTAAAATCTTCTTCCGTCTCGCCCGGAAAGCCTACGATCACGTCCACGCCAATAGCGCAATGAGGCATCAGGGTCTTGATGAGCTGCACCCTGTCGGCATACAGCTCACGCCGGTAGCGACGGCGCATCGCGGCCAGCGTTTTATTGCTGCCGCTTTGAAGGGGTATATGGAAATGCGGCATGAACTTATCGCTGTTAGCCACCTGCTCGATGATCTCATTGGTCAGCAGATTGGGCTCGATGGAAGAGATACGGTATCGCCGGATACCTTCCACCTTTTCGAGGGCTTTTACCAGCTCAAAGAAATTCTCTTCCCGGTTTTGTATGGAGATGGAAGCGCCGGCACCATCCGGTCCTTTGCCAAAATCGCCTAAGTTGATCCCGGTAAGCACGATCTCTTTCACGCCGTTGGCGGCCAACTCTTCGGCATTCCTGACCACGTTGGCAATGCTGTCGCTGCGGCTCTTGCCACGGGCCATAGGAATGGTGCAGAAAGAGCAGTTATAATCACAGCCATCCTGCACTTTCAAAAAGGTGCGGGTACGGTCGTTCACCGAATAGGAGGAGTGGAAGCCGGACACGTCTTCAATATCGCAGCTGCAGATCCTGGCAGGATCACCTTTGGCAAGCTCGCGGATATGCGAGGCGATATTAAATTTCTCGGCAGCGCCGAGCACCAGGTCTACTCCCGGTATTTCCGAAATTTCTTTGGGCTTAAGCTGTGCATAGCAGCCGGTAATGACCACCAGGCTTTCCGGGGCCCTGCGTTGGATGCGCCTGACCAATTGACGGCATTCCTTATCGGCATTTTCGGTGACCGAGCAGGTATTGATCACGTATACGTCGGCCACATCGTCAAACTCCTTTTTTGAAAAACCTTCCTGCTCCAGCAAACGTGAAAGCGAGGAGGTCTCGGAAAAATTAAGCTTGCACCCGAGCGTATGAAAAGCGACTGTGGTTGATGCGGCCATAGAGCCGGCAAAGATAATAAAGAATAAGCTGCCGGCCGCACACGGGAGAAGATCGGCGGCCAGGCGAAGACCTGGGTAGTGGAAATTACAGGTCTTTCACGGCCAGCTGCTTAGCTGTAAGGACGGCGAATAGATGACAAGGGTAAGAAGTACGAACAACTTTGCCATCCTGCTGCTGGCGTACTCCACGATTTCCCTTTAATTTGTAAAAAATCTGCCATTGAATAAGAAATGGATGCCTTTTGTGCTGGTAGCTGCGCTGGCGATCACGCTTTTCGTGATCAGGCAATGCCGGCAACCTGAAACAACCAGGGGCAAAACCACTGCGGAAAAGACAAAGGACCCCGCCTCTGGGGTCAACCGCAACCGAGGCTTTGACCGGCGCACTTCGTATATCGAATACACGGAGCATGCCCGGTGCCGGATGCGTTGTCGTAAGATATCGCAGGCCGAGATAGAAGAGATCATGCGCGATGGCAAGATCAATTATCGGAAAAGCAACGTGAACGCCCATCCCTGCCCGGAATATGCCCTGGAAGGCATAACCTCCGATGACCAGCGCGTACGCGTCATTTTTGCGCAATGCGATTTTAAGACCAAGGTGGTGACCGCCATCGACCTGGGCACCGACTGGGTCTGCGATTGCCCCGGCGATGATAAAAAACACCAGAACAAGAATTAATGTCTTACCTGCTCAAGCCTCTCCGTTGGATATATTGTCTCTATGCCATCCTGCTTTTCGTGCTCATCATGCTGGTGATCTTTCCCTTTGTGATATTGTCCAGCTTTTTCGGGCGCATCAGGGGTGGAAATATGATATTGAAGCTTTGTATGCTGTGGGGTGATCTGTGGTTCCCCGCGGTCCTCATTTTTAATAAAAAGATATATGAAGCGCCGCACGATAAATCGCGGCAATATATTTTCGTCACCAACCATATCTCTTACCTCGATTCGGCCGTGCTGGTCAAAGCCTACCGGCAGCCGGTGCGCCCGCTGGGAAAAGTGGAGATGTCCAGGATACCTGTATTCGGGTTTATCTATCGCAATGCAATTGTGACCGTAGACCGCAGCAGCCCGGCCAACAGGGCTGTCAGCCTGCGCATGCTCCGTTCGGTGATCGGCAAGGGCATATCGGTGCTGGTATTTCCTGAAGGTACTTTCAACACTACCCATCAGCCGCTCAAAGAATTTTACGATGGCGCCTTCCGGTTAGCCATCGAGACGCAGACACCGGTAAAGCCGGTCCTTTTCCTCGACACTTACGACCGTATGCACTATGGCAGCATTTTTTCCCTGAACCCCGGTCGTTCCAGGATCGTGTACCTCGACGAGATCCCGGTGGCCGGGCTCACGCTGGCGGATGTAAGCCGGCTCAAGGAAAAAGTAAAAGCCTATATGGAAGAAAGGCTCCGCGCTTACCAGGTTGGGTGGATAAAGCCCGGGCGTGATGCCAGGCCTGCCTGAACGTACGTATCTTTACCGCTTACATGCCTGCAACAGCACCAGATATCACGGCCAGTTTTCCATTTCCCGATGCGCCGCTTTATGCCGAGGTCATCATCCCGCTGGCATTGCCCAAGAACTATACCTGGGCCGTTCCGGTCAATTTACGCGACAACCTGCATATTGGCTGCCGGGTAGAAGTGAACCTGGGCAGGAATAAGCGCTATGCCGGCATAGTGAAGCGGCTGCATACTGACAAGCCTGAATTTTTCGAGCCGAAAGAAGTGCTGAACGTGCTGGACCTGGCACCGGTAGTGTACGAGGAACAGCTACGTCTTTGGGAATGGATGGCACATTATTATATGTGCAGCGAAGGGGAAGTGATGGCTGCGGCCCTGCCGGCCCATTTCAAGCTCTCGAGCGAGACCATCCTGGTAAGCAATGATGAATACGGCGATGATTTTTCCGGGCTTGATCACGATGAGTACCTGGTGGCCGAAGCGCTGATCCTGAAAAAGGAGCTGTCGCTTGCCGAAGTGCAGCAGCTGCTCGATTCCTCGCATGTTTACCCGGTCATCAACCGGCTTATCAGCAAAAAGGTTTGTTATGTATGGGAATCGCTGAAGCAGACCTATACGCCCAAGAAAGAGACCTATGTGCTGCTGCATCATAAGTACGAGCAGGAAGACGAGCTGGAAAAATTGTTCAATGAAGATAAAAAGCTGCAGCGGGCTGAGAAGCAGATGGAGCTGCTGCTAAGCTACCTGCACCTGCTGAAGACAGAAGGAGAGGTCACTAAAAGCAGCCTGCTGAAAAAATCCGGCGCCAGCGATGCCCAGCTGAAAGGGCTGGTCGATAAGCAAATACTATGGACTGAAAAAAGGGCTGTTGACAGGCTACGCTACCTGCCCCGTGACATCCTGATAGATTTTGAGCTTACGCCGGCACAGCAGACGGCGCTTGACCAGGTCAGGGAAGCTTTTGCATCCAGGAAGGTTTGCCTGCTGCATGGCGTGACAGCCAGCGGCAAGACCCAGCTTTATATCAAGCTGATCGAGGAATATATCCGGCAGGGGAAGCAGGTATTGTACATGCTGCCCGAAATAGCCCTCACCTCGCAGCTTATCCGCCGGCTCCAAAAGCATTTTGGCGGTTATGTCGGCATCTATCATTCCAGGTTCTCGCAGAATGAACGCGTAGAGATCTGGAACAAGGTAAAGGAAGGTGAGATAAAGGTGATCCTGGGCGCGCGCTCTTCCGTATTCCTTCCTTACCAGGAGCTGGGGCTCATCGTCTGCGATGAGGAGCATGATGCTTCTTACAAGCAGCAGGAACCGGCGCCACGCTACAACGGGCGTGATGCTGCCGTATACTTTGCTTCGCTCTTCAATGCCAGGGTAGTGCTGGGCAGCGCTACCCCTTCGCTGGAAACCTATTACAACACCGTTACCGGTAAATACGGGCTGGCCGAGCTGATGCAGCGTTTCGGGGATGTACAGCTTCCGCCTATCGGCATTGTGGATACGCGCAAGATACAAGGCACCGGCAAGCCCCGCATTATGCTGTCGCCGCCGTTGGTAGAAGCCATACAGGAAGTGATCGATCGCGACCGGCAGGTGATCCTCTTCCAGAACCGCCGCGGGTACACGCCTTACCAGGTATGCACCGTATGCGGCTGGGTGCCTCAATGCAGGCATTGCGATGTATCGCTCACCTTTCATAAGCTTAACAACAGGCTGCAGTGCCATTACTGCGGCGCTTCCTATGCGCCCTTGCATACCTGCGCTGCCTGCGGCAGCCATAGCTTTGCCCAGAAGAACTTCGGCACGGAAAAGATCGAAGAGATGCTGCAGGAAACTTTTCCCAGGGCAAGGGTTGCCAGGATGGACATGGATACGGTAAAGGGCAAGAATGCCCACGACATGCTTATACAGCAATTTGAGCAGCAACGTATCGATATCCTGGTAGGTACCCAGATGGTAGTAAAGGGCCTTGATTTCGACCGGGTTGACCTGGTAGGTATCCTCGATGCGGATGGCCTGCTGCATTTTGCCGACTTCAGGGTCAACGAGCGGGCCTTTCAGCTGATGGAGCAGGTAAGCGGTCGTGCCGGCAGGAGAGATGCCATGGGCAAAGTGCTTATTCAAACCTCGCAGCCTTCGCATCCGGTGCTGGCTTTTGTGCAGCAACATGATTACAAGCGCATGTTTGCCGACGAGATCGGCAAGCGGAAGCAGTTCTTTTATCCTCCTTTCTCACGGTTGATACAGCTGTCGTTCCGGCATAAGATCAAGGAAGTGGTGCAGGAAGCTGCCCACCGGTACGCGGATGCGCTCAAGAACCGCTACAATGATTATCTCAATGGCCCGGCCGAGCCCGTGGTCAGCAGGGTGCGCAACCAGTACCTTATGGAGTTGCTGCTCAAGCTGCCGCGCGACCAGAAGCTGATCAATGCCTGTAAGCATGACCTGCTGGACCAAATAGCCATGCTGCACCAGGATAAAAGGTTCAGGAGCGTGATAGTGATACCTGATGTGGATGAGATCTGATAGCTGCTATAAAGCTGCTTATTCGCCCGCCAGCTTTTTTATGTCCTCGTAAGTATAGCGGAATATGCCCGGGGTTTCGATGGAAGCTGCTTTTACCATGGCTTTGGCAACCGTATGCCCCTGGATGGCCCGGTATTTTTTCCAGCTGCCTGCCAGCAACCCTGATAACAGCTGCGTGGTTTTTTGCAGAAAACCTTCACCCGGCCGGTGCTCGCTGCGATGGCCCAGCAGCATGGAAGGCTGCATGATATGAAGGTATTGCAGCCCGGTGGCCTGCAGCCTTTCTTCCAGCTCGCCTTTAAGCTGCAGATAAAAATTACGGCTGCGGCTGTTGGCGCCTACAGAAGTGATAACGATAAATCTTTCACAGCCATTTTCCCGCCCGATGCGTGCTACTTTCAGGGGTATATCCAGGTCAATGCGGCGATAAAGGTCTTTATTGCCTTTTACCTTTTTCTGCGTGGTACCGATGGCGCAGAAGATCACATCCACGCCTTCAAGCGCCAGGCGCACCGATTCGTAGTCGGAAAAATCGACCAGCTTTATTTCCAGTCCGGGCGCCGTTCTCTCAACAGGCCGGCGGACGAGGATGCGTACGGTATCAAAGGAAGCATCCTGCAGCAGGAGCTCCTGCAGGTTCTGCCCGATCATACCGGTGGCCCCGATGATAGCTGCTGTTTTTCCGCTCATATTTTTTGCTGTATAATTGCTTAATTTAATAAGATGCAAGTTCAGGAAAATTTCCCGTTAAAAGCCTATAATACTTTTGGCATTGAAGCGAATGCGCGGTGGTTCGCGGCTTTTGCCGATGTGGCGCAATTGTCGTCCCTGCTTGACAGGTATCCCCGTGCAGCGCGGCTGGTGCTGGGAGGTGGCAGCAATATACTTTTTACAGGTAACTATGACGGGCTGGTGCTAAAGAACGAGATAGGAGGTATACAGCTGGTGGCAGAAGACGATGAAAATGTATATGTAAAAGCCGGCGCAGGGGAGAACTGGCATCTTTTTGTGCAGCATTGCATTGGCCAGCAATGGGCAGGGCTGGAAAACCTGTCGCTGATACCGGGCTGCACAGGAGCTTCGCCCATGCAGAATATAGGCGCATACGGCGTGGAGGTCCGCGACGTATTTCATGAGCTTACGGCTTATCACCTGCAAGAAAAGAGCAACTATACCTTCCGGCCGGGAGATTGCGATTTTGGCTATCGCGAGAGCGTGTTCAAGAAAAAATACAAGGGGCAGTTCGTGATCACGGATGTTACTTTCCGGCTTAATAAGAGACCGGTGTTCAATACCAGCTATGGCGCCATCGAAGAAGAGCTTGATAAGATGGGCGTAACAGCATTATCGATACGGGCCATAGCAGATGCTGTGATCAGGATACGCTCTTCCAAGCTGCCTGACCCCCGTGAAATAGGGAATGCCGGCAGCTTCTTTAAGAACCCTGTGGTCGACAGACAGCAGTTCCTGCAGCTGAAAGAAATATATCCTTCCATACCCGGGTACCCTCATGATAACGATGCGGTCAAGATAGCGGCCGGCTGGCTGATAGAGCAGTGCGGCTGGAAAGGGTTTCGTAAGGGGGACGCCGGGGTACATGCGCGGCAGGCGCTCGTGCTTGTAAACTACGGCCGGGCTACAGGCAGGGAAATATACGATCTCAGTGAAGAGATAAAGCAATCTGTCAGGGAAAAATTCAATGTGCTGCTGGAAAGAGAAGTAAACATTATTTAGCATCTTTGCAGCACACCAAAAAGATAATCTATGAAACGGATCGCAAGTTTAGTAGTAATGGCATTGGCTATCCAGGGCACCACTTTTGCGCAGACAGAGATCGGCGGGCGTTCCGTACGCCTGGGCTTTAAGCTGGATCCTGTATTTATCAACAATCTCAGGCCGGCTGATAACGGCGTGGAAAAGGACGGCAGCGGCTTTGGTTTTTCTTATGGCCTCATGACTGATTTTCTTTTCAGTGATGGCAACAGCGCTTTTGCCAGCGGCATCGAAGTAACGCATGCCACCTCGCATCTCAAGTACACTGATGCCGATAAAGGGCTTTACCGCGGGCAGGCTGCCGGCCTGGAGCAAAAGTATGAGCTAAGGCTGCAATACATCCAGATACCTCTTTCCATAAAGCTGAAGACAAACCCCAATAATAACTTTCTTTTCTGGGGGCAGTTTGGCACCTATCTCGGGGCGTTGATCGGCGCGCGTGGCGATTACCAGTACGGGGCTACTTCTGTTACTAAGGCCAAGATGATAAAAGAAGTGAATCCGCTGAATATGGGGCTGCTGATCGGTGCAGGCGGTGAATACCATGTTGCCGAAAGAACGGATCTTTTCTTTGGCCTGGGGTTGGAGAATGGCTTTGTAGATGTAACCCGCAATAAAAGATGGAATGATGGAAAGGTCAGCCTCAACCGCTGGGCATTGCGCCTGGGCGTATTCTTCTGAAAATATTTTTCAAGCGTAAGATCACCGGCCTGCTGAACAGGCCGGTGATCTTTTTATGGATGCGCCTAAGCAGGCAGGTCAGGCTTCCTCATCAAACTCGCCTTCATAATCATCCTCGTTGCCCAGGTTCATCATGCTGCCGATCAGGTCCTTGAACTCTACCTTATTCTCCAGGATCTTTTTGCTGATCAGCGAATAGGAGGCAAGACCATGCAGCACGAACTCCATGAGCAGGGCGGCCTGCATATCATTGGCCTGTGAAAAGTATTTCCTGACCAGGGCATGCAACCCGTCTACCTGGTACAACGATACCAGCTTGTCCTTATCGCTGGTGCTGAAAGAGAGGTTTATATGGTTGCCTTTATCGAACCAGCTGATGATAGAGCGATAGGGGTTGTCGTCGGCCCTTTCCTGCTGGGAAGCTTTGCCTGTATTGCGGCGCTTCTTCATCACTTCGGGGTTGGGAAAATATTGGATAAACTGGGTACGGATGGCTTTATCAACCAGGTTCATGGCTACCTGGTAAGGTCCTTCCTGTTCTCCCTCGTACACCAGCTCTACCTTACCGGTGATGGAGGGAATGATGCCAGCCAGGTCGCTGATCCATACCTGGGTGTTTTTCTCATGGTTGACGATCGCTCTCCGCTCGGCAGCGCTCACGGCATTCTCAAAGGCGGAAATGGTCAGACGGGCAGATACCCCGCTTTTCTTATCGACCAGCTCGCTATTGCGTGCTTCAAAGGCTACCTGCTCGATCAGCCTTTTTACCAGGTCGCTGACCGCTACTTTCTCCTTTTGCTCGATGTTTATATCGGCTTCCTGCTCCGTGATCTCCAGTGCCTGTTCCAGCGAACGCGGATAGTGCGTAAGTATCTGGCTTTCTATCCTGTCTTTAAGCGGCGTAACAATGGAGCCCCTATTGGTATAATCTTCCGGGTTGGCAGTGAATACAAAAAGGATATCAAGTGGCAGGCGAAGCTTAAAGCCCCTGATCTGCACATCGCCTTCTTCCAGTATGTTGAAAAGGGCCACCTGTATGCGGGCCTGAAGGTCGGGCAGCTCATTGATCACGAATATGCTGCGGTTGCTGCGCGGGATTATGCCATAATGTATCACCCGCTCATCGGCAAAGTTTAGCTTGAGGTTGGCAGCCTTGATAGGATCGATATCACCGATCAGGTCGGCTACGCTTACATCGGGAGTGGCCAGCTTTTCGCCGTAACGCTGTGACCGGTGCAGCCATGCTATGGGCGTGGCATCACCTTTTTCTGCTATCAGCTCGCGCGCATATTTGGAGATCGGCTGCAGGGGATCGTCATTGATGTCGCTGCCGGGTATAACAGGAATATATTCATCCAGCAGCTCCGTCATCTGCCGGGCCATCCTGGTCTTGGCCTGGCCGCGGAGACCGAGAAAAAGAATATTGTGCTTGCTGAGCAAAGCACGCTCTACGTCGGGGATCACCGTATCCTCGTACCCGATAATGCCGGAAAAAGTAGGCTCTTGCATTCGCAGGCGCCCGATCAGGTTCTGACGGATCTCTTCCTTGATGCTTTTGGAACGGTAGCCGGCGGCTTTGAGCTCGCCCAGGGTTTTTATTGTGTTCATAGCCGGTAACAGGTAAAGACAACCTGTAATGATGTTTTAAATGAGGAATAGGGTTGATGATCATCGGCAGCAATCGTGCCGGCAGCGCATGCCGGCCTCAATAAACGGTCTTTCGTTTGCCGCTTTCAAAATCCTTGAAAATAAAGGCTCCGAGCTTATCCAGCGAAGCAAAGAATGCTTTACCCTGGTTCATTTCCGTGAACTCCTGCACAAACTGCTGCAGGTAAGGATCGGTAGCGATCATAAAGGTGGTGATAGGTATTTTGAGCTTCTTGCATTGTGCCGCCAGGTTCATGCAGCGGTTGATCACTTTGCGGTCAAGCCCGAAGCTGTTCTTATAGTACCGCTTGCCGATCTTCAGGCAGGTCGGCTTGCCGTCGGTGATCATGAATATCTGCTTGTTGGGATTTTTTCTCCTGCGCAATATATCCATCGCCAGCTCGAGACCTGCCACGGTATTGGTGTGATAAGGGCCTACCTGCAGGTAAGGCAGATCCTTGATCTCGATAGGCCAGGCATCATTTCCAAATACCACGATGTCAAGCGTGTCCTTGGGATATTTCGTCTGTATCAGCTCGCTGAGGGCCATGGCCACTTTTTTGGCCGGGGTGATACGGTCTTCGCCATACAGTATCATGGAGTGGGAGATATCGATCATCAGCACGGTTGAGGTCTGCGATTTAAAATCCGTTTCGCGGATAGCCAGGTCTTCTTCCTGCATGCGGAAGCTGTCGATGCCATGATTGATCTGGGCATTGCGGATGCTTTCGGTAAAGTCGATCTGCTCCAGCATATCTCCAAACTGGAACTGCCTTGTTTCCGGGTTCAGCTCGTCGCCCTGGCCGGGCTTAAAGCTTTGATGGTCTCCTTTTTTCGTTTTCTTGAGCTTGCCGAATATCTCTTCCAGGCTTTTTTTGCGGATACCCTGCTCGGTCTTGGAGGTGATCTTTATCTGTCCTGTCTGCTTGTCATCGGTAATATAGCCTTTCTGCTTAAGATCCTCAATAAAATCGCCCATGCCGTACTTGTCATCGGTCAGCTCGTATTTTTTATCCAGCTCATTGAGCCATTGCAGGGCTTCGCTTACATCACCGCTTGTATAGGTAAGCAGCTGGAGGAATATATCAAGCAGCTGCTCGAAACGGCTTTTCCCATTGGCGCGGGCATCGAAACGTGTAAAATGAAAACCTCTCATATCCGGAATTTATGCTGCGGTACTCAGCAATTTACAAAAACAGGACCATAACCTCTCTCATAACAAACTACCAGGTTTAAAGTTGGATAAAAAAAGAAACCCCTACTGGTGCAGGGGTTTCGTAACTGGCTGAAGGCTGTTGCCTTTATTTATTGTTCGAGTCAATGCCCGGCAGTTCGAGCGATGAGCTGTGCTCGCTGCTGTTATTGACAGCAGGCTTGATGGCATTGGGGTTATAACGTTGCTCCAGCGCGTCGAGCAGGCTCAGGAAGTAAGCGTTGCGGGCAGCTTCTCCTTCGCGTCCGTCAAAAGCAGAGAAGAAAGGCTCCTTGTTCTGGCGAAGGTATTCGTAATAAGCCGCTTGCTGCTCGAGATCCTTTTTCAATGCGGCCCTGACCTCGCCGGCCAGCTTCAGGTTGCCGGCCTTATAGCAGGCTTCCAGGTAAGCAAGGCTGTTGATATTGTGCTGGTTGCCCCGGCTCACCATCGCATAAGGCATATCTTCTTTATGGATCAGGCTTTCACAACGCTCCAGCAGCTTCAGGGCCTCATCCTTCCTGCCTGCATCGGCCAGGTTGCCTGCTGCTTCTGCGTAGGTATTGCGGATATTCAGGATATGACGCCTGTTCTCCTCATCGAAATAAGTGCCTTTCTTGCTATCGAACACAAACTTGTTCAGCAGGTTTTGCCCGATAGCGCTGAGATTATTGTCTTTGGAGAAGGTATTGATCATCCAGTTGGCGGCCATATTGGTAGATGTCACGGGCACGAGGCGATAGGCCAGCCCGTCTTTACGGAGATAGCCGTCAAAGCCGCTGACGCCATAGGGCGATGTGAAATAGATAGGACGTTGCCATTTATTGGCAGCCACGATATTGAGCACCATCAGGTCGTTGCGCTGGATGGCATTCTGGCCGGCCGGCAGCTCAAAGCGGATCTCGCTCAGTACGCTGTCTGTCGGGCTTACTGTACCATTTCGGCGCACCAGGTCGACATCTACCGGCAGGGTGAATTTGCGGATAGGCATGATATCCTGGCCTACATCCCTTTTTGTTTCAGGATCAAGATAGGGTTTGCCTAACACCTCTTTCATCACACGGTACAGATCAGGATAGCTGTTGGCAAAACGGGGATCTTCCTGGATGAACAGGTACTCGCGGTTATGACCTTCGATCTGCTCAGGGCTCCAGATCACGTCTACAGAATCGGCCTGGTTCACCTTGCGGCGGAGCTGGTTGATATACCAGTCAATGCCCAGCAGGCTATTATTGATAATGCGTATATCGGGGCGCACGCCTTCCACTTCCTGGGCATACCAGAGCGGGTAGGTATCATTATCGCCATAGGTGAACAGGATGGCATTGGGAGCGCAGCTTTCCAGGTAATCCCTGGCCAGGTCGGGTGCCAGGGTCTTGGTGCTCCTGTTATGATCATCCCATTCCTGCTGCGCCATCAGCAAGGGCACAGCCAGGCATAGCAGCGAAGTAGCCAGGTTCAGCACCGGGCTGTTCTGCCCATTTCCCGAAACGGCGCGCACCAGGTAAGTCACCCCCGCGGCAACGAGAGCATACAGGATAGAGGCATAGATACAGGCGGCAAATACGCCACCTACCGAATGACCTGGCAGACAGCTCAGCAGGGTCACCAGGAAGGTAAGCCCGCTACCATATACCAGCACGTTCTGGAAGTTCAGCTTATCCTGCTTTTCCCTGGCCAGGCGCACAAATGCCACTACGGCCAGGCCTATCCAGATCGCGAAGGCGTAGAACGAGCCTGCATAGGCATAATCACGCTCACGCGGCTGATTGCCCGGCTGGTTAAGGTAAAGCACAATGGCAAGACCGGTAAAGAAGAACAGCAGCATGCTCACGATCCAGTCTTTCCTGTTCTTGATGAACTGGTACACGAAACCTATCACACCCAGGATAAAGGGCAGCAGGTAGAGCGTATTATGCGCTTTGTTGGTCTTGATGCTGTCAGGTATCTTGGCCTGGTCGCCCAGGCGGGCATTGTCGATCAATGAAATGCCGGTCAGCCAGTTCCCGTCCCGCTTATTGCCATCGCCTTGTATGTCATTCTGCTTACCGGCAAAGTTCCACATAAAGTACCGCCAGTACATAAAGCCCATCTGGTAAGTGAAGAACCATTCTACGTTTTGACTGAAGGTGGGTGGGTCGTATCGTTCACGACCAGTTTGGGGATCGGTGCTGCGGCCTATGCCCAGCCAGTCGGCATAGAACTGGGCATGACGCTGCTCGTTGCTGCTATCCCATATACGGGGAAAGAGACGCATGTCTTCGCGCCGGTAGCGTATTTCTTTTTCACGGCCGATCTCGATATAGCGATCCTTGCCTTTTACGTATTTCATTTCGCCATAGATATAGGGATCGCCATTCTCATCCCGCTCTATCTGGGCCGAGAAGTGAGGGCCGTATACCAGCGGGGCGCTGCCGTACTGCTCACGGCTGAGATAATATACCAGGTTGATGGGATTGTCGACATTGTTCATATCGATCACCGGGTTGGCATTGGAGCGGATCAGCGCGGTAAAGTACATAAAATAGCCAAGCATAATGAAGGCATAGCACCAGAGGCTTAGCTTTAATATTTTCAGGGCTCCAGGCTTTAGCAGGTAGCCGACCGCAGTGGCTATGCCGGCCACCAGGATAAATTTCATGAACTTCCAGCCGGCGCCGGAGCTCATTACGAAAGGCAGGAGGGAAAGAAGCAGGAAAAGAATGAACCAAACGGTCAGCTTGCCTTTGCTGATATTCTTTTCGGTGAAGCTGAGCGCCCATACTACCAGGGCTGCCAGGGCCACAAAATAAACGGCAAAGCCGGAGAAGAAAGGCAGGCCCATCGAGTTCACGAAGAACACGTCAAACAGGCCGGCCGCCTTCATCGAATATTGAATAACGACTACCTGTACGATACCCACTATCACGCAGCCGATCAGGAAAGCGATCACCGAGCCTTTTAAGGTAGGCGGATAGCGACGGTAATAATAGATCATAACGATGGCCGGGATGGTCAGCAGGTTCAGCAGGTGCACCCCGATGGAAAGACCCATCATAAAGAAAAGGTAGATGATCCAGCGGTCAGAACGGGCGCGGGCAGCTTCATCCGTGCCAGCCTGCTCATCGGCATGCTCCCATTTCAGCATGGCCCAGAATACAAGCGCGGTAAAGAAAGACGACAAGGCATATACCTCACCTTCCACGCCGCTGTACCAGAAAGAGTCGCTGAAAGTGTAGGCAAGGGCCCCTACTATACCGGCGGCCATTACGGTAAAGATCTGCTGGCCTTCCAGTTGCTCGCCTTTGCTTACGAATATCTTGCGGGCAAAATGGGTGATGGTCCAGAAAAGGAACAATATCGTGGCGGCATTAGCGGCAGCGCTCATGAAGTTGACCGCGTTGGCCGCCGTCATCGGGTCATCGCCGAACAATATGATAAAGAACCTGCCCAGCAGGGTGAACATGGGAGCGCCCGGAGGGTGGGGCAATCCCAGCTTATAGGCACAGGCCACAAATTCGCCGCAATCCCACAGGCTGCCCCGTGCTTCACGGGTCAGCATATAGGTCAGCATCGCTACTAAGAACACGGCCCAGCCGGTCAGGTTATTGACTTTTCTGAAATTCATAATGGGGTCTGTTTTGAAAGAAGGCAAAAATAGGGATATTCAGTTCATAGTGCGCGCCCCTCAACGAACAGTTTCGTTAAGGATCTGAAGATTTCAAGGGCCAGGAACGGCTGCGGTTTGGGGGTACCAGGCAAGGCTATTACATTTGTGACCATCAACTGCTTATGCTGCGGCTATTCATTTCGCTCACCGTCCTATCCTGCGTCTGTGCCTGCCGGCCCCCGGCCGGGCCGGCATTACCCGGGCCAATGGCGTCCCTGCAGGGCGACTGGCTGGTGCTTTATCCCAAGCATTATCTCGATAATGATGCGCAAAAAGCCGCGTATGTAAAAGCGCAGGACTCAATAGCAGGGCTGCTGGGGCTGAAAATAATCAGCTTCCGGGCAGACGGCAGCTTTGTGCAGGCAGATAGCCTGTTCAGGAGCACCGGGCACTGGTCGATGCCGGCAGATGAGGTAGTGCTGATAGATAAAGGAGGGAAAGGACTGGACCGTTTCAAAGGCGAATATAATGGCGTTTACCACGACACCCTGCGTATTACGGAGTATATCCCGCTCGACAGCCAGAAGATAAAGGTGGTATGGCACCTGAAGCGCCTCAGCGAAAAGCAGCAGAAAATGCTGGCCAGCGAAAAAGGCAACTGGTGGCGCCGCTTGCCGGCTGCTCCTGAAACCCGGGCGGAGATCCGGTTAAGGCTCACGGCTATGCTAAGCTATTATGCCTGCTATTTTTACATGGTGTCAGCGGAGTCTGCCTATTTTAAGGGTGACCGGCTCTGCCTGCCTTTTAAATACTACCAGCACTGGGTGCAGCTGCAGCCGTTCAATACCGATGGCTGGTTCGCGTCTTTCTTTTTCGATAAGGAGCAGGCGGCCGAGGCTTATGCCATGCTCAGCCAGGCCGTGAAGAAAAGCCAGGAAAAACGCTTCCCGTCCGGTAAGGATTTCGTGATAGAATATGCCATGTATTTTGAACGGCTGGCAGAGATAGCCGCTAAGGAATAGCGGGTTTATTCAAAATATACTCTTACCGTTTGATAGAACAACTGGTTTTGCATGATGCCAGCCACCTGCCTGGTCTTTTCCGAAAAGCCTTTCAGGCCAAAAAGACCGGCAGCATTTCCTTTGTTGATGGCTATTTCCAGGTAACCTGCACTATTGAACAGGGCCAGCTTTTCTCCCTCCTGCACGTCGGCATACGATTCGCTGATGCGATCGATCATTTCATCGCGCTTGAACACGATACGAAAGCTTCTTCCCTTACGCTGCTCCTCGAACTGTTCGTGGGTGATATTGACGACCACGTTCTCGAAATTGTCGATAAAGATGATCTGCCCTTCGATATAATTTTTGTCGAGCAGGGGCCGCAGGTGGTTCTTTTCCGTATAGCTGGTATCAGGCTCGCCGATATCCTGTATAGCATGGCCCTGCACCAGTTGATTTACTACTTTCCCCATTATGCCGGTACAATAAATGGTATTGCGGATAGCCGTTTTATCGAGGGGGATGCCGATCACCATTTCCGGTTTTTCTTCCAGGATCATATTCAGCAGCCCATTGTCGGCGCAAAGAAAATACTGGTCGCGGTGAAAGGCCAGCAGCAGCTTTTCGGGTTTTTTCTCAAACAGGTTTACCAGTACCAGGTGGTAGCTGTAAGGCGGGAAATTGCGGATCGCGCTCCTGCATATATACGCTGTCTGCGGGTAGTTGAAAGGGGAAATATTATGCGATATATCGATGAGCTGGAACGCAGGGTTTACCTGTAGCAGCTGCGCCTTTATTGCCCCCACCAGGTAATCCTGGTGCCCGATATCTGAGGTAAGGGTTAGTAAAGGCATAATCGAAGAAGCGGTAATATTTTTAAGAAAAAAAGAATATAGCGCGGACAGCGGTTATTTCACGAGTTCCCCATTCCTGAAATAGAACTTGTGCACCAGCTTGTCGGTCCATTTAGGGAACAGCTTGTTCAGCCATACCGTGCGTTTGCCGGTAAAGGTGAGCACGATGGTACGCTTCTTTTTTTCTATGGCATGCAATATATGCTGCGCGCATTCCTCGGCCGGCATCATTTTATTTTCATCCATGGGGCTTTCTCCCTGGGCATGACCTTCTTTATCGAGGGCCGCGTTACGGATATTGGAAGTGGTGAAGCCGGGGCATACCCACATTACATGCACCCCGTCATTCATCAGCTCGGTCTTGATCGACTCAAGCCAGCCCTGCAGCGCAAATTTGGACGCCGAATAGCCGTTACGACCCGGGAGACCGCGATAACCGGCAATGGATGACACGCCCACTATAGTGCCTTTTCGCTCAATAATGGAAGAAAGGGCGTACTTAGTGCAGTACACGCTACCCCAGAAATTGATATCCATTACTTTCCTGATCACGTCGATATTCGAGTCTTTCAGCAGCGAGCGCATAGAAATGCCGGCATTGTTGATCAGTATGTCTACCCCTCCGAAGAACTTGACGGTGGTCTCTATCAGCCGGCGACAGTCGTTTTCGTTGCTCACATCGGCCACCATGGTATGTAATGGCGAAGAAGGATGGGTAGACTGCAGGCGGTACAGCTTGTCATGATCCCGGCCACAGGTGGCCACTTTGGCGCCAGCCATCAATAATTGATCTACCAGGGCTTTGCCGATCCCTTCCGTACCTCCTGTTACTACCACCACCTTGTCTTTGAAATAAGCAGACATATACGACTGAATTTGGTACAAACCTACTCTAAAAAAAAGCAATAATAAAAGCCGTTTACAGAATAATAAAAGCAGGGCAATAGGTTGGTAAAACGCAGTTGTTACGAATATGTCGCCGGCGGCTGGCAAAAACCGGTAAGCATAAAAATGATCATAGGGCATACTGAAATAAGAACAGGCTGGCGATCGCCGAACAACTGGCCCTGTTCATCGCATAATTGCCCCTTTTCATCGAAATAATTCCTGGCCGGCATGCAGGTGGAATATATTTGTCATGGTTTTTCATAGGATATTGGATTTTATGCAAGGGGTGTATTTTTATACTGCCCCTTTTTTCATGCCCGGCTCATTTCTTGCACTTCATAACCATCAGGCCGTTAGCCCCGCTTCATTATCCGGAAAAGTCACGCTGATATTCTGCAGTATTCCCCTGCATAAAAGGCATAGGAATTGAGGGCTTATAAGATATTGACTATAGGGTATGAAAAGAAAAAAGCTGGAAAAATATGTAAAGAAGCTGATGAGGCGTATCAGGAAAGCGGCAGAGGCCATTGCCCGGGCAGACGGAATCGAAGAAGCCGTTCACCAGCTACGCGTCAGCTTTAAAAAGCTGCGCGCCTTTGTGCGGCTGGCAAAAATACGGCCGGAAGGCTCAAAGCGGTCTGCCCAATTTTCCAGGCTGAAGCAGGTTTACCGGCTGGCTGGCCGCCTGCGTGACCAGCAGCTGTACCTGCACCAGCTCGACGGGCTGTATAAAGGCCGGAGCGTTTACAGGGATGCTGTGCAGACCCGGATCGACCGCCTGCACATGCAGCTGCAGGCGGTCCTTAAGCGCTTTTCCTTTGCTCTTATGGCAAGAAGCGTCATAAAAGCGCTACCACGAAGGATCACCCGCAAGCGGCTAAATGCTTTTATAGAGGATAAGCAGCTTACGGTAGAGCATATACTGGCATCTTCATATCCATCCTCCCCGTCCTTGCACGCTATCCGTAAGGCCCTGAAAGATATTTTATATAATCTTTCTCTTTTTCATAAACCGGTGAATGCTTATCTGCCGATTGCCGGTGCCACCGACCCGGGCTCTTTCAAGCACCTGCTGAAGCAGCTTGGGCGCCACCAGGACTATGTAGAAGGCCAGGCCCTGCTACAGGCAGCTCATCACCAGGGCGCGTTGGATATGGCAGATCATATAGCGCTCTCGGTAGCCGGCAGGCAATGGGAGCGGGAAGACCGGATGCTGATAGCCTCTCTTTGGCGTGAAAATGAAGGCTCCCGGGGAAATATGGATTAAAAAATGATGACGGCAAACAGTAAAAGAGCAATAACCGGGGCTCAGGAACAAAGACACTGAATGGCTTCCGCAAGGCTTAAAGTACGCCCAGTATTTTTTTGCGTAAATGATGCAACCGGTGGCCTACCGTGAGGGAAACAGCCATATTGACCTTATCCATATTTTTCAGGAAAAGATTGGTGCGCAGCTCTTGCCAGCTTGCTCTCAGGTATGCATAATAGTCAGGCCCGTTGTAGCCCCCGGTAAGCCAGGCCTGCATGTCGGTAGCTATTTTATACCGGTGGTTGCCGGTATTGATCTCGCGGAGAGGCCCGGCCCCTGCTACCACGGCCGGAGAGAACATCCAGGCGCCCTGGCGAAAGGAGAAGCTATAGGCATAGCCTGCGCGCACCAGCACTGATATCCATTCGGGTCCTGATGCCAAAAGATCGTAAGTGGCCGGGTCGCTCACCAGGCCGGTAGTAGGCGTGGGCCAGCTTATTTTCTGCCACATAGGCGTAGCCATAAAAAATAATGCCCCGGCAGGTTTTACCTGCTGCTCCGAAAAGCTATGCGCGGCCCTGAACGAAAACCGGCGGGTATTGGTATAATAGAAATAGTCCAGTCCTGCCTGATTGAACTTAATGCCGCGGAAAGCAGCAAAGGAGCCGGCATGCTCTGCCGGTATCAGCAGGCCATTATAAGAGCTGTAAAAAGGAATAAAGGTCATGCGGCGGCCTCCGAAACGAAAGCGGAAAGAAGTGTATTGCAGCTTAATGTTTCGGGCCAGCTGGGTGCCCGGAATATTAAAGGCATATTGCAGCGACAGCCATTTATAATTCACATAAGCGCCCAGGTAGCCGCTGTTATTGGCCGCCAGGCGATAATCATCGCGCCGGTCGCGCGCCCGGTGAAAATTGAAGCGGGTACCGCTGATGCCGGTATATATTTCCGTTACGTTCGGTCTCTCGAATGATTTGATAAAAGATGTATCTACCCGCTGTGCCGGCGCAGGCAGCTGGCTTATAGCGCAGACCGCAAGCATGAAAAGGTAATATGAAAGCCGTACACTGCCCATGAGTTGATTTATTTGCCAGCCTTCTGCAAAGATTATACAGGAATGGAGAAGATTTCTTCAAATTAACATCTTTTATATATCGGTGGAAAGATTTACCCCGGCCCTAAGGTCGGACCCTTCAGGCCAGGGCAATAAAATAGACCGGGCAGCCATTGCCTGCATCAGGCAGGCGATCATTTTTTGATATTAAAACAAATAGGTAAAGCTAAGCTTCGCAAAGAATGGCGTACCCGGCGTAAAATGGATCTCCGAAATAGCCGAAGGCTCATTGTACAAGCGGCTTTCCGTATCAAACTGCGTTTCTTTCCATTTTACATTAAAAATATTCTGTAAGGAAAGCCCGATCTCATATTTCTTTCTCGCAAAGTTCACCGTACCATCGGTAACAAAATAGCCTTTTGCTATCACGGATTTATCTTCATTGGCAGGGCGGTCTGCCATATAGCGATACCTTAGAGAAGCGCTGATATCCTGCGGGCCCTTGAAGGTAAGCCCGCCCGTGGAAGTAAATACCGGGGCCAATGGCAGGTAGTTCTCTCCTTTTGCCTCCTGCACGAAGCGGCTGTGCGCATAGTTCAGATCGATATCGGCATACAGCCATTTGAATGGCTGGTAGCGGGCAGAAATATCCAGCCCGTACCGCTCGCTTTTACCGCTCGGCTCAACGATGGCTTCATCGCCTACATATACAAATTCCTGGTCAAGCCAGAGATACCAGACCGCGGCATTGACCAGCAGGTTCCGGGCGGGCTTCAAGACGGTGCCCAGGTCGGTGCCATAGGCAGCCGGGAGCACCTGGAGACCATTCTGTGCCACTGCCACCCTTGTGTCATTGGAATGAAAACCCTTGCCGGCGTTCAGGTAGAGCTGCGCTTTATCATTTGCATGATAATACAAGCTGAGCTTGGGCGATAATGTAGCGCTTACCGACTTTTCCTTATTATCCCCATTTAATTTGTCAAGGTATTGATCCCGGAAATGATCATATCGCAGGCCCGTATTGGCGCTGAACTTTGGTGAAAATACAAAGGTCTCGCTTATATAAGCGGCCAGGTTGATCTCTGAAATATCGCCCAGCATCAATGGCGCGGTGGTGATATTCCTGTCCTTTGTTCTTGACAGCTCGGAATTTCCCGTTTTATCAGCCCTTATATTCGAGCCGATCTCGGAAGTGATCTGCGTGCGGCCTGCATAAAATTTGTGATGATAGCTTCCATTATAGCCCAGCAGATGCCGGTCCTCTTTCTGCCGGATCTGGTCGCCATTCACCGGGTCTTCCTTAAAGAACGTGAAGTTGGAGTACAGCAGGAAATTGTAATGCGAATAGTATAGCTGGTTCTTGAAGTAAGAGCCGTTCTTCAGCGTGGAAGTAAGGATGGCATTCAGGTTCTGCCTCGCGGTTTGCCCACCTTCATTCGGGTCGATGGCCCCATAAAAACCGATCAGCCCGCTTTCTACGGCGCGCTCCGGTATCTGTCCCGATGCATTCCACCGGCTCGAAAAGGCCAGTGCTGAAAAGTTCAGGGTATGCGCCCTGCCCAGCCTGCCATAATACTTCCCGAAAACATTGAACCGGTTAAAGGTCTGCGGGTTATCGAAATAGCCGTCTGTGTACATATATTCCGAGGCAATATAGGCCGACTGCGGATGAGAACCGGCCTGCCGGTTCAAAAGGTTGAACATGCCCACGGTCCGGAAGGTATTGAACATACCGCCTTCCAGCTTGATGGAATTGCCAGGTAGGGCGTTAAGGGTCTTAAAATCGACGAAGCCGGTAGTGGTGAAATTTCCTTTTTCAGGATAATAAGGACCTTTCTTGAAAGTAACATTATCAATCAGCTCCGGGATAAGAAAGTGAAGGTCTGCATATCCCTGACCATGAGCATGCGACACCATATTGACGGGCAGCCCGTCAACGCTGATATTGATATCAGTGCCGTGGTCCAGGTCAAACCCTCGCAGGAAGATCTGCTCTGCCTTTCCACCTCCTGCATGCTGACCAATGAACAGCCCCGGCACCATCCGTAGCGCTTCCTGGGAATTGGATATGTCGCGCAGCTTTACGTCCAGCTGGCTGATAGGCCGGTATTGCTCCCCGCTGACTGCTGAAACAACCACATTGCTCAGCTGCACAGGGGAGGTGGTCAGTAAAACAAGCCCCTGGCTGCTTATCAGCTCACCGGGTGATATGGTTATGGTCTGGTAGCAGATGGAGCTTATGGTTATATTAGAAACGGCTGCAGCAGGCCTGAGCGTAAACCTGCCTAATTCATCGCTCAGGGCCTTTTGATTTGATGGAGACAAGGTGATGGTTGCGCCTTCAACAGGCGTTGCCGTTTTGCTATCCTTGATGATCCCTGAAATATTACCGTCCTGCGCCGTCATATTTGTCGATAATAGCAGGCAGGCTGCCAGGGAAATAATAAAAGGAAGCTCATTAGGGGAGCGGAAAACAGGAAATGCTTTATTCATCTGGTATATCGCTTTACCCGGTTAAAAAATAGGAATGCTCCCGCATGCAGGTAGCAGCGGGATATTTGCTGGTAATAAAGATCAGCAAGCTATTAACCGGGGAGGCGGCAGGAAAACCTGCAAGGGAATCTCAGAAGGCTGGGTATCGATGAAGATGGGCCTTAAGGGTGGAATATAATGAACCATGGGCAGCTCTTCCCATGCGGCCAAAACGGCTACCTCATCCGTTGCGCAAGGCGTGGAACTCCTGGGTTGCGGCTGCTCCTGCTTTGCGGCCTCGCTGATCTGGTAATGGACATGGTATCTGCCTCCTTCCTTATGAAGAACGCTCTTATGATGCTCAGGAAAACAGGCATGCGCTATTACATCTGCCAGCCATATCGTCGGGGCCTTGAGCAGGCTTGCTGCGTACAGCAACACTAAGTAATATGCGGCAACTTTTTTCACTTTTTGCGGTCCGGGAGCTTTTTAGCTGGAACAGCGGCTTGCTTTCGATCAGGCCATACGGATGCAATGATCGCTAAAAATGCGATGCCGGCTATGATCCATTTGCCCTGGGCTGCTATTTGATCTACGATCGTGGAAAAAGGATTGGAACGTTGCAGGTATCTCTGCAGCATCCAGGCAATGGCTGCAATGGCTGCGAAGACAGCCCCGGTGATGCGCACATACTTGTAGAGGCTCTTTTTGCTCAGGATGATGAGCCATGGCACGCTTATCGCAATAACGAACAGCTGCATCAGCTCTATGCCGATATTGAAGCCGAGTATGCTGATCAGCATCGGGCCTGTATCGAGGTGAAGGTCCGATAAAGTAGATGCAAAAGCCAGCCCATGAATAAGCCCGAAGCCGCCAGCTACAAACATTTCTTTGCCCGGGAACAGCGGTCGGAGCGCATGGATGGCGGAAACCAGAATAGAAAAAGCGATAAGGATCTCCACAGGCTGCGAGGGCAATCTTACCCAGCCAAAAGCGCCAAGCAATAATGTCAGCGAATGCCCGATCGTGAATGCGGTGATTATCTTCAGCAGGCGAAAAGCGCTGCTCCTGGTGCCATTGAAGCCGTTCCACCTGTTGTTCCTGACCGACAGGGTGGCCGGCAATAGCAATACGAGCAGGAACATCAGGTGATCGGTGCCTTCTGCAATATGACGTGTGCCGAGGGTGACCATGCTTGTGAAGCCCGTCCACCAGCTGCCTTTATCCAGGTTAATATGTAAAGGAGGAATGATATTATCCTGTAAGTCCCAGCTGATAGCCCGTACCTCCGTTGTGCCCGGTTCAACGCTGCCGTTTTCCCAATCGCTGCGGATAGATACGAGCGCTGCATGATTCATGACCTGGTGTATCACCACATCGTAGTCCAGGTAAAAGTTCCGCGTGCCGGCCGTATCTCCGGGACTTAGTGTAACAAAGGCGATCACTTCCCAGTAAGGTATATTGCTTTCGGGGTAAGTTCCTTTGTCCATTTTAAGACCGGTAATCGTAACCGCCCAGGGATTTCCCTTTACGGCATATGCGTGGATATGCGCCAGCAGGTATTCCCTGAGCTGCGGTTCCTCCTGCGCCAGGAAAGCTTCAGGATTGTAGGAAATGCCCGGCTTATACGATAGCTCTAATTCTGTCAGCGGGATCTGCAGCTCCATCATCACTTTCTTCGGGCTTATATCCAGGAAGACCAGGGTATTGGGTGACGGGTGCGCTATTGCCGTAACCGGTAAGCCTGCAAAGAGGAAGAATATAAAGCTTAAAAAGAACAGCCGTCCTTTTTTGATGGGGCGGCTGTTCTTAGGATCATCATTATTAAACATGGCTTTTCATGCAAATTTACAATCCAATATAATCTCTGACATGGTCGCGCATTACTGTGTGATAGTGAATCTGCCCCGAGATCACAACGCCTGTTTGGCATACAAACTCGATCCATACGCTCGGACCGTCGATCCGGACATAATCGGTATTGGCCGTAAAAAAGGAGCTGGCATTTCCCGAAGTGCCGCTGCTGTTGCTGGAGTAGCATACATAGGTACTGGCAAGCTCGCTCTGGTAAGTGGCCAGGTAAGAGGCCGCGGTTGTCGGATCTACATCGTTCACCCAGGCCGCAATAGCGGTCAGCACTTTGGCCTGTACTGCAGAGCTCAGGGCGCTTACCTGGATGCCCTGCTTGGTTGACGGGAACGTATTGGTAGTTGAGCCAGGCACCATCAGGCAGTCGGAAAAGGTAGTTGAGATTTTTGCTGTCGCAAGCTGGGCCGTAGTGAAAGAGGACAGCATATCACGCACAGCCGCCAGCTCTGAGGACAGGGGGCTTGTGTAAGTGGTGCCGTTCACGGTAAAAGAACCGTTTGGCTCAACTGCTTCGTGCAGGGGCGTAATGCTTGTTACAGCGCCGTTATCATAAGTGATGTTCTGTGCATAGTGGTGTCCGCCGAACTGCAGCATCCATTTACCGGTGGTGCTGGGCGAGCCCAAAAATGCAATGACATAGTTTCCGGAGCTATAACCGGAAGCAGACAAACCGAGGTAGTCATCGGCAGCGCGAACGGCCTGCCATTCCTCATATCCTTCATTAGTTGCCGTACCGGAAGCGGCCTGTATAAGGGCGAGGGCAGCCGTTTGCTGGGCAGTAGTTAAACTGCTGAACAAGAGCCCATTTCGGCAAGAAAGCCCGCAGGGTAGGTTAGACCAGCGCTTGGCATTGGTAAGGTTTAGCGTGAGCACTACCTGGGCCTGCTGCGAGGAGGTCAGCGTTGCTAAAAATGCATTGGCCAAGCATACGATCTTGGGCACGCCCGTCAGGGAGGTACAGGAAGATGATGTTCCCGTGCCTACAACCAGCGAAAGCGTGCAGCTTTGCCCTCCAAAGCTGATGGCAAAGGAAGCGGTGCCGGTAGCGGAAGGTGTGCCGCTGATAGTGTACACCAGGTTGCCTGAGCCGCTTGCCAGCGTTCCCGCCTGCAGAGTCGCGGTCAGCCCGGAAACGCCGGTTGACGAGATAGCAGTGCCGGCAGTATAGGTGACCCCGTTACCACCGGTGTACGAAACGGTGGCGGTCCCGCTATAGGCTACGCTGACGGTGGCAGTGCTGGAAAAAACGGCGCTCGAGCAATTGAGCGCAGATATGGAAGCTGAAGTTGAGCCGGAGCCTGAGTCTTTCTTTTTGCAGGAGATGGCTACAACTGTTGTTGCCAATACGATCAATGCCAGGGGAAGAATGGTTTGTTTCGTTTTCATACTAATCAGTTTAAGTGAACCATGGCTTTTCTGAAGTGAAAAGCGATCATGTTTCACATAGCAAAGAACGATCAAAATCCCAAAAATATGGTGCTTGGGTGAAGGGTTTGAGGGGAAGAGGGTAATTGTTGCGGTTAATTGATTTGCCGGCCCAGCAGCTCAAAAAACCTCTCTTCAAAGACCGCCCCGAGCGGGATGATCTCTCCGCCTATGGAAATGACCTTATTCCTGACGGATTCGATCTTTTTCAAAGCTACGATATAGGACCGGTGAACCCTTACAAAATCGGATTGCGGTAGCTTTTCCGCGATGGCTTTCAGGGACATGCGTACTACAAGCTGCTTCTGGCTTACGAGGTGCACCTTTAGATAATCGTCGAGCCCTTCTATGAAAATAATGTCGCCGAGCTCAACCCTTACGAGGGAATAATCTACCCTGAGCATGATATGATCCGGCTTGGCAGACATATTCTGATGCCGGAACTGGTAATATGCCTTTGCCTTGCCGGTGGCCTGCAAAAATCGCTCTACGGTGAATGGCTTCAGCAGGTAGTCGATTGCATTCAGGTTAAAGCCTTCCAGCGCAAATTCGCTGTAAGCGGTCGTAAAGATCACCATTGTATTTTCCGGGAGCTGCTTTTTGAATTCCAGCCCGGAGATAGAAGGCATATTTATATCGAGAAATAAAAGGTCTACCGGGAAGCTTGCAAGGAACCTGGCCGCATCGCTTGCCTTTGTAAAAGTTTTGACCAGGTCGATATAATCTGCCTGCGCTGAAAACTTACGTATTACATTCAGCGCAGGCGGCTCATCGTCTAACGCAATGGTCTTGATCATGCTAAGTCAATTGTCAGGTTTACTGAAAAGATATCATTTTCGTTAGTGATCGATAAATTGAACTTTTCAGGGTATAAATGCTCCAGTCGTGCCATTGCATTTTTCATGCCGATCCCGCCTGCCTGGTGCGGCGCGTTGCTTGATACTATCATGTTTGCCACCAATAGCTGAAGCTTGGCATCTTCCAGGGAGATCGAGATGGATATTTCCGAATGCTTGTCGGGGTTGACGCCATACTTGAACGCATTCTCGATAAAAGACATCAAAAGAAGCGGCGCTATCTTAAAATTGTTGCCTGACGAAGGAGAGGAGAAGCCGATCTCTGCGGTATCGCCCAAGCGTTCTTTCTGCAACGCGATATAATTGCTTATATACCCCAGCTCCTTGCTTAGCTCAACATAATCGGCATTCGAGTCCCTGATGATATACCTCATCAATTCGGATAGCTGGATGACGGCCTTCGGCGCATCGTCGGATTTTTCGATGACCAGGGCATAGATGCTGTTTAGCGTGTTGAACAGGAAATGGGGGTTGATCTGCGCCTTGAGAAAAGCGATCTCCGCATTTAATTTTTCTTTTTCGATCTGGAAAAGATGCTTACGATATTGCAGGCTGATGCTCAGGAAGGTGCTGGCAAGAAAAAGGATAACATTGTAGGTCATTCCAAACAGGAGGGGAGGCGGCTCGCCTGATGGCTGGTGAACGTGTTTCATTCCTCTGCCTTCAGGCGCAAGGAACTGCGGTAGCTTAATCACCACGAAGCAGCATAGCGCCAGGCATAGAATATACAGGATATAGTTCCTTTTAAAATATATACTGGGGAGAAGCAGGTAATAGTTTACATAGCTATAAATGATCAGGAAAATAAAGGAAATAAGGTGGATGGTATCGCCGGGATTGCTAAAAATGGTCCGGATATTGGGCTTGCCTTTAAAAGCCAGGAGGTAGGGGAGAAAATAGAGTATCAACCATATACCGGCATGAGCTGAATATCGCAGGATCTTGACCATAGATCACAATATTAAATTGCAAAAATTACATTTTTTCCGGATAAACGGCTGAAGAGGTGAGGGCCGGGAATGTTGCGGCCAAAAATGACAGGAATTTGGGGTATTTATGAAGACGCAACTCCGTAAATGTCTCTGTGCTTTCAATAATAATGAAAAATATGAGCAGCATCAACAATACCCTTGCCGGGCTGGAATTTGCACAGATCGGTTGGGTGGTGCCTGACATTCAGGCGGCCGTAAAATTTCTTGCGAGCACCCTGGGCATCGCCGGCTTTCCCCAGCCGCAACATGTCCGCGCACAGGACCTGGATATGACCTACCACGGGAGGGTCGTGGCCGGCGACTGGCTTACCACGCAAACCTATAACGGCGGCACTTTTATCGAACTGGTGCAACCTCTTTCCGGTCAGAGCATGTTCCATGATTATCTTGCACCTAAAACATCCTTACTGAAGCATTATCATTCCAAATATGGGTTCGCGCACTTTGCGCTTTCCACGCTGCAGCGGCCAGAGGGGTTTATGTTCGTGCACGATGACAGCGCAAGAAAGCTGATCAGGGAATATTTGGAGTAAGCATTAAGGTTAGAGGCATTCCGTTGCAATAATATTTAAAAATCGTTAGCATGAAATCGTTTGAAGAATCAGAGAAGAAATATACGCCAAAAGAGATGGCAGAATCTCTCGTGTTTCCTGACCCAAAGAGCGCTGAGGAGCGGGAAGAGGCGCTTGCAGCGCTAAGGCAGCTTAGGAAGAAAGTAGCGGATGGTCAAACCGAAAAGAGCAAGGTGATCTCGAAGCTATTGCAATTGAGGTTTTTCATGGAAGACTATCTGAGCGCCGATACGTTCAATAATCAGCTCTACTTCGGGTATTTTTTACGGGAATACATTCAACGCCTTGAAAAGAAGAACAAGGAGTTTGCGGCAGAAATAGATATAGATCCCACAGAGCTGAGCCAGGTGATCAATAAGCGCCGAAAACCAACAGAAAAATTGTTGTTCCGGCTGGAAATACATTCCAACAGAAATTTCCCGGCAATTATGTGGCTGAAGTTGATGGAAAAGGACAGGATCTATGAGCTGGTGCATAATAAAGGCCTCGTAGATAGCGAACGAAAGCATTTTAAGCAGAAGCTGGGGTTTACATTTTGATTTAATCGGATCACTGGAGAAGATATTTCATTTACCGCTGATAAGGCTGAGGCGTCCTTTTGCCAAGCGAAGCTTTATCTCGCGAACGGCGCTTAAAAGCGAATAGCCCGTTTTGCACAATTCCTGCACTTAAAGATTTGATAATTTCGCATCGTAGAATAGGCATAGATGGAAATCAAGACCATCTATTGCCTGCAATCAGGCGATGTTGCCGTTGGACGGTCCGAATGGAGCATTAAGGACGGGGACGAAGTAAAAGCCAGCGCCAAAGGAATCGAGCTGTTAAAGCGCCAGCCGGGTGGCACATGGAAAGTATTGATTGATCATGCCTTTGGCGCAGAAGCTAATCTTGTTGCATAAAAGGGATGGAAATGGCAATAGCTAAAGCCTGATCTTATGGTCTCAAAGCGGCTTTCAAAAATAGAGCTCAGGAAATAATCACTGGATAAGCTTTGTCCATGCATCCCTATCAAACTTAGCTGTAAAATTATTGATCAAGCGCAGGTGTGCAGGCTTTGATACATAACGGAATGCAATGGTCATAAATTGAGGGCTGGCTGCATTTTGCACACTGCCTGAAAAATAGGCCGGGTTATATTTATACAAAGGAGCTGCTTTTTCTTCATTATCATAAAATTTATGGAACGTGAAATCGGAACTATACTCGGGCAGCTTTTGTTTTTGGTTAAGGTAAACATCTTCCTGCCGGTTTATCACTGCCTGTTGGGAAAGCCATTCAGCCGTATTTTCTTTCAGCGTCTTGTTTACAATCGCTTTTTTGCTGGCCAACACAGCCGGCAGATCTCCGAAATATCTTTGCCTTTGCTCTGCTGAGCCTAATTCGTAATTGGTGCTTTTGGGCAGAGACATTGCCTCTCTGTCATAAAACTCCAGCAGGCTTTCGAGGTATTCTTTCCGGCTTACCGGCAGTAAAAGGGGAGCATTCGCTTTTTTCACAAACCAATAACGGTAAATATGGTCATATGTGTCTTTCCTGATCTGGTTCTCCGGTATATCCTGCCAGTAATCTTTGCCGGAATTGATGGCGGCTATCAGCTCCTTATTGCTGCACTCCAGATAAGTAAACAGGTCTATTGCAGGCGCTGCTATACCGGGCTTGTAATTTTTCCAGTCTTTATAATCATATTTGCCATTTGGGTTAACAATGCTCTTTATATACCGGGACAGAGTATTAAGGGGCAGGCTGTTGACGTACACTCTTAGCACTGTACTGTATTCATTATTGCGTTCTATTTTATTTTTGATGCACAAGTAAATATGAAATGCTGTCTGAAAACGGTAGTCGGCTAATTTTTTACCGGCAAAATAGTTGTAGCCTTCTGTAGCGTAGTATGCCTCCCAAAATCCCCCAGCAAGAGTAAAGCCGGAACGGCTTTGCTGCTCTAATTTTTGTATTCGCTCCAATGTTTGCTTAGCGGTGGCCTTATCCGTCGGGGTTGTCATTTTTTTAAAATATTCCGCTCTTGCTGCGGGCCAGGGATACGCTTCGGCGGTAAGGTATTTACCCGGCATCTTCTCCAGCTCTTCGCCTGAGATGCAGGGGTCACCTATTTTAGGCGGCGCTCCGCCGGTAAGTGCCTGTCCCTGGCTGCCGTTGCTGTATATCACAAACATCAATAGTATAAGAAGTGATCGTATCATTTTCATTTCTGTTTTAATTTTTTACAGGACAAAAACATTATTCTTTATAATGGACAGTATGCAGTTGATGGATAGCATTGTTACGGCATGTAAGATTTTTTCGTCGCTATTCAATTATGCTGCCGGGTGCTTTACCATCTTGTTGCAAGGTCCTTTGTGACAAAAGAGGAAAGCGGATTAAAATAACTATCGGCGATGCATACCAGCACCCGTTTGTCGAAATTGTCAAGAAAAGTGGCGGCACTGGGGAATGTGATCGTTTTCTGGCCGGAAGAAGGATGAGCATTGCCGTTCACATCCCTGAACTCAAGTGTCACACTTACGCTTTCTATCTTCCAGGCGTCTGCAAAAAAGTTAGGCTTATAGATTATCCTCAAAGCCAGGCCGTGTTTCTCCACATCACTTAGCATAATGGCTTGCGTGCCTGTGGCAGTTGTATGATACTTGCCGGGAAGCGGGTTGCTGCTATAACCTGAAGTATAGGCATTCGCTTTTTCCAACCCGATCGAGGTAGTTGAATTAGCCTTCATTTCATTGGTCAGGTTGTTTTGGGCAAATATGCTATTAGCCGTATTCCGTACGGCCAGCTCGACACTCACATTCGAGAGCGCTTCTTTATTGTCATTGCCTGTGCGGATGTCCACTTTTGCCAGTGACAGGAAATAGCTGACAGTGGCAGGTTGCACAGGCTGTGTTCTTGTGGGTTGTGATTCCAAGCCCGGTGATGTTTGAGTTTTCACCTCAGTCGTTCTCTTCTGTGGCGGGGAGAGTGGCCGAAACTGCGCCTGGCTGATGTTGCTGCACAGTACAAACAGCAATGCTGCAAAAAGTGATTTTACCGTTTTCATTCCTGCATTGATTTAATTGATCATTCCTTTACAATTTTGCTCTCCAACTTGCTGGTACCTTTTGCTGATCTTTTTTTACACTGCTAATTTTTCTAACGTCCGCTGTAGGGAAGCTTATTGTTTTTTTTATAATAAGCAGTATACCCGATATAGTAGACTTCATTATAGGTAGCCGGGTCCCTGGTAGGCGGCGCCGTGAACAGCCTGTAAACAATCCTGCCGTCATCGTACCTGAATGTTATCGTAAAATTATCAATGCGGTATGTTCCTTTTCCTGAAACGCAATTGCTCCTGCTGGACGAAAAGATCCCCCTATCATCAAATGTCCCGTCTTTTTTGAAATAGATCACGAACTGGCATCCAGGCTCGCCGAGGTAGTCAAGCTGAGGGTCTTTGCCCCAATCGGACGATACGTGGGTATATGCTCCCTCTATACGCACACCGTCAACAGGTAAGAATTTGTGAAAGCCATAATTATATCCGTCCTTTTCCATAAAGGTTTTCGATTTTTTTGTGACCGCTACTTCGTCATATTTGTTTTTGAACCTTCCTTTGTTGCCTTGCATCGTAAACTTGCCCCATGATTCGGGCTGATACGATCTGTTGACGTTTACCAATCCTTCATAAGGCACATTCGGAAAATAATCGCCGTTCGGATATATAAGATATAGGTCATCCAGCGTTTTTGGGTTCGCATAAATTGAAGTAGCGATCCGTCTGTTCATCCATAACTCAGGTCTGCCTGTTGATTTGCCAGCGGCGGCTGATCTCTTGTCGGATGAACTTGTTTGCGGGGTTTTGTCTGCCGGGGTCGCAGCGGCAATGTCGCGGGTTACGTCCACCGAGGCAATAAAATTTTCAATATCTTCTTTATAGCCGTTCCAGTTGCTGAGGATAACCACGTTCTGCATATTGTTTTCGCCGCTGAAACATATTTGCATGGCCAGTGTACTGACCCCGTTATCGGTGTATTTGGCTGTTCCTATCAGAAACTGCCATCCTTTTAAAACCGCTGCGGGCTGCATCGCAGGTGAAGCGCTAAATTTGAAGGGCTTTTCCGCAAGGTTTTCCCAGCAGTAATCAAAATCCTGCTGCACGCCGCCTTTTCCGGTCGCCATTTTATATATGAAAACCTGGCAATACGCTCCGGTAACCTTGTTTTCTTTCTGCAAAATAGTCACTCCTTCATGCGCTACCTTTTCGTATCCTTTGGGAGCGGCATAGCTCAGGATGCCGAAATTGTCTTTTTGTGCACGACAGCTTATTGCCGAAAGCATAAAGAATACAATTATTTTTTTCATCATTTTTTGCTTTTTGATGATTATTTACATTATTGGCGCAGGGGCAGCAGGAGTTGCAGGTGAAGATCTTCTCCCTCTCTCACCCGGTTTTTTCGCTTTTTGGCTTCCTTCATCTTCAGTATCCATTTTTAATTCTGTCATAAACTGGTTGAACTCGTCGATACAGCCGTTGTTGCTTGTTAGTAGCTGGTAGTAGAATGTCTGCCTGCCATTGCTCAACGAATAGAAATAGCTGTATACAGGCGTTGTGCTTTCTGTAACGGACCCTTTCGAGAAAAAGGATATTAACCCGTCAGCTTCATATTTTACAACGGCCCCTTTTTTATTATCATAATTGATGCCTTTGCCGCCTTTTATTGCCCGGGCTTGCAGATATTCAGTAACCGTGTTAACCGCGCCTTTTTCAGTAGCCGAAATAATGATCTTGCAGGTGACTTCCTTTCGCGTATCCTTTTGTAATATTACTGTTTCACTTGTCTTTGTCATTTGCCAGCCTTTCGGCACGGTGAATGTTGCCATATCAAATTTTTCCTGGGCAAAAGCGATTCCTGTATGCAGAACGGCAATAAGGAAATAAATGATTCTACGTTTCATATCCTTTTGTTTTTAATGATTAATTTAGAGTGTCTTTTAAGTATTACTTGCTGTTATAGCTCAAAGGCTTGTAAGGTTCTGTTGGCCTTTTATCGCCGAAAAAGTAGTTATACACATAATCATAATTAAAGCGGTTGAGTATGGATTCCATGTAATGGATATCACCCGCAAGGTCTTTTGAAAACGGGGCCATCCATGTTATAACGAGCCATTGCGGGTCGCCTGCAGCACAAGCCTCCCGCACCCCTTTTTTTACCTTCATTAACGGGAAATAGGTAAAAGGCGAACGGCGCACCTCAAATTTGGCTACGGTGCTGAACCAGTTAAATTCGGAGCTTTCGTCCACATCCGTAAAATTGAACAGGTTCAGCTGCAGGCTCTCTGACAGGTATACTTTTTCGTTTGCCTGTTTCCCGAATTTGTTCTTGAAGATCTGAAGCCCTCTTTTGGCTCTTTCCATAAGATTGATGTCTTTGCTTCCTCCATTGATGGTCATCTTATACATCATTGGAAGCTGCCGTTCCAGCTGCGAGATGAACTCGCCTACTGTTACCTGCTCAAAAGGCAGCGGCTGGTTGTCTTTGGTCATAATGACAACATACCGCTCCATAGTTTGACCATCATTCAGAATTTTGGGAGGGATGTAATAATGGTCGTATTTTTTCAGGTTCGGGTGATTGTTGAAATTCAGCAGTTTGGCAGCTTCCTCATTCCAGGATTTATCCAGCGTACCTTTCATGCCCACTTCATACCGGGGCATGGTGAAATAACATTCCTGGGGCGTGGAAAGGTGAATAATCTGATTGGAGATGTTTTCAATGGCGTTTGCTTCAATGTTCCACTGGACATTGTAATTTGCTGACGGCACGTATTTTCCTTTTTCGTCCTTCTTTAGGAACAGGTAAAACCGTGAAAAGGCACCGTAAGGATTGGGCAATGCTTTGCGGTTGTTTTTTTGCGCTTCGTTGTAGTCGTAGTACCTGCTTGTAACCGGCTCGGACTTTGACGAAGCGATGGTGTAATATTTGCTCTCGCCCAACATGCCTTTAGGGGTAAATGTCTGCTGCATCCAGGTGATAAAAGCCCTGACGTAGCCGATCTGCTTGGCTGTATAGCGCCTTTCCTCAAAGGAGTAGGGCTGGGGCGGTTCTTTGAACTCTACTATTTGCTTCCAGCCAACATCTACATTCGCTACATCTTTTCTCGGCAGTTCCTTCGTTTGCGCCTGGAGGCTCAGAGCAGCTGAACAAAAAATAAGGCTAAAAAATATGGTCTTCATCGTATTAATTGCATATTGCTTGTTATAAGATTTATTTCCGGCGATAACTATCATTTCGTTTGTTGGCGTAACCTTATTGTTGTTCTCATTGCCCGCTTTCAGCTAATTAAAAGGCGTGAACAGCTTACCATTTCATCTGAATTATTTTTTCTAACAAACCCGTCCCTTTTACCGAACCGTTCCCGCTAACGATGCTGCTGCGGGCTTCTATGCCTACCTCTACAAGGTTTTTTCCGCCAATGCCTGCTTTTGCCCCGGTGTTACCTACTATATTGACATCGGTTACACCGCTTTTGCCTATTTCAAACTCCACACCTACACCTGCATTAGCCCCGGTATTTATGGCATCCCCTTCCAATTTTGCACTGGCTTCTATGCCTACATTGATGGCCCCTGTCCAGTTAACTCCGTTATCGGCATCGTGAACTATTGTCCATTTGGTTGCCACGCCGGCTACGGCTCCTACGGTCAAAGGACCATCTTTATACTCCTTACCGGTACCCACTCTCTTCGTGCCAAATTTTAAGGTGCTGCCTTTATATTCGCCATTTTGCAGACGCAGGCCGGCCTCAATGTTTTTCAGCTGTCCGGCTTCTTTTATCTTTATGATAAATTCTGCGCTGCTGCAATCGCTCGTATAGCTGAACCCGTTAGCTTGGCCGATAGATACTTCTGATTTGTATTTGCATAGAAAAGCCTCTTCATCAAAATCAGGGATTTTCGTGCTGTGCTTTTCGGCTTTCTTGCCGGCAATACAATCTATGTTTATTTTAACGCCGCCTCCCAAGGCTAAAGCATTAAGCCACTTTGCCTGGAGACTGGCTTTGGTGCTGGCATACTGCGCCGGCCATTCCTGGTAAAGGGCGTAGTAGGCTTTTTCGTTAAAATATACTTTCTGTATGGCAAGGTGCTCCTTGTAAAACTGTTCCAGCTTGGGGTTTACCACTTGCAGGTATTCATCGGCAAGCTGTTCCCATTGCTCGCAGGTAATGCAGCCACCGCCCGGCCGCTGGCAGTTCTGCTCTATCTTGTCGTATTGCTTCTTTTTATCTTCATAGGCTTTGGTTCTTTGGGCAAACTCCCCTTTCATATACAGGTCGAGCCGTTTTTCATAATCTTTGATCTTAACGCGGTACAGCTCTTCCAGCATTTGCTCTTTTCTGCGGGCTACGCTGTAAAACAGCGGGTGTATAGCTGTTTTAGCACTGGCAGCGCTATTTTTCATCATCTGCTCAATATCTTTTTGCGAAGTAATGTTCTCAGCCTTGACACCATATTGCTGCTCCCAGCTTTTCAATCCTTTCTGCCCCCGTTGCGCCGATGCCTGCGATGCGGTAGCCATCAGTAGCGTTGCCTTTTCTTCCAGTGCAGGCTTCAGGCTTTTCCATTCCGTGGAAACATACTCTTTGGCGCTGACAGGAAAAGAAGGTGTTGTAAAGCCGCCCAACTGGAATAAGTCATTTTTTGTTCTTGGGGGCAGGTAGGCATCGCCGGCCTTTGGGCTGTACCCTAATTTGCGCAAGCTGTTTTCCTTGTCCTGCGACCAGGCGTGCGCCATTGATCTTTTAATGGCGTCAATGGCTTTCTGCTTATTGCCTTTGCTTTCTTCAATAGCGGCTTTGGAAAGGTTGGCCTGCGGATGATAAGGATAAATGGCAATAGCGCTGTCAAGGTATTTTCCGGCTTTTTCTAATTCGCCCAAACCGAACCATGCCTGCCCCAGGTTATTTAAAAGGGTGCTGTTTTTTGGATACTTCCTATTATAGATCTCTAGCACGGGTATGGCGAGGTGTTCGCCTCCCATCATAGAAGCCATAGCGGCATAGTTGCTTATATTGTCGTCGGTAGGCCATTTGGCAGCAGTGCGCCCCATCAGGTAAAGAGCGATTTTTGCTTTACCATCTGCCCACAGCATGGCAGCAAGATTGCCGGCGCTGCGATCACCTTCGCTTTTTACCGCATCAAAGCATGCATCGCCGATATTCACGGTATTTTTATCCATAACCGATAGAGCATTTTGATGCAGCGCTGATATATAAGCCTGTATCTTTGCCTCCGTAACGCTTTTGGGTATGGCGGCAATGCGGGCTGCATCCCTTACCGGCACAACGCCAGACTCTTTTTGCATGGCAGTATTTACCGCTGTGCTGCTTTTAGGGTCTAATGCCGGGTTGCTTGCTGCATCAGGTAGCTTAATGCCCATCTGCTCCATCATCTTTTTTTGCTCCGGCGTAAGCTTATCATATTCTGCCTGGGCTTTCTTAAGCTCTTCCTGCATTTCCTGCTGGTTTTTGGGGTTGGTTTTAGGGGTTACCTGCGCAAAAACTGCCGGGTAGCTTAACAGCACCACTGCAAGTATCAAAGCATATTTTTTCATTGACCTGAACGGTGATTTAATTGATTACGATTAATTGGCAGGGATATGTCACTTTGCTAAATTTTTATAAAAAGACGTTTGCCTGAAGATCAATATGGTATTGTCCTGGTGCGGGTTGACATCTTTCAGGCCGGTAAGCGCCACTTTATAAATTTCTCCGTTACTATATGTAAATACCATGGTAAAATCTTATGATATCGTTTTTATCGTGATCAGCGTTCTTGTACCAGTTAGGGTTACCGTATGTACCGCCGCTACTGTATTCGCCGTCGAACCTCAAGCCATCTACCGGCACACACCTGTAATAAAAGGTGATCTCGCTTTCGGGCGGATAGCTCATTTTCATAGCGGTTTTTTTGCCCAGCTTGCGAACCGTGCTATTCGTCGGATAGATCATGTGCAATTCGTTACCCACGCTTTTTACAGTACCCCAGTGCCGGGTGCTTGCATCTTTGTCGGTGGCCTTGCTAAAGCCCAGCATCCCTTCTTCAGGTAAATAATCCAGGCAGCTGCCATCGGCATATTTTAAAAAGAAAGCGATCGCGTACTTTTTGTACGTCATGTTGTATTTATAGCTCATCCACACTTCATGGCTGGGTGTTTTTACGGCCGGGGCAGTTGCATTATTTGCTGGCTTGGCAACGGATGTATTCCCATTATCAGGCGCTAAGCCATCTATTCGTTGTATGTTGTCGGGGTCTAAATCATTTGTTGCCTGTTTCCGCGTATCTAAAGCGGCGGTTTCGTCCCTCAATACTATTTTTTCCAGAAAGGTTTCCATTTCTTTCTGAAAGACATCGGTATTGGTAATGCTTACGATGTTCATCACCTTATTGTTCTTGCTGCTGCTGATGAGGATAGCAACACCTTCCAAGCCCTCTTTGCTGAACGGCGCAGCGCCTACCAGGGTTTCCCATCCCTTGTCTGTGCTGCCGGGGTGCATCGTAGCTTTACCACCGCCCAGGTTATCCTCAATGAGCGCTTCCCAGCTTAAATCGAAATTCTTCTTCGCATCGGCTGAAGCATTAATGCTTTGATAAAGGGTAATAATGCAAAATTTGTTTTGGACCTCTTTGGAAAAAGACAAGGTTCCGGGCTTTTCGGATTTTTTCCAACCTTTGGGTGCGGTATAGCTTACCATATCGAACTGTGCCTGTTGGGATTGCCGTGCCTGTCCGCAGGCTTGCAAGGTTCCCAGCAGCAACAACGATAAAGCAAGCAAAAGATGGTTCCTTAGAAATCTTCCCCCTGGCCTCTCTCCTGATTGAAGAAAAGCCGGAACTACGATTCTTTTTCTGTGTGATCGCTGATATTTTTTCATGCTGAATGAACGATGGTGTTTTAATTATACTTAGCTGATCAGCTATTATCCCGTTACCTTACAGAGACCTCCTGTGTGATAATGCAAGCATTGTCATCTGTGCCCTGCCTTATCTGCTCCATCTTTACCCGGCCCATAACAGGTTATTTAGCGCTGAAAGATCTTATGGTGTAAAATTGTATCATTTAATTACCCGCATCAATCCCCTGGAAGAGTGTAATTTCGGATAGCGGCAAATCCCCTTTTCAGGGGATTGATCAAAGCGCTTGATTAATATTAATTTGCAATATTGGGAAGCCCGCATTTTGCGTATTTTGAAAGATGAAAAGATTACTACCATTATTATTCGCTTTGCTTGTAGGCTGTATCTGCAGGGCACAGGCTACGGCAAAAAAAGACAGCTTGCTGAAGCTATTTTCTGCAGCTAAAGACGATTCGTTAAAGGTTATTCTTCTAATTAAGGTAAGCTCCGCGTACGCTACCAGTAATTTTGACAGCTCACTTCTGTATCTGCAAAAAGCGGAAGCGCTGGCAAAGGAAAAGAAAGTTACAGCCTGCGACCCGGCCATTAATACCGGATTTTCCCAATATTACTATTACAACAACGACTATCAAAAATCAAAAGAGTACGCATTAAAAAACCTTGCTATCGCCGAAAAAAATGATGATGATCAGTTGAGGGCTAAGACTTACAATAACCTTAGCGCCATTTACAATTATTTTGGAAATTATAAATCAGCAATTGACTATGTTTTGAAATGCATCGCATTGTCAGAAAAGGTAAAAGACAGCGCAAGCTTTCCCGTCCGTAACCTTACAGCATCCACTACCTATTATCACCTGAAGCAGTATGATAAATCCATTATTTATTCAAAAAAGGCAATAGCATTTGGAAAGCAGTTCAATAACCCATTTGTTATAATGATGGGATTAAACAACTTGGCTGGAGGTTATTCGGCGCAGCATAAGACTGATACGGCCATTGGAATTTATCTTCAGCAGCTTGATTTTGCCCGGCAAGAAGAAGATATTGTAATTACTTGCTATGCATTGATCAACCTCTGTAACAATTATTTTACAAATAATAATCAGGCAGGGGTTGAAAAATATTCGGCTATGCTGGATAAAATTGCCTTAGATATGCCCGATAAAAGAGCCATCGCCGAAATATATAATGTAAATGCACTGCGATATATTTTGCGAAAAGACTACCTATCGGCAAAAGTTGAATTGGATAGCGGTATTGCCCTCGCAAAAAGAGAAGATGCCGATGCTTTAGGAAACCTGTACCAGACCTATTCAAAGCTTTATTTCATACAAAATAAGATTAAAGAAGCTGAGGATTATTCATACAAATATGACTCCCTGCAAGCTGCGGCCACTTTAAAAGAGCTGAACTTTTATACTGAAGACATGGAGGTAAAATATGAAACAGAAAAAAAAGAGGCTCAAATAAAGCTGCAACAGGCAAGCATCCGGCAAAAAAACACGCTCAATTATATCCTGTTGGGCAGTGCAGCGGCATTGACTATTATTCTGCTGATGGGCTATCGTAACTACCGGCATAAGCAAAAATTGCAGAAAGCAAAGATTGCTGAGCTCGAAACAGAAAAACAATTATTAGCCACACAATCATTGCTGAAAGGCCAGGAAGACGAACGCAGCCGCCTGGCTAAAGACCTGCATGATGGCCTGGGAGGATTACTGAGTGGCGTAAAATTACAATTAGGAGCTATGAAAGGAAACCTGATATTAACGGAAGCAAATGGCGCAATGTTTAACAATGCGCTGAACAAACTGGATGAGTCTATCGCTGAAATGCGCCGGGTGGCTCATAATATGATGCCAGAAGCCCTGTTAAGGCTTGGACTGAAGCAAGCTTTGCAGGATTATTTCGACAACATCAATGTAGCTGGCCCATTTGTGATAAATACAGAATTCTATGGGTTGGAAAAGAGGCTGGATACGGATGTTGAAATATCGGTTTACCGTACAATACAGGAGTTAGTGAACAATGCTATAAAACATTCAGAGGCAAAAAATATACTGGTACAGGTGATGCGACAAGGCAGGTCGTTGAACTTTACTGTAGAAGATAATGGCAAAGGGTTTGATGTTGCGGCTGCTGAAAGGATGAATACTGCAGGCTTGCAAAGCATTCGTTCAAGAGTAAATTATCTCAATGGAAAAATGGATATAAGGTCCCAGCCCGGCAAAGGAACATCTGTATACATAGAATGCATAATTGAAGACAATGGATAGCATCAAGGTACTGGTAGTGGATGACCATCCAATGGTATTGGAAGGGATGCAGGCAATGCTGGCGCAAATAGCATTTGCATCTGTTACAGGTCTTGCACAAAATGCTTACCAGGCTATGGAAATGATCGGGAGCGATGTCCCCGATATTGTCATTACCGATATTAATATGCCTGAAATAAGTGGCATAGAGCTTACGGCAAAAATCAGGAAAGAATATCCGGCAGTAAGGGTCATTGCCATGAGCACTTTTAACGAACGCAGCTATATTTCGCAAATGGTGCAACAAGGCGCCTCCGGCTATCTGCTTAAAAGCGCCTCCAAGGAAGAGATCGAGGAAGCGATACTCACCGTGAATGAGAACAAGCTGTATATGAGCTTAGACCTGAACCTGAACAAGCAGGAGCAACAGGAAATCAATAAAATACCGGTGCTTACCAGCCGGGAAAAAGAAGTGCTGACTCTTATAGCCGAAGGCTTTACCAATTCGCAAATTGCTGAAAAGTTATTTGTAAGCTCTCATACTGTGGACAGCCACCGTAAAAATCTCCTTACCAAATTCGAGGTGAATAATACCGCTGGCTTGATAAAGCTGGCGGCAAAATATGGGCTGGTGTAGGGTAGAGCTCATATTGCGTCATTATGCTGAATACGCTCCGGTATTTACTATAAGTCTCGATTTAAGAAAGATCAGATAACTGGAATATTTGTGACCTTACTAAAGGTCTTGACAAATAAGGCCGATATCCGTACGATCATGCTCCAATGGATTTATTAGACCGTAATACTGTTTTTGACGATTATGAGTATTATAGAACCTGGACCTGTTGACAAGTCCCGCTAAAAAGCTATGCCTTATTCTTTAGAGGTATGTTAAACAGAAAAGCCTCAACCTGCGTTGAAGCTTTTCTTTGTGATCCCGCTGGGACTCGAACCCAGGGCCCCATCATTAAAAGTGATGTGCTCTACCAACTGAGCTACGAGATCAACCTATTTGCCTCATTTACAGGAAGCTTTGATAGCCAGTACCCCGTTTTGAGGAGTGCAAAAATACAGTTCGCGACCTATCCCACCAAAAACTTTTCAATAAAATTTTTGCCTCTTTTTCCCGCTGTCGTCAAGTTTCTGCCAAAGCGGGGTCGAGCTTCATTGATCTTTTTGCCTGTCAAGCCAATCCCATACCTGAAGCAGCATTTTCTCATACTGCTCATTCTTGCCATGCTCCGTTTCACAATTCAGATAACGCCGGCCGCGGCGGCCATAATACACGCTCAGTGAGCCGTCTTCCACCACTGATGCGTTATGCTGCCATACAATATTATATCCTGCGGGAGCCAGTCCCTTAAATAACAGGCTATCCGTGGTCAGGAAAAAATCATCAGGGTCTTCTCCGGGCACTATGATCACTTCACGGGCATCCTGGGCCAGCTCGCCGTTCGGGCCGTAGCTCAGCACCGAAAACCCACCGTCACGGTTATTGTGCAGGGCGATAATGCAGGAAGCATCAACCGGCACCAGCGCCAGCAGGCGGCTGGCAAACCTCGCCGTGGCCTCCATCGCTTTATTGCTGCTGCGGCCAAATTGTGTCAATGAAAAGGTGATGCCGGCAGATGAGAATATCCGGTTAGGATCGATGCGGTATAATTTACGATCGATGGTAAACCCGAGAATGCGTTCGCCATTGTTCTCCAGCTTTACCAGCAGGCCGCCCCGCTGCTCGAGGAGCTTTTCTGCTGCCTCCAGGGCAGTAGGCTCATCATCATGCAAATGAATGAGCACCGGGTCGGGCTGCTCGCCGTATTGCCTCAGCTGAACCGGCACCAGGTTTTCTCCCAGGGGTACCCATACGCGGGTGAGCTGCGGCACCAGCAAGGGACCCGGGGCCTGGCAGGCGCCACACAGGCATACCAGTAGGAACAGGAGCAGGTGACCGGCTTTTTGCATACCATCGTTTATCCTTTAAAGTTACGAAATAAGCAGGGAAGCTGCTGCCATAAAGGCCTGGAGGGCATTTTGACCTTTGCCTCATTGCCGGTAGCCCGGATCATTATTTATACAATGCAAATCATGCTGAAGCGGGTGCTGGGGAATGCTTGCGATAGCTCAGGTATACAGCTTCCATACCAGGAATAATGAGCATCGCCCGGCAGCCTGTACCATAAATGAATGGTAGGAGGGAAAGTATCGTCAGGGTCGAAGGGCTTCCTTCATTTTCCCCAGCACATCTTTTTCGATCATCTTTTTGGCGACGCCGATCATATTGCTGAAGGCCAGGCCGCCTGAAATGCCATGCCCGATGATAACAGGCTTGGCTACGCCAAGGACCGGCGTGCCTCCATAAATCTCGAAATTGAACCGTTGGAAATAGTCGTCTTTTTCCCTTCCTTCAGGGCGTAGGTCATAAAGCGACTCGGCAAGTTTTAGAATGACATTGCCGGTAAATCCTTCACAAACGATCACATCGGCCTTGCCCAGGAGTATATCGCGGCCTTCGATATTGCCGGTAAAATTGATCTGCTTGTTTTCCTTGAGCAGGGGATAAGTGGCCTGGGCCAGCAGGTTGCCTTTGCCTTCTTCTTCTCCTACGTTGAGCAGGCCTACGCGGGGATTGGCGATGCCAAGGATGAGCTGGGCATAAATGCTGCCCATGACGGCAAACTGGTTGAGCTGCTCAGGCTTACAGTCGGCATTAAGTCCTACATCGAGGATGAGGCCGGTGCCGCCATTGTGCAGGGGAATGATGCTGGAAATGGTGGGCCGGAGCACTCCTTCCACGGCTTTGATGCTGAAGAGGGCGCCTACCAGCATCGCTCCGGTATTGCCGGCGCTGATAAAGGCATCGGTTTTACCTTCGGCCAATAAATGAAAGCCAATGGCGATGGAGGAGCGTTGTTTTTCCTTAAGCGCCCTGGTAGGATGCTCGTGCATGTCGATCACCTGGTCGGCATGCACCACCTGCACCCGGTTGCCTGGTACTTCGTGCTCTACAAGAAGCGCTTCGATAGCCGGCTGATCCCCAATCAGCAGGAGCCTGACCGAAGGGTCCGGTTCTGCTGCAAGGAACTGTTGAACGCCTTTTACGGCTTCCAGCGGCGCATAGTCGCCACCCATCATATCAATGCCAATAACCATAGTAGCTTATTTCCAAAAATTAAAATTCCAAACCTCATCACGAACCAAAGGTCGGCAATGGATTTGGAATCAGGGATCAATTATTTGAAAAGACGCCTTATGCTTTAGACGGGGCGGTTTCACTTACTACTTTTCCTTTGTAGTACAGCTTACCTTCGCTTACATGCGCACGGTGGCGTACATGCGTTTCGCCGGTTGTGCTGTCAGTAGTCAAGGTGGCTGAGGTCGCCTTGTAGTGCGTACGGCGCTTTGCGCTTCTTTGCTGACTGTGTCTGCGTTTGGGATTTGGCATATCTCTGCTATTATCAGTTAAATAATTATATATTCTTTGAAGATGGCTGTTACCGTTGCCGGTTATTGGCCATCCTTATCCAATCCTTTGAACTTTTCAAGCCCTTTCCAGATCGGGTTATCTTTTTTCTGCTCTTCCTTTTCAGGTTTCATTTCGCGGAGCATCTGCAGCGCGGCCGGGTTGCAATAAGGCCCGTCGGCATCAACATGGCCACAAACTTTCTGCATGGGTATGCTCAGGTTGATGAACTCGTATATCCATCCGGCTACATCGATATGACTTTCACCACGGCCGATATAATAAACATCCGGGTCATCTTCCTGGTCGTTCATGAGATCGGCTTCGTCCACCATCTTGACGGTGATGTTGAACTCGTCCCAGAGCTCCAGCGGAAAATCATTATTGCAGCGGTCGCAGGTCACTTCCAGGGTACCACCGATCTCGAACTTCAGCAACATAAAGCTGTTCTTTTTATCGAGGGAGAGCTTTACATTCGCCGAGCAATTACGGAAGTCCTGCTGCTGAAATGCTTCAAAGAAACTGTCCTTGATTTCATAGTTGTATTCATGGATCCCAGGCTTCAACCCCACAAATGCTATCTCAAAGTCTCGGCGGTGACCCATGGCTCAACTTTTAGGCCCGAAAAATCGGGAGGCAAAGGTAGGGTTATTTTCTTACATTTTCGGGCTCTTTTTCATTTATTTTTGCCGACATTCCTTATCTTAACTCATTCATTATTATTGTTTTTTAAATCCTGGCCTTGCAAAAGATATTGTCCCGTCTGTTTTCCCGGCTCATGAAAAGCTGGAGTTGGGTGCTGCTCGTCATCGGGGCAATCGTGGTGAAGTGGGTATCACTCTATCCTGATTGGATAGAAACATACTATACGTACGGCATTTACCCGCTTATTACCCGCATACAGCGGGCCTTGCTGGGATGGATACCCTTCAGCCTCGGCGATCTTTTTTACGGCTTCCTGATCCTTTTGCTGCTTTTCAGGGCCTTCCGGTTCTTCAGGATCCTTTTCCAGCGAAAGTTCAACCGCAAATACCTGGTGGCTACCCTCCAGCAGCTCATTTTCATTTTCCTGTTCATCTACGTGTTCTTCAACCTGCTATGGGGGCTCAATTACAACCGTAAAGGCATCTCTGACCAGCTCGCTCTTTCGGTAAAGACCTATTCCACTGCCGATCTCGACACCCTTATAGCGGTATTGCAATACCGTCTCAATGAAAATGCGGAGCTGATCACGCCGGAAGCCCGTGATTCCTTTCTCCGGAAAAAAGCCCTTTTCCAGGGAGCGGCCAGCGCTTACCGGATCGTTGCCCGTGAATATCCTTTCCTGGCTTATCCAACCCCTTCGGTAAAACCATCGCTGTTCAGCTATGCAGGAAATATACTTGGCTTCCAGGGCTATTATAATCCTTTTTCAGGTGAAGCTCAGGTAAATACCACTATTCCTATCAGCCTGACGCCTTTTGTGACCATGCACGAAATTGCTCACCAGCTTGGGTATGGCAAGGAGAACGAAGCCAATTTTGTCGGCTTCCTGGCCTGCCGGGTGCATCCGTCAAGCGTATTCCGCTATTCCGTTTATTTCGATATGTACAACTACAGCATGCGGGAGCTTTATTATCGCGACAGCCTTGTAACAAAAAAGTATTCAACGCAGGTGCACCCGCAGGTAAAAGCGGATATCCAGGAATACAGGGCCTTCCTGGCCAGGTATAAGAACCCGATAGAGCCTATGATCAGCTGGGCCTATGGCAATTACCTGAAAGCGAATAACCAGCCGGGAGGCAAGCAGACCTACAACGAGGTGGTTGCCTGGCTGATCGCCTATTATAAAAAATTCGGGACAGGAGCCCTGTAAGCCGGCGGCAGCGTCAGAAATGGTTCTTCCACATCATGCTTTCGATGGGCTTATCCGGCTGCCCGCTGTACTTGGCATTTTTTTTCTGGTCATATCTTACCTCGATCTCACCTTCTACCGGGAAATAGATAAGCTGGCCTACCGGCATGCCTTTATATATTTTGACAGGCTGCTTTACGGATATCTCCAATGTCCAGTGGCCGCAAAAGCCTACATCCCCTTTCCCGGCGGTAGCATGGATATCGATGCCCAGCCGGCCGGTAGACGATTTGCCTTCCAGGAAAGGAACATGCGCATGCGTTTCGGTGTACTCCATCGTTACGCCGAGATAAAAGATATGGGGATACAATACAAAACCATCATCGGGGATCTCGAAATACACGATCTCGTTATGCTTCTTGGCATCCAGGATATGCTCCTTATAGGTCGCCAGCCACTGGCCCAGGTGAACATCATAGGAGTTGCTGCCCAGGCAATCCCTTTTATAGGGGCTAAGCACGATAGTGCCTTTATCTATCTCTTCGAGTATACGTTTGTCTGATAAGATCATGAACGGTTATTTTAATCATCTTCGCCTGTAAGGACGTGGCCGCCTGGCGCTGCCGGCAGTATATGCTTTGTACTGTCTATCTTAGCAGCCGGAGACCGTGCAGCAAAATAAAGATGAAACACTGACTAATGCCGATTTTTTTTCAACAACAAATCAACGAGACCACCCGGCTCGGCGTGTGGAAGATAGAAGAATTTGAAGCTTTCTTCAGGGGCAATGTGCCCCAGCACCGCAACGTCACGCATCCCCACAAAAGGCTGCAGCACCTGGCCGGGCGCTTCCTGCTGCAATTCCTTTTTCCTGACTTTCCCTATGAGCTGGTGCAGATAGCCGATACGCGCAAGCCTTTCCTGCCTGATGCGCGCTATCATTTTTCCATTTCTCATTGCGGCGACTATGCGGCGGCGATCGTAAGCAGCAACAGCCGGGTAGGGGTGGATGTAGAAATGCCCGTGCCCAAGATCGGGCGTATCATGGATAAGTTCCTTTCCCCTGAAGAGCAGGCAATCTTTGGTATCGATCTTCTGGCCGGCCAGGATCTCCTGCTGCCCACCGTGTGCTGGAGCGTAAAAGAAGCTGTGTTCAAGTGGTATGGCGATGGGGCTGTGGACTTCCGCCAGCATATCCGGCTGCTGGATCATAACGTGGAGCAGCATTCCATTCGCTGTTATTTTACCAAGAACGATACAAGGCTAACCGTACGTTACCGCTTATTCGATGGCGTGGTAATGGCCTGGGTCATATCGTAGGCTGATCAGGCTTCTTCATCTTCATCGCCGGCTTCCAGCAGGTTAAGGTCAACATCATTCCCGGAAATGCCTTCGATGGAGCCCCTGATATGAGCTGCATTGAGCAGCACTTTTTCCAGCTGCTTTTCGCGGGCTTTCCAGAGCTTTTCCATGGCGTCCCTTTCTTTCTGGATAGATAGCTTCATGCTCATAAACCCTTCGCGGATCGCTTTCCACTGCTCGGCAAACTCGGAGCTGGTAAGGTAATCATAGAGCATGTGCATTTTATCGCCTTTGTTATCCTGCTTTTTCAGCGCGTTGGAAACCTTGATGATGCCGTCGCGCAGCATATGCACCACGGCTTTTACCTCGCTGAAGGAGCAGATCCATACGCCATCCTTTTCGCCGAACCGGTCCAGGTCTTTCGGAAGGGCCTGGGTCACGATCACGGCTACATCGGCTCCCTGGCTGCGCATGTCTGCTTTCAGCTTTTCGATCCAGTCATGGGCAAAGCTGGCAGTACGTTTACTTTCAAAGATGATGCAGCCGCATTCCTGGCCGAAATTATTGCGGACGGTCTGGATGCAGTCGGCGCCGCGTACGCCTTTGCCTACTTCGCTGATCATATCAAAAGGAAAGGCCTGGCGAAGCATTTCTTCCAGGGCCAGCTCCTGCGCCTCGCCCTGCAGCTGCATAGAGCCTTGCGCTGCCTTACGACGCATTTCATCGGCCAGCTTTTTCTGGTCATCGAGCTGCTTTTCCAGCTCGCGAAGCCGCAGCTGGTACTCGGTTTCCCTGGCTGCTATCCTTTGCTCCTCGATCTTGCGGATCTCTTCGGCCAGCTTTTCCCGGTCTTTTTGAAGCTGCTTTTGAACGTTAAGCTCTATTTCCGCTTCTTTGGTCAGGAGGGCCTGCTCTTTCTGCAGATATTCCAGCTCTTTCTGCCGGGCCAGCTTTAATTTTTCCTGGTGGTCCTTATTGCTTTGCTCCAGCTGGCGGAGCTGCACTTCAAAATCGGCGGCGATATGCTTGCGCAGCGAGTCTTCCAGCTGCTGTTGCAGGCGGCTCTTTTCTTCCAGGAACTGTTGCCGGTGCTCTTCTTCTTTCTTCTGCAGCTGCAGCTGGAACTCTTCGGTCTTCTTTTTCTGCCACTCTGCAGCTTTGAAGCGAAGCTCTTTTTCTACCTCTTCACGGATAGCATCATTCGGCTCAAATTCATTTCCACATTTCGGGCATTTGATCGTAGCAGGCATGCGATAATATGTTTGAGGGCTAAAAATACGATAAAAAGCAAACTAAAAAAATTAGTAAAATGCCAGCATCCTGCCTGACCGTATCTTTAGTATTCGAACCTTTTTAATTGCTTGTCTTCCAGCATAAGCTTGATAAACTGGTCGTGGCAGCGCGCCGGCCCGCGTGCCGAAAAGCTAATGCTATACTTGTTCTCTTCCTTTACCTGCCTTACAATGGTATAGCGCAGACGGCATGAATGAAGGGCCGGCCGGTAGCCGGCTTCCGTGGGAGAGGAGACCGCGTATTCCAGGGTATAGAGCCTGGCTTTGTTAAGCCGGTCGAGCTGCTGCTCCAAATAAGGAAGTATGGCCAGCACCACCAGTATGAGCAGGCTGGCAAGACCCGAGGCCCAGTAAAAACCAGCGCCAATGCCCATGCCTATAGCCGCTACCGCCCATATCGAAGCGGCGGTAGTGATACCGTTGACCTTATTATCACCGCGAAAAATAACGCCTGCCCCCAGGAACCCGATGCCGGTAACCACGTTGGCTGCGATGCGGTCAGGGTTGCTGGTGCCCCCGATCAGCATGGAGATAATGGTGAAAAAGCAGGAGCCTGCCGAGATCATGATCATAGTGCGGAACCCGGCTGATTTATTATGATATTCCCTTTCGGCGCCTACAATCCCTCCCCACAGGGCGGCCAGCAAAAAACGTATCAGGATCTCGTAGTCCATACACAGTAGTTGATGAGATGAGAAGATAAGAGACCGACAGCCAGGGCCGTCCTTGTAAAAATATAAAATCCCCCGCGGGTTAGGGCCAATAAAAAAGGGCCCTGCAAAGGCCCTGCTGGTAAGCTTTTATCCTGCTGCCGGAGCGCTATTTGTTGTAGGCGTCTTCCAGCTCGCTGATAATTATTTTTTTCATGCCCATCATCGCATTCATGACATTGCCTGCCCTGCGGGCATCCTTATCGTGCAGCAGTTTGGAAAGGATAGCAGGCACTACCTGCCACGAAAGCCCGAATTTGTCCTTAAGCCAGCCACAGACCTGTGATTTGGGATCACCGCCTTCAGACAGCTTGTTCCAGTAATAGTCCACTTCTTCCTGGTCGTTGCAGTTGATGATAAATGAAACAGCTTCATTAAACTTAAATACAGGACCTCCGTTGAGGGCCGTGAAGTCTTGACCTTCCAGCCGGAACTCGATCGTCATCACTGTTCCTTCCGGCATTTTATGCACTTCGTATCCTTCTTTGCCATAGCGCGTGATACGGCCTATAGATGAGCTTTTGAAAACAGACAGGTAAAAGTTGACGGCTTCTTCGCCGTTACTGTCAAACCAAAGGTTGGTCGTAATTTTCCGGGGAGCGATTTTCGTGTCCATAATAAAGCATATTTTTTGTGATCGATACAGCAAAGCTATCCGGTTAAGCTATTATGCAGGCTGTGTAAAAGCGAAATTGTAAAGGGGTAAACGCGACATGCGGGCTGCAACAGGCTGATAATGGCCGAGAAGAACCAGCAATGTAAAGAGAATGCGCGCGAGCATGCATTCACCCACGATAAAGGGAAACGGGGCATCGTTTTAACGATAACATCTGCATATCATGCCCAATAGCGAACAGGACCCTGAAGTGTGCGACGCAACAGCAGCCGATAGTAGCACAGTTGCCGGGCTACAGAAATCAGCCGTTATTCTTCTACCAGCTCCCAGGCGCTCTGGTACGCTGCTGCCTGCCCGGCATATTCAATAAAGCCGGCATAAAAAGGCAGCTGCGCCAACGTACCGCTGTCGCCGATGACCACCAGCTTTTTGCGGGCTCTTGTCATGGCCACATTCATGCGGCGGGTGTCGGAAAGAAAGCCGATCCTGTTGCTGGTGTTGCTGCGCGTCATGCTGATATAGATGATATCCCGCTCCTGTCCCTGGAAGCTGTCGATAGTGTTGACCGTAATGGACGCCAGGTAAGGCAGCAGCACCGGGTGATGCGTTACTATTTCTTTTATCACCTGTATCTGCTGGCGGTAAGGCGAGATAATGCCTATCGAGAGAAAATTTTCCGGTGAATAATGATCGCGGAGCGTAGCTACCAGCTTTGCGAGGTGCCTGCCAAGAAAAGCAGCTTCTTCCGGGTTGCTGGTAGCCACGCCTTCGTGCTTTTCTTCAAAGCCGCAGCCGGCCGTATCAACAAACAGCAAAGGACTATCGCCCGGGAAAAGTAAGTGCCCGGCTACAGAAGCGTGGGCCTGCAGGGCATTCTCGTAGAAAACGGTTGATGAGTATTGCATGATCTGCCGGTGCATGCGGTACTGCTCATTGAGCAACACTACAGCCTGGGGATGCTGCCGTATGGCTTTTTCAAGAAGGGTGACGGACAGTCCGCCCTTTGCCGCTTCCACTGATTTAACGGTAGGAGGCAGCTGGCAATGATCGCCGGCCAGCACCAGCTTCTTGCCTTTAAGCAGCGGGATCCAGCAGGCTGGTTCCAGGGCCTGGCCGGCCTCGTCGATCACTACCGCATCATAACGACGTTGCCGTACGGTGAAGTGGCTGGCGCCTACCAGCGTGGCCGTGATCACCTGGGCACGGTTGAGCAGGTCGTCGAGCACGTATTGCTCGGCTTGCTCTACCTGCTTCATAATGGCACGGGCTTCGTCGAACAGGGCTTTGCGCTGCTCTCTTTCCGCTTTCCCAAACTGCCGCTTGTATTTATGCGCCAGGTTGCGAAACTCGTTGGCCCGCTTTTTCAGCTTGCCTGCCTCTTTCATCGCCGGGTGAAGCGCTGCCTTATGGTCGAGGGTAAGCGACATAAGCTGCTCCGAAACGCGGGCCGGGTTGCCTACGCGCACTACGTTCAATCCCTGGCCGGCAAGCCTTTCGCTAAGCAGGTCTACCGCGGTATTGCTGGGCGCTGTTACCAGCACCTGCTTTGCGCCTTGCCTGATGAGGGCTTTGACGGCCTGCACCAGGGTTGTTGTTTTGCCGGTGCCGGGCGGGCCATGCACTATGGCCAGCTCATCAGCGGCCAGTATATGATCGACAGCCTGCTGCTGGGAGGTGTTGAGCGAAGGAAGGTCAACAGGGAGCGATCGCGGGCTGAAGCCTGGAACGGCATTGCCGGTGAGGATGCTGATGAGCCGCCCTTCTTCTTTTTTTTCGGCCAGCTTCGTAGCCAGCCGAAGGGCATATTGCATCTCATCATAGCTATTGTCGTCAAACAGCAGGTCTATGCCCAGCTTGCCATCACGGCTCCAGTCAGGCAGCTCATCGGTGCGCAGGGTCAGCCGCAGGCGGTTGTCGCCCTGGTAGCTGATAGTGCCTTCTGCCCTGTATTCTGCAGGCTGGTGGTTGGAAAAAAGTACGGCAGAAGCGCCAAAGCGGAGCTGGTGAGGAAGATCGTGGTGGCTGGTGCGTTCCACTTCTATGGTCAGGTAGTCGCCACGGCTCATTTCAGCATCCCTGATCACTACCGGGTACCAGGTAAGCCCTGCTGCCCGCCTGTCGGCCACGGTGCTGCCTGCCGCAAGCTGCTCGTATTGCTGCCGGTCCTCTTCCTGCTCTGCTCTCAAAAGCGCGGCCAGCTGCCTGAAATATTCCATGACGCAAAAGTAAAGGTTCAGGTCAATAACACTGGTGTGGCGCCCGCATCATCCTGTTAAAATAAGACGGAATGCAATGAGCAGGGTGACAGAAAAAAAAGCTTTTATGCCGCAGCTTTTCTAATTTCGGGCCGTTGGCTTGCCGGATACCGGCAGGCCAGGCATTTTATGATGAACTACAGACCTGAGCTTCGCACCGTCAATGCTACCCGTTATGTAACGCCCCTGCGCGAAGGCGGCTCACTACCGGCTATTGCCGAAGCTGATGACGGCTTTTTGTATGTGCTTAAATTCAGGGGGGCCGGGCAGGGCGTAAAAGCATTGATCGCCGACCTGATCGGCGGAGAGCTGGCCCGCGCCCTGAAGCTGAAAGTGCCGGAGCTGGTATTTATCCGGCTCGACAATGCTTTCGGCCGTACAGAGCCCGACGAGGAGATCCAGGACCTGCTTCGTAAAAGCACCGGGCTGAACCTGGGATTGCATTACCTGTCGGGGGCTATTACTTTTGACCCGGCGGTATCGTCGCCCGACCCGTTGCAGGCTTCTGTTATCGTGTGGCTCGATGCCCTGCTGATGAACGTAGACCGTACGCCCCGCAATACCAATATGCTTAGCTGGCATCGTGAGCTGTGGCTGATCGATCATGGGGCATCACTTTATTTTCATCATGGCTGGCAGAACTGGCAGGAGCAGGCCTTGCGGCCTTTTCAGCAGGTAAAGGATCATGTGCTGCTGCCCCTGGCCGGCCGGCTCGATGAAGCAGATGCTGCCTGCCGGGCTATATTGACGCCTGAACGTGTACACGCAATTGTATCAGCAGTGCCCGGCGACTGGCTGAACGACCCGCTGGCCCCGGCCGGTACGCCGGCTGGCCTGCGCGATATATATGCCGGTTTTTTAACTACCAGGATCCGGTCGTCCTCTATTTTTGTAAACGAAGCCAAGCATGCAAGAGAATCACTTATTTGAGTATGCCGTCATACGCATTGTGCCGCGCGTAGAGCGGGAAGAATTCCTGAATGCAGGAGTGATATTGTATTGCAAGGGGCTTCGCTTCCTGGAAATGAGGTTCACGGTCGATGAGCAGCGGCTGAAAGCGCTTTCCCCATCCATCGATTGTGAAGACCTGAAGGAGCACCTGCAGGCTTTTGACAGGATCAGCCGGGGCGATATGGCCGGCGGGCCTATTGCAAAGCTGGAGCCTGCGCTTCGTTTCCGCTGGCTTACCGCGGCCCGCAGCACAGTAGTTCAAACCTCCAGGGTGCACCCGGGCCTGTGCAAGGACCCGCGTGAAACCCTGGAGCGACTGTACACGCAATTAGTGCTGCCGGAGGAAATAAAATAAGCATTGGCCGGGCTTCAGTGCTGCTATCAGCTTCGTTGCGTCGCACACTTCAGGGTCCGGTTCGCTGATCAGCTACGGCTCTACTGCTTTTTCTTGGCTATATCGGGGTTGAACGGCACGCCAATGCGTATGCCCATCTCGTTGCGCCTCACAAGCGGCATTGTCTTGCCATGCACGTTGCTGATATCGATCAGCTTGAAGTAAGGCTCGGCATTGATGATCGTCTTTTCATCATCCTTTTTCTTAAAGGAGAATACGATCCCGATACCCGCATTGTACTGGGGTCCGTATCCTTCGCGCCATTGTATATCGGGGAACACATGCATGCCCAGGGTATTCTTGTTCAGCAGGTAGACATAATAATTGCCATAGAAAGTATAGCAAATGTCTTCGGTAAGCTCACCGTTATAGGCATTAACCTTCGATGAGTAGCTGCGGCTGGTACGGGCGCTGTCGCGTTTCCAGCTGTCTGTAACCTCATAGGTATCCAGCTGGCTGCGGTTGTCAGTATGTGAAAAGCCGGCTCCCAGGTTAAAGTAATGGGCCATTTTTCTCTTGCGGCTATAATAATAATAGCTGTACTCTATTCCAAAGAAGGCATTGGTAAGCACGGTGTCGAACACCTGCTTATTGAAGGCCTTCAACGTATCAAGCATAAAGAACTTGCTTCGCGACAGGTTTACACGAAAAGAGATCCACTGCAGCTGGATGGCGTTCCAGCTTGCATTTAGCTCGGCTTCTTCAATTCTTTCCCTCCTTTTCCGGTCAAGGTCTTTTATAGCCCCAACCCGGTAGTTTTCCTGGTGCTTGTCTGAATATTGCAGGGAGTCTATCTGCAGCTTTGCTTCGCCTATGGCTTTACGGGTTTCGAGCAGCTTACGCATATTTTCCTGGTAATCATCAGCTGCCGCAAGGTTTTGCGGCTGGTTATCGCTGTCCAGCATCAGGTTGCTTTTATTGTTGCTGATCAGCCTTTCCAATTCCGCCTCTCTTCTCTTGAGACTGTTGAGAGTAAATACCATCAATTCAAGCTTTGTGGTAGATAAGTTAATATTATTGACCAGTCGGCTGCTGTCATCTATAAAGCGAAGGTCTATTTTGCTAATTTCCGATTTCAGGCTGGCCCTATCATCGTTTGTAAAGAAGATCGTGCCCTTAGGAATAAGAAAATAGAGCCTGGTATCAATATTCGTGTTGTTGTTGATCTTGAAATTGCTGAATAGCTGGCTCACGCTGTTATCTATTTTCCCGGCCAGCGCAGTGGTCAGTATAAAATTATTGTGGATAGGTATCGACCCGTTGAAGTTGAGCCTACCCTGCACAATATCCAGCGAAGCATAATTTGCAAGGGAGCCGGAACTGCTCTGGCCAGTAGCTACCTGCCCGAATGTTTGACGTAGCAGCTTGGAGAAAGAAGCCTGTGATATAAGACCATCTTTTTTATTCGGGGTAGGCTTTTCTTCTTCTTTTAGCTTGATATTCACCGGTGCAAAGCGTTTCTGGCTATAGCAAATGCAGGCGATCAATAAAGCGCCTGCCAGCAGGAATAATGGTTTCATAAAAAACTTTGGTTTAATGGCCCTGCTAATCTATAATGATGCCCGGGACCGGGCAACGGGAAAAAAACGGTATTTTTTCAGCGTGCCGCCATATATCTGCCTGCAGGCTGGCAAAGATGATAGTTGAAGAGAGCTTAAATAATGCCTGAACTGCTGGGTTGGTATGAGCAGGCAAAAGGATAGCGGCATCAGCCATGCCTGTAATACGCAGGCCTGGAATATATGATTATGTCAGCACAGGTAAGCTTATTCCTCTTTATATAGCTGCACTTCATTGATCTTATCCATCATTTGCCCGTCTTCCACTATTATGCCGCGAGCTGCCGCCTCATGGCTTAGCTGCTGGCTTTCTTTCTGCAGCTCGCCGGTGGGTATCGCTTTGGCCCTTTTTTCTATAGGCGGGTTTAATTTTTCCGATCTCTCGAATTCAACCACCTGCTGAAGTATATCAGGCGGAAGGCCTGCCTCTGCCTTGTACGACAATTCAATAAACTGCCGGGCAAAAAAATTATCGACCTGAATCCTTCTTTTCGACAGGTGCGCAAAGCGCCCCAGGATACGACAGATCTGCTCCCTGTCCTCAGGGGTCAGCTCCTTGGCAAACTCGTAATCCTCTATCTTTTTCAGGCTTAGCATAACGGGTTCCAGCGACTCCTGCGGCAATACATACACTATATGGTCGGGGAATTTAAAAACGAATTGATCAAGCTGCTCCAGCGTATTGGAAGGCACCACGAAGAATATATCAGACCTCACCCCAGGTTGCCGCGCATACTTGACGGCTTTTTCTGCCTGGTCTCTAAGATAAAAGCGAAAGTTCCTGAGCTCTTCGCCGCCAGGGCTTTTGGCATCGAATATTACAAACTCATCGCAGATGGACAGCGTATTGTCGGGAGCGCCCTTGAACGGCACTTTATCGATATAATCTATCGTGTGCTTCTGGCAAAGAGCTTTGATGGCAGAGCGCGTCTGTGCTTCGTGGATGCTCCAGGTGTCCTTTAATTTTTTTAGCCTGTCGATCTCGGCCCGGTGCCTTTCGCTGATCTCCGTTTCTCTTTCAGCCCTTATGCGTTCTTCTATTTGTGACAGGCTGGCCAGTGCCCTGGTCTTTTCCTTTTCCCGGAGCTCTTCGGTAAGGATAAGACGGTTATTCTCAGCTTGCAGCTTTTCCTGTTCCTGTCGTACCTGCCTCAGCTCGTAGCGAAGGGTTTCAAGCTCCAGCTCCAGCTCTGTCTTTCTTTTGCCGAGGGAGCTATGCTCCTGCTTCAGCAACCGTTGCTCATTGCCCTGGCTGACCAGCTGCTTATCCTGTTCGGCCAACCGGAACTCTGCCTGCGCCAGCTCGGGCAACGCCTGCATTAGCTGATCCTTTACCCGGCGCCAGCCAAAAAGCCGGTCCCAGAAATTGATCCTCCTGATCTCGTCAAGCAATCGCTTCAGGTTATCCAATTGAGCCATATACTTTGTATTTTGTACAAGGTAGGGAAAGTTAATAGCTATGAGCTACAGGAAAAACCCCCTTCCTGGTATAACAGAAAAGGGGAGAGGAAAATTGTAAGCGCCCACGATTATTTACGGCTTACCCGCCAGATAGTATTGCCGCTGTCGTCGGCTACCAGCATGGAGCCGTCGGGTAGCATGGTAACGCCTACCGGGCGGCCATATACTTCACTTCTATCTTCATTGGCAATAAAGCCGGTGAGAAAATCTTCAGGCTTGCCTGGCTTGCCATTGGTAAAAGGAATAAAGATGACCTTGTAGCCTGAGAAAGTGGAGCGGTTCCAGGAACCGTGCTGGCCTACAAAAAGCCCACCCTGGTATTTCTGCGGAAAAGCTTTATGCGTGTAAAAAGCCAGGCCAAGAGAAGCGGTATGGGCGCCTACCGGTACATCAGGCACCAGGGTGCGCGCTACCAGGTCTGGCCGCTGTCCCTTCATGCGCGGGTCCTCATTCGCCCCGAAATAAGCATAAGGCCAGCCATAAAAGCCTCCTTCCTTTACAGAAGTGACATAGTCGGGCACCAGGTCATCTCCCAGTCCATCGCGCTCATTAACGGCTGTCCATAATGCACCTGTTACCGGCTCCCAATCCATGCCTACCGGGTTACGGATGCCATCGGCAAAGATGCGCTCGTTGCTGCCGTCCGGGTTGATCTCGATGATGCAGGCGCGGCGATGCTCATGCTCGATGCCATGTTCAGCGTTATTGGAGCCCGAGCCGGTGGAAATATATAATTTGCTGCCGTCGCGGCTGGCAATGATATTCCTTGTCCAGTGATTGTTATAGCCACCCGGAGTAAGATCGAGTATTTTCTGCCCGGCCTCTTTCACCTGCAGCTGACCGGGCTTATAAGGATAGCGATAGATGCCGTCGGTATGGCCAACATAAAGCCAGTCGTTGAGCACCAGCATGCCCAGCGGTTGGTTCAGCCCTGTCATGAACACTTCCTGCTGGTCTACCTGGCCGTCTTTATCAGTATCGCGGAGAAGGATAATATTGTTCGGGCTGTTCCTTTTGCTGGAGCGGGCCTGAGCAACCAGCACATCTCCATTGGGCGTTACATACATCCACCTCGGATTGTCGAGCTGGCTTGCATACCTGGTCACAACAAACCCTTCTGGCGCAATAGGGGCTTTATCGTCAGGCCACCCGATTACCTTGCTGAACTTCTGGTATGATTGCGATGGTTCCGGCAGGCTGGTCGCATCTTTGGGAGAAGAGGGTCTCTTACGGGTCGACTGACCACAGGCTACAAGACAGGTAAGCAGGCCAAGTAAAGAAAAAAGAAGGAAAGAACGGAGCATAACAGCATCATTTGTTGAGGACAACTAAGATACTATCTTTTGACGACTTGCCTGGCTCCCGGGCTTAAGGAACGATCATGGTTTTGCTCTGTAAGGTATGCGCGCTGAAATAGCCTAATGCGCCCCCGGTGATATTGGTAACAGGATTGGCCGGCGTGGCTTGTCCGCTGCCGCCGGTAGAGCTCCTGATCAGGCTGAACCAGTATCTATAGATGACAGGATCGATGCATTGAAGATCGACCTGCACCAGGTCGCCGGTCCTGATCTTGATATTTTCTTCATCCTCGTCGAAATAGAACAGCTTGGAGTTGATATAGCGGCCATCGCTGTAATCGTCGTTCCTTATCTGCAGCTGGTTGAGCTTGGCGCCGTTTATATACTGCACGTAGCGGAAGCTGTTGCCAAGCCCGGGAATATCCCCATGCTCTACGTTCACCACCTTTCTCCCTTCACCGAAAAGGTATTCCGTGGTAACATAGATAGTATCGAGGTTTATTTTCTGAGGCATAGTAGAGCGGGCCGTGAATACCGATCCGTTGATGCTTACGGTAAGCTCGTAGGTTCTCCCGCTTACGCCGGTAAGGGAGGCTGAGCGGTACGTGCCGGGACTGACTTCTGTAAGGGTGGTGGTAGCTCCTCCTACTTCCGCTATGATAACGGTAGCGCCGCTGATACCGGCAAATGTATTGTCTTCGTCAAAATCCTTGGTTTGGCTCAGCAGTACGCGGCCGCTTCCGGGCTGGTCCGTAAGGACCGCTTCGATCACGTATTTCTTCTCGGCATTATTGAGGTTGATATCGATGACCTTTTCGCAGGAAACAAATAAAAAGCTGCCTGCTATAATTAGAAGCATCCAGCTTTTGCAGCACCTCAAGGTCATGATATGTATAAGCGAACCCATGGCTTAGAATTTAAAGTTGTATGATATGGAGGGAATGAACTTGAACAGGGCATACCTTACGGCTTCCGTCCTGCTGGGATCGTCTTTATTATCACGGAAATTGATGATATAGGCGTTTTCCCTGCCATAAGCATTATAAAGGCTGATGTTAAGCTCAGATAAGCGGTTCTTTGTCTGCTTTAATACCCAGTTGGCCCCTACGTCAAGCCGGTGATAGGAAGGCATGCGGTATCCATTCCGTTCCGTGTAGTAAAAAACGGTCTGGTCGTTGACCCGGTATTTGCCGGCAGGAAAAGTAACGGCATCACCTGTGTAAAAGACCCAGGTAGCGGATAAGGTCCATTTCCTGCCAAGCTGGTAAGAGCCTACGATAGCTATATCATGCGTCCTGTCCTGGCGGGCATTGTACCATTCATTATTATTGATGCCGTCGATCTTTTTTTCTGTTTTGGACAATGTATAGCTGATCCAGCCGGTGAACTTGCCGGCTTTCTTTTTCAGCAGCCACTCTATGCCGTATGCCCGTCCTTTTCCAAAAAGCAGCTGCGACTCGATGGCATCGCTGTTGCTGAACACATCGGCGCCATCGCGGTAGTCGATCTGGTTGAGCATAGTTTTGTAATACGTCTCGATGCTCAGCTCAACCTGGTCGTTGAACAGGTCATGGTAGAACCCTACTGCAAACTGGTCGGATATCTCAGGCTTGATGATATTGGTGCTGGCGATCCATTTGTCGGTAGGGTTCGAGGAAGTGGAATTGGAGATCAGGTGAAGGCTCTGCGTATTGCGTACATAAGACGCTTTTACCGAAGTGCGGGGATTGAACACATAGCTTGCCGCCAGCCTCGGCTCGAGATAGGCATAGCTTTTTACGAACTCTCCCGGCTGGTAGCTGAGCGTATCCGTTACATTGCCATCCTGGTCAATATGATAGAAATCGCCCTTGCCCAGTATGCTGAATGAAGAAAGCCGCAGCCCATAAGTAAGATTGATCCTGCCGGAAGCTTTCCAGGTATTGGTAGCATACAGGGCATTTTCCCAGGAATACCTGGTCTGCAGGGCCGATGAGTTGATGCTGCCAGTGCCCGACGCTTTCACCTCACCGGGCAATATATTGTGGTAAATGCTGTTGAGCCCAAAACGGATATTGTTGCGGTTATTGGAGTACGATTGAAACTCGTGCTTCAGGTTCCAGTCCCTTATCCTGGAAAAGATATCGAAATCGTCACCGCCGCTGCGTATGGAAATATTGTATTTATAATTGCTGAAGATCAGCGAGGTGTTGGAAAAAAGCTTGCTGCTGTAGATATGGTTCCAGCGTAAGGTACCCGTAGCGTTGCCCCAGTCTATGCCAAAGGTATTGCCGATGCCCAGCACATCTTTACCGAAATAACCGGACAGGTACAGCCTGTCCTTTTCGCCAAGCTGGTAGTTGAGCTTGGTATTGAGGTCGTAGAAATAAAGCTTGTTATTCCTGATGCTTGAGTCGCTGGACAGCTTCAGGAACACATCGGCATAGGTGCGCCGGCCTGTGACCAGGAACGAAGACCTGTCTTTTTGCAGAGGGCCCTCTACGTTCAGCTTGGCGGAGATCAGGCCAAGCCCGCCGCTCACGTTGTAGTCCTGGTTATTGCCGTCGTTCATCTTGATGTCAAGCACAGAAGAGAGCCGGCCTCCATACTGGGCAGGCATGCCGCCCTTGTATATCGTCATATCCTTGATAGCATCGGAGTTGAAGGTGGAGAAAAAGCCAAGCAGGTGCGAAGCATTATAAACAGGCGCTTCGTCCAGCAATATGAGATTTTGATCGCCTGCACCGCCGCGTACATAGAACCCGCTGTTGCCGTCACCGGCCGATTTGATGCCCGGAAGAAGCTGGATCGTTTTAAGGATATCTCTTTCGCCGAAGAGCACCGGGATATTTTTTATTTCCCTGGTAGAAAGCTTTTCGGCGCCCATCTGGGGGTTGCTGATGCTGCGGCTTCTTGCCTGGGCCGAAACGGTCACGCCTTCCAGGCTTTTTATCTCATCTTCCAGCGCAATACTCATTTTAAGATCCCTGTCTACTGTGATTTCAGTGATAAAAGGCTGCATGCCCACAGCAGATACCACCAGCGAATAGCTGCCTTTTTCGAGGGAGATGGAGTAGAACCCGTAATCATTGCTGATGCTGCCGGCCTCACCGGCCCTGATGCTGGCCCCGATAAGGGTTTCTCCTTTCGAGCGGGAGGTGATGGTGCCGCTGATAGTGTATCGCTGGGCTTTGGCAGCCACGGTAACGATGATAAAAAGCAGTAGGGTAATAGTCTTTTGCATAAAATATAGATCCGTGTATCCTTCACCAGGCTTCGCCGGGAAGGCTGGTGCGGCCTGTGCTGCAAATTCTGTGCTAAGCAGGTCAGGGAACGGTGATATAGCTGTATTCTATCTTCCCTGTCTGCTCTTTATGCTTGTTGAACAGCACTTCTTTTGTCTTTAGCCCTTTGTCATTATACTGGTATCGCCAGATAAGATAATCCTTGTTGATATTGGAGGTTACGATCATTTTCTGGATCACCCGGCCGGCAGCATCGTATTCAAAAAGAAGCTCCGGCATCAGCATCCTCACTCTTTTATCGTAGCGTACGATATCGGTAAGCCGGTGCTGATCGTCATAATAAAAATAAACAGGCTCTCCGAAGCGCACGCCTCTCCTGTAAACCTGCTCATCGCTCACGTTCCCCTTTTCATCTCGCCCAAACCGGTATTCGGTGGTGTCTGTATTATTGATGATGCGGTACATCTTTTCAGGCTTCCCGTCGGCCGCGTATATCCAGCGGTGAAGCTCCTGCTGATCGATGCCCTGCTCTGCATCGCGCGTGCTGTTGAGCAGGCTGGTAAGCAGGCCTTTTTCAGGATCGTACTGGTATGTGGTCTTGCTGCCGGTGGCGCCGGCAGAGTCGGTAACTGCAATTACCCGCTGCCGGCCGTCGAAAGTATAGTACAGGGAACTTTTCTGGAGCCTGTTACGGGTGGTCAGGCGCAGGGAAGTGCCATTGTCATTTATATCCTGCCATTCGTTGAAATCGGTATTCTTGATGCCCCGTTCGTCGTACCCTGCAGCGCTCACCGCGGTAACGCGGTTACGGGTAAGCACCGACATCCGCTCGTTCAATTCGGTGGTAGCGACAAGATCATTGTAGTAATACTGGGCCTGCAGCAGCGAAGAAAGGAGCACAAGGCAGGAAAGAAAGAGGTATCTCATCCGGTATGAAACTTTTATCGAAATTAGCCAAATTACAGGGGAAACGGAAAAGCGGGCGAGTCTTGTATATTTGCCCGGTTATTTTTAAGAAATCTTTATATGTCGCCTGCTTTATTACGGCAAGAATGAAGCTGCCGGTATATGACAGGGTAAGGACAGTTCCTGGATCCATGATCACGTTGCTGTGGGGCATGAGCATAAGCGTGCTTTTGCTGGCAGCGATCTTAATTTTCTCAACCTCTTAAAATCTCAATTATGCCGACCGACCTGAATACCGCTTTTTCCCGATTAGTGCAGATCATGGATGAGCTGAGGGAAAAATGTCCCTGGGACCGCAAGCAGACGATCGGGTCATTACGCCAGATGACCATTGAAGAGACCTATGAGCTGGCCGATGCTATTACCGGTGAGGACTGGCAAGGGATAAAGGAAGAGCTGGGCGACCTGTTGCTGCATATCGTGTTCTATGCCAGGATCGGCCGGGAGCAGGAGAGGTTCACGCTCGAAGAAGTGATCGATGGCGTTTGCGATAAGCTGGTTGTCAGGCACCCGCATATCTATGGAGAAGTAAAAGTAAAAGATGAGGAGGAAGTAAAAAGGAACTGGGAAAAGCTGAAGCTGAAGGAAGGAAAGACTTCCGTGCTGGAAGGAGTGCCGAAAGCCCTGCCGGCGCTGGTAAAGGCCATGCGTCTCCAGGAAAAAGCCAAGCAGGTAGGCTTTGAATGGGAGAACAGGGAACAGGTATGGGAGAAAGTGGAGGAGGAGATCGCGGAATTGAAGGAAGTGGCGGATGGAGATGACCAGGAGAAGGTAGAAGAGGAATTTGGCGATATACTTTTCTCGCTGATCAATTACGCACGGTTTTTGCGGATAGATGCCGAAAATGCACTGGAGCGGACCAACAGGAAGTTTATCCACCGATTTACCCAGATGGAACAGGTTGCGCTTGGCACCGGTAAGGATCTCCGGAAAATGACCCTGGAAGAGATGGACGCCATCTGGACCGCCATAAAAAGACAAAAAGAATAGTGAAGCCACTTTTTAAAAAGAACAGGTTCCTGGGAGAAGGCATTTTACTGCTGGCCTCCCTTTTGCTGTTCCTCCTGTCTTTTCTTTTCAATAAAATATACAGCGCCCGGTCGGTAGTAAGCACGCAGGTAAAGGAGGCGGAGGCTTATCTTTCCAGGCATGCAAAGGATTTTGAGCGCCTGCTGAAAGATACCGCTCTGGTACGCCGGCTGGTAGAAAAAAGGGAGGCTGAAGCCGAGCTGAACCGGCTTACGGCTAAAGACTATGGCATTTTTCTTTACCGCGACGCACCCTATGACGATATGCTCCGTTTCTGGAACGAGCAGCTGATACTGCCTCCGGAAAAAGTGCAGGAGATGCCTGACGGCGAAGCTTTCATGAAGCTGTCGAACGGGTATTACTATGTTATCCGCCGCACGCTCAATGAGCCGATCGAGACCGTGGCCTATGCCATGATACTGGTAAAGTCGTCATTCTTTATCGTAACCGAATACCTGCCGGAGCGTTTTACCTTTAGCGAAATGGCCGATAAGCGGGTTGAATTAAAGGAAACGGCCACAGAGTATCCTGTCAGGTCTCCTTCGGGAAAAACGCTGTTCTACCTTGAAAAAAAGATCGGCGGCATACCTTATAACAGCTCTGTCACTATGCTGCTGCGGCTGGCAGGGTTTTTCCTGCTGATGTTCTTTATATTCAGGATGGCTGAACGGCAGTCACAGCAGGGAAGAAAAGTAAGGGCCATTGCTTTGCTTGCCGGGTCATTGCTGCTGTTGCGTCTTATCATATACCAGTTCCCTGGCTTGCTGAACCTGCGGCAGTTCGAGCTATTCGATCCTACCGTTTACGGCTCAAATATCATACAGCGGTCGCTTGGCGACCTGCTCATCAATGCCCTGCTGCTCTGCTGGGTGATCATTTACAGCTGGCCCAGGCTTTCGGCTTATCGCCTGTCCATTACCGGGTGGCCTGAATGGAAAAAATGGACGACAGGCGTGGCAGCCCTGTGCCTGCTTATCTATTCTACCTTTATCATTGCTTCGGTTATCAGGAGCATCGTGGCCGACTCCAAGATATCCTTTGATGTAACTAATTTTTTCAGCCTTACCATCTATTCCCTCGTCGGCTTTATCATACTCGCCTGTCTTTCGCTGACCTACTACTATTTTACCCAGCTGCTGTTCAGGGTGCTGGTGGTGGTCTTCAAAGGAAGGCAGTTCCTGATCTATATCGCTATTGCGTTCACAGGGCTGGTGTACCTCACCATAAGATCGGGCCACCGGGAAGTATTGTTCTACCTGCCGGTGCTGCTCTGGCTTATTGCCTACACCTGGCTGGTAAGCCGTGAAGGGCTGATCATGTACCGTATCCGGTTCAATATCGCGGGCATCCTGTTCTGGATATTTGTCTTTTCCCTGTCTATCGCGGCCATCATGCTAAAGGAGAACGAGGAAGCTGAATGGCAAAAAAGGAGGATATACGCGGAAAAGCTGGCGCTGAAGACCGATCCTTCCAGCGAGAGGCTGATGCGTATCGCGATTACTTACCTTGACAATGATTACCTGTCGGATAATTTTCACCGTTTTTATGATAGCACGGAGAACCGTTATCTGCGCGACAGCATCGTGACCAGCAACTATTCAGGCTACCTCGACAAGTACGATACCCGTCTGTATGTATATGACTCTGCGGGATCTCCCATAGGAAACGACGATGCCACCACTTACGATGCCCTGAACACCATCGTGAAAGTGCAATCCCGGCCCACGGGAATAGAGGACCTTTTTTATTATGAAAAGAACTTCGACAAGTTTGCCTATATCACAGAGCGAACGGTAACGGATAGCGCCAAGCGGAAAATAGGCTCTTTCTTCATTATCTCCAACCCCAAGAAATACAGCAGCGACGCCTTATTCCCGGAAATGTTCCGCCAGTATAAGAACGAGGATATGGAAAATTCTCCTATCTATTCGTATGCGGTCTACGGCAACCGGCATTTGCTTTCTTCTTCCAGCAATTACCCTTTCCCTACTTCTCTGGTTCAGTCGCAGGTGCCGAAGGAAGAGGTGGAGAGCCGGACCAATGGAGATTATAATGAGCTATGGTTCCGCGTAAGCCATGAGAAAGTGGTGGTAATGGCGCGCAAGCGGGATACCTTTATCGAGTCGATCACGCTTTTCTCCTATATATTCTGCTCCTTCCTGATATTGGTGACCTTTGTGCAGCTTATCTCTTTCCTTTTCAAGGCCGGCTATCGCTTACAGGAGCTGAAACGCCTGTTCCAGCTAAGCATCCGCACACAGGTGCATAATACCTTCATCTTTGTCAGCGTCTTCTCTTTTGTAGTGATCGGCGTGGCCACCATTTCTTTCTTTATACGTCGTTATGAAAAGAATAACAGCGATAAGCTAAGCCGTACCATGAATATCATGGTTAACGAAATGCAAAAGAAAGCCGATGCCGACCTGTCGTTCATCAACCTGCCCGGCTTGCAGGAGGAATCAGGGAAGCCATTGCAGCGGCTGGTAGAAGAGATATCCGATATACACGGCGTGGATGTGAACGTGTACGACCTGAACGGCAACCTGCTGGTTTCTTCGCAAAAAGACGTATATACCAAAGGCGTGCTCAGCAACAAGATAGACCCGCAGGCATTTTACCACCTGAGCCGCCTCCGCCAGAAGCAACATGTGCAGAAGGAAAGAGTGGCCGACCTTTCATTCATGAGCATCTATGCGCCGGTAAGGGATGATGATGGCCGGGTGTATGCCTACCTGGGCATTCCTTATTTTACCTCCCAGCTGGAGCTTACACAAGAGATATCCAATTTCCTGGTCACCATCATCAACCTGAATGCTTTTATTTTCCTGATTGCCGGGTTGATAGCCCTGTTCATCACCAACAGGATCACCAGCTCTTTTTCGCTGATCAGCGATAAGATGCGGGAGGTGAACCTGAGCAAGGTAAATGAGATGATCGTTTGGAACAGGGAAGATGAGATAGGCGAGCTGGTGAAGGAATATAATAAGATGGTGGGCAAGCTGGAGGAGAGCGCTATCCTGATGGCCAAGACCGAAAGGGAAGGCGCATGGCGGGAGATGGCGCGGCAGGTGGCCCACGAGATCAAGAACCCGCTGACGCCTATGAAGCTCAGCCTGCAATACCTGCAGAAAGCCATAGACAGCAACCAGGCCAACGTGCGTGAGCTGACAGGCAATGTGGCCAATACGCTGGTAGAGCAGATCGATCACCTGGCAAAGATCGCGGCTGATTTCTCCCAGTTTGCCAATATCGGCAATACAAAGGTGGAGATATTCGACCTGCATGAAGTGATCGCTTCATTAAAAAGCCTTTATAGCTCCAATACTTCCGTAGAGTTCTCCTGGCGGCCGCTGAACCGGTCTGCAGTGATCGCGGCCGACCGCACACAGATGAACCGTCTCTTTACCAACCTGCTTGTAAATGCTATGGATGCCTGCAAGGAAAACGGCAAGTGCCGCATAGAGGTAGCTGAGCGTATCAGCGGCGACTCGATACTGGTAAGCGTTACAGATAACGGGGAGGGCATACCCGTGGAAATGCAGCCAAATATCTTTGTGCCCAATTTTACCACCAAGACCTCCGGCACCGGGCTCGGGCTTGCCATGTGCAAGGGCATCGTGGAGCAGGCCCGAGGGGATATCTGGTTTGAAACGGAAGCAGGAAAGGGTACCAGCTTCTTTGTCAGGCTTCCGCTTCAGCAACCCTGATCTTACAGTACTGCCGGTCTTTTTTTAGCCTGCCTGCTCTGCTGCAGGAATGCCTCAAAGGCGCTGAGCGAAAAGCTGCTAAGGTTTTGCGCAGCTGTCAGCCCTCCTTTCTGCGCGGCGTACACGCCGTATTTTACATCATCAAATCCTTTGAGGAAGTGCGCATCGGGGTTAACGGAAAGCAATACATTCCTGGAAATGGCATAAGGCACCCATTGCCAGTCGATGTCGAGCCGGCGGGGATGCGCGTTCAGCTCGATCACTACCTGGTGCTCGGCGCAGGCATCGATGATAGCCTCGTGATCAAGCGGGTAGCCGTTACGGCTCAGCAGGAGCCGGCCGGTCATATGCCCCAGGATGGTGGTATAAGGATTTTGTATGGCTTTAAGCAGCCGCGCCATGGCTTTTTCCTTTGGCATCTGCAGGTTGCTGTGTACCGACGCTATCACCAGGTCGAAACTGGCCAGCACTTCATCAGGGTAGTCGAGGCTGCCATCGTTGAGGATATCAGACTCTATGCTTTTGAATATTTTGAAAGGGAGCAGGCGTGCATTCAGCTCGTCGATATATTGGTGCTGTTCTTTTATGCGCTGCTCGGAAAGCCCATTGGCATAGGCAGCTGTTCTGGAGTGATCTGAAATGACCAGGTATTCGTATCCTTTCTGCACCAGGTCGAGCGCCATCTCTTCGATGGTATTGCTGCCATCGCTCCAGTTGCTATGGGTATGGATGACGCCTTTTATATCGCCGGGCATCAGCAGGTCGGGCAAGGTCCCTGTTCTGGCCTGCTCTATCACTGCAGCTGATTCGCGCAGGCAGGCCGGGATATAGGAAAGCCCTGCTTCGGCAAATATATCCTGGTCATCGGCAGGATGATCGCCGGTATAGGAAAGGCGGAGGTATTGCCGGAGAAAAGCTTCTGTAAAGTCGACAGAGCCTGTGGTAAGGAACAGGCGTTGCAGGATATTGCCTTTGCCGGTATATAAGCGCAAACGCAAACCGTTCCTTAACTGGTACAGCAATGTGTCCTGCTTTTCTTCCAGCAGCTCGGGTGGGTAAGCGGTCTGGAACTTAGGCTTGATGGTCTCGTTCGGCTCATTGATCACAAACTCCAGCTCTTCAATGGTAAGGGCCTGCCTGCGATAAGCGCCGGTAAGCCGTACGGCAGCAGGGGTGAACAGGCTTTCGAGGTAAGCTTTTACCTGCGGTACTATTTCTTCAAGCTGGGCATAGAGGAAATGACCCAGGCTGCTCAGGTAAAAGCTGATAGCTTCCAGCACGTTGGCCTGGGTTTTGGCGCCAAAGCCTTTATACAGGGTGAGCCTGTTCTCATTGCAGGCATATTGCAGCTCGCCGATGGACTGAATGCCCATTTCTTTCCAGATGGTGTGGATCTTCTTGGGGCCGATGCCTTTGATCTGGAGCATTTCGATGACGCCGGGAGGGGTGTCGGCTATAAGCTGGTCGAGAACTTCCAGCCGGCCGGTATCGAGCATTTCAGCTATTTTTCGCCCCACGCTTTCGCCGATGCCTTTAATGGAGGCCAGCTTGCTGCGATCGGTATCGCTGAGCTGCATGGGGAGCTTCTCGATATTGTAAGCAGCAATGGAGTAGGTCTTGGCTTTGAAGGCATTTTCTCCGTGAATATCAAGCAGCTGTGCCAGGAGGGAGAAATTGTCAGCAATTGCGGCATTGTCCATATATGCAAATTAAAAAGAAAAATTATGGGTGTACCCGCTGTGTTTATATCTTTTTTCTCCTGTTATTTTCCTCAGCCTGCCAAGGTTTTTTCCTTTGAATATATGGTTCTGAACCTGTCAGGTCTATAGACCTGACAGGTTGATATTATGTATAATAAAAAAAGTCTCCATTTGGAGACTTCTATTAAATTGGAAAGAAATATCGGACTTATTTCTTTTTAGCTGCTTTTTTCTTTGGAGCGGCTTTCTTTTTAGCGGCTACTTTCTTTTTTGGAGCAGCAGCTTTTTTCTTAGGGGCAGCTGCTTTCTTTTTTGGAGCAGCTTTTTTCTTAGTTGCCATTTTTTGTGAATTTAATGTTTAGTAAAATGGGTTATCGGTAGTAAAAATAATAATTATTTTATACTACCCAAATTTTTTTCCACAAAAAAACAGCAACCGTTAAGCCTTATGCTTCCGCTTCGGCAGGGATAACAGAAACGAACGTCCTGTCTTTGGCGCCTTTCCTGAACTCCACAATACCATCGCTCAATGCAAACAGGGTGAAATCCTTTCCTACGCCCACGTTCTTGCCAGGATGGTAAGCCGTACCGCGCTGGCGTACGATGATGTTACCGGAGATAGCAGGCTGACCACCGAAGATCTTTACGCCAAGGCGCTTGCTTTGTGAGTCGCGGCCGTTCTTTACGCTACCTTCGCCTTTCTTATGTGCCATGATTTTAAGTTTATGCTTTTTATACAGTAACCCGCAGGAAAAAGATCCTTGCCGGTAAATTGCTCATTAAAATTGATTATGCTATGGCAGTTACCCTGATCTTGGTATAAGCAGTACGGTGACCTTTCTTCTTATGAAAGCCCTTCCTTCTTTTTTGCTTGTAAGCGATCACGGTATCACCTTTTACCTGGTCCAGGATCTCTGCAGTCACTTTCGCGCCCACAGATGAGCCCACCGACAGCTTACCACCGGCATCCACCAGCAATACTTCAAGATCCAGGGTATCCCCTGCATTTCCTTCCACTCGGGGAACAAATAATGTCTGGTCTTTCTCTACTTTGAATTGCTGACCGGCAACTTTTATTACTGCTAACATAATCTGAAAATTAGGACGGCAAAGGTAAGGAGATTTTTTTATCCGGCCAATAGAAAATGAAAGTTTTGACCAGGCAAAATTAAGCTATTTGAACCGGCATCCTTTATCTTTGTTAGCCTTGGCATCCGCGGGCGCCGGCCATTCACCGGTTCCGGCGCCAAGATCATTCTTGCCGGCCAGGTCCATGTAGCGCTTTAACCGGCAAGCAGAAAACTAAAGTAATGAAAATCAAATCGTTCCTGGCAAAACCCTTTGCTTCCTATATATATAAAGGTATCCGCAAAGGAATGCATACCGCTGTAGCCGATCAGGAGAATATCCTGAAAAACCTCATCAAAGTGGGCAAGAACACCGAATACGGCAAAAATACCCGCTTAGACCAGGTGAACAGCTACCAGGAGTTCAGCCAGGCCGTTTCCATCAGGGACTATGAGCAGCTTCGTCCCTATATTGACCTGATCAAGGAAGGAAAGCACAATGTGCTCTGGAAAGGCCGGCCTATCTACTTCGCCAAAACTTCCGGCACTACCAGCGGCACCAAGTATATCCCCATTACGAAAGATTCCATTTCCAACCATATCAACTCGGCCCGCAATGCGCTGCTTTGCTATATGGCCGAAACCGGCAACAGCCTTTTTGCCAACGGCAAGATGATCTTCCTGTCCGGCTCACCCGTGCTTGAAAGGGTAAGCGATATCCCTACCGGCAGGCTGAGCGGTATCGTCAACCACCATATACCCAAATACCTGCGCACCAACCAGCTGCCCTCATACGAGACCAATTGCATAGAAGACTGGGAGACCAAGCTCAACAAGATCGTGGATGAAACGATCAACAAGGACATGACCCTGATCAGCGGCATACCGCCCTGGATGCAGATGTATTTCGACGAGCTGAGCCGGCGCACCGGTAAAAAGATAAAGGACATCTTTCCTCATTTCTCCGTGATGGTGTACGGGGGCGTTAATTTCGATCCCTATAAAGCAAAACTTTATGATAGCATCGGCAAGCATGTGGACGGCATCGAGACCTTTCCCGCTTCTGAAGGCTTTTTTGCATTCCAGGATTCCCGGGAAGCAGAAGGATTGCTGCTGAATACGGATAGCGGCATCTTTTTCGAGTTCGTGCCGGCTGCCGAGATCCATTCACCCAATCCCACGCGGCTTTCCCTGCGCGACGTAAAAGTAGGGGAGAACTATGCCCTGGTCATCAACAGCAATGCCGGGCTGTGGGGATATAATATCGGCGATACCGTAAAATTCGTTTCCGTAGACCCGTACCGGCTGGTAGTAACAGGCCGCACCAAGCATTTTATCTCGGCCTTCGGCGAGCATGTGATCGGGGAAGAAGTGGAATACAGCCTTCTTAAGGCTGCCGAAGAAGAGAATGTGCACATCACCGAGTTTACCGTGGCTCCCTATGTCAGCGAAGACAAAGGCAGATCCTACCATGAATGGTTCATCGAGTTTGAGAACAAGCCCGGTGATATGGAACGGTTTGCCCTTAAGCTGGATCAGCACCTGCGCAACAAGAACGTGTATTACGACGACCTGATCAGCGGCAATATCCTGCGGCCGCTAAAGCTTACGCCCGTAAAAAAGAACGGGTTCATCGATTACATGAAATCCATCGGCAAGCTGGGAGGGCAAAATAAAGTGCCCCGGCTGAGCAATGACCGGAAGATCGCCGATGAACTGGTAAAATGGGCGGAATAGCTCCGGCAACCAGCTACCCTTGACAACTTATCCGTATAACAAATGACCTGGATGGTACGTTTTCCTTCCGGATCAGCGCAATTTATAAACCTCAACCGTTTTTCGTGAAAGAGCAATCATCGATCAGGCGTATAGCTATTTTCGGATCAACAGGGTCTATCGGCACCCAGACCCTTGAAGTTATCAGGGCCAACCCCGATAAGTTTTCAGTGGAGATACTGACGGCTCACAATAACGAGTCGCTGCTTGTAGAGCAGGCCATTGCCTTTAATCCCAATATCGTTGTTATCGGTGATGAAAGGAAGTACGAAAAAGTAAAGCAGGCGCTGTCAAACACCGATATCAAGGTCTTTGCGGGTGAGAAGGCGCTGGAGGAAGTGGCTTCCATGGACTGCTACGACCTGATGATGGCCGCTATCGTAGGATATGCAGGCCTTCGCCCCACGCTCAATGCTATTGCCAGCGGCAAGGCCATCGGCCTGGCCAATAAGGAAACGCTGGTGGTGGCAGGTGATATTGTCATGAGCAAAGCCGTAGAGCACCGGGTGCCCGTTATCCCGGTCGATTCAGAGCATTCGGCCATCTTTCAATGCCTGGTAGGAGAAACGAGGAACCGGATCGAAAAGATCATTCTCACCGCTTCAGGAGGCCCCTTTCTGGGACGTAAGCCCAATTACCTGGTAAATGTAAAAAGAGAGCATGCCCTGCAGCATCCGAACTGGAATATGGGGGCCAAGGTCACGATCGACTCTGCAACGCTGATGAACAAAGGCCTGGAAATGATCGAGGCCAGATGGCTGTTCAACCTCGCTCCCGAGCAGATACAGGTATTGGTGCACCCGCAAAGCGTGATCCACAGTATGGTGCAGTTCGAGGATGGCAGCATCAAGGCGCAGCTCGGCCTGCCCGATATGAAGCTGCCTATCCAGTATGCCCTTTCCTTTCCACGGCGCATACACAATGATTTTCCGCGCTTTGATTTTAAGAAGATCAATACGCTCACTTTCGAGGAAGCCGATCTTAAAACTTTCCGCAACCTGGGTCTTGCCATGGAGGCCTTGCAGAAGGGCGGTAACCTGCCCTGCGTGATGAATGCCGCCAACGAGATCGCCGTATTTGCTTTCCTGCGTAACCGGCTTGGCTTCTTGGAAATGACCGATGTCATTGAAAAGGTAATGGGAAAAATACCCTTTATTGCCAAGCCTACGCTGGATGAATACTACCAGAGCGATGGAGAGGCCCGCACCCTGGCAGCCGATATCATACAATTATAGATCGCAGCCCTGAAGCCGTTTTGCAGGCCGCAGCCCTTATTGTTTTTGTTAAATATGCTGCTTTCCCGCATCTATAGCAGGTTTTCAGCCAATTATTTCATGAGCGGCTGGCAAGTGTATGATATTTAGCAGATATTTGCCGTCGTTAATAAAAAACCTACATCCGGTCCACACATGATATTATTAGCTTTTAACTGGTCTGCTTTTGCAGCTAACCTTGGTCAGTTCATCCTTGCTTTCTCCATATTGATCGTCTTGCATGAGTTAGGACATTTTCTTACCGCCAAATGGTTTGGCTGCCGTGTAGAAAAGTTCTACCTCTTCTTTAACCCCTGGTTCTCTCTCTGGAAAAAGAAGATCGGTGAAACGGAATACGGCATCGGCTGGATCCCGCTGGGCGGCTATGTAAAAATATCCGGCATGATCGACGAGAGCATGGACAAAGAACAGATGAAGCTGCCGCCCGAGCCCTATGAGTTCAGGTCGAAGCCTGCCTGGCAGCGGCTGATCATTATGCTGGCCGGCGTGATCATTAATTTCCTGCTGGCGCTGGTGATCTTTGCCATGATACTTTTTGTATGGGGCGAGGAAAAGCTGCCGGTGTCCAACCTGAAATATGGCTTGGTTACCGATTCCCTGGCTACTTCTGCAGGCTTGAAGCCCGGCGACCTGATCACTTCGGTCAATGGCAAGCCTGTAGTGTACTATGATAATCTTGGCAAGGATATCTATTTTGCGCCGCGGGCCGAGCTGGGCATAAAGAGAGAGGGAAAGGATACCAGCCTCCTGCTGCCGGAAGGATTTCTGAGCGCTATGAATAAAAGCCAGCTCAAAGGCTTTGTGCGCCCGCGCTTCCCGGTCATTGTAGAGAACGATAAGGAAGTTAAATATGTAGAAGGGAAGGCAGAGAAAGGAGACCGGGTCATAGCTGTTAACGATACGCCCGTAACCTTCAACGATGAGTATATCAAGGCCATCAGGCCGCTTAAGGACCAGGAAGCGAGCCTCAGCCTGCTTCGTAAGGAAGATACGGTAAAGGTAAAGGCCCTGATCGGCAAGGACGGCGCGCTGGGAATGGCTTACCAGAACTCCTACGAAGTGCTGGGCTCGGAGAAAAGGGCCTACAGCTTTTTCGGCTCTATTCCTGCCGGCGCACGCTTTGGCGTGGAACGCCTCGGGGAATATATAGAAGGTATCCGCCTGCTGTTTGTTTCCAAAGAGCATAAGGTGAGCGAGAACCTGGGCAGCGTGATCAGCATCGGCAAAACCTTTGGCGGGGAATGGGATTGGCAGCGCTTCTGGACCATGACGGCGCTTTTTTCCATCATCCTGGCGTTTATGAATATACTGCCGATACCGGCGCTTGACGGAGGGCATGCTCTTTTCACGCTGATCGAAATGATCACCGGACGCAAGCCCAGCGATAAGTTCATGGAGTATGCGCAGCTGGTAGGCATGGTATTGCTGCTGGGCCTGATGGCGTATGCGATAGGGTTGGATATATTCCGGTTATTTAAGTAAGAAAATGTGCAAATGCAGATGTAAAAATGTGCAGATGTAAAAATGTGTAGATGTGAGAATGTGTAGATGTGAGAATGTGAGAATGTGTAGATGTGAGAAGTAGATATGAAAATACATTTTTCACATTTCCATATTCCCACATTCTCACATTTTTTTTCGGTATCTTTGTATTTCAGGCATTGCCCAAGGGGGCGTTTGGTTTTGACAGCATAGGTCTTTGAAAGTGCAAGCATGTCGTGCGTTGGATAATTAGCACGCTAATCTGAATATTCAAACTATAATTGGCAATACTCAGTATGCCATGGCTGCCTAATCAGTGATTAGCCAGTCATTTGGGCCGCCGGGCCGGTTGGTCTGTTACCAAGCCCCGCCGCCGACTTAAAAGCAAATACAGGCTGCTGCAACCGAAGGCTGTGACGGTTGCCTAAGACTATCCAGCTAAGTGATCCGTTGGTTTGTCCATTTCCTGCGGGTTGCCGACAAATAATAATGAAATAAGCATGTAGAAAGCTTTTGGAGAATATGTTTGGACACCGGTTCGAACCCGGTCGCCTCCACTGAATATTTATGAACCCGCTCAAACAGGTGCTATACCCGGTGCAGCGGGTTTTTTTTATTGCCCCTTACCCTGTCGATGTAATTTTTACACTGTTACATTCCCTGCCAGGCGTACCTTTGCGCCGGGCACTACACCGATCATTATCAGCAGCTATTATGCAAAGAAGCATTTTTGGTCCTTCGAGATACTTCCTGTTGTTCGGCCTCCTGGGCGTCGTTTACCTTATCGGGTTATTTGTGCCCCTGATGGATAGCGATGCGGCACACCATGCCAATATCGCCCTCCACATGTACCAGCATAACAACTTCGTAGATCTTGTCGATAAAGGAAAGGACTATCTCGACAAGCCGCATCTTTTATTCTGGACATCGGCCCTGAGCTATTATATTTTCGGTGTTACGGCCTTTGCGTACAAGCTGCCTTCGCTGCTTTTTTCCATAGCAGGCGTATGGGCAACCTACCGGCTTGGCACGCGCCTGTACAATAAAGAGACAGGCCGGCTGGCCGCCCTGCTCCTGGCTTCGGCCCAGGCCTTTATGCTTGCCTGCATGGATGTAAGGATGGATGCGATCCTCACCAGCTGTATTATCCTTTCTGTTTGGCAGCTGGTAGAATCGGTTACGGAAAAAAAATGGTATAACCTGGTGCTGGCGGCCTTGTTCATGGGAATGGGGTTTTCTACCAAAGGACAGGTCGGGATCGTAATGCCGGCAGTGGCCCTCTTCTTCTATTTGGTATATAAACGCGATCTCCGCCAGCTATTCCATCCTAAGTGGATACTGCTTGGTCTCATGACCATCGTATTCATGCTGCCCGTGATCTATTGCTTTTACCTGCAGTACGACCTGCATCCTGAAAAGAATATCAGGGGCATGACCAATATATCGGGAGTTAAATTCATACTCTGGGGGCAAAATATAGAAAGGCTCGACGGCAAAAGCTGGGGCGGCGGCAAACGGGACTATTTTTTTTATCTCCACACGATGCTATGGGCATTCCTGCCCTGGTCGCTGATAGCCTATTATGCTATTGGCCATCGCCTGGGCGAGATGGGCCGTGCAGGTCTTGCCTATCATAAATATAAGGAAGGCCTTACCATTGGTACGGTTGTGCTGATCTTTGTGCTGATCTCCGTGTCGCGTTTCCAGCTGCCGCATTACCTGAATATACTGTTCCCTTATTTTTCCATTCTCTCTGCTGCCCGCCTGCTAAGCCTGGCACAGGAACGGGCTTCTGGTAAGCTACGGGTGATCTGGGGCATGCAGGTGGTGGTGATCTTGCTGCTGCTCGGGCTTTCGGTATTGGTAAATGCCTGGTTCTTCCCGGTTACCGGCATAGCCGTAATAGCAGCGGCCATCCTGCTGCTTGCTGTGCTGATAGCCTCGATGCTGCGGAAAGAGGACAGCCTGCCTAAGCTCGTAACGGCCAGCGTGATCGGTATCGTGATCGTTAATTTCCTGCTGAACGCTTCTTTCTATCCCCGGATGATGGCTTACCAGGGCGGCTCAGGCCTTGCGCACGCCGCTAAAGAGCGGGATATCGATGTAAAGCAGGTCCGCTATTATGATGCCCACAGCTTTGCGTTCGATTTTGAAACACGGAACCTTACTCCCTTTATTGATCTCGGCGAGATCAGGCGCGACACTACCGGCGGCCGCTGGATCTTTACCAGCCAGCGCGGGCTCGATTCATTGCGGCTGGAAGGAATACCGATCGCCGATAGCATCCGTAGCCCTCAGTACCGGCTTACCAGGCTAAAGCTCAGCTTCCTGAACCCTGCAACGCGCCAGCAGCAGCTTGATCATTATTATCTTGTAAAAACCGGTAACCGCCCGTAAACGACCAGCGACTATGAAGAAGCAACAAGTGAAAAGCCTGCTGAAGCTGCTATTGAAGGTGGCTTTCACCACCCTGGCTCTCTGGATCGTGTACCGGAAAATAGATATTGAAGCGTTGCCGGCTATCTGGGCAAAGACAGATCCCTGGCTTTTATTGCTGGCATTGCCTGTCTTTGCTGTGTCGCAGGCGATCTCTTCTTTCCGGCTGCTGAATTTTTACCGCAACATACGCCTGTTCCTGCCCATAGCTTACAACATAAAGCTATACCTGCTGGGCATGTTCTATAGTCTTTTTTTGCCTGGCGGCATCGGGGGCGACGGGTATAAGATACTGGTGCTGAAAAGAGAGACCGATCATACCGCCAAAGAGCTGTTCAGCGCCGTGTTCTTCGACCGGCTAAGCGGCCTCTGGGCCCTTTGCTTTATCCTGGCGGTATTTTCCGGCTTTATTCCTTTATTCAGCGGGTACACAATTTGGCTGCTGGCCGCCTTTGCCATAGGGTCACTTTTATATTACTGGGTGATAAAGCGTTTTTTCAGAAGCCATCATACCCGCTTTTTTACTACGCACCTGCTGGCTATTGCGGTGCAGCTTTGCCAGCTGCTTTGTGTAACCGTTATACTGCGTGCCATAGGCTTTGATGGAAATTATTTCCCTTACCTCGCTATTTTCCTGCTATCGTCGCTGGCTACCTTGTTCCCTTTCAGCATCGGAGGGCTGGGCGCAAGGGAAGTGGCTATTGTATGGGGCGCTGCTACATTGGCATTGGATAAGAACCTGTCGGTAGCTGTAAGCCTGTACTTTTATTTTGTTACGGCTATCGTATCGCTGTCGGCGGTCTTCCTGCTGTTCCGGCCGCTTGTGTTCCCGCGTAACAAGCAGGAGTCCGGCACTTCCCTTACTGCCGAATGATATTTTTTATTCCACTTTTACCGGGTAATAGTCGCTGGCAAAGTTTCCCTGCAGGGACCCATTGGTAAAAGAGAATAGCAGGCGGTACTTCCCTTTTCGCGAAGGAAGGGTTACCGCCACCGTCATCCTTTTAGTATAGCCCGGTGCAAGCAGGCTGTCCGGCAGAGGGTATTTTTCCTGCGACTCCTCGTACTGGTATGAGTAAGCTGAAAAAGAATAATCTACCAGGAGCGCTTCCGCAGGAATAGCCTGGCGCCCGGTATTGGTGATCTCGATGGTTACCGGCCATTGCTCGCCGGCACGGCCCGTTGCAGGAAGATCGACGGGGCGTATCCGCAGGCGGTTCACTGCCGTATAAGAAGCCACGGGAAAAAGGCTGCCCTGCTTGAAAGCGGCCGATACATTCCTGGCCGTATCCGCAAAGCTGCCTTCACGGAATATCCATACTTTTTTTCCCTGCAGCTTGTCTTCTTCGCCAGAGATGTTGTAATGCGTTTTGCGATAGCTCTTGGTATTATAGCCGATGGCCTCCGCTTCAGGGTGATAGAACCGGTAAAGCGAAGGAACGGCATAGCTGTTGGGGAATATTACGGGCAATCCTTCTGCTTGTCTGTACACTGAATCAGCCCAGGCCCTGGCTTCAAAAAAGGGCTTGTAGTTTTTCACCTTCACAAAAGGAGAGGAAGGCAGCATGAACAGGATGCGTACTATGCCGATGAGGATGATATTGACAACTGCCAACCGGAAAAAGATCTTCCTGTAGCGGGCTGTGCCGTCTGTCAGCAGGCCCAGGAAAAGCACCACGAAGGAGATGCCTGCTACCAGCGTCCAGTGAGGCTGCACCGAATTTTTGAACGAAGAGAGTAAAAAAAGCAGCAGGATACCAAAGAAAGTGAACTGGTGGGCCCGCACCAGCATATCGCCTTTACGCAGGCGCAAAAGGCTTCCGTAAAAAAGCAAGGAGGTGAGCGGCCCCCAGATCAGCAGCTGCCCCAATATATAGTTGGTCGTATATTCTATCTTATAGATATGGGTAGCCCTTTCTACAAGGTGGAACCTTACCGTAGGCCAGTTGTGCTGGTATTGCCAGTACAGGTGTGGCAGAAAAAAAAGGGTTACCAATGCTACCATGGCCCAGAACGACCCTTTTTTCAATAGCCGGGGATTGGAGAGAACGGTAAAGAGAACAGGAAGTATGCCGTGGTATTTGCTGTAGAACATACCTGTTACGGCCAGCGCCATCAGCAGCACGTTCCCGGCTGATGCACGCGCCAGGTAACGTTTATACGAGAGGAAATAAAGCGCAGCAAAGAAGAACAGCGGCGCGTCGGGAGTAGCAATAAAGCTATACACGTTAAAGATGAGCGTGGCGGCAAAGAGCAGCAAAAAATTGCGGACCTGCTGCAGCCTGGCCGGGAGCCCTGCATAAACAAGCCCGATGGTCAGCGTGGTAAGCAATATGGTTCCCAGCCGCGTAAAAAAAGGCCCATGCCCCAGCGATTCGCCCATGCGCATCAGCAGCGTAACAAAAGGCGGATGATCAAAATAGCCCCAGTCAGGGTGCTGCGACAGCATCCAGTAATAGGCTTCGTCGCCGTCAACGCCTACGCAGGCAGCCTGTATGCTGTTGATGATAAACCAGCAGGCCATGAAGAGGCCTATCTTTTGGGTGTCTTTACCGGCAATTGATGGCATCATGCATATAACTTTCAGGAAGATGAGCACCTAAGATAAGCAGCGCGGCGATCATACCGTAATGTCCGGGATATCTTTTTGCAGGGTAGCCGCCGCTTTTTCTCCCTGGTACACTTTTCTTACGTTATAGGTCTTCTTATTCTGTGATTCAAAATAGGTCCGCATATTGATGTCGGCGATAATGCCGATAGTGATCAGCTGTATGCCTCCCAGCAGCAGTATCAGCCCGAGTATAAGCAGGGGCTTGCCCCAGATATCATGCCCGGTTATCTTCAGTATCAGCAGGTACAGGTTGATAAGCAGGCCCAGCCCAAAGCTAATGAAGCCGATAGTGCCGAAAAGATGCATAGGCTTCTGCAGGTATTTACGGAAAAACACCATCAGCAGCAGGTCGGCCATAACCTTGAAAGTGCGGTTGATGCCGTATTTGCTTTTCCCGAATTGACGGGGATGATGCTGCACATCTACCTGGGTGATGCGGGCGCCCTGCAGCTTGGCCAGCACCGGGATAAAGCGATGAAGCTCACCATACAGGCCCAGCTCCAGCGCTATTTCCCTTTTGAATATTTTCAGCGTGCAGCCGTAATCCTTGATATATACATTGGTCATCCGGCGGATAAGGGCATTGGCAATGCGGCTCGGTATCTTGCGCAGGAACATGCCGTCTTTCCGGTTCTTACGGTTGCCGGCCACTACGTCCCAGTCTTCCCTTTTCAGCAGGTCGAGCATAGCGGGTATATCGGCAGGGTCGTTTTGAAGATCGCCGTCAAGCAGGGCTACATATTTTCCCTGCGAATGATCGATGCCTGCGGTCATGGCCGTGCTCTGGCCATAATTCTTACGCAGCTCCACCAGTATGGTACGCTCATCGCTCCAGGCAATGATCTCCGGGATTGTCCTGTCCGTTGAGCCATCGTCTACCAGTATCACCTCGTAATCGATCCCTGTCAATGCTTCCCGTATAGCCTTAAGAAGAGGGCGGATATTTTCTTCCTCGTTCATGACAGTAATGACCACGGATAGTTCTCGCATAAAATATATTCAGTCGTTTCTTAAAATCTTGCTGTGTACAGGCCTTCTCATTGCCTGCCTGCAAAGGTAGCGTAAGGAAGAATGCTTACGCAAGAGAATACTTATTAAATTATGAGATAATGTATCGTAAAAGTCCAGGGATTTTTTTTAGAAAAACTACTTTTTAGAGAGGTGCTATAGTCAAATAATCTCCTGGTTTTTTCTTTATATCATTATTTCTGGCTTATTTTACTTATTGAGCATTTATTTAATCCATGTTCCCCGAGAAGCTGATTAAGAACACGTCCAAACTATCGTACTGATCCTGAATCTTATACCATTGAAAGCCGCAGGAAGCGATCCGTTCACGCAATTGCTCTGAGCAGGAACATCGACTTTAAGAACCGGGGGAGACCCCGGTTTTTTATTGCCTGCCGATATGCCATAAAAAAAGTACAACCGCCAACGGCAATAAGCCGGCAGGCAGTTGTACAGTTTACGGTCAATTTGAAAGATGACCGTCAGGATAGGATAACCTCTACATTTTTCCTTCCAGATACCTGATGATATTAGCTCTCATCGGCCCTGCCACCTTGATGGCGTCGACGATCTGCTGATGATATTTTTTAGGAAATTGTCGATGCAGGTATTCCACTTCGTTGGGGTCGTTTGCATCTACCCTGAGGCGATCCTGCTTGGTCTTTAATTGCTTATTATCTGCCATATGGGTTAATTTATTATACAAAAGGCAAATGCTATGCCCGAAACGGCAATGGATGACCACGGCAGCTCCGGAAAAACCATGATCTTTGCTATAAACGCCTGACGCATAATTATTGATATATTGCTGCAATGGACTACTTTAGCTACAAACCGCTACTTAACTCTCAATACATATAGATCTATGCCGCTCCCCGCATCCCGGTTGCTCGTTAAACGCTCTACATTGCCTGGCGCCGGCAAAGGCCTGTTTACCAGGGTCTTTATTCCTAAAGGTACCCGCATCGTGGAATATAAAGGAAAGGTCACCACCTGGAAGGAAGTGGAGCAGGAGATAGACAATGATTACCTGTATTATTACAACAGCCGTCACGTGATCAATGCAAAGCCTTATCCTAAGGCGTTGGCCCGTTATGCCAATGACGCGCAGGGGCTGGTGCGGGTAAAAGGCATAGTGAATAATTGCGTGTACGAAAAAGCCGACAAGAAGGCCTATATCACATCCACCAGGGATATCCCGGCCGGCGCCGAGATACTCGTAAGCTATAAAAAGGAATACTGGCAACAGGCGCGGATCAATGCACGTGTCGACGCAGCGGAACAAAAGGCGAAATAGTTTCCCCCTCGCATAACCATTGCAGCCAGGCCTTTTACCGGCCTCCACACGGATCCGGATCTTATTTATTATCGTATCTGATTGGTACAGGGCATATGCGCCTCGCTTACCCGCCGCATTCCTATCAATAATTTTCCCGGCCAGGTAGCAGGGCATAGCTTTTGTGAACCTTATAATAAACCTGTCTATGAGAATATTGCCACCGATGCAGGAAGAAGCCCGCCTGAGCGAGCTTTATGCCTATAATATCCTGGATACAAAGGCCGAGCAAGAGTTTGATGATGTAGTTGAGCTGGCTTCGGTGATCGCCGATACCCCTGTTTCCCTTATTACGTTGGTAGATGATACCCGGCAATGGTGCAAGGCCCGGAAAGGCTTTGAGCTGGCAAATGTCAGCCGGGAATTTTCTTTTTGCGCCAAAGCGATCCGGTCCGACAAGCCTACTATCGTTGCAGATACTATGAAGGACAGGCATTTCTGCCACAGCCCGCTGGTCACCGGCCGGTCACGGGTCCGCTTCTATGCCGGTTTCCCGCTCATAAGCCCCCAGGGCTATATCCTGGGAACGCTCTGTGTTATTGATACCCGGCCGCGCACGCTGACCAGAACGCAGGTGCGTAACCTGGAGCAGCTGGCCCGGCAGGTTGTAAAGCTGTTTGAATGGCGGCTCCAGCAAAAATCCTTACGCTTTGCCCGCCGTAGCGAAAGAAGGCAGGGCGAAAAGCTGAGCAGGCTGCTCGATAACCAGCGCAGGATCGTAGCAATTCTTGCCCACGACACCAGGGCTTCGCTCATCAGCATCAAAAGCCTGCTACAGCTATTCCTTGAAGATAAGATCGATCCCGGTGATGCACCGGCTGTATACCAGACCATGATCGACCAGGCCGATGTAACGCATGATATGATCAGCAACCTGGTGCAATGGGGCGGCACTTATCTCAACCTGGCCCAGGCTAAAAATATACGTTCATCCATGCTGACCCAGCTGTCGGAGAAGGTATTCATCCAGTACAAGCTCCTGGCCCAAAGCAAGGGAATACAGCTGCAGCAGGAGTTCCGGCAGGATGTGGAGCTGCCCGGCGGGTGGGCGGTATTCAGCTTTATCATACGCAACCTTGTTCACAACGCCATAAAATACTCGGAGGGAGGAACGGTCAAAGTAGCCGGGCATAGAAGCGGGGATAGCTATATCCTGTCGGTAAGCGACCAGGGGATCGGCATGACGGCCCAGATAGCACGCCAGCTCTTTACCGGTGCAATATCTTCCCGGAAAGGAACACGCAATGAGCAAGGATCGGCGTTGGGACTGATGCTGATGCACGATTTCATCAGGCAATTGGAAGGTAGCGTAGAGGTGGAAAGCCGGCCCGGTAAAGGAACCGGGATCCGTATATGCTTGCCGGTCAAAAAATAAATTAAATTGCAGTTATTTATTCTGCTTTGTTCTGCCGGGTGCACTGCCCGGCATTTTTTTGGCTGTATCCCACTGTTACCACCTGGCAGACCTGCCGGATGGTATGGATAAAACTAAGCTGATGCCTGTTGACCCGTATTCGTTGCAGCCTGTTGACCGGTTTTCCGACCGGGCAGATAATTATCTCCGGTACCGCCCTTCTTACCCGGCCGAGGTGGTCGGCTTTTTTGAAGGCAGGCTTGGCTTGCGACCTCATCACCAACTGGCGGATATGGGCGCCGGTACCGGTCTCTTTGCCCGGCTTTTCCTTGAGAAGGGATATAAGGTTATTTGTATAGAGCCTAATGAAGCGATGCGACAGGCAGGCATGGAGGGCCTTCAATATTTTCCCGGTTTCCTGAGCGTGGCCGAGCCGGCCGAGCAAACAGGCCTGCCGGATCATTCGATTGATTTCATCACGGCCGCCCAGTCTTTTCACTGGATGGAACCGGTGGCCACGCGCTGGGAGTTCCTGCGTATCCTTCGCCCTGGCGGTCACATAGTGCTGTTATGGAACCGCCTGCAGGCAGGCACTCCATTCCTGCAAGCCTATGCCGCGCTCAAGAAAAAACATACCCGGCCGGGAATGCAACCGATCATCCTTCTGCAGACAGGATAAGGGATTTTTTTGCACCCTGGTCGCTCCATGTTCAGGAATATGAGCATACTCAATGCCGGGAGCTTGAAGAGCTTAAAGGGCAGCTTCTTTCATCATCATATATGCCTTTGCAGGGAGAAAAAGAATATGAGCCGATGATGAATGAATTGGAAGCCTTATTCAGCCGGCACCAGCAACAAGGGCTGGTGAATATGATCTACACTACCACCTTATACTGGATGAAGCAGGGCGGGAAGGAATAGCAATGCCGCCTGTTTTTTAATTTGGTTGTCTTTTTGCAGCAGTAGCTGATAAAAGATTATGCAGGCATGGCATATCGGCTGCTCTGGTTTTCATTATAAGGAATGGAAAGGCATCTTTTACCCCGAAAAGCTGCCGGTACGGAGATGGTTTGAATATTACTGCACCAGGTTCAACACGCTTGAGCTCAACGTGACCTTTTATCGTTTTCCCCAGCTAAGCGCGCTGCAGCGCTGGTATCAGGTCAGCCCTGATGGCTTTTCCTTTTCGGTAAAGGCGCCCAGGCTGATCACTCACTATAAGAAGTTTGTGGATTGCAGTGAGCAGCTAACAGATTTTTATGATACGGTGACCGAAGGCCTGGCCGAAAAGCTGGCCGTTGTGCTGTTCCAGTTCCCTCCGTCTTTTGCTTATACGCCTGATAAGCTGGAGCTATTGCTTACCCAGCTTCGCGATGGGGTGACCAATGTGCTTGAGTTCAGGCACGTCAGCTGGTGGAATAACGATGTGTTCAAGGCGCTGGAGGAACGAAAGCTGGTCTTCAGCGGGGCCAGCCATCCCCGGTTGCCGGATGAGGCCGTTATAACGGCGCCGGTGGCCTATTATCGTTTTCACGGTATCCCTACTATTTATTTTTCTTCCTATTCCGATAATTACCTGAAAAGCGTTGCCGACCAGCTGCTGAAAAGCGCCTCCCGGAAAGTATATGTCTATTTCAACAATACGGCTACGGCAGCAGCTATCGACAATGCTTCATGGCTTGAAAAGTATATAGCAGGTAATTGACCTTATGCCTATTGGCTCCTGGTAATATGGTACACCTGGTATTCGCCCGGCTGAAAAGAAAAAGACTCTTTCCGTTTCAGCGTTCTGGGCAGCTTGCTGAAAAGCTCGGTATAAGTTCCTGGCAACGCGGGGTGATCGATGCTGAAATCGGCCCGCTCTTCCGAAAAGTTGAGCAGCACCAGCACCCTGTCGTTTTGCCTGCGGCACAGGTAGGCCAGCACCTCGGGATGGCCAGGCTTCAGGAGCAGGACAGAAGCATTTTCTTCAAGCGCCATATTTATTTTCCTTAGGTGCAGCATGCTCTCGTAAAAGCCATGCAGCTCCACTTCACCTTCCCAGTCGATAAAATCTTTCTCGAAAAAAGCCAGCCGCTTGTAGTTGGGCTTTTCCTGGCCGGAATAGATCAGCGGGATGCAGGGCCAGGTGCAGGTAAAGACAGCCATGGCGAGGGCGGCGTTCCCGTATTTTTCATACTCGGTGCCCCAATAGGTATTCTCATCGTGGTTGGAAGTGAACAATAGCTTGCGGGCGCCGGCCGGGTAATGCGCATAAGTGCCGAGTATGGTAATTACCTCTGCCAGTGTGCCTTCGCCTTTCTTGTATTTATCGGCGGCGCGCATGGCTTCCCACCCGTAAGTAACATCGAAAGCTTCGTGGTATTCAGGGATCTCGCATTCTGCGAGCCAGAAAAGAGGCTTTACCGCATCACACTCCGCCCTGGCCTCTAACCAGAAATCGAGCGGTACGGTGCGGGCCATATCGCAACGGAAGCCATCGATATCATATTCCGTGATCCAGTGTTTCATGGAGCGGATCATTTCGGCCCGCATTTCCGGGATCTCGTAATTCAGGTCTATCACATCTACCCACCCGTAAAGACCGGTAAAGTTGCCCAGGTCATCTTTCCGGTACCAGTCTGGATACTGCACCGTCCACTGGTGATCATAGCCGGTATGGTTGGCCACCCAATCGATGATGACCTTCATGCCACACGCGTGCGCCGCGCTGATCAGCTCCCGGAAATCGGCAGCCGAGCCATAGGCAGGGTCTATATCGGTGTAGGAGCTGGCCGCATAATAGCTGCCGTAAGTGCCCTGCCTTTTTTCCACGCTGATGGGAGTTACCGGCATCAGCCATAATATCTCCACGCCCATCTTGCAGAGCCGGGGAATATGCTCGATAAAAGCCTGAAAAGTTCCCGCCCTGGTGTACTGGCGAACATTCACTTCATATATATTGGTGCCATTGCCCCAGTCGATGATCGGGAATGCTGTGCTCATGATATAATTAATCTACCTGGTATAATGCATAGGTGAACTGACGATAACTGACCGCAAAAAATCAGCCAGTCGTTTTGCGGTGTAATTTCCACGCGGTATGCAGGTATGTTTTTTGTGCGCAATAGCATATGCAGCATATTATTGGTGTTGACGTGGGTACCACGCATGTAAAAGCGGTGGTCATTAACCTGCAGGGTAGGGTGCTCTTACAGGAGCAGGTACCGGTAGCTTCCAGGCAGCCATACCCCGGGTATCATGAGCAGGACCCCGACCTTATCCTTCGCAGTGTGGCTCACCTCCTGGCCCGCACCCTGGCATCTGTACCTTTCCGGCAGGTCCTTTGCATAAGCTTCAGCGCTGCCATGCATAGCTTATTCCCTGTTGACAGCAATGGCAAGGCATTGACGCCTGCAATTACCTGGGCCGATACCCGCAGCATAGCGCAGGCTACGGCGCTGAACAGCTCGGGAAAGGCAGCTTCTCTTCACCGGCATACCGGCACCCCGGTCCATCCCATGTCGCCATTATGCAAGATAAAATGGCTGAAAGAGGAAGCGACCGGTATATTTAACCAGGCCAGCCGTTTTGTTTCTATCAAGGAATATCTTTTTTATCATTTTTTCGGGGAGTGGGTTATCGATTATTCCCTGGCTTCTGCTACCGGTCTTTTTGATATACAGCGGTTGCAATGGTATGAGCCGGCTTTGCAGGAAGCAGGCATTGATGCCGGCCGCCTGTCGGTTCCCGTATCGCCCACCATGACATTTACCTCGCTCACCCCGGCATTCCAGCGTTTTTTCAATGTACGGCCAACTGTGCCCTTTGTTATAGGCGCCAGCGATGGCTGTCTGGCCCACCTGGGAGCAGGCGCCCTGAAACCGGGTGAATGGTCGGTGACTATCGGTACAAGCGGGGCGCTCCGCAAGCGAGAGCAGCGCCTGCAGCAAGCAGATGATCAGGCTTTGTTCCATTACCGGCTGGATGAGGAAAATTATATCACAGGCGGCGCTGTCAACAGCGGCGGTATCGTGGTTGATTGGTTCTCCCGCCATTTCGCGGATCATACGCTCCCTGAAAAGGAGAGAATAAGCCTCCTGCTCCGTGAAGCAGCTGCTATCGCGCCGGGAAGCGAGGGACTGATCTGCCTGCCTTATTTCCTGGGAGAAAGATCCCCTGTATGGGATGCTGCTGCCACTGGTCTTTTTGCAGGCATACGGCTGTTGCATACAAGAGGCCATTTTATGCGGGCATTGCTTGAAGGTATTTGCTTTTCGCTCTGCCAGGTGCTGGAACATATGGAGCAGGGCACAACAGCGGGCCGCTTATATGCAAGCGGCGGTTTTACACGCTCTGATTTCTGGCTGCAGCTGCTGGCCAATATTTGCGGCCGTGAGCTAAGGGTGCCTGATGGTACCGATGCATCCGCCACCGGCGCCGTATGGATGGGCATGAAGGCAATGCAGCATATAAGTGATTGGAATGAGCTGGCACGGTTCACCGACGGGAGAAAAGAAAAGGTGATCATACCTGAGCTGCAGGCCCATGAAGAATACAAGGAAATATTTGAGCGCTATAAGCAGCTGTACCAGCCTGCTGAGGTTTGATGTGTATTTATTTCTACAGAACCGGCCGGGTTTTCTTCCTGCCTGCAAAGCATCAGCTATAGCATTGCGGATAAATAATAATTGTTCCTTCTGCTGGCAATCATCTGAAAGAGCAATGATGTTGATATGATCTCTCCCCAGGTATCATGGCATGCTAATGGCAGCTCCTGTCAGTTATTCATTTTTAAATACGAGCTTATATGGAACCAGTCAGATGGTCGATCATAGGAACGGGCAACATTGCGCATGAGTTTGCCAAGGACCTGGCGCTGGTACAGGGCCGGCAGGAAATAGTAGCGGTAGCAGGTCACAGCGAAAAAAGCACAAAGGAATTTGCAGATAACTATCATATACCTAATGCATTTACAAAGATCGATGACCTTATCGGCAAAGTGGCTACAGACCTGGCTTACGTGGCAAGCCCGCATACCCTGCACCATGAGCAGACCCTGGCCTTGCTTAATAATGGTATTCACGTATTGTGCGAAAAGCCTATGACCATTAATGCTGAGCAGTGCAAGGAGCTGATCGCGGCCGCTGCTGTACATAATGCTTTTCTTATGGAAGGGATGTGGATCAGGTTCCTGCCGAGCCTGCGCATAGTGCTTGACCTGATAAGGGAAGAACGCATAGGCCGGATCGTATCGGTAAAAGCATCCATGTGCCATAATGCGCCCTATGATCCTGAAAGCCGCTTTTTTGACCCTGAGCTGGGTGGCGGCTCATTGCTTGACCTGGGCATTTACCCTGTATTCTTATCCCTATTGTTATTAGGAAAGCCTGATACGATCAAGGCCATCGGGACGCTTAGCGACCAGGGAATAGATGAGACCTGTTCCGTCTTATTCCATTATCGCGGAGGGCAGCACGCTGTGCTGGAATCGTCATTGATGGTCAAGACCGATCTGCCGGCAGAGATAGCAGGAGACAAAGGAGTGATCAAGATACTCAATCCCTGGTATGAAAAATCTGCCGGCATCGAGGTAGAAATATATAACGAAGGTAAGATCGTATATCCCTGCCGCTGGGAAGGGCATGGCCTGCAGTATGAAATAGAAGAAGTGCTGGAGTGCGTAAAGGATAATAAGATCATGAGCGAACTGCTGCCGCATTCGTTCAGCCTGATGCTGGTTGAAACTATGGATGAGATCCGCAACCAGATAAAGGTCACTTATGACATGTATGAATAAGGAGGGATGGTATCCGACCGCCTGTAAATTTTTCCCGGGTCGCCCGGTGTTGCCGGCAGGTGATCTGCCGGCCGGCTTAAACTATTTTCATGAACAATAATAATAATACACTGTTTCAATTCTTTCACTGGTATTATTCTCCCGAAGGAAATCTCTGGCAACATACCTGCGAGAAAGCGGCCGATCTTTCCGCCATGGGCGTTACCCATGTCTGGCTGCCACCGGCTTATAAATCAGCGCAGGGAGTAGAGAACCCCGGGTATGCGGTCTATGACCTGTATGATCTTGGTGAATTCGACCAGCAGGGAACAGTACATACGCGTTATGGTACAAAGCAGGAATATCTTGATGCCATAAAGGAGCTGCACGCGCAGGGCATGCAGGTAATGGCTGATATTGTGCTGAACCATAAGCATGGAGGCGATGAAACGGAAATAGTGCCTGTGCAGCAGGTAAACCCGTATAACAGGAATGAGAAAATAGGAGAGCCTACCAAGCTCGAAGCTCATACGCGATATACTTTTCCCGGCCGGAAAGGGCAATACTCCGATTTTATATGGGACTGGCACTGCTTCAGCGGTATCGACACGGCGGCTGATGATATTTACCTGCTGTTGAATGAGCATACAGGCGGCACCTGGGAAGAGATGATTGATGACGAGCTGGGTAACTATGATTATCTCATGGGGGCCGACATTGAGTTCCGGAACCCGTTTGTGCGGGAAGAGCTTAAGAAATGGGGGGTCTGGTATATGGAGACCACCGGCATAGATGCGCTCAGGCTGGATGCCGTAAAGCATATGCCCTATTATTTTTATAACGAATGGCTCGATCATCTCCGGGAGCATTTCAAGCGCGATATATTTTGCGTGGGAGAATACTGGCGCAACAGCGCAGATCAGCTGCAACGCTATATATCTGCGACGGGTGGCCGCATGCAATTGTTCGATGTGCCGCTGCATTTCAACTTTCACCAGGCTTCCCGCAGCGCTAACGGTTACGATCTGCGGATCATTTTTGACGGCAGCCTTTTGCAGGCCAATCCGCTGATGGCCGTAACTTTTGTGGATAATCATGACACGCAGCCTTTACAGTCTTTGCAGATGCCTGTAGAACAATGGTTCCAGCCACATGCCTACGCATTGATCCTGTTGAGGGAGCAAGGCACGCCTTGCGTATTCTACCCGGCTATCTACGATGCAAAATATGTCGATTACCAGGGTGGGCAGGAGATCTACGTAGAGTTGCACGGAGTTCCTTATGTAGGAAGCATGATGAAGGTGAGGAAAGAGCTGGCCTACGGCAGGCAGCATGATTATTTTGATCATCCTAATACTATCGGCTGGACCAGGGAAGGAGTGGATGAACGTCCTCTTTCAGGTTGCGCAGTCGTGCTTACCAATGGGTCTGCCGGAAATAAGAAAATGACGGTTGGTGAAAAGCATAAGGGGCAGGGCTTTGTGAATATCTGCGGCAATAGGGAGCAAAAAGTGGTGATCGGTGAGGAGGGGAGCGCCGAGTTTTATGTAGGGGATGGTGCCGTGGCAGTATGGATCAGGGAAGAAGCCCTGCCAATGATCTGATGATGAAAAAAATAAATATAGAGCTGTACGACAAGACAGCTGAGGCTTATGCAGGCGCCCGGGTGCAACAGGTGGCGGAAGGCTTCAAGTTTACCGAAGGCCCTTACTGGCATCCTGAGGGCTATCTTCTTTTCAGCGATACGCCGGCAAACCGGATATATCGCCTGGCACCGGAAGGCGACAGCCAGGTGTACCTTGAAAAAAGCGGCTGGAATGGCGAGGGCGAAGAACACCTGTCGGATATGACAGGCTCCAATGCGATCGCTGCTGATGACAAAGGGCGGTTGCTTATTTGCCAGCACGGTAATCATGCTATTGCCGTTCATGATGGCTCCGGCACAGAAATGCTGACAGGCAGCTATGGCGGCCGGCCATATAACAGCCCGAATGATATTGCTGTGAGGTCTGACGGAACTGTTTACTTCAGCGACCCTCCTTACGGGCTTAAGGACCAGGTATTGCAGCCTGCGCGTTTCCAGCCTCTGGCAGGCTTATACCGGCTTCGCCAGGGGCAGGTGACCCTGGAAGGTAAGGAGCTTCAATATCCCAATGGGCTTGCTTTTTCTCCTGATGAGCAATACCTCTACCTGAGCAGCAACCATCCCGACGAGCCGCGGCTGTGGAAATATACCCTGGCGGCCGATGGGACCATAGTAGCCCGGAAAATACTGGCCGAGATCAATGGCGACGGGATGACGGTGGATGACCAGGGAAATATCCTCCTCGCTACGGATGAAGGCATCTGTGTCATTTCACCTGAAGGGAAAAAGATCGGCCTGCTCCCGCTGCCCGAAAGCCCGTCGAATATTACCTGGGGAAAAGACAGGAGAACGCTTTACATAACAGCTCGTGCGTTTATTTTCCGGGTCAGCCTGTAATATGGCATGTCCGGGAAAACCATGACCAGGATTGCCTCTTGTTGGTTCGGGCTTTTTTATTGTTGAATAAACTCTACATAGGTATTGATGTTACGACGTTGGTCAGCTATAAATCGACTGGCATATTTTTTACAGCGCTTTCTATGGCTTCATTAACAAAAAAACAAGCAATATGAAAAAGCAAACGAAACAAGCTCCCAAGAAAGCAGCAAGAAAAAAAGAACCTGTGCAGGATTCGCTCCTGGCTGATTTTTTCCATGATGAACTAAAAGATATATACTGGGCTGAAAAACATCTGACCAAAGTGCTGCCCAAGATGCAGAAAGCAGCCACCAGCGAGGAGCTGGCTGAGGCTTTTGCCGAGCATCTTGAGCAAACCAAAGAGCATATCTCGAGGCTGGAAGAAGCCTTCGGGATACTGGGCCACAAAGCCCAGGCAAAGAAATGCGAAGCAATGGAAGGGATCACCAAGGAAGGAGCGGATATTATTGACGAAACAGAAGCAGGCACGGCCACCCGCGATGTAGGGCTGATCCTGGCGGCCCAGAAAGTGGAGCATTACGAGATCGCTACCTATGGCGGCCTGCACCAGCTGGCCATTACCCTTGGCTATACAGATATAGCTGAGATACTGGAAACTACGCTCAATGAAGAGAAGGAAACCGATGAGCGTCTTACGTCAATCGCTGAGAATAATATCAATTACGAAGCTGCAGAAGAAGAGGCATAGTTATAGTTGTAGAACAGTGGGAGATCTGTAAAAAGATTTCCCACTTATTTCATCAGTGTTATCCCTGAATTGAGCGTTTAATTCTTTGCATTTCCTTTCGTGGCATGATTTAAGCTGCCATTTATCTCCCTATGGAAAAGAAGATCGTTCATTAAGCAGTAGCGCCTCCCCGACGGGCTAAAAGGATATCCAGGCATAAACCTATAGTGAGTTCTCAGTTGCCTGGCTTGTTGCCACCGCCGCGGGAAGTGAAGCCGGCAAAGCCCAACATGCCGGTAGGGCCGGACGGGTATATAAAGGCCAAAAGGTTCGATTGCCTGTGATCATGATAGTATCAACATGCTGCTATGGTTTCACTAATCCTTTTACCAGCCTCATCCACTGTTTTTTATTAAGACCCAGCATAGCGAGCAGACCAACCACAAAGTTCCTTGCTCTTTCCATAAGCCCCGGTACTTCGGTATTGGGGTTTTCGTTTCTGCCGTGCACTGCAGCCTGTATCTTAAGGTGCTGAAGCGTAACAGAAAAAGTACTGGTGGCAGAGGGTGCAAAAAAATGGCAGGTAGCTTTCCCGGTAAGGAAGGGTGGTGAAGCCGGTCTTACCATAATGCTGGTACAACGGTCGTCATGCTCTATCTTCTCTATGCGCACCCATTCATAGCCCTGCCCGCTGCGGCTGGGAGGTATGGCAGGGATATCTATGCGTACATAACATCCTTCTTCGGCATTGCCCCTGAAAGGCTTTCCTGTCGTATCGAACAGGGTGAATACAGCCCCGCCGCCGGCTATGATATGCCAGTGGTTGATATCAAGCAGCCGTTCTACTGCTTTTGCATAGCGCTTCACGGCTGAAGCCATGCTTGATTCCTGCACGGTATGGATAGTGTCGGAGCTGGCGCCTTTCTGTTGGGACGGGATCATGGATTGCTGTTTAGCCATTAATGATTTCCCCGCCATTGGGATGCAGGAACTGGCCCGAGATATAGCTGGAATCGCTGCAGGCCAGGAAAAGATAGCTGGGCGCTATCTCTACAGGCTGGCCGGCCCGTTGCATCGGCGCTTCGCTGCCATGCTGGGCAACCCTTTTACCGCCAAAGCTGGCCGCAATAAGAGGTGTCCATACAGGACCGGGAGCTACCCCGTTTACGCGGATCTTCTTTTTTACCAGGTTAGCCGCCAGGCTGCGGGTAAAAGAAACGATAGCGCCTTTTGTGGCGGCATAATCAATCAGGGCGGGGCTGCCGCGATAAGCCGTTACCGAAGAAGAGTTGATGATGCAGCTTCCTTTTTTAAGATACGGGAGGGCTGCCTTGGTTATCCAGAACATGGAGAAAATATTTGTGTGGAATGTTTTCAACAGCTCGCGGGTCGTCAGCTCTTCAAGGGTCTTGTTCTCGTAATGGAGGGCCGCATTATTGACAAGTATATCCAGCTGCCCGTATTCGGTGATGGTCTTCTTTACAAGCGCCTGGCAATGCTTTTCCTTTGAGATATCGCCACGTATCAGCAGGCATTTCCTGCCATAGTGCTCTTCGATGATATATTGCGTATCCCTGGCATCCTTGTCTTCGCTGAGATAGGTAATGGCCACGTCGGCTCCTTCCTTGGCAAAAAGTATGGCCACGGCCTTGCCGATGCCGCTGTCGCCGCCGGTGATGAGCCCTATCTTTCCCCGGAGCTTGTCGCTGCCGTGCTGATCAGGATAATCATATATTGGCTGGGGCTTGAGCTTTCTTTCAGAGCCGGGCCGGCGCTGCTTTTGGGCAGGCCTTAGCTGTTTGGCTGGTTTTGCTTTGGACATAGCTTTTTCCGGGTAGCATCCCAAAACCATGCCTTGCGTTCAGCGCCTTATTTAAGCGGGGAATAAAAAAGCCGCTGCAGGAACCGGCTGATGTCCTTCATATCAAGTATCTGGTCTACCCTCATATGGAGTATGGCCTGCTCGGGCATATAGCTCACAGCTGCATCCTCAGGATGCTGCACCACCGTGATCCCATTCCGTTCCTTTACGTATCCCAGCCCATCGGCCCCGTCGGCATTGGCGCCGGAAAGCAGCAGGCAGGCGAGCTTGGGGCCAAACACATCGGCGGCTGCCCTGAAAGCCACATCTATGCTGGGCCGGCTGAAATGCTCTTTCTCGGAATAGTCAAGCGAGAAGCTCCCGTCAGCCTCTACCAGCACATGGTAATCGGCCGGGCATACATATATATGCCTCTTTTCAATGCTGTCCTTGTCTTCGATCTCCTTTACCGTCATGCCGGTGCGGAATGATAATATGTCCACCAGCCTCGATTCTCCCTGCGGATCGCGATGAAGCACCAGCAGCAGCGGTATGTCAAATTCTTCCGGAAGGTTTTCCAGCAGGTACAGGATCACCTGCAGGCTCCCGGCAGAGCCCCCGATCACGACCAGCGATACCGGGTATTTTATCTGATCTTTCTCCATAATTTTTCTTTACCGGCGAAGTTTTTATAATTGGATGCAATGGAGGAAAAGCGGATCGATTCCTTGGTGCCCAGGGCCAGGAAGCCATTCATCTCCAGGCTTTCATCAAAGAGACGAAGCACCCGGTTCTGCAGCTCCTTATTAAAATAGATAAGCACGTTGCGGCAAAGGATCAGCTGGAAGGAATTAAAAGAGAAATCAGTGACCAGGTTATGCGTGGCGAAGATCATTTTTTCTCCCAACCTCGGGTCGAAGCGCGCAAAATGATAATTGGCCGTATAGTAGGAGGAAAAATCGCGGGTACCGCCTGACTGCACGTAATTTTTCGAGTACAGCCGCATCTGCGACAGGGGAAAGATGCCTTCGCGCGCCTGTGCCAGGGCAGCTGGATTCATATCAGTGGCATATAAAAGGGATTTGTGCAAAAGGCCGGCTTCGCTGAGCAGGATAGCCATCGAATATACCTCTTCGCCGGTAGCGCAGCCTGCATGCCAGATCTTTATGAAGGGGTAGGTGGCCAGCAGCGGGATAACGCCGTTGCGAAGCACCTTATAAAATCCCGGGTCCCTCAGCATTTCGGTAACCGTAACGCTGATCTCTTCCACGGCATGCTGAAAGTAGCTTTCGTCATGTATAATGCGGTAACGCAGCTCGGCAAAGCTGGATAAATGATCTATGACCAGCAGCCTCTGTATCCTTCGCTTGAAGGAAGCCTTTGAATAATCGGAAAAATCATAGCCGTAGATCGTTGCCATATCATTGATCAGCAGCTCTGTTTCCTCATCGCTTATATATATGGCTGAAGAATGCTCCATCCGTGTTACTTTAAATGATCATGGAGAAGGCTTAGCAGCATATCCACATCGATAGGCTTGGAAATATAGTCGTCTGCCCCTGCCTCCAGGCATTTTTCCCGGTCGCCTTTCATAGCCTGCGCGGTTACGGCCACCACCGGCAAACGCCGGAGCTGCGGGTCGTTTTTCATGATGGCCAAAGCCTGGTACCCGTCGAGGCCAGGCATCATCATATCGAGCAGCACGATGCCGATATCCTCTTCCTCACGGATGCGCCGAAAGCCTTCTTCAGCGCTGCCGGCAGATACATGGGCAAAGCCTTTTGCATTAAGCGTGGCGCCCAGGGCGAAAATATTCTTCTGGTCATCATCGATGATCAATACTTTCTTTGCTATCATAGGTAAAGTTTATACATTCCTTTTAGCGGCGGTATCATACAGCCATATCCGCAGCAGTGATATAAGCTGGTCGAGGTCTACAGGCTTGGAGATATAATCCGAAGCTCCTGCCTGGATGCATTTTTCCCGGTCGCCGGTCATGGCCTTGGCCGTCACGGCAATGATCGGTATGCTCTTCCACTTATGCTGGCTGCGGATGCGGGCTATGGTATCATAGCCGTCAAGCTCCGGCATCATCATATCCATCAGCACGATATCGATGCCTGGCTTTTCTTCCAGGGCTACGAGCGCTTCCTTACCGTTGATGGCCGGCACTACCTGCATCTGGTGCTGCTCCAGCACACGGGTCAGGGAAAATATATTGCGTACATCGTCATCGGCTACCAGCACGGTCTTATTTTTCAATACTTCTCCCAGTGGCTTGAGCTTCTGCGCCCCTGCCTGCTTGCTTTTCTGGTTTTCTTCCACGAGGTGCAGGAACAGGGATACCTCGTCCAGTATCCGCCGGTATGAATGCGCTGTTTTGACCACGATGGAATCCGCGTATTTCTTTATCCGCATCTCCTCGTTGCGCGAAAGGCTTTTGCCTGTAAAGATGATCACCGGGATGCTGTCCAGCCCTTTTTCTTTTTTCAGGGTTTCCATGGTCTCATAAGCAGTGGCGTCAGGAATGCCCATATCGAGGATCACGCAGTCTACCTCTTTCTGCCTAAGGCTGTCAAGGCCTTCGGAAATGCTGCCGGAGATCACCGAGTGTATCTGGTTCGACCCGAGAAAATAGGAAAGAGCTTCCGCATGCTTGCTGTTGTCCTCAATGATCAGCACTTTCCGGGAATCGCGCTTCAGGTAGAACTCGATCTTTTCAAACACCGTATCTATCTGTTCGGAAGCTATTGGCTTGCTGATAAAGTCGATAGCGCCGCTGGTAAGGCTTTGCTTTTTTACTTCGAATGAAGACATGATGTGCACGGGGATATGCCGTGTCTGTCTGTCGTTCTTCAATTCTTCCATAACTTCCCACCCGTTCTTGACAGGCAGCTGTATATCAAGCAGGATGCCAACAGGCAGGTATTTCCTGGCAAGCTCAATGCCGTGGTCGCCACGCACTGCCACGATCGCCTTGTATCCTTTTTTACGGGTAAAGTCGATAAGGGCATTGGCAAAGGCCGTATCATCTTCTATGATAAGCATGATCTTATCGTCCTTTGAAAGGCTGTTCCTGTCGTCAGGGATCTCTGCAGGGATATGACCGGCCAGGTATTCAGGAGAGGAGGGCTCTTTAGCCGCCGCTGATGCCGGTGCAGGCTCTTCTTCATAGGCTGGTGAAGCTGCCTGGCTTTGAACGGACAGCTCTTTGCTCACAGGTATCGTGAGAGTAAAAGTGCTTCCCTTACCTTGCTCGCTTTTCAGGCTGATATCGCCTTTAAGCAGCAGGGCCAGCTGGCGGCTGATAGAAAGCCCTAATCCTGTGCCGCCATATTTGCGACGGGTTGACCCGTCCTCCTGCTGAAAGGCTTCAAAGATCAGGCTTTGCTTTTCGGCGGCAATGCCGATGCCGGTGTCCTGCACCGTGATATCCACAAAGTCCTTCAGCTTAGGCGAAGGCTTGAACTCAAGCGATACAGATCCCTGGTCGGTGAATTTAATGGCATTGGAGACCAGGTTCTTAATGATCTGTTCCAGCCGCAGCCTATCTGTTTCAATAGTAGGCGGCAGCTGGTCGTCTGCCTTTACAATGAGGGCTATATTCCTTTCTGCTGCCAACGGCTGGAATATGAGCTGCATATCCCTGGCGATTTCATGAAGCGAAATAGGCTCGTATTCCAGCTCCATCTTGCCTGATTCGATCTTTGAGAGATCAAGGATATCATCTATCAGCAGCAGCAGGCTATTGCCTGAGCTCTGGATCACTTTGGCATATTCTATCTGGTCCGGTTTCAGGTTCTGCTCGTTGTTCTCGCCAAGCAGGCGCGACAAGAGAAGGATAGAATTGAGCGGCGTACGTAGCTCATGCGACATATTGGCCAGGAACTCCGATTTGTATTTGGCGCTCAGTGCCAGCTCCTCTGATTTTTTCTGTATCTCCAGGTTGCGCCGGAGCACGAGGTCGTTCTTCTCTTCCAGCAGCCTCGACCTTTCCTGCAGCTCATTATTGGTCTCAAGCAGCTCTTCCTGCTGCACTTTCAGCTCTTCTTCCGAGGCCTGCAGCTTTTCGGCCTGGGCCTCCAGCTCGGTATTCAGGCTTTCCAGCTCGGTTTGCTGCGACTGCAGCTCTTCCGACTGGGCCTGCGTTTCTTCCAGCAGCTCCTGCAGGCGCGTCCTGTTGAGCGACATGTTTACCGCAATACCGATATTCTCGGAGGCAGAAGTGAGGAACTCGATGTCCAGGTCAGTATAGGCTTCCAGCGAGCCAAGCTCAACAACGGCCTTTATCTTTCCTTCAAAGAGGATCGGGATAGCAACAATATGCCTTGGCTTTAAATTGGCAGTGCCAAATGATACCAGGAAGTCATTTTCTTCAATGCCTGAAACGATTATCTCTTTTTTGTTCAGCGCTACCTGCCCTACTATCCCTTCACCTACATTCACGGTCTGGGTCGGCGTATCGAGCCGGTAGGCGTAGCCGCTTTTCAAGACCAGGGTTGAAGCATGCTCGAGCAGGTAGAAAGCGCCTACCTGGCTGCCGGTATAGGTGGCCAGCTGATCCATTATTGTATTGGTGAGGGTAATGATATCCTTTTCACCGGCCATTTCATCATTCAGCCTGGCAAGACCTGTTTGCAGCCATTCTTTGTTGGAAAGCTCGGTAAATGAGCGGTCAAGCGAGGCGGCCATGGCGTTGAGCGATGCGGAAAGATTACCTAAGCCGTCTTTTTCTTCGTCGTTCAGGCGCATTTTATAATCACCTGCAGAAATAGAAGCGGCAATGTTCCGGATAATGTCGATGCGCCGTGTTATTTCCCTGTCCTTTTGCTGCAGGGCTTCTGCCAGCCTGGTCCTGTCCCTGAAATTTTCGTCGACCTTCCGGTAAAAATAGACCGTAGTGAACAAAGCGATCAGCCCGGCAATGATGATCAGCAGGGGCGTAAAGGCCGAGAAGCGGTTCAGGCTGCTGGTACGCTCTGCCAGCAGCTTTTCTTCTGTCTGCTGCATATTGGAAACCAGGGCACGGGCCTGGTCCATCAGGACTTTCCCTTTCCTCATTTCATTTACATCAAGCAGCTTCTGGTCAACCGAGCGTTGGAGATAGCCAAACCTTTCCTCCATTGCTGCTTTAAGCTCCGTCACTTTTTTTTGCTGTGAAGCATTGTCGATGGTCAGTTGCCGGACAGTATCCAGGGACTTCATGGTTTTCTCATAGGCGCCGTAATAAGGATCCAGGAAAACCCTGTCGCCTGTGGCCACGTAGCCCCGCTGGCCTGTTTCGGCATCCTTGGCATAGGAGATGGTGTTTTCCAGCTCCTTTAAGATCGTATTGGTATGATTTACTTCCCTGGAGCTGAAGATCAGGTTGTTGATGCTGATGAACGAAGCTGCCGAAGTGGCGATCAGTATCAGCAGGGAGATCCCGAAACCGGCTTGCAGTGAACGTATATGGCTGGTTGGCATAATGCTTAGTCTTGTTTTTTGATCGGGATGGTAAAATAAAAGGTGGAGCCCTTGCCTCTTTCACTTTCAACGCCATAGGTGCCCCCATGACGCTGGATGATCTCGGCACATATATACAGGCCAATCCCCATGCCCTGGAAGCTGGACACGGCCTGCGGGGCGCGGTAAAATTTATTGAAAAGATTTTTTTGCTCTTCCGGTGAGATGCCAATGCCAAAATCCCGGACCGAGAAACGAAGCTCATTGCCGGTGACGCTGGTAGCTACGATCACTTTTTTGATCTCGGGCGAATACTTGATGGCATTATTGATAAAATTGGTGATCACCTGCTCCAGTCTTGCTTCATTTCCATATACCGGAGCGTTTACCTGCCCGGTTCTTTCGATCGTATAATCCGGGAAGCTTCTTTTGAACATTTCTACCTGGCCCGAAAGAAGCGCTTCAAAATCAAAGCTGGTCATATCAAATACCAGCTTGCCATTCTCCAGCTTGGATATGTCCAGCAGCTCGGCGATCAGGCCGTCCAGCTTTCTTACCTGCACCAGCGTGCGTTCTACATAAAGATCAAAGGGCGATCTGCCGGTCACTTCCCTTTCAAGCAGCTGCAGATAAGCCTTGATGCTCGTAAGGGGCGTCTTTAATTCATGGCTGGCAATGCTTATGAACTCATCTTTTTTCTGGGCTGCCTGCTTCTGGTCCTCTATATCGGTAAAAGTGCCGGCCCATTTCACTATCTCGTTGTTCTCCCTTACAGGCAGCAGGCGCATAAGATGGTAGCGCCAGTCGCTGGTGCCTTTTTTGCAGAGGCGTATCTCCATCTCCAGCGGTTCGCCGGTAGCGATATTTTTTTGCAGCACCGAGCGTATGTCTTCATCCTGCTCATGCGTTAGCGGAAAAACCGAGGAAGAATCGGCATATTCCAGCCACCGGCTGTTGGTATATTCCACCTGGCCTTCGATGGTGGTGGTAAAAGCTATCTGGGGAATGGATTCAAGCGTTGACTTAAGCTCGGCCGCTTTTTCATCGGCTTCTTTTTCGGCTTTTTTCCGTTGCTCCACCTCCTGCAGGAGGTGGAGGTGCATTTCCTGCAGCTTGTGGCTTTGCTCGTACATTTTGTAGAGCGTTTTTACTTTCAGCAGCAGGATATCAGGATCGATCGGCTTGGTGATATAATCAACGGCGCCGGCAGAGTATCCGCGGGTAATATATTTTTTATCGGTATTTACTGCAGTAAGGAATATGATCGGGATATCGCGGCTTTTGCTGTATCCCGAAATGATCTCTGCCACCTCAAATCCGTCCATGCCGGGCATCTGCACGTCAAGGATGATGAGGGCATAGAAATTGACCAGTATCTTTTTCAGGGCCTCTTCGCCGCTGGAAGCCGTATCAACAGGAAAAGAATGGACAGACAAGAGCGCTTTGAGAGAATATATGTTTTCCGCTTTATCATCTACAATTAAAATCATGCTTAGCCTTGACGGTAATAGGTTTATAATAAGAGGTCAGCATGCGTGACCTATAAAAATACTATTTTAAAGATTACAAAATTATGCATGGCGCATAAAATAAATCTTTTATTAATAGCCTATATTTACGAGGTGAAAAAAATAATCATTTATGATGACGACAGGGACCTGCTGGAGGTATGCTCTATAATCCTTGCTGCCCGCAACTTTGAAGTGATCAACAAGGACAATTGCAACGCTATCATAGACGATATAGAGGAACACCGGCCGGATGTTATCCTGATGGACAACTGGATACCCGATATCGGTGGCGTAAAGGCGATACAGCTTATAAAGGGGTCTTCTGCGCACCAGGATATTCCTGTGATCCTTTTTACAGCCAATAATAATATCAAGGAGCTGGCCGCAGAGGCAGGCGCCGATTATTCACTGCAAAAGCCCTTCGATATCAGCGAGCTCGAGCAGATGGTGATCAATGCCGTTTCGGCCAACTGACGCCAGCTGGAGTCGGCTCTTCCATAACCTCATCAGTGCACACTACCAGTAAGCCATGACCACCTATTGACCTGCCATGGAACGCGCAATTCCCATTTCCAGGCCTCTTATTTCGGCGAGCCCGCGCAAGCGGCCAATGGCAGAATAGCCGGGATTGGTTCTTTTAGAAAGGTCGTCGAGCATCTGGTGCCCGTGATCAGGACGCATGGGAATATTGACCCGTTGCTGCTGCATCAATTTTACAAGCTGGCTGACAACGGCATACATATCCACGTCCCCGTCAAGATGATCAGCCTCGTAAAAATTACCTTCTTCATCACGGGTGGTGCTGCGGAGATGCACAAAATGGATGCGATCGCCAAACTCTTCCACCATAGCGGGAAGATCATTGTCAGCCCGCACGCCGAATGAGCCGGTGCAGAAGCAAAGACCATTGTGAAGAGAACGCACTGCTTTTATAAGTTCCCTGACCTGCGCCGCCGTGCTGACGATCCTCGGCAATCCAAACAACGGATATGGCGGATCATCCGGGTGAATGGCCAGCTTTATGCCTGTTTCTTCAGCTACGGGGATGATCTCCCGCAGGAACTCGAACAGGTGCTGCTGCAAGGTTGCAGCGCTTATGCCCTGGTAGGCATCGAGCGCCTGCTGGAACTGCTCCAGCGAAAAGCTTTCCTCGCTGCCAGGCAGCCCGGCGATGATATTACGCTGAAGCAGCAGCCTGCCTTCTGCTGAAAGGTGCCGGAAAAGCAATTCTGCCTTTGAAAGCTCGCCGGCCGTATAAGATTGCAGGGCGCCGGGCCGTTTGAGCATGAATACATCAAAGGCAACAAGAGCGGCCCGCTCAAAGCGAAGCGCCTTGCTGCCATCCGCACAGGTATAGCTGAGGTCTGTTCTTGTCCAGTCAAGCACCGGCATAAAATTATACGTGATCACCGGGATGCCGCAATCTGCCAGGTTGCGGACGCTTTGCCTATAGTTTTCAATATGCTGCCGGTAATTGCCTGTTCTCGTTTTTATGTCCTCGTGTACCGGTAAGCTTTCCACTACCGGCCAGCTAAGGCCTGCGGCCTCTATCGCCTGCTTTCTTTTCAATATCTCATCCTGCGTCCATATTTCCCCATTGGGAATATGATGCAAAGCCGATACCACGCCGCTGCAACCTGCCTGGCGGATATCGTGCAGGCTGACAGGGTCGGACGGGCCAAACCATCTCATGGTCTGAAGAAAGCTATTCATCTGCAAATATTAATTAAACGGCAGTATATCGCAAAACCTCTATGGCCGGATAGCCGGTAAAGCTCCCGGCCGCTTCCCGGCATACCGGGTATGGCGGCCAGGGCCAATATCTTTCCGGTCTTGTACATGATCCCGGAAAAGCTCCGAAAAAATGTGCAAACGGTTGCGCGGCTTTTATTAAAGGAGATTGATTTATTTTGATGACGATTCATTGTTTTCATGAAAATCAACGCACATGATCAACAGGCGGAAATTTATCAGGGATTCGGCCATAACCGCGGCGGCTATTCCTTTTTTATCGGGTAGCGACCTGCTTTCAGCAAAGCCGGAAGCAAAGGTCAAAGCAGGCATCATTGGGGTAGGCTTGCGGGGGCAGAACCATCTCGACCTGCTGCTGAGAAGGGAAGATGCGGAAGTAGTGGCCATTGCCGATGTGGATGAACGCATGCTGGGCCTGTCGAAGGAAATGATAGGCAAAAGCAAGCGCAAGATGCCGGCGGTATTTACCGGCGATGAGTATGCCTGGAAAAAAATGCTGGCGCAGCATAAGCTGGATGCCGTGATCATTGCTACTCCCTGGGAATGGCACCGGGAAATGATCATCGGTTGCCTTGAGGCGGGCGTGAAATATATAGGTACGGAAGTGATGCTGGGCATTACTCTCCAGGACCATTGGGACGTGGTAAAAGCGGCTGAAAGATATAACGGGCAGGTGATGATGCTGGAAAATGTGTGCTACCGCCGCGATATTATGGCAGTGCTCAATATGGTGCGACAGGGGCTTTTTGGAGAATTGATCCACCTGCAGGGAGGCTACCAGCACGATCTGCGCGAGGTAAAGTTCAATGATGGCATACATCCGTACGGACATGGCGTGGAGTTTGGTGAAAAAGGTTTTTCGGAAGCGCGCTGGCGCACGGCCCACTCGGTGCACCGCAACGGGGATCTTTATCCCACGCATGGCATCGGGCCGGTGGCGCATTATATCAATATCAACAGGGGCAACCGTTTTCTTTCGCTTTGCTCCTATGCCAGCAAGAGCAGGGGGCTTCATGAGCATATCGTAAAGAATGGAGGGGAATCGCATCCCAATGCAAAAGTGAGCTTTAAGTTAGGTGATGTGGTAACCACTATGATCAATTGCGCCAATGGCGAAACGGTGTTGCTGCAGCATGATACCAACCTTCCCCGGCCGTATTCGCTTGGTTTCAGGGTGCAGGGAACAAAAGGGATATGGATGGATGTAAATAAAAGCATTTACCTTGAAGACCAGGCAGCAAAGCCTCATCAATGGGAAGATGCAAAAGCCTGGCTGGATAAGTACGATCACCCGCTTTGGGCAAGATGGAGCAAGGAAACAGCAGGCGCCGGGCATGGCGGTATGGACTTTTTTGTCGTTCACGCCTTTATCGAATCAGTGAAACGGAAAGCAGCTACCCCGATGGACGTGTATGACGCAGCTGCCTGGAGCGCGATCACCCCGTTGAGCGAGCAGTCGATCAGCCTGGGCAATGAAACTGTTGAGTTTCCGGATTTTACAGGTGGGCAATGGATGTCGCGAAAGCCTGTTTTTGCCCTGGGTAATGAATATTAGCATAGCATGGAGCAACCGGACCAAGGTATAAAGTATGATATAGAAAAGATCGCAGAAGAGTACGGGCTGCCGTCGGCCGGGATAAGGATAGAGATCCTGGGCAGCGGGCTCATCAATGATACCTGGAAGCTCGTTCTTCCGGGAAAGGCCTATATCCTCCAGCGGCTTAATCATGCCATATTCAGCTCGCCGGAGCTTATAGACAATAATATCCGGCTGGTGACCGGGCATCTGCGGCAGCATCATCCTGATTATCTTTTTATCGCTCCCTTGCCTGCCATTACCGGAGATACCCTGATATCGCTTCCAGGCAAAAGATATTACCGTTTGTTCAGCTTTATCGAGGGGTCCTATACCATACCAACGGTAAGCAAAGCAGGGGAAGCCTACGAGGCCGCGCAGCAGTTTGGTCGTTTTACCCGTCTGCTGGCCGATTTTGATGTCAGCAGGATGTCGGTGCATCTTCCGCGTTTCCATGATCTTGCCTGGCGGTATGCGCAGCTGGAAGAGGCGGTCAGGAATGCCGGTGCGCAAAGAAAAAAAGAAGCCTCGGTATGGATCCGGAAAGCCGTTCAGCACGGCAATATCGTGAGCAGCTTCCGCGAGCTTAATGCAAGCCATGCTTTCCGGCTGCGTGTTACGCATCACGATACCAAGATCAGCAATGTATTGTTCGATGCAGGCCATCGGGCCATAGCGGTAATAGACCTCGATACCATTATGCCGGGCTATTTTATCAGCGACCTGGGCGATATGCTGCGCACTTATCTTTCACCGGCAGGAGAAGAAGAAGCTGATCTTGATAAGATAGAGATCCGGGATGGCTTTTTTGAAGCCGTGTCGGATGGATATAGCAGCGGCATGAAGGAAGAGCTGACAGCAGCAGAAAGGGCTCATTTTTTCTATGCCGGCCAGTTTATGACCTATATGCAGGCTATCCGGTTCCTTACCGATTATCTTACAGGAGATCATTATTACCATACCACTTACCCCGGGCAGAACCTGGTGAGGGCGGGAAACCAGTTTACTTTGCTCGATCGGCTGGAGGAGCGGAAAACTACGTATACCCGCTGCTGAGCGTTGAAACTGGTGTTTTTACCTTTTTGATACACAAAGTATATGAATGACAATAGGTAAGTGGAAATGCTTAAAGTTTTTCTTCCACACCATTTCCGGTGAAATTGTTAGTAAGGGACTGGCGGAAAAGTTATTTTTCTTTTACTTTTGAGTGCATAAAACCTTTTCTAAAACGTATAAGCCACATATCCCAATGGAAAAAATTACTATATTATTAGTTGACGACCATAAACTAATACGCGATTCCTGGTCGTTTATCCTCAATAGCGACCCTCGTTTTTCTGTTATCGATTCCACTGGTTCAGGAGAAGAAGCCATTGAAATAGCCCGCCAACGCCACCCCGATATCATATTGATGGATGTGAATATGACCCCGATGAACGGGTTCGATGCCACTAAAAATATCCGGAAATTATCTCCCGCTTCCAAAATAATAGGCGTTTCCATGCACAGCATGCCGGCATACGCCAAGCGGCTGATCCAGCTGGGAGCTATGGGATATGTGACCAAGAACTCTTCCAAAGAGGAAATGATCAATGCCATCATAGAAGTGTACAATGGCAAAAAATATATATGCGAGGAAGTAAAGAATATCCTGGCCCAGCAGGAGATACAGGACGAGCCTGGTCAGCCTGATACCAATAATCTTTCAAGAAGGGAGCTGGACATTATCCAGTTCATCAAGGACGGGTTCTCTTCCAAGGAGATCGCGGCCAAGCTCGATATTTCCCTCAAGACAGTTGAAGTGCATCGCTACAATATCCTCAAAAAGCTAAACCTCCGTAATACCGCCTCGCTCGTTAATTTCATCAATGCACAGGGGCTTTGATCCGTTCGCCTTTAGCCAGTTCCATATTATTATACTACATTGCGATCATGCCGGTTACGCGCACCGTAGTAAATAAAATTCCGCTGTAAGATGCGAAAACAAAAACTGGATACTGCTGTCCGGCAAATAGGCTCGGATGCTTTATACGATGTGCTGCTGCATCTTCCTGATGCTGTTATTCTCATTAATGAAGAGCTGATTGTCACTTTCCTGAACCACCACGCCGCTTCCCTGCTTGGCGCCGAGGCGTCTGTGCTGCTGGGCCAGCCTGTCGATGCAGCGATGAATGATGCCGATGGGGTCATCAAACGCTGCCTGAAAAAGGCCGGGACACTTGCAGGCAGCAGCACGTTTGAATATCACCTGAGATCACGCGCTTCCTGGCTGGAATGTATCATCCGCTCTTACGGCAAAGGCTATTCCATTACCCTGCACGATATCACTTATCGCAAAGAGGCCGAGCTGTATCACGGCCGCCTTGAAGAAAACTATGAGCTGCTGGTAAGCAGCATCGACGGGATAGTATGGGAATTCGACCCTGTTACCCAGCGCTTCCTGGCAGTAAGCCAGCAGGCAGAGCGGCTGCTTGGTTATCCTGCAGCGCAATGGGTAGAAGAGCCGGGGTTCTGGGAAAATCATATACACCCCGACGACCGGGACTGGGTGATCAATTATTGCCATTCCAATTCGCAGGTAAGCCAATCGTATGAGTTCACCTACCGCATGATCGCTGCTGATGGGCATGCCGTTTGGCTGCGGGACATTGTAAGAGTGGTCCGGAAAGAAGGGGCACCGGTGCTGCTGAAAGGGATCATGATCGATATATCAAGCGAAAAAAAGATCATTGATGAGCTGGTAAGGGCAGGGGAGCTGCATAGCCTTGTAATGAAGGCCACCACGGATGTGATATGGGACTGGGACCTGGAAAACAATACGCTGAACTGGAACGACAATTTTTACCTGATGCTTGGCTATGACAAAAAAAGCACGGCCCCGCATATCGATTCCTGGGAAAACAGCATTCACCCGGAAGACCGGCAAAGGGTAGTGGAAGGGATCCGGAAAGCGATAAACGACCAGGAAAAAGTATGGTCGTCAGAGTATCGCTTCCTGAAGGCCGATGGAGGGTATATAGAAATATACGACAGGGGCTACCTGATTGCCAATGAGGCCGGCAAGCCGGTGCGCATGATCGGCTCCATGGTAGACATCACTGTTCAGAAACAGGTGCAGGAAGAGCTATCGCACTCTTATAAGACCATCCGCGAGCTGAGCGAGCACCTGCAGAACATCAGGGAAGAGGAAAGGAAAAATATCGCGCGTGAGATACATGATGAGCTTGGCCAGCAGGTAACGGTGATGAAGATGGAGATCACCTGGCTGATCACCAAGATGCAGGCGGAAGAACCGCTGGTCCGCCAGAAAATGGAAGGCCTGCTGGAGCTGCTTAAAGAAACGGTAAGCAGCATCCGTCGCATTTCATCGGAGCTGCGCCCGAGCCTGCTGGATGATCTGGGCCTGCGGGCAGCCATGGAATGGCATATCAGGGAGTTCGGGAAACGCACCGGCGTAAAAACCTCTTTTTCGGCTTTTTCCGGCGAGCTGGAGCTTTCCGATACCATAAAAGTTACTTTTTTCCGCATCCTCCAGGAATGCCTGACCAACGTGGCCAGACATGCGGAAGCATCTGCCGTGCATATCGATATCAAATATCATAATTCGCTGATCGTAATGACCGTATCCGACGATGGGAAAGGGATGGACCTGGCCAGGCTAAAGCATGGCAAGACCTATGGCATACTTGGCATGCAGGAACGGGCAAGAATGATAGGCGGCTCCTACCTTATTAAAAGCCACCCGGGCAAAGGCACCCAGATATCCGTTAAGATCCCCTGGCAGGAGTCGAAGGAAAGCTTCCCTGAATAGCTATGGCCATAGGCCCAGCACCTGCAAAACGCTTCGCTTATCCTGCAACTGCCAATAGCTGCTATCCTGCATAGTATTGCGCTGCAATCTTATTATTTCAATGTAAGTGTTAGTGCTTATACTACCTTAATGATTTGCGTTGCATTGGTCTTTTACGGGTATTCATTGATTAAATGAGGGTATTAAAAGGGATAGCGGGGCAGGTAGATTTGTGCTGAAGTACTTCTTATTGCCCAATATCTCTCGAAAGACTTTCCTCTTTTCCTTTGAAACCGTTGTTGATCCTGTCTTGCACTTATTTTTATCTGGTAACGAAAAAGGATTGCATGTAGCTTTTTACACCGCAATAATTTACCGTCTTAACTATTCTCTACCTGCTGCAGATATGTAGGATGTAGCTGCATCTTCTCCTTTTTTGCTGTCAGATCAAGCCTGTGCCCGGCTAATTACCGGGCTTGGGTCGGCTATTCTCCTTTGTTTGATCACTAAAAACCGTTTTTATGAAAATGAAAGTCTACTCCATGCTGAGCATACTTTGTATGCTCCTGGTAACTGGTGCGTATGCTCAACCTGTTAATCCTTTTGATGGCCTGGGTACCGCCCGGGATAAAAAGCTTCCCGAAACAGTTACCAAAGACTGGTTCGCCAGTGCGGTCGGCAACCTGGAATTCCGGGCCAATGACTTTAAGTACAATGAAAAGGATAAATTTTTTTATGCGACCAACTCAAGCCATCGTTTGCAGTTTCGCGTAGCTCCCTCCGGTTATACCGTATATGGCCTGGCCAACCCGGAAGCTTCCTGGCATGTACAGTTCCGCTTATTGGATAAAAAAGCAGACCTGTCAAGGCCGGTCACCAGCCAGGGCAGCAAAATAGTATATCATTATCAGGGTGCCGATGTGGAATATCTTCATTCGGCGAATGGGCTCAGGCAGAACTTTATTATCCGCAACAAGGTCGCCGGCGCCGGGCAGCTGGTAGTTAAGCTGAAAGTGCATACTTCGCTCGAGGCAACGGATAACGGGCAAAACAAGGTTAGCTTTCACCTGCCTGGCGATCGCTCTGCCGTAAAGCTGGTCTATGATGATCTGCATGTATGGGATGCGAACCATACCGTATTGCCAGCCCGCATGGTATATAATAAAAAAACCTCCGTCATTTCCCTGGTAGTAGACGACAAGAATGCCGTATATCCTGTTACCATCGATCCGTTGAACCATACGGAGGAATGGAGAACCTCTGCCGACGGCATCGTACCGGCGCTGCTGAGCAACCTGCAGCTGCAGGTGCACTCATTATATGGCTTTACCGTGGCAGGATTGGGCGATGTCAATAATGATGGCTTTGATGATGTGGCTATCAGCGCCCCGGGCCTTGCCGATATAATTGCCGGTTCCGGGAGCCTTGCATCTGTAGGCGCTGTGTTTATCTACTTCGGTTCCTCCGCAGGCTTGCCAACGCAGCCAAGCCTGTTCCTGCAGCCCAATACTCTTATTGCCGGCTCCTTGTTCGGCTATAGCGTTACAGCCGGGGATGTAACCGGCGATGGCATCAATGATATACTGATCGGCGCACCGCTTGACGGGCTGACGCTTGATATCGGTAGTGGTAACTTTATCAACGGCAAGGTTGGTAAGGTATATATTTACCAGGGAGGCTCGCTTTCAGGTACCAATCCTACGCCATTACTGTCTGTGTCCCTGACTACTTCTCAGCTGAATGCCACAAATATCCAGATCAACCCTCTCTTTGGCTTTTCGCTGGCTGTTGCCGATGACCTGAATGGTGATGGCAAGGGCGAAATAGTTGTGGGAGCACCTACATATGCCCGTCTTAATGGAGCTTCTTATGTGCGCACGGGAGGCGCTTTTGTTTTCCTGAGCAATGCTGCCAATACCTTTTCAACGGTACGCTCATTAACCCCGCCTACCGGCAGCGTATTGGGATTGCATAGCGCTGTCGGAGCGCTGGTGCAGGCCATTCCTATTACAGGAGGGGCTTTATGGCTGGTAGCCGGTCCCTTGCTGCAACCGGTGCTGGATGGCCAGATAGAAGGACTTCTGTTTGGATTTAGCGTTGATGGCGTTGGCGATTTCAACAATGACGGCACTAAGGATGTGGTAGTAGGCGCACCGGCAGGCGTCAACCTGGGGTCGCTGACCTCGGGCCTCTCGCTCGATGGGTTGGTAGCTAACCTGCTGAGCGGGCAGGTGCTTGGCGGAAGCGCCTATATCTTCTCAGGCACCGGCGTGCCGGCAACAGGTATCAGCACTACGGCAGCTGCCAGGCTGCAGGCCCAGACCACCGGTTTGCTGAGCAACACTGCCAATCTTTTTGGATACCATGTAAAAGGAGTGCGCTATACCTATGGCGGCAGAAGCGGCAATGTGCTGGTAGGTGCGCCGGCCGGCAGCGTTATTACCGATCTTACTAATCTTAAGGTCAAAGCCGGTCAGCTGCATGTGTTCTTACGCAAAACCGGTTCTTTCAGCAACCCGGTTGCCGCCAACCAGGTGCTATCATCGCCACGCGCCAATACCATCACCAGCATACTTACCGGACAGACGCTTAACCTGACCCTGCTTTATGCCAGCAGCTTCGATGTGCTGCTGGATGCCAACTGCGACGGATATGCCGATCTTGTAGTTGGCGAGCCGTTGTCTACAGCCGTGGGCCTGATCAATACCGATGTGGTAGGAGGAGCTGCTTATATTTATTACGGCAACTCTTCCGGCACCTATGCTACTTCTCCTGCCTGGTCACTGGTCAGCGAAGTTTCTCCAACCTTAGGCGTCAATGCTACGGCCATGATCGGCAGAAGCGTGGCCAATGCAGGCTATACCATGGGAACCAACAGGCCTTCACGCGCCCTGATCGGCGGCGCCAGCAACTCGCTGGATTTCGGAGCCGGCTTGCTCAACCTGGGCAACACCCTGGGAACCCTTACCAGCTTTGCTTTTGATGAGAATGGCGTTGGTAAGGCCTACACTTTTGCATCCGCCACCTGCAACATAACGCTGCCGGCTTCGCTGCTTTCCTTTACAGGCGAGGCCAGGAATAAAACGGTAGAGCTGAAATGGCTGTCTGAATATGAGGAGAACGTCAATGCCTATGATCTCGAAAGAAGCACTGACGGCCTGAGCTTCCAGCCTATTGCCATGGTATTTGCCAGGGGCGAGCAACGGAACAATTATCAATACCTCGACAGGCTTCCCTATATGGGCACTAATTTCTACCGGCTGAAGATAAAGGATAACGACGGGCGGTTTAAATATTCCGATATCGTAATGGTCCGCTTTAATGAGAAGATACCGGGCGATATCACTGTAGCGCCTAACCCTGTTGTATCAGGTCCTGTAAAAGTGAAGATGACGGGCCTCGATAAAGGAACCTATGCCATGAAACTATATAACAGCGCAGGACAGGAAGTATTCAGCAGGCAGGTAACGATCAGCCAGCACGACCAGATAGAGACCATCAATAACACGAACGCCCTGGTGCCGGGTATTTATTGGCTTAATGTCTACGATAAAAATCAGTCTCAGCGCTTTAAGACGGTGAGGGTTTTGATTAACCGTGAGTGATCAACAACACACAGGTGAAGCCAAGGGAGGCATATTCTTATGCTTCCCTTTGTTTTTTCTTATGCCTGGCAGCTAACACTTCGATCACTTCTTCCAGCTTATGACCTTTGGCCTGCAGCAGCACGAGGTAGTGGAACAGCAGGTCGGCAGCTTCTCCCAGGAAAAGGTCTTTATTGTTATCCTTGCTTTCAATTACCAGCTCGATTGCTTCTTCGCCTACCTTCTGGGCAATTTTGTTGATCCCTGCCTGGAAGAGAGTGCTTGTATAAGAGTCGGCAGCAGCCGCATTTTTCCGCGCCATAATGAGCTGCTCCAGCTCCTGGAGTGAGAAGCCCGGGTTAGTTTCCTGGAAACAGGTATCTGCGCCTGTATGGCAAACAGCTCCTTCGGGGATAGCCTTGATAAGCAAGGTGTCATTGTCGCAATCCGTCATAACCTCCTTCACTGTAAGAAAATGACCCGAGGTTTCGCCCTTGGTCCACAGGCGTTGCCTGCCGCGGCTGTAAAAGGTTACCCGGCCTTCCTTCCTCGTTTTATTCCATGCTTCCTGGCTCATGAACCCGAGCATCAGCACTTTCGAGGAAAAGGCATCCTGTACGATGGTGGGCACCAGCCCGTCCTTGTATTTGGAAAAATCAGGTATCATAAACTATTCCTTTAAATTCTTACCGGTATATTTTCTGTGGCAAGATATTTTTTTAATGCAGGTATATCGATCTCACGGAAATGGAAAATGCTGGCCGCCAGTGCGGCATCGGCTTTTCCTTCCCTGAATATCTCGGCAAAATGAGCCATATCACCTGCGCCTCCGCTGGCGATTACCGGCACCGGCACAGCCGCAGCTATCCGGCTGGTGAGCGCTGTGGCAAAGCCGTTCCGCGTCCCGTCGTGATCCATGGAAGTGAGCAGCAGCTCGCCGGCGCCCCGGGCGCATGCTTCGCGGGCCCAGTCCTCGCACCGGGTACCTGTTGGGGTCCTGCCGCCATTAAGATAAATATACCATTCCCCGTCTTCTTCGCAACGGGTATCTATGGCCACCACCACGCATTGGCTTCCGAACTCGCCGGCGATCTCCGTGATCAGCTCAGGACGCCTGAAAGCTGCCGTGTTCACCGATACTTTATCAGCGCCATGCTGCAGCAATATGCTCACGTCTTTCACCTGGCTGATGCCTCCACCTACGGTAAACGGGATATTGATCTGCCGCGCAATGTTGCGTACCAGCTCACGCAGGGTCACCCTCTTTTCTACGGTTGCCGTAATATCCAGGAATACCAGCTCATCAGCGCCCTGGGCTGCATAAAGCGCACCCAGCTCTGCCGGGTCGCCGGCATCACGCAGGTTCACAAAATTGGTGCCTTTAACGGTACGACCATCCTTGATATCCAGGCAGGGGATTATTCTTTTGGTCAGCATATCAGGAAATGAATTTTTTTAAGCTGCCGAGCGATATCCTGTTCTCATAAATGGCTTTTCCCACAATAGCGCCGGCACAGCCTGCTGCCTGCAGCTGCTCAAGATCATGCTCCCTGCTAATGCCGCCGCTGGCTATCAGCTGCAGCCCGGGAAACTTGAGAAGGATATTTTTATACAGCTCAAGCGACGGGCCTTGCAGCTTCCCGTCCCTGCTGATATCAGTGCAAAATACCTGCCGTATATCATGCTCCATATATTTCCTGATAAGATCATAGACCCATATATCAGTTGTTTCCTGCCAGCCATGGATGCTTATTTTTTCATTTCTTACATCAGCGCCAAGCAGGAAGTTGCCGGCTCCGAACCGGGTGATCCATTTCAGGAAAGCGCTTTCATCTTTCACGGCAATGCTGCCGATCGCCGCCATGGCCGCCCCGCATTCAAGCACAATGCGCACATCGTCTTCTGTTTTAATGCCGCCGCCAAAATCGATGATCAGCGAAGTGCGGGTAGCGATCGTTTCCAGCACCTTCCAGTTCCTGACAGTTCCCTGCCTGGCCCCATCCAGGTCTACCAGATGGAGCCGCCGCAGGCCCGCGTCTTCAAACTGCTTCGCCACTTCCAGGGGATGCTCATTGTAAGTGGTCTGACGCGCATAGTCGCCCTGGGTCAGCCGTACGCATTTGCCGTCAATAATGTCTATAGCAGGTATGATCTCCATGTTTATAATCGTAGGAAGTTCTGAAGCAGCAGCTCGCCGGTTACGGCGCTTTTTTCAGCGTGAAACTGCACGCCGTAAAAATTCTCGTGCCGGATGGCAGCAGCATACGTAATGCCGTAACTGCACCTGGCAATGGTGAAAGCGCTGTCTTCCGCATAATAGCTGTGCACATTATAAATAAAGCTATTCTCCTTCAGGCCGTTGAATAAAGCTGAACGAAGGTCGTAAATATTGTTCCAGCCGATCTGCGGCACCTTATATGAAGCAGCAGGGAACAGCTTTACATCAACCGGTATAATGTTCAGGCAGCTGGTATCGTTCTCTTCCGAATGGCGGCAGAGAAGCTGCATGCCAAGACAGATGCCAAGCACCGGCTGACGCAGGGAGGGGAGCAGCTGGTCCAGCTTTTTTTCTTTAAGATATCGCATAGCCGCGCTTGCTTCACCTACTCCCGGGAAGATGATCTTGTCAGCCGTCATTATCTCTTCCGGCTTATCGGTAATAACAGCGCTAACGCCGATCCTTTCAAGCGCAAAAAGCACGGATTGGGTATTACCGGCATTATATTTTATTATCACTGTTTTCATCAGAGCGTTCCTTTGGTGCTTGGAAGCTGCATGTTGTCGGCATCGCGTTTGATCGCTTTTCGTATGGCTCTTGCCAGTCCCTTGAAGATAGCTTCTATCTTATGATGCTCATTTTCTCCCTCTGCCCTGATGTTGAGATTGCATTTTGCCGCATCGCTGAATGATTTGAAGAAATGATAAAACATTTCGGCAGGCATATCGCCTATTTTTTCCCGCCTGAAGCCGGCTTCCCACACCAGCCAGGGACGGCCGCCGAAATCGATCGCCACCTGGGCCAGGCAATCATCCATAGGCAGCACAAAGCCATATCTTTCTATGCCTTTTTTATTGCCGAGCGCGAGCGCGAAAGCTTCGCCCAGGGCTATGGCCGTGTCCTCGATAGTATGATGCTCATCTATATGCAGGTCTCCTTCGGTGCGCACTACCAGGTCGGCACCGCTGTGACGGCTTAGCTGTTCAAGCATGTGATCAAAAAAATGAAGACCGGTTCTTATTGCCGACTGTCCGCTGCCGTCAAGGTTGAGCTCTATATAGACCTTTGTTTCGTTAGTGGCACGCTGGTGGCTGATGATGCGCTGCCCCAGCTTCAGAAATTCATAGATAGCCTGCCAGCGGGTAGTGGTAAGCGCTACCGATCCTTCCAGCGTGACCTGGTCATCGCTGACCTCGGCGGCACCAAGCCCGGGATCATTTTTAAGCCAGATGGCTTTGCAGCCAAGATTTTTGGCTAATTGCACATCAGTGATCCTGTCGCCTATCACAAATGAGCCGGGAATATCATACTCCGGGTTTTGCAGGTATTCGGTCAGCATGCCGGTGCCTGGCTTGCGCGTTGGAGCATTGTCGCCCGGAAAGCTGCGGTCAATATGCACGCGGCTGAAATGAATATCTTCATTGGCAAGGCTTTTCATCACAAAATCATGAACAGGCCAGAAGCTTTCTTCCGGGAACGAGGGAGTGCCAAGCCCGTCCTGGTTGGTCACCATTACCAGCTCATAGTCCAGCTCGGTAGCGATCTTCCGCATCCAGGTAAACATGCCGGGATAGAACGCCAGCTTGGCAAAAGAGTCAACCTGGTAATCAGGCAATGCTTCTTCCAGCAAAGTACCGTCCCTGTCGATAAAAAGTATTTTTCTCATAGTGTATAGTTTTGAAGGGCCTTTAGCAGCAAATTATTCTCTTCCACGGTGCCAACGGTAATGCGCAGGCTATCCTCACAAAGCACTACGGAAGAGCGGTTCCTGACAATTATTCCCTGGCGGGCCAGGTAATCGAATACTTTATCGGCCTGCCGCATTTTTACCAGCACGAAGTTGGCATCAGAAGGGTATACTTTTTCAACCATCGGCAGCTGTAGCAGCGCCTGGCTAAACGCTTCCTTTTGCTTAACCGTTTCGCGGGTCCATCGATTGACCTGCTCTATTTTATCCAGGGCTGCCAGGGCCATCTCCTGCGTGTGAGACCCGATATTGTAAGGATATTTTACTTTGTTGAGATACTGGATGATGTTCTCGCCGGCAAATGCCATACCCAGCCTTAGTCCTGCCAGGCCCCAGGCCTTTGAAAAAGTTTGCAATACTACCAGGTTGGGATATTCGCGCAGCTCGGGGATGAAGGAGCGATGGCGTGAAAAGTTGATGTAGGCCTCATCGATGATCACCAGCCCGTCAAAATTATTCAGCAGCAGCTCGATATCATTCCGGTTCATGCTGTTGCCCGTGGGATTGTTGGGAGAGCAGATAAAAATAAGCTTGGTGAAATCATCTATCGCCCCGGCTATTCCTTCCAGGTCAAGCTGGTAGTCGGGCAGCAGGTTTACTTTTTTAACGTTCACATCGTTGATGCCGGCGCATACTTCATACATCCCGTATGCCGGAGGGCAGATGATGACATTGTCGCGCACAGGCTCACAAAAAACGCGGAACAGCAGGTCGATAGGCTCATCGCTGCCGTTACCAAGGAATATATGGGAAGGTGCCGCGCCCTTCACCTGGCTGATACGTTGTTTTAGCTTTACCTGCAGCGGATCGGGATAGCGGTTGAGAGCAGCATGGCTATCGGTTGCCAGCGGGCTGCCCCATGCATTTTCGTTGGCATCAAGGAAAACGGTTGCCTCACCGGAAAACTCGTGGCGTGCCGTGGCGTAAGGCTTCAGCCGCTTTATATTTTCCCTGACCAGGTTATTTATATTGAATTCCATAGCTGTGTTGCTTTGCCGGCTCAAATTAATACGGTTGCATGAATATATTATGATCGTTCAAGCCTTATGGCCACGGCCCTGCGATGAGCTTCCAGCCCCTCGGCAGCTGCCATTTCCATGACGGTTTGCCCGATATGGGCCAACCCGTTACGGGAGAGCTGCTGGAAGCTTATCTTCTTTGTAAAACTATCCAACGAAACCCCGCTGTACATGGAAGCATAGCCATTGGTAGGTAAAGTGTGATTGGTGCCGCTGGCATAATCGCCGGCGCTTTCAGGTGAATAATGCCCGATAAAGACCGAGCCGGCGGATGCTACTTTTTCCGCAAGCGCAGGCGCCTCTGCACAGGCCAGCAGCAGGTGCTCCGGGGCATAAAGGTTAGAAAGGGCTATTGCCTCTTCCAGGGTCCCCAGCAGCACGATACGGCTTTGACGTAAAGCCTGCAGGGCAATATCTTTACGCGGCAGGGTAGCAGCCTGCTGGTCAATGGCTGTCAATACTTGCTGTGCCAAAGCGTGGCTGGTAGTGAGCAGCAGCACCTGTGAGTCGGGGCCGTGCTCGGCCTGTGACAGCAGGTCGGCTGTAACAAAAGCGGCATTGGCCGTTTCATCGGCAATGACCAGCAGCTCTGAAGGCCCGGCAGGCATATCGATGGCGATATGCCCCTGTAGCTGCTGCTTGGCAGCAGTGACATACTGGTTGCCGGGGCCGAAAATTTTATATACCCTGGGTATAGTGTCGGTACCAAAGGCCATGGCAGCAATGGCCTGTGCGCCGCCAACCTTGTATATCTTTTCAATGCCACAAAGACCGGCAGCATACAGGATGGCCGGGTGTAAGCTGCCGTCCCTGACAGGGGGACTGCACAATACCACTTCTTTACAGCCGGCCAGGCGCGCAGGAATGCCGAGCATGAGCACGGTGGAAAATAAAGGGGCCGTGCCGCCGGGAATATACAGGCCTGCTTTTTCGATCGGCACCGCTTTGCGCCAGCACAGCACACCGGGAGCCGTTTCTATGTATTGCACCGGGCTGGCCTGTGAAGCATGAAACTTTTCGATATTGGCGGCTGCCTCGCGGATCGCTTGCTGCAGCGCGATGGGAACGGCGGCAGTAGCTTCCTGCTTTTCAGCTGCTGTTACTGCCAATGCAGCCAGCTGAAGCCCGTCAAATTTTTCTGCAAGAGCGTATAAAGCGGCATCGCCTTTCTCCTTTACTTCCCTGATGATGCCGGCCACGGCTTCCTGCACCGGCGCCTGACCGGCAGAAGGCCGCTGCATGATGCCCGGCCACTCCTGCTGTGATGGGTAAGAATATACTTGCATGATTACAGGATCATTTTTTCGATAGGTATAATAAGTATGCCTTCTGCTCCTTCCTTTTTCAGCTGCTCAATGATGTTCCAGAAATCGGCCTCGTTGATCACGGAATGCACGGAGCTCCAGCCAGGCTCGGCCAGCGGCAATACGGTCGGGCTGCGCATGCCCGGCAGCAGGGCGCAGATGCTTTTTATCCGGTGGTTCGGGGCATTGAGCAATACATATTTGTTGTTGCGCGACAGCTTGACGGATTGTATGCGGAATAGCAGCTTGTCAAGTATCTCCTGCAGCGCAACAGGCAGCTGCGGGTTGCTGATCACTACGGCTTCCGACTGCAGGATAGGCTCCAGCTCTGCCAGCTCGTTGCTGAACAGGGTATTGCCTGAGCTGACCAGGTCGCAGATCGCATCTGCCAGCCCGATCTTCGGTGCAATCTCTACCGAGCCGCTGATCGTGTGTATCTCGGCTTTTATCTTAAGCCGCTCGAGATAGCCCGATAATATGGCTGGGTAGCTCGTAGCGATCTTTTTACCTTCCAGCTCTGATACGGATCCTATTTTTTTATTGGCAGGCACGGCTATGGAGAGACGGCATTTTCCAAAGCCCAGCTTTTCAACAATAGAAACGTCCTTGTTTTTCTCCAGCACCACGTTCTCTCCCACAAAGCCGATATCTGCCACGCCGTCCTGCACATACTCGGGAATGTCATCGTCGCGGAGAAAGAATATCTCGGCAGGAAAATTGGCAGCCGCTACGCGCAGCTGGTTACGGCTGTTGCCGGCGTCGATGCCGCACTCTTTAAGCAGCTTCATGGAGTCGTCGTGCAGGCGACCTGATTTTTGTATCGCGATCCGTATTTTCTTTTCCATACTGTTTTAATGACAACTGTTTAGACCAGGCGAAAAAAAAGAGGCTTACTACCAGTAAGCCTCTCCAAGTATGATGCAATACAACATCCTCACGGCTTACGGCTGTGCAAGAAATGATGATGTGTATGGTTGATAATGATCATTGCGAAGCAAATATAAATGTTCCCTGCTGAATAAAAAACCAATCGTACCAATTATTCATTATCCCCTGAAACGGGAGCTGCTGCCGGGATTGCTTGGGCAACCGGTCTTTTTGGAAGAATAACAGGAGGTGGCAGCTATTGCCAGTGAAAAAAGAGCGATAAAAAGAATTACCCGGGTTTTCATTGCTGACTTGTTTGAAAATAAACGATATGAACAACGACTTTAGTATGCAAATATAGCCATATCTCCTAAACAGCCTGTTAAAAGGGGGCTTAATATAAAAGCCGGTGAATGGTGCAGTTTTGTTACCTTTACGCCCGTTCTGAAAAAACAATTTAATGTTGCAATTAACCAAGCCGCTTGCTTTTATTGACCTGGAAACCACGGGCGTAAACCTGGGCACAGACCGCATCATCGAGATCGCTATCGTAAAAATATTGCCTGATGGGGCAAGAAGCGTAAAAAGGAAGCTGATCAACCCGGAAATGATCATTCCCCAGACCTCTATCGACATACATGGCATCACCAATGAAATGGTGAAGGAAGCTCCTACTTTCCGGCAGGTGGCCCAGGAGCTCAGGCAGGTATTGGATGGCTGCGACCTGGCAGGGTATAATTCCAACCGGTTTGATATTCCCCTGCTGATTGAAGAGTTCCTTCGCGCGGGAGTGCTGTTCGAGATGAAGGGTCGTAAGATGGTAGATGTTCAGAACATCTTTCATAAGATGGAGCAGCGCACGCTTAGCGCTGCCTATCGGTTTTACTGCAATAAGAACCTCGAAGGCGCACATAGCGCCGAAGCCGACGCTGCGGCTACACATGAAATACTGATAGCCCAGCTGGAGCGCTATCCCTTGCTTGGCAATACGGTGGAGTCCATCAATAAAGCTATCGGGGAAGAAGTGATTGTGGATTTCGCCCGCCGCTTTATCATGGAGAACGGTATCGAGCTATTTAATTTCGGCAAGTACAAGGGCCGCTCGGTAGCTGATGTGCTGAAGGCTGAGCCTCAATACTATGACTGGATGATGAAGGGCGATTTCCCTCAAAATACCAAGCAAAAGCTGACCGAAATATTTACCCGCATCAAATTGAAAAAAGCATAAAGCAGGCGGCTGTTTTGTGAACAATTTTTAACAATGAATCGTTTTACATTGTTGTAAATTCGTATATTAATATCCTTTGAACGATTTTGGAAAAAATAGTAGTCATACCAACTTATAACGAAAAAGAGAATATCTCCGATATTCTTCAGGCGATATTTGGTCTGAACGAAGATTTTCATGTGCTGGTCATCGATGACGGCTCACCGGACGGCACTGCTTCGATAGTAAAAGATTTACAGAAAAAATTCCCGGTAGAATTATTTATTGAAGAACGCCAGGGTAAGCTGGGCCTGGGAACCGCATATATCCATGGCTTCAAATGGGCCATTGCAAGAGGATACAACTACATCTTTGAAATGGATGCCGATTTCTCTCACAATCCCGCCGACCTGCCCCGTCTTTACAATGCCTGCAAAGAAGAAGGCGCTGACCTGGCAGTAGGCTCAAGATACACCAGGGGCGGAGGCGTCATAAACTGGCCTGCCGACCGTATCGCTCTTTCAAAAGGCGCTTCGATCTATACAAGGCTGATCACCTGGATGCCGGTAAAAGATCCTACGGCCGGCTTTATGTGCTACAGCCGCGAAGTGCTGGAAACCATCAACCTCGACCAGATCCATTTTGTCGGTTACGCCTTCCAGATAGAGATGAAGTTCGCCGCCTGGAAGCTGGGGTTCCGCATAAAGGAGGTGCCCATTGTATTCCAGGATCGAACCTATGGAGTATCCAAGATGAACAAGGGCATCGTAAAGGAAGGCATATTAGGCGTGCTCAAGCTTCGCTGGCATAGCCTGTTCAAAAATTACCGGAAGCGGGTCAAGAACAGGGAAGGGGAGACCACCAAGATCAGCTTTGCCCATCAAAGCGAAAAATTAGCTGAAAGCAAATAACAAAGCCGGTATCAGACCGGCTTTATCTTTACTGTCATTTTATTTAATTTAAGTCTACCAGGAAATAATTCTTTTTCCCTTTTTGCACCAGTATATATTGGCCGTGCAGCAGCAGGCTGCTGTCAACCATGAGCTGTACATCGGTTACCTTGTGACGGTTAATACTTACGCCGCCACCCTGTATATTTTTCCGGGCTTCTCCTTTGCTGGCGAAGATGCCCGTTTCGGCCAGGAAGCTGACAATGTCAATGCCGGCTTCTATTTTTTCCCTGTCGAACGTAGCGGTCACCACTCCATCCAGGCTTTGCAGGTCTTCTATGCTGAGCGATTCGGCCGGGGCCGACTGGTTGGCAAAAAGACGCTCCGTGGTAGCAACGGCTTTTTCATATTCTTCCCTGCCATGCACAAAGATCGTAATAGCTTCAGCCAGCTTCTTCTGGAGCAGGCGCTTACCGGGGTCCTGCCGGTGGGCTGCAACCAGGCCGTCGATCTCCTGCTGCTCCAGGAAAGTGAATATCCGGATCCAGCTTTCTGCATCGGCATCGCTGGCATTGAGCCAGAACTGGTAAAACTGGTAGGGACTGGTGCGCTCGGCCGAAAGCCATACGTTGCCGGACTCGGTCTTGCCGAATTTAGTGCCATCGGCTTTTTTGATGAGCGGGCAGGTAAAGGCAAAAGCTTCTCCTCCGGCTTTGCGACGGATCAGCTCGGTGCCGGTGGTTATATTGCCCCACTGGTCGCTGCCTCCCATTTGGAGCTTGCAGCTCTTATGCTGGTAGAGCCAGTAAAAATCATAGCCCTGCATCAGCTGGTAAGCAAATTCAGTATAGCTGATGCCTATCTCCCCTTCAAACCGTTTTTTCACGCTGTCCTTGGCCATCATGTAGTTGACGGTGATATGCTTGCCCGTGTCCCGCAGGAAATCGATAAAGGAAATAAGCTTGAACCAGTCGTAATTATTGGCCATTTCGGCGGCATTGGCCTTTGAGGTGTCAAAATCGAGGTATTTCTCCAGTTGCTGCCTGATGCCTGTTATATTTTTAACCAGGGTAGCTTCGTCCAGGAGGTTCCGTTCCTCGCTTTTTCCGCTGGGATCGCCGATCATGCCGGTGGCGCCCCCAACCAGGGCGATCGGCTTATGCCCTGCTTTCTGAAGGTGAACAAGCAGTAAAATAGGTACCAGGCTGCCGATATGCAGGCTGTCGGCAGTGGGGTCAAAGCCGATATAGCCCGTGGTCATCTCCTTTTTCAGCTGCTCTTCCGTGCCTGGCGTTATATCCTGGATCATCCCTCTCCAGCGTAGTTCCTCTATGAGATTCATTGTGTTAAGTCAATATTTGGGGCAAAAGTAAGTTATAGGCAGAAAGAGACCGAAGAAAGGCAATATTTTTTGATCGTTCTCGTTTTCAGTCGCTGGCCGATTCGCTGCGTAAAACTATGATTTTCCAAAGGGAAATAGTATTTTTACAGGTAGCCTGAAGATTGGAAATCCATTTAAATTTAATTGCTTATCTGAAACTTTTTACCCGAATGAACCTGTCCAGAATTTACCTTACCCTATCCTGCATTATCCTATTTTCTACGGCACAGGCACAATTCCGGAAATATTCCAATGAGTTCCTGAACATCGGCGCCGGCGGCAGAGGTCTTGCGATGGGCGGAGCGCAGGTAGCTTCAGTAGCAGATGGCACAGCCGGCTACTGGAACCCTGCCGGGCTGGTCAACATCAAAAATGATCCCCAGGTCAACCTGATGCACGCTGAGTATTTTGCCGGCATCGGTAAATATGATTTTGCAAGCGTAGCTTTTCCTTCTGCCAATAATAAACGAACGCTGGCCATCACCGGCCTTCGCTTTGCCGTAGATGATATCATGAACACGCTTTTTCTTGTAGAACCTGACGGCACCATCAACTACAACAATATCCAGTCTTTTTCTTCGGCCGATTATGCTTTCCTGCTTTCCTTCTCGCAGAAGCTGAAAGAAACGGAAAAGAAAAAAGTGCATTTCGGCCTGAATGCAAAAGTGATCCACCGCAACGTGGGCAAGTTTGCCAAGGCCTGGGGGTTTGGCATTGATGCCGGCCTGCAGGTAACAGAAGGAAAATGGCGTTTCGGCGCAGTAGGGCGCGACATCACCACTACCTTCAACTCCTGGTCGTTCAATTTTACCGAGAGAGAAAAAGAGGCCCTATACCTTACCAATAATGCCATCCCGGTACGATCAACGGAAATGACGGCGCCCCGGCTGGTGCTTGGAGTAGGCAGGGAGTTCCGGATCAGCAAAAAAGCATCGGTCCTGGCCGAGGCCGACTTTGACGTAACCTTCGACGGAAAGCGCAATACCGTCATTATCGGTGACCCGGTGAGCGTAGATCCGAAGATCGGCCTGGAGTGCAATATCAACAACATCTTTTACCTGCGTGCGGGGATCAATAATTTCCAGAAGGCCCTGGCAGACGGGGATACGCTTAACCAGAAAAAAGTATGGATATACCAGCCCAGCGCAGGCGTAGGCTTCAAGATCCAGAACGTGACCATTGATTACGCCTTTACCAACCTGGCCAACCAGTCGAACCCCTTGTTTACGCATGTGTTTTCCCTCCGGCTCGATATGACGGCCAGCGATAAGAATAAAAACAGGACTAAAAAATAATTTGCCGGCTACCCTACAAATTTTCTTACATGAAGCGATTTTTACTTTTTCTACTCTTATTGTCATCACTGGGAACCACGGCCCAGGTGTACAATAATGAATGGATCGACTATAGCAAGACCTACTATAAATTCCCGGTAGCGGTCACCGGCATTTACCGGATCAACCAGCCGCTGCTGGCTTCACTGAACCTGCAGAACACTCCGGTAGGCCAGTTCCAGCTCTGGAGGAACGGGAAAGAGGTGCCTCTTTATACCTCGGTGCAGACGGGTACCCTGGGCAGCAGCGATTATATCGAATTCTGGGGAGAAATGAATGATGGCAAGCCGGACAATATATTATACCGTGACGCCGATTTTCAGCTAAACGACAAATGGAGCCTGCAGACCGATACGGCAGCTTATTTTCTTACCGTAAATCCTGCCGGCAATAACCTGCGCCTGGTGCCTACTGCCAATACCATCCCGGGCAGCGCTACACCTGAACCCTACTTCATTCATACAGCAGGCGTTTATTACCGCTCGCAGATCAGCGCCGGCTATGCCTCTCCTGTTGATCATGAATATACCTATTCTTCATCCTATGACCCGGGCGAAGGATGGAGCACGACCGATATCGCCCGTAATGGGACCATAACCTATACGGAGAACAACCTGGCTGTTTATACAGGCACCGGTGCTCCGGCAGCAACCGTAAAGGTGAATGCAGCCGGGAATGCTGAAAATCCCAGGGAGGTGATCGTATCGCTTAATAACAGCACTATCCTTACCCGTAACATTGACTTCTTCGATTATGCGAAGCTGAGCATTCCCATTACCGTCAGCCAGCTGGCTGGCAATACCGCCAACATCGTGATCACGAACAACTGCCCTGTTACCACGCGGCCTGACAGGCTGCAGGTGGCCCAGATAGAGCTGGTTTACCCGCGCCAGTTCAATTTTGGCGGGGCCAGCAATTTTACCTTCCAGCTGCCTGCCAACGCGGCCGGCAACTACCTCGAGATCACGAATTTTTCCTATAGCGGCACGCCGGTGCTTTACGACCTTACCAATGGTCGCCGGTACGATGCAAATACCGCTACGCCTTCGGTGCTTAAATTTTTCCTGCAGGGCTCTGCCGTAAGCAGGAACCTGGTGCTGGTAAGCCAGGCTGCTTCCAATATACGTACCGTTACCGCCATGACCACCCGCAACTTCGTGAACTATGGGCTTGCGGCCAACCAGGGCAATTACCTGATCATTACCCATCCCAGGCTGCTCAATGCTTCCAATGGCGGCACGCCTGTTGAGGATTATAAGAATTACAGGCGATCGGCTGTAGGAGGGTCATACTCTGCCAACGTGTACATGATTGACGAACTGGTTGACCAGTTTGCATTTGGCATTAAAAAGCATCCGTCCTCGATCCGGAACTTTATCCGCTGGGCAAGGGTTACCTATAGCCAGCCCTTGAAGAATATATTGCTGATAGGTAAGGGAGTAATGTATAACCAGTACCGGGCTTACGAAAGCGTGCCTGAGATAGAGCTGCTCAACCTGGTGCCTACTTTCGGCCAGCCGGCTTCCGATAACCTGCTGAGCGCCCCTATAGGCAGCTTTGTGCCCCAGACCCCGATCGGTCGTATCTCGGTGATAAATGGCGACGAGCTGGCCATTTACCTGAACAAGGTCAAGCAATATGAGCAGCTGTATACTTATTCTTCTCCTATCATCCAGGACAAGGCCTGGATGAAGAATATCGTTCATGTGGTAGGCGCCGGCGACCAGGCTACCATCAACCTTCTCAAGCCGCCGCTCGACAATCATAAAGTGATCATACAGGATACATTTTATGCCGGTACCGTGCATGACTTCGTAAAGAACTCTGCCGACGCGGTGCAGCAATTGAACAGCACCCGCCTTACCAACCTTTTTAACCAGGGCATCGGCCTGCTTACCTATTTCGGGCACTCTTCTTCCAGCACGCTGGAATTCAACCTCGACAACCCGCTTAACTATAACAATGCCGGTAAATATCCGGTCTTTAATGTTATGGGATGTAATGCCGGTAACTTCTACAACTTTAATACCTCGAGGTTTTCAACGAAGGAGACCTTGTCGGAAAAATATGTACTGGCCCCCGAGCGCGGCGCCATCGCCTTCCTGGCCAGCACCCACCTGGGCATTATTCACTACCTGGATATTTACAACACCTGGAATTATACCACCCTGTCGACCACGCATTACGGAAAAACGCTGGGCGAGATCATGGACCAGACCATTGCCAGGGTATTAAGTGTTACGGGCTTCAATGATTTCTACGCGCGTTTTCAATGTGAGCAGTATACCCTGCATGGAGATCCTGCCCTGCGGTTATATGCTACCGAAAAACCGGATTACGCTATTGAAGACCCGCTGGTTAAGATATCTCCTTCATTTATCTCTGTAGCAGAGACCAGCTTTAGGGTAAATGCGCAGTACATCAACCTTGGAAGGTCTATTAACAAGCCGATGGTGGTAGAGGTGAAGCGCACTTATCCTAACCAGGTAACGGAAGTGATAAGACGCGATACGGTCACTTTCAGGAAATATACCGATTCGCTCGTGATCGATATCCCGGTCATCGGTTCAAGGGACAAAGGCCTTAATAAGATCACGATCACCCTTGACGCCGACCAGCAGATCGATGAGCTGTATGAAACCAATAATACTGTAACCAAGGATATTTTCATCTACGAAGATGAAGCCAGGCCTGTTTACCCGTATAATTTTTCCATTGTCAACCAGCAGAACATAAAGCTCTATGTTTCTTCGGCTAACTCTTTTGCTGATTCAAGGCAATACCTGATGGAAATGGATACTACGGAGCTGTTCAATTCGCCGCTGAAGGCAAGCCGCACGCAGACCAGCACCGGCGGGGTAATAGAGTTCGATGCTCCGCTGAGCTTCGTCAACAATACCGTATATTACTGGAGAGTAGCGCCGGCGCCGGCTACCGGAAGCCCTACCTGGAATATATCGTCATTCGTATACATGCAGGGAAATGAGAGCGGCTTTAACCAATCTCATTATTACCAGCATAAAAGGTCTACCAATTATAACCAGCACCTGCTGGATAACCGCCAGTGGATATATGATAATACCTATAACAATATTTTTGTTCGCAGCGGCTTATGGGCAACGGCCGTTACCCAGGAAGCAGGGATGACCGTTTCCGTCAATGACAATGTGCTTGGGTATAATACCTGCTGGTTCTCTTCGCTGGTGTTTAATGTGCTTGACTCTGCTACGCTGGCACCCTGGATCAATGTAACGCTTAATAACACCGACAACGATGGATTGGGTCGCGCCCGCTTTGGTAGCCTTAGCAATAATTGCAGCCCTTCACGTGACATCAACTTTGAGTGGAGATATGATACCAAGGACCGGCGGAAGCTGATGATGGACTTTATGAAAGACTCCATTCCCGACGGGGAATATGTAATAGTCAGGAACTTTACGCTTGACCCGAACGTCTTTACCTCTTTCCCGCAGGCCTGGGCCGACGACTGGAAGGCGGATGAGACCGATTTTGGTGCAGGTAATTCCCTTTATCATTATTTACGGAATGCAGGGTTGTCCGGGATTGACTCTTTTTACCGGGCCCGTCCGTTTATCCTGATCTATAAGAAGAATGATCCTTCTTTCCAGCCTGTATGGGTTATGGGCGATGGAACGGAGGACGCCATATCTTTATCGGCTGACGCTTTGGGCAGGGATTATTTTGGCAACCAGAGCTCCCCGGTGATCGGCCCGGCCCGCCAGTGGAAAGAGTTCCAGTGGGAAGGCGCTTCGCTGGAAGATCCCACCTTTGATAAAGGATACGCCCATATCATCGGTATACGCCCCAATGGAGTAGAGGATACCCTGATACGTAATATTCCCCTGGCAGCGCAAAGCACGGATATCTCCTCCATCGACCCCGTGGCCTATCCTAACCTGCGTATGTACATGCACAACCGGGATACGGTCAATCTTACCCCTTATCAGCTGAAATACTGGCGGGTGTATTATACGCCGGTGCCGGAAGGCTCTATTGCTCCCAATATTTATTTCACCAGCAAGGATACCGTAGATGTGGGCGAGCCTATCAATTTCGGCATTGCCTTCAAGAATGTGAGCCAGGTCAAGTTCGATAGCGTAAAGGTCAAGCTTTCCATCACGGATAAGAATAATGTCGAGCATATTATTCCTCTTCCCAGGCAAAAGGACCTGGCGCCTTTGGATACCATACGCATTACTACCACTATCCAGACGCGTAGCCTCGCAGGGCATAATACCCTCTTTATCAACTTTAACCCTGACAATGATCAGCCGGAGCAATATACCTTCAACAATTTCGGGTTCCGGAGCTTGTATGTAAGACCAGACAGCCTGAACCCGCTGATGGATATTACATTCGATGGCACGCATATCCTCAACCGGGATATTGTATCGTCGAAGCCGGATATCCTGATCAAGCTGAAAGACGAAGCGCGCTGGATGCTGCTCGACGATACCAGCCTGCTGAATATAAGAGTGAGGTTCCCGGATGGAACCCTCAGGCCATATTATTTCAATAACGACTCTGTGCAGTTTGTCCCGGCCGGGCAGGCTCCCAATAATAACAATACGGCTACAGTAACGATGCGCCCCTGGTTCCAGCAGGACGGGGAATACGAGCTGATAGTGACCGGCAAGGACAAGAGCGATAACTCGGCCGGCAATATCGAGTATCGCGTAGCCTTCCAGGTGATCAACAAGCCGATGATCTCCAATATGCTCAACTATCCTAACCCGTTTACCACCTCTACGGCCTTTGTGTTTACCATTACCGGCAGCCAGGTGCCGCAGAATATACGGATACAGATTTTGACGATCACCGGTAAGGTGGTGAGAGAGATAACAAAAGATGAGTTGGGGCCGTTGCATGTAGGGCGTAATATTACCGAGTTCAAATGGGATGGTACCGACCAGTATGGCTCCAAGCTGGCTAACGGCGTGTACCTGTACAGGGTGATCACCAACCTGAACGGCAGGTCGCTTGACAAATACAAGGCCGCGGATGACAACACCGATAAGTATTTCAACAAAGGGTACGGTAAGATGTACCTGATGCGATAAGCCGGAGAGCATGAAACTGGCAGCTTCTCTTACCGGCACCGGTAAACGACGTACCGTTCTCGATTGGTGGAGAGGGGTAGCCATCATGCTCGTGGTCCTGAGGCACGGCGGGCTGTCGTCCTTTACCACGCAGGTAGGCTGGATAGGGGTTGACCTGTTCTTTGTGCTGAGCGGCTTCCTGGTATCCGGGTTACTGTTCACCGAGTTCAGGCTTACCCAAAAGATAAGGCCCTGGCATTTCCTGGTAAGAAGGGGATTTAAGATATATCCTCTCTTTTATATCATGGTAGGCCTTTATCTTTTTTATTTCAATTACACGGGTTCCTTCCCGGGCATATCCCATGTATATCCCGAGCTTTTCTTCTACCAGAACTACCGCCCGGGCCTGATGGGCATTTCCTGGTCGCTGGCAGTGGAAGAGCATTTCTATATCCTCCTGGCCATAGGCATCTTTTTATTGGCAAGGAAGAATGATATCGGGTCAGGCGCCATTATTCCCCGCACCTGTTTTCTGCTTGCAGGCTTTTGCCTTGCTGCCAGGACCATTACCGTCATAAGCCAGCCTTTTTCCGTATATACGCACCTGTTCCCAACCCATCTTCGTATCGACTCGCTTGCTTTTGGCGTATGGCTGTCGTGGTGCTTTCATTTCAGGCAGCAGGCTCTCCGTCTTTTTTTGGATAAATATGCAAGGTGGCTGCTGGGTGCGCTTCCTTTTTTATTTGCCCTGGTCTGCCTGCGGCCGGTAAATGATGCATGGGTGCTGACCATTGGGCTTACGGCGCTTTATACCGGCTTTGGCATCCTGCTCATTCTGTCGGTTATATATGAGCCTTATATTGCGGGCGTGCTGCAACGCTGGCACCTGGCAACCGTGTACCGGCTGACCGCTGCTGTCGGCCGCTTTTCTTATGCTATTTATCTCGTGCACCTGTTGGCAGGCCCTTTTGTCAGCCATCAGCTCAACCTGCTTTTGTTCAATAATGAGCTGCCTGCTGTTTGGGTGTTCGTTCTCAATATGACAGGCAGCATTCTTGCGGGCATCGTGCTCACCACCCTCGTAGAATGGCCTTCTCTTCGTCTGCGCAACCGGCTGTACCCGGGTATTTCAAATGCCGTGCCGGCTTCTTTGCCGGCTAAGGCGTAATTTTGCCTTCTATCTTCAAATCATTATACATGGCCAAGATCGGGATCAATATTGCGACCGGTAGTTTGCAGAAAGAGGAAATAATCGTGGGCATCGACCTGGGAACCACTAACAGCTTGATAGCAGCCATATTGCCCGGAACAACGACGCCGGTAGTGCTGCGGGAATTTGATGGCACGGCACTGATGCCTTCCGTAATCCATATAAACGGGGAGACCGCAACCATCGGTGATGAGGCAAAAAAGCTATTGATCGCCGACCCGGCCAATACTATTTTTTCGGTAAAGCGCCTGATGGGGAAATCGTACAACGATATACGCGGGCATGCCGGGTTCTTTAATTACAAGATCATCGATGATAGCCAGGAAAGCCTGGTAAAGATACAGACCGGTGAAGTTTTTTATTCCCCGATAGAACTATCGTCCCTCATATTGAAAGAGCTGAAGCACCGGGCAGAGCATATACTCAAGACCCCGGTAAAGCGGACGGTGATCACCGTGCCGGCTTATTTCAACGATGCGCAGCGGCAGGCCACCCGGGATGCAGGGCGGCTGGCAGGCCTGGAAGTGCTCCGTATCATCAATGAGCCTACGGCAGCCAGCCTGGCCTATGGGCTGGGCATCGACCAGGGGCAAGAAAAGACGGTCGTAGTATATGATCTTGGCGGAGGCACTTTTGATATCTCTGTGCTTCGTATCAGCAATGGCATCTTTGAAGTACTGTCTACCAATGGCGATACTTACCTTGGCGGCGATGACTTTGACCGGTTGATCATGGATCACTGGATCAGCCGTTACCGTTTTTCAGGTACTGACCTTGCCGATCCTGGATTTATGCAATCGTTACGGCTGAGCGCTGAAGCTGCCAAGAAAAAGAGCAGTGCAGGAGAAAAGTACCGGGAAACCATAGGAGCTTACCCGCTGGAGCTGGACCGCATCGCGTTTGACTCGATAGCAGCAGGGCTGGTAGAAAGAACCATCGAAGCCTGCCGCCGTGCAGTAGAGGATGCCGGTATAGAAATAACCGGCATAGACGAGGTTATCATGGTTGGCGGCTCTACCCGCATCCCGCTGGTAAAGGAAAAAGTGGCCGCTTTTTTTGGAAGACCTGTGAACGATGCTCTTGACCCTGACGAGGTGGTAGCGCTGGGAGCTGCGGTACAGGCCGATATACTGGCCGGCAACAATAAGAGCATGCTGCTGCTGGATATCACCCCGCTATCGCTGGGCATAGAGACCATGGGCGGGTTGATGGATGTACTGATCCCGCGCAACTCAAAGATACCTTCCAAGATAAGCAGACAATATACCACGCAGAAAGACGGGCAGACCGGCATGCGCATCTCTGTGTACCAGGGAGAGAGGGACCTGGTGCAGGACAATCGTAAGCTGGCTGAATTTGTATTGTCAGGCATACCGGCCATGCCGGCAGGGTTGCCCAAGGTAGATATCTCTTTCCTGGTAAACGCAGACGGCATACTTTCTGTAAGGGCCCGTGAGCTGAGAAGCGGTGTAGAGCAGGTAATAGAAGTAAAGCCCCAATACGGGCTGACCGATGCCGAAATAGAGCGGATGCTGGGCGACTCGATCCTGCATGCTAAAGAGGATATACAGAAAAGGGCCCTTGTGGAAGCCCAGACAGAGGCTTTGCAGCTTACCGACCGCACCATGCAGTTCATCGCGAAGAACAGCGTTTTCCTGACCGAAGCGGAGATCAGGGAAACAACCGTGGCCGTTGAAAAACTGAAGAAGCTGATAGCCTCGGGCTCCAAAGACGAGATACAGGCAGCTATGGAAGCTTTGAACGGGTTGTCAAGACCTTATGCAGAGCGCCTGATGGACGAGGCCATTGCTAATGCCATGAAAGGCAAAAATATCCTGGAATAGCTTATGGCACCCAGGCCTGTATTAACTGGTACGACTGCGTTTCTGCGAGCAGGCTATGCTTAAACGGGAGCATTGCCGCCCGGCGCATTTCCACACTGTCATTTTTATGGAAAAGAAATATAAGATCGCGCTCTTGCCAGGAAGGATCAGGCAAGCCTGAGCTGATAAAATGTTCCCAGGCTTCTGCTTTTTGCTGCGCAAACGGTGTGGTGTAGGGATGGGCTATCCAGGGATGGACATCCGTGTACACAGTGCTCATGTAAGGGATCACGGCATCATTGCCGATGAGCAGGGTATTTTGCGATGCCCTGCCTTTCAGGATAGAAAATACTTCTTTCTCTTCAGCGCTGGTATATGATGTGGAAACCGTAGCTCCTCTTGAATTGAGCTGGCTTAGGATCCAGCTGGCATTGTCGGAAAAGAAAAGCAGGAAGAAGGCAATAAGAAGGATTTTACGGCCGCCGCTTGTATTCCATCGCTCTGTGAGCAGGTGCAGGGCCGGGAGCCCGATAAAGAATAAGGCGGTCCATATATAGCCGCGCGTGAAATGCAACGGCTGCATAGGGCGGGTGAACAGCTCATGGTTGGCCAGGCCAAATGCTACGATAAACCAGCACAGGAATAGGCGGTTGCTCCTTTGCCGGAAGAAAAAGCGAAAACGATCGATGCGCATCACCGTATATAAGGCCAAGCCGCCTGTAATGATATAAGCAGGGATCATGGAGAAGAAACGAAGCCGCCAGTTCAGCGCATACTGCTCGCTGACAGAACGGTGCTCAGGATATTGATTTAAGAAATACAGGTAATAAAAAACATGCAGCGAAAGCAGCAGCAACACTGCCACAGGAAACCAGGCCGGCATCTGTTTCCGGCCGGCCGCTAAAAGCTCCGCCACCGACCAGGCACAAACGATGAGCAATAGCTCTACACCCGTAAAAGGATGCGATACCGATAAGACGATAGCCAATAAAAAAGCCCTGGTCCATTTCCGGTAAAGCAGGCTGCTGACCACGCCCAGGAAAAGCGCATGATACCAGGCTTCGCAGGAAAAGAATAATGATCGCCCCCAGTTAAGTCCCCACCAGCCGCCGGCCGGGTCGAGAAAAAATATATTGTCTACCCTGCTGATGCCTGAAAAAGTAAATAATATATAGCCTGCCAAGGTCAGCAATCCTCCTCCCCAGCAAAGGGCCCAGAGCATAAGCGCACGGTGCCGGGAGGCAGGGTATAAAAAATCATAAATGCCGATAAGCAGCCGGAAGCAGGTAACGGAGCAAAGAAGGGTGAATGGTATGAGTATCCAGCCGGGAGGTATTCCTGCTTTCAGCAGGAAGGCGAAAAAGATGGTTTGCGGCTGGAAATAAATGCCGGGATAACCAGGCCCATCATTAAAAGGATTGCTGTACAGCAGGCCCGTGGCGCCCGGCTCGATATACTGCCTGGCATAAGCGATATATGAAACATTGTCGTATTGAATGAACCCTGTGGGAGATAAAAAGCCTTCATGATTGAAAAGGTAGATCAGGAAGAACACAAGCATTGGAGCTGTCAGCAAGACAGCCATCGGCCACGGTTTAAAGGCTGGCTTCATGGGCTGGTTTTTTTTGGAAGAAGATAATACTGAGGTAAGCCAGCACCAGCATAAGCACGCCGCCGGCAATATACATAGCCACGATGATACGATCCGCCGGGCGATAGGTTAGCTGCACAGTATGCCTGCCTGCCGGCACCTGCACGGACATGAATGTGATGACAGACCTGGACAGCCGGGCTTTTTCTCCATCGATACGCACCTGCCATCCGTGGTGGTATTGCTGGAAGATATGAAGGCTGTCTGTGACCGATCTTTGCGTTCTTATCGTAAAGCCGTTGCTGTAAAACTTTTCCAGCGTAATGCCCTGGGTCGGCGATATCAGGCTGCTGGCAGCTGTATCCTGCCATAATTCTTGCCCCTGCCAGTAGAGGAATGGCCGGGCTTTGAGCGAGGTCCGCAGCTCCTTATCTTCCAGGAAACGGAAATAGGCGCTGCTTACGGTGGGCGATACAATATGATCCTGCACCGTTATTTTCTTATTATAGAAATTTGAATAGCCATACGGCAGTCCCTCTGCCTGCCCGGCATATACATCCGTTCCCACAGGCGCCGCGAGATCGGGTAAAGGATAACCCCGCGGAAAAGAGCCGATAAATGAATTTATATCTTTAGCTGAAGAGCGCGACACAACGGTGAACGGCAGCTCCATCCAGCACAACAGCAGGGCATTGACAGCGATCAGCCAGCCCATAAGGGCAAATTTTTGCTTGGCCAGCAGGTAAACGAACAACAGCAGGCAGGCGGCCTGCAGCGATCCCTGCAGCAGGATCATATCGTTAAAGGACAAAGCGTCCAGCAAGGCTTTGCCAGGCTGGCGCCAGGGCAGGGCAGAGAGCTGGCTGCCAGGAATAAAATACGCCAGCAACATTACAAAAAGCAGGATCAGCGAAAAGCTTACCCATTTTGTTTTTTTCAGGATGCCGGAACTGCGCTGCCAAAGCTGGTCAAGGGCAGGAGCTGCTATCAGCAGCATAGCTATAGTAGTAAATATGCGCATGGAAGCCGGGTGGCGGAAAGTATCCATCAATGGCAGGAACCGGTGACACCAGGCCCTTAAAGGTGTAGCGTCTCCCAGCGAAAATAAAAAACAGAACAGCAGGCATGAAAGCAATAGCTTGTTACGCGGAGTTATCCTGCCCGAGAGCAGGGCCACTATCCAGAAAAGAAAAAGGAATATCCCGATAGAAGCGTTCCTGGCGCTGAGATCTGTTCGGATCAGCGGGTGCTCGCGTGCTACGGCAGCCGGGAAGAGATAAGAAATGCTGCTGAAAGGCGGGAAAGAATTGGAGAGCGCCCCTTCAAGCGTTGCGCCACTGCCGCGATCATAGTAGGGAAAGAAATCGATCCACGACAGCAATGCCGGGCTGCTTATCAACAGCAGCAGCAAAGCGCTGTACCCCAGGTGCCTGGAAAAAGGCCATATATTCTTCCTGCGCCACCGGTTTATGCACAACACTGCTGTGAGCAGCAACAGCAGGTACAGGCAGAAGATGAAGAAGCTGGGATAGCCGGCTGTCAGCAGCAGGCAAAGTGCCAGGGCCAGCCGTGCTGATGCTGCAAGCGAAGGAGAAATATAAAGACGATAAAAATACAGGAATACAAAAGGCAGGTAGGCGGCAGCCGTGATCCATGGCATGATGCCGGCGCTGTCTGTCATGAACCCGCAGCAGGCATATATAATGCCTGATAGCAATGATACTTTGCTGCTGCTGCCAAGCGCTCTTGTCAATGCGTACATGCCCAGGGCTGCCAGCCACAGATAGATCAGCAGCTCTGCCTGCAGCACCGTCATATTGTAGGTGGTAAAAAGGGAAATGATCATCACCAGCGGGTTCCATACCCCGCTTTGTATATCGCTGTGCAGGGGCAAGCCTGTGTACAGGTAAGGGTTCCACCAGGGAAAATGTCCTTGCCGGATAGCCTCGCTTACATGGTAACGGTAAGGAAGAAAATAGACAAGCGAATCGTTCTTTAAAGCAAATGAACCGGTGACCAGCGGCCAGTAGGCCAGCGATACCGCTATGAGCAGGAGCAGCGCATGCCGGTAATGCTCACGCCGGGAAGAACGGTTCAGATCTTTTTCCATATCCCCAGTATGCTTTTACCGAATGAGAAGAAAAAAATACGGTCCATGATCCTGGAGACCGGTACCATCCATTTATCCCAGATGCTGACCTGCACCTGCGTAGGATAGGATTGACGTAATAACAGACGGTTGGCTGCCGAAGCCATGAAGCCCATGGAATCGAGATACCGCAAGCGGCCTTCGGCAAGCGCAGGGTTGCCGGTAACACCTGCCAGCATTTTTTTTGTATAACGACGATAATGGCCGATCTCCTTATCGAACGGGCTGAAAAGAAAAGGGAATGCCGGCGATAATATGATAAGCGTGCCTCCTTTATTCAATAAGGCGAAGGCTTTTTCTATCTCGGTCTTATCATCTTCTATATGCTCCAGCACATCGATATACAGGATGCAGTCGAATTTTTCAGTGACCGGCAAGCTATCGATGGTTCCCTCGTGCAGCCGGCAATTGCCGGGCACCTCGCCTGCAGTGTACCGGTGTTGAAGAACCGCGAACAGGTTCCCGTCAGGCTCCAGCAATGTCCACTCATCGGACGACCCGTCATTCAGCATTCGGGTGGTATTGCCGGTTCCGGCACCTACTTCCAGCACTCTGCCGCGCAGGTAAGGCCTCACCGACCCGGAAAGATATCTTTTCCAGTTGGTAGCTTCTTCAAAAAGGGATAGCTCTTTCCCGGGATATTGATAGTCGCTGCTCATGTCAGGAAACCTTTTCAGGCACATCCATATAATCCCTGTAATGTAATGCCGGGACGAGCTTTCGCTGCGATTCTGATGAAAAATAAAGGAACAGGGTAAACAGGGATAACAGGAAGCTTTGGAGCAGCACCACCAGCATGGACGACATGACGGTTGAGGTCCACCCCGGAATGGCCAGGTCGGTAAAGGCTTTGACAAAGCCCAGCCCCAGTATTACCAGCAGGGAAAAGCCGATCAGCCCGAAAGAAAAGATCAGCAGGCGGCTGGCGATCACTTCCATAAATACAGAAATGGCCCCAAGCCCATGGATCAGCAGGTGCTGGAAGCTCATTTTTGAATGCCCGGCATATCTCTTGCCACGGTGGGTAGGCAGGCTGGTAAAGCTCATGCCCGACTTGAGTATGCCGCCGGCCAGGTGGCTCCATATCTCACTATAATAAACAATGCGGTTCAGACTGCTTTGCGGCAGCACCATAAAATTGCCGAAAGCGATCTTCCGGCCGGTGAGCAAGCGAAAGCTCAGCTTATACAGCCAGTAAAAAAAGAGAAAGGACCTGTTTTCCTGCCTGGTAGTGCGATGCGCGAAAACAATGGCCTCCGGTTGCTCGAGCGAAAGCCGGAGCAGGGCTACCGCATCAGCAGGGCGGTCTTCCCCGTCGGTATCCATGACCAGCACTTTATCGCAGGCAAGCTGCTCCCTGATAAAGGACAGGCCAACGGCAAGGGCTTTTTGGTGACCTATATTACGGTAAAGATGGATAAGCTGTATATCAAAGAAGGTGCCGGCAGGTACGACCGGCTTTTCTGCCGAGCCGTCATTTACCACCAGCATAGTAAAGCTAAGACCGGGAAGCTGCTTTAGCTCCATGTCCAGCTCCCTTGCCAGCACAGCCAGGGATTCGCTGTCATTAAAGACCGGGCATAGTATTACTATATGCTGATTCATAAATGATTAAAGATACAACCCAGCCACCTTATTCTATAATGCTCAGGTATATCTTTTTTTAAGCTGCAACAGGTAATGCTCAAAGTACCGGTAGCTGAGCATACTTACCAGGATGCCGAGCAAAGTAGCGATCAATGAAGCTGCCAGCCGCGGATCATGCAGCGACAATATTTCTGTACACCATTTTTGTATAACAGGTGATAGCAGCACATAGATAGGCCAGTGAACGATGTAAAGGCAATACGATATCTTTCCGAAGAATACCAGTGCGCGATTGGTAAATAGAAGCTGCGTCGGCCGGTAATGGCCTGACACCGCCTCCTGGACCAGCAAGGCAAGCATTACCGCAAATGTTGTATAGCCTGCAATGGCCAGGAAAGGAAAGCTGAAGCCATAATAGCGGTTGATGAAATAGAAGATAAAGTTAAGAACGGCAAGAATGAAGACCACGGCAGTAGTGTATTGCCGGAAAAAAGAAGGGTTCACCTGCCGTAGCAGGGCCAGGGCGCTGCCGATGCAAAGCCCGTCGATGCGTGAGAATGTATAAAGGTTGAAATAGGCGATATGCTCTATCTGCTTTACCCATATAATGGTGCGCAAGGCAATAATGGCTGCCAGCACAACAAGCAGCAGGTAGATCAGCGCTTTGGGTTTCCTGACCAGGAAGACGATGAGAGGCCAGGCAATATAATACTGCTCCTCTACAGCCAGCGACCAGAAATGATGCAGCATACCGGCATTGCCAGCCGGCTTGAAAATGAACAGCCAGTTTTGAAGGTAGGTCCACAGCCACCATTGGTGCTCTGTATAATACTCCACAAAAGGCCGGGTAGCGCCGAACTGTGGAAGAATGACCAGAAAAACGATAAGGGCCAGGTAGTAAAGCGGGAAGATGCGGAGCACGCGGCGTATGTAAAAGTTGCGGAGGCTGCTGCCGGTTGGTGACATGCGCATCAATATAGAGGTGATCAGGAAGCCCGACAGTACAAAAAACAGGTCTACGCCTATCCAGCCGAAGAAAAAATAATCGATAAAGCCAAAATTATGATAGACCACTACCAGCAGTATGGCCAGGCCGCGCAGTCCGTCAAGGGCCGGATAATACCTGGTTGGTGGATGGTCGACAGTCATGAAGAATGGTTTGCTTATCGCTCCTTCAAAGATAGCCTTCTTACAAGGTATTTTCCTATCATATCGAATTCAATATTGACCGTATCGCCTTCAGCTAACTGTTGCAGGTTGGTATGCTCGTAAGTGTAAGGGATGATCGCCACCCGGAAGCTCTGATCAGTTACTTCAAAGGCAGTAAGGCTTATACCGTTCAGGCATACCGAACCTTTTTCTATCACCAGCTCTGCAAAGCTTTTAGGGAAACGTATCTCAAATTCCCGGCTGCCTTCTTTTTGCACACGGGCAATGCAGGTGCCGGTAGTATCTACATGGCCTTGCACAAAATGCCCATCGAGCCTCCCATTAAGGGCCAGGCATCTTTCTATATTGACCAGGGAGCCTATCTTCCAGTGCGCGAGGTGGGTCTTGAGCAGGGTCTCTTCGATAGCAGTGACCCGGTGCCGGCCGTCCCTGGTCTCTTCTACCGTCAGGCATACCCCGTTGTGGCTGACGCTCTGGTCGGGCTTGAATTCATGGGAAAGGAGAGAGCTGATCCAAAAGGTCCTGTTGGTGCCGTTGATCGCGATTTCTTCTACCCGCCCGAGGGTTTCGATGATGCCGGTAAACATGGAGCAAATCTCAACTGGTTGCAGACAAATTCCAAATCGGATTTCTGCACTGACCGCAGACCTGGTGCCGTATAGTGGAAAATCCGGCCCGGATTTCGGAAAAACAAAATCTTTCCTTATCTTTGCTCCCTCAAAAAATGCCGAAGGAGGTATATAAATTATGCTTATTATTGATTCAAAAGATTGCGAAAACATCGACAAGGCGCTGAAGAAATACAAAAAGAAATTTGAGAAATCAAAAATTCTGCTTCAACTGCGTGAGCGTCAAAGCTTTACAAAGCCATCGGTAAAGCGCCGTGGCCAGGTGCTGAAAGCGATCTACAAGCAGCAGATCGTAAGCGGTAAGATCGAAGCTTAAGCCAACCGGCTTACATATATATTATTAAGATAGCTGCAGGGCTTAGTTGCCCTGTAGCTATTTTTTTGCTTTTTCCGTAGTAGCTTTGGAGCAATATTATCTGGATGCCAGCTATTCCCACTCCTCCCTGTATACAAGCTTTCCTGGACTATCTCAAGTTTGAAAAGAGGTATTCTGCTCACACCTGCTCAGCCTACAGGGCCGATCTGGCCCATTTCTTTCATTTTCTGCAGAAAGAGTATGGAAAAATGCCCCTGGCCGACATATCGCATAGCTACATCCGTAGCTGGCTGGCTGATCTTCGCAAGAAGAGCGGGACCCGCACGATCAACCGTAAGATATCTTCGCTGAAATCCTTTTTTAAGTTTGAGCTGAAGAGAGGTACGCTTACGGTAACGCCAATGGCCCGTATCGTTAGCCCTAAGATCAGCAAACGGTTGCCTGTGTTTGTCAAGGAAAAAGAGACCCTGCAATTGCTCGACACGCTCAGCAAGACCTCGGAAGACTGGAAAAGCCTGAATGCGCGTATGCTGATCACCCTTTTCTATGCCACCGGCATGCGCGTTAGCGAGCTCATCCACCTGAAAGAAAAGCATATAGATATATCCCGGAAGCAGGTAAAAGTGCTGGGCAAGGGAAATAAGGAGCGGATCATACCGGTAAGCAAGGAGCTGGTAGCGCTTATCGGCGAATACCGGGATGAAAAAAAGAAGAATTTTAGCGGGCTGGCCGACACGCTGCTGGTGACCGAAAAAGGAAAGCCATTATATCCAAAATACGCCTACCGGCTTGTAAAACAATATCTCTCGCAGGCGGCCACCCTTGATAAGAAGAGCCCCCACGTTCTTCGTCATACCTTTGCCACCCACCTGGTAAACAAGGGGGCCGAGCTGAACGCCGTCAAAGAGCTGTTGGGCCATAGCAGCCTGGCCGCTACCCAGGTTTATACCCATAATACCATAGAAAAGCTCAAGGATGTGTATAAAAAAGCGCATCCGCGCGCTTAAAAAAGACCTTCCTGCACAATAAAATTTAAAATGGCTTTTGCTTGCTATGCCAGGCTCTTTGTTGTAACTTCAGGCAAGAACGCACCGTTCAAACAATAAGCTCTTTATTTATTGTCTCACTTTATAAAATGCGATGATTATGAATGTAAACATTCAGACTGTACGTTTTGATGCGGACAACAAGTTAGTTGAGTATGTCAACAGGAAACTGCAGAAACTTGGCACTTTCCATGACCGCATCATTGAAGTCAATGTGTTCCTTAAGCTGGACAACGTAGTTCATAACATTAAGGACAAGATCGCTGAGATCAGAGTGCATGTGCCGCGTCACAATTTCTTCGTAAAATCAACCAGCAAGTCATTTGAGGAATCGTTCGATGCTGCGTTTGATTCGGTCGTTAACCAGATAAAACGAAAAAAAGAAAAGCAAGCTGCCTGAAAAGAAATGAAAAGACTCCCCCGGGGGTCTTTTTTTTATGCCCGGACCTTTGAGCTGACCCTATGATCAGCGCCCCTGCAGCGCCAGGGCAGGCCAGTCCATTGTTTCCTATCTCTTTTGAGAAAAGCCGGTAGCAGCCGGCCAGGATTGTAAAGGGAAAAATACCGGTGCCGGCCGGGCCGGGAATGGCGCACAGGCAGGCCAGGAGGTGTTCGTTCAGGGGTTATTCACAACTGTTTGAAAACAAATAAAAAAATCCCGCACCAAAATTTTTGCAATTATCAAATTCCCTTACCTTTGCCTTCCCAAAAAATAAGGGCTGAAGTCCAGGGCTTCTGCTTTTACTTTTAAGCCGGGGAAGTTTTTTGCGATAAGCCGAAGTAGCTCAGTTGGTAGAGCAACTGATTTGTAATCAGTAGGTCGCGGGTTCGACTCCCTTCTTCGGCTCAGTTTATCAAGTACGTAGTGCTTATATGGGTAGATGGCCGAGTGGTTAAAGGCGACAGACTGTAAATCTGTTCTCTTCGGAGTACGGAGGTTCGAATCCTTCTCTGCCCACAACATTGTAATGATGTGTAAGTGTGCACGCTGCGCGTGATGTGGAAATGTGAAAGAGGAAACACATTATGAATGGAGAGTAGTTCTTTGCGGGAAATATGATTTTCAAATCATTTACACATTGCACGTTTTCATATTTCCACATTTTCTTGCGGGAGTAGCTCATTTGGTAGAGCGGTAGCCTTCCAAGCTTCAGGTGGCCGGTTCGAGCCCGGTCTCCCGCTCTGATTGAGTCACATCGGTCAACCATCAGCAGGCCCTGGCTTTCTGGTGGCATAACACTGGCCTCAATGACTTCGAGAAGCCGTTGTAGCTCAGTGGTAGAGCACTTCCTTGGTAGGGAAGAGGTCGTGAGTTCGATTCTCACTAACGGCTCTGATACGTCAAATGTGAAGAGTGAATACGGAAGACATTGCTGTCTTGTTCCTGTGTCACGTTAGACATTGATCAGAACCCTGGCCCGGTCTCCGGGAATTTGACGTAAATAGAGCTGGTGATCGCCATTACCGGCTTCTGTATAATAAACAATAATTGGTAAAACACAACTAAAAACCGATAAAATGGCAAAAGAGACCTTTAAGAGGGAAAAACCTCACGTTAACATTGGTACCATCGGCCACGTTGACCATGGTAAAACCACGCTGACTGCTGCTATCACAGAGATCCTTTCCAAGAAAGGTCTGGCGCAGGCTAAAAAGTACGATGAAATCGACGGTGCTCCCGAAGAAAAAGAGCGCGGTATCACTATCAACACCGCTCACGTGGAATATGAAACTGCCTCCCGCCACTATGCACACGTAGACTGCCCTGGTCACGCTGACTATGTGAAGAACATGATCACCGGTGCTGCCCAGATGGACGGTGCTATCTTAGTTGTGGCTGCTACAGACGGTCCAATGCCCCAAACAAAAGAGCACATCCTGCTTGCTGCACAGGTAGGTGTGCCTAAGATGGTTGTGTTCCTGAATAAAGTTGATCTCGTTGACGACGAAGAGCTGCTCGAGCTGGTTGAGATCGAAGTTCGTGAAGAGCTGACAAAACGCGGCTTTGACGGTGATAACACGCCGATCATCAAAGGTTCTGCTACAGGAGCCCTTGCCGGTGAGGAAAAATGGGTTAAAGAGATCGAGAACCTGATGGATGCCGTTGATAGCTATATCCCGCTGCCTCCCCGCCCGGTTGATCTGCCGTTCCTGATGAGCGTAGAGGACGTATTCTCTATCACTGGTCGTGGTACTGTGGCTACCGGCCGTATCGAAAGAGGTCGTATCAAGGTAGGTGAGGCTGTTGAGATCGTAGGTCTGCAGGAGTCTCCGCTGAACTCTACCGTAACAGGTGTGGAAATGTTCCGCAAGCTCCTCGACGAAGGAGAAGCTGGTGACAATGCAGGTCTGCTGCTCCGTGGTATTGAGAAAACCCAGATCCGTCGCGGTATGGTTATCGTAAAGCCCGGTTCTATCACTCCTCACACCGAATTCAAAGGCGAAGTTTACGTACTGAGCAAAGACGAAGGTGGCCGTCATACCCCGTTCTTCAACAAATACCGGCCCCAGTTCTACTTCCGTACAACTGACGTAACCGGTGAAGTGGAGCTGAACGCTGGTACTGAAATGGTTATGCCTGGCGATAACACTTCACTGACTGTAAAGCTGATCCAGCCCATCGCGATGGAGAAAGGTCTGAAATTCGCTATCCGCGAAGGTGGCCGTACAGTAGGTGCCGGTCAGGTGACTGAGATCATTAAGTAAGTATAGCATCCATGGCCTGCCATGGTTATACATAATAGTCAAAAGTCATTGGTCAAAGGTCTGTATATTTACTATGGACTACCGGCCAATGACTATTGACTTTTCTACGGGCATAGTACAACGGTTAGTATAGAGGTCTCCAAAACCTTTGATCTGGGTTCGAATCCTAGTGCCCGTGCAGCCTGATCCATAAATTTGAAGCCAAGACCGATATTAACCGGCTTTTGCTTCAGGATCTTAGGTTCACATTTTCAAACAGTAACGATGAGCAAGATCAGTAATTATTTTAAAGAGAGCTATAAGGAACTTACCGAGAAAGTATCCTGGCCCAACTGGGACCAGCTGCAGCAATCAACCATGATCGTGCTGGCAGCCACCCTGGTGATAACCGGCCTGGTATGGGTAATGGATTTCGTAGCGGGAGGCGCCCTTAATTTCCTTTACAATACACTGTATTAGCATTATGGAAGCAACTACCAGTAATAATAATGCCCAGCAACCGGCCGAACAGGAGACCAAATGGTTCGTGCTGCGGGTTGTAAGCGGCAAAGAGCGTAAGGTGAAAGAATACCTGGATAAGGAGATCTCACGTGGCGGATGGAGCGAGATCGTAAAGCAGGTCTTTCTGCCCGTAGAGAAGGTGTACAAAGTAGCGAACGGCAAAAAGGTAATGCGCGAAAGGAACTATTATCCCGGTTACGTGATGATCGAGATCGCCGATGGCAAGCTGAGCGACGATCTCCGCGACGTGATCAAGAACACCAACAGCGTTATACATTTCCTTGGGAAAGACAATCCTATCGCCCTGCGTAAATCGGAAGTGAACAAGATGCTCGGTAAGATGGATGAGATGGCCGAAAGCGGCGGCGTAAGCATGAGCGAGCCGTTCATCGTAGGCGAGACCATCAAGATCATCGAAGGGCCTTTCAATGATTTCAACGGCGTGATCGAGGAAGTGAACGATGAGAAGAAGAAGCTGAAAGTAACGGTAAAAATATTCGGTCGTTCTACCCCGGTAGAGCTGAACTACATGCAGGTAGAAAAGATAAGCTGATATTCAGCTGGCAGCAACAATTTGAAAATGCACCATTCCGGTGCATTTTTTATTGGCTGGTTGCGGGCAGGTTTCCGGGCGGGTTAAAACACTCCTGAGCTGATCCTTAATTGCTTACTTTCAGGTAGTTAAGTTATTAGACCACGAACCAGCCCTTCTTTTAGCAATAAAGGAAGAAAAAGAGGAGATAAATAGATAAATATTCTTACCTTTGCACCCCCAATCAGTTCTTTAGATATCCGCCCAGGCGGAATGAGGAATTTGGGAGTCCGCCTATTGGCGGACGTTTGAACCAATAAATCAAAAAAGAAATGGCAAAAGAAATCACTGGCTTTGTAAAGCTACAGTGCAAGGGTGGCCAGGCCAATCCTGCACCTCCGATCGGTCCGGCGTTGGGTTCCAAGGGTATCAATATCATGGAATTCTGCAAGCAGTTCAATGCAAGAACGCAGGACAAAATGGGAAAAGTTCTTCCCGTGTTAATCACCGTTTATTCCGACAAGAGTTTTGATTTTGTTATCAAAACCCCTCCCGCAGCTGTACAGCTGATGGAAGCCGCAAAAATTCAAAAAGGTTCCAAAGAAAGCAACCGCTCCAAAGTGGGTAAAGTGACCTGGGAGCAGGTAGAGGCTATTGCCAAGGACAAAATGCCTGACCTGAACTGCTTCACTGTTGAAAGCGCCATGAAAATGGTAGCCGGCACAGCCCGCAGCATAGGGTTGAATGTGGACGGTAAAGCTCCCTGGGAAAATTAAGGAAGCCGGAACACCGTTCCGCATTCCGATACAAGAACTTTTAAAACGAATTAACAATGGCATTCATTAGCAAAAAAAGAAAAGCGGTCAACTCCAAGGTGAACGCTGATAAAACATACTCACTGAAAGAAGCTTCTTCTTTGGTGAAAGAGATCAACACCGCCAAGTTTGATGCGTCTGTTGACCTACACGTACGCCTCGGCGTAGATCCTAAAAAAGCGGACCAGGCGATCCGTGGTACCGTAACCCTGCCTCATGGCACCGGCAAGACCAAGCGCGTGCTCGTGCTCTGCACTCCTGACAAGGAAGCGGCTGCCAAAGAAGCCGGCGCCGACTATGTAGGGCTCGATGAATTTGTTACCAAGATCGAAGGCGGCTGGGTAGATATCGATGTGATCATCGCTACACCCGCCGTAATGCCGAAGATCGGTAAGCTGGGTAAGATACTGGGCCCCCGTAACCTGATGCCCAACCCTAAAACCGGTACGGTTACTAATGATGTAGCTGCTGCCGTTAATGAAGTGAAAGGCGGTAAGATCGCTTTCAAGATCGATAAAGCCGGTATTATCCACGCTTCTGTAGGTCGTGTAAGCTTTGCTCCTGAAAAGATCGCTGAAAACAGCCAGGAATTCCTGAACGCGATCATCAAGGCCAAGCCCTCTACGGCAAAAGGCACTTACCTGAAAGGTATCAGCATGGCCAGCTCTATGAGCCCCGGCATCACTGTTGACACCAAAGCATTTATTCATTAATTAGTTAACCGGATCCTTACCGGCAACGGGCAGGATGGTAAATAAAAAGTCATGACGAAAGAGCAAAAAAATGAGGTGATCGAGCTGCTGAAAGGCAAGTTCTCACAATATAATAACTTCTACATCACCGATACAGAATCGCTGACAGTAGAACAGGTTGGCAAGCTGCGTCGCGCCTGCTTCAGCAAGGACGTGGAAATGAAGGTTGCCAAGAACACCCTGATCAAAAAAGCGCTGGAAGCGCTGGATAAGGAGAAATATGCAGGCGTATATGATTCGCTGCATAAAGTAACGGCCCTCATGTTCTCTGAAAACCCTAAAGAGCCGGCCCTGATCCTGAGCTCTTTCCGCAAAGAGAGCAATGGCGAGAAGCCCGAGCTGAAAGCTGCTTTTATCAATGGTGATGTATATACCGGCGATAATACGCTGAAAGCGCTGACGCAGATCAAGACCAAGAACGAGCTGATCGGCGAAGTGATCGGTCTGCTGCAATCTCCTGCTAAGCGCGTGCTGGCTGCATTGCTGCACCACCACGAGCAGAAAGCAGGCGGAGCAGAGGCCGCTGCAGAAGCTCCTGCAGCAGAATAATTATATGTACGAAAGAAAGGAAGCACTATCTTTTCGTCATCATATACACATAGCTTACCTGGCCGGACGGTGTAAAAACAAAGGCAACAACAAATTTTTTTAAAACAGCCGTCGGAGCTATTGAAGCAGTGAAGACGGTAAAAATTGAACAACAACATGGCAGACGTAAAAGCATTAGCAGAAAGCCTGGTAGGCTTAACAGTAAAAGAAGTACAGGAACTTGCTGATTTCCTGAAATCAGAGTATGGCATCGAGCCTGCTGCAGCTGCAGTAGTAGTAGCTGGCGGTGGCGAAGGTGGCGGAGCCGCTGTTGAAGAGAAAACCTCTTTCGACGTGATCCTGAAAAGCGGTGGCGCTTCCAAGCTCAACGTAGTTAAGATCGTAAAAGATCTGACCGGTCTGGGTCTGAAAGAAGCCAAAGAGCTGGTTGACGGAGCTCCGAAGCCTGTAAAAGAAGGTGTATCTAAAGCTGAAGCTGAAGATATCGCCGCTAAGCTGAAAGAAGCAGGCGCTGACGTAGAAGTAGCTTAATTCTACTTCTGCTGAAAATAGAACGGCCCACCTCAGAAAAGAGGTGGGCTTTTTATTTCTGAAGAAAAAAAAGCAGACGTGCAATAGCTACAATCCAGTAATTAATGCTTATTGAAGCTATGGGCTTCATTTGCCATAATACGCCATAATCGCAGCGCCGATGGCCTTAACGAAACCCTGGTCCTTTTGCTGGTCCAACTTCCAGCCGCTTTTGAGCCAGCGGATAATGCCCAGGTGCTCGTTGTTGAGCGTTATATCCATTTGCTGGCACATGCCGTTCGCGCAGGTTTCGGGAACAGGCACAGCTTCTCCTTTGTAAACTACGCCTTTGTATTCCAGCGTGAGCGATATCGTTTCTTTCTCCAGCTCGCGGAGCCACTCCCGCAGGAACATGATAAGATGACGACGCTGCGCTACCGTGCCCGCGCTCCATTTTCCCTTGCTTGCCCTTTTATGGGCGAGCTTATACTTGAGGCCGATCAGCGAAGTGCTGTAATCGTCGTCATTCAGCTTTTCTACCCGTTGATGCGCAAGTATATACCACTGGTAGGCGGTGCCAACGGGCACTCCCGATCCTTTAGGGGCTTTGCCTGCCCTGCGTTTGGTGACGGCGTACGACACACGCCATAGGTCGGGTGTGATCTTGGTCTCTGTCCACGTGCCCTTATCATAATACCATTTGTGGCTGCGGCCTACCTGCATGCCGGTATATTGCCTGCCGCCGAAGTCTTTTACGCTGTTGTAAGATGCGGCAATATCCGGCTTCTGCACTGTTTTTGCGGTTGCCGCCTTTTTTCTTTTTGCCAGGGCTGCTTTGCGTTTTACGGCAACACGCTTGCTGCTTGCTTTTGCTACTGCCATAAGCATAGATTATAAGTATAGGCGAGAAAAGATTATGCCGTATTGCTGACAAGAGAAGCTCCGCCGGCAAGGGCTGTGAATGGGCAAGGTGTGTTTACAAAATTCCTCACGAGTGGGTTACCGGTTACCGCTGCTCGTATTTTTTATGCCTGCTGCCTGCTGGCCGGACTTTTGGGGCTTTTTGTTATTGCCCCGCAGCAGAAAAGCATTCAAAAGCATATTGCCATGCCGGGAAAGCTGCTGGATCAACAGCGGTGACCGGCTTTGAAAATAGGCATGAACATGTATGGCCGGTAAGATAAAATGCAATGGTCTGCGCCGGCAGGAAAAGGCAATGCCGGGAAGTGCCTGGTGGGTGGATAGCATTATCCCGGATCGTATATCTTACGATAGCGGTAATGGCTCTTGATATGCTTGTTGAGATAGGTTCCCTTGGACGAGGCCTTTTGCATGTCCCTGAACTTCTTGGCAGGCACGCGGTAATAGTCATATACGGCGCCCGATACAAATACGATACGCAGGACCTGCTTTTCTTCGTTATAGATCATATCGGCCACTACGGAAGAAGGCATTGCAAGCTGGTTGATCAGTGCTTTATTTGATAAGGTTCAGTGTTCTTATCCATATTCAATTCTTGTAAGGTGGAAATGCAGGGCCAGCCCATCTTAGCAATGAAGGAGCAGGCCATGCAGGTACGACCTCTTCCCTAAATTATAAAATATTGTCCATTTCCTGCTTCTGTGTTTTCATGACATGATGATTGTTTTTCTGTTTCAATAGCCCTGGTTAGAAAATTTCTAATTTTCAGGCAGGTAGAAGATTTGATTTTAACCGACTGCTAAAAAAATAAGCTGTCTTGCACATGTTCATTCCGCGACTTATTTTTATTCTGAAGAACAGGTTAAGGCTGTACACAGGCGTGATCCGCCATTCTATTATTTTTTGTTTCAGGAGAAATTTTCACTGCTGCCAGCTGATGGCTTAACGTGCTGCTCTCGGTATGTCGGAGGGTAAACAGCTGGCCGATCGTGCCTGGTCATACATGAACATATTATAGTTACGGAAATGCCTTTGCGGCAGGGATAAGCGTGGCAACGGCTCCAGCTTTATGGACCAGCATGAGCCTGGCGCTTCTGCTTGTTGTAGCGGGCATGGTACATACAACTCATTTCCTTATGTCCCTATTTTAATTCAAACACTTAAACGAATGCAGCTAATGAAAAAGATCTCATTCTTCAGCATCCTATGCTCGCTGGCCATTGCATGCGCAAGCGGGTGTCAGAAATCAACCGAATCCAAAGCCAGCACAGCCACTGCTAATGAACCCGCTTCGCCGGACATCTCTGTACAGGCGGCCGCCGCTTGCGGCGTGCAGGGCTGGGCAGCTCAAAATGGCGGCACTACCGGTGGCGGTACTGCTACGGCCACGGTGGTCACTACCTATGCAGCGCTGAAATCGGCCATGCAAAACAGCAGCGTAAAAGTGATACAGGTCAACGGTACGATCACTATTCCGTCCGGTGGGCGGATCACCATGCAGGACCAGACCGGCAAGACCATTTTCGGCTTATCAGGCGCCAAGCTGGTATCTACCGACCAGACCAAAGACAATTCAGGCATTTTTTATATCAAGCGTTGCAACAACCTGATCCTTCGCAACCTCATATTCGACGGTCCGGGAGCCTATGATGTAGACGGCTGGGACAACTGCACGCTCGATGCCTGCAACAATGTATGGGTAGATCATTGCGAATTCAGGGATGGCCTGGACGGCAATTTCGATATAAAGAACACGTCCAATTATATTACGGTATCCTGGTGCAAGTTTACCTATCTTAAAGCACCGCGCGCCGGCGGCCCTGGCGGCTCAGACGATCATCGCTTCAGCAATCTTATCGGCTCTTCGGATGGGGCTACAGCCGACCGGGGTACGCTCAATATCACGTTTGCCCGCTGCTGGTGGGCCTCAGGATGCAAGGCCCGAATGCCGCGGGTACGGTTTGGTAAAGTGCATGTGCTGAACAACTACTTCAACAGCTCCGTAAGCAGCTCCTGCGTGCAGGCCGGCTTTGAAGCCAACCTGCTGATAGAAAGCAATGTGTTTGAAGGGGTGAAGAACCCGATAGACCTGATGGATAATAAATCAACGGCGGTTCAATCCAAGAACAACGTGTTTACCTCTGTAACCGGCACTACTGCCGGCAATGGCATTACGGCCTTTACGCCGCCATACAGCTATTCTGCTCTCGCGGCCTCTTCAGTAAAATCAAGTGTTACCGGTTCGGGAGGAGCAGGCGCTACGCTTTCAGGTAATACCTGCACTACTTTCTGAGCCTGGCTGCAGCCGGCTTGATCAATGCTAATAAGCGTTTCTTTATCGTATAGGGGCCGGTAAAGGAACGCTTTTTTATATCCATGCTTTTACTATTGGTCACTGTATAATAGATAGTGATCGCCTGGATATTGCAGCAGAACAAAAGCCGCTATTCTGCCAGCAGGTAGGGGAGAAGCTTGTGATATAGCTCGCGGGTAAATCCTTCTACCTGCAGCAACTGTTCCGTATCGCGAAAAGGACCATGCTGCTGCCGGTAAGCCACGATGAGCCGGGCCAGCTGCCAGCGGATATACGGATGGGCCTTTAGCTCATCAAGAGTGGCGGTATTGATATTCAGCTTTCGCAATAAAGACGTATGGCTTTGCAGGTACTGACGGATGCGAAGAAAAGTAGAATCAGGCAGGCCATACACTTCAGCAACCTGCTCTACCTGGTGAAAGCCGCCCAGCTTATCGCGGAAGAGCACGATACGGCTGGCCAGCCGGCTGCCGATGCCGGGAAGGACGATCCAGTCGCTGGTATCAGCGGTGTTGATATCGATAACAGGATAGCTGCGGGGCTGCCGCGCAGGAGCTTTGAACGCTTCCCTGCCTGCTGTGAAAGAATGCCCGGGTGCAGGGATACGCACATAGGGCAATAGCCGCTGATAGTCTTTTGCCGACAGCCCATATATCCGCTCCAGGTCGGCCGGTTTCCGGAAGCGACCTCTGTCGCGGTAACGCAGGATGGTCTGGATGGTCTTTTCACGCAGGCCGAGGCGGGCCCAGCCGGCGGCATCGAGCTCATTGGGATCAAAAGGGAACAATGTGGCGGGCTGATTGTTAGTAAAGGGAGAAGAATTGTAATAGGAATGCTCCTGCGGGGAAGGATCTCTTTCAGGAACGCTTGTGGTGAGCCCCAGCATGGCTGCGGCCAGGCTGCTATCGGCCAGCATTACGGCAGGGCTTTGCTCCGGCGGAAAAGAAAGCTTTGCTGTAAGCAGCAGTATGAGCACGAGAAAGGAAAGCAAAAGAACAATCCCCAACCTCTCACGACGCGAAAAAGAAAAATAAGTAGCCGCGATCCTTTGCCAGTCCATGATCAGGAGTTTCGGGTAAAGTTAATCCCGGGGAAGAGGGGCAAAAGGGGATTTTGGCCGGATTGTTGTGTGCAAACTTTTTTTGCCGGTAAATATAATTCCTTACCTTTGCAGTCCTTTATTTTGGCCAAATATATTTTGACGTCCCAGACCTTTTTTAAATAATTGACTTTCAATCGCTTTCATTTTTACCTAAGTGAAGGCTTGAAAGTGGTTTGTACGTCCAGAATCTTTTAAACCGGTTTTTACGCATATGTCTTCAACAAAAGTGAACTCAAGAGTGGATTTCGGTAAAATCAAGCACCTGGCTGAAACTCCCAACCTGCTTGAAGTACAAATTCAATCCTTCAAAGAATTCTTCCAGTTAGAAACCACGCCCGACAAACGCAATATCGAAGGTTTGTTCCGTGTGTTCAAAGACAATTTTCCCATCACGGATACCCGCAACATATTCGTGCTGGAATTCCTGGATTATTTTATTGACCCGCCCCGTTATTCCATCGAAGAATGTATGGAGCGCGGGCTCACTTATGCCGTACCGTTGAAAGCTAAGCTGCGCCTTAGCTGTAACGATGAGGAGCACGTTGATTTCCAGACCATCGTTCAGGATGTATTCCTGGGCAATATCCCTTATATGACGCCCCGCGGCACCTTTGTGATCAATGGTGCTGAGCGCGTGGTAGTATCGCAGCTGCACCGCTCTCCCGGTGTGTTCTTCGGCCAGTCGGTGCACCCTAACGGCACCAAGATCTACTCTGCACGCGTCATTCCTTTCAAAGGAGCCTGGATGGAGTTTGCCACCGATATCAACAACGTGATGTATGCGTATATCGACCGGAAAAAGAAGTTCCCGGTCACCACGCTGCTGCGTTCTATCGGCTATGAAACAGATAAAGATATCCTGGAGCTTTTCGGCATGGCCGATGAAGTGAAAGGCGATAAAAAATCCCTGGGCAAATATGTCGGCAAGCGCCTGGCTGCCCGCGTGCTCCGCACATGGGTAGAGGATTTCGTGGACGAGGATACCGGTGAAGTGGTATCTATCGAGCGTAACGAGATCGTAATGGAGCGTGACACCATCCTCGATGAAGAAGCTATCGACATCATCGCTGACATGGACGTGAAAAGCGTGTTTGTTCAGCGGGAAGATGTAGGCGGGGACTATGCTATCATTTATAATACCTTAAATAAGGATACCTCCAATAGCGAGCTGGAAGCGGTGCAGTTCATCTACCGCCAGCTGCGTGGCGCCGACGCCCCTGATAACGAAACGGCCCGCGGCATCATCGACAAGCTGTTCTTCAGCGACAAACGCTACGACCTCGGCGAAGTAGGCCGTTACAAGATCAACCGCAAGCTGAACATCGACCAGCCGCTGGACAAAAAAGTGCTGACCAAGGAGGATATTATCCTTATCATCAAATACCTGGTCAAGCTTACCAATGGCAAGGCCGAGATTGATGATATCGATCACCTGAGCAACCGTCGCGTACGTACAGTAGGCGAGCAGCTGTATGCCCAGTTCGGCGTTGGCCTGGCCCGTATGGCCCGCACCATCCGCGAAAGGATGAACGTAAGGGACAACGAGGTATTTACGCCGGTTGACCTGATCAATGCGCGTACCCTGAGCTCTGTGATAAATTCCTTCTTTGGGACCTCGCAGCTGTCGCAGTTCCTTGACCAGACCAACCCGCTTTCCGAGATCACCCACAAACGCCGTATCTCGGCGCTCGGCCCGGGTGGTTTGAGCCGCGAGCGCGCAGGCTTTGAAGTGCGTGACGTGCATTACTCGCATTATGGCCGTCTGTGCACCATCGAAACGCCTGAAGGACCGAACATCGGCCTGATCTCTACGCTTTGCGTACATGCCAAGATCAATGATATGGGCTTTATCGAAACTCCTTACCGCAAGGTGGAGAACGGTAAGGTGAACATGAAGCAGCTGGCCCTGCTGAGCGCAGAAGAAGAAGATACGGCCAAGATCGCCCAGGCTAACTCACCGCTGGACGATAACGGCAACTTCATCGAAGATAAGATCGTAAGCCGCGAGACCGGTGATTTCCCGGTGCTCGATAAAAATGAAGTGGAATATATGGATGTGGCGCCCAACCAGATCGTGGGCCTGAGCGCTTCCCTGATCCCCTTCCTGGAGCATGACGATGCTAACCGTGCGCTGATGGGATCAAACATGCAACGCCAGGCAGTACCGCTGCTGCGACCCGATGTGCCTATCGTAGGTACCGGCCTCGAAGCCAAGGCTGCCCGCGATGCCCGTATCCAGATCCATGCAGAAGGCAACGGCATAGTGGAATTTGTGGATGCAAACGAGATCCATGTACGGTACGACCGCGATGAGCAGGAGAAGCTGGTAAGCTTTGAGGACGACCTGCGCGTTTACCGTCTTACCAAGTTCATCAAGACCAACCAGGAAACCTGCATCAACCTGAAGCCTGCCGTAAAGAAAGGCCAGAAGGTAAAGAGAGGCGATTTCCTGACAGAAGGATATGCTACGCAGAACGGGGAGCTGGCCCTCGGCAAGAACCTGAAAGTGGCATTCATGCCCTGGAAGGGCTACAACTTCGAGGATGCCATCGTGATCAGCGAGCGCGTGGTTAAAGAAGATATGTTCACCTCTGTGCATATTTCCGAATACGAGCTGGAGGTACGCGATACCAAGCTGGGCGAAGAAGAGCTGACCCCGGATATTCCCAACGTATCGGAAGAAGCTACCCGCGACCTGGACGAGAACGGTATTATCCGTATCGGTGCCCAGATCAAGGAAGGCGATATCCTGATCGGTAAGATCACTCCCAAAGGCGAGTCTGATCCTACCCCTGAAGAAAAGCTGCTCCGCGCCATCTTCGGCGATAAGGCCGGCGATGCCAAAGACGCTTCGCTGAAAGCGCCGAACGGGGTAGAGGGCATCGTGATCGGTAAGAAGCTCTTCCAGCGCGCTAAGAAGGACAAGAACGCCAAAGTGAGAGAGAAAGCCGCTATCGAGAAGCTGGAAAGGATCCACGAAAAGAATGAGGCCGACCTGCTGCAGGTATTGCTTGAAAAGCTGACCACGCTGCTGAAAGATCATGCATCTGCCGGCGTCAGCAACAACTTCGGAGAGATACAGATAGGTAAAGGCGCCAAGTTCACGGCCAAGAACCTGTCTGGCCTTGACTATGCCAATATCAACCCGCTGGGATGGACCGGTGACAGGAAAGTGGATGACCAGATCAATACCCTGCTGCACAACTATAATATCAAGTACAACGAAGAGCTGGGCCGTTACAAGCGGGAGAAATTCAACATCTCTATCGGTGACGAGCTGCCTGCCGGTGTGCTGAAGCTGGCGAAAGTGTACCTCGCGGTAAAACGTAAGCTGAAGGTGGGCGATAAGATGGCCGGTCGCCACGGTAACAAAGGTATTGTGGCCAAGATCGTAAGGGCAGAGGACATGCCGTTCCTTGAAGACGGAACACCCGTAGACATCGTGCTGAACCCGCTGGGCGTACCCAGCCGTATGAACCTGGGGCAGATCTACGAGACCGTACTGGGCTGGGCAGGTCTGAACCTCGGCGTGAAGTTCGCTACGCCTATCTTCGACGGCGCTACTACCGACGAGATCGAGAAATACTGTGAAGAAGCGGGTATCCCCAAATTCGGTCATACTTATCTCTACGACGGCGAGACCGGCGAGCGCTTCCACCAGAAAGCTACGGTGGGTGTGATCTACGTGATCAAGCTGCACCACATGGTAGACGATAAGATGCACGCCCGTTCTATCGGACCATACAGTCTTATTACGCAGCAGCCGCTGGGTGGTAAAGCCCAGTTTGGCGGTCAGCGTTTCGGTGAGATGGAAGTATGGGCCCTGGAAGCCTACGGCGCATCCAACATACTGCAGGAGCTGCTGACGCTGAAATCAGACGATATCATCGGTCGTGCAAAGACCTATGAGGCGATCGTGAAAGGCGACAACATCCCGAGGGCTGGAGTTCCTGAATCGTTCAACGTGCTGGTGCATGAGCTGAGAGGCCTTGGACTGGACCTGAAATTCGACTAACGCATTTGCGCGGTAAGCCATCAGCAACTGCTGGTGGCTTATTGCCGATAAGCGGACGGAACGATGAAAGGAGCGTCGCAACAGCAGCCGATCAGGGCGCTGGAGCCGGTAATAAAAAACATAACAAGCAATTAGAAACAATCATATGGCTATCAAAAAAGAAAATCGTCCTAAAGCGGCTTTTTCAAAGATCACGATCGGTCTGGCTTCACCGGATAATATCCTGGAAAGAAGCTATGGCGAAGTGTTGAAGCCGGAAACCATCAACTATCGTACCTACAAGCCGGAACGCGATGGTTTGTTCTGCGAAAGAATTTTCGGGCCTGTAAAAGATTATGAATGCGCTTGCGGCAAATACAAGCGTATACGTTATAAAGGTATTGTGTGCGACCGTTGCGGTGTGGAAGTAACGGAGAAGAAAGTGCGTCGTGAAAGAATGGGCCACATCAAGCTGGTGGTGCCCGTTGTGCATATCTGGTATTTCAAATCGCTGCCCAACAAGATCGGTTATCTGCTGGGCGTTAGCTCCAAGAAGCTCGAGACCATCATTTACTACGAGCGCTTCGTGGTGATACAGCCGGGCATCCGGACCGACAAAGGTCAAAACTACGGTGACCTGCTTACTGAAGAAGAATACCTGGATATACTGGACACCTTGCCGAAGGATAATCAATACCTGCCTGACGATGACCCCAACAAGTTCATCGCCAAGATGGGAGCTGAGGCGGTGCATGATATGCTGCAGCGCATTGATCTTGACCAGCTGTCATTCGACCTGCGCAATGCCGCTGCTACCGAAACTTCCCAGCAGCGTAAAGCAGATGCCCTGAAGCGCCTGAGCGTGGTGGAAGCTTTCCGTGATGCCAATACCCGTATCACTAACCGCCCCGAGTGGATGGTGATGCAATATATCCCGGTCATCCCGCCGGAGCTGCGCCCGCTCGTTCCCCTGGATGGCGGCCGTTTCGCGTCTTCCGACCTGAACGACCTGTACCGCCGGGTGATCATCCGTAACAATCGCCTGAAAAGGCTGCTGGAGATCAAGGCGCCTGAAGTGATCCTGCGTAATGAAAAACGTATGCTGCAGGAAGCGATCGACAGCCTGTTCGACAACAGCCGTAAATCGAATGCCGTTAAGGCCGAAGGCGGTCGGGCATTGAAATCGCTGTCTGACGTGCTGAAAGGCAAGCAGGGACGGTTCCGCCAGAACCTGCTGGGTAAAAGGGTCGACTACTCCGGTCGTTCGGTGATCGTGGTAGGGCCTGAGATGAAGCTGCATGAATGCGGTCTGCCGAAAGATATGGCAGCCGAGCTGTTCAAGCCGTTCATCATCCGCAAGCTGATCGAAAGAGGTATCGTAAAGACCGTGAAGTCTGCCCGTAAGCTGGTCGACAAGAAGGAAGCGGTGGTTTGGGATATCCTTGAAAATATACTGAAGGGTCACCCGGTTCTTCTGAACCGTGCCCCGACGTTGCACCGCCTGTCGATACAGGCCTTCCAGCCCAAGCTGATCGAAGGAAAAGCGATACAGCTGCACCCGCTGGTAACCTCTGCGTTCAACGCCGACTTCGACGGTGACCAGATGGCCGTGCACGTGCCGCTGAGCAATGCAGCGATACTGGAAGCCCAGCTGCTGATGCTGGCTTCGCACAATATCCTTAACCCGCAGAACGGTACGCCGATCACCCTGCCTTCGCAGGACATGGTGCTTGGTCTATACTATATCACCAAAGGAAAAAGGACCAACGACAAAGAAACGATCCGCGGAGAAGGCAAGGCGTTCTATTCTGCCGAAGAGGTGATCATTGCCTACAATGAAGGCAAAGTAGACCTGCATGCCTGGATAAAGGTGAAGGCCAATATCCGCAACAGCGACGGCTTGCTGGAGCATAAGCTGATCGAGACCACAGTAGGCCGCGTGATCTTCAACCAGCACGTGCCTGCTGAAGTAGGCTTTGTGAACGCGCTGCTCACCAAGAAGAACCTGCGGGAGATCATCGGCGACATTATCGAGATCACCAATGTGCCGAAAACGGCCAAGTTCCTTGACGATATCAAGCAGCTTGGCTTCCGTACGGCTTTCCAGGGCGGTCTTTCATTCAGCATCAACGACCTGATCATCCCCGATATCAAGGAAGAGCTGCTGGAAAATGCCAAAAGCGAAGTAGAAGAGGTGTGGGACAACTATAACATGGGTCTCATCACCAACAACGAACGTTATAACCAGATAGTGGATATCTGGAGCCGCGTGGATACGCGTATCACGGAAACCTTGATCCGCGAGCTGAGCAGCGATAAGCAAGGCTTCAATGCTGTGTATATGATGCTGGATTCCGGGGCCCGTGGTTCCAAGCAGCAGATCAAGCAGCTGGCCGGTATCAGGGGACTGATGGCGAAGCCGAGAAAATCAGGCTCTACCGGCAGTGAGATCATCGAGAACCCGATCCTGTCTAACTTTAAAGGCGGCCTGAACGTACTGGATTACTTCATCTCTACGCACGGTGCCCGTAAAGGTCTGGCGGATACGGCCCTTAAAACGGCGGATGCAGGTTACCTGACCCGTCGTCTGGTAGACGTATCGCAGGATGTGGTGATCACGGAAGAAGATTGTGGTACCCTGCGCGGTATTGCCACTTCTGCCCTTAAGGACAACGAGGATATCATCGAGCCGCTGGCAGACCGTATTGAAGGCCGTACTTCGCTGCACGATATCTACAACCCTGTTTCCGATGAGCTGATCATCAATGCAGGAGAGGAGATCACCGCCGATCTGGCCCGCAAGATAGAGGATGCCGGCATCGAGACCGTAGAGATCCGCTCAGTGCTCACCTGCGAAAGCAAGCGTGGATGCTGCGTGAAATGCTATGGCAAGAACCTGGCCTCAGGCGTATTGGCCCAGAAAGGTGACGCGGTAGGCATCATCGCTGCCCAGTCGATCGGTGAGCCTGGTACCCAGCTTACACTGCGTACCTTCCACGTAGGCGGTGTGGCCGGCTCTGCGGCTACCGACTCTACCATGATCGCCAAGTTTGATGGTACCATCCAGTTTGACGGTCTGCGCACTGTTGCCACAGAAAATAACGAAGGTGACAAGATACAGGTGGTCATCGGCCGTACCGGTGAAGTACGTATCATTGATACCAAGAATGACCGTTTGCTGATCACCAACAATATTCCTTATGGCTCTGTGCTGAACGTAAAGGATGGTCAGAAGATCAGCAAAGGCGATGTGATCTGTACCTGGGACCCTTACAATAATGTGATCGTGGCCGAGGTCAACGGTACCATGAAGTTCGAGAATGTGCTGGAAGGCGTTACTTACCGCGAAGAGGCCGACGAGCAGACCGGTCACCGTGAGAAAGTGGTTATCGAAACGCGCGATAAGACCCGTATCCCGTCTATTGTAGTGGAAGGAAAAGAGAGCAAATCATATAACCTGCCTACCGGTAGCCATATCATGGTAGAAGAAGGAGAAGAGGTGAAAGCAGGTAAGGTGCTGGTGAAGATCCCGCGTGTGTTAGGGAAGCTGAGGGATATCACGGGTGGTCTGCCAAGGGTAACCGAGCTTTTTGAAGCCCGTAACCCGAGCAATCCTGCCGTGGTGTCGGAGATCGATGGCGTGGTAAGCATGGGCGCTATCAAGCGCGGTAACCGCGAGATCGTGATCGAGGCCAAGGACGGCGTGACCAAGAAATACCTGGTGCCGCTGACCCGCCAGATCCTGGCGCAGGACGGCGACTTCGTGAAAGCCGGTTCTCCGCTCAGCGACGGCCAGATATCTCCGCAGGACATCTTGGCTATCCAGGGGCCCTTCGCCGTACAACAGTACGTGGTGAACGAGATCCAGGAAGTGTACCGCTTACAGGGCGTGAAGATCAACGATAAGCATATCGAGGTGATCGTACGCCAGATGATGCGCAAGGTGAACATCGTGGATCCGGGAGATACCCGCTTCCTGGAAGATGACCTGGTAGACAAGTTTGAGTTCGTTGAGGAGAATGATTTTATCTTTGATAAGAAAGTGGTAACCGACCCGGGCGATTCTACCAAGCTGCGTGCAGGACAGATCGTAAGCCTGCGTGAAGTGAGGGAAGAGAATTCGATCCTGCGCCGTAACGATAAAAAGCCGGTAGAGTTCCGCGATACGCAATCCGCTACGTCTTCCCCGACCCTGCTGGGCATCACCAAGGCGTCGCTGGGCGTGCAAAGCTGGATATCAGCGGCTTCGTTCCAGGAAACGACCAAGGTGCTTTCTTCTGCGGCTATCCACGGCAAGACCGACGATATGCTGGGCCTGAAGGAGAACGTGATCACCGGTCACCCGATCCCGGCCGGTACCGGTCTGCGCGAGTTCGAGAACATGATCGTAGGCAGCAAGGAAGAATACGAGCTGCTGCAAACGACCCGCGAAGCCATGGCGTTCGACGAAGAAGAATAATAGTCAACCCCGACATAACAGGAAAGACTGTTCCCGCAGGAGCAGTCTTTTTTCGTTATATGAGGGGCAGGAAGCATGAACAGGTGAGAAGGGAGACCGGCCCCCGCTTTATGCGCGGCCATACATTCCCACATTGCCACATTCCCACATTTCCATATTGCCACATTTCCTTCCCCCTGTTAACGCTTTCATAAAGTGCCTCAAACCCTTATCTTTGCCCGCCTATTGATCGTTAACTTGCAAAAAAAATGTGTGGATGAAAAATCTTTCCGTTGTACTCAATGTGGTTTTACTGGTTGCCGTAGGCGTGCTTTATATCTTGTTCTTTAATGCCAGGGGAAAAGCCGGTGGAAGCAGCAAGCTCGCTGCGCATGATACGGCATCAGCCCATAAGCCTGTCAGGATCGCCTATTTTGAAATGGACTCTATACAGGAGAATACGGATATGGTAAAGGATGTAAGGGCGGAAATGAACAAGGAAGAGGAAAAGATAAATGCAACGCTCAACCAGCTTGGCAAGAATTACCAGGACAAACGGCTGGGCTATCAGTCGCGCCAGGAAAAAGGCCAGATGACCCCCGATGATGTAAACGCCGCCATGAACGACCTGGCCAATATGGAGCAGACCATCACTACCCGCAAAAAACAGCTGGAGCAGGGCTATGGAGAAAAGATGACCGAGAAGAACCTGATGATGCGTAAAATGATCGAAGAGTTCATCGCCGAATACAATAAAGCCGGTGAATATACTTTTATCGTATCTGATGACCCGGGGCTGTTCTATTACAAAGACTCTATGTTTAATATCACCAAAGACGTGATCAAAGGCCTGAATGAAAAGTATAAGGCCCAGTCAAAGAACTGATAGCTGGCAGATATAATTGATAAGCCCTTCCCCGGAAGGGCTTTTTTAATGAAGCATGCATACGCATGGCTGCTTTAGCTGCGATGCTCATTGATGCACGAGTTATCAACTGACCGGGCAGTGATGAAAAAATTGTATCAGAAAATACTATCTTCAATCCCAAACCACTGTATGCCAGAAAAAACTTCGTTCAAGCAATCCCTGGGTCTTTTTGACGGCACCATGATCGTGGCCGGCTCCATGATCGGCTCGGGTATATTTATTGTAAGCGCCGATATGTCACGGCTGGTAGGCTCGGGCGGCTGGCTGATCCTGCTATGGATCATTACCGGGATCATGACCTTGTTTGCGGCCGTGAGCTATGGTGAGCTGTCGGCTATGTTTCCCAAGGCCGGCGGCCAGTATGTGTACCTGAAGGAAGCATATAACCCTATGACAGGCTTCCTTTATGGATGGAGCTTTTTTACCGTGATCCAGACCGGCACTATTGCTGCCGTGGGAGTGGCCTTCAGCAAATTTGCCGGCTATTTCGTACCTGCCTTGCGGTTAGAGGAGCGCAATATATTGTTCCAAGTAGGCGACTGGCTTACCCTGTATCCCGCACAGCTGGTCTCTATAGCATTGATCATTTTCCTGACCTGGGTCAATACCCGTGGGGTAAAGGAAGGCAAGCTGATACAAAGGGTATTTACCAGCACGAAGCTGCTATCGCTTTTTGGCCTCATCATCTTTGGCCTGCTGCTAGCTGCCAGGGCCGAGATATGGGATGCCAACTGGGCATCCGGCTTCCGGCTCAGCACTACCGACCCGGTGATCAACAGCGAAGGCAAGCAGATCGGCTGGTCGCTGTTCCATTCCCCGGCCAGCACCGCTATTGCTATCGGTATCATTGCCTCGGCGATGGTAGGCTCGGTGTTCAGCAGCGTGGCCTGGGAAAATGTAACCTTTATCGCCGGCGAGATCAAGAACCCCAAACGTAATGTAGGCCTGAGCCTTTTTTTGGGCACCCTAATAGTGACCGTGGTTTACGTGCTGACCAATCTTATGTATATGGCTGTGCTGCCAATAACCCCGCCGGCAGCTGACGGCGCCGTAGCTTATGCCAACGAAGTGCCCGGCACTATTGCTTTTGCTGTGCAGGACCGGGTAGCCACGGCTGCCTCCACCAATATATTCGGCGAATATGGCACTTATGTTATCGCTATCATGATCATGATCTCCACCTTTGGCTGCAATAACGGGCTTATTCTTACAGGCGCGCGTGTATATTATACCATGGCCAAGGACGGATTGTTCCTGCCGCGTGCCGGCGAGCTGAACAGGAATGCCGTACCAGGCTGGGCATTGTGGGCACAGTGCGTATGGGCCAGCGTGCTTTGCCTTAGCGGTAAGTATGGCCTGCTGCTTGACTATGTGGTTTTTGTAACCCTGGTATTCTATATCCTTACCATCTGGGGTATATTCCGCCTGCGCCGGTTGCGTCCTGATGCAGAAAGACCATACAAGGCTTTTGGCTATCCCTTAATACCGATCATCTATTTCCTGCTGGCAGGCACTATGGCGGTGGGTCTTTTGTTTGCTAAATGGCAGACATCGGTGTTCGGCCTGCTGATCGTGCTGGTTGGCGTGCCGGTCTATTATTTTACGCAGAAAAAAGAAAGAACAGCCGGGGCATAGAACAGGCCTGGCAGCAATGCAGATGAAAAAATATACGATCGCGATACACGGAGGGGCAGGCACCATACAACGCCAGGATATGGCTCCCGGCCAGGAAGCTGCTTACCTCCAGGGATTAGATGAAGCGCTGGAGGCCGGCTATAGCTTGCTGGAAAAAGGAAGACCTGCCCTGGAAGCCGTGAAAGCCACCGTGATGGCGCTGGAAGATAACCCCCTTTTTAATGCAGGGCGCGGCTCTGTGTTCACCAAGGATGGTACCCATGAAATGGATGCTGCTATCATGGACGGCCGCAATCTTGCTGCCGGCGCGGTGGCAGGCATAAGCGGCATCCGGAACCCTGTAGCCCTGGCGCTGGAAGTAATGCAGCGTACCGAGCATGTATTGCTGAGCGGCCGGGGGGCCGAACGTTTTGCGCAGGACCTGGGCTGGCCCGTAGAGAATGAAGCCTATTTTCACTCCGATCTCAGGTACCGTCAATGGCAGCAGGTGCAGCACAGTGATGCTACGGCCCTGGACCACAACATTGCCATAAAGGATAAAAAATTTGGAACAGTAGGCGCCGTGGCCTGCGACCAGCAGGGTGATATTGCGGCAGCCACCAGCACCGGCGGCATGACCAACAAGCGTTATGGCCGTATCGGCGATAGCCCGCTAATAGGTTGCGGCACCTATGCCAATAATCTCACCTGCGCTATCAGCTGCACCGGGCACGGAGAGCTGTTCATCCGCGCCGTAACGGCCTATGATGTAAGCTGCCTTATGGAATATAAGCAGTACAGCCTGCAGCAAGCAATGGATGTGGTGGTCAACGAGAAGCTGGTGAAGATCGGCGGGGAAGGAGGAATGATAGGAGTGGATGTCTGCGGCAATGCAGCCCTCCTGTTCAACAGCGAAGGAATGTACCGGGGCATGAAAAACAGCGAAGGCGAAAAGCTGGTAGCGATCTATAAATAGCTGATGCATTACGCAAAAAGCCGCAGCGATAAGCTGCGGCTTTCCTATGGAAAGAAGCTATTAGTGATGGGCAAAATCAAGATCGTAGTTGCCTTTGATCCTTTCCATCGGCGGGTTGAAATAACCATATCTCAGGTCAGGAAACTCTTCCCTGATCAGCTCCTGCAGCTGTTTTACGCCCAGGGCTTCACCGGTATCGCCCACGTTGATCTTGCCCAGGTACCAGTCAGGATCGATATTGAAATTGCGCCATTGTATCATTTTCAGCCCGGTTTCACGTATCAGCTTGCGCAGGGCTTCATATTCTTCCAGGCTGTCGGTCATGCCGGGGAACACAAAATAGTTGATGGAGGTCCAGCCGCCGAAGCCGTTCACGATCCTCAGGCTTTCTACAATATCATCAAAGTCGTAGTTATTGGGCCGGTAATAAGGCATATAGATCTCGCGGCGCGCAGAGTTGGTGCTGACGCGGATGGAGTCGAGCCCTGCTTCGCAAAGCTTCCTGACGGCATCGGGCCTGGAGCCGTTGGTATTGATATTGATGCTGCCCCGGCTGGTATGCTTCCTGATCTCGGTGATAGCATCACGGATGGTTTCCCACATCAGCAGCGGCTCGCCTTCGCAACCCTGCCCAAAGCTCACAATAGGATAGGGAGCTGATTGCAGGTGAGGTACTGTATATTCCACGATCTCTTCAGGCGTGGGCTTGAAGCGCAGCCGGTCCTGCGTAGACACGATAGGCTCCTCATCGGGCTGCAACGAGATACAGCCCACGCAGTTGGCATTGCAGGCAGGAGAGGCCGGTATAGGGCATTCCCAGCGGCCCAGGAAATAGTTACGGGCAGCAGGACAATGATAGGTAAGCGCGCAGTTATTGGCCAGGTGACTGACCAGCCGGTTATGAGGATAGGCTTTGAGCAGCTGCGCTACTCCCAGCTCTACCCGGGATTGATCGTAGCCGGCACAGTCCTGCCGGATATCCTGCTCAATACGCGTGGCAGGCACGTAAAATTTATCGTTATACCAGCCGGCGGCTGTATAGCAGAACAGAGGCAGGATAGGCGCATCAGGCGAGGTTTCATAAGCCGCCAGGTAGAAGCCGGTATGCGCCGGGGGAATAAAAGCTGCTACGGCCCATCCTTTTTCGCATAATCTCATTTCGCCTGTGCTTACATCGATGCCGATCCCCCTGCGGCCGGGCAGCTCGTAGAGCGAGCCCCCGTCAGGCAGCTCGATCCATTCATCTCCCGGTACAGGCACGGCATCCCAGCCGGTACGGCCGGTAATATAGAGGGAAGTATCCTCAAAAATATTTCCCTTGCCGTCTGAATACAGGATATAAGGAGATTGTATAAGGCTCATGGACTAAAAAGATCAGGTTGATTAAAATTAATATCGGGACTGGTCAGGAAAATTGCAGCTGCCTCCTGCAAAAGTCGTTAAATTCCTGCTCATTTATTTCCTTTTGTGCATTATTGATCTCGGCCTGCAGGATCCTGTTGTTCTTGAAGTCGAGAGTGAGCAGGCCGTCTTTCAGCACTACGTTATTCAGCTGCTCCCAGGCAAATACCTTTTTCGGGAACGAAGGGTATGCCACCGATGAAGAGGAAATGCTGACCAACAATGGCCTTTTGGATATCAGGTACAGTATGAGCAGGAGCAGGTTGATCAGCGCGGGCAGCCAGGCCAGCATCAACCCCCAGGTAATAATGATCAGGAAAAAAACGCCGGGAACTGCGTTGAGGTGCTTGCCGGCATCCTGCTTTTTCACTATTCTTTCCACGATAAAAAAAGCAGCTACCAGCATTATGCCGGTAATGGCATTGATCCGGGCAGCCTGGCTGGCAGAATAAAAGGCATATACCCCGAGCAATAATGCATTCAGCACGATGATCAGGTAGGCCAGCAGGGTGTACTGGCGGAGCTTTTCATTCTTCAATATCAGTTCAAACGTCGGCATCATATTGTTTAAGAAGATCAGGAATTGCTGGCCACCAGCAGGTTGCAGAGCTTGAACAGCACGCGGGCGCCCACATTGGCATTCCAGTCAGTATCGCTGATGCCTACTTCGCAAAGATCAAAGCCTATGAGCTGCCGCCCGCTTTCAATGATCTTGCGGAAGAGGTAAAAGGTCTCTTCCAATTCAAAGCCGCCAGGTACCGGCGTTCCGGTGTGCGGGCAAAGCTTACGATCGAGCCCGTCAATATCAAAGCTGATATAAACTTGCTGGGGCAGCTTGTTTACGATCTCTTCGGCAATATGCTTCCAGGTATCGCCTTCAAACTGGCGGTTCTTGATCTCCTTATCGAAATAGGTAATTACCTTGTAATTGCTGCTGCGGATATATTCCCATTCATCGCTGCCATAATCTCTTATGCCCACCTGCACCAGCTTGCTGATCTGAGGTATTTCATTCAATGCATTGTACATGATGCTGGCATGCGAATAGTTAAACCCTTCATAGGCTTTTCGCAGGTCGCAGTGCGCATCTATCTGGAGGATACCGTAATCTCCATATTTTTCAGCGATAGCTTTGAAAAAGCCGAGCGGCACGCTGTGATCACCTCCCAGCAGGCCTACCAGCTTGTTCTTGTCGAGCAGCGCCCTGGTCTGGTCATATACCCACTGGTTAAGAAAATTGCCTCCATCATTCACGTCCTTTACGGTCTTACGCATGAACTGGTTGGCCGACACTTCTTCTCCCTTGGAAATATAATCGATATACAGCTCAGCTTCTTTTCGCAGGTAATCGCTTTTCATCAGCACTTTCCGGTCACAGGGACGCATATAGTAGCCTTGCTTCCAGCCATCAGGCACTTCGGGGTCAAACAGGTCTACCTGCATCGAAGCTTTAAAGATGGCTTCGGGCGCTCTGGAGGTGCCGGTGCCATAGCTTACCGATACTTCCCAGGGTACCGGCACAATCACCAGCCGCGCGTTTTCTTCGTCGGTAGGAAGCCCGAAAATATTGTTATTGGGGTTGCTGACGCTGTTAGGGTCGTAATTCGATAGGTCTACCATGCTGTTGAATTGAAAAAACGATGCAAGTTACGTCTTTTTCATGAGGCAAGCAGAGGGTAATTATAAATGTGGAAGTGTGGAAATGTGGAAATGTGGAAATGTGGGAATGTGGGAATGTGGGAATGAAATCGGCTGGCTTCTTATTAAGATCAGCAGCCCATTTTCACATTCCGCCTGAAGGCGGATCATATTCTCACATTTTCAAATTTGCTTCCGGTTCCTGCTGGCTCAGGCAGTGAAAGCTGCCAAGGCCCCAGATGATCTCCGTAGAGTCGATGCCTACCACTTTCCGCCCGGGAAAGCAATCCTGTATGATCTGCAGGGCCTTGTCGTCCTGCGCGCAACGGTAGGTAGGCACTATCACGGATGAGTTGGCAATATAAAAATTAGCATAGGAAGCGGGTAGCCGCTGATCGTCCCATATTACAGGTTCGGGCATGGGCAGCTCAACGATATTCAGCTGCTTGCCGTTGAGCAGGCGCATTTTCTTCAGCTGCTTCAGGTTATGCTGCAGCAGCGCATAATTTTCATCGTCCTTTTTATTTTCTACCACGGTAAGCACCGTGTCTTCATTCACAAAGCGCACCGTATCGTCGATATGCCCGTCGGTATCATCGCCTACAATACCCTCATCTACCCATAGCACCTGGTCAATGCCGTAATAATTGATCAGGTATTCTTCGATCTGCGCCTGGTTGAGATGAGGATTTCGGTTAGGGTTGAGCAGGCAGGCAGTGGAAGTGAGCAAGCTGCCATTGCCATTGAACTCAACCGAACCTCCTTCCATTACAATGCCCGGGTAGAATACCGGCAGGTGAAAATGCTCGGCAATGCGGGTAGGGATCACATCATCCAGGTCATAGGGTGGATATTTATCGCCCCAGGCATTGTAGCCCCAGTCAACAATGGCTTTTTGCGGCGAGCCGTTGCGGTTAACGAGGAAAGCCGGTCCATGATCGCGGCACCAGGCATCATTGGTGGCATGAAAAAAGAATTCGACCCTGCTGAGGTCTACGCCTGCTTTCTGCAGGTGATCGATAGCAAAGGCCTTCATGCCGTCATCGGCTATGTTGATACGCACCAGCTCGCTTGCGGTCAGCTCTTTAATGAACCGGGAATAATAGGGAAAGATCGCATCCAGCTTGCCGGGCCAGCTGGCTTCCTTGTGCGGCCAGCTCAGCCAGGTAGCTTCGTGCTTTTCAAACTCGGCAGGAAAATGATAGCCGAGGGCTTTTGGCAAAAGGCCGACCGTATGGGTGGTATGAGCTGCATTCATGGCTGGGATATTTATCAGATAACGGTCCTGTTACCGGTGAACTGGTTAGGATAAGAATGATGGATAGCATAGCCCGGCTATTCATCTATATACCGGCGGGTAATGGGCTGGTAAGAGTCGATGCGACGATCGCGCAGGAAGGGCCAGTGCGTACGGTACTGATCTGTTTTAGACAGGTCGAGCTCTTCTACATGCACTTCTTCTTCCTCGTGCGATGCTTTGTAAAGAATGGAGCCAAAAGGATTGGTGATAAAGGAGCCCCCCCAGAATTTCATGGCCCCGTTCTGCTCGTGTCCTACGCGGTTAACGCTTACTACATGCACGCCGTTGGCCACCGAGTGGCTGCGCTGTATGGTCTGCCAGGCATTGTACTGCTCGGCATTGGTAGGATCATCCTGTGAGGCTGCCCAGCCGATAGCTGTGGGGTAGAAAAGGATCTCTGCACCCATGAGCGAAGTGATCCTGGCGCTTTCAGGGTACCATTGGTCCCAGCAGATCAGCACACCGATGGTAGCAAATTTTGTTTTGAACACCCTGTAGCCCAGGTCGCCGGGCGTAAAGTAGAATTTTTCATAATAGGCCGGGTCGTCAGGGATATGCATCTTGCGATATTTTCCCAGGTAAGCGCCGTCGGCATCCAGCACCGCGGTAGTGTTATGGTATAAGCCTTCTGCCCGTTTTTCAAACAGCGAAGCGATGATCACTACGCCCAGTTCCCTGGCTATACTGCTGAGCGCATCGGTAGAAGGGCCGGGGATCGGCTCTGCCAGCTTAAAATTGCCATAGTCCTCCACATCGCAGAAATAAAGCGAGGTGAACAGCTCCTGCAGGCAAACGATCTGGGCGCCCTTGGCGGCTGCCTCTTTGACCCTGGTGATCGCCTTCTGCAGGTTTGCCTGCTTGTCTGCCGTACAGCTCATCTGAACGATGCCAACTTTAACTTTTGCCATGCTGAATAATTAAGGTGCAAAAATACTGAAGTTTTGAACGTGCCTGTTCCGTAAGTTTTTAAGATGATCATAAAGGAACGGCGCAGGCAGCAATAAAAAAAGCCGGCATTGCCGGCTTATGGATATGAGAAAAAAAGATGATCATTTACGGCTCAGCTGGCGCAGGAAAGCCACGTGCGACGCTACGGCATAGCGAACCCTGGGATATTCGATATACTGGATGCCATGCTCCTCGCAGGCTTTCTTGATGATCTTGCTGATGGCAGGGTAATGAACATGCGATATCTTGGGGAACAGGTGATGCTCTACCTGGAAGTTCAGCCCTCCCACAAACCAGCTGACCAGCTTGTTGCGGGTAGCAAAGTTGGCCGTGGTCTTCAGTTGGTGAATGGCCCATTCATCTTCCATTTTGCCGGTAGCTTCGTTAGGCAGCGGGAAATGCGTGTGCTCCACGGTATGTGCCAGCTGGAAAACGATGCTCAATACAAAGCCGGCTACCAGCCCCATGCTCAGGAACCCGATCAGCCAGGGTAAAAAGCCTGCCATCCAGATCGGGAGCGCCACAAAAATGAAGGCATGAGCAAACTTGTAGAACCAGAAAAAGAAATGCTCGGAGGGCGTCATTTTTTTAATGGGCACCGATCCTATCCGCAGCTGGAAATATTTCTTATAGTCCGTAACAAATACCCACCAGATATAAAGCAGGGAATAAGCAGCCCAGAAATAATAATGCTGGTACCTGTGTATCTTGTAATGTTCCTGCTCATCGCAAAGACGCAGAAAAGGGCGTGCTTCAATATCCTCATCCACGCCGTGAATATTAGTGTAGGTATGGTGGATCACGTTGTGCTTGGTCTTCCACATATGCTGGCTGGCGCCGAGGAAATTGGCGATATTGGAGGCGATATTGTTGATCCATTTGTAACGGCTGAAGCTGCCATGCGCCCCGTCGTGCATTACGTTGAAGCCAATGGCGGCAATAAGGCATCCCATGATAACGGCTTCCAGCACGCCCCAGAAGACGCCGGGCGTGAAGAAAACAAGGTGTATATATAAAGCAATAAAGCCGAAGATCAGCAGGCCTGCCTTGATGTATAATTTGAAATTGCCCGTAGTGGGCTTGTTCTTTTGCTTGAAATAATCGCCGATCCTTTTCTTCAGCTCTGCATGAAAGGATACGGGAATTTTTGGGAACTTAGGACTTGACATTGATGCAATAGTTTACGTGCGAAATTAAGAATGGTGAAGGTACGTCAACCTGGCCAAAAAAAAGTCATATAACTGTCTGTAACAGACGTTAGTGGATAAATAAAAGAGATAGCAAAATGTTAATATTCCGCCGGCTCAGGTTTCACGCTGCACCAGGGCGTCAAGGCTGGAAAGACCGATCTTTTTATCGGTAATGAACCCTTCTGCATATTTCACGCCTATCCGCTTGCCCAGCATGCGCGCCCGCGCCACTACGCTGTCGAGGAAGTCGGGCGTGGAGATATAGGTCTGCGGGCCTTCCGAGTTGCCGGCTGAAGTGTGGAACTGCGTGGCGTAAGCCTGTATGGCTTTCATGCGTTGCTCAAATACGTCGCTGATATCGATAAGCAGGTCCGGCTCATGGTACCAGTCCTGCAGGTATTGCAAAAAATACTTAGGCCTCCATTTTGGCTGCAGCTGGCCTTGCTCCCCACGGGTTTCTATTTTGGCAAGCCCCGACAGGAAGCAGGCATCGCTGATAAGATGCCCTGCGCGGCCATGATCAGGATGGCGGTCGTTCAGGATATTGCCGATCACGATCTCGGGCTGGTATTTGCGCAGTATTTGTATCAGCTGAAGCTGGTGCTCTTCGTCGTTGCGGAAAAAGCCATCACGCATTTTCAGGTTTTCACGGGTAATGGCGCCAATGATGGCAGCCGCATCTGCAGCTTCCTGGTAGCGCGTTTCCACGGTGCCCCTGGTGCCCAGCTCGCCCTGCGTAAGATCCACGATCGCTACTTTTTTTCCGCGTTTTATTTCATTGATCAGCGTACCGGAGCAGCCCAGCTCTATATCATCAGGGTGCACCCCTATAGCGAGGATATCTACTTTCATACCTGCAAGATACTGAAGAGTAAGGAAAGCCGGGAAGCGCCCGGGTGCTCAGCGACGGTAAGGATTGCCGTACCAGTTGCCGTCGATCTCCCGTACAAAAGTTTCTATCTGCCGGTCGATGGGATCGTCGGCCACATCGTATTGCTGCTTGAGATTGCCGCCGAAGAAGAAGGCGACGGTCTGGTACATACGGGCATTCAACCCGCCTTTGAACTCTTTGATGATCTCGTAGCAGTTATTGCCGGTTTGCCGGTTGATCAGCTTCATCAGCACCCGGCCCTGGTAAACGGACAAATTGGAGAGCGGGTCAGAGAACTGCTTTTTCAGCTCTTTCTCTTTCCGCTTGATGATATCCTTGCGTTCTTTTTTAGAGGTGACATTTACCAGCTGCCGGTTGATCTCGTTGATGGTAACGCCGGCAGTACGGGCATAAGGGTAAGTAACATATACTGCGTTGCGCAGCCGCGTCCATTCCTGCTGGCGTTTGACCAGCTCCTGGGGCGAAAGCCGCGATACCCAGATATTGCTTTCTTCATGGTAAGGCATCATTTCGTAAGAGCTCCTGTCGGTGCCATACCAGATAGCGCCCACGATAACCGTATCGCGGGGCCCCCATTTCTTTTCCCGTTCCTGGAAGGAGGGGATGGGAGGGATGGTATCTGTGCGGGCCGTGACCGGGTCGATCTGCGCGTGCACCGCCGGGCCGCTGGTAAAAAGCAGCAGTAGCAGCACTATGGCCGGGATATAGGGTGGTCTTACGCGCACGATCATAAAATTACAAAACCCAGGGCTTGCGGCAGCAAACTTATGATACAAAAGCTTTTCTTATCTGTTAAAAAAGCTTACCTGGCGCTCACCCGGTTGAGCCGGATACGATGGGCCATGCTGATGAAGATGCCTATGGCGGTGACCACGATGCCCGCCCACAGCAGGTTGATATAAGGAAATTTGTAGGCTTTGAGCGTTACGTATTCCAGGATGGTATTCGACTCCTTAACCCCTATCTCGGCTTTACGGCCTTCCACCTTGTTGAGCCGCAGCACCAGGCTTTCGGCCATAATAGTGTCTTCTATTGGCAGTAGCTGCCCGTCGCTGCTTTTTATCAGCAGCAGATCGGTGGTATAATTAGACCGGGTAAAGGAGTGGATGCTCACCTGGGCCGTCATAGCAGAGTCGCCCGGCGACATGCCTTTTACCGGGATATTGCCTTGGGGCTTCGATAGCTGATCGAGGATCATATACCCCCTGGAATAAAATATGGTATCGCCTACGCCGCTTTCATGGCTTACGAACTGGGCCGTGTCCTTGTTCTTTTCAGGATTGGGCAGCGCCGAGATATAGGTAAAGATATCGTGGGTAAGGTAGTGACGCGAGGCCGGGCTGGCCATCAATCCCTCGTTGCCTTTATAGTTCACAAAGGCATCGGGCCAGAGGGTAAAGGCTTCATTGGTCTCACGGTTCCTAAAATCGATCTGGAAATACCATTGCTGCTTTTTAGGGTGTATCGAATCGCCGCGGTAGGTAACATCATAGGCCCCCATTTTCATGGGCAGCCCTTTCACCAGGGTGAGGTTCTCGCCGGTCTTCTCCGTACTATTCTCGCCGAAGTTGACCGGTATGCCGCTTGTGTTATAGGAAAGGATCTCTTTTTTGGAAGATGACAGCAGGATGCCCAACAGCACCATGCCAAAGCCTACGTGCGCCAGCGAACCGCCGCTCAGCCTGGGATTTCCCTTGATGCCGATCCAGATATAAGCAGCATTGGCCACGATAGCATAGATGGAGGCTGCCACCGCCACCCATATCTGGATCAGGAAGCCCAATCCTTCCTTTTCATAGTTGATATTGCCGAAAGCCAGCACCAGCGAGGTAATGACGGCGGCAATGACCGTAGGTACGGCGATCCTTTTCCAGAAAAAAGGAACCGGCGTCTTTTTATATTTGAGGTATTGGGTAACAGCGGTAAGCAAGGCTACGATCACGGCCACCAGCACATGTATCTTGTTGTACAGCAGCTCTTCTTTTTCGGGCGCTGCCTTATTGATGCCGAACAGCGCATTGAATACCGGTAATGAAGTGATAGCCGTGATCACCAGGGCCGAAAGAAAGAAGACCAGGGAGCCGATAAACATCCAGAACTCGCGCGAGGAAGAATGCTCTTCACGGGTAATGGCAGGCACCTGCTGCTGGATAAAGACCACCAGCAGGATGATGCCGGCCAGGATGGCGATCAACGGCATGCCCGGGACAGCTAAGAAATAGGAGGCCAGGCCCAGTACGATGCCCAGGAAGGCGGTGATGATCCTTTTATTGAAGGTATTGGCTGCAAGGATAGGGCAGAGCCAGATAAAGATATACAGGAAAAGAAAGAGCTGCACATTCATTCCCAGGTCGGTAAAAGCGTGCACCGAGGCTTCGCCAAGGATACCGCTGCGCGTGAGGAAGGTAGAATAAAGCACGAACACGAAAGTAAGTATCAGGAAGAGGTAGCTGGCGCGCAGTGAATAGCCGCTATGCTTATAGATGAGCAGGGTATGAATGCCTGCCACCAGTATCAGCCAGGGCACCAGCGAAGCGTTCTCTACCGGGTCCCAGGCCCAATAACCGCCGAAGTTGAGCGATTCGTAAGCCCACCAGGCTCCCATCATAATGCCTACGCCAAAGACGGCAGATGAAAACAGGGCCCAGGGCAGGGCTGCATTCACCCAGGTGCCTATCTTTTTGGTCCACAGCCCGGCAATGGCAAAGGCAAAGGGTATAATGGTGGAGGCAAAGCCCAGGAAAAGCACCGGCGGGTGGATGACCATCCAGCGGTTTTGCAGCAGCGGGTTGAGGTCATTGCCGTCCTTTACCAGCGTCAGGTAATCGGCGCGAAGCTGCCCATCTGCATAAAAAGCCGGCGCATTGGCAAATACATCGGTATTACGGAGCAGGATAAAAGGGTTGGAGCCGATCTTATGGCCGAACAGGTAGATGCCGGCTACCATGGTGGCCAGGATCAGCTGGGCAAAGCTGATAATGGTCATCACAGGGGCTTCCCAGCTTTTAGCTGATCGCATAAGAAGCAGGCCCAGCATGCAGTGCCAGAACGACCAGAGCAGGAAGCTGCCTTCCTGGCCTTCCCAGAAGCAGGCCAGCAGGTATTTGAACTCGAGCGAGCGGCTGCTGTGCTTCCAGGCATAATGGTACTCGAACCGGTGGTTATAGATAATGTAGAAAAGGATGCTGAAAATAGCAATGACGGACAGGGTCTCTACCACGAAGGCGGCGCGGGCAAGCGTTCTCCAGCCAACTGCGGGCCTGCTCCCCTGGCCAGCCAGGGCCGCTGCAGGGGACGCTGTTTGCATAAAATAGGCGAAAGTAGCTACCAGAGAAGCCACAAAAGAAAGCACGATAAAGAAATGGCCTAACTGCCCTGGAAGAAGGAGCTCACCGATATAATCCATGATCTGATATTATTTGCCGATGCCGGCGCTGGTTATCGCCTGATTGTTATAGCCGGTAGCCGGCTCATCTGCGCTGCTGGCCTGGATGGTGTTTTTGCCAGGCTCTTCCTTGTACTTGGAAGGGCATTTGGTCTGGATCGACTTGCATTGAAAAATGCCTTCTTCATACTTTCCTTTGAGCACCAGGCGTTCGCTGATCTCGAAATTATCGGGTTTGGGATTGTGGTAGATCACTGTTACCGTTTCGCCGAGGGTATCAACGGCAACAAAGCTCAGGTAATTGGGATCTTTGATGGCGTCGTATTCAAGAGGCTGCCGTTTGTCCCAGCGGGCCATCAGGTGCACGTATTTGCCGGGTTTTGACCTGGCGGTGGCCACCGTATCGTAAGTGCTGGTGGTTTGCAGGAAGCTGATGAGCACCGCGATAGCTGCTGCGATAAAGATAAGCAGGATGATGTGAATTTTTTTCATGCGCCTCTTTTCGGTTAAAATGAAATGCCGTGCAAAATTAGGTCAAAAAAATGTCATAACCTGCCTCATTAACAAGCACAGGCATATTTTGTTGATGAAAAGCTTTTTATTTTTCTGCTGGGCTTTTTGAGGGAGCTATAGAGCTGAACAGTGTGAAAATGAGCCGGGTATATAACTACCGGCCGGCGCAGGGCGTGGATAGCAGGGGTTTTTGATAATGGCGGCAGGCTTTGTTGCCGGTCATGCTTTCTTCGATATAAATTGATTGATCTTTTTCCAGTCGATGGAAGCGATCAGCGGTGTAAGCAGTAAGGGGAAAATAATGCTTCGGTACCGGGCTATAGCTCCCAGGTTATTTACGCTGAAACCGATGGCGAGCAAGAACGTCAGCGAGAAAAAGATCACGAACCACAGGAAGCTGTTCATGGACAACTCTGGCGCCCGGTAAAAAACAAATAATACAAACAGCATCCATACCAGCGCTATTTCCAGCGCTGTGGCCAGCGACAGGATATGCGTCACATCAGAGGGATAAGGACGCAACGAAGAAAGGGCAAAAGCCTGGGGCGTATTTTCCAGGAAGCTGAGCGGCGTAGGCTTCAGCTCCTGTATGGGTATGGAACTGGCCCCCCTGATCTTTGAAAAGGCCGATTGCTTATTGACCACTGCCTGCGGGAAATCGAGCCGGCTGTCTGCCAGGCGCAGGGTAAAAAAAGCTAAGATGCAGACCGCGTAAAACAGGCCAAATACAGGCAGGCTGAGAGACGGGCGTTGCCTGCTGGCGATCAGCCAGGCCAACAGGGCCGGCAGCAGAACGATAAGGATAAAATTCCGGAGGGTCAGCAATATGAGCATGCCCAGCAATATGCTCAGCCATCGCCGGAAAGGCCATTTTTTTTCCTTGATGCCAAAATAGAACTGGTACACTATCAGTCCTATTCCTACGGCCAACGCTCCTTCCTTATGCAGCCCGCTGGCCCAGTACAGGAAAGAGGGAATAAAGAAAGAAGCGATCAGGACGGCTACCTGCCGTCGGGGAAATACATCGATCATTACCCTGTAAATGGCCGCTGGCCCGAACAAGGTAATGAATGAATAAAAGATCACGTTGATATAATAGTTGCCAAAGCTGAATATATCGAACACCGATAGCAGCTTGGCAAACACATTCCCTTTCAGGTCGTTCCAGTAAGAGTCGGCTGAAGCGAAGAAGTCCTGGACGCCATCATGATTATAGGGGTCACGGAAAAGATTGACAAGATATTCCTGCGGGTTGGTGCGCAGCAACTGGTATTCCTGCAGTCCATTGAAATGATGGCTCCAGGTGTCCATCATCTGGGCGGTATTGCCGTAGTAAATGCCCATCCAGCCGTAAAATATCCCGGTCATCACTTTCAGCAGGAAAAGGATGACCAGCTGGGGATTGCTCAGTCCGGAGCGCGTAAAGAAGCTGGTCTTGGTGACCAGCCAGGCAAAAAGGATAAGATAAGCGGCAAATAGCAGATGCTCCAACGCGTAAAATTTTAGCCGGCACAAAATAGAGATTATTATTTGTAAAAAGTTGATAACTGTTTCTATCAAATGGACATGCAGGTTGTAATTTTGCGCATCCTTTCACGCGCGAGCAACTCAAACCCACAATTATCACCAGCCATGGAAATAACAGCCAAGACCGCCCAGCAATTAAGATTAACGGAAGAGGAGTTTTCCCTGATCGTGGAGAAGCTCGGCCGAACGCCTAATTTCAATGAGCTGTGCGCATTTTCAGGGATGTGGAGCGAGCACTGCAGCTATAAAAATTCCATCAAATGGCTGAAGACCCTTCCCCGCGAGGGCGGGCGGATGCTGGTAAAGGCTGGCGAGGAAAATGCGGGGCTGATGGATATAGGCGATGGGCTGGGCGTAGTGTTCAAGATCGAATCGCACAATCATCCTTCTGCCATTGAGCCCTTCCAGGGAGCTGCTACGGGCGTAGGCGGCATTCACCGGGATATATTCACTATGGGCGCCCGCCCCATTGCCGCCTTGAACTCACTGCGTTTTGGCAACCTCGAGGAAGATAAGACCCAGCATCTCCTGTCGGGCGTGGTACACGGCATCGGGCATTATGGCAATTGCTTTGGCGTTCCGACCGTAGGAGGCGAAGTCTATTTTGACAGCTGCTATCATACCAACCCGCTCGTGAATGCCATGAGCGTAGGCATCGTAAAAGCAGGTGAAACCGTTTCGGCCACGGCAGAGGGAAAAGGCAACCCGGTGATGTTCGTAGGCAGCGCTACCGGGAAAGATGGCATCGGCGGGGCATCTTTTGCATCGGCTGATATTACCGCGGAAAGCGTGCAGGAGCTGCCGGCCGTGCAGGTAGGCGACCCCTTCCAGGAAAAAAAGCTGCTGGAAGCCTGCCTGGAAGTGATACAGACCGGCGCCGTTGTTGGCATGCAGGATATGGGAGCTGCCGGCATCATTTGCTCTACGGCAGAAATGAGCGCCAAAGGCAAGGCCGGTATGCGTATCGACCTCGATAAAGTGCCTACCCGCCAGCCTAATATGAAGACCTGGGAGCTTCTCCTGAGCGAGAGCCAGGAGCGTATGCTGCTGGTAGCTCAAAAAGGCCGCGAGGCAGAAGTGCAGGCCGTATTTGAAAAATGGGACCTGCCCTGCTCCGTGATCGGTGAGGTAACGGATGATGGTATGTTACGCTTTTACATGGATGAACAGCTGGAAGCAGAGCTGCCGGCAGAAGAGCTGGTGCTGGGCGGCGGCGCACCACAGTACGACCGCATCTATGCCACGCCGGCATATTTCGAGGAGATCCGGCAGTTCAATCCTTCGGCCGTGCCGGTGCCTGATGACCTCAAAGCAATAGCCGAGCAGCTGATCGTGCTGCCGTCGATTGCTTCCAAAAAATGGATATATAACCAGTACGACAGCATGGTCGGCACGGTCAACACTTCGGTGAATGAGCCTTCCGACGCAGCCGTGGTAACGGTGAAGGGGACCAGGAAAGGGATAGCTATCACCACTGACTGCAATAGCCGGTATGTATATGCCGATCCTTATAAAGGCGCCATGATAGCAGTAAGCGAGGCAGCCCGGAATATTGTCTGCAGCGGCGGTCAGCCGCTGGGCGTTACCAACTGCCTCAACTTCGGCAATCCTTATGATCCTGAAGTATACTACCAGTTCGTGCATGCCATCAAAGGCATGGGAGAAGCCTGCCGCAGGTTCAGCACGCCGGTGACCGGCGGCAATGTGAGCTTCTACAACCAGAATCCCGAAGGGCCGGTATATCCTACGCCCACGATCGGCATGGTTGGCCTGCTGGAAGATATAGCCGGAAAAATGACCCTCGATTTCAAGGAAGCAGGGGATGTGATCTACCTGGTAGGCCAGTCGACCAACGACCTGGGCTGCTCGGAATACCTGCACCGGGTATACGGCGTGGAACATTCTGCCGCCCCTTATTTTGAGCTGGAAGAAGAATGGAAGCTCCAGCAGAAAGTGGCTGCCCTGATCAGCCAGCAGTTGATCCGCTCGGCGCATGATGTCAGCGAAGGAGGCTTGTTTATCACCCTTTGCGAAAGCGGGTTTACTCGTAACCTGGGCTTCTCGGTGATCAGCGGGAACAGTGTTCGTAAAGATGCCTGGCTGTTCGGCGAAGGCCAGAGCAGGGTAGTGGTTTCTGTGCGCATTGACCAGGTAGAGGCTTTCGAGCGATCGTTAGGTGATATCGCTTTTGAGAAGATCGGGGTCGTAACGGAAGGAGGTATAGTAGTGGACGGCGATTTCTGGGGCGCTATCGATAGCTGGAAAGAAAGGTACGAGAACGCGATCGGCAGCTATCTTGCCAGAGAAGCAGCAGGATCGGCGCTGTCGTCCATCTGATAATGTCATATTCCTGTATGGAAAAAGAAAAGAGCAGTCTTCGCTGCCCTTTCTTCTAAGCTGATCGCACCGCTTATTTTTCCGCATCAGCATGCTATCGATCATATAAGTGACCCGTTGCGGGAGATCACGTCAGGGATGTGATGGCAGCCTTATTGTCCTGGCATCTTTTACGGTACATTTACTCTCTTATTACCGATGACCAGCTCTTCGCCCTACGGCCCTGGCCTACGAAATAAAAATATCTGTGGTTTTGGTTATTTTGGCAAAAAAACGGTAGGGTCACAGCTCGTTTCATTATGCTAAGCAGAGCTTCATTAGTCTTTTATAAATAATTAAAATGGGAAAAAGAATTGCCATTATCGGCGGTGGGAACCTTGGCACCGCCATCGCGGAAGGGTTATTGAAAAGTAAGTTCAGCCAGCCGGCCGAGCTTACCGTTACCCGGAGAAATACGGCTCTGCTGCAGGAGCTTGAAAGCAAGGGTGTGCAGGTAACGAGCGATAACAACGAGGCCGTGCGTAACAGCGAGGTCGTTATCATGGCTATCAAGCCCTTCCAGGTAGCGGAAGTGCTGGCCCAGGTGCGTGAAGACCTGGATGCAGGAAAGATACTTATATCCGTGGTCACGGGTGTGCTGATCAGCGAGATGGAAGACCTGGTCGGGAAGAAGCTGCCTTATTTCAGGGCCATGCCCAACACGGCCGTGGCTATCCAGGAAAGCATGACCTGCATCTGCAGCAGGGAAGCCGATGCCGCGACAATCGAATATGTAAATGATCTTTTCAGGAACCTGGGCGAAGTGGTCACTATCGATGAAAAGCTGATGGAGGCCGCTACCATCCTGGCTGCCTGCGGAACGGCTTATGCCATGCGCTATATCAGGGCCAATATACAGGGCGGCATCGAGATCGGCTTTGATGCGGCCACTGCCTCGCTGATAGCCGCGCAGACCGTAAAAGGAGCGGCCGACCTGCTGCTGCAAAAAGGCACGCATCCCGAGCACGAGATCGACAAGGTGACCACTCCCAAAGGATGCACTATCGCAGGGCTGAATGAAATGGAGCATCAGGGATTCAGCTCTTCCCTCATCAGGGGTGTAGTGGCCAGCTACCGCAAAATTGCGCGTGATCTCTAAGCACGGTAAAGAGCCGGTTATTTTTATAGATATAATTCATCATAATATCAGTTAGCTGCCAGTAAAATATCACCTGCCATCACCTGAATTTTTGCTTGTCTGCCGGTAAATTTTTTGCCAGCCGGAGAATATATTTTAGCTTTGCATGACCTCCGGGAATTTCTTCTTTTTGCTTCCCCTGGTCAGTTCGGGTGGGCCTTATTTTCCAACGTTCGCTAAATCAAGACGGTTTTAATCAGGTTGAACTATGTTCATCGTTAACAGGTATTGACTGTACTTATTGGTAAGGAGAAATTAATCGACCATTTTATGGCTAAGTATATTTTTGTAACAGGGGGCGTAACATCATCATTGGGTAAAGGGATCATTGCCGCTTCGCTGGCCAAGCTGCTGCAGGCAAGAGGTCTGCGGGTAACTATCCAGAAATTCGATCCTTATATCAATGTAGACCCGGGCACCCTTAATCCTTATGAGCATGGCGAATGCTTTGTAACCGAGGACGGCGCGGAAACCGATCTCGACCTCGGTCACTATGAGAGGTTCCTGAACCTGTTCACCTCGCAGGCCAATAATGTAACTACAGGCCGCATTTACCAAACGGTCATCAATAAAGAGCGCGAAGGCGCTTACCTGGGCAAAACGGTGCAGGTAGTGCCTCATATTACTGACGAGATCAAAAGAAGGATGCTTCAGCTGGGGCAGAATGGAGAATATGATATCGTGATCACCGAGATCGGGGGTACGGTAGGCGATATTGAAAGCCTTCCTTTTGTTGAAGCCGTTCGCCAGCTGCAATGGGAGCTGCCGGAAGAAGATACGGTAGTGGTTCACCTCACCCTGATCCCTTACCTGAAAGCGGCAAAAGAGCTGAAGACCAAGCCTACCCAGCATAGCGTAAGGATGCTGAGCCAGGAAGGCGTGCATCCTGATATCATCGTATGCCGTACCGAGCGCCCGCTGTCGCCCGACCTGCGCCGCAAGATCGCGCTGTTCTGCAATGTAAAGCCCGAAGCCGTGATAGAAGCTGCCGACGCGCCTACCATTTACGAGGTGCCGCTTACCATGATGCGTGAAAAGCTGGATGTGATCTGCCTTAAAAAGTTTGGCATTACAGGATACAATGAGCCTGAGCTGACCCGCTGGAAGGAATTTCTCGATAAGCTGAAATATCCCAAATCAAAAGTAGCTATCGGGCTTATCGGCAAATACCTGGAGCTGCAGGACGCTTATAAATCCATCCTCGAGTCTTTTGTGCATGCCGGCGCCATGAATGAATGCCAGGTACAGATCGTAAATGTGCACAGTGAATATATTACTGAAGAGAATGTGGCAGAAAAGCTGGCCGGCCTGGATGGCTTGCTGGTGGCTCCCGGGTTTGGCATGCGCGGGGTAGAAGGCAAGATCACGGCGGTAAAATATGCGCGCGAGCAGGGATTGCCTTTCTTTGGCATTTGCCTGGGCATGCAAATGGCCGTGATCGAATTTGCCCGCAATGTGCTTGGCCTCAAAGAAGCGCACTCCACCGAAATGGATGCCGATACCAAAGAGCCGGTGATAGACCTGATGGAAGAGCAGAAAAAAGTAACGGCCAAAGGAGGCACGATGCGGCTCGGGGCTTACCCCTGCGAGCTGAAAGAAGGCTCGCTGGCCTTCCGTATCTATGGCCATTCACCGATCAGCGAGCGCCATCGCCATCGCTGGGAGTTCAATAATAACTACCTGGAAAGATTTGAGAAGGCCGGCATGATCGCCAGCGGTAAAAACCCTGCCACAGGCCTGGTAGAGATCGTAGAGCTGCCTGGCCACCCGTTCTTTATCGGCGTGCAGTACCATCCCGAGCTGAAAAGCACCGTAGAAAACCCGCAACCTATTTTCGTGAACTTTATCAAAGCTGCCAAGGAGCGGGCAGAGAAAAGCTCTGAAACCAGGAAAACGCAGCTGCAAAGCGAAGTGGTCTGACCGAAAGACCCGACAATAGTCAATATTATTCCGGGGCCGGGCCTTGCCGGCCCTTATTCTTTGCCAGGCCTGTACGCCCAAACTTCCTATCTTTGCGGTCTTTAAATTCTCTATAGCTGATGAAATTTGACCGCAATACCGTTATCGGTTTTTCCCTGCTGGGATTACTGTTCTTTTTCTTCTTTTACTTTAATAATAAGCAGCAAGCTGCTGCCTTAAAGGAAAAGCAAGCGCAGGATTCCATTGCCCTGCGCGAAAAGCATATCCAGGACTCTATTGCCAATAAAAATAATCCCAAAGACCCGGAAACCCTGGTCCGGGAACAAAGCCAGGCCGACTCCCAGTATAGGGCCAGCAAGGCCGGCATCTTTACCCAGGCAGCCAGCGGTAGCGAGCAGCTCACCAAAGTGTCAAACAACCTGTTTACGATCACGTTCACCAATAAAGGCGGGCAGCCCAGGGAGATCGAGCTTCACAAGTTCAAGAACATGGATAGCGGGCATGTAAAGCTGGCGGCTTCCGACTTCGACAAGATCGGTTACCAGATCAATACCAGTGGCGCCGGCCAGCAAAGCGCCAGCACCGCAGATCTTTATTTCAGCAATGCCAGGGTAGAGACTGGTGCCGACGGAGCGCAGCTTGTTTCGTTTGACCTTGTTGGCGGCGACTCTGCTGCCAGCTCTTCCTATATTACGCACCAGTACACGATACGCAAGGACGATTACATGATCGACTTTAATGTCATCATGCAGCAACCTGATCGTTTCCTTAGCCAGGGAACGCTCAATCTTACCTGGCAGTATGCGGCGGCCCAGCAGGAGTCATCGCTTTCTTTTGAAAAGCAGAATACCCAGATCGGCTATATAGAAAATGGCGACTTCGATTATCACACTATCGGCAAAAAAAGCAGGGTGGATTTTAACGACGGCGCGGTAAAATGGCTGGGCGTGCGCCAGCGGTTCTTCAATACTTTCCTGGTGGCCAAAGACAATTTTTCTTCCGGCAGCGTAGAATGGACCATTCCCCCCGACGACCAGCATACCGTAGCGCAGACCACTGCCAATATGAAGGTGAAGGTAGCCGCAGCAGCTACAGCTACTATCCCGTTTAATATTTTTTATGGCCCTTCCGATTTTCATATCCTGAAAAGCCATCACCAGAAATTTGAAAAGCTGGTGAACCTTGGCCAGGGCCCTTATGCGTTTGTACGCCCGCTGAACCAGTACATCGTATTGCCGGTCTGGAACTTCATCAAAAGCTTCGTGAGCAGCTATGGCCTGGTGATCGCCCTGCTTACCCTGTTCATACGTCTGCTTATCTCCCCGCTTTCTTATAAAAGTTACCTGAGCGGCGCCAAGATGAAAGCGCTTCGCCCGGAGATCGCCAAGCTGAAAGAAAAATACGGCGGCGATCAGCAGCAGATGAGCATGGAGCAGATGAAGCTTTTCCGTGAAGCCGGCGTAAACCCGCTGGGCGGATGTATCCCGGCCCTGCTGCAGATCCCGATCTTCTTTGCCCTGTATAGCTTCTTTAACTCGAGCGTAGACCTGCGGGGAGCCGATTTCCTCTGGTCAAAAGACCTTTCTGCTTATGATTCCATCATTCATTTCGGCAATGTGCCTGTGCTCAGCTACCTGCTGGGCAATCACATCAGCCTGTTCACCATCACCGCGGTACTGACCAGCCTGCTGATCTCGCTTTACAGCATGAGCATGACGCCTGACCAGGGCAACCCGCTGATGAAATGGATGCCTTTCATTTTCCCGGTGTTCCTGCTCTTTATCTTCAACAGTCTGCCTTCGGCGCTTACCTGGTACTATACGGTATCGAACCTGATCACCCTGGCCCTGCAGTTTGTGATACAGAACTATATCATCGATCATGATAAGATATTGCTGAAGATCCAGGAAAACAGGAAGAAGCCAAAGACCAAATCCAAATGGCAGGAACGCATGGAGCAGATGCAGGAGCAGCAGAAAAAGCTCCGCGAGATGCAGCAGAAAAATAAACGTTGACAGCGCTTAAGCTGTTGAGCTACCCGGTTAGCGGCGCGCCCTGACCGGGTTTTTAGTAAAATTTATGATAAAACAGCCGGGTGAGGGTGGTGGCCTGCTTTGCAACTTATTATCTATATTAGTACGTCTTTATGGCAGTATAAATCGTATAAAATGAAAAGAATATCCCTGCTTTTTCTTGCCGCCGGATCCCTGCTGGTCACCAGCCAGGCAAAGGCCCAGAAAAAACTGACCGAGGCTACCTTGTCGTATGATATAGTGATCAATACGGACAATGCAGCTCCCAGGGCTGCGGATATGCTTGACGGCGCTACCAGCATCATCTACCTCAAAGGCAATTCCAGCCGTTCCGAGATGATCAGCTCGCTGGGAACCACCTCTACCATCGTAGACGGCAAGACCGGTAATGTAACCATACTGAAGGATTATGGCCAGCAGAAATACATGATCAATCTTACGCCGGAAAACTGGAAGCAATCCAATAAGAAGTATGAGGGCGTGACCTTCACGTATGAAAATGAGTATAAGACCATCGTCGGCTATAATTGCCAGAAAGCGATCGGTAAGCTGGTAGATGGCAGCACGTTCACGGTTTATTTCACCAGGGACCTGATCCCTGTGAACAAGGACTTTCAATACCTGAATAAGAACCTGCCAGGCCTGGCTATGCAATATGAGGCCACGCAGGGCAAGACCAGGGTTACTTACACTATATCAAGCGTTAATTTCGGGCTGGTAGCTGCAGCCAAGTTCGACCTTCCCAAATCAGGCTACCGGGTAATGACATACGAAGAAAGCCTCAGTGGGGGCGGCGGAAATCAGTAAGCCGTAAATAAAGCACCAAATTCTAAAGGGAGAACGTTAACAACAAGCTGTTAATGCAGGTTGCGGGTGGCCTCATTGGGGTTGAACACTACCTTATCCAGCACTTTTGTCTTGACAGGCAGCACATATACGTTCTTGCCCTGCTGGTAGGTGACCACGGAGTTGAGATTGATATAGCGTGCAGCCTGGGTATTGATCACCTCGCTGCCGCGGAAGCTGTAATTGGAACGCAGGGAAAAGCCGCTGGATTTGGCAGCTGCCTTTTTGGCCAGCAGCGTTGGACGGTCCCTGTTGAACTTTCCATCGCCAAGGGTAGCGAAAGAACCTACCGTAGAGAACGCCAGCAGCAAAAAGATGGCTAATTTTTTGCCATTTAAACCAGACGATATGTAAGAGTTAGTTTTCAATTACCTTACAAAATTAACTAAAAAAATAGGTAAAAATGAAATCTGCGTAAAAAGATTTTAATACTTATTTAACGCTGCTGAGGCAAAATTGTTACATAAATACGAAAAAAAACAGGTGCAGATTTTAACATATGGGGAAAACTATAAGGAGCAATGTATGGATATATTGCAATAACTTGTTGAAAGTTAGGTACAATTCCCGTGCAGCAGGATCAGCCGTCGCTTTCCCCTCGTTCTTTTCATGTCTTTTTTCACTTAAACCACCAGTTCATGAAAGAAAATCCTTACCGCGAAGATAAAGAGCACATGACCGAGTTGCTGAAGCAGTTTGATAATCTAAAGGAGGGAAGAAGCAATTCCTTTATAGAAGAAGAGTCTTTTGAAAAGATAATCAATCACTTCGAGGAAAAAGAAGATTACCCGGCCGCCCTCGAGGCTGCCGAAATGGCCATCGACCAGTACCCCTATTCAGCCTCGCTGCTGATCAGGAAGGCCGACGTGCTGCTGGCCAACCGTAAATACCGCGACGCCCTGGACGTGCTCGAGCAGGCTGCCTTGCTCGATAGCGGCGATATCAATTTATATATCCTGAAAACCGACGCCTACCTGGCCCTCGACCGGCAGGAAGAAGCTGTAGCCTTGCTGGAAGAAGCCCTCAACCTGTTTGAAGGAGAGGAAAAGATAGAGCTGCTGTTTGAGCAGGCCGATGTCTACGACAACTATGAAGATTTCGACAAGGTGTTTGACTGCCTTAAGCTGGTGCTGGAGCAGGACCCCAACAATGAAGAAGCCTTGTATAAAATATGCTTCTGGACCGATTTCACCGGCCGCAACGAGGAAAGTATACGGCTGCACCAGCATATCATTGACGAATATCCCTATAATGAGCTCGCCTGGTTCAACCTGGCGGCCGCCTACCAGGGGCTTAAGCTGTACGAGAAGGCAATTGACGCTTATATGTATGCTATCGCCATCGAGGAAAAGTTCGATTACGCTTACCGCAATATGGGGGATGCATATATCCGTCTCCGCAAATACCGCGAAGCCATAGAATCCCTCGAAAAAGTGCTGGAGCTTTCCAAGCCCGAAGATGTGATCTATGAAGCGATAGGGCATTGCTACGATAAGCTGAAAAATTTTGCCCAGGCGCGTTTTTATTACCGCAAGGCTTCGCATCTTAACCAGGACGACAGTAAGCTGATCTACAAGATCGCCTGCACTTATTTTAACGAAGAGCAGTATGAAAGCGCCGTGAAGCAGCTGGATAGCGCCCTGCGCATACACAAGATGCAGCCCGAGTACAACCTGCTGATGGGAGAGTGCAAGCTGGAGCTGGGACTTACCAGGGAAGCCATACAATATTTTTCTGTGGTGGTTAAGAGCCGCCCAAGGGGCATTGCCGGCTGGGAAGCCTTGATCCGTTGCCTGTACCGTTCCGGTTCTTTTGAGCAGGCCATAGACCAGGTGCAGACCGCTTTTGAAGTGGCAGGCGCTAAGCCCCTGTTCCTTTTTTATAAAAGCGCTATACTGCTTGCCATGGGCAAGACCAAGGAGGCCCTGCTGCTGCTGGAGCAGGCCATGACCCTTTCTCCCAGGCAGGTAAAGAAGTTTGTATCGCTCGATCCTTCGGTTTTGCAGCATCCGCAGGTGCTGGACCTGCTGGCCCGGTTCAAGCGGAAAAGATCGATCTGATCACCAGCGCTGTTGCCTTTTCTTTCCAGGCGCCCTTTTGCCTGGGGTTAGCCGTATTTACGTCATTAAGCCTTATTTTTGCCGGCTTGCTATTGTAACCTTAAAAGGAAAGGCATGAATTTTAATCTCTCGCAGATACCACACCGCCACCAGAAGTCCCGCAATGCAGGCATTACCATGGTGATGGACAAGGGGCTTAGCATTGAAGAAGCAAAGAACTTCCTGAGCGTATCGCACCCGCACGTGGATATCATAAAGCTGGGCTTCGGCACTTCTTATGTAACGCCCAATCTCCGCGAAAAGCTCGATGTGTACCGCAGCTATAATATACCCATCTATTTCGGCGGCACCTTGTTTGAAGCGTTCCTGGTCCGCAACCAGTTTGACGATTATATACAGGTATGCAGGGACTATGATATCAGCTATATGGAAGTGAGCGATGGCTCCATCACTATCCCTCATGCCGAAAAATGCGGCTATATCGAAAAGCTGACCCAGCATGGTACCGTGCTGAGCGAAGTAGGCAGCAAGGATGCCGCGCATATCATTCCGCCTTACAAATGGATAGAGCTGATGAAGGCCGAGCTGGAAGCAGGAGCTTCGTATGTTATTGCTGAAGCCCGTGAGGCAGGCAACGTAGGTATTTACCGCGGCTCGGGCGAAGTAAGGGAAGGTCTGGTGCAGGAGATACTTACCCAGATACCTGAAGAAAAGATCATCTGGGAAGCCCCGCAAAAAGCGCAGCAGCTTTATTTTATCGAACTGATCGGCTGCAATGTGAACCTGGGGAATATTGCCCCGGCCGAAGTGATCGCGCTGGAAGCTATGCGTATCGGCCTGCGCGGCGATACCTTCGATATGTTCCTCGATAAAAAACAACCTGCCTGATGCGGCTGTTCGGATTGATCGGCTACCCGCTTGCCCAGTCTTTTTCAAAGAAATATTTTACCGGGCTGTTCGAGCAGCAAGGCCTGACCGACTGCCGGTTCGAGAATTTCCCTATTCCTTCTATCCGGGAGCTGCCCGGTCTATTGCAGGCCAACCCCGGGCTGCAGGGGCTGGCCGTTACCATTCCCTACAAGCAGGCAGTAATAGCTTACCTGCACAGCGCCGAAAATATCCCGGCAGGGCTGGATGCCTGTAACTGCATACGTGTTGATGCCGGACGGCTGTATGGATATAATACCGATCATATCGGTTTTGAGAAAAGCATTGTGCCATTGCTGCAGCCTCACCACACCCGTGCGCTGGTGCTGGGAAATGGCGGGGCTACCAGGGCCGTATGCTTTGTGCTCCGAAAGCTGGGCATCGATTACAGCGTGGTAAGCCGGCAGCTGCACCAGGGCTCTGACCTTACCTATGCTGATCTAACGGCTGAGCTTATCGCTTCACACCCGGTCATTATCAATACTACCCCGCTGGGCATGTTTCCCGAAGTAGCCGGGTACCCGCCCATCCCTTATGAGCTTATTGGCCCGGCCCACCTGCTGTACGACCTGGTATATAATCCCGAAAAAACGATCTTCCTGCAAAAAGGAGAGGGGCAGGGAGCAATTACCAGGAACGGGGCCGACATGCTGGTGCTGCAGGCCGAAGAGAACTGGAGGATATGGAACGCGGACCGCTGAGCGGTAACGCTATGATGGCGAGGAAAGCCGTTGCTTTACTTGTTCCGGTACCTGGGCTATTTTTTTTTGCGAATAATCAAAGCACACCATACCTGTTTTGACGGCGGCCACCAGCACTCTTTTCCCATCCTTTTCTTTTTCGAGCTTGTAGGATATGTCAAAGCTCACCCGGCTGAAATCGTGGGCAGCTACGGACACGATCACGGTATCTCCGTAAAAAAGCTCCTGCTTGAACTCTATCCCTGCATCGGCCATGATGGTGCCCGGGCCTGCCAGGTCTATTTCGCTATAGCCATGATGACGCAAGAACTGCAGCCTGGCTTCATGCACCAGGCCCAGGATGGTATCGTTGCCTGCATGGCCTCCGTAATTGATATCGGTGATGCGAACGGGTATGGTGGTGGTGAAGCTGAACTGCTCAGGTAGCTGGATCTTGATGCGGGCCATGAATATATATTTAAGAAGATGTGGCCCGAAGATCGTACTTAAGCGGCAAAACCAGCAAATGCCTTGCAGCATAATGGCGCAGCCTTGCTAAATTGTAGGAATGATCAGAGATCGGTCTCGTTGAGGGTATTGACCAGGGTGAGGATATCCATGAAATTACCGGGAGAAGGGGCCACCGGTGAGTCGGCCATTTTTTCCTGCCATCTCTGCAACTGGTCCTTGCAGTCCTTATCCTGTTCTTCACCTGATACGCAGCAAAGCATATCGCCCCATTTTTTTGACATACGTATAATATTGCCGTCAGGCGTAAGCAGCATGATATAGCGGTCGGCAGGATGGCGCACGGTTTCCTGGTAGGCAAACAGCGCTTTGCTGCCGGTAGTTTCATACCTATCGCGTACGCGGGGAGTCTCATCGTTGGCAGGTGAGCTGCTGGCTGCCAGCAGCGAACGGGCTTCTTCCGGTGCAGCAGCTGAGGCAGGCGAGCTACCGGGGTCAGGAGCTATGCTGGCCAATGAGTCAGTTCTGCCGGGCCTGGCTGGCTGGCGGTCTGCAGTAGCTACCCGGCTTTTATCATCGTCGTTGAACCAGGTAAAAGCTCCCAGGGCGGCAAAGCCGATCAATACAGCGGCTGCCAGGTAGCGGAGAATAGCTGGGGTACGTTTGCGCAGCGGGATCACCTTCGGTACCTCGTCGAGCGAAGCGGCAATCCGGTCCCAGGCGGTGGCAGGCGGTGCAATTTCTGCTTTGTAAAGCGAAGCGGCCAGGGTCGGCGAAAGGGTCTCATCCAGCGCAGCGGCTATCCTGTTCCAGGCGCCGGGAGGCGGTGTGGCTGTTGCCTCGTATATGATAGAAGGAAAAGAATCGGAAAGGTGCGAGGCATCGAGCTCTTCGGCGATCCTGTCCCAGACACCGGAGGGGGGGATCACTTCGTGGTTATACAATATGTGTTGCCGGTTGCTCATTTTCTGATGCTCAGCTCTTTTTTATCGTCGATGAATTTTTTCACCATATCCTGCAGGATGACCTTGGCCCTCGATAGCTGTGATTTGCTGGTGCCTTCGCTGATGCCCAGCATATCGCCGATCTCTTTGTGGCTGTAGCCTTCGATCACATACATATTGAAGACGGTACGGTACCCCGGCGACAATTGCTTGATGAGATCGAGGATATCCTTTTCAGCCAGGTTATCCAGCACAGATACATATTTTCCTTCGAGGGTATTTTCTTCCTTTTCGGTTACGGGCTGCAGGTATTTTTTACGCCGGAAATGCTCAATAGCGGTATTGACGAATATCCGCCTGATCCAGCCTTCAAATGAACCGTCGCCGCGGTAGCTGTCCAGCTTTTTGAAGATCTTTATAAAGCCTTCCTGCAAAATGTCTTCCGCTTCTTCGGCATTGGAGGCATAACGCAGGCATACAGCGTACATACGGGGAGAAAAACGCCGGTATAGCTCTTCCTGCATACGCCGGTCGCCCTCGATACATCCATTAATTAAGTCGCTTTCGGTAATATTTAGGTTGCTTTGCAAATTCAAAATAATTGGGTGATAATTACAATGTATTCAAAAATTCAACCAGTTTTTCGACAGCTTTCCTGCGATGGCTGAAATGGTTCTTTTCGGCAAGGCTCATCTGGCCAAAGGTGCTGTCAGATCCTGCAGGCACGAATACAGGATCATAGCCAAAACCTCCTTCACCGCTCCGTTGGGTGGCAATGCTGCCTTCGCACACGCCTTCAAACAGGGTCTCACGGCCATCGAGCATCAGCGAGATCACGGTCCGGAAACGGGCAGAGCGGTCGGGTTGCCCTTCCAGGCGGCTGAGCAGCTTATCGATATTCTTCTCAAAAGAGCGGTCTTCCCCTGCGTAGCGGGCACTTTTTACCCCAGGCTCACCACCCAGCGATATTACCTCCAGGCCCGTATCTTCGCTAAAGCAGCTCAGGCCGGTCATCCCGAAGATGGTGCGCGACTTTTCCGTGGCATTGGCTTCAAGGGTATCGTGCGGCTCCGGTATATCCGTCAATATGCCGGCTTCTTTCAGCGTAAGCAGCTCTATGCTGCTGCCGATGGCAGCCCTTATCTCGTCGGCCTTATGCTGGTTATTGGTAGCAAAGATCAGCTTCATGGTCTTAATGCAAAGGTTTCTTATACGCCAAAGATAGGCTTAAGGCTTACCCAGAGTTTTGTTTTCAATAGTTTATCCTCCCTGATCTCTTCCAGCGCCGGGGCATATAAAAAACGCCTGCCGGCAAATGGCTGCAGCTGGAAATGCGGGAAGCTGATCGGAAGCCCCCAGGCTGCAGGTTCGATGCCGTAAAGGAAGATCAGCTGGCTGCCCAGCTTATCCAGCGCTTCCTTATAGGCAAGCTGCCGGTGATGGGCCAGGTTGAGCAGGGCAATATCGCCCAGGCTCAGCTTGCAGGCAGATAATAGCTGGGTCAGGAAGGCCAGCTCCTCGTCAGGTATATGCACGGCGTTGCTATACTGCACCAGTATCAATATATTCTTTTTATTGTCTCCAAGAAATTTCCAGGTCTTTTCTGCCGGAGCTGTAGGTTGTGCTAAAGGCCCAGTTGCCATTTCTGCCTGCAATGGCATCGAAACGGCTTCCGTTTCGGCAACGGTCAGCAATGGCGCAGCTTCCGTAGGCAGACCGGTTGCAGACCGCTCGCCGGTATCGACCAGGCTGTGGTGATAAAGATCGGCCAGCAAGAAAGCCGGTAGCTCAATTTTATTAAGGCTCATTAAAGGATGAACAATATTTACGATCAGGTGTTAGTTTTTTTTGTTTCTTTGACCCGTCAAAAATAATATATTATGACAGAGGCTATGGATATATCTGTAACAAAAGCTGAGACCAGCAAGCTCAAGGACCTGAACCTGGAAAACCTGACGTTTGGGAAATATTTCAGTGATCATATGCTCGAAGCGGATTATGAGAACGGGGAGTGGAAAAATATAGAGATCAAGCCTTACCAGCCTTTGCTGCTGAGCCCTTCACTGGCAGCCCTGCATTACGGCCAGGCCATCTTTGAAGGCATCAAAGCCTATAAGGACCAGGAAGGAAATGCCTTTATATTCCGCCCGCACGATAATTTCAAGCGCTTTAATATCTCTGCCAGGCGCATGCAGATGCCGGAAGTACCGGAAGAGCTGTTCATGGAAGGTATGCGCCGGCTGGTAGAGCTGGATAAAAGCTGGATCCCTTCCAAAAGGGACCATTCATTGTACATACGCCCTTTCATGTTCTCCAGCGACGAGCTGATCGGCGTACGTCCTTCAGATACCTATAAGTTCATGATCCTGCTTAGCCCTACCGGGCCTTACTATGCGGAGCCCATGCGCATCTATGTAGAAGAAAAGTATGTGAGGGCGGCTGCCGGCGGGGTAGGCTTTGCCAAAGCGGCCGGTAATTACGGCGGGGCCATGCTGGCTACGGCAGAGGCCAAAAAGAAGGGTTACGACCAGGTGCTGTGGACGGATGCCGCCGAGCATAAATATGTGCAGGAGATCGGCACCATGAATGTTTTCTTCGTTATCGGCAATAAGGCCGTCACCCCCGGTTTGTCGCAGGGCACTATTCTTAATGGCGTTACCCGCCAGAGCGTGATCACTTTGCTCGAAGAAATGGGGCTTACCGTAGAAGAAAGGCTGCTGAGCATTGACGAAGTGATAGAAGCTTATAAGGCCGGCAACCTGCGCGAAGTATTCGGTACAGGCACAGCCGCCACCATTACCCTGATCAGGGAGCTGAAATACAAGGATTTTGTGATGAGCTTCGATACCGACACCTGGGATACCGCACCCCGGATCAAAGACTGGCTGACTGATATACGCGAAGGACGGAAGGCCGATAAGCATGGCTGGATGTGGAAAGTATAATTGAGGGTAAGGATTTTATATTGATAATTAACTATTTATAAACCAATACCGGTTATGGCAGGCCGGGGAAGGAGGGTAGCGCCATTTTTTACCCGGGATTTCCCAAAGAGTTATTTATATTTTTTGGTATTTCCTTATGAACACCATACCTTTGCCGTCCCAAAAATAAAGCATTCAGAATGCCTACTATTCAACAATTAGTAAGAAAAGGAAGAGAAATTATCAGGGCCAAGAGCAAATCAAGGGCTTTGGATCAGTGTCCCCAGCGTCGCGGTGTTTGTACCCGTGTATATACCACCACGCCCAAGAAGCCTAACTCTGCGCTCCGTAAAGTAGCCAAAGTTCGTTTGACCAATAAAATAGAGGTTATTGCCTATATCCCCGGTGAAGGTCACAACCTGCAGGAGCACTCGATCGTGCTGATCCGCGGTGGCCGTGTAAAAGACCTGCCAGGCGTGCGTTACCATATTGTTCGCGGTTCGCTGGATACAGCGGGTGTAAAGGACCGTAAGCAAAGCCGTTCCAAATACGGAACAAAGAGAGAAAAAGCCAAAAAGTAATTTTAAAAAGTAACTCAAGAATAAGTCATGCGGAAAGCACAAGCAAAGAAACTGCCCTTAGCTCCAGATCCCAAGTTCAACGATAAGCTGGTGACCCGGTTTGTGAACAACCTGATGTGGGAAGGTAAAAAAAGCGGCGCTTTTAATATTTTCTATGATGCGCTGGACAAAGTATCCAAGCAGACCAGCGAAGATGGATACGAGGTATGGAAAAGAGCTTTGGCGAATGTAACGCCTGCCGTAGAAGTACGCAGCCGCCGTATTGGTGGAGCTACTTTCCAGATCCCTGCTGAAGTGCGCCCTGACAGGAAGGTTTCGCTGAGCATTAAATGGCTTATCCGTTACAGCCGCGAAAGAAATGGCCGCAGCATGGCTGATAAGCTGGCCGGTGAGATCGTGGCAGCAAGCAAAGGCGAAGGCGCGGCATTCAAGAAAAAAGAAGATACCCACCGTATGGCTGAAGCCAACAAGGCTTTTGCTCACTTCAGGGTATAAAAGATATAACAGGTATTATCAAAAAGGCCATCCAGCAACGGGTGGCTTTTTTTGTTGGAGAACAGGCATTTCGCTTTTTTCATATGCCTATTAAGGAGTATTATGACGCCGCCAAAACTTTTCCGAAGAGGCTGGTATCTTATCCGGCATGGCTTTTATTTAGCTGCATAAGATGTATATGCTCCTAATAATCAGATAAATTCCTGTATTTTTAGTCACTAAACCTTCTCCACCACTTATGAGGGATATTAAGCACGCCACTGCCTTATTGGTGCTTATTTCAGCAAATCACCGGTTGGTCGCCCAGGTCTCTCCGCCTGATCCCTATGGTGCAAATATTTCCCTCAATTATGTCCGAGTGTGGGATGTCGTAAAGCCGACCATCAATGTCAACGATCTGAATACAACTACTGGTATCCAGCAGGCCCGGATGACTACGCACTACTATGATGGCTTGGGGAGATTAATTCAGGTTGTGAATAAGCAAGGTTCGTTAGAAACAGGTGGAACTGCAAAAGATCTGGTCAATACCATAATATATGATGAGTTAGGAAGAGAAGTCTATAGCTATATACCGTTCGCTGCGAATAGCACTGGTGGGAATGCTTCCGTCTCTGACGGTCTTTTTAAATTCAATCCCTTTCAGCAACAAGAGACTTTTGCAACGGCTCAATATCCTGGCGAAACTTATTTTTATGGAAAAACGAATTACGAGACATCCCCGTTAAACCGGGTTATTAGCTCTTATGCGCCGGGCAACAGTTGGGTCGGGAGTGAAGGCGTGGTTAATGAAAATGATCGTCACGGCACCAAAATACAATACTATACTAATATGGCGGTTGATTCTGTGAGAAGCTGGAAGGTAAATGATATGGGTGTCATATCCACCTCATCTGCCTATGCTGCCGGTCAGTTGTATAAAACAATCACGGCTGATGAGCATAAGAAAAAAATTGTAGAGTATAAAGATAAACAGGGATCAATTGTGCTTAGAAAAGTTCAATCAGCAGAGGCTCCCGCTGATGGTCATACAGGGTGGTTATGCACTTATTACGTGTATGATGACCTGAATATGCTTCGCCTGGTGATCCCGCCGAAGGCCACCAAGGAACTGGCTGCAGGCGGCTGGTCACTGACCCCGACCATGCTGGATGAGCTATGCTTCCGGTATGAGTTTGATGACCGCGGCCGCCCCATCATTAAAAAGATTCCGGGAGCGGCTGAGATCCGGCTGGTCTATGATGCAAGGGACAGAATGGTGCTGTCACAGGATGGCAAGCAGCGTTCTTTACACCAGTGGCTGTATTTCCAGTATGACGGACTGAACAGGCCTGTTGCAACAGGACTGATCACCGATAATGCCAATTATAACAATCCTTCCTGGCATCTGGGGCAGGCTAAAGGCAGCACCAACTATCCAAATCTCGCTTCTTATTCCTATGAAGAGCTGACAGGCACTTTTTATGACGATTACGACTGGAGAAGCCAGCATGGAAGTCCTCTAAGTGCGACCTTGCATACAGCTAATAATACGTATTTGCTGGCAGCCAGCGATAACGATTTCCCTTACCCGCAAGCTCTTGTACAAGGCAACTGCACCAGAAACTATGTAACTGGAGCCCGAACGAAGGTTTTGGGAACTGGCAACTGGCTTTACACGGTCAATATTTATGACAATAAGGGCAGGATCATCCAGGTTCAGAGCCAGAATAACACCGGTGGAACAGACATCGTGACCACCCAGTACAGTTGGGCAGGGTGGCCGCTGATGACCATTCATCAACAACAGAAAAGCGGCACAAACGCCCAAACACTCTTCGTGCTTACCCGATTGACCTACGATGATCTGGGAAGGCAGGCAAAGACCGAAAAGAAGGTAAGCAGCACAAAAGTTAATAACGGGGCCATGCCGGGAGCATGGCGGACAATTGCCGAAAATGAATACGATGCCATAGGTCAGCTAAAGAAAAGGAAATTAGGCACTGACCTGGAATCGCTCACCTATGATTTCAATATCCGGGGCTGGACGGTTGGCATGAACAGGGAGTATGTAAAGGATAACGCGAACAACTATTTTGGCTACGAGCTGGCTTACGACAAAACCGGGTCTGTTATTGATGGTAGCAGCTTTGCCAATGCCCAATATAATGGCAACATTGGCGGAACGATCTGGAAAAGCAAGGGCGATGGGGAAAAGCGGAAATATGATTTTGCTTACGATGCTGCCAACCGCCTGCTGGCGGCAGATTTCAACCAATATACGGGTGGAACATTCAATAAAACAGCAGGGATAGACTTTTCTGTAAAACTGGGGGATGGCATTCACCCCGATTCAGCTTATGATTACAATGGTAATATCCTCCGCATGCAGCAGTGGGGGCTAAAAGGCTTTGCCAGCTCTCAAATAGATGACCTGCGTTACACCTACAATAGCAGCAGCAATAAGCTGAAAAACGTAATTGACTACCAGAACGATCCGTTAACGAACCTGGGGGATTTCCGAAGCTCACAAGCCTATATAACGGCATTAGGCGGCGCAAAAACCAATGCTGCGGCCGATTACGCATACGATGATAATGGCAACCTCATTAAAGACCTGAACAAAGATATTGACGATCCAAACTATGATCCGATAGAGTACAATTACTTAAACCTGCCTGCAAAGATCAGGGTGAAGAACAAGGGAACAATCGAATACAGCTATGATGCCTTAGGGAATAAGCTGCAAAAAACGGTTAAGGAGGCAGGCAAGCCCGATAAAGTGACCATCTACCTAACAGGGAATGTATATGAGAACGACACCCTTCAATTTGTAGGAAATGAAGAAGGAAGGATACGTCCGAAAGGAGACAGCTTATTTGTGTATGATTATTTTATCAAAGACCACTTGGGCAATATAAGAGCTGTGGTGACGGAGGAAACCGATCCCGGAGCTGGTTACTATGCTGGCATGGAAGCAGCCGACCAATCCACGGAAGAGCAGTTATTTACTAATATTCCCGAAACCGTAGCGGATAAACCGGGCGGGTTTGATTCGGATAACTGCAATCAAAAAGTAAGCAAGCTGTTCAGCAGCGCCGGCTCGGATAAGCGGGTTGGCCCTGGCGTGGTATTGAAAGTGATGGCAGGCGATAAGTTCAGGGCGGGTGTTAAGGGCTGGTATTTACCCAATGCTACCAATACAAATCCGCTTCCGGGAGCAGCCAGCATTGTCGGTTCGTTGATCAGTGCTTTTACCGGTGGGATTTCTTCAGGGGGCATTCACGGTGCCGGCACAGGCATCTTGCCAGGCAGTGGCCAGCTGACCAATCCATTCGACCTTTTTGTGACCAACTATAATAATTCTTCCGGCCCTACCAGGCCAAAAGCCTACTTGAACTGGATCGTCCTGGACGAGCAGCAATTCAAGCTGGTAGACGGCTGTTATGGGGCCGTGCAAGTGCCGGAGATCACCGGCACGATGGAAAAGCAGGTCATGCTGGCCAATGGCGGTAGTGACATTGAGGTAAAGAAGAATGGCTATCTCTATGTGTATGTCAGCAACGAAAGCCAGGGAAGCGTATATTTTGATGAGCTTTCAGTAGTCCATACAAGAGGCGCTTTGTTAGAAGAAAATCATTATTATCCTTTTGGGTTGATGATGAAGGGGATAAGTTCGAAAACTCTTGCGTTCGGAGGTCCTGAGAATAAATATAAGTTCAATAAAGGATCAGAATTGCAGAGCAAAGAGTTTGTTGATGGGAGTGGGTTAGAGTTGTATGCGACACAATTTAGGATGTACGACCAGCAAATAGGACGTTGGCATGTAGTTGATCCCAAGCCGAATTATGAATTCAGTGTATATGCTGGAATGGATAATAATCCTATCCTAAAAAACGACCCATTAGGAGATACAAGCAAGCCGTTATGGGTGCTTGCTCCTATTCAGGCGACTGGTAATGTAGCAAAAGGATTTCATTTTGGATTAAATGGTCAATATACAGCTATTCAAACACAGAAAGGCGTAGGTATTAAAGATGCTAATCTTATAAACCCTAAAACTGGTAAAGCTGGACAGATTGTTGTAAGAACTGATGCACCACACAAAGGAGCCGATTATCCTCACATAAACCAGAATCCTTTAGCAACAGGCAAAGCAGATCCCCATACACCAATTACGAACAATCAATTTAATGCGTTAAATAAAACCGGACAAGTTTTGGATGGTATTAACAAAGTGGCAAAACCAGTAGCTATTGCTACTGATGCTATACAATTGGGTGTTGCGATTAAAACGGATATGCAACAAGGAACAGGTGGCGATAATACCATTGTAACAAGTTCGAGAGTTGCAGGAGGCTGGATAGGCGCTTGGGGTGGAGCGAAAGGAGGAGCAGCAATTGGAGCTAGTATCGGCTCGATTTTTGGCCCAGGTCCAGGAACGGCAATTGGTGGTTTTGTTGGGGGAGTAATAGGCGGAATTGGTGGTGCTATATTTGGTTCAAACCTTGGAGAGGATGCAGGAAAAAAAATTGTTGAAATAAAAAATAACAACTGATATGTTGCCTTCATATATAAAAATAAATAGTACTGAGAAAAACTTAATAGTTATCACATGTGACTATAAAATTGATGGAGTGTATTTTTTTCTAAAAGAATTCTATCCTTTATTATTGCAAGAAGTATTTTCTGGTAAAAAAATAGAAATTATTACCCTCAATCCTAATCAAGATGCTCTATGTTATGATTTGGGTAACTATAAGGAAGTGGAATTTAATCAAGATAAAGCATTTGTAAATATAATAGACATAGCCACATTTGATATTTTGACACAAATAACATCGTCGTTTGAATTTGAGATGGGAGCATTGGCAATAGTCTCTCCTGATACTCATTCATTGGAACAACGAGTGGAAACTGTTTATAAATACTTTAATGAAGATATAGAAAATGCTAACGAATCTCTATTACATACTTTTTGCTATTGCGAACCCGATGGCTATATTATTTATTTTGTCAACACATCTTTGAAGGAAAGTACGATAACTGAGATTGCTATAAAAGCAGAAGCATCAATATGAGTAAAGCCTGATACAGCAATAAATCAATGGGTCAACAATTATTTGCTATAATAATAAAGATGAATTTATTGGCGTTATAATTGGAAGCGGCAAAGATGCAAAAACCTATATCATTGCAAAAGGATTAAGTATGCTTGAATGGAAAGATCAAGTGAAACAAAATGCTCCATGGGGTTTAAAGGATAATAAGAATACAATTTTTGGTACTGCTGGCAATTTGATAAAGATGCTATTAAGAACAACCTAAGATGCAGGCCATACAAGTTTTACTGATGGTAATGCTACTTATAGCAGTGCAGCAGATGTAGGAAATTATCATGCGGGTTATACGAGGACTTATGCAGGTATCAATTATGAAGCTCAATGGATGGGAGCAGGTGTAGCAAAAATGCTCAAGAATGGCAGGTATGGAAAAATGATAAATCCTGCAACATACTATAATGCCCCTTACGGCGATAACCCGGTAGATTATAAATGGAATACACAAGGTATGACCGACGCAGCTAATAAGATTGGCAAACCAACACCGACGACCTATATGGAAGCAAAAACAGAAAAAGCAATCAAACTCTTAAAACAAGAGATAATAAATCAAAGGGGAAAGTTGTAGTATTAATCAAAACCTAAAATGAGTATGTCATCTTTCTTAAATAAAGGGTTCATTTTCCTTTTTTCATTTTTCCTTTTAATTGGTTGCAGAAATGATAAAAGCAAGGATAAACTTAGGGCAATAATCCCTATATGTAATCAGCGGCTTTTTGTTGAGAAATATGAAGTATGGGGAGGGGGAGCCTATGGCGGAGATATGATATCAGTGTATCTAACGGATTCTACCAATTTTAGGAAGCATCTTCGAACTTATGATAATGCACATGAAGGTATTGCATTTGAGTGCAAAGGAAAGGATAGTGTTAGCGTTTATAAACAAGTATTGGATACTATTACCAATAAATTTAAAATTGTCAGTACAACAGTTTACAATTTGTCGGAGTTAAAGGAAAAGAAAGTATTTGATTAAAGCCAACAAAAGTTGCATTCTGTTTTGCTGTTAAACTTATAGCCACTCTCCGGAGTGGTTTTTTATGCCATGCCTATCGGCAGGTAAACCTAAAACTTAAAGATTATGGAATTAAATACAGCAAACCCGTACTGTTTTACTTACAAGACAGATGAACTATTAATAGAGCTGTTAGGTGGAGTAAGAATAGACGGATTAAACAGGATGCGTATAATCATGAAAGTAACTATAGTAAACAGAAAGCATGCTGGCTACCTAAAAAATCCAGAACTGGAAGGATTATCAGTCAGGCATAGCCTTGATTTGTAGAGATAACCACGCTGTCAGAAAATGTCCTGTACTACTTCGTCCAAAGGGAACTACAATACAGATTAGTACTGATAGAAGACTTAGACGGTGCGGAAAGAACTAAATACTACTTTTCGTTGGGAAAATGCCGGATAGATTGGTTTACCCTTATTTATTCTGCTTTATTTCTCTCCCGCCATTTTTCCCTGCCCAGCAGGTATATGAAATTAAGCTTGGGGCCTTCTCCATAATAAGCGACTTCCCGCTCTTCGACCTTTTCGGCGCCCAGCCGGCCAATGGCAACCTGCGAGCGGATATTATAAGCCCCGATATGAAAATATACCTGCGACACAAAACGGAAGGCGTGGTCCAGCATCATAGCTTTTACGGCAGGATTGATACCTTTACCCCAGTAATCCCTTGCATAAAAGGTATAACCGATAGCCACGCTGTTTAGCCTGGGGTCATGATCGTAAAAACGGGTACTGCCTGCTATGCGGCCGGTGGCTTTATCTATGATCTTGAATGCGCCCTGGCTCTGGATGGCGCCGTCAAAGAATACCCGGAACACGTCTTTTTTCCAGCGGTCCTTATTGGGATGCTGCTCCCATATAAGCGGGTCGGATGCTGTAGCATACAGCTCTTCAAAGTCTTCTTCAAAAAGAGGATGAAGCATTAGCTGCTCGTTCTGCAATATGGGCTGAAGCTCAAATCTCATATTCTGGCCTTTAACAGGAAGCCAAAAGCGGCACCTTCCGAAATTTACCTGTTTTTTGAAGATAATGCCTGGGGCTTCCTGGAATGCCTCGTTTTTCTCATGACTGGCGCTGCCGATGAAGGCCTGGACATTTCCCGGCAGGCAAAATGGCTGATTTGCGCTCTTAATCCTTCCTTTTATTCCGGTGCACCTGCCATTTCAGCTGCCTTCTGCCTGGGAATTTTGGCTTTGGATATCAGGGAATACCCCGAAAAAGAATACCGATAGCCGGATCTTGAAAAATAATACCCTGAATTAGTGATGAAATATATTTTCTTTGCCTATATCTTTGTTGCACCTTTCCAGGAAATTATCATGATCGGCCACTGATTAGTTAGCAAGTATTTTAATCATCATTTAACTCTTGCTAATGAGAAAAAGAAAACTTAAAACCCTCTTTGTCTTAGCGCTCCTGCTTTTGGGGGCCAGGACTTACAGCCAATCGGTCATTCCTTTTATTACCAATGTGGCAGGCGGCAGCTATGATGATGCCTCTTCCTATGCCCGGTTTGAATGGAGCCTTGGCGAGCTCACCCTGATCGAATCGTTTGTTTCTTCCGACATCGCGGTCACGCATGGTGTATTGCAGCCGTGTACGGAAAAAGTGGGCGCTTCTCCTTTCTCTCTTTTATTTGCGCCGGGTGAATATCGCCTGTTCCCAAATCCCACGACCAGCCAGTTTGAGCTGAATTTCTTTGTCCGCATGCCGGGACAGATGACGCTTGAGCTGCTGGATATGACCGGGCGATCGCTGGAAAAGCGCAGCTTCCGCTACAATTGCTGCGGAAGGATAGAACGGTTTGACCTCTCAGGTTATCCCAACGGTACCTACATGATCATGGCCACGCTTCAGCCGGACCGTAATCGCCCGGGCGACAATATTGAAGTGATCCGCCACAGTGGTATCCGCGTGGTAAAAATTTCCAACTAACCTTTAATCATCATTCCAAGAATTTATTTATGAAAAAAATTGTACTCGCTTTGCTGGCCTCCCTGGTAGGTGCAGCAACTGTTATAGCCCAGGCCCCGGGCTTATTGAACTACCAGGGTGTGGCCCGTAACCCTGTCGGGAATGTGCTGGCCAACAAGAATATTTCCCTTCGTTTATCCATCCGTGACGGTGCTGCCAGCGGGCCTGTGGTGTACACGGAAACCAGGGCGCTTACTACCAATCCTTTTGGCCTGTTCAATGTGCAGATCGGCAGTGCGGGCGCTACCAACGTTACCGGTACTATCGCCGGGGTAAACTGGAGCTCAGGCACCAAGTTCATACAGGTTGAGATTGACCAGAACGGCGGCACTTCCTTTACCAATATCGGTACTTCACAGCTGGCATCTGTGCCGTATGCATTGAATGCAGGAGGCGCTGCTCCTATCGGCCCTGCCGGTGGCTCGCTGAGCGGAACTTATCCCAATCCTGTCATTGCGGCTGGTGCGGTTACCCAAAGCATGATCGCTGCCGGCGTTGTATTGCCTCCTACCGGTCCTGCCGGCGGCGACCTGAGCGGAACTTATCCCAACCCTACCGTAGCCAGGATACAGGGACGTGCAGTAGCTGCCACGGCTCCTACAGCAGGCCAGGCCCTGGTATGGAATGCGGGTACCAGCTCATGGGTACCCGGGAATGCAGGAGTGTCCAACGACCTGGTGCTGCCTTTCATAAAAACGCAGGCGGAAGCTGTCAGCCCGTTGTTCAGCCTTACCAATTCAGCTACTACCGGTACTAATGGGGCTATCCAGGGCGCCAGCGCCAGCACAGATGGCAATGCTACAGCAATAAGAGGGACTATTACCAGCACCAGCCCCGGGGTCTTTTCTACTGCGGTGCGTGGCATCAATAACAGCACATCAGGCTTAGGCATTGGTGTATGGGGCTCACAGAACGGAGGTGGCTGGGGCATATATGGCAGTTCTGTCAGCGGCTTGGGAGTATATGGTCTCTCTTCCGGGAATGGCTATGGCCTATATGGCGCCAGCACCTCGGGAACAGGTCTTTATACCACAAGCAATACAGGCCCGGCTGCTGAAATCATTATTAACAATATTGCCAACAGCTCGGATGCGCTTACGGTAAGCACCAACAGCAATGGTAAAGGAATTTATGCTACTTCTACGGGTGGAACAGCAGTAGAAGGCATTACCAGCGTTATTACGGCGGCAGGGCTTATCGGCAGGAACGCTACAGGAGAGGCCATTGTTGGTTTCTCTTCAGGAACACTTGGCGTAGGTGCAGTAGTAGGCCGTGCTGATGGCGCCGGCTATGGAGTGCGCGGCTTTAATACAGCAAATGGTATCGGCGTATTCGGCCAGGCAGGCATCAGCGGCGGTACCGGCCGGGCGGCCCGCTTCGAGAATGTAAATGCTTCCAATACGTCCAATACCACCGAGATCTCTACCAGTGGCACCGGTGTAGGCCTGCAGGTGCAGCTTACCAATACCGGCTCTCTTGCCCGCGGCATCGATGTAAACCATAGCGGTGGAGGAACTGGCGTGTTTTCCACATCCACGGGCGGTACGGGCGTATGGGGCATCACTTCCTCTATCAGCGCGGCAGGCATATTAGGCGACAATGCTACCGGTGAAGCGGTAGTAGGCCGCAGCCAGGGTGGCAATGGCGTTGGGGCCGTGGTTGGGCGTAACGACAACGCCGGCTATGGAGTGCGCGGCTTTAATACAGCAAATGGTATCGGCGTATTCGGCCAGGCAGGCATCAGCGGCGGTACCGGCCGGGCGGCCCGCTTCGAGAATGTAAATGCTTCCAATACGTCCAATACCACCGAGATCTCTACCAGTGGCACCGGTGTAGGCCTGCAGGTGCAGCTTACCAATACCGGCTCTCTTGCCCGCGGCATCGATGTAAACCATAGCGGTGGAGGAACTGGCGTGTTTTCCACATCCACGGGCGGTACGGGCGTATGGGGCATCACTTCCTCTATCAGCGCGGCAGGCATATTAGGCGACAATGCTACCGGTGAAGCGGTAGTAGGCCGCAGCCAGGGTGGCAATGGCGTTGGGGCCGTGGTTGGGCGTAACGACAACGCCGGCTATGGAGTGCGCGGCTTTAATACAGCAAATGGTATCGGCGTATTCGGCCAGGCAGGCATCAGCGGCGGTACCGGCCGGGCGGCCCGCTTCGAGAATGTAAATGCTTCCAATGCGAGCAACGTGCTGGAAGTGGCTTCAAACAGCACCGGCAACCTCGCGGTCTTTTCTGCCGGCGGTAATGTAGCCCGTATTGATGCTTCCGGAAGAGGCTATTTCAATAACGGTACGCAGACCGGCGGAGCCGACGTGGCCGAATTCTTTGAGGTTGAAGGCGCCAGGGACGCATACGAGCCCGGCGACGTAATGGTCATTTCCCGTTCTTCCGACAGGAAGGTAGAAAAATCCTCCACGCCTTATTCATCCCTGGTATCAGGCGTATATGCCACCAAGCCTGGCGTATTGCTTACCGAGAGGAATGCAGTGGAAGATCAACTGGATGATATGGTGCCTATGGGCGTGATCGGCGTGATCCCTACCAAGGTATGCCTTGAAGGCGGGGCGATCCGCAGGGGCGATATGCTCGTTACCTCCTCCCTGCCGGGTGTGGCCATGAAAGCCGACCCCGACAAGGTAAAGGTAGGGCAGGTGCTTGGTAAAGCGCTGCAGGATTATGATGGTCAAAGCATCGGTAAGATCAAGGTGCTGGTAAGCGTAAAATAATTTATTACATTTAAAACCATTCTCATAATGAAAAAGATAATCATACGATCAAGCTACCTGCTGGTGACTGCCTTGCTCGTAAGCACCGGCTTACAGGCCCAGCTGGCCAGCGAAAAACCTTCTGAGGCCGACCGCATCATCAAAGAGCGGGCTGCCCAGGCCAAAGAAGCAAAAATGGAAACCATAGCGGCAAAACTTTCAAGTGGAACTGCGGCGACTGTTCCTTCTGCAACTCCTATAGTAGCTGAGCCTGCTGCTCCTGCAGAGCTTCCTTCTGCAGGCAACGCAACACCGCCCAAACCCGTGAACGGCGCAAGCGCTGAAAAGGCGGAAAAGGCGAGGAACAGCCAGGAAGAAAAGCCGGTAACGGCAGCTCCTGCCGCGCCAAAAACTGATAAATAGATCGGTAATTACCTGGCCGATGGTAAGGTATGAGGCTTTTGCTTCATACCTTTTTTATTTGCACCATGCCTGCAGGCATGGCAGCAGCGGACGGCCATACAGGTTAATGGTGGTCTTTTTGCCAATGATCATTATTTTTGCGCCGGTTGGTATTTTCTCATTGCTATTAGCATATTATAATATGGAGCTATATTATTCTTTTTCTGTGTTGATCGTGCTGGCTTCCTTCTTTGCTTACCTTAACCTGCGTTTCCTGAAATTGCCTTCCACTATCGGGGTAATGATCATTGCCATGGTCACTTCGATACTGATGGTAGTGACCGGCAATCTTTTCCCAAGCACCTTCAGCCATTTTTCAGCCCTGCTGCAGGACGTTGATTTTACCGAAGTGCTGATGGGGGCCATGCTTAATTTCCTGCTTTTTGCCGGTGCCATCCATATCAATCTCAAGGACCTCAGGGAGCAACGGGGACCGATTATCGTGTTTTCGACGGTCAGCGTGCTGATCTCCACTTTTGCGGTAGGCACTATCCTTTATTTCGTGCTGCCACTGATACATATCCCTATCCCCTTTATTTACTGCCTGCTTTTCGGCGCGCTTATTTCTCCTACCGATCCTATTGCCGTTATGGGCATATTGAAGCAGGCCAAAGTGCGTAAATCGCTGGAAACAAAAGTGGCCGGGGAGTCGTTGTTCAACGACGGGGTAGCGGTCGTGATATTTGCCGTTATACTGAAGCTGGCTGAAGGCTCGACTATCGATCTCTCCTTTGCCAATATTTCCTGGCTGCTGATCAAGGAAGCGGCCGGCGGGCTTTTGCTGGGCGCCCTGCTGGGGCTGGGCGCTTCCAACGCCATGCGTAAGATAGACGATTACAAGGTGTCGGTGCTGATCACCCTGTCGGTAGTAATGGGCGGCTATCTCATTGCACACAGCATTCATATATCGGGCCCGCTAACCATGGTGGCTGCCGGTATCGTGATCGGCAACTATGGCAAAAAGACCGCCATGTCGGCTACTACCAAGGATTATCTCAACAAGTTCTGGGAGCTGATCGACGATATCCTCAATGCGATCCTGTTCCTCTTTATCGGCTTTGAGCTATTGCTCATACCGGATATCAACCAGTATTGGGCCATGGGCAGCATCGTGGTGCTGACCGTGCTGGTAGCCCGTTTTATTTCCATCTGGGTGCCCGTAGCGCTGATCCCTTTCAGGAACAAGTTCAGCAGCGGCACCATCAAGATACTTGTATGGGGCGGGTTGAGAGGAGGCGTTTCCATTGCGCTGGCCCTTTCGGTAAATGAAGGTCCTTACAAGCAGCCTATCATCGCTATCACTTATTTTGTAGTGGTGTTCTCGATCATCGTTCAGGGACTGAGCATCGGGAAGGTGGCAGCCAAAGTGCTTTCAAGGGAAGAAGTATAGTTCTTGATAATATTGCAGCAGCAAAAGCCAGGCTCTCACCTGGCTTTTTTTACTCCTGCACTTCAGTTGTACTGACGCTTTTTACGTTGCCATAATCATCTTTGACGATCGTTGTTGTTTTACGTTTCCGCTTGCCGCCGCTGAAAAGAATGATCAGCAGCAATAACACCACTACACCTGTTACCCACATCCAGTTCCTGCTGAACCAGGAACCTACATCCTGTCCATTGATCTCTACTTTTTCCTGGGCAAGCACCGGTAACCGGCAGGCCAGCAGGTATGCCAGCGTGAAGAAGGCGATACGTTGTTGTTGGCGGTTGTTATTTTTCATAAAAAAATGTTTGATGAATAAAAATAACCCCCCAATAAATGAGCCAGCCTGCCAGCAGCAGGCTTAAACCCTGCTAAAGAGCCTGGTGGGTAATAAAATACACAATACCTGCCGGGCAGGCATAAAAAAGGAGGCAGGTCGCAAAACCAGGCCTCCGGGATGGAACGGACACAAAGATAATTCAGGAAGCAACCTCAAATCAGCCCTGTAGCAGGATTGCCGGCTGCCTGGGCAATAGCGATGCCTATTAATGAAAGGTCAATAAGTATGCTCAGGAAAAATATCGGGATAGTGAACCGGGTGGGCAAAGCCGCCAGGTTGCTTACCAGCGTCATGGTAATGGCTGCAATGGCAAAGGGCCATAATACCAGGTTATTGCCTGCCAGCATGATCGCGATCAGGGTCAGGGGAGTGAGCGCGCATCCATGTATGGCTACCATGGCGGCCGACCAGGCGATCCTGTTCTTTTGCTGGTCTGTGCACCAGCGCATAAAGGCCTGGGTCGGGTTTATTCTGTGTGCTGCGATATCGGCAGGCTGGCTGAGCGGGAAGTGTATTGTTTTCATAATCATTTAATTGTTGAGGCAAAATTGCAAAATGCCAGGCCTTTTTCTTATGACAGGAGGAAGCCGTCTGCCTGATAGTTATTACGCTGCGGACTGATCAATGTCAGGTATTCATGCCCTTTCCTGGTCATGCTCCAGCACGGCCATATTACGGCCAGAGACAGCCTGGTCGGGGCTGGCAGGCGTTGGGCGGCGCTGGCGCAGCAGGTCGGTATATCGTACTACGAATAGCAATCCCAGCATCAGCAATACCACGGCAAGGAGGTAGCCGATGAGCAACGGATAGTCACGGCTCAGGGAAACGGGCTGGTACGGGGTCTGCAGGCGGCTAAGCTTCTCAAAAGGAGCTGCAGCGGCTTCGTTCTTTTCCTGCGATCTTATATAGGCCACGATATCCCTGATATCGGCTTCGGTAAGATCGGTATGGTCAGGCATGATTACCCGGTTGAACTTCTCATATACTTCCACGGCATCCTTATCTCCCTTTTTCACCAGGGATTGGGAAGAATGAACAAAGTTTATGATCCATGCCATATCCCTGCGCTGATCAATGCCTCCCAGCGCCGGGCCTGTCATTATGCGGTTGACCGTATGGCAGGAGGCGCAGCGGGCGATGAATATCTTTTTTCCGTCATCCTCGGGCAAGGCCATAGCCTGCCGGGCACACAGCATAAGCAGGCATGCCAGCATTATTTTACTTTTCATGTTGCAATTTTTTGATATCATGGATGAGCTGCGTTATTGCCTCGGGGTCGGTGCCGGTATAATACCCGCGTATCCTTGATCGCTTGTCGAGCAAGACGAACTGATCGCTGTGGATAAAGTCATCAGGGCCGCCGTCCCCATCGGTAGCTACTACCCTGAAACTGTTCCTGGCCAGCCTGTAGAGCTCTTTTTTGGCGCCTGTAAAGAAATCCCAGCTACGGGTATCTGCTTTCAGCAGCCCTGCATATTGCTTCAGCCGTGCTGCGCTGTCCCTTTCAGGATCCACGGTAAAGGAAGCGATCCTGAGCAATGCCGGACCGGTGAAGGCTTCCTGCACTTTTTTAAGGTTAAGCGACATTTTCGGGCAAATAGAGCCACAGTGGGTAAAGAAAAAATCAGCAACCACCACTTGTCCTTTCCATTGCCGGCTGTTCCATGGCTGCCCTTCCTGGCTGACCAGGGTAAAATCCGGCAGGGGCTCGCTGTAAACCGGGAGCAACTGCCGCTCCCTCTCATACCATTTCATGCCGTAATAAGCCAGAAAAGGAAGGGCTATGGTCAGCGCGATAAAGGTGGTGACAGATGATGGCTTGTATCTCATTTTATGGTAGTGGTTGTTTCCGGCAGGGGGCTGGCCGGGGAGAACCGCGGTGCGGCCGGGCCGGAATTTTTATTTGCGTCGAATATGGCCGGCACATAGGCGATCACTATGATCACGCCCATCACTACCAGCCAGGGCTTGAACCTGTCGAAAAGAGGCACCCTTGGCTCATCGTGGTAGGCTTCGCTTACCGGCAGGTCGAGCACTGCCGGCAATTGCTTTTTGCGGAACATGGTGCCAAAGAAAACTACGATAAACAGCATGCCGGCCACGAACATGATAATGCCTCCCAGCAGGGCCAAGGTGGTAGTGGGCACCCATTCAGGGGTGAATAAAGGGCTCTTCGGATTAAGATAGCTGGTGCCCAGGTTGGTGCGCCTTGGCTCTCCCTGCAGGCCGCCCCACATCAGGCCGGCGGAAAAGATAAGCACGCCGATCAGCCACAGGTAAGGGATGATCACGTTGATCCTTGGCATGAATATCTTTTTGCCGCTCAGGGTGGCATACAGGTGCGTGCTCATGCCGATGATAGCAAGGAATACAGGCCCTGCCACGGTCATGTGAAAATGCCCCGGCATCCATGACGTATTATGCACTACATTGTTGAGCGAATAGGAGGCGTTGACGATACCGGTAAGCCCGCCAAACACAAAAAGAATAAGCCCGCAGATAAAATAAGCGAACAGGTATTTGCCGGTATCGAAATAAGGCAACCGGCCCATCCAGCCGAACCATCCTTTGGCTCCCCGTTGCCGGCCTGCATATTCCAGCGAAGCTGCAAGCGTAAAGGCTGTGATAAAGCTCGGGATAGCCACGCCAAAGGTGAGCAGGCCATGGAAGAACTTTACTCCCTGGCGGATACCAGGATCACTGAACTGGTGGTGCACGCCTACCGGCACGGAAAATAAAAGGAACAGGAAGAGGGCAATACGGCCTGCCAGGTCGGAATAGAGCTTACCACCAGCCAGCTTTGGCAGCATTACATAGAACATGATATAGGCCGGCAGCAGCCAGAAATACACGAGCGCATGGCCGAAGAACCAGAATAAAGTGCGCGCCAGGGTCACATTGATGCCGGTAAGCCCCATTGACCAGGGCAGCAGCATGGCCAGCACTTCATAAGCTACAGCCAGCGTGCACACCAGCCAGATGATAAAATTGATCAGCGTGCCCAGCACGGCGAGAGGCGTTTTGGTGGTGGGATTCTCTTTTTTCCAGGCGCGGTACATCTTTACCCATTCTATCAGGGGCAGCCATGAGCCGATGATCAGCAGGGCAGCGCCAAGGTAAAAGAAAGGATGGCCTTTGAGCGGGGGATAAAAAGTGTACAGCACGGAAGCTTTGCCTGAAAGCATTGCCCAGGCTGCCATTACGATACCGATGGTCATAAGCCAGAAGCTTATCCAGGTATTTTTCTTGCCAGGCTCTCTTTTAAGAAAAAAGGTCATGGTGGCATGACCGAAAGCTACGGCAAAGAAAGTGGTCAGCACCACGGCATTGATAACGCCGTGCAGGGTAAGACCCTGGTAATAGTCGAGGTGAAGGAAGGAGGAATCATTCAATACGCCGGCACGGTAAATGGTCTGCATCAGCCCGTGGTAGATGCCGATCACCAGCAGGGCTACCGGTATGCCCAACTCCCAGAAAATGACTCTTTTTAACGATTTGCTGATCTTCATTTGTTTTTGTTTATGCCTTAATGCTTACGGGGATAATTGACGATTACTTCGGCCTGCATATTTTGGTGGCCGGTCCCGCAGAACTCATGACAGGTGATCTTGTACACGCCGGGGTTGTCGAAGCGCACGGTGGTTTTATTGATATTGCCATACACGGCCATCATATTCACGTTCTTGCCAGCAATGTTGAAGCCATGCACGACGTCTTTGGAAGACAGGAAAAAATCCACCTCGCTACCTGCAGGAATATATATTTCAGCCGGCTCGAACTGCCACATAGAAGCTACCGCAAATACGCGGTAGGTATGGCTGTCGATGGTATCTACGCGGGGCACGGTAAAAGCTTTGCCATAAGGCAGGCATTCCGGCACATCGCTTTTATATTTTCCCCTGGCATAAAGAATGGAAAACACGAATATGGCCACCAGCAGGATGGTTATATAAAACACCTTTTTCTCGGATGAATCGATCTTGATCATAAAAAGAGTTAAGTACGGCTGAGCATGATGAAATAGATACTGAACCAGATGGCCAGGCATAGAATGACCAGGAAAACGAAGAAGGCAATAGCCCCTGATGGAAAAAACTTTCCGGGATGATCGGGATGTTTCATGTTGCGTAGTTGATCTTGATGAATCGAGAAGCAAAACTAAACGCATGAAAAAAAGCCTGTTATGATAACCGGTAGCGGGATAGCTGACTTTTATCAGTTGTATGGCTGCGGCAGGTCAGCCGGCTTATGTAGCGGAGCGATGGCTATAGATTTTGAGCCCGGGATAGCTGGTGTCAGCTTATTGGCCAGCATCGGCGGCCGCGCATAAAAAAAGTGCGGGCAGGGCCGCACTTCGTAAGCAATATGGAAAATGGACAGATGATCATCTTACCAGGAAGGACCGGCTGAGCTTCTCGCTTTCGTCCTGCCATACGATATAGTAAAGCCCTTTGCCAAGACCGGTAACATCAAGCGTGCTCTGCGTTGCTCCTGTATTCAGCGCTACCCGTCGGATAAGCAGGCCGGCGGTATTATATATTTCCAGGCTTTTTCCTGCGCCCGGGTGGCTGACAAGCAGGCGGTCGGTAGCAGGATTGGGATAAGTGGTCAGCTTTATAGCTTTATCACGATACTGCAGCCTGATCTGCCGGCTGTATTCGATCCGTCCATCCTTATCCACCATTTGAAGGCGGTAATAGGTGTAGCCGGCTTCCAGCGTTCTGTCGATGCTGCTGTAATTCTTTTGCGACACGCTGCTGCCATTGGCAGGTATGGAATCTACCGGGATAAAATCGCGGCTATCGCGGCTCTTCTCAACAATAAAATGGCTGGCATTCAGCTCTGACTGGGTTTGCCAGTGCAGCCGGGCTTGGCCATCGGTTACCTGGCCATTGAAGAAATCGAGCTTTACCGGCAAGATAGTGTTGATAGAAAAGGTCTTGTTGTTATAGGCTACAAAAGCCACATCGCTGTTGCCCGAAAGGGTGATACGGAACTTAAGTATCTGCTGGTAATTAGCCTGCGTAATGCCAAAATCGCTAAGGTCGGCTGCCCAGAGACGGATAGGACGGTCCGTATTCGTAAAGCTGGAAGTAAGCAGGCGCGGGAGGCTTATAGATCCTTCGTAAAAATCGGCTGTCCAGTTGGCTACCGGGGCGATGTTATTAAAGACGATATCTTTTGATACTCCTACTACCTGCCCGGCCGCATTGGTAAAAGCATATTTGTCGGTGGAATTGCTGGGATCCGCTACCTGTGTTACCAGGATATCGGGAATACCATCACCTATATTTTCAGGGCGGATATTGCTGACCGAAAATACCAGCGTACCTACCGGCAGGTTGGCCACGCAAGTGCCAATGTCCAGCCCTTTGATGCCATCTGTAAGATAGCTGGTCATAATGCGGTCTGGCCGTGCCGGACCAGCACCATTGTGAACGCCATCATACATTTCACCCACGCCGATCTTGGTATTGGAAGTAATAGTGCCTGAGTAGCCATCTACCGGCAATGCCCAGAAATCGCCCGGCACAAAGGTCTCGCCGCGGTTGCTCAGCAATATGTCATCAATGCCCGTGGAATATTGCGTATTGTTATAGGTAAATGATAATAGATTATGACTGTTTACCGGCTTGACAGCGTTGATGCTGCCAACCCTTGATTTCCAGAAACCATTATAATCGGTGATAATGCCGGTAACGGCTTGTTGGGCATACCCTTTAAAGGAAAAGGAAGCCAATACCATAAAAACTACCTGGTAAAGAAGAGGATTGGATAAGCGCTTGCAAGATGCCTTGGGCATTACAGCAGGAGTAGAAATTGTCATGTTGGGTACGCGTTTTCTTACAAAAGGTATAGGATCGAGATGCAAAGGTAATTTTCATAGTGGATTTTCATAATTAATTGCGATATTTTTTAGGCTTTCTACGATAAATCTTTATCGGATTATCCCTTTTTTCAATAAAAACGGAATAAAAGAATAAGAAATTACTCTTAAGATAGCCTAACTGCCTATGAATTAATAGCTTCGTACGATAGGTCCGGGACAAAGGGACAATAGAAATTTTACTTAGTATAATTTCTTTTAACTTTTCCTGAACAGTTTCGCAGGTATATTATATTACGACTTGACCCGTCTATTCTAACCCAAATTAACTGCATGAGAGTCCGGTGGATCGTTTTATGCCTGCTTTACCTGCCTTTAGCGGCAAGCGGGCAACAGGTCGTCAATGGAGTGGTCGCAGACAGCATTACCCGGCAACCGCTTGCTTTTGCTTCCGTGAAAGTAGCCCATGAGCAGAAAGGAGTGATCACCGCTATCAACGGCAGGTTCAGCCTTGCTATGGATAAAGGGATCAGCGGGCTTACGGTTTCGTATGTAGGATACCGGCCAAAATTTTTCCTTCTTTCTTCCCTGAGAGATACGCTGTTTATCTCTGCTGATGATAACCTGATGAATGAAGTGGTCATCCGGCCGGATTTCAACAAGATCAAGCATATCCTCAATACAGCTATCCGGAACAAGCCATTGCACAACCCGGAAATGTACAGCCTGTATGACTGCCATATCTATTATAAGATGAAAGTAGACCTGTTGCCGGTACCGGAAGCTGTCAGGGATTCGCTGAAAGCCACCGGTAAAAGGCCTTCCAGGCAAAAGAAGAAAGATGGTACGCCTCCCGAGCTGCCGGTGCCTGATACCGGCTTTACCCTGATCAGCGACAATAACCATATTATCTTTTCGGAAAGCTACAGCCGGCGCACCTACAAGCGCCCGCAGCAACTGCAGGAAGTGGTGATCGCCTCACGTTTTTCAGGGCTGAAAAAAACATATTTTACCAACCTGGTCACCGATGTATTGCCTTTTCATATTTACGGGGATTTCATCACCCTTAACGGTCGCGATTACCTGAGCCCTATATCCAAAGGCTGGCAGCAGCGGTACGACTTCAGGCTGATAGACCAGATAGAGGAAGGCAATGATACAACTTATATCCTGAGCTTTGCACCCAAGCGTAACCAGGCGTTCAACGGCCTGACAGGAACGGTTTATATCAATACCAACGGGTATGCCATCTCTCATTTCACGGCCAGCGATGCCAGCAAGGACAGGGAGGTAAGGATAGAGCAGATATACAACCAGGTAAACGGCCGTTGGTTCCCGCGCGAGCTGAACTATGACCTGATGCTGAAAGCTTATCCTTCGCCCAATATGGGCATGAAGCTGAACGGACATTCGGTGATCGACCAGGTATCGTTCGATCCGGTCCGGGCACAGTCTATCGATAAGACCTACCCGGTGAAGCTGGCCGATTCCGTAGACCGTCATACTGAAGCCCAGTGGGAACAGTTCCGCCCTGCCCCGATTACCGAAAAAGAGCAGAATACCTACCGGCTGATCGATAGTCTTTCAGTGGCAGTGAAGCTGGAAGACAAGGTATACAGCATAGGCAAAATAGGATTGGGTAAGCTGCCGGTAAGCGTGGTGGATATAGATATAACACGGCTGGTGGCCAGGAATGATTACGAAGGCTACCGGCTGGGCATCGGCCTCAGCACCAATAACAGGATATCGCGCTACTTCTCGCTGGGTGGCTGGTTTGGATACGGCACCCGGGATAAGGCCTGGAAATACGGCAGCCATCTCAGGCTTTACCCAACAGGCAATACCGACAATTGGATACAGCTGGCTTACCAGAACGATTACCAGCCATCAGGAATAGTGCGTATACACCCCGAGCTCGACAGGACCGGTTACCGTAACTGGATATTATCCCGGGTGGACCGTGTCAAAGGATATACGGTGACAGCGCATACCCAGCTGGGCTACTGGCAACTGGAACCAGGCTGGCTGAAGCAGGAGCTTCAGTCGCTTTACGATAACAATTTCGAGTATGCCGGGAAGCCTCTCAGCAGCTATAGCATCCAGGAAGGGAACCTGGGCATCCGCTATGCTTATGGAGAGAAGCGGGTACCTGTGTTCGAGTATTACCTGCCGGTTATCACTAAGTTCCCGATAGTATATGCAAAAGCTTCTTTAGGCTCGGCAGTAGCTGAAGATTATAATACCCGGTATTGGCGCGCGCTGGCTGGCATCACTTTCAAAAAGCATATCAACCGCTGGGGCAATGATATGTATCGCCTGGAAGGAGGGATGATCAGGTCGTTCACCGATCAGCCTTTCCCGAGGTCCCTGTTGCTGGCAGGGAGCGGCTTTCGCTCTGGGGTCAATTATTATGCTACGGGAGGCTTTATTACCATGCGGCCGTATGATTACTTCAACGATCGCTACCTCTCATTTTTATACCGGCATGATTTTGATAAGCAGCTATGGAAGCTTTCTTTCAGCCGGCCTTATATAAGCACAGCGCATAACCTGATCTATGGAGCTTTACGGCCCGAAAGCCGCGCCGCCAATGCCGATATTGTTGCACCGGTGAAAGGCTACCATGAATCCGGCCTTATGCTGAACCAGCTATTGCAGATCGATTTCCGCCGGCTGGCCTATATATACATAAATGCCGGGGCTTTTTATCACTGGGCTCCTGTTTTCGACTGGCATAAGAACAGCGTATGGGTGATCGGGGTATCGGCCGGTTTTTAGGCTCAGCTCTCAAATAAGCAGGCTACGCCAAAAGCAGCCCCGGCAGCCAGGGCACCGATAATGGTAACACGAAGCGCGCCTGACCAGGGATTGAGACCCATGATTCTGCTTTTGAAGAAGCCGAATGCAAACAGGCACAACAGCGTGACCGGCGCTGAAACGCGGAGAGCTTCTGCCGGTATGGCGGTAAAAAAATAAGGGCTTAAAGGTACCAGCCCGCCAAAAGCATAGGACAGGCCGATGTTCAGGGCAGATCTGCGCGCTCTCTTAGGATCAGGGTTATCCAGGCCAGGCTCATATTCTGTTATAAGATCCGTCCACTGCTTCTTGTCTTTATCGATCTCCTCAATGGCTTTTGCCTGCATATCTTCATTCAGTCCCAGGTTGGCAAAAAATTTTTTCACTTCTTCCTTGCCAGCTGGGCTTTCCGTTTCAGCATGTTCTTCTTTCATGGCCGAGCGGTAGTGATCCATTTCCGTTTTCCCGGCCAGGTAGCCTCCCCATCCCATGGCGAGGGAGCCGGCCGCGATCCCCGAAATGCCGGCTATCACGATGATGGAGCTGGAGCTGACCGCACCGCTCAGCCCGGCTGCCAGCGCAAAGGGTACGATAAGGCCATCGCTCATGCCAATGACCAGGTCGCTCAGGAAATCATCGCGGCGCAGGTATTTTTCCTGTTGGGAGGCAGAGGTAGACATGATCAGTTTATTTTATTGGCAGGCAGATCAAGCACTTTGAGAGAGCGGTCGATGATGCTGATGCATTCCGTGATCTGCTCTTCGTTGATCGGCAGGGGTGGGGCAAAACGTATCTTGTCGCCATGGGTAGGCTTGGCCAGCAGCCCGTTGCGGCTCAGCTCCAGGCAAAGGTTCCAGGCAGCATCCTTGCCCGGGTGGCTGATCACGATGGCATTCAGCAATCCCTTGCCACGCACCAGCGATATATGCGGTGAACGAAGCGCCTTTAATCCATTACGCAGCAAAGCGCCCATCTTTTCGGCATTGGCAGCCATGCCTTCTTCTTCCAGCACCTGCAGCGCAGCGATGGCTGTTTTGCAGGCCAGCGGGTTGCCTCCATAGGTAGACCCATGCTCACCGGGCCTGATGGTAAGCATGATCTCATTGTCGGCCAGCACAGCGCTCACCGGCATCATGCCCCCGCTGAGGGCTTTGCCCAGTATAAGTATATCCGGTCTTACCTTTTCATGATCGCAGGCCAGCCGCCGGCCGGTACGGCAAAGACCGGTCTGTATCTCATCACCGATAAATAATACGTTGGCTTTTTCACAAAGAGCTTTTGCGCCGGCCAGGTAACCATCGTCAGGTACCAGCACGCCGGCTTCTCCCTGTATAGGCTCTACCAGGAAGCCGGCTGCCATCGGGTTGCGCAATGCAGCCTCAAGGGCAGGGATATCGTTGTAAGGAACAGAGACAAAGCCCGGCATATAAGGACCGAAATTTTTCCTGGCCAGGGGATCGCTGCTGAAGGAGATGACCCCGGATGTGCGGCCGTGGAAATTTCCTTCGCAGACAATGATCACCGCCCTGTTCTCTTCAATGCCTTTTTTCTCGTAAGCCCATTTACGGCAGAGCTTAAGCGCTGTTTCCACAGCTTCTACCCCCGTGTTCATGGGTAGCACTTTATTATAGCCGAAAAGGGATGTTATATATTCTTCGTACTCGCCAAGCGCATCATTGTAAAAAGCCCTGCTGGTAAGCGTCAGCTTCTGCGCCTGCTCTGTAAAGGCGCTGACTATGGCCGGGTGGCAATGGCCCTGGTTCACGGCCGAATAGCCACTGAGAAAATCATAGTACCGCTTACCTTCGGTATCCCATACAAATACGCCTTCGCCACGGCTAAGCACTACCGGCAGCGGGTGATAGTTATGGGCGCCATATTTTTCTTCAAGATCTATGAAATATTGGGCAGGAAGCGTGAATATCGACATGACGGAAAGTTAAAGAAATGAGGGAATAAGAATGTGAAAGGCAGAGCTTGCTGCTATGACCGGCCTTAGTGATTGAGCAGGTCGAGGTTGGATGAAAGAAAGGGTATGTAAGCGATCTGGTTGATAGGAGCTTATTTACGCTAAGGTAACGATTTTTTTCGAGGATGATGGATAAGGTCATCCGCCAAGCACAGCGCTCTTTCATTTTTATGGAATGGAGCCGGTCATATCAGGTATCAGCTGCCAAGCTGCACCCATCGCTGGAAATATTGCTCAGGGAAATGAGTGGATGGCATTGCCTTTTTTTCAAAGATCCCGAACACGCTGCTGCCTGTTCCCGTCATGGCAGCATATATTGCTCCGGCTTTATACATAGCTGCCCTGATACCGGCGATAGCCGGGTATTCGGTATCCACTATTTTCTCAAAGTCGTTGCACAGCTCCTCTTTCCAGGTATGAACGGGTTGGGCGATCACTTCTTTTACCGGTCTGTGCGGTGCCGCAGGTGTGATATGGCTGAAAGCCCATGCCGTGGATATTTCGATACGCGGGTTTACGAGCAGCAAGCAGTAGCCGGAAAGATCCAATGCAACCGGTTCCAGCAATTCACCCCGCCCTGTGGCATAGCAGGGCCCCTGCATAATAAAATAAGGCGCATCGCTCCCAAGCCGGGAGGCATAAGCTAACTGTTGCTGTTGCGAAAGTTGTAGCTCGAATAAGCTGTTCAATCCCCTGATGGCAAAGGCCCCGTTAGCGCTGCCGGCTCCCAGCCCGGCGCCGGCCGGCAATGTCTTATGCAGGTGAAAGTCTACGGCAGGCAGTGAAGGGATATCTTTTTTAAGCAGGTGCCAGGCTTTGAGCACCAGGTTCTGACCTGGCTCGCCGGGTATGGGCAGACCGGTAAGCGTAAGCTGGGGCATTGTATGGTCGTTGCCAAGCCGGATCAGCTCCAGCATATCATATATGGGAAGAGGAAAGAAAACTGTTTCCAGGTTATGGTAACCGTCAGGTCTTCTGGCAATGATACGCAGGCCAAGGTTGATCTTGCAGTGCGGGAATAGGATCACTGGTATATATTACTGGTAAATGATGGCCTGCTGCTTATCGTTTTTTCTTCCGGCTGTTGATCTCATCGCGGATCGTGATGGCGCGGATATAATCTTCATTTTCGAGCACTTCATTCAACAGGTGGTTGAGCTCTTCAAGGCTCATATTTTTCAGCTCTTCGCTGCCGGCATTTTCAGCCTCTTCCACTATAGGCTCCTGCTTGCTTTTTTTCTTTTTGCCGGTGCCGGTATCTTCCATAAGTATGCCGGCGCTTTCGAGAATATTTTCATAGGTATAGATCGGGCAGCCGAAGCGAACGGCCAGGGCCAGGGCATCGGAAGTACGGGAGTCTATTTCAATGGTATCATTATCAGAGGAGCAAACGAGCTTGGAGTAGAAAATACCTTCCTGCAGATCGCAGATTATGATCTCATGCAGCTCAATGGAAAAAGCATTCAGGAAATTTTTCATAAGATCGTGGGTGAGCGGACGGCTGGGCTGCATTTTTTCCAGGGCAACCGCGATTGCCTGGGCTTCAAAGCCGCCAATAACGATCGGAAGCCGGCGTAAGCCATTTATTTCACCCAGTACTACAGCATAGGAATGTGTTTGCGTGATACTATGCGATAAGGCCACTATTTCCAGTTCTATCTTCTTCATAAAATATCACACGAAACTAAGGCTTTTAGGCAAAAAAATGAAGGTAAAAAAACAGGCTTTTCGAAAGTTTAACCGCTAATTTTCAGCTTATAATTCCGTGGGGCCCTGAACAGGGAAGCAGGTAGTTTTTCCTTGGAAGGATCTATCTCCACTGCTTCCGTTCTCAGCAGCAGGCTTACCGGCCCTTTCTGTACCTGTATTTCGGAGCCAAGGGCAATATGGCCGTTGGAGAACAAGGGTACCATCTGTATCATCTTCAGGGAATCGACCACGTTAAAAGCCATATCGTCGGCATACCAGATGGTGATGTTCAGGCTGGCCTGGGTGCTGTCGCCAGGTTCTTGCTTAGTCACAAGGCCCGAAGTATATTCCTTGCAGCGGCGCTGCAGTATTTCCCGTGAGCGACCGGTGGCCGACAGGTCGGGGATATCCTGCTTCCTGCCTTTGCCTGAGGTCATTTTTTCTCTTTCCACTATTTTTTCCCTGGGCTTCAGCCGGTCGATATTCCCGTTCCTGAAATCCAGTATTACGGTCTCGTTCTGAACAGGAACAAGGCTTTTATCGGGCGACTTTATTACCTGGTAAGTAAAGCGGATCAGGTCGTAGCCATACCAGGCCTGTATCTTGACCTGTATGTTGCTGTCGGGGCTGCTCATCAGGTAGCCGATACGGCCTTCAAACCGGTGCTGAGCCAATGCCGGGTACAAGAGCAGGAAGCTGCCAAGGGTGATAAGGATTTTTTTCATAAGTGTTAGTCGGGTTTACGTGCCGGGGAAGTTGCATTCCCTTTTTTATTAGGGGTCGATGGTGCTTTTTTCCTGGCAGGGCCGGCCGGTTTTTTGGGCGCTGCCGGCCTGGTGGCCGTGTCGACGGTTATTACCGGATAATCATCGAGGTTCATTGCCTGCAGATCGTTCAGGATAAAACCTGGCGGAACAAAAAAATCGGCTTCCGGGATGGCCATAGTCGTAATCTCGCTGGCTTCCACAACCAGCAACTCTTTTTGCTGTTCCCCGGCCACCTCATTTTCCTCCTGGCTATTACCCGGTCTGTACACGGACAAGCCCAGGACAATTCGATTATTATCCACCATCAGCAATTCAGGATTGTTATTGTATTTATCAGGTATGGCAAACCGGAGCTCGGCTGCCGGGTAGGTGACCAACTGCCCAACGCTGCCATAGTAGCCTTGCAGTGCTCTCACAATTCCATTGCTGGTTTGCAGCTCGGGCCTGGTCTTATAGCCGGCAATCACTTTGTCGGAGAGGTTTAAGTCCTGGGGCGACCATTCTTCCAGGAGATACTGTGAATATATTTTTTGCCGGGTATTAAGCTTATATACTTTACCGGAATCAAGCCTGATAAGCAGCTCTTCCTTATCGAAGAAATCATTTTCCTTGAATTTAAGGCGGATGGCATTTTTGCCGAACAAGGCTACCAGCTCGATCTTTCCGTTATTTTCTTTCGCGGGCCTGATCCGGTAAATGATCATCCCTTCAAAGGATGATTGGGCAGCGGCGGAAAAGAATAACAGGAAAATGGTCAAAAAAGTAAATACAGGCTTCATGAGCAAGGTCAGGGATAAAGAGATTAAAGTTGTATATGAAAAAGCCAAATGAAATTACATCATTTGGCTTTAAAAGGAAATCGGATAAATCCCGGAGCAGCATTTACGGTCCCGGAGAGAATGAGCCTGGTATCAGGCTATTCCCTTGATCTTTTTTATGGCATCGGTCAGCCGGGGCACTATTTCAAACGCGTCGCCTACAATTCCGTAGTCGGCAGCTTTGAAGAAAGGCGCTTCAGGATCTTTATTGATCACTACGATCACCTTGCTCCTGTTTACGCCGGCCAGATGCTGGATAGCGCCGGAGATACCAATGGCGATATAAAGATTAGGAGCAATGGCAAAGCCTGTTTGCCCTACGTGCTCATTATGCGGGCGCCAGTGCGCATCGGCAACCGGCCGGCTGCAGGCAGTGGCGGCATGCAAGGCTTTGGCAAGGTCTTCCACTATGCCCCAGTTTTCAGGGCCTTTCAGACCGCGGCCGGCGCTTACTACTATTTCCGCTTCTGTAAGCGGTATTTCGCCGCTGGCTTTAGTAATGCTGGTTACTTTTACCCTGGGCGCGTCTACGGCAACTTCCGCATTCACCACTTCGGCGGTACCACCGGTTTCTGTAACCGGGTAGGCATTGGGATTGAGCGAAATGATCTTTATTTCCGTGCTAACGGCGATATTGGCGAAAGCTTTCCCGGAGAACACATTTTTCTTGACGGTAAATCCATTGGCGGTATCAGGCAAGGCCACAGCGCCAGATACCAGGCCGGCCCTGAGACGGGCTGAAAGACGCGGGGCAATGGCTTTGCCATTGAGATTATTGGATAGCACGATGACGGTGGCGCCTGTTTGTTGCGCTACTTCTGCGATCGTTTTGGTATATACCTGCGCATCAAAGGTATCGAGCGAAGGATTTTTTACATGATGAACTTTGGCGGCGCCATATTTACCCAGGGCGGCCAGGTCGGTACCGGCATCTCCCAATACCACAGCTTCGGCGGTAGTGCCCAGCTGCCCGGCGATCTTAGCGCCATAGCTGAGCGCTTCCAGAGAGGATTTCTTGGCTTCGCCATCGGCGATATCGATAAAAATTAATACAGACATGGAAAGAGTTTGAAGATAAAAGAAGTTGATTTGACAGTTGGCTTAAAAAGCTTTGGCTTCTTCGTGCAGCAGCCTTGCAAGCTCCTCTACGTTATCGGCCGGTATCAGCTTAACCCCGGCTTTGGCAGGGGGCAGCCCGAAGCTGGTAACGTTGGTCAGCGTATCTGCAGCTACCGGCTCTACCACTCTGAGGGGCTTGGTACGCGCAGCCATGATGCCGCGCATGTTGGGAATACGTTGCTCGGCCATTCCCTTTTGAGCGCTTACGACCAATGGCAGCGATACCTCGTTCACTTCTTCGCCACCTTCTATTTCGCGGGTGATAGTGGCAGTATCTCCATTCAGCTCAAGCTTGGCGGCCAGCGATACAAAGGGCAGGTCAAGCAGTTCGGCCACCATGCCGCCAATGGCAGAACCATTGTAGTCGATCGTTTCTTTACCGGTAAATATCAGGTCGTACCCGCCTTCTTTGGCCACAGCCGCTATTTGCGAAGCGATATAAAAGCTGTCGTGGCTATCGGCATTGACCCTGATGGCTTCGTCACCGCCAAGCGCGAGCGCCTTGCGGATAACAGGTTCCGCATCGGCAGCGCCAACGGTGAGCAGGTGAATTACGGTAGATGCATCTTTTTCCTTCAGCTCAACGGCGCGCACCAGGGCATACCACTCGTCGTAAGGATTGATGATCCACTGTACGCCTGAGGTATCGAATTTCGTGTTGTTGTCGGTGAAAGCTATTTTTGCCGTAGTATCCGGCGTTTTGCTGATACAAACTAAAATCTTCATTACACTGGTTTTGAAATGATCGTTAGAGTAGTTAGTTGTTTATGCAACTATACAAAGATAAGTGATGAAGCATAATAATAGGCACAAAAAGGAAATTTTTTTGATCTCATGGACCGTATCGGAAAGCTAAAGGAATTCCTGGCAGCCAACCCTTCTGATAGCTTCGTACAACACGCGCTGGCGCTGGAATATATAAAAAAAGGCGAGGAGGCTGAAGCGCGCCGCCTGTTTGAATCCCTGCTGCAAAGGGAGCCTGGCTATATTGGCAGCTATTATCACCTGGCCAAATTGCTGGAAAGGGCTGGAACGACCGCTGAAGCCATAGAGATATACGAGGCTGGCATGGAACAGGCAAAGAAGGCCGGTGACAGCCATGCCTACAATGAGCTGCGCAGCGCCTGGGAAGAGCTTACATATTGACGGCCTGTAATTTTCCGCCTGCTTTGCCGACCACTATAAACGACCTGGTTTATCATAATGACGATGCACAAAACATCTCTTCATCCTTTAGAGCAACAGTTCAGGGACTACGTGAAAGAGCAACACCTGTTTGATCAACAGGCCATGCTGCTTATTGCGGTTAGCGGCGGTGTTGATTCCGTAGTATTGTGCGAGCTATGCCACCGGGCCGGGTATCGTTTTGCTATCCTGCACTGTAACTTCCATCTCCGGGGCAAAGAGAGCGACCGGGATGAGGGCTTTGTACGCGAGCTGGCCAGGCATTATGGATGCGAGGTGCTTGTCAGGCATTTCGAAACGGCCAGGCTGGCGGAAGCACAGAAGAAAGGGATACAGGAGCTGGCCCGCGAGCTTCGTTATAGCTGGTTTGCGGAAGTGCGGCAGCAGAAGCTTTCGGCTACCGCAATGGATATAAAGATACTTACGGCACACCATCTTGATGACAGCATCGAGACCTCGGTGATGAATTTCTTCAAAGGCACCGGCATCGCCGGCATCCGTGGTATACAGCCCTTGCAGCGGTCGCCTTCATTGGGTCTTGTGGCCCGTCCCTTATTGTTTGCAGATAAAAAGGCCTTGCTTGCTTTTGCCGAAGCAAACGGGCTTGCCTGGGTAGAGGACAGCTCCAATGCATCGGATGATTATACAAGGAACTTTTTTCGCCGCCAGGTATTACCGCTGGTGCAGCAGGTGATGCCAGGCGCCGGGCAAAACCTGGCTGCCAACCTGCGCCGTTTTGCCGAAGCAGAGCAGCTATACCGGCAGGCTATAAGCACCCATAAGAAAAAGCTGCTGCAGGCACACGGCAAAGAAGTGCATATTCCGGTGCTGAAGCTGAAAAAAACGGTGCCGCTTCATTCTGTTTTGTACGAGATCATCCGCGACTATGGATTTGCTGCTTCGCAAACAGCAGAAGTAGCTGCCTTGCTCGACAGCGAAACGGGCCGTTATGTGCGATCAGGCACTCACCGCGTGATCCGTAACCGTGCCTGGCTGATCATTGCCTCGCTGGCAACCGATCAGCCGGTTCACCTGCTGATAGAAGATCATGGCAGCACCGGCTTCCCGGGAGGGTTGCTGGTATTGAGCCAAGAGGCTGCCGGTCGGACAGCCTTGCCGGGAACAGGAACAGAAGCCGTGCTTGATGCTGACCTGGTTCGTTTTCCTTTATTGTTGCGCCCCTGGAAGGCCGGGGATTATTTTTACCCGCTGGGGATGCGCAAAAAGAAAAAGATAGCCCGTTTTCTTATCGACCGTAAGCTATCGAAAACGGAAAAAGAAAAAGTATGGGTGCTGGAGATGGACCACAAGATCATCTGGGTGGTGGGACAGCGCATTGACGATCGCTTCCGTGTTACCCCGGCTACCCGCAACCTGCTGCATTTAACAGTTAGGTAAGAAAGGACGGCTGGCACGTATCTGTTCCCAGAAATTATCCCATAGATTGATCTTGCTGAAGAAATAGCCGATAATGGCCGTATATACCAGGCCAAAGATCGCGCCCCAGAAATGGGCGTTATGATTGATACGGCCTCCACCTTTTTTATCCAGGTAAGAAGATAGCACCAGGTAAAGGATGGCGAAGATATAACCGGGTATCCTCACGCCGGGAATGAATATGATACCGATGCCGCTGGTAGGCAGGAATACAATGCAGGAAAAAACAACAGCCGATACGGCACCCGAAGCTCCCAGGCTCCTGAAATGATAGCTGTCCTTATACCTGAAAAAATCGGGAAGGCTGGCAAAGATCAGGCCGCCAAGGTAAAGCAGCAAATAGAAGAGGCGGGCATGATCGCCGAAATAGCATCTCCACCCATATACATCTTTTTCCAGCAGCTGACCGAAAGAGTAAAGGGCCAGCATATTGAAGCCGAGATGGATAAAATCGGCATGGATAAACCCGTGGGTGATAAAACGGTAGTATTGCTTACGCTGGGCAATGGCCGGGGGATAGAAGACCAGGTCATCAATGATGCGCCGGTTGTTGAAGCCACCCAACGATACCAGCACGGTCATGATAACGATGATGAGGGTGATTGTTATTTCCATGCGCTAAAAATAGGCTTTTTAGGCTCATGCCTGACCAGGTCATCATAAGATGACGGCGCTTACTGATGATGGTACTTCTCGTTGCGGTTGATGGTGCAGGCCCGGTAGACCTGCTCGGCCAGCACCAGGCGCACCAACTGGTGAGGAAATACAAGCGAGGAAAGGCTCCAGGTATAATCGGCCCTTTTCCGGACCGACTCATCTACGCCAAATGCCCCGCCGATCAGGAACACAAGGTCGCGGGTGCTTTCATTGGCCTTGGCCTGGATAAGGTCGGCCAGGCCGGGAGAAGTGAGCTGCTTGCCCCGCTCGTCCAGCACTACCAGATAATCATCCCTGCCCAGCAATTCCAGCACTATCCCGGCTTCTTTCTTTTTCAGCCCGGCCTCGTCAAGGGAGCCGGCATTCTTGGGAGGTGGCAGTATCTTCCATTCAACCCTGTAATAATTGGCAATACGACGTGTAAAATCGTCTATGCCTGTTTTTACATAAGGCTCATGGGCTTTGCCGATCGACCAGAAATGCAGCTTCATGAAAAAGATTAAAACTGTCAATAAAAAGGGAGAGCAAAGCACCGCAGCGCCGTACCTGCTCTCCCTGTAAACTGGTTCAGAATGCTTTCCTGGCTGGCTCTGCGGTAATCTGCACCTCGGTTACCTTGCCGTATTTCTCTGCGATCTTGCGGATATCTTCGGCCTTGCCTACCAGCACAAACTGCAGCCTGTCCTTTGGAAAATATTTTTCAATGATCTCTTTGGCCCTGGCCACGGTGAGCCCGTCCACGTTCTTCTGGAAATTATTGATGAAAGATTCATTGAAGTTGTACCAGAACATCTGCGTCAGCAGCCCGGCCAATTGCCCGCTGGTCTCATAGCCGGGAGGAAACTGACCTTTTACATAGTTCTTGGCCGAGGTCAGCGACTCTTCATCGATGCCCTGCTCATGCAGCTTCTTCAATACTTCCAGGGCCTTATCGATAGCCGGCTCCGTGGTTTTGGCTGCCGTGAAGGTGGAGATATAGAAAGAGCCGCCGTTCCGGAGCGCTGAAAAACGGCTGGAGGCGCCATAGGTAAGACCGGTGTTCACGCGAAGCTCATCGTTGAGCATGGAAGTGAACCGGCCGCCAAAAAGCGTGTTGATCACGTCGATCGCCACGTAGTCGGGGTTATTGCGGCTGATGCCAGGCGCACCGATATAGAAGGTGGTCTCTTTGGCGTCGTCTTTATTAACGAGCAATACCCTGCCTTCTGCCGGGCGGGTAACGGGCTTGCCGGCCAGGCCGGCATTGGGCTGCTGTCCTTTTTTCCAGCCTGAAAATGTTTTAGTGATGGCAGCCTTCATCTCCTTGCTGTTGAAATCGCCAACTATAGCGATAGCCGAGCCATTGGGGATATAGTTCTCCTGGTAAAACTTACGGATATCATCCGTGGTAAGCGCTCCTACGGTGGAAGAAGTGCCGCTGATAATATTGCCGTACACATGATCGCCATACAGGAGCTTATCGAAGTAAGAGCTGATAACAGAACGGGGGCTTTCCTTTGCCTGCGCCAGCCTTACCAGCACGCGTTTCTTTTCCTTGCTGAACTCAGCTGTATCGAATACCGGGGCCGTCAGCAGCTCGGCGATAATGTTAAGGACCTTGTCGCGGTCTTTGGCGGCAAATTCAGCCGAAAGCCCGGCCGATTCCTTGGAAGCATAGGTGTTCACGGAAGCGCCTATAAAATCAAGCTCTTCATCGAGCTTTGCCTTAGGATAGCTGCGCGTGCCATGCTTCAGCGATACGGCAGTGAGCGAGGCCAGCCCGGCCTTATCTCCATCATAAATGGCGCCGGCCGGCAATATGACCGAAACATTGATCATCGGCACATCCCGCTGCTCCATCAGGTAAACGGTAAGACCGTTGGGAAGGCTGAACTTCTGGTAAGGAGGCAGCTTGTAGTCCTGTGCGGGCGCCACCAGGGCGGCTGACAGGGCAAGGAAAAAGAGTATATGGTGTATTCGTTTCATTGCTAAGAATAATTGACTGGTTGGTAAATCGCTTATGTTTATTCGTCCGTTTTGGCCTTCAGCACACCTACCGTGCGGGTAGTTTTAAGGAGGTATTGATTGGCCACCCTTTTGATATCTTCAACGGACACCTTATTGTAAAGAGCCGGGGCATCGAACATCTTGCGATAGTCGCCGAAGAACACCTCGTAGGTACCGATGTTGTTCGATTTACCATTGATCGTCTCCACCTGCTTGTAAAACTCGATCAGCTTCTTATTCTTTACCTTTTCCAGCTCTCTTTCCGTGATGCCGTCCTTTTTTATTTTTTCGACCTCTTCATAGATCGCTTTTTCAAGATCGGGCTCGTTTACGCCCCTGTTGGCAATGGCATAGATGCCGAACAGGGTAGGGTCGAAGCTTTCATCGTAGTTGGCAAAGATGCTGGTGGCCAGCTGCTTGTTGTCTACCAGCGAGGCATAAAGGCGTGATGACTTGCCGCTGCTGAGAATATCGCTGAGCAGCACCAGGGCGTAGTAGTCGGGATGCTTTGCTTCAGGAGCTTTCCAGGCAATGCCGAGGTAAGGAGCAGTTACATCTTTTTGTACGGTGATCCTTCTTTCGCCTGTTTGCAGAGGCTCTACAAGATGCACTTTGGGGGGCTCGGGCTGCGCAGGAATAGGCTCCAGGTATTTTTCGGCCAGCCGTTTTACATCCGCTGCCTTAATGGCGCCGGACACTACTACCACACAATTATTGGGAGCATAATAGGTCCTGAAATAACGTTCCAGGTCGGCCTGTTTCCAGTTTTTGATATCGTCCTCATAGCCGATAACGGGCCAGTGGTAGGGATGCTCCTGGAAGGCCAGACCTTGTATGGATTGGATGAGCAGACGCCAGGGCGAGTTCTCGAGACCTGTGCTGCGCTCGGAGGTTACCACGCCGCGTTCGCTCTCTACCATGGCCGGGTCGATAGTGAGGCTGGCGATACGGTCGCCTTCCAGGTCAAAGATGGTTTCGAGGGCAGAGGCAGGGAACCAGTTGGTATAGGCGGTAATATCTTCCCGCGTATAGGCGTTGTTGGCGCCGCCGTTGAATTCCATGGTGCGGTCAAATTCCTTGGGGCCGTATTTTTTGGCGCCGTTGAACATCATGTGCTCGAAGAAGTGGGAAAGACCTGTGATGCCCTGGTATTCGTTGCGGGAGCCTACTTTGTAGAAAAGATACATATTGGCATTGGGAATGGAATAGTCTTCCACTACAAGGAATTTCATCCCGTTCTTCAGGACAAAGGTCTGTACGTCTTCGGCCTTCATCTGCGCATGCAGGGAAAGGCTCAAAAAGACGAACGCTGGTAGCAATAATTTTTTCATATATTAAAATAGCATTGAGAATGAAGGTCTAAAACTAAGCAATTGGCGTAAAGTATATTTCCCGTTCGTGTAAAATAAGTAAGGTAGGGGCAAATGAAGGGAGTAAAATAGCGGGAAGAAGCCATAAATGTTTGGCGTAAAAACAAATAACCCTTAACTTTGCCGTCCGTTGGCTGCGTAGCTCAACTGAATAGAGCATCTGACTACGGATCAGAAGGTTTCAGGTTTGAATCCTGACGCGGTCACTAAAGCGCTTCATAGAAATATGAGGCGCTTTTTTTTAAAAAGATATTATATCATCCTGCGTTGCTTCCTATACTTTCTGATCGCCGGACGAGTAAAAATACCGGTGAACTCCCGGCATAATTAAGGCGCCGCATGGCAGACTATCTTTTAGTCGGCCAAGGCTACTCCTTTCATCGGCCTTGCTTTTCTTTTGAAAAAGCGATCGAATAATTGCTGCCAGATGCTTTGACCAGTTTTTTCCTGCTTTCTCATATAACTTATTGTTTTATCTTAAGAAAGGTTACTCTATAAGCAACCAGCCGCGAAGCCGGGCCGGTCAATTAAAATGGATAATTCCAGGGATAGCTGCTACCCCGGCAAGCAGGGATGAGCTGCATATAACAACATTATTTGTCCTGCATTGTTAAATAAAAAGACAGATTTTTTTTCGATACTATCAACCCAGGAATTATGAAAGGCAGGATAGAAGGCTTGCATCATATTACAGCCATTGCCGGCGATGCCCAGCGCAATTATGATTTTTACACAAAAGTGCTTGGCCTTCGCCTGGTAAAGAAGACCGTGAACTTTGACGATCCCGGCACCTATCATTTTTATTATGGTGATGAGAAGGGCACGCCGGGCACCATCCTCACTTTCTTTCCCTGGGCCCATATCAAAAGGGGCCAGGATGGTACAGGTATGGCCACCGGAATCGGTTATGCCGTTCCTCCGGGCAGCCTTGGCTTCTGGCAGCAGCGCCTGGACCATTTCCAGGTGAAGCGGGGAGAAATAAGCACCCGTTTCGGAGAGCCTTATCTTCCTTTTGAAGACCCTGACGGGCTGGTGCTGGAGCTTATAGCGCCTGCTGCGGAAGATGAACGCGTTCCCTGGACCATTGCCGGGCTCAGCGCCGATAAAGCTATCCGCGGTTTTTATAACGTGACCCTCACCCTGAACGACCTTACGGCCACCGCACAAGTGCTGGCGGATATTTTCGGCTATAGACGGCTGGCCACAGAAGGCAACCGTACCCGGTTCATTACCGATGCTGCAGACAATGCTGCCATTGTTGACCTGGTAGAAGCGCCGGATGGAAAAGAAGGGCGCCTGGGAGGCGGCATCAACCACCACGTAGCTTTCAGGGTGAGCAATGAGGAGACCCTGATGCAGTTCCGGGAAAAGATCGTGGCACAGGGCTTTCATATCACTCCCAGGATCGACCGGAACTATTTTTTCTCTCTTTACTTCCGGGAACCCGGCGGTGTTTTATTTGAGCTGGCCACCGATAATCCCGGCTTCGGGGTCGATGAGCCGTTGAGCGAGCTGGGCACGCACCTCAAGCTGCCTGCCCAGTATGAGCCCCGCAGGGCTGAGATCGAGAGAATATTACCTCCCATCCGCTGAGAAGCGGGCAAAAGGAAAATATGCATGACAAAAAAATTATTGCGGCCGGCCGGCCGCTGCAAGAGGCTGATAAAGCAATGATATTGCTGCACGGGCGTGGCGCTTCGCCAGAGGACATCCTTTCACTGGTGCCTTACCTGGCGGTAGAGGAGCATGCCTTGCTGGCACCGCAGGCTACCGCTCGCTCCTGGTATCCTTACTCATTTATGGCGCCGGTGCAGCAGAATGAGCCCTGGCTGTCATCGGCCATTGGGCTGCTGAACGGCCTGATAGATGATATCATAGCTGCCGGCATCCCGGCTGGCAGGATCAGCCTGCTGGGGTTTTCGCAGGGCGCTTGCCTGGCCCTCGAGTTTGCCGTCAGGCATCCCCGCCGCTACGGGGGTATTATGGCATTTACCGGCGGGCTGATCGGTGATAAGCTGCAGGAGCGTTATGAAGGCGATCTTCATCAAACCCCTGTTCTTATCGGCAGCGGTGATCCTGATCCGCATGTGCCGGTGCAGCGGGTGCTGGAGAGCGCGGCTGTTCTCGAAAAAATGAACGCAAGCGTAACTAAAAAAATATACCCGGGCATGGGGCATACCATTATCGCCGAAGAAATAAAGCTGGCCAATGAGCAAATAAGGGGAATATAGATGAAAAAAAGGGGCATGCATAAAGATGCTACCCCGTTTTTGAAATCCAATATCCTATGAAAAACCAGGGCAAGGATAGTAACAAAACAGGAGAGGCGCAATACCACTTTTATGGTATTTTGAACCAGCCTGGAGAATAAGCCTATTCCCGGGTCGTTTTCCCCGTTCGGTCGTATTTCAATTCCCCCTATCTTTGCTTTTTAATGAGCCTTTCTACTAAACATCTTTTGGGTATCAGGGATCTCACCAAAGATGATATCACCCTTTTCTTAAATACAGCAGAGCAGTTCAAAGAAGTTTTACAGCGGCCGGTAAAGAAGGTTCCTTCCCTGCGCGACGTTACGATCGTGAATCTTTTCTATGAAAATTCCACCAGGACCCGGATCTCGTTCGAGCTTGCAGAAAAGAGGCTTTCAGCCGACACCATCAATTTCACCGCTTCAGGGTCTTCCGTATCTAAAGGAGAGACCTTGCTGGATACGGTCAATAATATCCTGTCGATGAAGGTGGATATGGTAGTGATGCGCCACAGCGCCAGCGGCGCCCCGCATTTTTTATCGCAGCATATCCCGGCGGCCATTATCAATGCAGGTGATGGCATTAATGAGCATCCTACCCAGGCCCTGCTCGATGCCTTGTCGATCAGGGAGAAGGCAGGAAAGCTGGAAGGCACCAGAGTGGCCATTATCGGCGATATCCTGCACAGCCGTGTAGCGCTGAGCAATATTTACCTGCTTAAAAAAATGGGGGCAGAGGTCGTGGTATGCGGCCCGCCTACCTTAATCCCCAAATATATTACCGAATCGCTCGGGGTAGAGGTCAGCTACCATGTGAAAGAGGCATTGCAATGGTGCGATGTGGCCAATGTGCTGCGCATACAGCTGGAACGCCAGAACCAGGTGCTGTTCTCTTCCTTGCGTGAATATAACCTGGCCTATGGCATCAGCCGCCGTTTGCTGGAAGACATAAAAAAAGATATCGTGATCATGCATCCCGGTCCTATCAACCGGGGCGTGGAGCTTGACAGCGATGTGGCCGATAGCGGGCAATCCATTATCCTGCAGCAGGTAGAGAATGGCGTGGCGGTAAGGATGGCTGTCTTATATTTGCTAAGCCCGCAGCAACCCTGAACGCCTGCGGCAAAACATCGCAAAACCACCAGCTTAGCTTATGCAAAGAATCTGCTTGTTCCCCGGCACTTTTGACCCGCTTACCCTGGGGCATGTTGACATCATCAACCGGGCCATCCCCTTGTTCGACAGGATCGTGGTCGGCATCGGCCTTAATAGCGCCAAGACCCCCATGTTTTCGGCCGAGCAGCGGCTGCACTGGATCCGCGAAATATATGCCGGCAACGAAAAGGTGGAGGGATCGGTGTACGAAGGGCTGACCATCGACTATTGCCGGCAGATCGGCGCTCAGTTCATTCTCAGGGGTATCCGCTATGTCAGCGATTTTGAATACGAGAAAACGATCGCGGACGCCAACCGCACGCTTGACAGCAGCATTGAGACCATCTTCCTGACCGGCGAACCTAAATACACTTCAGTTGCTTCTACCATCGTGCGCGATATTATCCGCAATGGCGGCAATGCCAGCCCTTTCCTGCCTGAAGTGGTCTTTCGCTCATTAACCAAGTAATATGGCAATCTGGTTCGATAAGCAAATCTCTCTTGAAAAGCTGCGTACGCTTGGCCAGGATACTATGGGCGCCTACCTGGGCATTGAATGGACCGAGCTGGGAGATGATTATATAAAGGCCAGAATGCCGGTAGATCAGCGTACCCGCCAGCCCTATGGCCTGTTGCATGGCGGAGCATCCTGCGCCCTGGCCGAAACCATCGGCAGCGTGGCATCGGCAATGGTGGTGGATCACAGCCGGATGTTTTGCGTAGGCCTCGAGATCAATGCCAACCATGTACGCAGCGTGCGCGAAGGATATGTGACAGGCACGGCCACGCCTCTTCATCTTGGCAGCACCACGCATGTATGGGATATCCGCATCGTGGACGGGCAGGAAAGGCTTGTTTGTATAAGCCGCTTAACTGTAGCCGTAAGGGAGATAAGGGATGCGGGAACAGGCAGGTAAGTATTCTTTTTACAGCCCGTCAATTGTGCCGGCCGCTTCGCTCCATATATCCGTTATCAGGGGAAAGCTTTTTTTCAGGTAGCTTTCCATCTCTGCCGGTGATACCCATTTTATTTCATGAATATCTTCTTCGGTCTGGGGAACCAGGTGAGGATCGCCTGTTACCTGCATCCGGTACCAGTGTGATTCTTTGAGGATAAAACGGGTGCCTTCATGGTAGGTATGATAGGTTACCAGGAGCGGGGCCACCAGGGTAGTGCCGGTAAGCCCGGTCTCTTCTTCCACTTCGCGGAGAGCGCAGGCTTCCAGCGTTTCTCCCTTATCGAGCTTTCCTTTCGGCAGGTCCCATTTGCCGCGGCGGAAAATGAGGAGGATCTCGTTCTGCTCATTGGCGACAAGACCGCCTGCTGCCTGAACAAGGGTGAATTTTTTGAAAAAGGCTTTTTTAAGCGCTTCCAGGTCAGGATGCAGGAAGACGCCTGCGTGTATCCTGGGCTGTTGTATCTCGTGGATCATGGATTTGACCGTATGCATATCCAGCTCATCGATAAATACGGCATCATCGTGGTGCAAAAAAGGCTCGATGGCTGGCTCGATGGCATCGCAGAGAAAAAGAGGCTTATCGTCAAAATAGATCTTGATGAACATGCTGGCAGGTTTGATGCTGCAAGATACAGATCAGGAAGGCAGTTATGAACAGCTTTTGCAGCAGCCATCTATCATCCGCCGATTTAGCTACCTTCGCTGCATGAACGATGCAAAAGTTGTGGCCGATAAGCTCCTACAGGTCAATGCCGTACGGTTGAATACCCGGGAGCCGTTTACCTGGGCCAGCGGCTGGAAAAGCCCTATCTATTGTGACAACCGGCGGGTGCTTTCCTTTCCTTATATCAGGGACTATATCAAATCCGAGCTGTGCAATGTGGTGTTCGACAGGTTTGCCGAAGCGGAGCTGCTGGCCGGGGTGGCCACAGCAGGAATTGCCTGGGGAGCCATGGCTGCCGACCAGCTCAAGCTGCCCTATGTTTATGTACGCCCAAAGCCCAAGGAGCATGGCCTGGGCAACCAGATAGAAGGATATTTTGAGAAAGGCCAGAAGACGGTAGTGATCGAAGACCTGGTGTCTACCGGCAAAAGCAGCCTGCAGGTAGTAGAGGCGCTGAAAGATGCCGGCCTGGATGTGATAGGGATGGTGTCTATTTTCACGTATCAATTCCCTGTAGCAGCCGAAGCCATAGAAAAGACCGGCATTGCCTATTATTCCCTGACGGATTACCCTACCCTGATCGGCCGGGCCCTGGAAAAAAAGCTGGTGCCGGCAGAAGAAGAAGCGCTTTTGTTAAAATGGAGAGAGAACCCGGCCGGATGGACCGGAGTTTTGTAATTTGCCTGAAATTCACCCAAGGATGAAATATTTTCTGAGCTTTTTATTCGTCTGCCTGGCCTGGAGCTATACAGTATCTGCCCAAACCAAGGCCCAGCTTACCGCCAAGATCAAGACGCCGAACGCGCTCTGCTGGGAATGCGAAAAACGTATCAAGACCACGCTCAGCAGGTATGACGGGGTTTTGTCAGTAGCCGTGAACTATCGCCGGGGCGAAACGACCGTGAAATACCTGACCGATCGTATCGATATCGAGCAGATCAAAACAGCTATTGCCAATATGGGCTATGATGCCGATGATGTGAGCGCCGATGAAGCGGCCTATAAGCGCCTGCCCAAAACCTGCAAGAAATTTGAAGATGGAGGCGGGCATCCCAAGCCTAAGCCCAGGCCGGCTGGTACGGAGCAGGAAGAGCCTGAGCAGCCCTAAAAATAATATAAGCTCCGGGAAAGGATCAGCATGGCTGGTCCTTTTTTTATGCCCCTGGCTACATCCTGACGCCGTTGATCAGCTCTTTCAGGCTCTGTTTGCCTTTATAAGTGATAGGGTATTTTTTGAAAATACCTCCTTTTCCCACTTTCGCCTGGCCATCGATAGTAAAGGTCACGCTATCGCTGAGGAAGGCTATAAAGGAGTTCTGCAGCAGCTTTTTCATATCAACCTTAAGATTGACCGGCACGATAAAGTCGGCTTTTGCCGGTACGGAGATCAGCGTGTCGAGGTTAAATTCCCCGAGGTAATTATCATCCATCCATACTTTCCCATTCGCCTCCCTGATACGAGCTCCAATAGCATTTGGATTGGAAAAATAAAGGTTGGCCCTGAGATTCGATTCCGTAAAGCTCACCCTGTCGAGCTGCAGGTCGCCTATGCCATAAAACCCGGGTGGACGTAGCGGACGGCAGGAAGGCAGGCAGCAGACCAGGCCGAAAATAAAAAGAGCGGTAGTGATGATCCTGGATAACATAGGCTGCAAAATAGGTAAAAAATAGCCTGGCGCAGGCGGAAGGATTGTTAAACATCGAAGATTGAAAGCCGGCCTGCCTGATATTTTGTCAGGTGACAAGGACAGTGATAAGAGCGAAAGATCTGCCTGTTATTTCTGACTCTCTGGATGGTTCCGGCAGGCAGCTTTCCTGGGGTAAGAGGATGAGAGATAGATGAGAAGGCAGGCTCTCTTTTACGCCCCTGCCGGGTGGTTTGCGTTCGGTCTTTGCTTGTCTTTTCAAGGGATTGAAGGAAGAGAATAAGGAAGCAGGAGGGAAGGGGAAAGATGATGCAAAAAACAGTGAAAGATGAAAGCAGGAAAAGAGATGACGATGCAGTGATAAATATTCATATATAAAAATTTTAGTAATGGAGTATGTGAAAGTAATCCATAGCAATACTAAATTTATAAGTATTAATTTAATGTCATAAAAATTTTATTATGAAATAATTACAAAGATTTTATCTGATTAAATTATCAAATATTTATAATAAATGAAAGCTATAATAAGAAGAAAATGAAGAAAACTATTTTTAGAAAATAAATCATAATTAAATATGTGATTTTCAAATTAATAAAATAATTATTTAAAATTAAATTTTATTAAAATAAATAAATTGCTATTAAGTATTATTTGTTTAAGCTCCGTCCCGGCTTTTTTTGTAGAGATTGTAGTTCCCCAACCTGCTGGCCGATCCCTATCTTACCGTTTTTCCCTGGTTTAGGCCTGTGCATATAAATTTTTACGGATTGTTCCTGCTTTCGCTTAAATTGCGTAGCACTTCTAACCAAGGCATCTGGACTTCATGAGAAAAAATATTCTGCTGTTTTTACTGCTTTTTATTCTGGCAGCCGGCAATAAGGTATCCGCACAAGACTTTTCAAATAAGGGCAAAGAGTTCTGGCTCTGTTTCCCGGCCCACGTTCCCTCCGGCTCGGCTATTGCCAATATGGCATTATTTATTACTTCCGATAAAAACTCCAAGGGTACTATTTCGGTCAATGGCTATACGACCAGCTTTTCGGTTACTGCCAACCAGATCTCGGGCCCTATTTCAGTACCTTACAATTATGCTTATGTAGCTGGCGCGGGTATCTATAATAACAGGGGCATCCTGGTGAAAGTAGACGATAACCAGCCGGCAGTAGTGGTGTTTGCGCATATCTATGCAGGCTTCCGTTCCGAAGCTTCGCTGATCCTGCCGGTAAATACCCTGGGCCGTAAATATTATTCCACCAACTTCTGGCAGGCCAGCACCGGCGGCGCCAAATCGCAATTCCAGGTAGTGGCTACTGCCCCCAATACCGTGGTTCAATACCAGCTGCGCCGCAATGGAGTGCTGCAGTCTACCGTCAATACCGCTACCCTGGCCAACCCGGGTGATGTGCTGCAGGTGCAGGACGACAATGACCTTAGCGGCAGCATTATTGAGTCGGTAGCGATGCCAGGGGGCGGATGTAACAAGATCGCCGTTTTTTCGGGCAGCTCCGCTTTATCTATCAGCCGGCCTGGTTGCAGCGGCTCTTCTTTTGACCCCCTGTACCAGCAATGTTACCCGGTAAATTCCTGGGGAAAGCATTTCGGGGTGATCCCGTTCGCGAATAATACAAATGGGTATCATGTGCGGGTCACGGCGGCGGAAGACAATACCCTGATCAATTTCAATGGAGCGAGCATCACCCTTAATGCAGGGGAGTATTACCCGGCTACTTCCGGGGCGCCCTCGCCTTATACCATACCGCTCGATATCAGCTCCGACAAGCCTATTTCGGTAGCCCAATATATGATGAGCGCCAATTGCGCGGGATCGACCAATATTCCTGGCGCCGGCAACCAGCAGGGTGACCCGGATATGATCATCCTGAACCCGGTTGAGCAGAATATCAATGATATCAATATCTTCTCCTCTGACCTGCAGAATATCCGTACCAAGTACCTGAGCGTGTACATAAAGACCTCCGATGCATCTACTTTCCGCATTAACGGTGGCCTGCCAGCCGGAACATTCATACCCATGCCTTCAGGCAACGGGTATTCCTACCTGGTAGAGGACCTGAACCGGTACGGCACACAATCATTCAGGCTTACTTCTACCGAAGGCTTTAATGCCATTACTTATGGTATGGGCGATGCGGAGTCTTATGGCTATTCAGCCGGCACCAATATCAAGGACCTTTACCAGTTCATATCTGTCAACAATGATTTTGCCACGGTCGATTTCCCGGCTGCCTGCAAGGGAGCTCCCTTCGAGCTATCAATGACCTTCCCTTACGAGCCGACAGAGATAAAATGGATCTTCAACGGCTTGTTCCCTGATGTTACAGAGACCAACCCTGCTTACTCTTCCACCAGTGTTGTGAACGGGCGTACCTTATATAAGTATAAGCTGCCCGGTACATTTACGGTGACCACCGCGGGTACATACCCTATCAAGATCGTAGCCCAGAACCCGACGAGCGATGGCTGTAACGGGGTGCAGGAGATCGAGTACGACCTGGAAGTATCCGAGCCGCCTACCGTTGATTTCAGCTTTGCTACCAATGGGTGCCTTACCCAGCCGGTGAACTTCACTTCCCTGCCCTCTACCGGTGGAAGGGCCATAACGCACCAGTACTGGAATTTTGGCGACAATGTAACGGTCAATGACGTGGCAACCACCAGCCACACTTATACCGTGGCCGACAACTATACGGTAAAGCATACCATCATTACCGATGTAGGGTGCAAGGCCGATACGGCTTTCCACGTGGTGGCCGTCAACGATCCTCCGGTAGCCGATTTCAGGATAGAAGCCCCTTCTTGCGTTACCAAGGCCGTTACGTTTACCGACCTGTCGACCGTCAGCACGGGCGCCATTACCAGACGCACCTGGAACTTCGGGGATGGTTCTGCATCGGTGATAACTACCACTGCAGACCCTGTAACCCATATATATGCCAGCACAGGCACATTTACCGTAACACTGGTTGCTGAAACGGCTTCCGGTTGCGCCAGCTCGCCCGCAAGCCATACTGTTACCGTACATCCCAACCCGGTAGTTGACTTCGCCCTTCCAAACGTGTGCCTGCCTGCAGGCACGGCCCAGTTTACCGCCAACGCCACTATTGCCGACGGCACGCAGGCGCAGTTTGGTTACTCCTGGGACTTTGGTGATGGAACAGCCCCGGTCGCTTCCGCCACCGCCACCCATACCTACACATCAACCGGGCCCTACCCGGTATCGCTGACCGTAACATCCAATAATGGCTGTGCCACCACTGCTACCAAGAACCTGACCACGATCTACGCAGAACCAAAAGCTGAATTTACGGTTGCAGCAGAAGCATGCCTGGGCAATGCGGTCACCTTTACCAACAGCAGCACCGCCCCCGGCAGCACGATAGTGGAATGGCAGTGGGATTTTGACGGCGATGGCATTGTGGATGAAGTAAGGACCAGCGGCGCGCCTTTTACCCATACCTATACTGCGGCGGGCACCTATAATGTAATATTGAAGGTCAAATCGGCCATTGGCTGCGAATCTGTTTCGGCTGACCATACCGCTACGCATACCGTAACGGTGAACCCCCTGCCTGTAGCTGACTTTGCGCCGGTATTGCCGGCCTGTAAAGACCAGGTGCTTTCATTGAACGATATTTCCGTGTCTAACGCGGGTACGATCACGAAATGGACCTGGAACTTTGGTGAAGGAGGAGGTAACGTGGTGCAGGCACCTGTTGGCGGCATGGTAACCCATACCTATGCTACGCCAGGCACCTATACGGTTACCCTCCAGGTAGAGACCGACAAAGGATGCGTAAGCGCTGTCACCTCTCATCAGGTGGTGGTCTATGCTCTGCCCCAGGCCGGCTTTATTGCCCCTGAAGTTTGCGTCAATGATGTGAATGCACAGTTTATCGATACTTCCAAGTATGCAGGAGGCTCTGTAGTGGCCTGGGAATGGAACTTTGGTGATCCCAATGCGCCGACGGTAGATAATACTTCCGGTTTCCAGCATCCTACGCACCATTATACCCAGCCCGGCGACTATACCGCTACGCTGGTAGTGACCAGCAATGAAGGCTGTAAAGACCAGGCGCAGCGCACCTTTACGGTGAATGGTGCCTTGCTGACGCCTTCCTTTACCGTAGAGAATACAGGGCCTTTGTGCAGCAGCCAGGATATTACCATCAAGGATGCTTCTACGATTGACCAGGGCAAGATATTAAGGGTAGAAATATCCTGGGATGTGCTGAACAACCCTGCCGACAAAACGGTGGATAACAGCCCGCAGGCCGGCAAGACCTATACGCATGCTTATCCCGAATTTGGTTCTCCAGCCTCCCGCACTTACCGGGTAAGGTATGATATATATTCAGGGATCACCTGCGTCAACAGCACAGAGCAGGATATAACCCTGCTGGCTACGCCACAGCTGAGCTTTGATGAAGTGCCTTCCATTTGTTCCAACGAGCCGGCCTTCCAGCTTACCCAGGCACAGCTGCTCAATGGCAGCGTGGTCGATGGCAGCTTTACTTTCAGCGGCCCGGGCGTATCTGCTTCCGGCTTGTTTACGCCTTCCGTGGCAGGCCAGGGTACCCATACTATTACTTACCGCTATGATGCCAGCAACGGCTGCAGCAATTCAGTGCAGCAGACCGTACAGGTATATCCTACGCCTATTGCGAATGCCGGCCCGGATAAATTTGTGCTGGAAGGCGGGCAGGCTACGCTTACCCCGACTATCATCACCAATATCCCGGTCAGCTATTCCTGGAGCCCTACACTTTTCCTGAGCAACCCGGAAATAGCTTCTGCTATTGTAATGATGCCTACAGAAGATATTACGTACACGCTGACGGTAACATCCGATAAAGGCTGTTATACTACGGACGATGTATTTGTGAAGCTGCTGAAGACGCCGGTGATCCCGAATATTTTCAGCCCCAACGGGGACGGCATCAACGACCGCTGGGAAATCCCTTACCTGGAAAGCTACCCGGGCTGCACGGTGCAGATCTATAACCGGTACGGACAGCTGATCTACCGCCTGGTCAATTATACCACGCCATGGGATGGAAAGATCAATGGCAAGGATGCGCCGGTAGGCACGTATTATTATATCATCGATCCTAAAAACGGTCGCAAGCCTATGACCGGTTATGTAGATATTATTCGTTAAGTGAGTTAATGCAGTTGCAATGAAAAAATGTTTTTTATCCGGGTTGGCCCTGTTGCTTATAGCTGGCGCTGCAAATGCGCAGCAGCGCTCGCACTATACCCAGTATATACTTAATAACTATATACTCAACCCTGCACTGAGCGGTATCGAGAACTATACCGATGTAAAGCTCAGCGTAAGGGACCAGTGGGTAGGTCTGAATGGCGCCCCGCGTACCGTCTATGCCACGGTGCACGGGCCTATCGGGAAAAAGGATTACAAGACCTCGGCCACTTCTTACAATATCCCGGGCGAGAACCCGCGAGGTACTTCTTATTGGGAATCGTACAATGCCTCCGAGCCGCACCATGGCGTCGGCATGTCGATCGTCAATGACAAGACCGGTAATTTTAACCGCTTCACGGCAAATGTCTCCTACGCGTATCACCTGGGACTGAGCCCGCGTACCAACCTCGCAGCCGGCTTTGCGGCCGGCGTGAACAGCGTTAGCCTCAATGCAGACGGCAAGGCTTTCTTTGGCGCCAACCCTGCCGATCCTGCGCTTGGCAATGGAGCCGTAGGAGAGCTCCGCAAAATAAAGCCTGATCTTAGCGCCGGGCTCTGGCTTTATTCAGCCGATTATTTCCTCGGGCTTTCTGCGCAGCAGGTAATTCCCCAGAAGCTGGCCTTTGTAAATGATGCCAGCTTTGAAAAGCAGGGACGCCTGGTACCGCATATTTTCCTTACCGGCGGTTACCGTTTCCTGCTCAATGATGATATCAACGCGATCCCCTCGGTTATGGTAAAGTATATCAATGGCGCGTTCAAGAACGGCTACCAGGCAGAAGCCAACCTTAAGCTGCAATACCGCGATGCTTTCTGGATCGGCGGAAGCTACCGGCAGTTTGACGGTTATGCGGGCATGATCGGGTTGAATGTTGCCAACACTTTCAACGTCGGGTATGCGTATGATTTCACCAAGACCGATCTCAATACTTATAGCCGTGGCACGCACGAGATCATGATTGGCTTTCTGATCGGCAATCGTTACGGCGATACCTGCCCGCGGAATGTATGGTAAGGTAGGCGCAACATTTGCCCGCTCCAGGCTTACTGGCTGATCTTTCCACTGCCAGCCTGCAAGTACGGCTTTGAAAATCAGCAAAATATTATTTTTACCTGCACCTCATAGGTACAGGTAAACAACTGCCATCCCTTGCCTGCAAAAAAAGTGGCGGTTTTACCGCAAAACTGTGCTACCTTACATAAACCATCCACACCCCAGGGAAAGAGAATAGAGAAAACCCTTTTTTTCATTCTAAAACTTCAATCCCATGGTTCAGGTAGAAACCTCACAGCTTACCGAGGAGTGTATGACCTGGAGAACTACACTCCGCCAGTACCGCGAAGAATTTATCCGCGACAAGGACAAACTCCAGCAGGCTTCCGCTCACCACCTTTCCAAAGATCAGCTACAGGAGGTAGAGCATCTTCAGAATCAGCTTCACATCCAGCTGATCAATATCCACGACCTCAAGCAGCATATCAAAACGCATTGCCGAATCATCGAATCCGAGACCGGGCGGCATCACGGGCAGCTCAGGGATGAAACAGTTGCTGAGCATGAGAATATCTATGATGATTACCAGCGGCTGACCACTACGCTGGAAGAGCTGAAGGATGAGTTCAATAACTTCATGAACAGGGTATAACAGCTTTACAGCAAAGCAGGAAAGCCTTCATGCCAGGGCAATGTATTGCTCTGCGCACAGTTTTTTCATCTTAAACGGTTTGCTATGCCAGCCTTTGATACTTCACACGTAAAAAATATAGTCTTGCTCGGCCATGCCGGCTGCGGCAAGACCACCTTAGCGGAATGCATGCTGTTTGAAGCAGGCCTGATCAGCCGGCGCGGCAGCATCGCCGAGCAGAATACCACCGGCGATTACCACGAGCTGGAAAAAGAACGCGGTAACTCTATTTTCAGCAAGCTGCTCCATACGCAATGGAGAGGATATAAGATCAATATCCTCGACACCCCGGGCTATGATGATTTTGCCGGCGAAGTTATAGCCGCGCTGCGGGTGGCAGATACCGGCGTAATGCTGCTCAATGCTGTAATGGGAGTAGAAGTAGGCACAGATATTTTATGGGAATATACCGAGCAGTTCAAAACGCCGATGATCTTTGCCGTGAACAAGCTTGACGATGACAATGCCGATTTTGAACGTACCGTCAGGGAAGCCAGGGCTCATTTCGGGAGCAACCTGGTAGTGGTGCAGTATCCCCGGCAGACCGGCGCCGGCTTTCACGAGATCATTGATGTATTGCGCATGACCATGTACAAGTTCCGCGACACAGGCGGTAAGCCTGAGAAGCTGCCTATCCCGGAAGAGGAAAGAGCAAAGGCAGACCAGCTGCATAAAGAGCTGATCGAATCCATTGCGAGCAATGATGAAACGCTGATGGAAACGTATTTTGAGAAAGGAGAGCTGGATGAGGATGAGATGAAGGAAGGATTGAAAAAGGCGATGATCCATCATGACCTGTTCCCGCTTTTCTGCCTGTCGGCCGAAAGGAATATGGGTAGCGGCCGGCTGATGGGCTTTATCGATAATGTGGCCCCGAGCGCCAATGAAATGCCTCCGCAGCAAACGCTTGCTGGCACCGCGCTTCCCTGCGATGCCAGCGGACCTCCCTGCATTTTTGTGTACAAGACAGTGAGCGAGCCGCATGTAGGAGAGCTTTCATTCTTCAAGGTATATTCCGGCGTTCTGCGAAGCGGCATGGAGCTGGAGAATGAATCTACCGGGGTTACGGAAAAGATCAGCCAGCTTTTTCTGGTGGAAGGAAATAAGCGCACGGGCGTGAATGAGCTGCAGGCCGGCGATATCGGCGCTACCCTTAAGCTGCGCAATACTCATGTAAATAATACGCTTCATGCCAGGGGCCAGCGACTGGAGCTGCCGTCTATCCGGTTTCCTGCGCCCAATCTTACCATGGCCATCGAGCCTGTCAGGAAAGGAGAGGAGGAAAAGCTGTCGCAGGCATTGCACCAGCTAAGGGAAGAAGACCCGACCCTGCTGGTAGAAGTTTCACCCGAGCTACGGCAGACCCTGCTGCATGGGCTGGGTGATATGCACCTGGCAGTAGCCAAATGGAAGATAGAGCACAATCACCGCGTGGAAGTGAAATTTGCCAGACCCCGCATCCCTTACCGCGAAACGATACGGCGTATGGCAGAGGCAAACTATCGTCATAAGAAACAAAGCGGCGGGGCAGGACAGTTCGCGGAAGTGTCGATGCGCATCGAACCCTGGTATGAGGGTATGGCTGACCCGAAAGATATTACTATCCGCTCGCGTGATATGCATGAGCTGGACTGGGGAGGCAGGCTGGAATTCTGCAACTGCATTGTAGGCGGGGCCATCGATACCCGCTTCCTGCCTTCTATCTGTAAAGGGGTGATGGAAAAGATGCAGCAGGGGCCGCTTACCGGTTCTTATGCAAGGGATATAAGGGTAATGGTGTATGATGGCAAGATGCACCCGGTCGACAGCAATGATATTTCCTTTAAGATCGCAGGGCTGCAGGCATTTCGGCTGGCTTTTCAACAGGCTGATCCGCAGGTGCTGGAGCCGGTGTACCGGGTAGAAGTATTATGTTCCGATGAGCTGACCGGGGCCGTAATGGGCGACCTGCAAAGCCGCCGTGCCATCGTGGAAGGCATCGATAGTGAAGGACATTTCCAGAAAATAATGGCCCGGGTTCCGCTGGCCGAGATGGATGGCTATTCATCTTCGCTCCGCTCCATTACGCAGGGAAGGGCAAAATTCAGGATGAGCTTCCTGGACTATGAACCGGTATCATACGAGCAGCAGCAGAAGCTGGCAGATGAATACAGCCGCTCAGGCAAAGAAGAGATTTCCGTTTAAGGAACATCCTTCCTCTACCTAACCTGCAGTCGCCACCTGGCGACTGCTTTTTTTCAGGCCTCAAAACGAACGCATTCCTGCAGCTCTTTTTCAGTATAGGCCAGGTTGTATTGCTTCAGCACTTCCTCCGGCACGCCATTCCATTGATTGGGCTTATTGCCGGCATAGCCCAGGTCTGCCACGCCTATGGAAGAAGTATAGAAGCCGCTGGCCGTAAGATTGCGCATCAACGAGAAGAAAGCTACGCCTTGCGTCAGCTCCTTATTTTCCCTGGCCCTGTCGGGATAAGCGATCAGGTCGACCATTTCGATCTGCTGTTGCTGGGTGCAGTCTTTGAAAACCCGGCCGAAGCGATTGGTGCATTGTGCATCGAGCCATCGCAGCCCGCCCCGCAAGGGCGTCTGGTGTTGCGGCATATCGCGTACGATGAAATCTATAAATGCCGGCACTCCCGCATCGCTGGCATTGCCGCTTATGTCATCGCGCGGTATGATGAGGTCGGCCAATATCGTAATGGCGGCCATTTCATGGGCGGTAAAAAAAGATCCCCTGGCCAGCAAGGTCTTTTCATATTCGAGCTCCTCCTCGGTGCGGTCAAGCGCAAAGGAAGGCTCCTTTGTTTCCGGGGCCTTTTGCTGGTCGGCAGGCTGGCAGCCGGCTACGGCTGCACCGGTGGCTACCATGCCGGTGGCAATAAGCTTCAGGGATTGTCGGCGATCCATATAAAGACATTTTTATGGTTAACAGTGACCAACTGGTTACAGGTTCTGCTTTTTCATTTCGTCAATGATATATTCACTGGCGCGCATGCTCAGTGCCAGGATGGTCCAGGTGATATTTTTATCAGCCTGCGACACAAACTGCCCGCCATCCACGCAAAAAAGATTTTTGCAATCATGGGCCTGGCTCCACTTGTTAAGGGCGGAGCGTTTGGGGTCATGGCCCATGCGTACGGTGCCGGCTTCATGTATGATCTCGCCAGGCTTGCTGATGCCGTAGCTGTTGCTGGCATCATCGTCGCCGCCCCAGGTGATAACGGCTCCCATATTGTGCATGATCTCCTTGAAGGTCTCTTTCATGTGCCGCGCCTGCTTTATTTCGTGATCGCTCCATTTTACGTTGAAGCGAAGCACGGGGATGCCATACTTGTCTACCATGCCAGGGTCTATTTCGCAGTAGTTGCTGGCCAGCGGGATGGCTTCCCCGCGGCCTGCCATGCCTACGCTGGCGCCGTAAAAGAACCGATAATCCTCTTTCAGCGACCGCCCGTAGCCACCGGCTTCCTTTTGCTGCCCTTTGACCAGGTATTTGCCGTTCATCTTTTCTATGCCGGAGCCGAAGCCATAGGAAGGTTGCCCCATGCCACCCCAGTATTCGATGTGGTAGCCACGCGGGAAATCGAGCTTTTTATTATCGAGCCACCAGGGAGAATAGACGTGCATGCCGCCTACGCCGTCTTCATTGTAACGCTTACGGTCGAATAGCTGCGGCAGTACGCCCCCGAGCGCAGCGCCGGTGGAATCGTGCAGGTATTTGCCCACTACATTGCTGCTGTTGGCAAGGCCGTTCGGGTGCCGTGAAGAGCGGGAGTTGAGCAGCAGCCGCGCGCTTTCGCAGGCGCTGGCCGCAAGGATTATCACCCTGCCCTGCACCTGGTATTCCATCATATCTTTTTTATCAACGTACGAAACGCTTTTGGCAAGCCCTTCGTTATCGGTGATCACCTCGCGCGCCATAGCATTGGCAATGACTGTGATATTGCCTGTTTTCATAGCCGGGTATATGAGCACGTTGGGAGAGGAAAAATCTGCCTTGGCCATGCTGCAGTTGCGGTTGCACTGCCCGCAGAAGAAACAGACCCCCCGGTCGTCATTCAGCTTCTGGGTAAGAATGGAAAGCCTGGAAGGAATAACACGCACGCCCGCCTGCGTGGCGGCATTCTTTATGAACAGCTCGTGCAGCCTGGGCTTGGGAGGCGGAAGGAAAACACCATCCGGGTCATTTTCCAGTCCTTCATTGGTGCCGAATATGCCGATCAGCTTATCAACGCGATCATAAAAAGGCTTTACTTCATCATACCCTATCGGCCAGTCGTCGCCCAGCCCGTCAATGCTGCGGCGCTTGAAATCCTTGGGGCCAAAACGCAGGGATATGCGACCCCAGTGATTGGTACGTCCGCCCAGCATACGCGCCCGCCACCAATCCCATTGCGTACCCTGTGCCTTGGTATAGGGTTCGCCATCGATGCTCCAGCCACCATAGCAGGCGTCGAAATCGCCGAAGGGCCTGAGCCTGGTAGATGCGCCGCGCCTGGGCGAATCCCAGGGGTTTTTGAGCTGGGTGATATTTTTCTGCGGGTCATACATAGGGCCGGCTTCGATCATGCAAACCTTAAGGCCTGCATTGGCAAGTATATAGGCAGCCATACCGCCACCTGCTCCCGAGCCGACAATGACCACATCGTATTTTGGAGGTTGATTTTTTACCTGGAGATCTCCCATACAGCAGCAATATTTTAGAAAGGCCAATTTAAGGGAATATTTTTGAAACTGATGATCCTGGTACCGGCCTGGCAGGTAGCCCGTCATCGATCATAAAGATGGCTTCTCTTCCTGCATTCATTACATTTGAAATATGAAATACCTGCTTATGCTTGCCTTTGTGGTATTGACCATGCCAACGCTGAAGGCCCAGCTGCCTTATGAAAAATATCCTGTCTATACTGCCAGGGACCTGGGGCTTAGCTATACGCCCCGGCAATCATCCTTTCGTATATGGGCGCCACAGGCAAAGGCGGCAACGCTGCAGGTGTATGACAAGGGTAGCGGCGGGCAGCCGTTGCAGACCATCCCTATGAAAAGATCGGTGGGGGGTACCTGGCAGGTGATATTGAAAGGCGACCAGGCCGGCAGGTTCTACACGTTCCGGGTATTGAATGATAGGGCCTGGTCGGCGGAAGTGCCCGATCCCTACGCAAAGGCTGTTGGCATAAATGGAGAAAGAGCGATGGTAGTAGACCTGGTTGCCACCGATCCTGCAGGCTGGAAAAATGAGAAAAGGCCACCGATGAAACAGCCTACTGATGCCGTTATCTACGAGCTGCACGTACGCGATGCCAGCATAGCGGCCGGCTCCGGGATACAGCATAAAGGAAAATTTGCCGGTCTTACTGAAAAGGGAACGATGAACAGCGCCGGGCAGTCTACCGGTCTCGACCACCTGAAAGAGCTGGGCGTAACGCATATTCACCTGCTTCCTTCCTTTGATTTTCATTCAGTCGACGAATCGATGCCAGGCAAAGCGCAGTACAACTGGGGTTACGACCCGCTTAACTACAATGTGCCGGAGGGCTCTTACGCTACCGATGCTATCGACGGAAGAATACGTATCCGCCAGTTCAAGGAGCTGGTGCGCACCTTCCATGAAAATGGCCTGCGGGTGATCATGGATGTAGTGTATAATCATACGGCGCAGACAGAAAGCTCCTTATTCAATCAGCTGGTGCCTGGTTATTATTACCGGCAGGCAAAGGATGGAAGATTTTCGGATGCCACGGGCTGCGGCAATGAAATAGCCAGCGAGCGCCCCATGGTGCGAAAGTTCATCCTGGAGTCATTGAAATACTGGGTGGAAGAATACCATATCGATGGCTTCCGTTTCGACCTGATGGGCGTGGAAGATATTGTGACCATGAACCTCGTATCGCGCGAGCTGCACCGTTTGCGGCCTGATATCTTATTATATGGCGAAGGCTGGACCGCAGGCCCTTCACCCTTGCCCGACTCCCTGCGGGCGTTAAAGGCAAATGCATCCAGGCTGGAAAAGATAGCCGTTTTCAGCGACGATATAAGGGACGCGATCAAGGGCAGCGTATTCCACCATGCCGACCGCGGCTTTGCCAGCGGCAAAGAAGGACTGGAGCAGAGCATACGGTTTGGGATTGTAGCAGCCTGCCTGCATCCGCAGGTCGACTATGCAAAAGTGAATTATTCCAAAGCGCCTTATGCTTCAGCGCCTTCGCAAACGGTGACCTATGCAGAATGCCACGACAATCATACGCTATGGGATAAGCTGGCCATATCGGCTGCAGATCAGCCGGCAGCGCACCGAAAGGAAATGCATAAGCTGGCATTATCGATCGTGCTTACCTCGCAGGGCATTGCCTTCCTGCACGCGGGCAGCGAAATGCTGCGCTCCAAGAAAGGAGAGGAGAACTCCTACAATGCGCCTGACAGCATCAACGAGATCGACTGGGATCTTAAAACCATTAACAAGGATGTATTCGATTATGTGAAAGCATTGATCAGGATACGCCGGGAACATCCTGCTTTCCGTATGGGCAGCGCCAAAGCCATTGCTTCAGCGCTGGTATTTCGCGACAGCCTTCCTCCCGGCATCATCGCTTATACCATCAATGGGAAACCGGCAGGCGATAGCTGGACGCAGGTACAGGTTATCTTTAATGGGAGCGGGCAGGCCCGGGAAGTGCCGGTTGAAGGCGACTGGAAAATAGCGGTAAGGGACAACCACCGGGAAGACCAGGAGCCGGTATTAACAAAGGCCGCACTTCTTGCACCGTATAGCTGCACCATACTTTTCCGGTGATCAATTACCGGTTGTGCAAGCCGGTTGCTGCCTGTATGAGCTTTGCTATTGCAAGCGGCAGAGCCGGCTTTTCCGGTGTTTTAAAACCTGTTTTATACTTCTTTTAACCATAACCCCTTGTTTTTCCGGGAAAAAAGAATAACTTTGCATTTCTCTATGTTATCTCTCACTCTATTTGTTTGATTTTCCACTCAAATGCCGTGATGGCTTAACGTAAGGCGGGTAAAGTATCATCTCTTGTTGATAGCCTTACCATATTTTTAAAATCAAATTATTTTCAATTGTCATTTAGCAATTTACAGCTCATTGAGCCTGTGCTCAGAGCCTTGAACGATGAAGGCTATACTATGCCTACCCCTATACAGGAACAAGCCATTCCCGTTATCCTTAACCACAAAGACCTTTTGGGCTGCGCCCAGACCGGTACCGGTAAAACGGCTGCTTTCGCTCTTCCCTTGCTGCAATTAATGCATGCCCAACAGCAGGAAGAAGCGGGAGACCGCCGGAGGATCCGCGCCCTGGTGCTTACGCCTACCCGCGAGCTGGCCATCCAGATCGAAGAAAGCTTTAAAGCTTATGGGCGCTACCTTAACCTGAAGCACCTGGTGATCTTCGGAGGCGTTAACCAATACAACCAGGTAGGTGCCCTGCGCCGTGGCGTGGACATATTGGTAGCTACCCCCGGACGCTTGCTTGACCTGATGCAGCAAAATCATATTTCCCTGCAGGATATCCGCTACTTTGTGCTGGACGAGGCCGATCGTATGCTGGACATGGGGTTTGTGCATGATGTAAAAAGAATCATTTCCAAGCTGCCTTCCAGGCGCCAGACGCTTTTCTTTTCGGCCACCATGCCACCGGAGATACAGCAGCTGGCCAATATGCTGCTTCATAACCCTATCAAGGTTGAAGTGGCGCCGGTATCATCCACAGCCGATACCATCCAGCAATCGCTTTATTATGTTGAAAAGCATAATAAGCGCGCCCTGCTGGCCCACCTGCTGCAGGATGAGGAGATAAAAACAGCGCTGGTCTTTGCCCGTACCAAGCATGGCGCAGACCGCGTTGCCAAAGATCTTACCAAGGCCGGGATAAGGGCTGAAGCCATTCATGGCAATAAATCGCAGAACGCCAGGCAGGCCGCTCTTCTAAACTTCAAAACAAGAAAGACACGCATACTGGTAGCTACTGATATTGCAGCGCGTGGTATCGATATTGACGATCTTACCCATGTTATCAACTATGACCTGCCCAATATCCCCGAAACATACGTGCACCGTATCGGCCGTACCGGCAGGGCAGGGGCTAACGGCATCGCTTTCTCTTTCTGTGATTATGAAGAAAAGATATTCCTGAAAGATATTGAGCGGCTGATCAAAAAGACGGTACCGGTTGTAGCCGGGCATCTTTACGATGTGCCGCTGATGCACAGCCTGGTGAAGACTGTCACACCTGCCGCGCCAGTGCCATCTTTTGGCGGAGGCCGTCGCAGCTTTGGCGGGGGCAGAAGGGGCAACCGCGCCTTCTCGCAGCAACGCATGTAATGATGTAATAGGGGGCACGACCTACCTTTTTATTGCCGGCAAAGGAGCAGAAGCTGCTTTTTGCCGGCATTTTCTTTTTTAAGGTGCCGGGAAAAGAATAATTTAGACCAAACAATTTACCATGGCATCTGCAGCAACTACCCCCAAAGAATACCTGGCAGCATTACCAGATGACAGGAAACAACCTGTTGGCTTGCTGCGCAAGACCATTCTCGATAATTTACCGCCCGGCTTTATAGAAACGATATCATACGGCATGCTGGGATACGTGGTGCCTCACAAGCTCTACCCATCGGGCTATCATTGCGATCCAAAGCTGCCGCTGCCGCTTATAAACCTGGCTTCGCAGAAAAATTTTATAGCCCTGTACCACCTGGGTCTTTATAGCATGCCTGAACTGATGGAATGGTTCACCTCTAATTATCCCAGGTACAGCAAAAGCAAGCTGGATATGGGCAAAAGCTGTATCCGGTTCAAGAAGCCGGAGCATATACCTTACGAGCTTATCGCCGGGCTTGCAAAAAAGGTAACGGTAGAGGAATGGATCAGGGTATATGAAGAAAAGTATGTAAAACGATAAGACCCTACAGCATAAAAGACAGGCTGCTAAAGCCTGGAAGACCATGAGAGCGGCCTTCCCTGTTCCTGTGTTCCCTTTGCTGAAGAAGCGGTTCGTTGCAGGTGTTGCTTATCATGTTGCATGCGGCATTTTTACCGGTGAGACCAATCGTTTGATAATTTTGGAGCTATTCTTTCAACATAAAAAATATGAGCAACAGTAATAGCAGTAAAAAAAAGCTGTCACCGGAGCAGCGCTCAGCGCTGCTCAGCACGTTAAAAGACCGTTTTGAAAAGAACAAGAAACGTCATAAAGGCCTTGAATGGGCCGATGTGCAGGCAAGGCTGGAAGCCAGTGCCGGAAAGCTATGGTCGCTTCATGAATGGAAAGCAGCGGCGGCGAGCCGGATGTGGTGGACTATGATAAAAAAACCGGTGAATATATTTTTTATGATTGTGTCGCAGAAAGCCCTAAAGGGCGCAGAAGCATTTGCTATGACCGGCAAGCCCTGGATTCACGAAAAGAGCATAAGCCAGCGAACAATGCTATCGAAATGGCTGCTGCCATGGGCATCGAGCTTTTAACGGAAGAGCAATACCGTGAGCTGCAGCTGCTGGGCGATTTTGATACAAAAACCTCGAGCTGGATAAAAACGCCTCCTGAAATCAGGAAGCTTGGCGGCGCTCTTTTTTGTGATCGTCGCTATGGGCATGTGTTCGTGTATCATAACGGCGCGGAATCTTATTATGGCGTCAGGGGGTTTCGGGGCCTGCTAAAAGTATAAGCAGAATATCCTGCCATCTGCACAGGATGGCAGGATAAACGGCATTACTGCTCGTCTGCGCTGGGGCCATAGCTGCCGGGAATGGGAATATCGAGCAGGCGAAGGAATACGCCCAGCTGCGCCCGGTGGTGCACGATCTGCGAATAGGTCATCCGTATCATTTCACCTTTGGATAACACAAGATATATTTCCTCGCCGTTGCGCAACGTCCAGTCGGGCAGCAGATCGTCGTCGGTGGCTTTTTCGAGATGAGAACGGCCGTCGGTCAGGGAGCGTTCAAATAGCTCCAGCAGCTCTGCCGTGCTATTGATCGCGGGCGGGGAATAAGGGTTTCCTGCAAAATCAAGCTCACTGGTGGTCAGCGTCATGGATACCCAGGTAGGCAATTCGGCAATATGAGTAGCCAACTGCCGGATGGTCATGCTCCTGGGATGAGGCTTCCAGTCGTATTTATCGTCGGGTATACGGCTAAGCATTTTACGGGTGGTCTGGCTTTCCTGTTCCATTTCTTTGAGAAGCTGTTGGATCTGTGACATGGCTTATTGTTTTTATAAAGCAAAAAAACAACCGCCTGCTGACAGCCCTATGTCAGCAGGGCCTGGGAAAATTTTATCCCAGGTAAATAAACCGGTCATACACCGGGGCCTGCACCATTATCCTTACCTCCGTGCTGTATCTGCCGGCGATCAGGCTAAGCAGGGTAGGCCTAACTTCCTGGATTTATTTAGACTATATTTGAGTTTCCCTTTTTATATGCGGATTTTACGTAATAAATGCCGGGGCATTTACATTTTTTTGTCAGATTAAGCTAAAAAAAAATTGAATGCGAAGCCAGGCACGCAGGCTACACGTATATTTAGTATATCAATAGTCATGATACAAATGCCTAACCTTCGAAAACCCGTGTATGCAGATAGCCGAATTACCTTCTGATGAAGAGCTTCGCTTGCTTGATCTTGCTTCTTACCGGATCCTTGATACGCCTGTTGAGCAGGAATTTGAAGAATTGGTGGAGCTGGCCGGGCAGCTGTTCGGGTTTCCTATTTCCCTGATCACTTTGCTTGATAAGGACCGGCAATGGTTCAAGGCCAAACGGGGCGTATCTGAGGATGGCACCGGCCGCGATGTGGCTTTTTGCGCGCATACGATCCTGCAGGATGGCGTAATGATAGTGGAAGACACTACCAAGGATGAGCGTTTCTCCGGCAACCCCTTTGTAACAGGGGAGAGGCATATACGCTTCTATGCAGGTGCGCCGATCATTTCACCTACCGGGTATAAGCTGGGCGCCATCTGTGTTATAGATGATAAGCCGAACAGCATTTCGCCCGAGCAGGAAAGGGCATTGAATATCCTTTCCAACCAGGTAACGCGCTTGCTGGAGCTTCGTTTCCGGAACCAGGTATTTGAGCAAAGGGCAAAAGAGCTGATAGATATGAAGAATAAAGCCCTGCAACAGGTGCTGAAGGAGCAGGACGAAGAAAAACAGCACATAGCTACAGAGCTGCACGAAAATATGGCGCAGGTACTGGCCGCAGGCAGGTTGTACCTGGGAATGGCAGAAGAGAACGAGGAGATGCGCCTGCCCTTTATCCGTAAAGCCAACCAGGAGCTGGGCGAGCTGCTCTCAGGCCTGCGCGGTCTTTCCAATGCCATCAGCCCTTCCACGCTGCGAAGCATGCCGCTCGATCTGCTGCTGGTAGATGTAATAGACCAGCTCAGCGCCCATTATCCCTTTTCCATCAACATAAGCATCGATGCTCCTAATGCCGATACTTGCTTCGACCATAGCATTACCTGCGTGCGCGTGGTAGAAAAATGGATACAGCTGCTGCAGAAGAAGGCCAATGTTACAACGGTGAATGTAAGCCTGCAGATAAAGGATAAGATCAGGCTGGTCATCGAGGATGATGGAGCAGCCAGATCGTTCAGCGAAATTGAGCAGGAAGTGGTCACCGGCCTTATATACGGAAGAGTAAGGGCATTGGGCGGGCATATTGCTTTTAGTGCAGGCACAGATAAGAGCAATCGTCTCTGCATCGAGCTGCCTTTAGCTTCTTAAAGGTCATCAAGCTTCAGGCTTGCCAGCCGTTCACTGGCTTAAAGATCATATCATTTTCCGGCAACATTTATATTCTTTAAATTGCAATGATATTTTTTCTGTCAACCAGTCCCGGCTAATTGGTAAATATGAGCAATAGCAAGCTGGCTGCTATGCAGCCTCTATTAACTTTTATCAAAACGGTCTACCCGATCAGCAGTGAAATAGAGGATTATTTTGCCGACAATTGTGATTTCCTGAAGGTAAAGAGAGGCACTTTTCTGCTGAAGCCCGGGGAGATCTGCAATCATTATTATTTTATCGTCAAAGGCATGCTGCGTGCCTACAACGTGCATGGGAACAAAGAGATCACCACCTGGTTCAATGCCGAGAATGAGCTGGTGACCTCCATCAGGAGCATGTCGCGCCAAATGCCTTCCATGGAATATATACAGGCGCTGGAAGATACGGAGATGGTGACCCTCGACTGGCAGGCGCTCAATCATCTCTATGAGAAATATGTCGAAATGAATATCGTGGGAAGGATCATTATCCAGGAATACTACGCCGCCGCCGAAGAACGGGCCTATATCGGCCGTATACCGAACGCAGAAATGCGTTACCGTCATTTTATAGAATCACGCCGCGACCTGGTGAACCGGGTGCCGTTGAAGTTTATCGCTTCCTACCTGGGCATGACCGAAGAGACACTGAGCCGCTTGCGCGGCAAAAAGGTTTTCTGACAGGCCAGCATTGACTACACCTGCGTTGCATCGAGTGAAAGTATCAGCGCATGATATGCGGCCAGGCTTATCCGGCCTTCAACCTGGTCTTCATGCCGGCTCGCTTCGCAGGTTTCCGCATCCTGCACAAGATCGTCTCCAAAAGATGGATCATATCCTTTCCAGTCGCTATGGAACCGTACTTTCCATAAGCCTTCCGCCGGGAAAGGGATCTGCATATCCGGGTATGGCCTGTTGGCGAGGTTAAGGACAACCACCACGCTGTCGCCAGGGCCTCCTTCGTGGTAACGGTGGTAGACCAGCACTTTTTTTTCATTGTCTTCAAGCAGGATGGAGGACTGCTGGCCTGTCAGTCCTTTGCTGATGCCATGCTTGTTGAGACGGAGATGCACCAGGTCGCGGTAAAGATTACGTATGCCGCGAAATGATTCCAGCAGCTCCCAGTTGAGCGGCTCGGTATCCTGGAAATAGCCGTTCTCCAGCATTTCCTGCCCCTGGAATAGCATAGGTATGCCAGGAGCCGTAAGGATCATAACAGCTCCCAGCACAGATCTTTTCTTGGCAAACCAGTTGCTGCTGTCGCCTGGAGCTATTTCTTCGGGCACCCGTGATTTTTCGTTGGCCACTTCATCATGCGATTCCGTAAAAATGACCCGCTGAAAGGCGTCTTCATTGTAGCTGAAAAGCAGGGAACCGCTTAGCTCGCTCATGTCGCGGTCCTCATCATGGGCAAGGGTCAGTATCTTCCTGACAGGCTCTACGAACCTGATATCCCACTGCGAGCTGAAGCCTTCGCCGCCTTCCTCTTCATGACGTGTGATCCAGTCGTTAACCAGCATGTCTTCTGCTATCGTTATTTTCCAGGGATATCGCTGCCTTACTTCCTTATTGATCCATTGCATCAGGCTCCAGCCATCAGGCAGGTCCTCTTCGGGGTCAGTGCCGCCATTCACATTCCGTATATAAGATATGGCATCGGTGCGCAGGCCGTCTGCATGGTATTCCTCGAGCCACATGAGCGCATTGTCGCGGATATATTGCCTTACTTCAGACCGGCCGTAATCGGGACGGGTATCGCCCCAGGGGGTTTTGCACCGCCAGTCCTGGTAAAAATAGATACCGCCGCCGCCGTTTTCGCTCCAGCCATCAAACTGCCATAGGTCAAGGTCCTGCGGGCCAAAATGATTATAGACCACATCGATAATAACGGCAATGCCTTGCCGGTGCGCGGCATCAACAAATCTTTTCAGGGCATTGGCTCCCCCATAGTCGCTTTCTACGGCAAAGGGATGGGCAGGGTTATAGCCCCAGGAGATGCCGCCGGCAAATTCCATCGGGGGCATTATTTCAATGGCATTGATGCCCAGCTTGCAGAGATAGGGTAGCTTTTCGATCGCATCGTCAAAGCTGCCAGGCCGGTCGGGATGGCTACGGTTGAAAGTACCTATATGAATTTCATAAATGACCATTTCATTCCAGGCAGGCATCTTGAAATCGTGGTCATGCCAGTCAAAAGCAGGATCGACAATGATGGAGTTGCCGCTCGAGTTGGTCAGCTCGCGGGCGTAAGGATCATTCCGGAACAGGCGGCCGGCCGCTGTGTCAAGCAGGAACTTGTATTCCTGGCCTGGTTTTGCTTCCGGTATATTTATTCCCCAGTAGCCGTTCTCCTCGGCCTGCATCGGGTGCTGCTCTTCCGCCCAGCCGTTAAAGCTACCGGTTACCCATACCTGCGATGCATTGGGCGCCCAGACGCGGAAAAAGACGCCCCGGCTGTGAAGCACAGCCCCCATACCTGGCACGGTGATCTTTTTTTTCTTTTGCATAAGAAGCATCCTGTTCAGTCAAATCTATGCAATTAAAGATAATGATGCCTGCTTCAGCGGAGCGGTGAGGATATACGCGTTCCCTGCGCAACGTAATCCGCTTTCTTCACAGCAATAAAAAAACGTTGCCTGGCAACGCTTTTCTTATCGTTCAATGCATAGAAACGGCTGGATCGGCTCAGAAGCGGTTACGGTTATTGCTGTAACGAGGCCTGTTGAAGCCACCACCACCGCCGCCGGGCTTTTCCTCTGCGGCTTTTACCACCAAGGGTTTCTTGCCAAGAGAAATATCATTGAGGCTTTCGATGGCATCCTTGGCTTCTTCTTCGTTCGGCATTTCTACGAAGCCGAACCCTTTGCTTTTACCGGTTTCCCTGTCCATAGCCACTTTGGCGGAAGCGATGGTACCGAACTTTTCAAATATCTCGGTGAGTTCCGCATCATCAAGGTCATAAGGCAGGCCGGCAACGAAAATCTTCATGGAGCAAAAATTTTTGTAAAAGTACAGAACTTCCCCCGCATCTCTAAGCTTTGGCCGAAGTATTTACGCGAGCGGGCTGTTAATAAGCCTTTAAACTGGAGGAATGCAGCCTTTTGGGGCAGATGACGCCAGGCAGGTCTTGCCAGGCGCTGCCACACATTATACAAAACTGGTACAGTTTTTAGATAAATGATAATAAAACCTTATGTCCACCGACAAGCCAGCCACCCTGCCGTTCTACCTGAAGTTCTCCCTTAATCTTATCACCATTGTTTTACTGGCAGGGATCATCTATATCGGCCAGGATATCCTGATGCCGCTCTTTTTTGCCATCGTGCTTGCTATTCTGCTGCTGCCGGTCAATAACCGGCTGGTAAGATGGGGGCTGCCTGAAGTACCTTCTATGATACTTTCTATTTTGCTTGCCCTTATATTCCTGGTGGGCATCATTTATTTCCTTTATTACCAGGTAGCCGGCTTTGTGAATGATATGCCTGTGATCAGGCAGCATCTCAACGAGCATATACATACCGTGCAGGAGTGGATCAGCCAGCAGTTCAATATCTCTTATAAGCAGCAGGAGCAGGCGGTAAAAGAAGCTACCGACGGCATGAAAGGCTCTGGCACCGGCATGGTCGGCTCTACCTTGTTCAGTGCGGTGCAGATGCTGCTGATGGTTATACTGCTTCCGCTGTACACTTTCCTGATCATGTATTACCGTGGCCTCATCCGTAAGTTCTTTACCGATATTTTCGTAGAGCGGCATCGTGGAAGCGTGAACGAGGTAATGGAAGAATCGAAAAGCATTGTTCAGAGCTATATGGTGGGGCTGCTCATCGAAATGGGTATCGTAGCCCTGCTGAACGCGATAGGCTTTTTCATTATCGGGATCCAGTATGCTATATTCCTGGCCGTGCTGGCTGCTATCCTCAATATGATACCTTATATCGGCATGCTGGTGGCAACTATCCTTTGCATGCTGATCACCCTGGCCACTTCAACCCAGATCAGCGACCTGATCTGGGTAGCCGTAGCATTGACCGTTGTGCAGTTCATAGACAATAACTTCCTGATGCCTTACGTGGTGAGCTCCAAGGTAAGGATCAATGCCCTGGTCAGCATCATCGGGGTGCTTATCGGCGGCGCCCTGGCCGGTGTTTCAGGCATGTTCTTGTCGATCCCTGGTATCGCTATCATGAAGTCGGTCTTCGACAGGGTAGAAGGACTTCAACCCTGGGGCATGCTGATGGGCGACGATCTTTCTATGGTGAACAGCCGTGCCCGGAAACGTATAGCAAGCGGAAAGAAGAAAGAAAAAGCATAGCAGGCAGCCGCCTGTATAGCTAAGCAATTGCCAGCTTAATGGTTTATGCAGCGCCGGCCCGCACCAGCTTTACCAGGTACTGATCGCTATCGTCTTCCAGTAGCAGCGTGGTTTGCCATCCTTCTTCAATAGCTACCCGGCTCAATAGGGCCAGGTCAATATACAGCCATTGAAACCATTCCGAATATCGCCGGCGATACTGGTAACGGTAAGAGATATCCCCGTAATACCTGTTGGCAGGCGGCAGCCGGTCTTCCCAGAGATAAGCTATATCGGATGAGTCGAACAGCAACTGGCCGCCGGGCAGCAGCAGGCGGTCTGCCTGGCGGAGAAAGGAACGGAGGCCTGCTATGGAACCGGCAAGCCCGATGCCATTCATTAAAAGAAGCAGGGTATCGTATTGCTGGTGATGGTAGCTGAGAATATCGGCGCAGATCACCTGCTTTACCCCGCGTTGCTGCATTACCGCCACATTGAGCGGTGAGATGTCGAGCGCTGTTACCGCAGCCCCGGCTTCCTGCAGGTATAGAGCATGGCTGCCGGCCCCCGCCCCGATATCCAGTATCTTGCCGCGGCAGTGCTGCAAGGCCAGCCGTTCCAGGTCAGGCATATCCGGTGGTTCCCGGAAATAGACGGATAGAGGCATCTCTTCTTTTGGCCCATAGGTATTATGTATCCACAGCTTTGAACGACGGTCGCCATGATAATAACCGGCTATTGCCTGTCCCAGTATATCATCCATAGTCAAATGTAAAAAATCTGCCGATGCCTGCCTGGCAACACTTGCCTGACCAGGAAAACAGGTATCAAAAAATCTTATCTTCCCTCTCCAAAAACCACGCGTATGAAAAGAACCCTGCTTTTGCTGACAGCTTTTTTTTATCACTTCTTTGCATTCGGGCAGAAAACTACACCGGTTGTAGATAACAAGGAGCCGGTGCCGGCAGGAGTGCAGACTACGGTTACCCGCAACTTTGTGATGGTAGGAGGCCGCAGGATCGATTATATCGCGCAGGCCGGCTATCTTGACCTGAAAAATGACACAGGCAAGCTGATCGCCAAAGTATTTTTTACCTATTATAAGAAGGATAATGAGGCTGCCGCCAAAAGACCGGTGACCTTTACATTCAACGGCGGCCCTGGCTCTTCTTCTGTCTGGCTGCATATGGGCGCTCTGGGCCCGAGAAGCGTATTGCTGAAAGATGATGGCACAGCGCCAACCCCGCCATACCAGGTAGTGAACAATGAATATACCTGGCTTGATAAAACAGACCTCGTATTTATCGACCCGGTAGCTACCGGGTACAGCCGGCCGGCGCCAGGCGAAAGCCCGCGCCAGTTCCATGGTTACGTGGAGGATATACAATCGGTCGGCTCCTTTATCCGTCATTTCCTGTCAAAGTATGAACGCTGGGGCTCGCCCAAGTTCCTTGCAGGAGAGAGCTATGGCACTACCAGGGCTGCCGGCCTGTCAAAGTTCCTGCAGGATAGCTATCGTATCTATATCAACGGCATTTTCCTGATATCTCCGGTGCTGAACTTCGGCACCAATGATTACTATGTAGGCAACGACCTGCCAAGAGCTTTATATATCCCTTCCTATACAGCAGCAGCCTGGTATCACAAAAAGCTGGCGCCGGCATTGCAGGCTGATCTGCAGAAAGCCCTGCGTGAGAGCGAGGCCTTTGCATTGGGTGAGTATATGAACGCCCTGCTTCGTGGCGACTGGATGAGCGAGGCGGATAAGGAAAGGATAGCCGAAAAGATGAGCTATTATACCGGGTTGAGCAAGGAATATTGCCTGCAGGCGAACCTGCGGGTAGTTGAAAACCGATTTTATAAGGAGCTGCGCAGGAAGGATGGGCTTACCATCGGCCGGCTTGATGCCCGGTTTACAGGCCGTGATATAGATGACGCGGGCGAGAACGTCAGCTATGATCCTTCTTTTACCAATATCGACGGGCCTTTTACCTCTGCTATCAACGACTATTTCCAGAAAGACCTGCAGTTCAAGGATGAAAGGGCCTATAATATTTTCGGGAGCGTCTATCCCTGGAATTACAGCAATGTGCAGAACAGGTTCCTGAACGTGGCAGAAAGCCTGCGCGACGCCATGGCCAAGAACCCGGCGCTTAAGGTATATGTGGGCTCGGGCTATTACGATTTTGCCACGCCTTACTTTACGGCTGCGTACGACCTGCAGCATATGTTCCTGCGCCCTGAAAGCAAGGGTAATATCCGTCATTATTTTTACCAGTCAGGTCATATGTACTATATCAATAAGCCGGATATGATCCAGTTTAAGAAAGATGTGGATGCCTTTTTTGACTGGAGCCTTCAACCTACCACTGATAGCAGGCCGTGAAGATGAATAAGCGAATTGTTTCAGAGATATGGATATACCCTGTAAAATCACTTGGCGGCATAGCTCTCCCAAGCGCCGTGGTATTGTCTAAAGGGCTGGAGCATGACAGGAGGTGGATGCTGATCGATGAGAAAGGGCAATTCCTTACGCAGCGCACGCATGCCCGCCTGGCGCTTTTCGGGCTGTCCTTAGCAGAAAACGGGTTCCTGGTTTCTTACCGTCATTCATCGATCCTGTTATCTTATACCTGGCAGGGACAGGTCTTTCGGAGCAAAGTGTGGAACGACGAAGTAATGGTAGCAGAGGTAAGCGCAGCGCACAATGAATTTTTCTCGGAACATCTGGGTATCAGGTGCCGCCTGGTAGTATTTCCTGAACAAAACACCCGGCCGGTTGACCCGCGTTATGCAACCGGTGGGGAAGAAGTAAGCCTGGCAGATGGCTATCCTTTGCTGATAGCAGGGCAGGCTTCGCTTGACGATCTGAATGATCGCCTGGAGCAACAAGTGCTTATGAACCGCTTCCGGCCCAATATCGTATTCACGGGCGGAGCGCCTTATGAGGAAGACAGCTGGCGGTCTTTCCGCATCGGTGATCAGTCGTTCAGGGGCGTAAAGCCCTGCTCCCGGTGCGTGGTGGTCACTATTGACCAGGAAACAGCAATAAAAAGCAGGGAGCCGCTGGCTACGCTGGCAGGTTATCGTCGCGATCCTGGGAAAAAAAATGTCCACTTTGGGCAGAATGTGATACCTGTCTCATATGGAGGGCGCATTGCGGTAGGCAATGAATGTGTACCGCTGTTGGAGTAAGGGCATCATACTGCTGCTTCATGTATCTTTAAGCATAAAAAAGCACAAACAATAGCTATGAAACGTCTTTTATTGCCGGTCGTTCTTCTGCTGCAGGCAGCAGCCCTGGCGCAGCAAACGCAAAAACCGGTGCTGCATGGAAAGAACTGGATGGCGATCACCGGGAAGCCGCTGGCAGCAACGGCCGGCTCCATGATCTTTCAACGGGGAGGCAATGCCGTGGATGCGGCCTGTGCCATGCTTGCCGCTACCTGTACCATGTGGGATGTATTGAGCTGGGGAGGCGAAACGCAGGCGTTGATCTATAATCCCAGGACCAAAAAGGTGATCGCCATAAATGCTATGGGTGTAGCTCCCACCGGGGCTACAGCAGAATTCTTTAAAAGCAAGGGTTACCAGTTCCCACCCGAATATGGACCGTTGGCCGCTACTACGCCAGGCACGCCTGGCGGGCTTTGCTATATGCTCGCCGAATACGGCACCATGAGCCTGAAAGATGTGCTGGCGCCTGCCATGCAGCTTGCCGCAGGATATCCTATCGAAGCCCAGACGGCCAACAGCATCGAAAGAAGCAAGGCCCGCATCAGCGAATGGCCTTACAGCAAGGCGGTGTTTCTGCCGCATGCAGGAGAAAAAAGGGAAGCGCCTGAAGCCGGCGAGATCTTCGTGCAAAAAGATCTTTTGCAGACGCTCACCAAAATGGTGGAAGCCGAGCAGGAAGCATTGCGTAAAAAGAAAAGCCGTAAGGAAGCGATCATGGCAGCTTACGACCGCTTCTACAAAGGCGATATCGCTAAAGAATTTGTAAGAGGCTGCCAGGAGCAGGGAGGGCTTATTACCCTTGAAGACCTGGCCAGGTGGCGCCCGCTGGAAGAAGCTCCGCTGCAGGTAAGCTACAAGGGCATCGATGTATATAAGCTGGCCTCCTGGACGCAAGGACCGATGATGCTGCAATGCCTGAACATACTGGAGAACTTTGACCTGAAAAAAATGGGCTACAACAGCACCAGGTATATCCATACCATATACCAGGCTATGAGCCTTGCATTTGCCGATCGCGACTTCTACTATGGCGATCCTTATATGGCTCCCGAAGAGCCGATAAAAGGCTTATTGAGTAAGGATTATGCCCGGCAGCGTGCTGCCCTTATCCGCTTTGACCGTAATGATCCTTCTATCGGCCCTGGCGATCCTTATCCCTTCGAGAACAAGGTGAACCCATACCAGGAGCTGCTTAAAAAAAGAGGCTTTACCTTGGATACTTCCGGCAAAGCGCCTGCTGATTTCGTACCGGCTCATGATACCCGGGTCAGCCTTGCGATCGACAATGAATATCTTGATCGTCTCTGGCGCGGCACTACCAGCGTGGAAGCTGCTGATAAGGAAGGGTGGGTGGTATCTATTACGCCAAGCGGCGGCTGGGTGCCGGCCTGTATTGCCGGCAAAACAGGGGTAGGCATGAGCCAGCGTATGCAAAGCTTTGTGCTGGATGAAACGCTTAACCCTTTTAATGTAGTAGCTCCCGGCAAACGTCCGCGCGTGACCCTTACGCCTACGCTGGCATTAAAAGACGGTCGTCCTTTCTTATCCTTTGCCGTGCAGGGCGGTGATACGCAGGAGCAGAACCTGCTGCAATTTTTTCTCAACATGGTTGAGTTTGGCATGAACGTGCAGCAGGCTTGCGAAGCCGCAAATGTAAATACCAACCAGCTATGGCTCTCGCTTGGCGGCAATAAGACCAGCGACCGCCAGCCCAGGCCCGGCAGCTTGCTGCTGCAGGATAGAACGCCTGACAGCATACGCGTTGAGCTGCAGAAAATGGGCTATACGCTTCGGTTTGATGACCGCACCAGCGGCCCTATCAATGCCATTTTCTTTGACTGGAAGCATGGCAGCTTCTGGGGAGGCTCCAGCAACCATGGTGAGGACTATGGCATTGGCTGGTAAAGCATGCTCATTCTGGCACAGTAATGGTCGGTATACAATAAAACCGTTTTGTTATGGATATAATTATTCAATCATTGGGCTTCAAGGCAAGCGATGCGTTGGAGAATTTTATAAGGGAAAAGCTGGGCGGGCTGAAAAATGATGATATAGTAAGGGCCAACGTTACGCTCTACAAGGGCGCTGCCGGCGATCCTGAAAGCGATCATTGCGAAATACGCCTGGAAGTGCCCGGAAATGATCATTTCGTTAAAAAACACAGCCAGTATTTTGAGACGGCCGTAAATGAATGTGTGGAAGTATTGACACAGGCGCTGAAAAAAGTAAAGGATAAGCAGATCGATAGCAAGCAGGCAGATGCCACTGCCATACAGGATGCGCTGAACGAGGCCACTGACAATGATGATGTGGAGCTGGAGGATGTGGTCAAGTAACAGGCTGGTTCTTCCGGTACAGAGCAGCAGGAAGATCCTGCTGCTTTTTTTTGCCTCGTGATTTTACAGGCATATATAGCCAGCAGGCAACGGCAGCCGGCTATACTAACAATCGTTATCTTTGCTTGCTAAAAATATCAAAAAGCTGTTGCTATATGAAAGAAGTATATATCGTTTCGGCAGTACGTACACCGATAGGCAGTTTCGGCGGATCTTTAAAAGATATTCCTGCTACCAGGCTGGGCGCGGCAGCAATTAAAGGCGCTTTGTTAAAAGCAGGGATCAGGCCAGACCAGGTGCAGGATGTGCTGATGGGATGCGTGATACAGGCCAACCTGGGCCAGGCGCCGGCCAGGCAGGCTGCAAAATATGCAGGCTTACCTGACTCGGTGAACTGCACCACTGTAAATAAAGTATGTGCCAGCGGCATGAAATCCGTTTCGCAGGCGGCCCAGAGCATCCTGCTGGGAGATGCCGATGTAGTAGTGGCCGGAGGAATGGAAAGCATGAGCGGCATTCCTTTTTATGCAGAGTCGGTGCGCTGGGGAAATAAGTATGGTAATACCACGCTGATCGATGGATTGGTGAGAGATGGGTTGACCGATGTGTATGATGGCAAAGCCATGGGCATGGCCGGTGAGCTTTGCGCCAGGGAATGCGGTATTACCCGTGAAGAGCAGGACGAGTTTGCCATCCGCAGCTACCAGCGCAGCCAGGCTGCCTGGGAAAGCGGCAGGTTTGCTGACGAAGTGGTACCGGTAGAGATCCCGCAACGAAAAGGCGAGCCCTTGCTTTTTGTAAAGGATGAAGAGCCTTATAATGTCAAATTTGAAAAGATCCCGGTGTTGAGCCCGGCTTTCCAGAAAGAAGGAACAGTGACGGCCGCTAATGCTTCTACGCTCAACGACGGGGCTGCTGCGCTGGTGCTGATGAGCAGGGAGAAAGCCGCAGAGCTTGGCGTAAAGCCAATTGCCCGCATACTGTCTTATGCTGATGCAGAGCAGGCGCCGGAATGGTTCACCACTACGCCTTCCCTGGCCGTGCCCAAAGCAGTCAGCAGGGCCGGGTTGGAAATGAGCGATATCGATTACTGGGAACTGAACGAAGCTTTTTCGGTCGTCGGTATTGAAAATACGCGCCGTATGAAATTAGATCCCGAGCGCGTGAACGTGCATGGAGGCGCCGTATCGTTGGGGCACCCGCTTGGCGCCAGTGGCGCCAGGATCATCGTGACCCTGATCCATGTGCTGAAAGCCAATAAAGCAAAATATGGTGCGGCTGGCATCTGCAATGGCGGGGGTGGCGCCAGCGCCATAGTAATCGAAAATATAGAAGCCTAATCAATCCGGGCTGTATCGACAAGCTGAAGGAAGGGGTTTTTAAGAAAGGCTCTTCCTTTCTTTTTATTGAGCGCCTGCGCAACCTTATCTTTCATGCATTAGTTTTACGCCCGGTCATATCATGCCTGCTACGCATGCTTTCGGCCTTGGCGCAGGACTTAATTTCTGATGCAGGTCAGGTCGTCGAAAAATATATAGCAGGAGGCCTTCCCGGGCCTTCCTGTTTTATTTATTGCTATCGATGGGCTGGTGATAGCGGGCTTCTTTCTTTTGTATGTCACAAATGATCTTGTCAGCATGCTCCCGTGAATTTTCTATGAACAGCCGGTGAGTATTCATGCCGCCACAGATCACGCCGGCCAGGTAAATGCCGGTCACATTGGTCTCATGCGTGTCTTCATGAACAAAAGGGCAGCATACTTCGTCGTCTGACAGCTGCACTCCGATCTTTTGCAGGAACTTGAGGTTAGGCTGGTAGCCGGTGGCAGCGATCACCCAATTGTTCTCGAGGGTAACAGGTCCTTCCGGCGTCTCGATATCCACTTCCTGCTCCCTGATCTCCCGGATATGCGAATTGAAATAAGCTTTGATAGAGCCTTCTGCAATGCGGTTGATGATATCAGGGCGTACCCAGTATTTGACCCTTTGCCCGATCTCGCCTTTACGGATCACCATGGTCACGTCGGCTCCCTTGCGCCATGTTTCAAGGGCGGCATCTACGGAAGAGTTCTGGGCGCCTACCACTATCACTTTCTGGAAAGCATACGGGTGCGGCTCCCTGTAATAGTGCGTGACCTTGGGAAGGTCTTCGCCCGGTACGTTGAGCAGGTAGGGAATATCATAAAACCCGGTGGCGATGATGATATGGCTGGCCGTATATACCTGCCGCGTGCTGGTGACCGAAAAAAAAGACAGGCCATCGGTAACGGTAAGGGCCGGCTGGATCTCTTTGACCTCTTCGTACAAATGTATATTAAGCTGGTATGAAACGGCTACCCGCCGGTAGTATTCAAGGGCTTCGGCGCGGGTAGGCTTTGCGTTGTTGCTGACAAAGGGAACCCCGCCGATCTCCAGCCTTTCGGAAGTGGAGAAAAAGGTCATGTTGGAAGGATAATGATAAAGGGAGTTGACCAGGCTGCCTTTTTCAAGCACCAGGTAGGAGAGACCTGCCTTGCGGGCAGCCAGCGCGCAGGCCATCCCTATCGGCCCGCCGCCTACGATCAGGATAGTGTAATGATCGGGAGTATTTCTCATCATGCTGTAAAGGTAAACCGGGCAAACAACTTTTGCTTGTTTGGGGGTTTACAAATAAATTTGCGCACTTAATAAAGAATAATGGCAAGATTAATCGCATTCCGGGAAGCTCTTCGTGAGGCAATGTCTGAGGAAATGAGAAGGGATGAGCGTGTTTTCTTAATGGGCGAAGAAGTGGCCGAATATAATGGCGCTTACAAGGTAAGCCAGGGTATGCTGGCGGAATTTGGTCCCAAAAGAGTGATAGACACGCCTATATCCGAGCTTGGATTTGCGGCGGTGGGAGTGGGAGCTGCGCAGAACGGCCTTCGCCCCATCGTGGAATTTATGACCTGGAACTTCGCTGTGCTGGCCCTTGATCAGATATTGAACACCGCTTCTAAAATGCTCGCGATGAGCGGCGGCCAGATATCCTGCCCGATCGTCTTCAGGGGTGGCAATGGCTCTGCCGGCCAGCTGGGCGCCCAGCACTCTACGGCATTTGAAGCATTATATGCCAATATTCCCGGCATCAAGGTCGTATCGCCGAGCACCGGCTATGATGCAAAAGGCTTGCTGAAGCAGTCGATCCGCTACGAAGAAGACCCTGTGATGTTTATGGAAAGCGAGCAGATGTATGGCGATAAGAGCGAAGTGCCTGAAGAAGAATACTATATCGAGCTTGGAAAGGCCGATATAAAAAGAAAAGGAAATGACGTCACCATCGTATCCTTTAATAAAATGATGAAAGTGGCCCTGGGCGCTGCGGCCGAGCTGGAAAAGGAAGGTGTGAGCGCCGAGGTGATCGATCTTCGCACCATTCGCCCGCTTGACTGGCAAACGATCCTTGAAAGCGTTAAAAAAACCAACCGGCTGGTGATCGTGGAAGAGCAGTGGCCGTTTGCATCAGTTTCTTCCGAGATCACTTACCGTATCCAGAAAGAAGGGTTCGATTACCTGGATGCTCCTATCCGCCGGATCACGGCCGCCGATGCTCCCCTGCATTATGCTCCCAACCTGGTAGCTGCCGCCCTGCCTGATGTGGCCAGAACGGTAAAGCTGGTTAAAGAAGTGATGTATACCAAGAAGTAAAATTTATTTATATATGTATAAAAGCGCCGCCTGTAAAGGGTTTGGCGCTTTTTTTCAGCATCGTAAAATTACTCTGGATAATTTTTTTGAAATAAAATGCTGCATTTTCCTCTATAAAATGCATCTTTGTTACGGTTTTTCATAGGATATTGGATTTTACAACGAGGCTGGATGTCTATCCGGCCTTTTCTTTTTCACTCCCTACCAGCCTGTTATACCAAGCAGCCCTTCTCCGGCTTTCTTTTTTCCGGCAGCGGGCATAGGCCCTGATTACCGTAAAAATCATAAGTTTGGGCCCTGAACAATAATCCCGTCTTTAAAACAAAACTGATTCAAACACATTATGGCTGATATACTTATCATTGACGACGAGAAGGCGATACGTAAAACGCTCACCGAGATACTTTCATTTGAAGGATACACCATTGAAGAGGCGGCAGACGGCGAAGAAGGGCTGAAACGTTTCAAGGAAAAGAATTTTGACGTAGTGCTCTGCGATATCAAAATGCCTAAGCTGGATGGGATTGAATTTCTCCAGAAAGCCGGCGAAGCCAACCCAGATGTGCCCATTATCATGATCTCCGGGCATGGCAATATCGAAACGGCCGTGGAAGCCGTTAAAAAAGGCGCCTACGATTACATTTCCAAGCCTCCCGACCTGAACCGCCTGCTGATCACGATCCGAAATGCCATGGATAAGAGCAACCTGGTAACAGAGACCAAGGTGCTCAAGCGCAAGGTGAGCCGTGTACAGGAAATGATCGGAAGCTCAGATCCTATTAAGAAGATCAAGGATACTATCGAGAAGGTAGCGCCTACCGAGGCCCGTATCCTCATTACCGGGGAGAACGGGGTAGGCAAGGAGCTGGTAGCCCGCTGGGTGCACGAGAAAAGCAACCGCAACAGCGGCCCGCTGGTAGAAGTGAACTGCGCTGCCATTCCTACCGAGCTCATCGAAAGCGAATTGTTCGGGCATGAAAAAGGCTCCTTCACCTCTGCGATCAAGCAGCGTATCGGCAAGTTTGAGCAGGCCAATGGCGGTACCCTTTTCCTGGACGAGATCGGCGATATGAGCCTTAGCGCGCAGGCCAAGGTATTGCGTGCCTTGCAGGAAGGCAAGATCACGCGGGTAGGGGCCGACAAGGACATCAATGTTGATGTGCGCGTAATAGCTGCTACCAACAAGGACCTGCTGAAAGAAGTGGATAGCAAGAACTTCCGCCTCGACCTTTACCATCGCCTTAGCGTAATACTCATACATGTGCCTTCGCTCAATGAGCGGAGAAATGATATTCCCCTGCTGGTTGACCAGTTCCTCGACGATATCTGCGCAGATTATGGCGTCGCTAAAAAAGGCATTGACGACGAAGCCCTGCAGCTGCTGCAGGATTATGACTGGACCGGTAATATCCGTGAGCTGCGCAATGTAGTGGAAAGGCTGGTCATCCTTTCCGGCAAAACGATCAGCGCCGAAGATGTGAAAAGCTACGTGATGCCTAAATAGAAGTTATGGCCTGGCCTGCGCGGTTTATTTCACAAAACTTTACCGGCGCTGCTTCATTTATTATAATACTTTTGACCATTTAAAAATTACAGGCCCATGCCTTTACAGCATATTCTCGTTATTTATCTGATCAGCATATTGCTCGTGTTCCTGCCTTCTTTCGGGCTTGCCAGGCTTTTTCCCAAAGCAGGCAAGGAAGCCTGGAAGGCATATATTCCTTTTTATAACACCTGGGTAATGCAGGAGATCGCCGAGCGGCCCAAGCATTGGGTATTCTGGCAATTCATTCCGGTGGTGGGCTGGTTCATCACACCCGGCATCTTTATCGAGTTTGCCAAAGTGTTCGGTAAATATTCTTTCGGGCAGCATACCATGGCGGCATTGCTGGCGCCGGTCTATTTTCCCTGGCTGGCAGCGCAGAAGGATACCCGCTTTGTAGGCCCGGCCGCCGTTCGTTTATCCCAAAAGCCCGCCTGGCGGGAATGGGTAGATGCGGCCATTTTTGCGATCGTAGCGGCCACGCTGATCAGGACCTTTATTTTTGAAGCATATACCATTCCTTCCGGCTCTATGGAAAAGACCCTGCTGGTCAGGGATTTCCTTTTTGTCAGCAAGCTGAGCTATGGCCCTCGTATCCCCAATACTCCTTTGTCGGTGCCGTTCGTGCATAACTACCTGCCGGTAACCAACTCCAGGTCTTATTCCACGCTGATAAAGCTGCCCTATATACGCTGGTTCGCTTCTGCGCCTAAAAGGGGAGATGTAGTGGTGTTCAATTTCCCGGAAGGCGATACGGTGATCCACCATCCTGCCTTCGAGTCGTTCAATCCCTATTATTCCGTAAAAAGAAAGATCGCTGCCGGTGCGGCGAAAAGTGAAGAGATCGAAGCGATGAATAACCCTTCAACCTATCCCCTGATAGTGCATCCGGCTGATAAAAGCGATAATTATATCAAGCGCTGCGTGGCAGTGGCCGGTGATACCCTGCAGATCATCAAAAGCGTGATCTATATCAATGGCAAGCCTGTAACGCCTCCTCCTTATTCGGCTATGGAGTACACGGTGAGCATGAAGCCCGGCCGCTTGCTCGATGAGGATTATCTCCGCGACCTGGGCATAATGATAAATGTGGATGCTAATGGCGGATCCGATATGCGTTTCCGGTCAGGCCCCAGCCAATACGTGGTGAACCTGACCCAAAAAGAAAAGGAAAAGCTGCAGCAGTCAGGGCTTACAGAAAGCATCGAGCCGCATTATGAAGAGAACGTGATCCCCTTTCTCTATTTTCCCTTCGATACCCTGCATAAGAACTCGCTTGACAATTACGGCCCGGTATGGATTCCTAAAAAAGGAGCTACCCTTACTCTCACCCCCGAGAACTATTCAGTATATGAACGGGCTATCCGCGTATATGAGCATAATGACTTTTATGAACGCGATGGCAGGTTCTACCTGAACGGTGAGCCTGTTACCACCTACACCTTCAAGATGGATTATTACTGGATGATGGGTGATAACCGCCATGGATCGCAGGACAGCCGTTTCTGGGGCTTTGTGCCCGAAGACAGGATCGTGGGCAAGGCCTGGATGATCTGGTTCAGCTGGGACGGCGGACCGCGATGGAAACGGTTGTTTAACATCATAAAATAAATTACCTTTAGATGCCCCTTACAAGCCGAGGGGCATTTTTGTCTGATAACAAACCATTTATGACCGAAAGAAAGATCGAGTTCGCATACGAAGAGTACGATGATATTTCAGAGCTTAGCCCGGAAGATGCCGCCGTTCTTGCCAGGGCCCGTGCTGTAACCCGGCATGCTTATGCTCCTTATTCACATTTTCATGTGGGTGCGGCTGCCAGGCTGAATAATGGTGAGATAGTGGCCGGTTCCAACCAGGAAAATGCCGCTTATCCTGTTACTATCTGCGCAGAGCGCGTATTGCTTGGCAATGCCGCCACTTTATACCCGGGAATAGGTATTGATACCCTGGCCATTTCCTATGACAGCCGGCAGCGGAAAAGCGATCGCCCCATTTCGCCCTGTGGCATGTGCCGGCAGGCATTGCTTGAATACGAATCGCGCACCGACCATCCCATACGGGTGATCTTATCCGGCCAGGAAGGGAAGATATTCGTGGTCAAAGCAGCTCACCTGTTCCTGCCTTTTGCCTTTACCGGCGAAGAGCTTTCAGGATAAGGCTCAGCAGCCGTGCCTGCCATGCACAGGCAGCCGCTCTGGCTCATTTCCGGAACCTTAAGCACATGTAAAGCCCTTCTAAATAATTGATGGATCGCTGCCTGCAGCTGCTAAAAAAGGGTTTGTACCCCGTAGGTCAGCCTCACCTCATGATCAAGCAGCCATTTCTTTCGCCACAGGCCTCCTGCATAGCCGGTAAGGCTGCGGTCTGCCCCGATCACGCGATGACAGGGCACAATGATAGAAATGTTGTTGCGACCGTTGGCATTCGCTACTGCCCTGGTGGCATTGATATCGCCCATACGCCTGGCGAGATCCAGGTAGCTGATAGTTTTTCCGAAAGGGATTTTTATCAGCTCATTCCATACTGCCTGCTGGTAAGCAGTGCCGATCTGGTCAAGCGGTAGCTCAAACTCCTTCCTGGCTCCCTGGAAATATTCTATCAGCTGGTCAAGGCATTGCAGCAAGAGTGGGGGGATATCCGTTGTTGCCGGTGCAGGCGGAGGCACGTTCAGGAACAGCAGCTCCCGGATGCAGGTGCCGGTACCGGTCAGCTTCAGCCAACCTACCGGCGAATGGTAATATGTGGTATATGTTTCAGCCAATCTTCAGGCCATTAGCGACCGGGCTGCCCGGCTGCAATAAAATTACATCTTTGTTCTCATCATAAATACCCAGCACCAAACATTCACTGATAAAGCCGGCGATCTGCTTGGGCGGAAAATTTACAACGGCGATCACCTGCCGGTCAAGCAGGTCTTCCCTCCGGTAATGGGCGGTGATCTGCGCAGAAGAGCGCCTGAGACCCAGCCCGGCGCCAAAATCGATCAGCAGCTGGAATGCCGGCTTCCTGGCCTTGGGAAAATCATTTACTTCCCTGATAGTGCCTACGCGCATATCTATCTTTTCAAAATCAGCCCAGGATATCATATGTTTTTAGCGAAGCTAATTCATTTATACTTTTTTTGTTCTTCTTGGCATCTGCCTTTATCTTACCAAAAAGTTTGTCATATGAATAATAACAACCGGCGTTCGCGCAGGGCATTCATCCGTACTGCTGGTATACTTGGCAGTAGCTTTTTTATTGTTCCACGACATGTGCTGGGGCGTGGCTTTATAGCGCCCAGCGATAAGCTGAACATTGCCGGCATCGGCGTAGGCGGCAAGGGAGAAGGCGACCTTGCCGAATTTGCCAAAAGCCCCTATGTCAACATCGTGGCCTTATGCGATGTGGACGACAGGGCCAGCGCTGCTTCCCGGAAAAGATTCCCGGAAGCCTCTTACTACCGGGATTTTCGCGAAATGCTGCAAAAGGAAAAGAATAATATTGATGCCTGCTCTATTTCCACGCCCGATCATACCCATGCGGTGGCTACCCTGGCCGCCATGCAGTTGGGAAAGCATGTATATACTCAAAAGCCCCTGACCCATGATATCTATGAAGCCCGGGTGCTGGCGCAGGCCGCCAAAAAGTACAGGGTAGTTACCCAGATGGGTAACCAGGGCGGCTCAGGAGATGGCGTGCGGCAGGCAAAGGAAATGTATATGGCCGGGATGATCGGTGAGGTCAAAGCGGCGCATGCCTGGACGAACAGGCCCGTATGGCCGCAGGGCATACCCGTACCTTCGGGCTCGCATGTCGTGCCGACAGAGCTGGACTGGGACCTGTGGCTGGGCACTGCCAAAGCTATTCCTTATAACCCGGCTTATGTACCTTTCAACTGGCGCGGCTGGTGGGCGTTCGGCACCGGTGCGCTTGGTGATATGGCCTGCCATATCATGGATCCCATTTATCGCATCCTGCCTATATTATACCCCGAGTCGGCTGAATGCAGCGTATCGAATGTATGGAAGAATATGTGGGCAGAGGCCAATTACGTGGAGAGCGCACCTCCGGCATCCATCATTCATCTCACCTATCCACGCACGGATAACAAGGGAAAGATAAAAGTATCATGGTATGATGGAGGCTTGCTGCCACGCCTGCCCGATGAGCTTTTGCCAGGCGAAGCATTTGGTAACTGGGATGGCGGCGTATTGCTGGAAGGCACCAAAGGGAAGATGCTGCTGGATTGCTATGGCGCTAATCCGCGCTTGTTGCCCACCCGGCTGATGAAAGAAAAAAAGATGCCTGCCCAAACTATTAAACGGGTGCCTGAAGGGCATTACCTGCAGTGGGTGAATGCCTGCATTGCCGGCTATGGAAAAGGGGTTACCAGCTCGCCTTTTGAATATGCAGGGCCTTTTACCGAAAGCATACTGATGGGTAACCTGGCTATCCGCAGCTGGATGATGCTCAACCCTGCCAGGCAGGGCTGGGATGATAAATACCTCGGCCGCAAGAAGCTGCTCTGGGATGCAAAAAATATGAAGATCACCAACTTTGATGAAGCCAATCAGTTTGTACGGCGTGAATACCGGGAAAGCTGGGAGCTCAGCTTGTAATGGACTAAAAAAAGCGGCCCGGCTGTATTGAACGGCGGGTCGCTTTGGTTTAGCAAGTAAGGTGATCGGCTTAGCGAAGATAGCTGCGCAGCATCCAAGCCATCTTTTCATGCTGCTTCAGCAGGCCGGTTGCAAAGTCGCTGCTTCCGATATCCTCGTATTTCTCATCGAAATCCTTGATGAGCTTGCGCAGGCGCTTGATAATAGTTTCGTGGTCGGCATCGAGGTTGGCGATCTGCTTGGATTGCTCGGTAGGAGCTTCCGGCTCATCGAGGGAGGCAAGCTTTACAAGCTCTTTGAGACGGCCTTCCGCAAAATGCCCGATAGTACGGATACGTTCGGCGATCTCGTCGATCATTTCGGCCAGCTGCGTATACTGCCCTTCATACAGCTTGTGAAATTCCATGAAGCTGGGCCCTTCAATGCTCCAGTGGTAATTACGCGTTTTATTGTAAAGGATGTGTTCATCTGCCAGCAGTTTGTTCAGCTCTTCCGCAACCGCCTGGCGGTTCTTTTCGGTAATACCGATGTTTACTTTCATAGTAAAAAGTTGAGATGAGGAATAGAAATAACAGCAAATCAGTCCAAAAGTGATGCCAGTTGCCTTAGCTCGGCCTGCTTGTAAAGCTCCCGTTCGGCGGTAAAGCATTTGCTGAACTCTTCCAGCAATAGCTGTATCACCTGCTTATTCGATCGTGGTCTGAAATAGGAGGGTACAGGATGAACGGCGATCCGCTTGAAATAAACATCCAGCTCCCGGTGGGTAAATACATGACCGGAGCTGGGATCGATGAAAAACTCGATCTTTTCACGGGGATCAGGAAGGTTTTCGGCAGAATAGCCGGGCTTAAAATAGGCGATCACAAACTGGCCGGGCACAGAAACATGCCGCACAGGAATATCAAGCAGCTCGCAGAGAAGCAGGTATAGCAGCCCGTTCCCGAACTGGTTCCCTCTTTTTGTTTCAAGTGTTTTATGCAGCAGGAACTCGTTGGGCTCCGCATAATTGGTATCGCCTCCTTTGAGGCCGTAATAATTATAAAGGATATTGGCGATCACGTTCACCTGCTCCAGCGGGGTGAGATAGTTGTTCAGCTCAAGCCAGATATTGCGCCGCACTTTTTCAACCTCCTGCAATACGGGAGTGGTGGCCAGCTCGGGATAAAGAAACTTGCAGACCAGCAACGAGCCCACCAGCAGGTCATGATGGCCTGAAATGGCCCATTGCCGCAGGTCTTCCATAAGATCGCCGTAATGCAGGCGATGTATCAGCAGCTCGATCCTTTCCTGGGTCTGCTCATCGGGCGTTGTTTCCCAGAGATGCTCCAGGTTGGGGATAATAGGCTTGCCATAATCCACGATCTTGCGTGATATGACATCAAAGACCTCTTCATCAGGATCATCGATGAGGTGAAAAAGGGCTGATATTTCTTTATTGGATTCCATGCAGCTTACCAGCACAATTTCATTATTGATGACGATATGGAATAGTTAAACTTTTCCACAGGTGTGTAAGCCACAATGGTCCGTGGGCCTTTCTGCATAATATTGATGCAGGACATATCAATATTGATATTGCCGTCTGCTATTAAGCCCAGCTGATATCGCCCGCAGAAAGGGAAGCGATAAAATTGCCTGCTGCCTGCTTTCCTTTGGCCAGCATCTGCTTCATTTCCGACGGGTCGAATACCAGTCCGCCCGGTCCTCCGCCAAGCGGCGCTCCCGGGCGTATAGTGAACAGCTTTAACGGCGCTTTCCCTTCATAGGGATTTTCGCGGCCGCGGATATAAAAATACCGCTCGATATCATCCGTGCTGATGCCTTCCCGCCTCATTTTGTTCTTTACCGCCTCCAGGTAAAGCAATGCTTCATTGTATTGATGGGGGATGATGAGATCATTCTTGCCCACGTCGTCCGTAAAGATATCGATGGTCTGCTGCAGAATGGAGAACAGGTTGGTGAACTCTTTATTTGCCGGTTCATGGCGATCTGTGGACAGCAGGATGGTGAATATCTCGGTAGCGCCGGCATCTATCGCCATTTCAATGCCTGCATATTGGCGCACGCCCCCGTCAACATACTGGTGCTCTGTGTCGGTCGCCCCGGGAATATTTTTATTGACCTTTACCGGCGGCATGAATACAGGCTGGCTGGCAGAGGCCATTACTGCTTTCTGCAGGTGTAGGGGGCTGAGAAGCATTCTTTTTTCATAATGGGCAGCCGAAGGCGCCTGCTTATTGGAGAAAACGACCAGCGCGCCTGTCTGCAGGCTTACTGTGGTAAAAGCGACGGTCCGGTCGCTTTCAAGAAGCGCCTTGCACCTGTCTTCGTTAAGGTTGTGCGTAATAAGGTTCCAGAGCGGGGTAGCGCCAAAGACAGAAACATCGTTCAGCCGGTCGCCCAAATTGTAATTGACCAGTATATCGCGGGTGGTCTGGGTAGTGTACAGCTGCTCTGCCAGCTCTGCTTCGTCCAGCGCAATAAAAGGCACGATCAGCGAACCGGTGCTGGTGCCTACCAGGATATCGAAATGAAGGCCAGGCCAGGTTTGCAGCAATTGCCTGACGGCGCCCACGGCAAAAGCGCCTTTTGAGCCGCCGCCGCTGATCACTAATGCTCGTTTCATGGAAAAGGTTTTGGCTGTTAAATAATGAGGAGGAGAGCTATTGGTTATAAGGCTCGACTATCTTTTTCTTTTTGCTCAGGCGCAGACCCAGCGACTGCTGTATCCACCAGTTATTGAGCCGGTAGTCCCTGTGCGCTCCGAGGCCTATCAGCAGCAGGTTGCCGATATCAAGATTAATGCCTCCGCCTGCAAGGTGCTGCCCGCCGGTGCCCCACCAGTGGTCGGCCGAAAGATTGATATTGCCGGCGCTCCCGAAGAAAGAAGCATACAGGGTCTTCACCTTCCACGATATAGCAGGGCCTGCCAGGGCCTGGAGCTTTTGCTGGGTGTAAAAGGCGCCGGCCACAATGCCTGCTCTCAGCTTATGCGGCACCAATGTAACCTGGGGAACCAGCTGCAGGCCACCAAGGTAGGCATCCGGCATGCCGCCAAATTTTGTCAGCATGCCATTGTGCAGTCGCGCATGCATGATAAAGCCTTTCGGGTATTCGGGATCATTTATCTGGGCGCATAAGGAGAAGGACAGACCCAGCAGAACGCAGAGAGCCATGCTTTTCATACAGGAAGGTTTAATGATTAAAAGTAATGGTTTTCTCCGGCAGTTCGAAGCTTGTCGGGGCGCTGGATTGCCTGCCATAATTGCCAGGTCATTTACCGGCAGGCCGCTAACCAGCTTTTCCTGGCTTAATATGCTGATAAGTGCCCTGTAATGAATAATATGTGCCTTCGGCGCCGGCATTGGCCGCACGCTTCAGCATATCATTACGAATTATACCCAACGGAACCGGAACCTGCAACGATATGATCGACCAGCCTGGCCTGTGAAAAACAAAAACCCGGCAATGACAGGCTTTTTCATTGTTTGGCTTATATTTATTTATATTCTTATCAATACTAAACAACCAACATGAAAAAAACCCTTTTTCTCTCCCTGCTCTCTGCGCTCCTGATCGCAGCCGGCCTTTCATCGTGTAAATCCAAAAGCGGGGGTTCAGGCGAAGCCTATACGCTCCGGATGAGATTACAGCCAGGCGATAAGTTCAGCCAGGAGGTCGATATGAAGATGAAAATGAATATGGACCTTACCGGGCAAACGATGGATATGAACATGAGCATGTTAGGAAATGTTGACTTTGAGGTTAAGGCGAACAGCCCGGCCGAAAAGGAGCTGAGCATGGAATATACCAGGATGAAAATGTCTGTGGATATAAAAATGCCCGGTATGCCGAGCAACTCGATAAATGACGAGAACCTGGGCAACAAGCTGATAGGCAAAAAAGTGGTGCTGAAGCTGAACGACAAGAACGAAATAACAGAGACAACGGGCTTCGACGAAATTATAAGCGATAGCAATACCGATCCGCAGACCCGCAAGCAAATGGAGCAGCTTTTTTCCAAAGAGCAGATCAACAGCATGTTTGGAGCCATGTTCCAGCTATATCCTGATAAGCCGGTGAAAGTGGGCGATACCTGGCAAAGGGAAACAGAGCTCACCATAGCAGGAATGACCATGATGATGCAGATGGAATACAAGCTGGTGAATGTAAAGAACGGGATTGCCAGTATCAATATGGATGGTAAGCTGAAGGGCAAAGGCAAGATGTCGCAGCAGGGCATCGATATGGAAATGGAAATAAAGGGCGGGCAGAAAGGCAATATTAATATCGGCCTGGAAGATGGTTACCAGCGCGACAGCAAGTTTACCATGGATATGTCGGGCACCATCGATGTAATAGGCAAAAAAGTGCCTATGACCATGAAGTCAGACTATGAGATGAAGGGAAGCAAGCCCTGACAAGCCGTAATGCATGCAAAAGCCTGTACTATGTATGCAGTACAGGCTTTTTATTCCTTCCATGCGCTCTTTATTTCTTTTTCTTTGGGGCGGCTTTCTTTTTCGGGGCCGTTTTTTTAGCTGCTCTTTTCCTGGCGGCCGGCTTCTTTTCCTGCCGGGTAAAAGCGCCGGGTATTTCTGCTTCGATCATCTTCTTTACTTCTTCCAGGCTAAGGGTAGCGGCTTCTTCCGGCGTGTATTTCGACTCGTCGGCCTTGCGCCCTATCTTCACCATCTTTTTGCCAAAGCGGATAAATGGCCCCCAGCGGCCGTTTTCGAGGGTTATCTTTTCGTCGGGCCAGCGCTGTATAAAGCGATTGGCCTCCTTTTTTACTTTCGCCTCTATCAGCTCATTGATATCGTGCTGCGATAGGTTGTCGAAATCATAGCGGCGCGGCACGTTGATGAACATGCCGTCCCATTTGATAAAAGGACCAAAACGGCCCTTGCCCTTGGTAACAGGCTTGCCTTCGTACATGGCTACCGGCGCATCGGCAGCTTTCTTTTCTTCGATCAGCTGGATGGCCCTGTCGAGGTCTACGGCCGAGAGCTCTGTGCCTTTTGGGATCGAGATATAATCTTCGCCCCATTTCACATAAGGACCAAAGCGGCCCACATTCACCGATATATCTTTTCCTTCGTATTCGCCAAAAGTTCCCTGTATCTTAAAGAGGTCCATGGCCTCGCCGAAGCTGATGGTCTCGATGCTTTGCCCTGGCTGTATCTTGGCGAACCGCGGCTTTTCTTCGTCGTCGGCGCTCCCGATCTGGACCATCGGGCCATAGCGGCCCATGCGTGCCACTACCGGCTTGCCGCTTTCAGGGTCAATGCCCAGTTCTCTTTCACCTTTGATGCGGTCGGCGGTTTCGATTGTCTTATCCACTTCTTCCTTGAAGGGACTGTAAAACTCATCGATCATCTTATTCCACTTTATCTTGCCCTCTGCCACTTCGTCAAACTCTCCTTCGATGCGGGCCGTAAAGCCATAGTCCATGATATCCTGGAAATATTGTTTCAGGAAGTCGGTCACTACCAGCCCCAGGTCGGTTGGGAACAGCTTTGATTTTTCCGCGCCGGTGGTCTCCTGCTGCATTTGCTTGCTTATTTTATCCTGCTTCAGCAGCAGCACCCTCAGATCACGCAGCACGCCTTCTTTATCCCGTTTTTCAACATACCCTCTTTTCAGGATCGTGGAGATGGTAGGAGCATAGGTAGACGGACGGCCGATGCCAAGCTCTTCCAGCTTTTTAACCAGCGAAGCCTCGGTATAGCGGGGCAGGGGCCGGCTGAAGCGCTCGGTGGCCTTCATCTCTTTCAGCGGCAGCTCCTGGCCCGGGGCAAGCGGCGGCAGCATGCCTTCCTGCGTTTCCTCTTCTTCATCCTCGTCCTTGTCTTCACGATACACTTTCAGGAACCCGTCGAACTTCAGCACTTCACCCGAGGCTGTCAGCTCTTCCCGGTTGGTGGAAACCTGGATCTTTGCAATGGTCTTTTCCAGTTCGGCATCCGCCATCTGGCTGGCCATCGTTCTTTTCCAGATCAGCTCATAAAGCCTTCTCCAGTCAGGGTCATCCACCGTGGTATGGCTCATATAGGTAGGCCGTATGGCTTCGTGCGCTTCCTGGGCGCTCTGGTTCTTGTTCTTGTACTTGCGGAACTGGTGGTATTGCTCGCCATACATTCCTTTTACCGTACTGGTGATATCTCCCAGCGCCGTATCGCTCAGGTTTACGCTGTCGGTACGCATATAGGTTATATGACCGTTCTCGTACAGGCGCTGGGCTATCTGCATGGTGCGCGCTACGCCATAGCCCAGCTTACGCGAGGCTTCCTGCTGCAGGGTAGAAGTGGTGAAAGGCGGCGCAGGAGTTCGTTTTCCCGGCTTTACCTGTATATCCTTTACCGTGTAGTCGGCCCCCACGCATTGCTGCAGGAAAGCTTCCGCGTCTTCGGCGTGATCATATTTCTGGCCTTCGGCCTTGAAAGAGATGGCCTTGCCTGCCTGGTCGGGAGCAGTAAAAAATGCTTCTATCCTGAAGCTGCTTTGCGGGATGAAAGCGTTGATCTCCCTTTCCCTTTCCACGATCAGGCGTACCGCTACGCTTTGCACGCGGCCGGCGCTCAGGTTATTGCGCACGCTCATCTTGCGCCAGAGCACCGGGCTGAGCTCAAACCCAACTATACGGTCCAGCACCCGGCGGGCCTGCTGGGCGTTTACCAGGTTCATGTTAAGGTTGCGCGGGCTTTGCACGGCAGCCTGGATGGCCGGCTTGGTGATCTCGTGAAAGACGATACGCTTGGTGGTGCGGGGGTCCAGTCCCAGCACTTCGCAAAGATGCCAGCTGATAGCTTCTCCTTCACGGTCCTCATCCGTGGCCAGCCACACTTCATTTGATTTGCCAGCCAGGCTTTTCAGCTCTTTTACCACCTTTTCCTTATCGTCAGAAATAATGTAACGCGGCTCGAAATTATTTTCCAGGTCAATGCCCATGCCTGCTTTTTCCAGGTCACGGATATGGCCAAAACAGCTCTTTACCTGGAAGTCATTTCCAAGTATCTTTTCGATCGTTTTGGCCTTTGCCGGGCTCTCCACTATTAACAGGTTTTTCGCCATAATCACACAATATTATATATGCAAAACCGCATTGCGGCGGCTGCAAGTTAGAACAAGAATAATAATTTTTCGGAAAACCGGCGTCCGGATTTCTAATCATCGTCCCTTGCGACGCTCCGTTCATCGTCCCGATCGCTTATCAGCAGCGGGTTTCAGCCTTACGGGAGATCGGGGTTAAAAAATTCACCGGCCTTTCTGACGCGGAGCAGCATAAGGGTTGGTAAGAGACGCAGACGCTTGCAGTTTGTCGGAAGTATATGTATCTTACCCGATATCTATACAGGTTCATTCATGTCACCATCAGAAGCAACCAAGAAAAGGGTTGGTATTTATGCGGCCGATCTTGTCAGGCAGGATATGACCATCGGGCTGGGTACAGGCAGCACTGTGCGCTGGCTGGTTGAAGAGCTGGCCACCCGGGTACGCCAGGGCCTGCGGCTGCAGGCAGTGCCCACTTCCATCCAAACCGCACAGCTGGCGCAGATAGCAGGTATCGGCATCGCTGATCTCAATGAGACCGGGCAGCTGGCCCTGACCATCGACGGGGCCGATGAAATAGACCCCCAGGGGCAATTGATCAAAGGAGGCGGAGGGGCATTGCTGCGCGAAAAGATAGTAGCTGCCGCTACCAGCGAGCTTATTATCATCGCCGATGAATCAAAGCTTGCAGACGGGCTGGGACGGTTCCCGCTACCTATAGAAGTGATCCCTTTCGGTTACCGGCGCGTTATGCAGAGAATAAAGCAGGAGCACCGGGGCGAGCCGGTACTGCGTATGCAGAATGGTCAGCCTTTTATTACAGACCAGGGACATTACATATTAGATTGCGCTTTTGGCAGCATTGCCGATCCGGGCCTTCTTAACCGCGATCTTCACCTGATACCTGGCGTGGCGGAGACAGGACTTTTTATCGATATGGCCAGCAAAGCCATTATCGGGTATGCCGGCGGCGGCATAGAAGTAATCACTTATCGCTAAGCTTATTTGGCCTGCTTCAGGCTTTTCCTGAAAAGGGAAGCTACTTCCCGGGCCCATTTTGCATATTCCTTGCCGGAAGGGTGCAGCCCGTCCTGCGCCAGCAGGGTGTCGTCTGTGGCAGCCCTGCGCGTGCTTTCCGTAATGTAGAGATAGGGTATATGGTACTGCTGCGCAATAAGCTGGTTGGCAGCGTTGTAATCGTTGATCTCTTTGGCGATGGCCGCCCTGTCACGCCCTTCGGCAAAAGGCGTTACGCTCCAGTCGGGGATCGATAGCACCACCACCCTGGACGTATCATTGTTCGCCAGGCTAAGCGCCTGCTTCAGCAGGGCTTCAAAGCGGGGGATATACTCTACTACCTTTTTGCCCCGGTACTGGTCATTTACCCCGATCAGCAGCGTCACAAAATCATAATGCCGCTGCAGGCGGGTCTTTTTTATCGCGGTTTGCAGCTCATCGGTGGTCCAGCCGGTTTTGGCTACGATCCGCGGCGACCGGAAATCGATATTCGCCTCGCGTAAGATCATAGCTACCTGGTTAGGAAAGTTTTCAGCCGTGGATACTTTTTCCCCAATTGTGTAAGAATCGCCCAGCGCCAGGTAAGTGTACCGTTTCGACGCTTCCGCATTTATGATCTCAGGATGTTTCATCGCCATGATGAAAATAAGAAGAAACGCGATACCTGCATATGCAAGAAAGCTGGAACTGGCTGAGCGGATAATGACTTTTCGCATACATGGAGGTTAAGAAGCAGGTATATGGTGCAATTGTCTTGCCAGTTACTGATGCCGAACGTTTGTATGTGAGCAGCTTTCAGAGAAAGGAAAGAATAGCGGCCATGACCGTTTCGTCGCGGTATATACGCCGATGGCCCAGCCCTTCCGTAACCAGGAACCGAACACCGGGAATATTCATATCCCTGACCTTTTCGGCATCGGCCCAGGGTGTAATGGCATCCTGTCGGTCGTGCACCCACAGCGTCTGCACTCCGGTAAGAAGCAGCGCCCGGCTAACTGAGAACCAATCCGCGTTATGCCCGCTGATATCGGCTATTTCCCGGTAAAAAGCAGCCTGCACCCCCGGATCGCTTATGCGTAGCAGCGAAAAGAACTGCTTTACTGCTGTATGGGTTTCGGTGGCAGGAGCAACCAGCACCATGCGTCCCTGCTGCACCTGCGGATTATCGGCAAGGGCCAGGCAAAGGGCCAGCCCTCCCAGCGAGTGGGCTATAAAATAATGCACCGGTCCGTACCGATCAATGACCAGCCTGAGCAGCTGCTGGTAGTCCATCACGTTGGTGCGCTTGCCGGTGCTGCGGCCATGGGCAGGGGCATCAAAGGCCAGCACATGGTAATCCTTTTCCACGAAAGCGCTGATATACCGGTCAAAGTTCACAACCGACGATTCAAACCCATGCACTACCAGCACGGTCTTGATTCCTTTCTTGTTCCATTCGTAACCGGTCACGGTCTCGTTCCTGAAAGGAATTACCTGCCGGTCCGCCCGCTCGAACACGGCCGGCAGTGGGTTGCTGTTGCGATACTGCGGCGTGCAGAAAAGCCGGAAGGCCTGCCGGGCGGCTTTCTTTTTGGAAAGAAGGGAAAGTATCCTGAACTTCAGCCGGGTACCGGCCAGTGCCAGTTTTTGTATTAATTTCATCCAGTACAAATGTATTCAACAAGCGCTTAAAATACCGGCAGAAGATATGAATATCGTTATTATAGGATCGGGCAATGTAGCCGCCGTGCTGGGCCGCAAGTTCATTGCTGCCGGCCATCGCATTGTGCAGGTAGTGAGCCGCAATGCCACTGCTGCCAGCGAGCTGGCTTATGAGTGGGATACCGAATCGGCCAATTACCAGAGCCTTATCAACCGTCATGCGGATGTATATATCGTTGCTGTGGCTGATGATGCTATCGAGAAAGTAGTAAGCAATCTCCAGTTCCCTGGCAAAGTGGTTGCGCATACGGCGGCAGCCGTGCCGATGGAAGTGCTGGCAGGTGTATCGGAGCACTACGGCGTATTTTATCCTTTGCAGAGCCTGCGCAAAGAGATCCGTCAGCTCCCCGAGATACCTATCTTTTTCCAGGGTAATGATGAAGTGGCCACCAGCAGGCTGGAAGACCTGGCCCATTCCATTTCCTTTGAGCAGGTAAAAGCCATATCGGAAGAGCAAAGGGTAAAGCTGCACCTGGCTGCCGTGATCGTCAATAATTTCGCCAACCATCTCTATGCGCTGGCCGAAGAATACTGCCGGAAAGAGGGGCTCGACTTCAAGCAGCTGCTGCCGCTGATACATGAAACAGGAGAACGGCTCCGCAATATTTCCGCCAGCCGCGCGCAGACAGGCCCGGCTATCCGGCACGACCAGGAAACGATGAACAAGCACCTGGAGCTGCTGCAACCGCACCCGGCGCTGCAAAAAATGTATCGTTTCTTTTCGGATAGCATAGAAGGCAAAGCCTGATCACAGATCATGAATACCGGTCATGCTGCTGACAGCCGGGCTGGTGATGCTGCATCAGCCTGTTCCTTATTATCCTTAGCTGAAATAAGTTATTTTTGCTGGCTGAAAGAAAAACAGTCATGTATACGATCAATTTTAAGTTCGAGCAAAAAGATCTGGCGCCTTTGACACTGGAGAAAGTAGAGCCGGGGCAGACATTGCTGGAAATAGCCCTCACCAATGATATTGAGCTGCATCACAATTGCGGCGGGGTCTGTGCCTGCACTACCTGCCACCTGTATATAGAAGAAGGTATGGAATGGGTAGATGAGATCACAGACCGCGAGGAAGACTTTATCGACCGGGCTGTTAATCCGCGGCTTAATTCGCGGCTCGGCTGCCAGTCGCTGCTATTGGAAGGTAAAGGCGTGATATCGGTTTTGATCCCTGACCAGACGCAATTCCTGGGAGAGTAGCCGGTATCATTTTATTAATATTGACACGTTCTCATTTTTTTTATTTTCAACCTGATTCCCATGTCTCATTTTGAACCTCCCATACACTGGAACGATCATGAGGATATTGCGCTGAAGCTCTACGAGCGCTTTGGCGATGAGTTTAATGAAGGAAGGATATACAGGGTGCGGTTTACCGATCTCCTGGAGTGGGTATTGCAGGTGCCTGGCTTTGCCGGCACGCGTGAAGAAAGCACCGAAGGGCACCTGGAAATGATCCAGAGCGCCTGGGTGTACGAATGGAGGGATAACCAGAAATAAAACAAGCCTCCGCAGGATCGCCCGCGGCAGGTCAACAATGCTTATTTATTACTTATGCAGGCTATAGCGTTTGGCCATATCAGCACTTTCATTTTTGATGTAGACGGCGTATTGACCGACGGCATGGTGCTGGTGCTGGAAAACGGCCTGCAGGCAAGACGAATGAGCATCCGCGACGGCTATGCCCTGCAGCTTGCCGTGAAGAAAGGGTACCGGCTGGTCGTTATTTCCGGTGCTGCAGCCTCGCCGGTGACAGACCGCCTTGATAAGCTGGGCATCCGGGAAGTGCATATGGGAGTTAAGGATAAACGATCCTTTATCGAGCATTATATAAATGCAAACGGCCTCAGCAGCGGCGAAGTATTGTTCATGGGAGATGATCTGCCTGACCTGGGCGCCCTGCAGGCAGTTGGTCTTGGTTGCTGCCCTGCCGATGCCGCGCCGGAGATAAAGGAAAAGGCCGTGTATATTTCCCCGCTCCAGGGCGGGGCGGGCTGCGCGCGCGATGTGATCGAAAAAGTTTTAAAGGCCAACGGCCATTGGGGCGCAGAAGAGGGAGTGGTCTCAAAGTAAATAACCGGGCGCCGGTCATGGCCCGATTTTCTAACCATATATTCCTGCATTATTTTTTTATGAGATTGACAGCCGCCTTCCTGAAAATGATACGACTGCCCAATCTTATCTTTATTGCGCTTACGCAATCCCTTTTCCAGCTCTGTATCTATTATCCCCTTTACCATCCCGATATCCCGGCGCAGGATACCTGGCAGTTTGCGCTGCTGGCGCTGGCATCTATTTTTATCGCGGCAGCCGGCTATATCATCAATGATTATTTCGATATCAATATAGACGAGATCAATAAGCCTTCGCGCATGGTGGTTGACAAGGTCATTCACCGCCGCTGGGCGCTGGCCTGGCATTTTATGCTCAGCGCGGGCGGCGTGCTGCTGACCTTCATGGCAGTTCCCTTCCGCGAAAAATGGTACCTGGTAGTTGCCAATATCTGCTGCGTGCTGCTGCTGTGGTTCTATTCCACCACGTTCAAGAAAAAGCTGCTGATCGGGAATATCATCATTTCCCTGCTTACATCGTGGACCATCCTTATCATCTTTTTTTCCAAGTTTTCCCTGATAGATGCGTTTGAGGGCAATGACGCAAGCCAGGTAAAGCTGTTCAGGTTTGCCTTTCTTTATGCCGGCTTCGCTTTTATCTGCTCCCTGATCAGGGAGGCCGTCAAGGATGTGGAAGATATGCAGGGTGATGCCCGCTATGGTTGCCGCACCATGCCTATTGTATGGGGAGTGCATGTTACCAAGGTGTACGTGGCTGTCTGGCTGATAGTGCTGGTGGCTTTGCTGGTGATCATACAGGTATATATACTCCAGTTCCGCTGGTGGGCGGCCGTGGCTTACTGCTGCATATTGCTGCTGCAGGCCTTGCATATATTCCAGGGCCTGCTTCGCGCGCAGGCGCCAGCCGACTTCAGGAAATTAAGCAACCGTACCAAGCTGCTGATGCTGACCGGCATATTATCCATGATATTGTTCTATATCTATCTATAAGCATAATTGATAACTACAGACCCGGCCTATGCAGCAACCTATCATACTGGCTTCGCAATCTCCCCGCCGGCGGCAACTGCTGGAATGGGCGGAGCTGTCTTTCGAGATCATTGTCCGCGCTACGGATGAGTCCTATCCTGAAGGGTTAAGTCCTGCGCAAACGGCCGTGCATATTGCGCGGGAAAAAGCGCTGGCAGTAGAGCGCGAGCTGATCGACAGCAGCCGTATCCTGTTAGCGGCAGACACCATCGTGGTGCTGGATGACCGTATCATCGGTAAGCCGCGTAGCAGGGAAGAGGCGGTCAGCATCCTGAATAGCCTGCAGGGCCGGCATCACCAGGTCATTACCGGCGTGGTGATACGGAAGAAAGGCCGGGAGATCGCTTTTGCCGATATAACCGATGTACATTTTCATCCATTAACAGAAGCGCAGATCGAGTTTTATGTCGACAAATACCAGCCTTATGATAAGGCCGGGGCCTATGCTATCCAGGAATGGATCGGCGTGGTGGGCATCCGCTCGGTCAATGGCGATTTTTACAACGTTATGGGACTGCCTGTAAGCCGGGTAGTGCAGGAGATACAACAGCTTGAAGATTGAGAATTTAACGCTCATTGGCTGGTGCAAACACCATGGTAGTATTGATAAGGCTATAGAATTTTAGCCGGATCAAAGATTACTATCATGACAGAGCGCCTGCTGCAGTTTATCTGGCAGTTCCGGTATTTTGACCGGCAGCAGCTTTTCACCACGGCTGGAGAGCCTTTACGCATCATTTTTCCCGGCAACCATAATATAAACCAGGGGCCTGACTTCCTGGATGCTTCGGTACGGATCGGCACCACTACCTGGGCCGGCTCCGTAGAGATGCATTGCCGTAGCTCGGATTGGCTCAGGCATGCACATGGCGCCGACCCGAACTATAGCAATGTGGTGCTGCACGTGGTATGGGAGAACGATATGCCTGTTGTCGATTACCAGCAGCTGATACCAGTCCCCTTGCTTGAGCTGAAAGGACGCGTAGCGGTCAGCCTGCTGCAGCGTTATGAACGCTGGATGAAGGAGACCGTTTTTATTCCCTGTGAAAAAAATATCGGGACCGTTCCCCGCCTGGTATGGCAAAGCTGGAAAGACAGGATGCTGGCAGAGCGCTTATCTCTCAGGATGGAAGCCGTTTGCCAGTTATTGCGGGAAAATCGCGGTCACTGGGAAGAGACCTGCTGGTGGCTGCTGGCGCGGAATTTTGGGATGAAGGTGAACGGAGATGCATTTGAAAGCCTGGCCCGCAGCCTGCCGCTTACCCTGCTGGGCAGGCACCGTCATCAATTGCTGCAATTAGAGGCCCTGTTGCTGGGGCAGGCAGGTCTGCTGAACCATGCTTTTACGGAGGACTATCCTTTATCGCTTCGGAAGGAATATATTTTCCTGCAGCAGAAATACGGGCTTCAGCAGGTTAGCATACCTTTTCATTTCCTGCGTATGCGCCCGGTCAATTTCCCTACGGTGAGGCTTGCCCAGCTGGCTATGATGCTTCATCGCACCACGGGTTTTTTTTCCACGGCGCTTGAAGCGCATTCCCTGAATGATCTGAAAAAAAGGTTTGACCTGGCCGCCGGGCCTTACTGGCACCAGCATTACCGGCTGGAAGAGCCTTCCATAAGCCGGGAAAAGCGCACCGGCAATATGCTTATCGATAATGTTATTATCAATACCCTGGTCCCGCTCTTATTTACTTACGGGCATATTAATGGCAATGAGGCCTGCAAAGACAAAGCTGTTCACTGGCTCGACACGATGACGGCAGAGCAGAACACTGTTACAAAAGGATTTACCCGACTGCAGGTGAAGCCGCTCAGCTCCTTCGACTCCCAGGCGCTGCTGCAGCTAAAAAAAGAGTATTGCGATAAACGCCGCTGTCTTGATTGCGCTGTGGGGCATAGCCTGCTGAAATATTCAGGTTATCAGAAATAAGCTGCCTCTGCTAAAGGATCTACGGGATATGTTACCTACTGCCAGGCTCCCCAGTCAATATTTACGATGATATCGGGATGAATGCTTTTTGCTACCGGGCAGGTGTTGCCGGTATGCTTGAGAATGGTCTTTGTTTTTTCGTCGGTCTGCTGCAAGGTCTCGGGGATATGAAAGCTGAGACCGATGCCGCTTACCCGTCGCGGGTCGGCCTGCATGGTCTTGAGCACCTCCACTTTTATGCCGTCCAGGTCAACGCCCATCGTGCGGGCTTTGATGGCCATGACGGTGACCATGCAGGTAGCCAGGCTGGTGGCCAGCAGGTCGGTAGGAGAGAATCTTTCTCCCTTCCCGTTATTGTCAACAGGAGCATCTGTTTCAAAGGAGGAGCCGCTTTTCAGGTGGGTACAGGTGGTCCGGAGCTCGCCGTTATAAATTACAGAAGAGGTCATTTCAATTTTTGCCCTAAATTTACGTTATAGCTGAGAGTAAAAAGGTAATGGGGGAAGAAAAGAAGACCGGTAACAGCCTTCTTCCTGTTGACTTAGTCATGTAAACATCAAATAGAACCCACGTGAAGAAATTAAGCCTCCTTGCGATTGTTGTTTTTGCCGCCATAGCTGCCACCGCACAAACCAACCAGACCAAAGCCGAACGGAAAGAAGAGAAAAGGAAAAAAACGCAGGAAATGATACGCCAGGCGGAAGAAGGAGTATTGGTTTTCCAGAAGCAGAACATTTTTGGCGTTCAGCTGCGCACCAATGGGTATGGGGCTTTTTATGAGCTTGGGCGGATGAAGAGCAACCGGAAAGCGAACACCTACCGCATCGATATACAGGAAACAAAGCATCCAAAAGAGCAAAAACTGCTGAATACCGGCTTTTTCGGGAACCCCTTCGTGTATGGCAAGATCAATTATTTTTATCCTATTACCCTTGGCTTCGGGCAGCAGTATATACTGGGGCAGAAAGGCAATAAGAACGGGGTTGCTGTCTCTGCCATCTATAATGCCGGTTTATCCATAGGCCTGCTACGTCCTTATTATATCACTATTGACGACCAGGGCGGTCCCCGCACCATTAAATATACGCAGGAAGATAGCCTTGCCTTTTTTACCGCCTCGGCGGTACAGGGAGGAGCAGGGTTGAGCAAGGGGTGGAATGAGCTTAAAATAAAGCCCGGCGCCTTTGCCAAGGTAGGCATGCGTTTTGACTCCGGACGGTTCAATGAGTCGGTGGCCGGCGTAGAGATCGGGATGAGCCTTGAGGCCTACGCTTCCGATGTACCTATTATGTTCGGTCAGAAAGAGCAGCGCCTGTTCTTCCAGGGCTATGTGGCCGTTATGTTCGGGAAACGAAAGTGAGCATAGCTTTGTTGTTTGCTATTCTGCCTGCAAAGCCTGCCGTCCGCTGCTTCAGTGCCGGCAACAAATCTCCTCATAGGTTGTTATATTTGTACAATGATTGAGCTTCCTGTTACCTCGGCGCCTCCCCAGGCCACGCGTGTGAAAAAGCCCGACTGGCTTCGTGTAAAGCTGCCGATCGGCGAGAGCTATAAGCATGTGCGCAGCCTTGTGGACAATCACAAGCTGCATACGATCTGTGAAAGCGGGAACTGCCCCAACATGGGCGAATGCTGGGGTGCCGGTACAGCTACCTTTATGATACTGGGAAATGTATGTACCCGCAGCTGCGGTTTTTGCGCCGTGGCCACCGGACGTCCCGACCCTGTGGATTGGGATGAGCCGCAGCGTGTGGCAGAAGCTATTCACCTGATGAAAGTAAAGCATGCGGTGATCACTTCCGTAGACCGCGATGAGCTTAAGGACGGCGGCGCTGCCATCTGGCATAATACTATCAGGGCGGTGAAGGCGCTGAACCCGGATACCACCCTCGAGACCCTGATCCCTGATTTCAAAGGCAAGAAAGAAGATATCCAGCAGGTGATAGACGCTGCCCCCGAAGTAGTGAGCCATAATATAGAGACTGTAGAACGGCTGACCCGTAAAGTGCGGATACAGGCCAAATACTGGCGGAGCATGGAAGTGATCCGCACGCTCAAAGAAGGTGGTATGCGCACCAAGAGCGGGATCATGTTAGGGCTGGGAGAGACCAGGGAAGAGGTGCTGCAGACCATGCAGGACCTTAAAGACAATGGCTGCGACGTGGTAACCATCGGCCAATACCTGCAGCCCACTCAAAAGCACCTCCAGGTACAACGGTTCGTGCATCCTGACGAGTTTGCCGCCTACAGGGAGGCCGGTTACGAAATGGGGCTCGATTATGTAGAAAGCGGGCCGCTGGTGCGCTCTTCCTACCACAGCGAAAGACACGTGTTTAAAGGGTTGGGAAGAAAAGAATGGGAAATGGCCCGACAGCATGCAGGAGGATCGGTTGCCTGATCCTTTTTACTTTTCATTGATCTCAACTCTTTTTCGCCATATGAGCTTTGCCAGGGTAGCACTCACATTGTTGATGACCGGTTATCTTTATATGCCGGCGACCGCCCAGGATGAATATTCCCTCAATGGCAATGCTATTCGCAACAGCTGTAATTGCTATACGCTTACCCAGGCTGCTACCTGGCAGGGCGGCAGCGTTTGGAACAAGACACGCATCGATATCAGCCAGTCATTTGATTTTATCTTTAATGTTTTTTTGGGTTGCCTCGATGCTAACGGCGCCGACGGTATAGCTTTTATGCTGCAGCCGTTAAGCACCAGCCTGGGAGCTAGCGGTGGCGGCATGGGCTTTGAGGGAGTGCAGCCTTCAGTGGGCATACTGCTCGATACCTGGCAGAACCTGGACAATAATGACCCGGTCTACGACCATATTTCCATACAGGCCAACGGGGTGCTGACGCATGGCAACGATCTGGCAGGACCGGTACAAGCTTCTGCTACCAGCGATAATATTGAAGATTGCGCCTGGCATACCCTGCGTATAGTATGGGATGCCGGCCAGAAAAAGCTAAGCGCCTATTTTGATGGCGTGCTCAGGGTGGAAACGCAGACAGACCTGGTAGCCGACATCTTTCACAATGATCCTATGGTGTACTGGGGATTTACCGCCGCTACCGGCGGCTCTTATAATCTCCAGCAGTTTTGTACGGCCTTGAATCCCGGCTTTGATACAGGCCTGCCTGGCAATGCTACCTGTTTCGGGCAAAGTATACAGTTCAGCAACACCTCCGCTTCGTTCGCTCCTGTAAGCCATTATTACTGGGACCTGGGCGACGGCACTACTTACACCATACCTGATCCTCCGGCCCATACCTATGCGGCCCCTGGTCTCTACCAGGTAAAGATGGCCATTCGCGGCTTTGATGGCTGCGAAAGCGATACGCTCAGGAGCACGGTAGCTGTTGGTGATGAGCCGGTGGCAGATTTTACGGTGGCTGATACCTGTGCCGGCCGGCCGCCGCGTATTGATGATCTTTCTTATGTAAGGGTCGGTACTATCAATAGCTGGAGCTGGCAGCTGAATGGCACGCCTGTGTCAACAGCTGCGCGTCCTTTGCTTACCGGCCTGGCGCCGGGAACATATGCGCTCGGCCTGACCGTGACCAGCAATTATGGTTGCCGCTCTGCCTATATAGAAAAGCAGTTTACGGTAAAGCCTGCGCCTGCGGTGTCATTTGCCGCCGTCACAGGATGCGCGGGTGAGCCTGTATCGCTATCGGCCACCCAGTCTGACAACAGCACTACCATCACATCGTGGAGCTGGCAATCAGGCCAGGGGCAGACGGCCTCGCAGCCTACAGCCACTTTTACCTATCCTGCAAAAGGCTTTTATGCCGTAAGCCTGGAAGCAACGGCCAGCAATGGCTGTGTATCGGATAAAATAACACATACGGTCTTTATCAATGCAGGAGAAGCATTTGCCGGTAACGATACCATGGTGGTGAAAAACGAATTGCTGCAGCTGAATGGTTCAGGGCAGGGGCAATACCAATGGACGCCGGCTACCTGGCTCAGCAATGCTTCTATTGCCAACCCCATAGCCATGCCTGAAGATGATATCGTTTACACGCTAACGGTAACTACCCCGGAAGGCTGCGTGGGTTCAGACGATATAAAAGTAAGCGTCTTCAAGGGTTCGGCCATATATGTGCCTACCGGCTTTACGCCGGATGGGAATGGTCTTAACGACCAGCTGATTCCTTATTACATAGGTATCCGTGAGCTTCAGGGTTTCTCTGTGTACAATCGCTGGGGCAGGCTGGTGTTTACTACGCGCGATAGGTACAAAGGCTGGGATGGCACCGTTAACGGGGCGCGGCAGCCTTCAGGCAGCTATGTTTGGATCGTGAATGCCATTGATTTTATAGGTAAAAAATACCAGCTGAAAGGTACTACCGTGTTGCTTCGCTGATAACGGGTCAGGCATCGGCCGAAGAGATGGTTGCCTGGTACCGCAAAGAATACAGGATGAGGCAAGGCTTTGTTATTTTGATATTATTGCTGGCAGAGCAGGCCGCTGCCCAGCTGAAATGGACCAGCATGGATAGCGCATTTACCGGCTTGCCTGCCTCGGTAGCCGTTTACAGGAGCACGGATACCGTCAACGGCAGGCCCAGCATTGCCTGGTGCGTTATAGCCGATCTTAAAGATAAAAGGCTTGATTTTACCACGGATACCGCGTTTGGCCGCCGGCTTACTCCCAGGCAGTTCTATGAAAAGAATGGTCAGCCGCTGCTGGTAGTGAACTGTACCTTTTTTTCGTTTGCAACCAGCCAGAACCTCAACCTGGTAATGCGGAAAGGGCGCCTGCTGACTTACAATCTACATGATCTTGCCGGCAAGGGAAAAGATACGCTTACCTATCGTCATCCTTTGGGCAGCGCCATCGGTATTTCCCGGAAAAGAAAGGCCGATATAGCCTGGGTATATGCTGATACCTCGCGAAGGAATGCTTATGCCTTACAGCAGCCGCTGGAAGCCGGGCGCGATTCAGCTTCCTTGCATAAGCTGGCTTTTTATCGCCGTCAGGCTAAAAAGACAGGCAGCCGCTTCAGTAAATGGAAGATGCAGACAGCCGTGGGAGGAGGCCCTGTAATATTGCAGAACGGGGAAATAAGGATCACCAATGAAGAAGAAATAAGGTTTACCGGCAAAGGCCTGCTCGACAAACACCCGCGTACGGCCATGGGTTATACTGCTGATAACCGGCTGGTGATATTGGTAGTAGAAGGGCGCAACCCGGGTATTGCCGAAGGAGTAACGCTGGCCGAAGAAGCACAGATGCTGAAAGACCTGGGCTGCGTGGAAGGGCTTAACCTTGATGGCGGGGGCAGCAGCTGCATGCTGATCGATGGGCAGGAAACGATCTATCCTGCCGACAAAGGAGTCCAGCGTCCTGTGCCGGCCGTATTTATGATCAGGAAGCTTTTTTAGGAAATGCTTTGTCAGGACGGGCCGTTACGATTTTCTTTAGGAGCTTATTTTACTTCCCAGGCCAGCGCGCTGGCGCCAAGTATGGCAGCGTCGGCTTCTTTAAGCTCACTGAATACCAGCTTTACTTTTTGCTGGAAAATGGGCAGCAGGTTCTTCTCCATATGCTCCCTGGTAGGCTTCATGATATAATCGCCGGCATTGATCACTCCCCCGAACAGCACGATCGCTTCTGGCGAAGAGAACATGATAAAGTTGGCAAGGGCCTCTCCCAGTAGCTGGCCGGTAAAGCGAAAGGTTTCACGGGCTGCTTCATCGCCCTTTTCAGCGCATTCAAAAACGATCTTGGAATTGATCTGGTCAGGCTGGTAATCATTCAGCAGGGAGGAGGGGTCTTTTTCCCGCAGCTCCTTTGCCGTGATGGCAATGCCTGTTGCCGAGCAATAGGCTTCGAGCGAGCCGTTGATGGCTGTAGACCAGTGTGGACGCCCGCCAGGCCTGATCACGGTATGTCCCAGCTCTCCGGCAAACCCGTCGTGCCCATAGACCAGCTGGCCGTTGGCCACGATGCCGCTTCCCACGCCGGTGCCCAGGGTGATCATGATAAAATCCTTCATGCCCCTGGCAGCGCCATACATCATTTCCCCAACAGCTGCCGCATTAGCGTCATTGGTGAGGGTACAGGTAAGGCCGAACTTGTCGCCGATCAGCTTGGCCAGCGGAATTACCCCTTTCCAGGGAAGGTTGGGCGCATACTCGATAGTGCCGGTATAATAGTTGCCGTTGGGAGCGCCTACGCCGATGCCCCTGATGGATCTTTTGCTGCCGACCTTTTCCAGCTCCGGCTGAAGAACGGCATAAATATCTTCTATATAATTCTCGATATCCGGTGTTTTATCGGTCGGGATGTCTCCTTGCGTAAGTATCTCGCCGCGATGGTTCACCAGGCCGAACTTGGTATTGGTGCCGCCAATATCAATGCCGATCGCTAATTCATTTGAAAGATCCACTAATGCCATATTGTATGAATGAATTATTGAGTATGGAGATCAATGTCCGCCGGCGCTTGTTTTGGTGTCGTAATCGATGCCCTGGACTTTCAGGATGGAAGTGACCCTCCAGGCATAAAAGGCAAGGTATACAAAGCAGGCAACGCCAACCAGGTAAGACCACTGTATGCCCAGGAGGTTATTTGCCGATAAAATACCCTGCAATACGCTGATCACCCCGCCACCCATGATCATCATGATCAGGAAGCTTGAGCCTTCATTCGTATGCTTGCCCAGGCCGGCGATAGCGAGGGTAAAGATGCATGGCCAAAGGGTTGAGCAGAACAGTCCAACGCTGATGAACGAGTACACGCTGATCATGCCATCGGCCAGTATGCCTACCATCAGGGCTATAATGCCAAGAATGCTGAAAATAAGCAGCTGGCGTGCCGGGCTTCCTTTGCTCAGGATATCACCGATGATCATGACCACGATTATGGCGGCATAGATATAAAAAGGAGTGACATCGTGGTTGGCTATCCTGTTGACGATGATGAACACGCCAAAAGCAATATAAGGCATGAAGAACCGGAGTATCTGCTTGGCCCCTTTGCTGATGCTGAAGGCGCCGACAGAAGCTGTCCACCTGCCGATCATCAGGCTGGCCCAGTATAGTGACACGAACGGGGCTATCCGGTCGGTGGGTGTTTGTAAATGCTCACGCATGAACTCGGGCAGGTTGGCCGCCGTGCTTACTTCAACGCCTACATAAACAAATATGCCCAGCATGCCCAGCACCAGCTGGGGATATTTCAGCGGGCTGCTGCGATGGGCCACCTTGGCTGCATCGGAGGCTTCCTCATTGGCCACGGCATCCAGGTTTATTTTATTGGGAACGTTGGAGAACCTGAAGATGATGGCTACAAGAATAAAGGCGGCGCCGAGTATGAGGTAAGGGGTTTTAATGCTTTGAATGTCGGCTACGGCTGCCGAGCCTGCCTGCACCGAGCCAAAGATGGCAAAGCTCACCAGCAAAGGCCCGATAGTAGTGCCGAAATTGTTGACGCCCCCTGCCATGCTCAGCCTTTGTGAGCCTGATTTGGGATCGCCCATGATAATAGCCAGCGGGTTGGCAGCAGTTTGCTGCAGGGAAAAGCCAAGACCTACCACGAAAAGACCGCTGATGAACAAACCAAAGGAAGATTGCTCTGCCGCAGGATAAAAAAGGAGGGTGCCCAGCGCTGATATAACCAGCCCCAGGGCGATCCCGTTCTTATAGCCTATCTTGTTAAGGATATCACCTTTTCTTGCCCGGCTTATCAGGAAGTAAATAATGGAGCCTACGGTATAAGCTACATAAAAGGCAAAGGAAACAAGCTGGCTCTGTGCCTGCGTAAGGTGAAGGTTTTCTTTAAAAACAGGGATGAGTATGTCGTTGCTGGCAGCAACAAAGCCCCAAAAAAAGAACACGATGATCAGCGTGCCGAATTGGGACCATTTGGTTTGTTCGTTCATTGCAATCGCAGTTTAACTTATTAGGCCCTGAAAATAATCAGAATTCAGTTATCCAAAAATTTTAATTATCCCACTGCGCTATGGAAAAAACAACTTAATTTGACAACAATTGTTTGTTTATAAACAGAAGGAATGGAAATCGTACATGTAGCGGCGGAATGTTATCCTGTAGCCAAGGCAGGAGGGCTTGGTGATGTAGTGGGCGCCCTGCCTAAATACCAGGCAGAGCTGGGGCATGTGTCTAAAGTGGTAATGCCGATGTACCGTACCAAGTTCCTTTACGATAACCAATGGGAGCTGGTGCACGAGGGCGGCCAGACCATTGGCTCGCACTGGTTCCATTACAGCGTTATCAAGGAGAAGACCAATAAGCTGGGCTTCGATCTTTACCTGGTTGATATCAACGGCCTGCTCGATCGTGAAAAGATCTACGGGTATGACGACGATAACGAGCGCTTTATCGCTTTCCAGATAGCGGTGTGCGATTGGCTGAGCCGCTGGCAGCACAAGCCGGACGTTATTCATTGCCATGATCATCACACCGGCCTCATCCCCTTTATGTGCAAGCATTGCTATGCTTTCCGCTACCAGCTTGCCAATGTGCCCACCATGTTTACCGTGCACAACGGGCAGTACCAGGGCTGGCTCGGGTGGGATAAATATTATTTCATCCCGGCCTACGATAGCTGGAACTGGGGATTGCTCGACTGGGACAATACTATCAACCCGATGGCTGCTGCCGTAAAATGCGCCTGGAAGGTAACCACGGTGAGCCACAGCTATATGGACGAGCTGAAGCATTCGGCCAATGGCCTGGAGCATCTTTTCGAGTACGAGACAGGCAAAAGCAAAGGCATCCTGAACGGGATCGATACGCGCGTTTGGGACCCTGAGACCGATAGCTACCTGGCTAAGAACTACGATGTGGAACTGGTGGAAAAGGGCAAGCGAAAAAATAAAAAAGAGCTCTGCGGCCAGTTCGGGCTCGATCCTGACAAGCCGCTTGTTTCCTTTATCGGCCGCCTGGTAAGTGAAAAGGCCGCCGACCTGTTGCCCGACGCTATCAGCCAGTCCATTTACCAGCACCACGGCAAGGCCAATTTCCTTGTGCTGGGCTCGGGCGAGCCGCATCTTGAAGACGCCCTCGATAGCATGAAGCAGCGATTCAATGGGTATTTTAATTCCTATATTGGGTATAGCGAATCATTGAGCCATCTTATGTATGCAGGGTCCGACTTCCTGCTTATGCCCAGCAGGGTGGAGCCCTGCGGTCTCAACCAGATGTATGCGCTTCGCTACGGCACCGTGCCAATGGTCAGAAGCGTTGGCGGCCTGAAAGACACCATCCGTGATTTTGGCGACTGGCAGGGGTTCGGCATTCGTTTTGACCAGGCAAGCGTGGGAGATATCACGTACTCGGTAGGAAGGGCCATTGACCTTTATGCCAACAAGCCCGACCTATACCAGTGGATGAGAGGCCATATGATGACGATCGATCACTCCTGGGATGCCTCCGCGCAGCAGTATATTGACCTGTACCAGTCACTCAAAGCCTGAGCCGGAAAGCATCCTTCAAAAAAGAAGCGGCCCGATGATTGAATGCTTTTTCTTACTTATCTTTTACGCTAATAATAAATAATACCCTGCTATGTCTATCTCTAAAGAAATACTGACGGTGATATTGGGGGGCGGGGCCGGCTCAAGGCTTTACCCGCTCACGGCCAGCCGTTCCAAACCGGCCGTGCCTATTGCCGGCAAATACCGGCTGGTGGATATTCCGATCTCCAATTGCATCAATTCAGGCATTAACCGGATGTTCGTGCTGACGCAGTTCAATTCGGCCTCGCTCAACAGGCATATCAAGAATACCTATCATTTCAGCGCTTTCAGCTCAGCCTTCGTTGATATACTGGCGGCAGAGCAAACGCCCGATAACCCTACCTGGTACCAGGGCACCGCCGATGCGGTAAGGCAAAGCCTGCGGCATATCAGCCCCTTTGCGAGCGACTATGTGCTGATCCTTTCGGGCGACCAACTGTACCAGATGGATTTCCATGACATGCTGGAAAACCATAAGCGGTCAGGGGCCGATATTTCCATCGCCACCATCCCCGTCGGAGAACGCGAAGCGCCGGAATTCGGGATATTGAAAGCAAACGAGGAAGGGCATATAGCTTCTTTCGTGGAGAAGCCCGGCCGCGACCAGCTTCCTGACTGGGTAAGCGACACCGGCGATGCTATGCGCGGCAAGGGACGCAATTACCTGGCTTCGATGGGCATCTATATCTTCAATCGCAAATTGCTGTTCGACCTGCTGCAGGACGATTTTGCAGATGCAACCGATTTCGGCAAAGAGATCATCCCTGACTCCATCGAGAACAAGAAGGTGGTAAGCTACCAGTACGACGGCTACTGGACAGATATCGGGAATATCTATTCTTTTTTTGAAGCCAACCTGGGTCTTACCGATGAGCTTCCGGATTTCAATCTTTTTGATAACACCAATACTATTTATACCAGGGCCCGCATGCTGCCGCCGGCCAAGATCAGCGGCACTACGCTGGAAAAGACCGTCATAGCCGAAGGGTCCATCATCAATGCTTCACGTATCGAGAACAGCGTGATAGGCATCCGCTCGCGCATCGGGCATGGCTCTACCATCGTTAGCAGCTATCTTATGGGATGCGACTATTACGAAACGCTTGAAGACATACAAAGCGATAAGTTTAAGGGACTGCCCCTGCTGGGCATCGGCAACCGTTGCTATATCCGGAACGCCATTATCGATAAGAACTGCCGTATCGGGGATGATGTGCGCATCAATGGCGGCACGCACCTTGAGAACGGCGACCATACGCTTTACACCATCAAGGACGGGGTAGTGGTGATCAAGAAGGGCGCCGTGATCCCTAACGGGTTCGTGATATAATACTGCGATAAAAATGTGCGGCCGGGATCTGTATGGCTTTGATAAATGAAGCATATCGGTTCCCGGTTTTTGCTGCAGTGGAACTATTCTGCATATAAAATGTGTACTTCTTACATATTAATTCCTATATTGCTGCCTGTTTACTAAACGATTGTCTATGTCAACTGCTTATTTGGGTGAGAAACCAAAGCTCTCTGTTTCCCAGATCATCAACATGAGTGTCGGCTTTTTCGGCATCCAGTTCGGCTGGGATCTGCAGCGGGCCAATATGGGCCGCATCTACGAAAACCTCGGCGCCGATCCTGATCAGATACCCTTTTTATTCCTGGCAGCGCCCCTGACCGGCCTGATCGTGCAGCCGATCATCGGCTATCTCAGCGACCGCACCTGGCACCCGCGATGGGGCAGACGACGGCCTTACTTTCTGATAGGCGCCATACTTAGCTCCATAGCGCTGGTATTTATGCCGCATAGCAGCGCTTTATGGATGGCGGCAGGCCTGCTTTGGATACTCGATACCAGCGGCAATATAGCTATGGAACCCTTCCGGGCCTTTGTGACCGATAAGCTCCCCGACTCGCAGGTGAACCGCGGCTTTATCATGCAAAGCCTGATGATAGGGCTCGGCGGCACCATTGCATCCTCGCTTCCCTGGATCATGCGCAATATTTTCTCTGTCTCCAATGCTGCCGAAAAAGGAATGATCCCCGAAAACGTACAATGGTCGTTTTATATTGGCGCCTTCTTTTTCCTTACAGCCGTATTGTACACGGTCTTTACCACCAGGGAATACCCGCCTGCAGATATCAACTTCAGGCAAAAGGTAAAAGAGTCGAATAAAGGCTTTGGCGGGGGCATACTGGAAATATGGCAGGCGCTCATCAATATGCCGTCGCAAATGAAAAGGGTGGCGATAGTGCAGTTCTTTACCTGGCCGGGGCTGTTCCTGATGTGGTTTTACTATACTACGGCCGTAGCCACGAATGTATTTGGCGGCACCGGTGACGGCGATCCTGTTTATTCCGAAGGGGCCGATTTTGCCGGACTTACCCTGGCCTTTTACAATGTTGTAACTTTCTTCTTTGCTTTTTTGCTGCCGTCCGTTGCTGACAAGCTGGGGCGTAGGCTCACGCACTCCCTTTGCCTGCTGGTGGGCGCAATAGGGCTTATCAGCGTAAGCTGGGTGCATGATAAATACCTGCTGTATGCTTGTATGGCAGGAGTGGGCATTGCCTGGACCAGCATTCTGTCGATGCCTTACGCGATGCTAAGCGGCAGCCTTCCCAAGCACAAGGTGGGCATTTACATGGGCATATTCAATTTCTTCATCGTGCTGCCGGAGATCATTGCTTCCCTCGGGTTCCAGTCGATCATGAAAAATATATTGCATAACGACCGTATGCAGGCCATACAGCTGGGCGGCTTTCTTTTTATCATTGCTGCCATACTGTGCTACTGGCTGGTGAAGGAGGACAGGCCGGCCAGCGAAACGGAGACCATTAAAATGGAAATAGACGAGCAACGTTCCATCTGATCACCTTACCAAATAAGATGCTGATGAAAAAAGGATCTATATTGATAACAGGCCTGTGCCTGCTGTGCTTTTTTGCTTTCGGGCAGAATATTTATCCGACCAACTGGTTTGTAGGGATGAAGGATAACCGGCTGCAGCTGATGATCCATTCCACCGAAGAGATCGGCGCTGCAGAAAAGCTGGCTTTTCGTTCTTCCAGCGCAGATATAAAGGTGCTCAAGGTGCATAAGCCCGAGAACAGGCGCTATCTTTTTGTAGACCTTGAAATAGCGAGAACGGCAAAGCCCCAGCAGGTAAGATTTTCCTTTGGCGAAGCCGGTCAGCCCAAAGCCTGGCGCTCGTTCAATTACGAGCTGAAGGCCCGTAGCGGCCAGAACGGGCGTACCAGGGTTAAAGGGATCGACGCCGGTGATTTTATCTACCTCGTGCTTCCCGATCGTTTTGCCAACGGCGACCCTTCCAACGATATAATTCCCGGCTATCGTTCCCAGACCAGTGACCGGGCCAATAAATATGACCGGCACGGGGGAGATTTCAAAGGCATTGAGCAGCATCTGGATTACCTGCAGCACCTGGGCGTTACTGCCATCTGGATGACGCCCGTAATAGAGAACAATGTGTCCATGACGCACGAGTTTGGGAATAATGTAGCCGGATACCACGGCTACTGGTTCACTGATCACTACCAGGTTGATAAACGGTTTGGCGGTAACGAAGGCTACCTGCAGCTCTGCAATGCGGCACACCGGCAAGGGCTGAAGATCATACAGGATGCCGTGTACAACCATGTGAGCAAGGAGCACTGGTTTGCGCTGGACCCACCCATGAAGGACTGGCTTAACAACTGGCCGGCTTTCCAGGGGCCTAATCACCGCGAGGAAGTGCTCTTCGATCCTTATGCCTCGGCCTACGATAAAAAAATAATGCTTGATGGCTGGTTTGTAGATCACCTGCCTGATCTGAACCAGCGCAACCCTTTCCTGGCCAGCTACCTGGTACAGCATGCGCTTTGGACCACGGAAACCTTTGGTATCGACGGCTGGAGGGTAGACACCTATAAATATTGCGATGAAAAATTCCTGAACCAGGTCAATACCGCTCTTTACCGCGAATTTCCCGGCATCACCATATTCGGCGAAGCCTGGGTGAACTCGGTTATCGGCAATGCGTACTTTACCGAAAATACCATCGCCGGCCCGTTTAAGCACAATGCCAACGGCGTAATAGATTTCCAGACCTGCTTTGCGCTGCTCTCGGCAATGAACAAGGCCGAAGGCTGGATGGATGGGGTCAATAAGATATATAGCACCCTTGCCCAGGATGTGGTTTATAAGAATGCGATGAACAACTGCATCTTCCTCGACAACCATGATATGGACAGGGTATATTCAGTAATAGGAGAGGATCTGCAGAAGCTTCGTATGGGCATCAACTGGCTGCTGACCCTGCGCGGTATACCCCAGCTGTATTATGGAACAGAAGTGCTGATGAAAAACTTCAAAAACCCGAACGATGCCATGGTAAGGGAAGATTTCCCCGGAGGCTGGAACGGCGATGCGGTCAATAAGTTTACCAGGGCCGGCCGTACGCCACAGGAAGACAGCGCTTATGAGTATATCAGCGCCCTGGCCCGTTTCCGTAAAACATCTTCGGCCATTACCCGCGGCAAGCTGACCCAGTTTATCCCGAACCAGGGCGTTTATATTTATTTCAGGCATGATGAGAAGCAAACCATCATGGTAGCGGCCAATACCGGCAACCGTGCGGCGCAGCCCGTATGGAGCCATTACCAGGAAAGGGTAGGAGCTTTTACCCGCGCCCGTGACGTGGTTACCGGCATTATCCTGCCGATCGGCCAGCTAATAATCCAGCCGGGAGAAAGCTTCGTGTTCGAGCTGTTACGGTAGGATGGCAGGTATGGTATGTTGCCGGAGAGCTGATGATCTTCCGGGCCCGAGATTATCAACGATATACCTGATCAGATCATCCAGGCCAGCATCATTTTCTTACCATAATCACCCCATTCCTTCAGGGCTGTGCTCAGGGCATTGAGCATCATCTGCCGGTCGCCTTTTTTTCCTTTGGTAGGAGCAGTAACCGTATTCAGGGCGGCCTGGCTGGCTATTTTAACGCTGCTGGCAAACCAGGTGGTGTGCAGGCGGGGTATTCCTACGCCCAGGATCATGCCTGGCAGGCCATTGATGCCTTCCGGCCCGCCGTTCACCGTGATCTCGTCCGTATAGAACGCGAAGACAGCTACCGTATCATAGAGAATGCCAACAGCTTTACGGCATTCAAAGCCGGCAATATTGCGCGTATCGGCCGTTATTTTCCATTTGATCCTGAGCAGGCTGTCCTGCACCAGGTAGTTGCCCTCGTAAATGGGCTTTTGCGAAACGGTAATACCGGTAATGTAGTCATTGTACACAATATTGTTGTCGGCAAAGGGCTCGAACCATTTACCTTTTGGTACGGTATAGGCCTGGGTCAGCTTATAGATGGATTTCTGGTTATCTCCCGTAAAATTGAAATAGCTGACAGCTTCTTTCGGGCGGTTATCCTTCATCCGCTCAAACCACTCAGCCTGGATCTCTTTGAGCAGGGGCCATACAGCTACCGTTTTTACATAATCCACGCTTACCTTGTCGATGAAAGTGGCTTGCGCCATGCCTTTTTTTGCAAGCATCGCACAGGAGAGCATCAGGAAAAAAATCGATCTTTTCATATTAATCAGTTTTTGCCGGGCATTTTGCTGAAGGTCCAGGTGGCGCTCAGCAGGAAATAGCGCCCGAGCATATCATAGCGTTGCTCGCTGATATAGTTGCTGTTGATGATGCGCTGAAAGCCGATATTCTGGTTCAGGATATCATGGGCGATCACGCCTACTTCAAGGGCCTTCGATTTCAGTAATTTTTTCATAAGCCTTGCATTCCACACTATCATCTCGTTGCCGGGGAATGTGCTAGTTTTCTGGCGGATATTGGCATCCACATCGCTCCTGATATACAATTGCCAGGGAAGCGCTGCCCAGGTATCGGCATAGCCGCCATAGGTCCAGTAATTGTTCTTCACGGCCGGGTTAAGCGATGAGCGGGAAAGGCTGCGCTGGAGCTTGGGCTTGATAGAAAAATTGAATTTTTCCATAGAAGAGTAGCGCACGCCGTAGTACAGCGTGAGGTTGAGATAGTTGTTGATGTTTTCAAGCCCGTTCAGAAAGCTCATAGTGCGTCCTCCGTTGGCTTCGGGGCTGACCTCGTGCACCAGCTTTTTATCGCCGCCGCCTGAGTTCCAGTTGGCATAGAGATAATAGCTATAGTTGCCGTTGACATTGACAGGTGTGTACGTGGTCTTGCCTGTTGAAAGGTCTACCTGGCTCTGGTAGATAATGGCATTGCGGATGATGCTGATGCCTGCGTCGACATAAGTGTATTGCTGGGTAAGCACCTTATAGTCGTTAAAAAAGAGGCTGATATTGTGCTTGAATGCCACGCCCAGGTCAGGGTTGCCTACATAGATGCTCAGGTTGTCGTTATTGTTGCGCAGCGGCTGCAGCTGTGTGAGCGTCGGCTGTATGGTGCTGCCGCGGTAATTAAGCGATACTCCCGTTTGCGGCTTGAAAAGATAGCGGAACTGCGCCTGCGGGGTAAGCCTGATAAAATCATAGCGGCTTTTGACGTCAAGATCGAGATTATGGAGATCGAGCTGTATGGCCGATACGCCGGTACCACCTGCCAGCCGTAATTTTTTACCCATATAACGAAGCAGCAGCGTTCCGCTGTTGCTGGTGGCATTGAGGTCTGAATTATTGCTGAACTCAGCATTCAGCTCGGAATATTTCCCTTCCGGGTCCTTGTCGTAGCTGTTGCGGTGCGAGGACGACAGGTTCTTGTTGAAGCTGTATTCAGCCACCAGGTTCAGCTTTTCGGTGAAAGGCTCGTTAAACGTGACCTTGGCGCCGATAGTAGTGCTGTTGCCGGTATTTATCTTTTGCAGATCGGTTATTTCCTGGGAATTGTCCTTGAAGAAACGGGCGGTTGCTGCCAGTATCCCGTCCTGCTCCTCTTCAAGCAGGCCCAGGCGGAACGTGGCCACCAGCTGCCGGTTCTTTTTCAGGAAGAGCTGCTTATAAGTAATAAGGTTATCGAGCTGCTTTCGGGTTGTGTTTACATCGTTGATGCGGGTATTGGTATTGACCAGCTCCCTTTCTTCGTTCAGCGCCTCGCCGTAATAATTGCTGTACTCTTCTTTTTTGCGGTAAGAGCCGGCCACGCTGTACTTAAGGCTTGCCAGCGAGTCGATCTTCCATTCATACTTGCCATTTACGGCATGTTGCTGGGAAAGCCCTCTTGTGCGGGTTACGGAATTATTGTAATAGCTGGTATCTGCCAGCAGCGTTTGGGCGATCGTATAGTTGGTGTTTCTTGTTCCCAGCCGGTTGTGGAGATAGGATATGTTCAGCTTGTTCTTTTCCTCGTTCCATTTATTGCTATAAAGGCCTCCGAGCGTATAGGCATCCGGGATGCCCCGGAGGTTCCAGTTGTTGAAATCGCTGTTGTTGTCGCCGATGCTGTAGCCGAAGCCGGATATCTCGTCGTATTCATAATCGCTTTCTATTCCCATTTTGTTCCGTTCTTCCCAGCCAAGGCTGCCGGTAGAGATATTGCTTTTGGTGCCGTAAGCAGAGACCTTCTGGCTACCCTTGAATTTGTTGAGCATGAACTTGGCATTATTGAGCCGGTCAAGATCGGTAGAGCCTTCTATTTTCCCGAAATAGCCTTTTTTAGCGCTTTCCTTCAGCTTTATGTTAATGGTCTTATTTCCATCGCCCGAAGCGCCGATGCCTTTAAGCTGGTCCTGCTCTGTCCTGGTGTCGTACACCTGTACCTTATCAACTGCCCTGGCGCCGATGTTTTGCGTGGCGATCGTAGGGTCGTCGCCAAAGAACTCTTCCCCGTCTACCAATACCTTGTCTACTTTTTTGCCCTGGGCGGTGATCTCTCCTTTGCTGTTCACCTGCATGCCGGGAATTACCCGCAGCAGCTCTTCCACTGTAGCGCCTTCGCGTACGTGAAAGCTATCGGCCGTAAATTCAGTCGTATCGCCCCGCATGCGGATGGCCGCCCCGCTTTTGATCACTACTTCCTGCAGCAGCTGGCTTTTAAGCGTCAGGGGAAGAAGGCCAAGGTCCAGGTCTTTGCCGTCCTGGAGGCTGATCTTATCCGCATAGTCGGCAAACTTGGGAAAAGTGACCAGCATTACATATTCCCCGGCCTTGAGACCGCCGATCTCGAAGGCCCCGTTCTTATCCGAGCGAACATATTTTACCAGCACCGAGTCGTTGCCTTGCAGCAGCGCGACGACCGCATTTTGAAGCTCTTTTTTCTCAGACGTATCGCGGATAATGCCTTTGACAGAAGACGACTGGCTAAAGGCCAGCTGTGCTAAGCACAAAAAGGCTGCGAGGACAGAAAATTTTCTCATGGCTATGCTGGTATTGGGCTAAAGTATCCTATTGTATATTACCTGACGCTTGCATTTATATGAACGTTACAAAAATGCGGATTTACGGTAGAGAAATGCTTATTGCGTTTTTGTGATCGTGTTAATATTTCAACAAAATTGTTGTAAGTTGGGCTGGGCACATAGTCTGTCAAAATCCATAAAAAATGAGCGGGAAAAAAAAGGAACGTGAGCAAAGCCCGGAAAAGATAGGTCCGGGAACAGGATCGCCTGCTGCAGGAGATAAAGCACCGTCCCAAAAAGGAACGGCAAAGACAGCAAGCTATGAAGAAACGCATTATGTTGATACCTCCAGGCCGGCCTGGAACTATTCCCTGCTTACGGAAGAAGATGTGCTGAACTTTCAGCAGGGAACGCACTACCGCTTGTATGAGGTATTCGGCTCGCACTCCATCCAGGTGAACGGTATATGGGGCATGTATTTTTGCGTGTGGGCTCCCAATGCCAGTGAAGTAACGGTTACCGGGAACTTCAATAACTGGAACAAGCAATTGCATGCGCTTACGCCGCGTTGGGATAAAAGCGGTATATGGGAAGGCTTTATACCTCACTTAGGGCTGGGAGAAGTGTACAAGTATCATATAACAGGGTACCAGGGCAGACGGGTGGAAAAAAGCGATCCCTTCGCCAACTTTTGCGAGAAACGTCCTCTTACGGCTTCCATCACCTGGGATATGTATTATGACTGGCAGGACGATCAATGGATGAAGAGCAGGGCCAGGCATAATTCGCTCGATGCGCCATGCAGCGTTTATGAGGTGCACCTTGCCAGCTGGCAGCGGCCTGATAAATACGATGAGGAAAGCTATAATACCTACGACCAGATCCGTGAACGGCTGGTGCCTTATGTAAAGGAAATGGGCTTTACGCATGTGGAACTGATGCCGGTAATGGAGCATCCTTTCGATGGCAGCTGGGGATACCAGTGTACCGGCTATTTCGCGGCCACCTCCCGGTTCGGCGATCCGCAGGGGCTTATGCGGCTGATCGACGCCTTTCACGCGGAAGGCATCGGGGTGATACTGGATTGGGTTCCTTCGCACTTCCCGTATGATGCGCATGGCCTGTTCATGTTCGACGGTACGCATACTTATGAGTATGCAGATATGCGCAAGGGCTTTCACCCGGATTGGAACAGCTATATTTTCAATTATAAAAGGGGAGAAGTAAAGTCATTCCTGACCAGCAGCGCCAGGTTCTGGTTTGATAAATACCATATCGATGGCCTTAGGGTTGATGCTGTCAGCTCTATGCTGAAGCTCGACTATTCGCGGGAAGAAGGGGAGTGGGAACCTAATGAATTCGGCGGTAACGGCAACCTCGAAGCTATTGTCTTTATCAAGGATATGAATGAAGCGGTCTTCCGTGATTTTCCCGACGCACAGACCATAGCTGAAGAAGCTACCGACTGGCCCGGCGTATCAAAGCCGACCTGGCAGGGCGGGCTGGGCTTTGGCATGAAATGGATGATGGGATGGATGCATGATACGCTGGATTATTTCAAGCTCGACCCCCTGGAGCGAAAGCACCACCAGGATAAGTTCACTTTCAGCATGATGTATTATTATGACGAAAACTTCATGCTGCCCCTCAGCCATGATGAAGTAGTGCACGGCAAAAGCCCCATGCTGTACAAGATGCCGGGAGACGAATGGCAGAAATTTGCCAACCTACGTTTGCTGTACACTTATATGTGGACGCATCCTGGCGCCAGGCTGCTCTTTATGGGCAACGAGTTTGGGCAGACCTCAGAGTGGAATTACAAAACCGAGCTCGACTGGCATCTCCTCCAATACGATGCCCACCGCCTGCTGAAGGATTGCGTGGCTGCCCTGAACCGGATTTTAAGAGAAGAACCTGCTCTTTATGAGCGCCAGTTCAGGCCCGAAGGCTTTGAATGGACCTCGCTGCGCCAGCAGTCGGAATGCATAATAGCCTTTACAAGAAAAGGAAAGGATAAGGCCAACGATTTATTAGTTATTTTTAACATGACGCCGGTGGTAAGGTATGACTGGCAGGTGGAAATAAAGGGGAAAACTTACGCTGAAGAGATATTTAACAGTGATTCAGCCAGTTATGGAGGCACTGGCGATGTCTATAACCCTGAGATCCGTTCAGAGATACTCAACAAAACCGGCAAGATCAGCCGGTTGACGCTGAACCTGCCACCCCTTGGCGCCATTATCCTGAAATAAGATGCCGGGAAATGAAAATTTGGCACAAATCTTTATTATCAGAATTATGAATAAAGCCCAATTAGGTTTAAATTGCGTACAAATCCTATTAAAGACCCTGAAACATTCAACACCTATGACCCGAAAACTCATTCCTGCCGTCAGCCTGCTTTGCCTGGCATTCAGCTTTTCATTTGCTGCTAACGCATCTCCTGTCATCAACTCCGACAGCGCAGATATTTACCTGAAAAAAGGACTGGAAGAAAAGCAGAACGGCCGCCGGCTGGAATCGCTTAAAAATTTTGAAAAAGCGATCAAGTTCGATGCATCCAATAAAATGATCATTGCCGAGCTGGCATCCGCTTATCTTGACCTGCGTAAGTATGCGCAGGCCAGGGATAGCTATAAAAAGCTGATAGAGCTGGGAGAGACCACCGCGGCCAATTACCGCCAGGTGGTAGACCTTTCCTATAACCTGAAGCTGTTCGATGATGTGATCCTCTATGCCGATAAGCTGAAAAAAGTTGATCCATCGGCCCCTGTCAATTTTTACTTAGGCAAGATCAGCTATGACCGTGAGCACTATGGAGACGCCATCAGGTATCTTACTGCTGCCAGCAAGGAAGACCCTAAAAATGCGGAAGCGCCGTATATGATCGCCCGCAGCTATGCGGATATGATGAATTACAAGCTATCGATCCCCTATTTTCAGAAAGCTATCGAGCTTGACCCTGCAAAAAATCACTGGATCTACGAAATGGGGCTTATCTATTACGCTATGAACGATGATAAGAACGCCCTTAAATATATACTTGAAGCCGGCGAAAAAGGCTATAAGAGAGATAATGACTATCTCGAGAACCTGGGCATTGCTTATCTTAACCTCGGCAAGCTGGATGAGGGAGTGGGCATCATGAAAGAAGTGCTGGTAAGAAGGCCCAGCGATATGAACATCCTCAACATGGTAGCCGAAGCCTACTATTATAAAGGCAAGTACCAGGATGCTATCGACTATTGGGATCAGATGCTTTCTTATGATAAAGCCAATGCTTCGGCCCTGTATATGATAGGCATGTGCTACCAGAAAAAAGGCGAGAAGGAAAAAGGACAACGTCTCTGCGACAAGGCTATCGAGATGGACCCGACCCTGGCTTCGCTCAAGCAAAAGAAGCAACTGCCTGGTGGCCTGTAATCGCCGCAGGTTAACAAATAATTCTGAGCCGCCCGGCACCTGCCAGGCGGCTTTTTTTATTGGGGCCGCTCTTCCCGGCTTCCTGCTCCTACATATAGAAGCACTCTGAAGCTATCTTGCCGTCCTTAACCTCGTAGACGCAGATCTCGTTCATTTGCTGGCGCCCTCTTCCTTTCATCGCGGCATCGAGCGTGAGCCGGAAAGCGATGGCGCTGTCCGTTATCAACGGCGACGATATTTCAATGCCATACAGCTTTTCAGTCATTTCCTGGAATTTATGACCCTTGGCAATTACATTGTCAAGCCCCTTTGTTTCCTTTTCAAATCCTGGGGAAGCTACAGGCTCGATGCTGACCACATCGTCTGCATACAATTCTTTCTGTGCTTTTTCAAATTCACCTTTTTCACAAAGGGCCACCAGCCGGTCGGCTATTTCTTTAGTGCTCATAACGATTTTTATCAAAAAAGCTACAAATCGCCTGCCAGTAATGCCGATACGCGGGCAGCATGCACAAGATGGTAGGCACCTGCATTGTTCTTGCAAAGGCGTCGTATCTTTATAGTATAGAGCAATGATCATGACATTTCAAAAAATGAGGATACTGCTTTTTATCGCGCTGCTGTACGGCAGCCTGCCGGCAATGACCCAGCGCGCCAACCCTGACAGCCTGTTCTTGCTGTCTCTCAACCAGCAGCTCGACAGCTATGTGATAACCCGGAATATGCAGGCGCTGGATACTCTCTATGCCGATGATTTTGTCTTCAGCCACGGAAGCGGCAGGATAGAGGGTAAGGCCGGCTGGCTCAAGACCGTAGCCCGGGCTGATTACCCGCTCCGGCAGCATGACTCTGTTAGCGTGGAGCTTCATGACCATATAGCCCTGGTAAAAGGCCGGATGAAGATCGCCAAAGTGAACAAGGATAAAACCGATCGCTATTTTTTACGTTATCTACGGCTATATGTATTGCGCAATAAGCACTGGCAGCTGGTCTCTCATCATACTACCTATGAAGAGCATGAGCCCTGAGCAATGCTCTATGTCATACGCTGGCAGACCGAACCCTCCTGGCTACAATTTTTAATTAATGGCAGCTTCCCAACCCGAATACTGGCTTCGAGGCCCCTTGCCGGGGATTGCTCCTTTGCTGCAGCCGGTTGCCCATGCGCTGCTGCAGGCCCGCGATGAAGTGAATGAGGCCATGCACCTGTTCCCCGACCACCTGCTTTGGCACCGGCCTGCCGGCTGTGCCTCGGTGGCCTTTCACCTGCAGCACCTGGCAGGGGTGCTGGACCGCTTATTTACCTATGCCCATGCCCGAGAGCTTGGGGCTTCCCAGCTTGATTACCTGGCAGCAGAGGGAGAAAGGAAGGAAGATATCCAGGCAGGGCAGCTGCTCCGGCAGTTCAACCGGCAGGTAGATATGGCTATCAGGCAGTTGGAGCAGGTTGATCCCGGAACGCTGGCAGAAACCAGGGAAGTAGGCCGGAAAAAGATCCCATCTACCGTTATAGGCCTCCTGTTCCATGCAGCCGAGCACAGCATGCGGCATACCGGTCAACTGCTGGTGACCATTAAAGTATTGAAGGCCGGTTGATAGGTTGCCCGGTTCTTCCCGGCGAGGCATGCAGGCATCTTCCGGGCAATGAGAAAGCCCGCTACCACAGGTAACGGGCTTGTTATTTTCAGAGCGGCCGCGCCGCGTAGTTGATCACATGATATCCATGGCCTTTACAAAGGCAGTGGTCTGGAAGGGAAGTATCAGCGTCAGCCATTCCCAGTGAAGATAAATAGCCAGCAGTAAAGCGGCTGTAGACACGAAGAATAATAGCCAGTACAGTCCTTTGTATTTTTTAGTCTGCTCCATGTATAGAATTTTTGCAAAAATAAGGCAGCGGGGCTAAATCAAAAAATGTGATTATGCGTTTCCGGCTTGCGTTGACGTATTCAAGGTCGCCGGTATCAGCTTCCTGCAAAGGCAAGACGTCTGAGGATTCTTGGCATGCCTGGCTCACTGAATATCCAGTTTCTGTATTTTTATGCTGTTGAGCAACCGGCCTGCCGGGATGAAAATTAAATACTGAACCTGCTATTTTTTTTTACTTTCGCATAAATGTGTCTTTTTTACACAATATAAACCACTATTTAAAGAACCAACGATTGCGATGAAGTTTCATTTTTTTCTCAGATTCAGCACTATGTTCGGGGAGAGCCTGTGGATCAGCGGTAATGCCGATGAGCTGGGTAACGACGATCCGGGCAAGGCGCTCGCAATGGAATATATGAATGAGGAATGCTGGCGCGCGGAAATAGAGATCAGCCGGAAAGATTTTGCCAGGCACCCGCTTCGTTATAAATATTACCTGCAGAATAAAGAAGGCGACCGGTTGGCGGAATGGGGGCACGACCGTCTTATTGATCTCCCGGTGAAGGACCGTACGGCCGTCAGGCTGGAAGATGTCTGGAACCATGCCGGTGAATATGAGAATGCTTTTTTTACTACCCCATTCAGGGATGTGCTGCTGCCTCATGCCAAAGGCAAGAAGGCCAAAAAAACGGGAGACTATACCCACTTGTTCCGTATCAAAGCTCCTTTGCTGCAACAGGATGAAATAGTATGCCTGGCTGGCAATACTCCGGTCTTACGCGACTGGTCAACCGCCGATCCTATATTGATGACGCGGGAAGAAGACTGGTGGTCGGTAAAGGTAGACCTGGCAGGGATCGACTTTCCCATAACCTATAAATATGGCGTTTATAATGTCCGTGAGAACCGCCTTGTCAGGTTTGAAGAAGGCAATAACCGGCTTATTCACAGCGACGCGCCCGGGTCAGTGCTCCACATACAGCACGATGGCTTTGCCGCCCTGCCAAATAATACCTGGAAAGGCGCCGGCGTTGCCATCCCGGTATTCAGCCTGCGCAGCCGCAACAGCTTTGGGGTAGGAGAGTTTACCGATATTAAGCTGCTGGTAGACTGGGCGGCTCTCACACGCCTGCGGTTGATACAGCTGCTGCCTGTTAACGATACCATGGCTACCAATACCTGGGTCGATTCTTATCCTTATGCGGCTATCTCTGCCTTTGCCCTTCACCCGCTTTATATCAACCTGGCCAGGGTTGCCGGCAAAAAATATGCTGCCCAGGTAAGCTCGCTGAAGAAAAAGCAGAAGCAGCTCAACGAGCTGCCGGAAGTCGATTACGAAGAAGTGCTGCGCTTTAAAATGGCGATGCTGAAGGAGCTTTATGCTGAGATGGGAAAGGAATGCCTTGACTCGGCAGGCTACCGCCAGTTTTTTGAGCACAATGGTCATTGGCTGCAACCCTATGCCGTATTCTGCTATTTCAGGGATAAGTACGGCACTTCTCATTTCCAGGACTGGAAGACCAGCAATACCTATGACAAGGCAGAGGCCGACCGCTTGTTCCGCTCGAAAGGAGCGGCTGCCCGGGAGATAGGTCTTTACTGCTTTATCCAGTATCATCTTCACCTGCAGCTAAAGGAGGCAGCGGACTATGCTCATAAAAAAGGAGTAGTGCTGAAAGGCGATATTCCCATCGGCATATACCGCTATGGATGTGATGCCTGGATGGCACCTGCGCTTTACAATATGGACCAGCAGGCCGGCGCACCTCCTGATGATTTTACGGCCGTCGGGCAGAACTGGGGTTTTCCTACCTACAATTGGAAAAAGATGCAGGAAGACGGGTTTGCCTGGTGGAAGCAACGTTTCGGGCAGATGAGCAATTACTTTGATGCTTTCCGCATCGATCATATACTTGGCTTCTTCCGTATCTGGAGCATACCTGCCCATGCCGTGCAAGGCATCATGGGTCATTTTGTACCCTGCATTCCCGTGCATTACGTAGAGTTCGGCGAGCAGGGTATCTGGTTCGATCATCAGCGCTTCTGCAAGCCTTTTATCAATGATACCATTCTCCATGAGATATTCGGGGAAAATGCCGGCACCATCCGCAGCGGCTTCCTGCATCCCAACAACCAGGGTGGGTACGATCTTCTGCCGGAGTTCGACACGCAGAAAAAAATAGAGGCCTATTTTGATCAGCCCTCGAACCAGCGAAGCGAGCATCTGCGGCTGGGCCTGTACGAGCTGGTGTCGAACGTGATACTGTTCGAGGAAGAAGGTTCCGAAGGGCAGAAGTTCCATTTCCGCATTTCTATGGACAGCACCTGGTCGTTCCGCTTCCTGATACCGCATGTGCAGCAAAAGCTGAAGGAGCTTTATATAAATTATTTTTACCGCCGGCAGGATGAGTTCTGGAAAAAAGAAGCAATGCAGAAGCTTCCTTACCTGAAAGAAGCCACCAATATGCTTATCTGTGGTGAGGACCTGGGAATGGTGCCGCATAGCGTACCGGAAGTTATGAAGCAGCTGGGCATACTTAGCCTTGAGATACAGCGGATGCCCAAAGACCCTGCCACCGAGTTCTTCCTCCCGGAAAGTGCGCCTTATCTTTCTGTGATCACTCCCTCTACCCATGACATGAGCACGGTAAGGGCCTGGTGGGAGGAGAACCGCGAAAGGACCCAGCATTTCTATAACCAGGTATTGGGCCAGTGGGGCGATGCGCCTTATTATTGCGAGCCATGGATCAATAGGGCCATAGTATTGCAGCACCTTTATTCGCCGGCAATGTGGAGCATCTTCCAGCTGCAGGATATCCTGGGCATGAGCGACCAGCTGCGCCGGCAGGACCCTCATGAAGAAAGGATCAACAACCCTGCCATTGCCCGGCATTACTGGCGCTATCGCATGCATATTTCACTCGAAGACCTGCTGAAGCAGAACGAGTTCAACGAAGAGCTGAAAGGCTATATAGAGAACAGCGGCCGGTAAAAGGATGATTGCCGGGTGAATGCTGCTTTGCAGAAGCAGGCAGGCTGACGATGTATTCTCTTCAAATTCGCTATTTTCACGAGCTATGAAGGTAAGTTACTATCCCTATAATCTTAAGTTCCGCCACCCGTTCACTATTTCAAAGGGCACCAAGACGCACCAGCCAACGCTGATCGTAGAGCTGGAGCATTTTGGCATTAAAGGTTATGGTGAAGCGCCTGCCATTGCTTACTATGACATTACCGTGGATAAAATGATCGAAGACCTGGAGCGCAGGAAAATGGCTATCGAGAAATTTGCCTTTACCGAGCCGGCCAGGTACTGGCATTATCTCCACCACCTGCTGCCGCAGAATCCCTTCCTGGTGTGCGCGCTCGATATTGCTGCCTGGGACATGTTCGGAAAGCTTGCTAACAGCCGGCTCGACAAGCTCTGGGAAAAGGAGCTGGGGCCTGCCTCTTCTTCAAGGCCGCTTTGTGACTACACAATTGGCATTGATACGGTTGAAAAGATGGTAGCCAAGATGAAGGAGAAACCCTGGCCTATCTACAAGATCAAGTTAGGCACGGAAGACGATATCGCCATTGTGAAAGCATTGCGCGAGAATACGGATGCTGTGCTGCGGGTTGACGCCAATGCCGGCTGGTCGCTGGAGACGGCCTTGCGCCTGGTACCACAGCTGGAGGAGCTGGGAGTGGAGCTGGTAGAGCAGCCCCTGGCCAAAGACGACTGGAACGGCATGAAAGTGCTTTTCCAGCAATCTTCCCTGCCGCTATATGCCGATGAGTCATGCGTATCCGAGCAGGATGTGGAGAAGTGCAAAGGCTATTTCCATGGCATCAATATCAAGCTGACCAAATGCAGCGGCATTACGCCGGCGCTTCGCATGATCCGCAAAGCACGTGAGCTAAGCCTGTCGGTGATGGTGGGCAGCATGAATGAATCAACGGTTGGCTCGGCTGCTATTGCGCACCTGTTGCCGTTTATCGATCAGGTGGACATGGACGGGCCTTTGCTCCAGGAAGAAGATGTGGCCACTGGCATTGTATACGATAACGGGCAGGTGCAGTATGGGAATGGACCAGGACTGGGAATAGAATATACCGGGTTGTTCCATCGCTGATAGCTGAGCAGGCCACATCATTGAGCAGTATGCTGATCCTCCTCTTTTCGTTGCCGGCCGGCAAGCCTCTCCGGCCTCAAATTTGCTTAAGCTTGTGCTAAACTTAGTTATGCCCAGATCCGGTTTTTTAGCCCTTTTGTTGCTGCTGACGCAAGTGGGTGCTGCTCAACGTTTTCATCTTGGCCTTTTCGGAGGAGCGGCTGCCTATAATGGCGACCTGGCCGATAAGCTGTTCCCTAAAAAGGTGACCAACGGGGCAATAGGCATTACCGGCAACTACGAGCTCACTGATAAGCTCATGCTGCGGGCGGGATATGTTTACACCATCGTGGGCGGCGCCGATCGTTACAGCGACAAGCCGGCCCTGGTAGCGCGTAACCTGAGCTTTGAAACAGCTATTCACGAATTTAGCCTGGTCGGTGAATATTATATCTTCGATCTTAACGAGCGTCGTTATTCTCCCTATATTTTTGCCGGGCTGGCCGTATTCAGCTATAACCCGTACGCCTATACTACCACCGGCGACAGGGTGTACCTGAAGCCGTTGAGCACAGAAGGGCAGGGCATTGCGGGATATCCTGACCGCCGGCCATACAGCCTTACCCAGGTAGCCATTCCCTTTGGCGGCGGGTTTAAATTTGCCGTTACCGATCGTATTCGTATAGGGCTGGAAGTTAATATGCGCAAGCTCTTTACCGATTATTTGGACGATGTAAGCAAAGACTATATAGATGAGGCCGACCTCCTGGCTGCGAAAGGACCGCTGGCCGTGGCCATGTCTTACCGCGGTGGTGAGATACCGGGCGGTAATCCTGCTTACCCTGAAAAAGACGTGCAGCGCGGCAACCCTAAAAGCAACGACTGGTACTATACCACCGGCCTGCACCTGACCTATCGTTTTGGTAGTGGGGGCGGTGGAAGCAAAGGACGGTTCGGATGTCCGAAAGTGCTGTAATAACAGATCATTTCATTTTCTTATGACCCCCGGCCTTTACCGGGGAGCTTTTTACGTAAACCATCTTGGTATATAATTGTTTTATGATAAGCGCAGGTGTGCAGGCAATTATTTCAGCCAGCCGACTGGCTGCTTAGGATTACCTTTGCACTAATTTCTGAATATGGCATATAAAGATCAGCAGGCATTTATAGAGGCTCTGGAAAAAGCAGGAGAGCTGGTACGCATCAAGGCTTATGTGGACCCAAAGCTTGAGATGGCAGAGATCACCGACAGGATGAGCAAGGAGCCAGGTGGCGGCAAAGCGATATTGTTTGAGAATACGGGCTATGATTTCCCGGTGCTGATGAACGCTTATGGCAGCGAGAAAAGAATGTGCATGGCGCTGGGCGTGCAAAAGCTGGATGATGTGGCAAAAGAAATAGAGGGATTGTTCCGCCTGCTCTCTTCCCCCAAAGAAAATATACTTGATAAGCTAAAGCTTCTTCCCAAGCTTGGGCAGTTCGCTTCCTGGATGCCCAAAGTGAAAAAGGGAAGAGGCGCCTGCCAGGAAGTAGTGATGACAGAGCCTGACATTACCCGCTTGCCCGTCATCACCTGCTGGCCTAAAGATGGAGGGCCTTTTGTAACATTGCCGGTGATACATACCCGTGACCCGCTGACACGCTCGCGTAATGTGGGAATGTACCGGATGCAGGTGTTTGGTCCTACGCTTACCGGTATGCACTGGCATAAGCATAAAGTGTCTGCCAGGCATTTTTCCGTCTATAAGGAGCTGAAAAAGCGCATGCCCGTGGCGGTAGCGCTTGGAGGCGACCCGGTATATGCTTATTCAGCTACGGCGCCTTTGCCCGAGAATGTGGATGAATATATGCTTGCAGGCTTTCTTCGCCGTACTAAGGTAGAGCTGGTAAAATGCATCACCCAGCCGGAGATCGAAGTGCCGGCCGATGCTGATTTTATTATAGAAGGATATGTAGACCCTAATGATGAGCTGATCTGGGAAGGACCTTTCGGTGATCATACCGGTTACTATTCATTGCCTGACTGGTACCCGCGCTTTCATATTACGGCCATTACCCACCGGAAGAACCCGGTGTACCCGGCTACCATCGTGGGCATTCCGCCCCAGGAAGATGCCTGGCTTGGCAAGGCCACGGAAAGGATATTTTTGGCGCCGATCAAAATGACCATGGTACCGGAGATCACTGATATGGAGATGCCTGTGGAAGGTGTGTTCCATAATCTGGTTATCGCGAAGATCAAAAAAGAATATGCAGGCCAGGGACAAAAAGTGATGAATGCTATGTGGGGAGCCGGCCAGATGATGTTCAACAAGATACTTGTCATTGTCGATGATGAGGTCAGCATCACCAACTACAAGGAGCTGGCCCGGTACGTATTCCGGCACCTCAACCCGGCTGCCGATATCTATTTTTCCCAGGGGCCGATGGACGTGCTGGACCATAGCTGCAGCAAGCTCGGCTTTGGCGGCAAAATGTGCATCGACGGTACGCGCAAATCGGAGGAAGAAAAGGATGATAGCTGGCTGGATGAGCCCGCAGCGGTAACGGTTGACGCAGCCTGGCTGCAGGCCCGCTTCCCGGAGATCAGGCATGCCAATATTTCCTTGCTGGCCTATTCTATTCCCTGCCTGCTGCTTTCCGTGGAAAAGGCCCGGAAAGGACATATAAAGGAATTACATGCTCAGCTGGCCGCCCTGCCCGAGCTGGAAGGCGTGCGCATGATACTTTATGTAGAGCATACCGTAGATGCCAACGACCTGGCTACCGCCCTGTGGCGGCTCTGCAATAACCTCGATCCTAAAAGGGACAGCATCATGCACCAGCGGCCTTCCGTGGCAACTCCGTCAAAATATACTGCCTGCATAGGGTTCGATGGTACCAGGAAGACCAAAGAGCTGGATAACTTTTACCGCGACTGGCCCAATATCATTGTGGCTGACGAAGCAACGATCCGGGCCGTCGATGAGAAGTGGTCGCTCCTGGGCATTGGTCCTTTTATTACATCGCCTTCCCTCAAGTATAAGGATCAGCTATACGGCAATGAGGCAGCCGTTGAAGCGGAATAGACCATTGTAAGGAACAGGAAAAAAACGTATCATTACTGATGCCCCAAAGCAACCATCTCCGGGTACTGATGACAGGTGGCGGCGCGCCAGGCGCTGCTGGCATCCTTCAATGCCTGCTCCGGGAGCCGGGTTTTGCGGTGGTCATGGCCGATGCCCGGGAGCAGGCGGTAGGGCGTTACCTGCATCCTGATTTTATAGCTATCCCACCTGCCGGCGACCAGCATTTTATATTCAGCCTGGTGGCGGCCTGCAGGGAAAAAAAGATAGATATCCTGCTGCCCCTGGTTACCCGCGAGCTGCTGCCCCTGGCTTATGCGCAGGAAGAATTTTTATCGGCAGGCACCAAAGTGATCGTGTCGCCGGCCGCCTCGCTGGAAGTAGCTAATAATAAAAGCAGCCTTTACCAGTTCCTGCAATGGCGCGGCATAGCTGTTCCCGATTTCAGGGTGGTGGATACCGTGGCTGGCTTCCGGGAAGCAGTAGCTGCCCTGGGCTATCCTGGGCGGCCGGTTTGCTTTAAGCCGTCTGTGAGCAATGGCAGCCGTGGGTTCAGGGTAATAGATAAGGATATCGATGAGCAGGCATGGTTGTTTGAGCAAAAGCCTGGCGCCACGCATATCACCTACGATGAAGCCGTACGCATTCTTTCACTGCGGGCCTTCCCGGAGCTGCTGGTAAGTGAATATTTGCCGGGGGCAGAATATTCGGTAGACTGCCTGGCCGATCATGGAGAGACCCGCCTGGTAGTGCCGCGCCTGCGGCAGCGCATGGTCAATGGTATCAGCGTGGAAGGAAAATTTGTAAAAGATGAGGCCATCTTCGCCTATTGCCGACGTATTATCCATGAGCTGAAATTGCATGGGAATATCGGTATACAGCTCAAAACGGCTACCAGCGGGGAGATACTCGTGCTGGAGATCAATCCCCGCCTACAGGGAACCATCGCCGCCGGGCTGGGCGCTGGTGTTAACCTGCCGGTACTGGCCGTACAGCAGGAAGCCGGCATACGGGTGGCCCTGACTGAAAACGACATTCGCTGGGGAACCGGCTTTACGCGCTACTGGCAGGAAGTTTTTTACGAGAGCTGACCTGCTTTGCGGTGGCATGGCCAATTGCAGTCGCTGCTTTTCCTTAACTTGCTGTCTATAATTTTTTACATGAGAAAGATCAGTGCCGGCTTTTTGCTGAGCTTCCTGTCACTGGCAGGTTGCGCCCAGCCCGAGATCAGTAGGGCAGATAATGATAATACGCTTTTGTGGAAGGTGAGCGGCAAAGGGATAAGCAAGCCATCGTACCTGTTCGGCACCATCCATATGCTTTGCGCCGACGATGCCAGGCTTAGCAACAGCCTCCAGAAAGTGATCGGGAATGTATCGGAAATCTATTTCGAGGTAGACCTGGATAATATGTTCGAGATGCTGCAGGTAATGAGCAAGATGAAGATGCGCGGAGATACCACGCTGCGGGAGTTGCTCAGCGATGCTGATTACAAGAAGGTAAAGGAATATTTCCAGGCCAGGAGCACCATGCTGCCTTTTTCAATGCTGGAGACCTATAAGCCTATGCTGGCGGCTTCGCTGCTGGGCCAGGAAGGCCTGCCCTGCGAGCAAACGGCAATGATGGAGCAGGTGATCATGGAAGAGGCGAAGAAAAAGAACAAAAAGATACAGGGCCTTGAGTCTATGGCCTACCAGGCAGGTGTGCTGGATAAGATACCTTATCGCTTGCAGGCGGAGCAGCTGCTTCGTTATATCGAGAATGCCGAATCAGGCAAGAAAGAGGATGAAGAGCTTAATTCCCTGTTTGATGCTTACCGCGAGCAGGACCTGCACAAGCTGGAAGAGCTGATGATGAAATCGGAGCTTGGCCTCACAGAATTTACCGATATATTATTGGTGAACAGGAACGAGAACTGGGTGGAAAAGCTCAAAGGCATACTTCCTGCTAAATCGGTGCTTATAGCCGTAGGAGCAGGGCACCTGCCTGGTGATAAGGGAGTGATCAGCCTGCTGCGAAAAGCCGGGTACACGGTAGAGCCGCTCGAGAACAGGATTGTGCAGATGACCGAAATATGATCCGTTTATTTTATCCGCGAAAGCACCTGCTTTGACAGCTCGGCGATATTGTCGTTGTAATGGTGCCCGCCGGGCAGCTTTACAGTTTGCTTATTGCTGATCGTGAGCTTCTCGAACGGGAAATCGGATTCCGATTCACCGGTAACGATCAGCACGGGATGAGAGGTGACCTTGTTTACCTCTGCCGGTACGCTGACCCCCGAGCTTTTGCTGCTGCCGAACATATCCATAAGGTGTATCTCGAAGTCCGTGGTGGCGGAAGGAGAAAGAAGCACCAGGTGGCTTGTTACCGAAGAAAGGGCGCCTGAAAAGCGCGTCAGCATAAACGGAGCCACATCGGCGCCGAATGAGTACCCGATCAATACCACTTTCTTTCTTTTCCAGTCTTTATTGTATTTGGTAATGGTGGCTTCAATAGCTTTAGCGGCATCTTCAGGCTTTTTCTTTTTCCAGAAATAATCTTTCGAGTCAAGCCCTAATACCGGGTGGCCAGCCTTGTTGAAGCTTTCCATCAGCGATTTGGAGAACTTGTTAAAGCCGCCATCGCCCGAGATGTAAAAGACGAGCGCTTTACTGGTATCAGTGCTTTCTTTTACGGATAGGGGCAGCGACTGTGCCATGGCAGCAATGCTCATCAGGGTAACGGAAATAGTTAAAGCGATATGTTTTCTGATCATAGTTAACGTGTATTGGGCTGCATTACCTTGTTGATGGCCCCGGGTAGCTGCAGCAGGTCAAAGTCGTTTTCATATACGAGATATTTGTTGGTCCAGGTGGTGGCATATTTTTCCTTGAACTCGCGCAGGCCCGCATAGTGCCGGAACCTTTTGATCTTTTCATAAGCATACCGTATGATCCTTTCGGCCGTATTGTCGGGCTGGTCAGTGCCTGCCATGGGTACCAGCCCCAGGTTCAGGTAACGCAGCTCTTTTTCCCTGGCATATTTTATCAGCTCGATGATCAGCGCGTCCATGCAGCCGCCCGGTGCATCGGCCGTTTTACGGATAAGATCGTACGTGCATTCTTCCGGCGCAAAATCAGGGATGATGGTCAGGAAAGCGACCAGCCTGCCTGAAGCATCCCGCACGCTGATCACATCCTGGTTTATCAGCTGGTGAGGATCGAATATGCCCTGCGAAAACCCCATTTCCTTCTTATCGTAATGTTCCAGCCATTCGTCAGACACTACCTGCATTTCCTGGATAAATTCCTTTTGTAAAGGCGCTGCTGCTATGCTTGTCTGGTAGCCTTTTTTCTGAAGGCTGTTCAACGCATTGCGCAGCGATTTCTTGTCCCTTCCTTCCAGTGAAAACTGTGCCAGTTCAAGCAAGGCTTCCTGCCCGATAAGCAGTTTTCTTTTTTTCAGCTCGCTGAAATAGGAGATGCCGGTTTCATCAACACGGTAATAAGCTGCCCGCAGCCCCATTTTCTTACATTGCCTGTCGAATTCTTTCAATACAGGAATTTTATCCTCAGGCGCGCAGACCGGCTCTTCCAGCACTACGGCAAACCCGTTGGCTACCCGGTAAGCGATGAAAGCGTCAAAGTTTTCTGAGAAAAAGAAAAGCTTGTCTCTCGTGGTCTTGAAATAATCAACCGGGGAATCCCCATATTTATCGAGCATGACCAGCGCTTTCTCTCTTGCTTCGTTATGGCCGGAACCTGCGTTGAAATAGGAGCGAAGCAAGGAGTAGATCAGGAAGCTCCAGGCGATAAAGCCAAGGATATTGGCCAGCAGGATGAATTCGTGCCCAAAACGGGAGATGGCCCTGATATCATTGTCGTCAAAGAGAAGAAAGAACTTGACCGAATAATAGATCGATTGCTGCCAGGTAAACTCGGTGCCAAAGTGGCGTTTATCGATAAAATAAAACGAGATAAACCCAAAAAAGAGCACGGCCAGGAATATGAACAGCCCTGTTTTTAGACCCAGCTGAAGATGGCGCTGGCTGGTCTTGAGCCGGTATTGCTTCATGCTCAGCAGCAGCACCAGCAGCACCGAGCCGGCCAGGATCGCTTCTTCATAGTCCAGGGCCTTGAACAGGTTTCCGAACAGCGACAGCACGGTCAATACCACTGCCAGTATCCAGGCATTGCGGTGCCCGCGGATCAGCGAGGCGGAAATGATCAGGAGCAGCAGGCCCACCAGCAGCATCAGCACATTGGTAGTATAAATGGAGTCCAGTGGCAGGAACCGGTGCAGCAGCGTGAGCCTGGAAGTGATCGGCGGCGTGACCACTGAAAGGATATTGACGATGCCCAGTGAAAATACAAGGAAGGCCGGGAATACACGGGCAAAAATATGGCGCCCCATCCAGAGGTAAGAGACAAAGCCGGCGACTAACGGCAGCCAGAACTCGAAGAACCGGTACAGCAAGGTCATTGCCAGGGCCGATACCGGCGGGAAGCCGTACAGGCTAAGCACATAGACCATCGAGAGCTCTACCGCGCCCAGCCCTCTCAGGAAGGGCGAGGCGATCATAAGCAATACAGATATGGTATAGGCAATAGCGCACGCGATGAATGAAGCATGCAGCCCCAGTGCCTTTGCCGCGATGAACAAATGCACGATGCCGCAGAACTCTACCAGCAGCGACAGGAGGATCGTGACTGTAAAGTAGCGCCTGCTCATATTTACCGCGAACAGCTCGTTCATGCGGGGAACCAGCCGCGGAAACTTTTGCAAAAGCCAATGATAGAATTTTCCTTTCTTACGGATGGCGCGGAACAGGCCCAGGAACAGGATGAGCACCCCCAGCACGATCCAAAGGCTCAGATGCGAGGAGTGAAGGGTCTTGGTGCGGATGAACGAGTACACCAGCACCGGCACGCCTACAATGAATACGGTCAGCAGGCCTACAAACCCATAGATGGCCGAAGCCTGGTGCACTTGCAGCTTCGAGAGACCGCTTTTGCGGATGCTGGAAGGTGAGTAAGCCAGCGAGCTGATGCCGCCGGCCGGCAGGAATACGCTGAGAAAATTACGTTTAAGAAAAAGCTCGATGCTTTGGGGCCAGGAGATGCGGCTGCCCACCGCCTTGAATGACGACACGTACATGCCGGCCTGCAGCAGGATATATAGCCCTGTGATAGCTATACCGATCCAGAGCCACAGGCGGTCGGCCTCGCCCAGCTGGTGCTGCAGCGACTCCAGTTCTTTACGTTCGGAACGGAAAAAGAAGATGCCGGTCAGTAAGAGCAATACGGCAAATATCTCGCGCCAGTAGGCCTTGCCGGTCTTGGTAAAAAGGTGCAGTACTTTTTTCGCCATAATTCGGTAGCAAAAATATCCTTTCCGGTGCTAATCCCATCGCCTTGCCCGGCTTGGAGCGTAGTTTAACAAAGTTTTTCCCAGAAAAAAACCGGCGCAGGTGCCGCCGGCTTCTTTATGATATATGTGCCGCTCAGAACTGCTCCAGGCCGCTAAAGAAGAAATTGCCTTCAATACGGGCATTCTCGTCGCTGTCGCTGCCGTGTACGGCATTTTCGCCGACAGAGGTAGCATATAATTTACGGATAGTGCCTTCGGCTGCCTGGGCAGGGTTGGTAGCGCCGATCAGCTCACGAAAAGAAGCAACGGCATTCTCTTTTTCCAGGATAGCGGCAATGATGGGCCCGCTGCTCATAAACTCTACCAGCTCACCGTAAAACGGTCTTTCTTTATGCACGGCATAGAATTCCCCGGCTTTTTCAGCGGATAATTTGGTCAGTTTCAGCGCCACTACACGAAATCCTTCCTTGGTAAAACGATCGATGATAGCACCGCTATGCCCGTTCTTGAAAGCATCCGGCTTGATCATGGTGAATGTACGATTGCTCATTGTTACTTGTGTTTTTGGGCGGCAAAGGTAGAACAAGTTTGCTGTTTGCGTAAGCAATGGCCCGGTTATTTCAAAAAAAGGAACTGCTGCCAGCTGCCTGCCGGCCGCCGCGATGGCCAGGGCTTTTGCGGGAAAGCTGCGCGCTGATGCTACAATCCCGTATCTTCGCTGCCGTTTTATGAAACCTATACAGGAAATACGACCTTTGCTCGCTACGTCCCGCCGGGTAGTGATCACCATGCACCAGAAGCCGGATGCCGATGCTATGGGCTCCTCTCTCGGGCTTTATCATTTGCTGGTGCAGCTCGGGCACCAGGTTACCGTGATCTCGCCCACCAACTGGGCCCGCTGGCTCAACTGGATGCCGGATTGCGATAAAGTGCTGAACTATGAAACGGAAAGGGAAAAGGCCAATGCGATACTGGACAGTGCAGAATGGCTTTTTTGCCTGGACTTCAACATCTTTTACCGTACCAAGACCATGACCGAAAAGCTGCAGCAGGTGCAGTGCATTAAGGTGCTGGTGGATCATCACCAGGAACCTGATGTCGCTTCTTTCGATTATGGCGTCAGCAATACCGCTAAAAGCTCCACCTGTGAAATGGTATATGACCTGATCCTGGCCCTGGGCTATGGTAACCTGATCAATAATGAAATAGCGCAATGCCTGTATGCAGGCCTGGTTGCGGACACAGGCTCTTTCCGTTTCGCTTCAACCAGCGCGGCAGTGCACCGGATGGCGGCCGACCTGAAGGAAAAAGGGCTTGATCATGCCGCGGTGCATGACAACCTGTTCAATAATTTTCTTGAGAACAGGCTTCGTTTTATCGGTCATGTGCTGTCGAACCGCATGGAGATGTTTTACGAATATAATACGGCGCTGATCGTTATCCCGAAAAACGACCTGCTTCGTTTCCAGGTAAAGACCGGGGATACCGAAGGCCTGGTCAATTTTCCGCAAAGCATCCAGGGCATCAAGCTGGTGGCGCTGGTGATTGACCGGGATGAGGAGCGTAAATGGAGCTTCCGCAGCAAGAACGATTTTGACTGCAACACCTTTGCCCGCAAATATTTCAACGGGGGAGGACATTTCAATGCTGCCGGCGGCCATACCAAAGATTCCCTGGCCGACACCGTAGCGCATTTCAAGAAGGTGATGAAAGAAAACGTATATCTTTTACAATAAACAACAATTATAAAACAACACGCATGAAACGCCTGAAGGTTCTACCTTTTTTCCTGATCGCCATCCTGGCGCTGGCTGCCTGCAACCAGGTAAGCTATAAAAAGACCAAAACCGGGTTATTGTACAAGATATTTCCCGGCCCCGGCAAAGATTCCCTGATCGTTGAAGGTGATATGCTGAAATTCAGCATCATTACCAAGCTGAATGATTCCGTGCTTTATAACAGCAGCGGCAAGATGCCGGGATTTGTGAAAGTAAATGCCGGCCCGCAAAGTGAATACAACCTGGCAGAGATCCTTACGCTGATGAAAAAAGGCGACAGCGCGGTAGTGGTGCAGTCTGTTGATTCCCTCCTGAATAAAGGCCTTGCGATGCAGCTGCCTCCGGGCGCCAAAAAAGGAGACCGCATCTCGTTCTATTTCCGCATCCAGCAGGTGTACAAGAACGATAGCCTTGCTATGGCAGACTACAACGAGGAAATGGCAAAAGATGCGCCACGGCAGCAAAAAGAGCAGGAAGAAAGAATGGAAAAAATGAGGAAGGAGCAGGAAGAAGCGATGAAGAAAGAAGAGGCCGAGCTGGAAAAGTCGGGAGCTAAGGCCAGCCAGCTTAAGGAAGTACAGGACTATGCCGCCAAAAAAAATCTGCCCGTGATCCAAACCCCGCGAGGTACCTTTGTATATATCAAGGATAAAGGAACAGGGCCTGCTGCTGCTGAAGGCAAGCTGGTAACCATCAAGTATGCCGGCCGTCTATTACGCACAGACAGCCTTTTCCAGCAAAGCCAGTTCGAGATGCAGGTAGGTGCGCAGGGAGTGATCGCCGGTATGGATGACGGTATCCGCCAGTTCAACAAAGGCGGTAAGGGCACTATCTTGATCCCGGGCTTTCTTGCTTATGGCAAAACACCGCCTGCCGGTTCTCCTTTTGAGCCGTACGATGCGCTTATCTTTGATGTGGAGATCATTGATGTGAAGGACGCCCCGGCTCATTAGCAGGCAAAAAATTGATGCAGCTCAATAGATAAAAAAGCATCGGATCAAATAATATAGCATCTTTGCACCGTCCCCCTCCAGGGACGGTTTTTTATTGCATCTGTAATCGCTAAGGTGGCCCCGTTTTTAGTCCAACATCCGGAGCATCCATTTTGAAGATACCTACACCTTACGTACCGATCCTGCCCCTGCTAATCCCGTCCGTTGAAAAACGATGAAAGCACCTATATTAAGGCCTGATTTAACCGTCTTGATGAAACAAGCCGGCCTGGTTCATCCCGGGCCGGTATTTTTTTATACTCCCGGAGCATAGCATCTGTCAGGCAAATGACTATCCGCAACTTAATAGATTTTAACTATGAAACTATAGAATTAATTGATTATGATTATTTCCGTAATATCATAATTTTGTCATCCTATTGCAATGTCAGTGCAGCAAGTCTTAATACTAAACTTATAAAAATGGAAAAAGGATCGAACGACATCAGTAAATGCCCGTTTCATAATGGCAGCCTGAAACACAATGTTGCCGGCGGCGGTACCCGCAACCGCGACTGGTGGCCCAACCAGCTAAAATTAAATACGCTGCGCCAGCACTCATCCCTTTCAAACCCGATGGGCGAGGGCTTCAACTATGCCGAAGCTTTTAAAAGCCTCGACCTGCACGCCGTAAAAGCCGATCTTCATGCGCTTATGACCGATTCGCAGGAGTGGTGGCCGGCCGACTTCGGGCATTACGGCCCTTTGTTTATCCGTATGGCATGGCATAGCGCAGGCACTTACCGGGTGTTTGATGGACGCGGCGGTGGAGGCCAGGGACAGCAACGTTTTGCCCCGCTTAACAGCTGGCCCGATAACGTGAGCCTCGATAAGGCCCGCAGGCTGCTTTGGCCGATCAAGCAAAAATATGGCCGCAATATATCATGGGCCGACCTGATGATCCTTGCCGGTAACGTGGCGCTGGAATCGATGGGCTTCAAAACATTTGGCTTTGCCGGCGGACGCGAGGATGTATGGGAGCCGGATGAAGCCGTGTATTGGGGTGCCGAAACCAACTGGCTGGGCGGTGATATCCGTTATGCGCATGGCTCTGAAGGCGTAGAAAAAGAGCATGGCGTGCTTGTTTCAGACGACGATGCAGACGGCGATATCCATTCCCGCAACCTGGAAAAGCCGCTGGCTGCCGTGCAGATGGGATTGATTTACGTAAATCCGGAAGGCCCTGACGGCAACCCTGATCCCTTTGCGGCTGCCAAAGATATCCGCGACACTTTTGGCCGCATGGCCATGAACGACGAAGAAACGGTTGCCCTCATAGCAGGTGGTCACAGCTTTGGTAAAACCCACGGCGCTGCTCCTGCCACTCATGTAGACAAGGAGCCTGAAGCGGCTGATATCGAGCTGCAGGGTTTTGGATGGAACAACAGCTATGGCTCAGGAAAAGGAGCCGATACCATTACAAGCGGGCTTGAGGTAACATGGACAAAAACGCCGACGCAGTGGAGCAATAATTTCTTTGAGAACCTGTTCGGCTTTGAATGGGAGCTTTCAAAAAGCCCTGCCGGGGCGCATCAATGGATCGCCAAGGATGCGGAAAAAATCATCCCTGATGCTTATGACGGCTCTAAAAAGCACGTACCAACCATGCTTACCACCGATCTTTCTTTAAGGTTTGACCCGGCTTATGAAAAAATATCCAGGCGTTTCCTGGAAGACCCTTCAGCATTTGCCGACGCTTTTGCCAGGGCCTGGTTTAAGCTGACCCACCGTGATATGGGCCCCCGCGCCCGCTACCTGGGTCCTGAAGTGCCGCAAGAGGAGCTGCTCTGGCAAGATCCTATCCCGGCCGTTGATCATGAATTGATAGATGAGAATGATATAGCAGCCTTGAAAGCGAAAGCGCTGGAAGCAGGGCTGAGCGTTGCCGAGCTGGTCTCTACAGCCTGGGCTTCGGCTTCTACCTTCCGCGGCTCCGACAAGCGCGGCGGCGCTAACGGCGCCCGTATCCGTCTCACTCCTCAAAGATACTGGCAGGTGAACAACCCGTCGCAGCTGCAAAAAGTATTGAGTGTGCTGGAAAGTATTCAAAACGAATTTAACAGTGCTCAGGCAGGAGGTAAAAAGGTTTCGCTGGCAGACCTGATCGTGCTGGCAGGCGGTGCAGGCATCGAGAAGGCCGCGAAAGATGCAGGACACGAGATCACGGTCCCTTTTACGCCGGGGCGTATGGACGCTTCGCAGGAGCAGACAGATGTTGAATCGTTCGGTTACCTGGAGCCTATTGCTGACGGCTTCCGTAACTATCGCAAATCAAAGATCCCTGTAGCTACCGAAGAGCTGCTGATAGACAAAGCTCAATTGCTCACGCTTACCGCACCCGAGTTAACGGTGCTGGTTGGTGGTCTGCGCGTATTGAACACCAACTTTGACGGCTCCGGCCATGGCGTGTTCACATCGCGGCCAGGCCAGCTTACCAATGATTTCTTTACCAACCTGCTTGACATGCGCACTGCCTGGAAAGCCATATCGGCCGATAAGGAACTTTATGAAGGAAGCGATCGTGCCACCGGTGAAAAAAAGTGGACAGGCACTCGTGCAGACCTCGTGTTTGGCTCCAACTCGGAGCTGAGGGCTATTGCAGAAGTGTATGGAAGCGCCGATGCGCAGGACAAGTTTATAAAGGACTTCGTGGCTGCCTGGCATAAAGTGATGAACCTCGACAGGTTTGACCTGGCCTAAGCCATAGAACTTAACAGATAAAAACCAAAGGCACCGGGATCCGGTGCCTTTTTGATAGGAACCATTAAAGCCGAAGCTTTAACCCGCCATTCATCACGAACCCATCCAAAGGAGCATAAATATCCCGGAACACAGGATAGGTGATGCTGCCGGTATAAATGCTGTCGAACCTCGTTTGACGGGTGTCCGTAAAATTTTCAAAGTTTATAAATAAGGAAAGCCGCTCCCATATTCTTTCTGCCATGAAGCCGTAGGTCCAGTATGGTTTACCGGTTGCGCCATCGTTCAGGTATTGCCTGCTGTAATAATAGGCTTCCAGGCCAAGTTTCCATTTATCTTCGATCTCATACATCAACACGTTGTTCAGGCGATGCCTGGCGGTCAGCGGGTTTGGCTTTTTTTCATTTCCTTCTTTCAGGAATGCATCTGTGTACGTGTAGCCGATAAACAATTTGAGATCGTCATAGCTAAGCTTGATATTGGTTTCCCATCCTTTTGTGTTCACATGATCGGGTGAATTTTTAAGCTGGTAAACGTTGCCTGCACCGTTGCCTAATAATAGCGGGTTATTGATGCGCGTGCAGAAGAAAAGCTGGTTGATGCTGATGCCTGCCTTGTCCCACAAATGTGCCCGGTAGTTTACGTCAAAATTAGCGCCATACGATCTTTCCAGCTTATTCTCACCGGGACTGACCGGGAGCACCGACCTGAACTGTATGCGCTCTGTTTCTTCCGTAAAAATAGTAGGCGTTTTATAGCCAAAGCCGCCTCCCAAACGCGACGTAAGCCTGGGGGAAATTTTGAAAAGGGCAGAAACGCGTGGAAGGAATACAAAGCCGTAATCCACTATATAATCTCCACGTATGCCTGTTTCCACCTGCAGCCAGCCGGCAGCTTTCCAGGTGTTTTGCGCAAACCCGCCAATGGTGCTTTGGTTGTAGTCCCTTTTAGGAAAATCGTCCCTGGGGCGCTCCCTGAAATTATCAGTGTACATATTCAACCCTGCAACCCAATCCATTCTTTCCCTGTCATAATTATAGGCGATCTCTGAATAAGTAGACCATTGCTCGCCATCAAATATGTAGTCGGGTATGGTAATGGTCCTTTTGAAGTTGTTAACGGAGCTTTTTACAGATAGCATGCTATGCTCATCAAGCCGGTGCTCCAGCAAAAGCTGGGAAGAGAGCCGGCTGCTTTTATTCTTTTCGAAATAGCTATGGATATTGTCCCCACGCCCTTTGATATATTGGACATCACCGCCGGTCCGGTCTTCCACCGTTGCATTTACTCCGATGTTCATCCTGGTCTTAGGGCTGAAATAAAGGAACAGCTTTGGATTAAGCACGTAGCGTTCAGTTTTGGGAATGGCTGTAAAGGCTGTACTGGAGGGATCGTAGGCTTTATTGCTGTTACGGGAGGCAAATACCGTCAGCCCCACTTTCTTAAATCTTTGACCATAAAAGCCATTGATGTCCAGCCCACCGGCCGAAGTGCCGTTTACCAGGAAACGCAATTCCCTTTCCTGAAGCGGCACCTTGGAGATCAGGTTGACAAGGCCGGCGATAGCTCCGCCGCCATATAAGGTAGAAGAAGCGCCTTTAATGACTTCTACCTGCTTCAGGTCTAACGGAGGCGTTTGCAACAGGCCTAACCCGCCCGAAAACCCGGCAAACAGCGGGAAGCCGTCTTTCAGGATCTGCGTATAACGACCATCCAATCCCTGGATCCGGATGCTGGAATTAGCAGAAGTGGCCGATACCTGCTGGGTTTGTATGCCGGTGCTCTCACTCAGCATCATCCGTATATCGCCCGGTTTCATGTTGGCTTTTTCTTCCAGCTCCTCGCCGCCGATAAACTCTACGCGCGTTGGGATATTCCCGATAGTGCGGGTACTGCGGGTAGAGCTGATCACTATTTCGTCCATTTCTTCATCGGCGGCTTCCAGCAAGACTACCAGGGTATCACCAGGGCGTGGGAATGCCAGGGTTAGCTCCTGGTGCCTGAACCCTGCCAGGTGGAAAGAAAATAGCCGTTTTCCGTCAGGGATATCAGAAAGAGTAGCTATGCCGTCTTTGTTTGCCGGTGCGCTTTTGCTTGTTCCATGTAGTGATAGGATAGCCGCCGGCAACGGCTTTTGGGTATCCGCGTCTTTTATGATGGCTACCAACGTATGCTGAGCTATACCTGCACGGGCTATGCATAGCAATAGCAGTAAGCCAAAAACTTTTTTCATTTTCGTAAGCAATATTGTGAAACAATAAATTCCTCGCCTGCCTGAGAAGCAGGCATAAGCGGAGAGGCCGCCTGGTAACTGCTATGCTGTTTTGGGAGGCCGCCAAATCGGAGCGGAGAAATTGAGCAGCGGGCTTTCTGTATAGAAGTGCTGCTGTTTGGGGAATGGGAGCAGGATTTGTGAGCAATTGATGCCTGGCTCATGCAATACAATGCCATGGCAGGCACAGCGGGAGCAGAAAGGAGAGCAAGGGCAGGCAGGTGCATTATTCCTGTTGTGCGTTTGCTTTTCCGAAGAAGCGGTGAGGGCGATCTCATCATCGCAACAATCATCCCCGGCATTACAGGGAATAATGTATGAAAGCAACATACAAAGGAGCAATATGAAGGACAATAGCCTCACCCTGCAAAAATAAAAAAAGCCCGGTACTTCACCCCAGGTTTTATGTGCTTTCTGGCGCAAACCGCCTTTAGGGCACCCGGGGCTTTTGAAAATATATTCCAGGGGCTTGTGGCTGAAAATCCCGGAAGCGCAGACCATCAAATTTTTCTTCTTCGGGCAGCCCCCAAGATGATAAGCAGAACCATGTTTGGTCAATCATGAGCCGAAAAAGGTGATTAAGGCCAGCGGAACCTTTATGCCGGACGTACAGCATGCATTTTGCAAATAAGGATCAATAAGCTGCGATGATTTTGTTTTTGGTAACGGGTATTTTCAACTGTATTGCCAGGAGCGCCATAACCAGGGCGCAGGAATAAAGCTCATCGTCAAGCTGATAAGGCAAACCGGAAGCTGAAATCCATAGCCTGCATCCAACCTTCCATCACAGCAATTAAATTTTGGCCTGAATATGCCCGGCTCAATGCGATCTTGCTGACCTTATGTAAACAAGTCTTCCATCAATACTTCAGCCTGTATGCGACCAAGATAATGCTCGTTCCTCCGAGTGCCATAAGTAGTGATCATCGTTGGGAACAGTGTTTTTTTTGTGCCTGTTTCACTGCGGAAAACATTCAGTTTGCTATCCAGCTCAGCCGCATACTTTTTATCGATCACGAACTCGGCCCCGGAAAATTTCATTTCACAAATATTGATACAGCGGTCCTGCCGGTCTACCAGCAGGTCAATTTGCGCACCTTGCGCACCTTTCCCGGGTGCATGGCGCCAGGCGGAGATGTTCGTCAATACCCCTTCAATTCCCAGCTTGCGCCTGATCTGCAGCACATGTTTCTGGCAAACGGATTCAAATGCAAAGCCGCTCCAGGCCGCATAAGCAGGCGTTCCGTATTGACGCAGCCAGGCCCCACCTGCCTTGTCCTTTGCATGCTCGATGAATTTCAGGTAAAACAAAGAATATTCGTCTGACAGCTTATAAATGCTTTCATTGGCGTTTTTCTGGAAGGGAATGTAAGGAGTGATAAAGCCCGACTCTTCCAGCTCTTCCAATATCCTTGTAGTAGTGCCTCCGGAAGTAAACCCGCATTCATTAATGATTTCTTTGCGGGTGAGGCCCTTTGTTTTGGCAGCGAGAGCACGGATCACACGTTCATGGTTTTCTGAATGGGCAAACAGGGATTTATAGAGGTTGCTGAACTCATTTTTCAAAGGACCGTCTTTGGCAAAGCAAAGCCGGTCTATTGCCTGGGCAGCGCTTTCCCCCGGGTTTACGTTTCGCAGGTAGTGCGGTATGCCACCCATGGACATGTATAGCTGCAGCTGGCTGTATTGATCGAGCACCACATCCTTGCTTTTTAGGTATGCCTGCGTTTCACCCAGGGTAAAGGGCAGCAACCGGATCGTTTGGGTGACCCGGTTATGTAGCCCACCCCGGTTGTTGATGATCTTATCGATCATCCAGGAAGCAGCGGAGCCGCAGATAATGACCTTCAGATAAGCCTTTTTGGAAGCAGAAGCATTCCACCAATGATCAAAGGCTTGCAGGAAACCGGATTTATGGGTTTCGATCCAGGGAAATTCATCAAAGAAAATGACGGCCGGTTTATCGGAAGGAAGGGTACCGAGGTAGGTATCCAGCATCATGAATGCCTGCAGCCAGCTGGCTGGGGTAGCGAGAGCGACGGCGCTTTTGGTAGCTATTTGAAGCGCCCGGCTGAAATTTTCAAGCTGCGTTTTCATCCTGGCTTGGTGAATGCCGGTAAATTCAAATGCTATGGTATTCTTGCAGAAAGTCCGTACAAGGTAGGTTTTTCCTACTCGCCGGCGGCCATAAATAGTGATCAGCTCTGGTTCAGTGGTTGCTAACCTGGCGCTCAGGATTTTTTGCTCTGTAATGCGTCCGATAATGCTCATATCTTTTATCAGCAGCCAAAATTAAGCTTTTTTATTAGTTTTGGACGATAATAATAATTTATCCGAAGCCAAAATTATATTATTCTACTAATTATGGACAAAGATAAATATAAAATATTGTATATCAAATCTATATATAATTAAATATGAAATCAGTAATTATCGCTCTTATTGGCACCTGCAATAAAAAGCAGCTTTCAAAGCTGATTAGTGAACCTACGGTATAATTGACAATTAGCAGGCGTGAAAAGGAGCGGCTGCTACGAAGATCAATGTAGCAATCATGCGATAGCGACAATGCCGCTTACCTGTTTAAGGCTATCAGTTGTCGCATTCAGCCATTAAGATTGCCGCGTTTGTACCGCGATGGCAAGCGCTTTGTTGGTGAAATTTGCATCGTAACACCCGACTTAAATAATAACTTATAAAAGGAGGCCAATATGAGAAAAATAATTGTCCTGTCATTCATTAGCTTAGACGGAGTCATGCAAGCGCCTGGCGGGCCTGACGAGGATACGTCAAACGACTTTAAATATGGTGGCTGGACGGCGCCTTATTTTTCCGAAGCTGACAAAGCGGCTGGTGAGCTCATGGAAAAGCAAATGAAGCCTGCAGACCTTCTGTTGGGTAGAAGAACATTCGAGATATTTGCTGCCTACTGGCCTGAGCATGCAGGCTATTGGCCAGGCATCAATGATGTTACCAAGTATGTTATGAGCAATACTATGGACAGGTCGGATTGGAAAAACTCGGTTTTCCTGAAAAGCATCGATGACATCAGAAAGCTCAAATATTCGGAGGGTTCCGACATCCAGGTTCATGGCAGTGGTCAGCTCATCCAACTGCTCCTTAATCATGACTTGGTGGACGAACTCTGGCTCAAAACGTTCCCGGTTACGCTCGGTAAGGGCAAGCGCTTGTTTGACGAAGGGACTATTCCGGCTGCCTTTACATTAACAGACAGCCTGGTTACGCCAAATGGTGTAATCTTCGCTAACTATAAGCGGGACGGGGAGGTCAAGACAGGTACTGTCGGAGCTTAAAAAGCCCAAAAAGCGATACGCGGTAAGCATATCGTCTTCAAGCAGCCGGTGAGCCCTGTGGTGCAAATCCCGAACCGTTTGTGTCGGGTTTAAGGCAAGGCTTGCACCAATGCGGGGAATCGCGGTTGTCAAAATCAAAGTAAAAAAAGGCGTTACAACATACCTATCATTAACGCGCGCTGGCTTGCTGTAATTCCTTCAATATTTTTTTGCCATTTTCATTTGCTGGGTTTAACTCAACAGAACGTTGATACATTTCAACGGCTTTGTTTCTGTCGCCGTTTTTCAGGAGCCCTTCGCCGTAACTATCGTAAGCGTTCCAACTATGAGGAAACAGGTACACTTCCAATTGCAGTATAGCCAGTGCTTCCTTCAGCCGGTTTTTTGCCATCAACCGGTATGCCCATTCATTTAGCTCAAACTCGTTCGGCTGGAACAGCGGGTCCTTTTTGATCTGCGCATTTACGAGCGGTATAGCCTGGTCAAATCCCTGCTTTCTCAGGTTGATACGAAGGAAGGTGTTCGGGTCGGCATTAATGATCTCTGGCAGGTAGCATGCTGCTACCTCTTCCAGGAAGTCTTCGGGAAAACTTCCGGCGAGGTTGGTGAGAATTATCACGGCCAGCTCATCTTCCGGATATACCAGGAATGCAGCCCGGCCGCCTCCGGACATCCCTACCGCCGTATGCCGCGTGCGGAACTTGTTCATGCCCCAGCCGAGGGCCCATGACGTAGGCTGGCCGTTGTTGAATTGTGCAGGCGACCACATGGTATCCAATGACGATCGGGTTAACAAACGCCCACCTTGTAAAGCTATAACCCAGCGTGCCAGATCTTCTGCGGAAGCGTTCAACCCGGAGGCCGTCCTGCGGAAATAAGGGTACTCGTAATAATTGTTGGTCAAAACGGCTTTCGGCAGTGTTCTGCCATCTGTAACGGCGGTCGTATTGTAGGTTGGCGCATAATGCGGGATGATATCTCGTGAATCACCAAATACTGTGTGCTTCATGCCAATGGGACCGAACTGCTTATTGGTGAAATAATCAGCGAAGGGTTCGCCGCTCAGCCTGTCAATGAGCTTGCCCAGGAGATACGAGTTGGTTTGATTGTAACTAAAGCGCTCTCCCGGCTGGAATTCCAATGGTTCGTTAGCCAGCTTTTGCCAAATGGCTGCCTCGGTTTTGAGGCTGCCTACACCACCAGTTCGCGGATCGAGTAGGCTCAAAAGGTTCGGTAAACCAGAAGTGTTTGTCAGCAGTTGTCGTATCGTGACTTTCTGCCAGTTAGCAGGCAAACTGTCAAGGTAGGAGGAGACCGGCGCAGAGAGTGAAACTTTACCCTGCTCTACGAGCTGCATCACCGCTACACCGGTGAAGACCTTTGTGCAGGAATTAATCGCGAAAATGGTTTGATTATCCACAGCAATGCTATCCTGCAGATTGGCAAACCCATAGGCTTTTTCCATGACGATCTTTCCCTTTTGCACGATAGCCACCTGCAAACCGGGAATATTCCTTTCCAGCATTTCGCGGCGGATGATGTCGTCTACTTGAAACTGTGGATCTTGCGCACATGCAAAAGAATGAGTGCCCGCCAGTATTGCGCAAGCAAAAATGATTCTGTTCATATTGTTTTGTTCAAAAGTTATGGTGATGCGGGCGCAGTCTTGAATAAACGGATGCGCGATTCCTTTCCCTTGTCAATCGTTACCTTACCATGGTCGATAGCCTTGTTGCTGTCGATATATACCCACAGGTAGTCGCCGGGCGGCAACTCCTCGCGGAAAATGTACTGCGGTTCCCTGCCCGGCCTGTCGAATAATACCTGTTTTTCCATACGCTGGCGGTTGCTCGCCTTTCGCAAGACCAATTTACCGCCGGGACTATCGGTTGCGGATTCCAATATCAGCGTGCCTACGATTGTGTCCGGAGGTTGCGTGGTTAACTTTTCGCTGGTGATCTGTGCCGCATGTTGCTGCCGGGCAGGGGAAACAGTTGCGCGAGAAAAGGAATTAACCAGCGTATCAACCAGCAGCCGGTGTTGGCTGCGCAAATATGTCATCTCTTCGCCGGTTAGCAATTGCTGAGAAATACCTGACTTATCACGGAGCAATACCTCGCCCTCTACTACTCTAACTGTGATGCTGTCTTCGGTTGTAGTGATGTGGAACCTGGTACCGATGTCTTCTACCTGCAATTGGTCAATGTGAATGACGGTGGGTAAAGCAGGGTCATGTCGAATGGAGAACGTGGCGCTTCCCGACAACGTCATGTGCCGATTGGTTTTACCGAAGCCTGGATCCAGCACGAGCCTCGCGCTATCACCAAGCGTCACCGATGAGCCTTCTCCCAAGTCCACTGTTCTGAGGCCGCCCTGCGCCTGGTAAATCACCGTTGAGGACCCACCAATCTTCCAAGGTACCAGTAACCAAGTGATTGCAATGAGCAGTATCAGCGATGCCGCTATGCCCACCGCCCACCGGAGATTCCGGCCAATGCGTTGCGCTTTGATCCTGGTGGCCAGGGCGTTCCAGCCTTTCTCCTGCCTGTTGACATTCAGAAAGGGATAAATCGTAAGGCAATCTTCGAAATATTGCCGGTTTTCTTCCGATAGATCCATCCAGTCTTCCAGCTCGATCGCTTCTTCCGGGGTTGCCTCTCCTGCGAAAAACCTGGCTAATATAGCATCGATATCTTCCATTATTTGCAGTTTAATGCGATCAAAAAAAGTAGCGGCAGGTACTCGCGCAAACTCACGCGCAAAATTTTAAGTGCCTTTCCCATCTGGTTTTCCACCGTTTTTTCGGACAACTCCAGGGTACTGGCTATTTCACGGTACTTCAGCTGTTCCACCCTGCTCATGCGAAATATTTTGCGGCACTGTTCGGGCAACGCTTCTATCGCCGTGCGGATAGCTGTTTCCAATTCGGACGCAGTTCCCGGGGACGAAGGTGAAACGACCGTAAAAGAGGCGTTCCATGAGCGTTCATATCTTTTTCGCACCTGCTGGTGTTTTGCATGATCGAGACTGGCATGGTAAACCGTTTTGTACAGATAGGCCCTTAGCTGCGAACTATCCAGTTTGTCTTTCTTAAGCCAGAGGTTCATGTATGCCTGCTGTACGATATCCTCGGCCTGGCCGATGTCTCCCACCATTGTCATACAGTAGCGTAATACTGGCGCGTAGCAGGTATTGAACAGAGACTCGAATTCCTCGCGATCTAATAATTTCATCCATGCAGGCTTAGGATCAATAAAACTGGCTTTTGCTTATAAAACGGCCAAGATTGCTTTTACCCCTATCCCCTCAAAAAAATGGCATGGCGCCGGATTATTAGGGTTAAGCGGTTCGATATATATCCCCAAAGCACACCGGGTTTTGATGAAACATATTGTTTATTAAGGCTTTAGCGCAGTTCAAGTCCCAGGAGCTTATCCCTATGGGGTAAGGCATAAATGTATCCTTTAATTCGGAAAACATCTGTAAGAAACTTGTTTTAAGTCGATTGCAGGCTTTGGTTCGATATATGGAATGAGTGCCTTTGAAAACTTTCAGGATAAAAGAAAATGGGAAATATGAAAATACCTGGCAATTAAATATTTGGGCAAAATAAAAGGGACAAAATGAAATTTTTCATTTTGTCCCTTTCCGTGACCCCGCAGGGACTCGAACCCTGGACCTACTGATTAAGAGTCAGTAGCTCTACCAACTGAGCTACGGAGTCGGGCGGTAAACCGTTTGCAAAGATGCTGATTTTAGTATTTTCAGACAAGGTTTTTTCGTGCACAGCCCTATGGTCATCTCAACCTGCTTATTTTTTGCCCTTTTTATTGATACCTACGGTCTTTTTGATCCCTTCAAACAAGGTCTTCCAGGAAAGGTTGAAGATAGAACGGTTGGTATCCCTTTCATGTTCTACCTCTATTTCCCTCGGTTCTTTACCTTTACGTGAAGGATTGGAGTTCTTGATAAAGATATTGGCAGCAAAACTGGCCAGTTTTTTCTTTTCCAATTTATTGCTTTCCTCGTTCTTTTCCAGGATAGCGACCTTCAGGTCATCGTACAGCATCAATACCTTGCCATTCATGGAGTAGTCATTGCCGGCCAGGTTGAACTGCATCTTGTTTATCCGGCCATCTTCGATCCGGGCAGGCCCCATAGGCTCGCTTAAAACATTCACCGCCCGGGCATCAAGCGCGCCAAGCACGCCCTTTACATCAAAGCGCCCCTTGGGATTGGCCAAATAAAAGGTCCAGTTTACGTTAAAAGGCGCAAGATCAAGGAACCGGCATTGGATATCGGCCGTCATCAGGTTGTTTTTGGCGATCAGGTCCTTTCGGTTGGTCAGGTTACTGATCACTGCGTATGCTTTTACAAACTGTACCTTCCCCGATTGCCTGGTTTTGTCGTTTTTTTCCTTGTATTCGACAAAGGTATTGGTAAGCACCATGGTCTTCACTGCAACCGGTACCGGTATCTTCATCACAGCCTGGTGAGGATAGGTGCCTACCCGGTTTTTTTTGTCGCGCACGATAGCAAGGTCGCGGTATATCTTGAACGAAGCTGACTGCACAAGAATGCTGTCCGCTACAATATTTTCCTGCAGCAGGTCGGTAAAGCGGATATTCTGTATGCGGATGCCGCGGAGGGTAAAGTCGAACCGGTCATCCTGCGTTTTCAGGCTTCTCATAAAAGCTTCCTCACCCAGCTGGGGCTGCACAACAAAAGACTTTATGGCCACCCGGTTGCTGGCAGAGCTGGTGATCAGGCTATCGGCGGCATATTTATAGCGGCCGTCGGTAGAATACCAGGCAATGGTACCGCATTGCAGGTTGACTGTCTGGGCAAAGAAGATGCGCGTACTGTCTTCATTAGAAAGGCTGTCGACGGCTACATTGATCAGCTGGGCCTGCGTATTGAGCAGCTCGATATTTTTCCGGTTTGTTTTAAGGCTTTGTGTGGAGATAATGCCTCCATCGATGGCTACCGTATCCAGCTTAATGAGGTTGAGATTACCGAGTATCTGCTCATACACGGCTTTGGAGGGCACATTGCTGGCGGTGTCTTTTCCTTTCCCGGTGTACTTGATCTCCACCAGCGGGTTGGTGATCACGAGCTTATTGCCTACGATCTCCTTATCGATAAGGGCCTTCGGGGTCTTTACTCCGGTTACGTGAAGCGAAGGAGCCTGTATATGCAGCAGGATCGAAGGCGCTTCGCCCGCCGCTGCCAGCTCGGCAAACTTTGCGCTGTCATACTCCATGCGAAGGTTGATCACTGACAGGTCGCCGTTCACTTCATCCAGCTTGAGATCATCGTACTCTATCCTGTAAAGCCCTTTTGTTTTTTTACGAAGGGCTTTTTCCAGCTCATTCCGGATGATCTGCTTTTTGTGGGTATTCCAGTATATAATGCCCCCGGCAATTGCTGCAGCAATGATCGCCAGGATGGAGAAAAGGATGATCTTACCCTTTGGGGTGGAAGTTTGCTTCTTATAGCGTTCTTTTAATGATGGCATATACAGGGGAGACAATTACTGTTCCATTTTTAGGGATTTCACTTATGTGGAGAGATTGCCCCCTGGCGGTAGTCCATATGCAGGATAAATCTCCGCGGGAAGCAGCATACCGGTTGCCGGTGGCCGGGATGACGTGGAAGGATGGCGATCCCATGCCAGATTATCAAAAAATTGCATTCTTTTTGCATGACTAAACCACTATCTTAGATATATGCCAACATTTAATGACCGGATAAAGCAGGTCCTGCTTTTAGCCATTCTACTGCTGCTCATTTATGTCGTCTTCAGGGAACTTCATATTTTCATGCCAGGGTTGCTCGGGGCCCTTACCTTGTATATTCTCAGCCGGTCAAATTATTTCCAGCTCGTTTACCACCGCAAATGGAAAAAGGGGCTGGCCGCCGGCATGTTCATCCTGTACTATCTTTTCCTGATAGGGCTGCCGGTATTCCTTGCCATTACACTGATCAGTCCTAAGATCAATGCATTCCTGGACAATCCCACCGAAATGATCAATGCGGCCAAATCATCCATCATCACAATCCAGAGCAGGCTTGGGATCAACTTTGTATCGGCAGAGTCGCTTTCGGCGTCCCTGAACAAGCTTACCAACTATATTCCCACGGTGCTCAACAGCACTGCCAACCTGGTAACCAACCTGGCCATCATGCTGTTCATATTATATTATATGCTGCATAACGGGCGGGAATTAGAAAGATATTTTAACCGGGTGATCCCGCTGAAGCAGGAAAATATCAATATGCTGGCTGCCGAGACCAAGAAGCTGGTTAGGGCCAATGCGCTGGGAATACCGCTTATTTCCATTATCCAGGGCCTGACCGCTGCGCTTGGCTATTTCATCTTCAGGGTGAATGAATGGGGATTGTGGGGATTTCTTACCGGGGTGTTTGCCTTCTTCCCGGTGGTAGGCACAATGGTGGTATGGGTGCCCCTGGTCATATATATGTACGTGGTAGGAGATACCGGTAATGCGACCGGCGTGCTTTTATACAGCATTATCGTTACCGGTAACATCGATTATATTGCCCGTATCACGCTGCTTCGCAAAATGGGCGACGTGCACCCGGTGATCACGATCCTTGGCGTAATAGTAGGGTTGAGCATGTTTGGCTTTATAGGCCTGGTCTTTGGCCCTTTGCTTATCAACTATATCCTGGTGGTGTTCGATATCTACATGAACGAGTTCGTAAAGCAGGATGTGCCCAGGGTATCGCAGGAAGTATCACAGTCGGTTGAAGAGAAAAAAGAAAAGGAAGGTTAGCCCCTCCTTTATAATGTCATAATTATTTTCGCCCTGTCAGCGTCTCAGCTTGGCCAGCAGCCTGAGTATTTCCAGGTACAACCATACCAGCGTCACCAACAGGCCAAAAGCGCTGTACCATTCCATGTATTTAGGGGCCTTCATTTCCACACCTTTTTCGATGGTGTCGAAGTTCAGTAGCAGGTTCAGCGCAGCCAGGCATACCACTACTATCGAAAAACCGATTCCCAAAGGGGTGCTGGCATTGGTAAAAGGCGCAAAGTTGCTGCCCGCTGCCAGGAAATAGATCCATTGGGCCAGGTAGAAAACGCCGATGCTGATAGAAGCAATAGTGATCACTGCTCTGAACTGCCTGGTCACTTTAATGATACGGGTCTGGTAAAGCACATACATTACAACGGCAACGATCAGCGTAAGCCCTACTGCCTGTATAACCAGGCCCGGGTACTTGGTGCGGTAAGCGTAATCAAGTAAAGCGGATATGGCGCCTACAAACAGGCCTTCCAGCAAAGCGTAAGCAGGGGCCAGCCACTTGGAGAACTTAGGCCGGAAAGCCATGACAAGGGCCAAGGCCAGACCGCCAAAAACGCCGGTTATCATTAAAGGCATTGGGTTGGCGCCACTGTAATACTGGTTCCAGGCAAAAACGCAGGAGCCGATCATCAGCAGGAACAGGAAGGCGAATTTGTTCATGGTGCCTCTGATGGTCATTTCTTCACCGGTGGTAACGCCTTCAAAGATGGTTCCCTGGTATGCTGATTCTTTGAGCAAGGGGTTGCTTGAGTTGAACAAGGCCATGGTGGATGATTTTAGATGCTAAATATACTAAGTTATTTCGCTGACAGCATACCCTGCAGACGGGATTTTCTGCCCTTTTTGCTATTAATAATGCCATCTCACAAAAGCTTCCATCGCGGCATAATGGGTAAGCCCCAGGTCTGCATAGAGGTTGGCCGTAGCGGCATTCCGTTCTTCGGCCCGCTGCCAGAACTCACGGGAATCGCTGCCCTGGAAAGGCACCATATCTTTTTGGGATTGATGGATAAAGATGCCAAACCTTTTCTTCATTACCTGGTCGGGGCTCATTGGGATGGCCATTTCTATTTCCTCGATCTTCCATTCCTGCCAGGCTCCTTTATAGAGCCAGAGCCAACACTCGCTGATCCAGTTGTCGCCTTCGGCCTTTATTCTTTTCAGCGCTTCCAGCACTACGTTAAAGCAAACGATATGGGTGCCGTGCGGATCGGCAAAATCGCCGGCGCAGTACACCTGTTGAGGCTTCAGCTGGCGCAGCAGGCCTATGGTGATGCTGATATCCTTTTCGCTCATCGGCTTCTTTTCAATAGTGCCTGTCTCGTAAAAAGGTAGGTTCATGAAATGGATGTTCCCGTCGGGCAGGCCTACATAGCGACAGGTAGCTTTAGCTTCTCCACGGCGGATAAGACCTTTTATGGCCCGGAGCTTAGGTGTATCGACCTGGTTTGATTTTTTCGCCGCTACAAACTTCCTGGTCTCTTCCAGTATCTTTTTTGATTTACCGGCATCAATGCCGGCTATTTCCTCGAAGCCTACCGCAAAATCGAGGAAGCGGGTAGCAAACTCATCTGTTACGGCAATATTGCCCGAGGTCTGGTAGCCGACATGCACATCGTGCCCCTGGTCGTGGAGACGCTGGAAAGTGCCGCCCATGCTGATGATATCGTCGTCAGGATGCGGGGAAAAGATAATGACCCGTTTCGGGTAAGGGGATGAGCGCTCCGGGTGGGCAGGGATCACGGCATTGGGCTTTCCGCCCGGCCAGCCCGTAATGCTGTCGCGCAGCATATAGTATACCTGGAGGTTGATCTCGTAGGCATCTCCTTTTTCAACCAGCAGATCGCTGAGACCGTATTCATTGTAATCGGCATTAGTAAGGCTCAGCACCGGCTTTTTCTTCCGCAGGGCCATATTGACCACTGCTTTTTTGATCATTCGCGGCGTCCATTCGCAGTCTCCTGTCAGCCATGGCGATTTATTGCGGGTAAGCTCGGCGGCAGCGGCTTCGTCTACCACGAAGGTCACATCGTCATGGTTCTGCAGCAGGGAGGCCGGCACGCGCTCTGTAACGTCGTCCTCAGCCGCCTTCTTAATCACGGCTGCCTTGGCCGGGCCCCAGGCCATCAGTATGATCTTTTTGGATCTGAGTATGGTGCTGATGCCCATGGTGATCGCCAGCCTCGGCACCTGCGAGATATTGTGGAACTCGTAGGCATTGGCCAGCCTGGTAGAATTGTCGAGCGTTATGAGCCTTGTCCTGGAATAAATGCCGGAGCCGGGCTCATTGAAGCCGATATGACCATTATTGCCGATGCCGAGTATCTGCAGGTCGATGCCGCCGGCTTCTTCTATCATCTTTTCATACTGCAGGCAATGCGCCTTGATGTTTTCCTTGGATATTTCGCCATTGGGGATATGGATATTTGCCGGGTTGATATCTACATGATCGAAAAGATGGGTGCGCATAAAACGGTTATAGCTTTGCAGCGCATCGTTGTCGATAGGGTAATATTCATCAAGGTTGAACGTGATCACATTCTTGAAGCTCAGCTTTTCTTCGTGGTGCATTCTTACCAGCTCGGCATACAGGGTTTTGGGAGTGGAGCCGGTAGCCAGGCCAAGCACGCATTTCTCTTTTTTGGCCTGCCTGGCCCTGATCAGCGCAGCTACCTGCTGGGCAACAAAGCGGGAACCTTCTTTTAGATCCGGGTAGATCTTCACAGGTATTTTTTCAAAGCTATCGATGAGATCGGGAGCATTTTTTTTTGGCATGTCTTGTTGGATTGATAAGCAGGTACCAGGTTAAAATGATGCTCAAATATATTAAAATACAGGTACGGATCATGCGAAACCTGCACGCAAAAACCGGCAATCTTGTTTAGCTGTATGCACTGTATATTACAGGTTCCAGCAAAACCAGGCAGATCGATTGATTTTACAAAAGCAGCTTCCCGGCTATATCAGCCCGCATATTCAGGCATGCGTCAGAGCACTTCGATCTCATCTACGAACAGCCAGGCTTTATGACCGGCCCCAGGCTGATCCTTTTCAATAATGCCATTATTAAGCAGCGTGATCTTTAAGTATCGCGTGCTTACCGGTGAAGCAAAGCGTATGGATAAGGTCTGCTTATCCTGTGAGCGCGTAATAGTGGCCGCAGACAGCAAAGGCATAAAGGCTTGCCCATCTGCAGAGCCGGCAACGTCCACATTGGCCGGGAAATAGATCCAGCTGCTTTTTTGCTCAAGGGTATGCACGATTATTTCGTTTATGACGGTAGCTTCTCCAAGATCGATGATGGCCTCGCAGTCGGTGCCCTCGAAGCCCAGGAACTCGCTCGATCGGGCCAGGCGTTTCTCATTCTGCACGCCGTTGACAAGGGTAAAAGCCCCGTCGCCCGGGTATTTGGGAGAAGGAGGCGTGTTAAGGCTTATAGCTTTGCCTGTAGCTTTATTGAAAAGAAATGATTGCGTCACTGTTCCTTTTACTTCCCCGTTGCGCATCAGCAATCCTTTAAAGGTGCCTGAGCCGGTGACCAATACGGGGGATATATAAGCAGTAACAGAAGTATCGGTATCGCTGAAATAGCCCAGCTGGTCTTCGGCAGCCCTGCTTTCCAGCTTCCACAATATGCCAATATTATTGTCACCTTTGATAACGGTTGCTTTTATTTCGTAAAAGGCCCTGCTGTAGCTGGCCTGCCAGAGATCATACCGCTGCAGCTGCACAGGCAGCTTCTGCTCGAAGCGCGACCAGTCTTTTTTTTCCTTGTTGCTCCAAAGCACTTCGCTGAGCGCTGCCAGCCGAGGAAAGATCATATATTCCATTTTGGCAGGGTTGGTGATATACTCGGTCCATACATTGGCCTGCGCGCCCCGTATATATCCTGCTTCCGCGGGCGTCAACACATCCGGGTGAGGCTCGAAAGAATATACTTTTGCCAGGTCAATAAATCCCCCGATGGTAACGGAATCCTCATTGCGCGACTGGCTATAATCAAAATATACATGGCTGGTAGGCGACATGATCACGTCATGCTGCTGACGGGCGGCTTCAATACCTCCCTGCTCACCCCGCCAGCTCATCACCGTGGCATCAGGCGCCAATCCTCCTTCAAGTATCTCGTCCCAGCCAATGATCCTCCGTCCCTTGCTGTTGATATATTTTTCCATCCGGGTAATAAAATAGCTCTGCAGCTCATGCTCATCCTTTAATCCTTTTTCGCTGATCACCTGCTGGCAACGGGGGCATTTTTTCCAGTTGGTTTTAGGGCATTCGTCGCCGCCGATATGGATATAGCTGCCCGGGAACAGCGGGATTAGCTCATCGATCACATCCTGCAGGAAACGAAAAGTATTTTCCTTGCCGGCACAAAACACATCATCGAATACGCCCCAGGTCTGCTGTACCTGCTTGCCCAGCGTATCGCCTGCCCACGTGCATTCACCGGGAAAATAGCTTTTCGTGGACGCAGCGGGGAAGCAGCTCAGCTCGGGATAGGCTGCAATAGCGGCACTGCCATGGCCCGGCATTTCAATTTCCGGTATAACGGTAATGAACCGGTCGGCAGCATAGCGTACGATCTCCCTGACCTGCTCCTGCGTATAGTAGCCGCCATACGTCTTATTGGTATTTCCTTTACCCGGGTAGCGGCCGGTGATGGTGCCATTTCTCCAGGCGCCCTTTTCGGTAAGGCGGGGATATTTTTTTATTTCGATGCGCCATCCCTGGTCTTCGGTCAGGTGCCAGTGAAAATAATTGAGCTTATGCAGGGCCAGGTAATCGATATATTTTTTTATGAATGATACCGGGAAAAAATGCCGGCCAACATCCAGCATCAGTCCACGGTAACCAAACCTGGGAGCATCCTGTATGGATACAGCAGGGATATTGAGCGGGCCGGTGGCCCTGGCAGGAAGCAGCTGTATAAGCGTTTGAATACCGTAAAAGGTACCTGCATAGGTATCTCCCTCGATGGAAATGCCTGTAGAAGAGGATTCAAAGCTATATGCATCCTTATCCGGCGCTTTTATGAACTTTCGGGTATAAAGCCGGATAGCATTTTTGGAAGGCGTTTTTTGCACCGGCAGGCTGAACCCATAATATTGTCGCAGGTACAGGTTCAGGAAATCGGCTGAGCGCCGGCCGCCGGCATCCTGTACTACGATCGGGGTTTTGCGTGTCAGCGCAAACCGGCCTGTTTTGACGGACAGGCTTGCCGGCTCGGGGATGATGTTGATCTCCTGCGCCATTGCAGAACAGCCTATGACGGCAAGCAGCAGCAAAAAATAAGAACGCATATACAGCATAGTATTTATTCCTTCATAAATGGTACCAGGATGCTGCTGGCATTGCCGGCAGCGTGGTATAGCTTGATCGTTGCCTTTCGGAATGAAGCAGGATCAGCAGTATAGATATCCGTAAAATATTGCAGGTTGCGGTCCACAAGCGGGAACCAGCTGCTTTGCACCTGCACCATCAGCCTGTGCCCTTTTTTAAAAGTATGCGCAATATCAGGTAGCTCAAACCGGACGGTCTCTATTTTTCCCGGCGTAAAAGGCACCGGCCTGCTCAGGTCTTTCCTGAATTTTCCCCGCATTACTTCACCGCGCACCAGCATCTGGTAGCCACCCATGGGATAGCTGCCTCCGGTGCTGCGCCTGGGCTGGGCTATATCGCCGGGATATATAAAATCGTCGGGGAATACATCGATGATCTTGATCACAAGATCGATATCAGTAGCATCTGTGCTGATCCTGAGATTAGCGATAACAGGACCGGCCAGCGTCATATCGTTTTCAAGAATACCGGTTTGAAAGCTAAGCACGTCGGGCCGCCGGGAGGCGAAGCGCTGATCATCTGTCATGTATTCGCGTGTGCGGCTTTCATGTACGCCTTCCGTGTAAGGGACCGGGTGTGCAGGATCGCTGGTATAGCTGGTATAGCTGTTTTGCAGGGTGGGCCGATTGTCCGAAAGCCGGCCATTGCTGTCAAAGAATATCTCCCGCGTGGTAATGCCTGCCGGCGGCCATTTCGAGAATCTTTTCCATTCATTTTGCCCGGTAAAGAATATCGTGGCTTCTGCCAGGCCCGGCTCGCTGCCTTTGCCTCGGAGATAATGATCAAAAAAAGGATGCTCGATATTTTCCCTGTACCAGGCCGAAGTGTTGCTTCCAAAACGAATATTCCCAAGCAATGAGCCGTCGCCGCGGGCCCATTGGCCATGATACCAGGGCCCCATTACGATCTTGTTGTGCAGGCTGGGATTTTTTTTCTCGCTGGCCTTATAGCTGTTCCACGCTCCCCAGCAATCTTCTGCATCAAACAGCCCGCCTACCCACAGCATGGCGGGCTTAAGCCCGTTCATAGCGTTGCGGGCGTCGCGGGCCTTCCACCAGTCGTCATAGTTGGGATGGGCCATCAGCTCTTTCCAGAAGGCGATGCTATCGCCCATATACTCGGTCAGCTTTTTCAGGGAGCCGGCTTCAAGGTAAAATTTATAATTGTCCTTGGTATAGAACTCGAACCCTTTCGGCCCTATGGTAGTAGGGCCTGGTCGCGGCTTGCCAAAACCTGAGTAAAAGCTGAAGGCGTCCATCTGGAAGAAAGCTCCGTTATGATGAAAGTCATCGCCTACAAACCAATCCGTGACCGGAGCCTGTGGGCTTACCGCTTTCAGGGCAGGATGACCTGACGCGGCAGCCATCGTGGAATAGAAGCCGGGATAAGAAATGCCATATACACCTACGCGGCCATTATTGCCGGGCAGGTTACCGACCAGCCAGTCGATAGTATCGTAGGTATCGCTGGCCTCATCAATATCGGTCTTTAGCTTTTTGTCTGCCTGAAAAGGGCGTACGTTCACAAATTCTCCCTCGCTCATCCAGCGGCCGCGCACATCCTGCTGTACAAGGATATAGTTGTTGCGCAGGTAATACAGATGCTGATCGCTGTTCCAGAAAGGCGGAAAATCGCCGGCGCCATAGGGAGCTGATGAATAAGGAGTGCGCGTCATCAGTATCGGGTGCAGCTCTGTTTTATCATTAGGCATATATATGGTCGTGTACAGCCGAATCCCGTCGCGCATGGCAATATATTGCTGGATCTTGGTATAGTTGCTCCTGATCCAGGCAGAATCCTGCGCCGGCTGCGTTATTGCACGCAAAGCCGGCCACAGCAGCAAGAAGAGCAGGGAAAGTTTTTTCATACGCGTTGGTTTTAAGGGTTAAATTTACTGATTCAATACTTTATATCATGCACCGTAATGAAGAACTGGTCACGCGTTTTTATACAGCCTTCCAGCAGCTGGATGCTGCCGGCATGAATGCTTGCTACAGCGATGATATTATTTTCAGCGATCCTGCTTTTGGGTTGCTGAAAGGAGAGGAGGTAAAGGCCATGTGGGAGATGATGTGCCGCAATGCCCGGGAATTTTCGCTTAGCTTTTCCAATATACAGCCGGTGGATGAGGAATATATAACCTGCCAGTGGACCGCTTCTTACCTTTTCTCCAGAACAGGCCATCACGTGACAAACCATATCAAGGCGTTTATGCGGATCAGCGAAGGTAAGATCATAGAGCATAGCGACGCGTTCCGCCTCAGTACCTGGCTGGCACAGGCATTTGGCTGGAAAGGAAAGCTGCTTGGCTGGACAGGGGTTATGAAAAGAGCGGTGCAGAAAAATGCCCGGAAGAGCCTGCAGCAATATATGGCCGGGCGGGCCGCTCAAAAGCAGGAAGACCGGTCAGGATAGTTCCTTGAGCGTTACACGGTCTAAAAGCCAGGTATATTCGCTCAGGAAATGATGCACGCTTTGGTAAAAGCTTTCATCGATAAGGTTCCCGGCTGCATCGAATTTTTTGTCTACAAAGGGAACGACCAGGAAAGTAGGCGATGCGATGCCGAACAACCCGGATACCAGCAATAAAAGCTGCTGGGTAGCGCGTAATCCGCCAAAGGCACCGGGAGAGGCAGTAACGATCCCGAAAGGCTTATGGAATTGCTTGGGATAATGGTCGAGCATATTCTTCATAGCAGGGGAATAGCTCCCGTTATATTCCGGGGTGACCAGGATAAAAGCATCGGCATTGAATATACGCTGGCTCAGGGGCTTGAACTCATCCGGTGTATTTTCAATGGAGTTGAATACCGTCTGCACCATCGGCAGGTTATAGTCCCTCACATCTATCAGGCCAACCGTATGAGGGCTGCTGGCTTGCAGCTGCTGCTGCAGGTGCAGGGCAACTCTTCTTGTAATACTTTGTGTTCTCGGGCTTCCTGATATGATTTCTATCTGCATGAATTCATCTTTTGCAGCCTGGCGCTTACTTATGTAATTTGTAAAAGATAACAGTTATCGGTTGGCAAAGTTCAGACATTTCAATGAATATAATAATTTCGGGGCTGTTCCCGGCTGTAGCAGAGAATAAAAGCTGCTCCCAGGGGCGAACGGCCGGCAACCTGCCATTTGTTTATAAGGTATAATAAAAATAGTATGCTCAATCGTCGAAAGTTCCTGAAGGCCTCTGCCTTTACATCATTAGCCGGCTTCCTGGGAAAAAGCAGCCTGCATGCCGCCACGCACGGAAAATATTTCGATGGACCGCTGGTAGTGTCTACCTGGGATGCAGGGCTTGCCGCCAACCGCTCGGCCTGGGAAATATTGTCAAAAGATGGCCGGGCCCTCGATGCAGTAGAGGCCGGTGTTATGCATACAGAAGCTTCTCTTAGCTGCTGCGTAGGCCTGGGCGGCAATCCTGACCGCGATGGCTTTGTTACCCTCGATGCCTGTATCATGGACGAGGCTTTCAACTGCGGTAGCGTGGCTTGCCTGGAACGTATAAAGCATCCTGTGGCAGTGGCGAGGCGGGTGATGGAAAAGACGCCGCATGTAATGCTGGTAGGCGCAGGCGCCCAGCAGTTTGCCGTGGCCGAAGGCTTTCCTCTCGAAGAGCCGGTTTTGTCGGCTGACGCCAAAAAAGCTTATGAGCAATGGCTGAAAAGATCGGAATACCGACCGGTGATCAATATCGAAAATAAAGGGCACGGCCCTTTTGCTCCTGCCAGGCTGGACAATGGAGAATGGAACCATGATACTATCGGCATGGTGGCCATGGATGCAAAAGGTAACCTCAGCGGAAGCTGCACTACCAGCGGCATGGCCTTCAAGATGCGAGGCCGCCTGGGCGATTCGCCGATCATCGGGGCCGGGCTGTATGTAGATAATGAAGTAGGGGCCTGCACTGCCACAGGGCAGGGAGAGGATGTAATAAGAGTGGCAGGGTCGCATGCCGTGGTAGAAGCGATGCGTCAGGGAGCATCTCCCGAAGCCGCCTGCCGTAAGATCATTGAGCGGATCGTTCGTATCAAGAAAGAAAAAGCAAAAGATATACAGGTGGCCTTTCTCGCAATCGACAAGAAGGGCAGGGCCGGCGCTTTTGCTATTCATAAAGGATTCAGCTATGCTATACGCAGCCGTAAGGCCGAAGAGCTGGTAAAGGCCAAAAGCTATTTTTCCTGATATTATATTGCTATTGCATGTCACTGGTCATAGAAATAGCTACTTCAGACTTCCACACTACACAGGCAGCCGTACAGGGCGGGGCCGACAGGATAGAGCTTTGCTGCAACCTTGGAGAAGGTGGCACTACCGCTTCATACGGGCTGATACGGCAATGCAGGGAAATATTTGCCGTTTCCCTTTATCCCATTATACGGGTACGCGGCGGTGATTTTCTTTATACGGATGAAGAATTTGACTGCATGTACCGCGATGTGCAGCTTTGCAGGGAACTGGGCTGCGATGGAGTGGTTATCGGCCTGCTGCGCAGGGACGGCACCGTTGATATTGACCGTACCGCCAGGCTGGTAGAAGCCGCATACCCGCTGGGGGTAACGTTCCATCGTGCCTTTGACCGTTGCGCTGACCCGTTTGCAGCGCTGGAAGCGCTGGCGGGTATAGGCTGTGAACGGATACTTACCTCGGGGCAACAGCCGGTTGCTATCGACGGGGCCGACCTGATCGCGCAGCTGCAGCAGCAATCGGCCGGCAGGATCATCATTATGCCGGGTAGCGGGGTAAGAAGAGAAAATATCGCCTGGCTGGCAGGTAAAACGGGCTGTTCGGAGTTTCATGCCTCCCTGCGACAGACAGCAGCCAGCAGGATGGAATACCTGCACCCTGCTTTTGCCGCCGACGAAGGAAGCTACAGGCAGGCATATATTGATCCTGAAGAGGTAAAAGCCATGAGAGCAGCGCTCGCAAGGGCTTTCAGCTGAGCTCCTCCCTTTTCTGGAAATGCTCTCTTTGCCGCTGTCGCCTGATCAGGTCGGACTTTACCTTGTGAACGAAACCGGAGCCCGCAAAAAAAATACCTGTATTGACCAGGATGCATGCAGCCAGCGCCCATAAAAACCAGTCTTCACGGCTGATGCCCTTAAATACGGCGAAAAAAATGATAAAGAGACCGGAGCTGATCAAAAGAATGCCTGCCAATAGGTTATTTATATAGCCGGCCCTGTGCTTGTCGTGCATATAACAGTTGTTTAGGATAAGGCGATAGCCAAATGTAATGAAATAATCTTTTGTTAATAGGACGGGCTGCTGCCTGCTGCAGGAAGGGCCTTTATATTTTTGCACCACCGATAAGTTATACCGATATGAAAAATTTAGCATTCCTGGCCATTTTGCTGTTCGGCATACAGCCGCTCTTTGCGCAAAATGCCCCTGAAGGACTTTTTATTAATTCCAAAGCCCCTGACTTTAAGGGAACAGACCAGCAGGGGAATACGGTGAGGCTGAAAGATGTGCTGAAAAAAGGAAAGGTGGTGCTGATCTTTTACCGGGGCCAGTGGTGCCCTTATTGCAATAAATACCTGAAAAAGCTTGAAGATTCATTACAGCTCATCAGGGAAAAAGGAGCGACCGTTATTGCAGTTTCACCGGAGCTGCCGGAGAATATAAAAAAGACCGTTGACAAGACAGGCGCCGAATATGCCGTGCTGTATGATGAAGGCCGTAAGATCATGAAAGCATACGGGGTGGAATTTGAGGTGCCCGAAAATACGGTGACCCGCTACCGTAACTCAGGCATCAAGATAGATGAGAACAATGGCAAAAACGGGAATTACCTGCCGGTGCCGGCCACCTATATCATCGATAAGGAAGGAAATATAACTTATCGCTTTTTCCAGCAGGACTACAAAAAGCGGCCATCAGTAAAAGAAATACTCGACAACCTGTAGGCATAGCTTATTGTTCCAGCCCTGATGACAGCACCAGCTTTCCTATTTTGCCGTTGCTGCCGGCAAGGAATACCGAAGAGCCAAACCTGGCAAAGCGGCATACGTGAAAGCCTTCGGTAGAGACCAGGCGCCAGGTCTTGCCGCCATCCTGCGAAATATCGACGCCTGTAGGCCCGCAGGCTATTATATCTCTCCTGGTTATATATTCTACGCAGCTTTTATAGCCATAAGGAGGCACGCGGGGCGCTTTCCAGCTACGCCCGCCATTATGGGTATAGAAGCAATTATTGTCTGAAACGCTGTCGGCCAGGTAGTCGCCGCCCACCACGATCATATTGTCGCTGCCTTTGAGGTTGCCATTATCATACACAGCAATGGAGTTTGCTCCTGCAGAGGACCTGCCTTGCACGATCGGCAATGAATATGTCTTAACAGGCGTAATGAGCCGCGATTGAGCGCCCCCGCTGACCATATAGAACTTATTACCCCTGAAAAGACGGATATTGGTGCCGCTGGCGGCAAAGAAAGCTTCGCCTGTATCTGCCTTTGTTATGCCGTTCGTTGCCCTGAGCTCTTTCCAGGTGTCGCCGGTATCTTCTGTACTGGCCATAAAGAAATGGCCGTCTACCGGGTCACCGATAACCATGCCATATTGGGGGGTGATAAAATCCATGGCATCGAGGAACATCCCTTTAGTATGATTTTCATATACTACTTTCCAGGTGTCGCCGGCATCCGTAGTTTTCAGAATATAGGCCTGCTCGCCTGCTGCCATGATAATGGCGGTATTGGCCCCGAAAGCTTCAATATCCCTGAACTCGATATTCTCAAACCCTTTTACGGTCATCCATTTCCAGTTCTTGCCTGCATTGGTTGACCGCCCTACCTTGCCGTGGCTGCCGCTTACCCAAACGATATTGTCATTCACGACGCTTAGCCCGCGCAGGCTGGTAGCAGTGCCTGAACTGAGCACCTGCACGGTTATATCCTGGGCCTTTGTGAAGATGACGGGAAACAACAGGCTGGCAACAAGGAAGAAGAGACGGAATTTTTTCATGATGTGCAATAAAGAAGTAAAATAATCAGTTCTGTTGAATTAATTATAAAGCTTTTAAGAGCTTGCCCGATCCGCAACTGAAAATTAGCGTATTTTTAATCACCGTATAATTACCCGTAGCATGAAAAAGCAAGTTTGGTCGTTTCTCCTGGCAATCTTCCTGCTGGCCGTTTTTCATTCCTGTCAGAAAGAATACAGTTTCGAGACAGGTGCAACGCCTTCCGAAGGATCATTGCAGGTAGAAGCAGGTGGGGATTGTCTTCCCAAAGCAGTAGGAGGAGTATATGAGGCCGGTGTAGCGCTGGTAGCTTCCGATAACTATATCGAAGTTCAGGTAAATGTGACCAGGCCCGGGTATTACACGATCTATACGGATACGGCCAATGGCATCAGCTTCCGTTCGCAGGGATTTTTCAATACGCCGGGGCTTAATACGGTAAGGCTTAGTGGCAGGGGAACGCCTGTTACATCCGGGATCACCAATTTTATCGTAAGCTATGGGTCTACCTTCTGCAATATCGGCGTGCCGGTGCTGCCTGCCGGCGCCAGTGGGCCAGCCGCTTTTACTTTTACGGGAGCTCCCGGCAACTGCTCCGGTGCTATTCCCAATGGTACCTATGGCCAGGGTATCGCGCTGAATTCATCCAATACGGTTATCCTGAATGTAGATGTGACTACCATCGGCGTATATAATGTTACCACTACCACCAATAACGGGATGACCTTTTCGGGCAGCGGGGCGCTGATCGCTACCGGCCCGCAGGCCATTACGCTTAATGGGGCCGGCACTCCTGCAGCGGCCGGGGCCTTTAATATAGCGATCGCAGCAGCTGCGCCTAATTCCTGCACTTTTCCCGTAATTGTGGAGGAGCAGGCTGTCTTTACAGCTAACTGTTCTTCAGCCGTGGTGAACGGAACTTATCAAAAAGGAGCGGCGCTGGATGCTTCCCATACCATACAATTAAGCGTTACGGTAACCACCGCGGGCGTATATTCCATCAGCGTACCGGCTGTTAATGGTATCAGCTTTTCAGGCTCGGGCAGCTTTGCAGCTCCTGGCACTTATACGATCACGCTTACAGGCGCCGGCACGCCGGCTGCATCGGGCAGCTTTAACCACCCGTTCACCGTTGGCGGTTCCAGTTGCAGTGTCAGCATTAGCGTAGCTTCATAATATGCTTCCTGTGGTAAGAATAAGAACGCAGGTATATTGAAGATATGATCAGGAAGCTATGGGGCGGGTAGTGTATCGCGCGTGCCATAATAGATAGGAAGCGGCTCATCAAAAAATACATAAAAAATCGGCCTGTCATTTTTTTGCAGCGCCGATTTTCATTTATATCGTTCAGCTTACTTGGCTTTTATGGTGCCGATGCCGAATGTGACACCTACGTTCACCCCGATATTCCTGTTCTTAAAATCGTTGCTGGAACCTTTGTAAGCATCAAGAAACCCATGATAATAGCCGATATCGGTATTCAGCCATACAGTAGGGGCCAGGCGGAAGTTGGCGCCGGCAGATGCCTGCAAACCTATATCAAATGTCTTGATATAATCTTTTGTCTTGCTATCACCGATCTTTTCGCCATCATCATAAGCGGTGATCTGGCCGCCTGCCAGGAAGCCGAGCGAAGGACCCAGCGCTACTTTAGGGCGTACCGCATTTCCATACTGGCCAAAGAAATAAATACCCTGCAGAGGAATGCGGATATAATTGGACCGCACGCGGATGCTATTGTCCATGTTCTCACCAATAGAAGTGCCTTCACTTGAGAACTTCAGGTCAGCGCTTATGCCCCAGTTGCTGACAAAGCTGTACACGAGCTTGGCGCCTACATTATAGGAAGGGTGGAACAAGCGGTCGGCACTGCCTATATCGACATTGCTCCAGCTATGTCCAAATCCCGCTGTAGGCCCGAGAGAAAGATTTTGTGCATTCACGGTGGCGCCTGCAAGGAATATCATTCCTGCAATCCATATTTTTTTCATAATAAAAGTATTTATTGACCTTTATTTAAAAAAACCATGCCAGAGTGATATATCAGGGAGGCTTGCGATAAATGAAACGGATCAAGGGATTTTTCTTTTCATCCGATATAAGATATAGCTGGTAGCGTTGTCCGCCGGCATTTACGATCATCAACGCCGTGTTGGGAGGTATAGACCCCAGGTTTTCCCCGACCATGATCACTTCCTGCTGCTGCTGGGACAGGTCAATGGTCACATAAGTAGTGATCGGCTTCAGGGAAAGCATTTGGTTAGATACAACGGCCACATTATTCACATAAACGGAGATCGTGTCGCCATCGATCTCGCCATTGTCATAAAAGTCGAGACGGATAGTGCCTGTGTCTACAAAAATTTCTCTTACCAGTTCATTGTTGCGATCAGCCAGCTTGCGCGGCAGGTCAGGCTTGAACGCAGATTTTTGTATGCGGGTCATCACAATGCTGCCAGGAGGACAATCTGTATTCTTATCAAGGGTCTTTCCGGTCCATGAGCCCCGGAGCTGCTCTTCCCGTCCGTCGGTATGAAAGGTAAGTGTGTATTTTTTTATACAGGGTGTGCAATCGGCAGGTATATGAAAGGTGGCCACTTTATTTTCATTGATCATCAGGATCTTTGACACGGAATCATAAACGCCGTCAAACTCTTCCTTCACATAGTTGGATGTATCGGAATAGTGGTATGAGGTACCGGAAACCCTGGTGCCGGTGATCTTTACCTGCAGCTCTATATTGTAAACGGGAAAGCAGCCGCCAGGCTCCATGACCAGCTTTCCTTTCCAGATGCCGTTGAGATCCTGCGCACCTGAGAACAGGCCAGCCAAAAGAGATATTACTAAGATGAGAATACGCGTCATGAATAATGAAAGTAGAGAAATCCTCTAATATTGCCCTTAAAACTACAGCAGCGGCAAGAACGAGATAAGAGAGGCGGCGGGATATTCTGCCTCCCGATCATTGCCTGCTACTGCTTCACATACCTGAACCTTACCACCGCATTCTTTTGCTCTGTGGAAGTGATCTGTACCCGGTATTGCTTATCACCCGACTCTACGATCATCAATGAAGTATTAGGCGGAATACGTCCCAGGTTCTCCGCTACCATTATCAATTCATGCTCTTCCCCGTCTTCTTCCATCTTCAAATTAATGGTAAGCGCCGTGGCAGAAAGCCTTTTTTTGGAAAGCACCAGCCGGTTATCGAAATATACAGAAATAGTGTCGTCATCGATCTCGCCATTGTCATAAAGCTTTACCACCACTTCGGGCGTATTCACCACCAAAACCTTCATCAGCTCGTTTTGCCTTTTTTTAAGTATTTCAGGCCTTGGTATTACAAGCTGGGAGGGGGCTTTTACGGCCGGCAATTCTGTACGGGCTGTATCTGCCTTTACGGTAGCAGGCGTATTACGTAGCGGCGGCGGCGTTTCCTTAACTGCTGGCGGAGCCGTTTGGGGAGGAGCGGTCTTTGCCGGCGCTTTGGTTACCGGCGGGTTGACCGGGGTTTCTTTAGGTACCGGGGTCTTGGCATTATCTTTCAAAAAAGGTTCTACATAAAAATCAGAAGTAGGCACTTTCCGCAGGAACACTTTCCCACCGCCGCAGTCTCCCCATTTATAGGGGTTGATCTTCTCCTTTACCTCTGGCTTGCCCAGGAAGCTGCCTTCCAGGAATTCTTCCTTGCCCGACCGGCTGTATACCAGATCATAGTTCATGATGCAGGCGCCGTTGCCTGAAATGTTCCTGAGCTCTACCGTCTTGATCTCGCGGATGCGGAGATTATTACCGGAAACAACAAAGCTGCCGGTCATGGTTGCCTTGCCGTAAAAACGCACATCGAGGTAAGAATAAGACACACCCTTGACAGCCGTGGCATTGCTTCTCTTGATCTGGAACTCCAGCTTGTACTGCTCACCATAAGAATCGGTAAAATAGCCGCGCCAGATACCGTCGATATGCTGGCCAAAAGAAGAAATGCCGGATACCAGGAGAAAAAAGCCAGCAAGAAAGGTTGCTTTCAGTAGTCTACTTTTCATCGGTGATCAAAACTAAGGATTTTGTTCTGACCAGTTGATTGCACTCCGGCAAGAGTTTGTTAATTTTGCCCTCCTTAAAATCAGGTTGCCGGTCGCCGGTTACCGGTCCGGCGCGGCTTTTCCTAAAAGCGGGTATGGACGGTAGCCCAGCCAGCAGGCCCTTTAAATACGCAATACACAACATGATCAATATTACGCTACCCGACGGTGCCGTCCGGCAGTATGAGCCGGGCGTTTCGGCGCTTGATGTCGCCAGATCTATTTCAGAAGGCCTGGCCAGGAAGGTGCTGGCTGCAAATGTGAACGGGCAGGTATGGGACGCCAGCCGCCCCATCACCACAGATGCCACGCTGAAGCTGCTGACCTGGACGGACACGGATGGAAAAAGCACTTTCTGGCATTCTTCGGCCCACCTCATGGCCGAAGCCGTGGAATCCTTGTTCCCGGGCGTGAAATTCTGGGTAGGCCCGCCGGTAGAGAACGGGTTTTACTATGATATGGACCTGGGCGACCGCAAAATGACCGAAGACGACCTGGCCGTGCTGGAAAAGAAGATGAACGAGCTGGCCAGGCAAAATAATGCCTTTACCCGCCAAGAAATAGCCAAGCAGGAAGCGGTCGATTACTTCTCGCAAAAAGGAGATGAGTATAAGCTCGATCTCCTGCAGAACCTGCACGACGGGGAGATCACTTTCTACACACAGGGAGCGTTTACCGACCTCTGCCGCGGGCCGCATATTCCCAGCACAGGGCTTATCAAAGCCATCAAGCTCACCAGCGTGGCGGGCGCCTACTGGAAAGGGAACGAGAAGAACAAGATGCTCACCCGCGTCTACGGAGTTACTTTCCCTTCGCAGAAAGAGCTGGACGAATACCTGCAGATGCTGGAAGAAGCCAAAAAACGCGATCACCGTAAGCTGGGCAAAGAGCTCAGCATCTTTGCCATGGACGATGATGTAGGCCCTGGCCTGCCCTTATGGTTGCCGAACGGGACCATCATCATTGAGGAGCTGGAAAAGCTGGCTAAGGAAACCGAGGCCGCTGCCGGCTACAAGAGGGTGGTAACGCCGCATATCGCAAAAGAAAGCATGTACCTTACCAGCGGGCACCTGCCGTATTATGAAGACAGCATGTACCCGGCCATGGAAATGGATGGCACCAAATATTATCTCAGGGCCATGAACTGCCCGCACCATCATAAGATATTTGCGGCAGAGCCCAAAAGCTATAAAGATCTGCCCCTGCGCCTGGCCGAATACGGCACCTGCTATCGTTATGAGCAGAGCGGTGAATTGTTTGGCCTGATGCGGGTACGGTGTTTGCACATGAACGATGCGCATATTTATTGCACCAAAGAGCAGTTCTATGAAGAGTTCAAGGCCGTAAATGAGATGTACCTGAAATATTTCAAGATCTTTGGGATCGACAAGTATGTGATGCGTCTTTCGCTGCATGCTCCTGAAAAGCTCGGCCAGAAATATATGAATGAGCCGGAGCTGTGGAATGAAACGGAAACCCTGGTGAGGGATGTGCTGGTGAAGACCAATACTCCTTTTGTAGAAGTGCAGGACGAGGCCGCTTTTTATGGTCCCAAGATCGACGTGCAGATATGGAGCGCTATTGGCCGTGAATTTACCCTGGCTACCAACCAGGTGGATTTTGCCCAGGGAAGGCGCTTCAAGCTGGAATTTACCACGCAGGATAATAAGTCTGATACGCCGCTTATTATCCACCGCGCCCCGCTGGGCACTCATGAGCGGTTTATTGGTTTCCTGCTGGAGCATTATGCAGGCAGGTTCCCGCTCTGGCTGGCCCCTGTGCAGGTGAAAGTTTTGCCGATCAGCGACAAATTCCTGGATTATGCAAAAGAAGTAGCAGGAAAGCTGAAAAAAGCGGATATTCGTGCAGAGGTTGACGATCGCCAGGAAAAGATAGGCAAGAAGATCAGGGATACTGAAATGCTGAAAGTTCCCTATATGCTGATCGTGGGGGAAAAGGAAATGAATGAGCGGCAGGTATCTGTAAGAAGGCAGGGCAAAGGAGATATGGGAACCAAAGGGGTAGACGAATTTATCAGCGAAGCAGTTCTGGAAAAAGAGGAGAGAAGGGCTGAATGATGGAAATGGGAGGATGGCATATCGGCCGGCTCTACAAAATCATATTTTTAAACTAAAAAAAATAAATGGCAGTACCACAAAAACCCGGCGGCGGGTTCAACAGGCCACCAGGCGGCGGATATAGACCCGGCGGTGGCGGTTTTAATAAAGGCGGCTTCCGCGGGCGGTTCATCCCCCGTAAAGAAGCTGAGCATCGTATCAATCAATACATTCGCGTACCACAGGTCAGGCTGGTAGGAGACAATGTAGAAGTTGGGATATACAATACGCAGGACGCTTTGCGTATAGCCCAGGAACAGCAGCTGGACCTGGTAGAGATATCTCCGCAGGTAGATCCTCCTGTATGTAAGATCATCGATTACAATAAATTCCTTTACGACAAGAAGAAGAAGGAAAAGGAGATGAAGGCCAAAAGCAAGGTCTCCGAAGTAAAAGAGATCCGTTTTACCCCTAACACGGATGATCATGATTTTGATTTTAAGGCCAAGCATGCCGAAGGCTTCTTAAAGGAAGGCAATAAGGTAAAGGCTTATGTGCAGTTCAAAGGCCGGGCTATCCAGTTCCAGGACAGGGGTCAGCTGCTGCTGCTGAAATTTGCTGAGCGTTTGTCGGAAGTAGGGGTGCTGGAAAGCATGCCCAAGCTGGAAGGCCGCAGAATGCTGGCCATGTTTGCTCCCAAAGGCAAGAAAAAAACCGAGAAGGCCAAGCAGGCTGAATGATCCTGGCTGAACGATATAACAGGCCCTGGCTTATGCCAGGGCTTTTTTTATTATAGGAAGGGGAGAAACCGGGAAGGTGTATAAACCCGACCGGCTTATACACCTGGCAGATATGAGCTGAGTTTTAGAAAGATCCTTTCTGTATCTTCAGGCGCAAAAAATAAAGCAGCTTACGCATGAACCGAATATCCCTTTCCCTGGTATTGTCCTTTTTGCTGGCTTGTATCACTGCAGTCGCTCAACCTAAGACCGATACCACCAAATCCCCGACCGCGGCTCCTCCCGGCAGGCCTGCTACATCCGGCCCCAGGCCCTATAAAGAAGTGATCACGGATAAGTCCCAGACCGACGATGGGCTTTTTAAAGTGCACAAGGTCGACGATAAATATTTTTTCGAGATCGCCGACTCGGTAATGGGCCGCGAGATACTCGTGGTGAACCGGATCTCCAAAGCCGGTGTGGGAATGCGCAACGGCTTCTTCGGGTATGCCGGCGACCAGGTAGGGCAAAACGTGGTGCGCTTTGAAAAAGGACCTTCCAGCAAGGTATTCCTTCGTACCATATCCTACGCCGAATACGCCAGGGACTCCAGCTCTCCGATGTTCACGGCTGTATCCAATTCCAACATACAGCCTATCGCCGCTGCCTTTGACGTTAAGGTACTGGCCACAGCTACCAACGGTACTGTTATAGAAGTGACCGATTATGTCAACAGCGATAATGATATCTTAGGCTTTAGCAGCGCTTTCAAGGCATCCCTGCGCATCGGGTCACAGCAGAATGATAAGTCGTATATAAGCGGCATCCGCTCATACCCGCTCAACGTGGAGATCAGCACCGTAAAGACCTACTCACGCGGCGCGGCCCCGGCTGCACCGGGTGGTGGTGGCCAGGCCGGCGGTAATATTACGCTTGAGCTCAACAGCTCATGGGTGGTATTGCCCGCCAATAAAATGCGCTCCCGGTATTATGATCCCCGTGTAGGCTATTTTACGGTCGGGTACACAGATTTTGATGCCAACCCCCAGGGAGTAAAAGCCATACGGCTTATCAAGCGCTGGCGCCTGGAGCCAAAGCCCGGCGACTGGGAAAAATACCAGCGCGGGGAATTGGTGGAGCCGCAGAAGCCTATCGTTTTTTATATCGACCCGGCCACCCCGCGCAAATGGGTGCCTTACCTGATACAGGGCGTGAACGACTGGCAGATGGCCTTTGAAAAAGCAGGCTTTAAAAATGCGATCTACGCCAGGGAAGCGCCTTCCAGGGAAGAAGATCCTGAATGGAGCCTCGAGGATGCCCGTTATTCAGCCATTGTCTATAAGCCTTCCGACGTGGCCAATGCCATGGGCCCCAGCATCTCCGATCCCCGCACCGGCGAGATCATGGAAAGCCATATCAGCTGGTACCACAATGTTATGCAGCTGATACGCGACTGGTATTTTGTGCAGGCCGGCGCTGTAGATACCGGGGCCCGCAAGATGGTTTTTGATGATGATCTCATGGGGCAGCTTATCCGCTTTGTATCATCGCACGAAGTAGGTCATACGCTGGGTCTGCCGCACAACTATGGCTCCAGCTCTACCGTGCCGGTTGAAAAGCTCAGGGATAAGGCCTGGGTTGAAAAAAACGGGCACACTCCTTCTATCATGGACTATGCACGCTTTAACTATGTGGCGCAGCCGGAGGATAATATCGGCAGGGCAGGCCTGTTCCCGCGTATCGGGGATTATGACGACTGGTCAATAGAATGGGGCTATCGTCTCTTCCCGCAGTTCGGCAGCATGGATGATGAAAGGCCCTATCTGAACCAGTGGGTCATTGAAAAGCTGAAGAACAACCGTCTCTGGTTCGGGCGCGAGAACAATCCTGATGATCCGCGCTCGCAGCGCGAGCAGGTTGGTGATGATGCCATGAAAGGCGGCGCTTATGGCATAAAGAACCTGAAAAGGATAGTGCCCAATCTCGCCGCCTGGACCCGCGAGCCAAACAAGGACTACGACAATCTCCGCTATATGTATGGCGAAGTGCGCAACCAGTTCTCCATGTATCTCAGCCAGGTGAGCCGCTATGTTGGCGGCGTTATGGAAACGCTGAAGACCGTGGAAGAAAAAGGCGTGGTATACGAGTATGTGCCCAAAGCCAAGCAGCGCGAAGCCGTCAGCTTCCTTAACCAGCAATTATTCACCACGCCCGCCTGGCTGATCGACCAGGATATTTTTGCCAGGACAAACATCAGCGGGCTTACCGTTATCGGCACCTTGCAGGAGAATGTCCTGAACGCGCTGCTCGCGCCGCGCAACCTCAATAAGCTGATCGAGACGGAGGCGGCAGAGGGCGCCAAAGGCTATTCGATAGCCGGGCTTCTCAGCGACCTGAAAGCAGGGATATGGGAAGAGCTGCCTGCACGTAAGCCGATCGATGTATATCGCCGTAACCTGCAAAAAACGTATATCATCGTGCTGGATAAGCTGGTGAACCCGCCTGCTGCCTCAGGCACTACGATTGTTATTGGCAGCAGCGTTACTGCCATTCCTTCAGTGAACGTGGAGAAATCGGATATTGTCAGCGTGGTAAAAGCCCACCTGTCAGCGCTCAAAACCGAGGTCAAGGCCGCCGCAGCGGCTTCATCCGACAGCATGACCCGCTACCACCTGCAGGATATCCATGACAGGATCGATAAAATACTCGATCCCAAGGGATAAGGGATAGGAACCGCCGGCGCCGGGCCGGAACAGGAACTGAGAGTGATTGAATTAGTGAAAATGAGCGGCTTCTTTCTTTGCCGGGTGAAATATACTTTGTACCTTTGCGCCCCGTTTGGTCCATACCTGACAGGACATTACTGAAGAGGCCCGAAAAGGGTCCCGGCTGTCCGGGAACGCCTCAAAGGTGTAAATTAATAATCAAGGTAAAATGCCTAAAGTAAAAACAAACTCCAGCGCCAAAAAACGCTTTAAAGTTACAGCGACTGGTAAGATCACCCACCAAAAGAGTTTTAAGCGTCACATCCTGACCAAGAAATCAACCAAGCGTAAGCGCGCTATGCGTATCGACGGGGTGGTTGCCAAGCCCAATGTCGATTTCGTAAAACGCCTGCTGCGTCTGAAATAAGGCCGGGAACAGCTGGCAGCGCCAGTTTCGTATTTATCAATTATCAACTTCAAAACTCTTTAAGATATGCCTCGCTCAAAAAATGCAGTAGCTTCCAAAGCACGCAGGAAAAAAATATTAAAGCAAGCCAAAGGCTTTTACGGCAAGCGTAAAAATGTATTGACCGTTGCCAAAAACGTTGTGGAAAAAGGTATGACCTACATGTATGTAGGCCGTAAGCTCAAGAAAAGAGAATACCGTACGCTGTGGATCGCCCGTATCAACGCGGCTGTTCGCGCTGAAGGATTGACCTATTCTGAGTTCATCAACAAGCTGCAGCAAAAAGGTATCAGCCTTGATCGTAAAGTGCTGGCCGACCTGGCTATGAACAACCCGGAAACCTTCAAGAACCTGGTTGACTCTGTGAAATAAGTAACCTGTTAAGGTAACAGAAGAGCCGGCGCCTGCTGGCTTTTTTTATTACCGGCTGGCAAGCAACCTGTTGTAAAGCTGCGGTTAAAATGTCCATTTGCACAGCTCCTGTGCAGCGCCCTTTCTTTTTCTGCTGTCTGCATCAATATTAGCTTTATCTTTCTGGTACTAAATCTTCAGCTATGAGAATACCTTCTTTTCTGCTTATGCTGCTTTGCCTGCTTGCAGGCTTAGCCGTTACCGCGCAAAGTAACCGGCAGTTCGGGTTGGGTTACAATCTTTTTCTTCCCAAAGCTGACATGAAAAAAGGCTTTGGCTCTGCGCACGGCTTCGATATGGACCTGCTGTATGCTCTCAAAAAAGCCCCTTTCATCCGGCTTGGCGCAGATATGCAGTACAGCATCTATGCTTCTTCCTCGCGCCAGCAGGAGTTTGCCTTTCGCGATGGCAGCACTACCATTGCCACCGTTAATCTCAACAGCCAGATCGTTTCCCTGGGAGCAAAAGCCCGCTTTGAATGCCCGCTTGCAAAAGAAAGCGGCGGCCGGGTAAAGCCTTATGGCCAGGTGCAGGCTGGCGTGCTTTCAATGTATAGCACCTTGTATGTAGAAGACCCGCATGACGATGATGGCTGTAAGCCGCTTGAAAAAAGAACGCCGGTCAAAGACTATACCTGGTATGCCGGCGCCGGCGGCGGATTGATGATAGACCTGGCCGGCAAAAAGAATGCGCGCGATACCTATTTTCTTGATATCGGCCTGTCCTGCATCGGGGGCGGCAAGCAACGCTATGCCAATATGGGAAAGGTATATGATGCGGCGGCTGCCGATCCTTCCAAGCCCGGGGGCCTGAATGTGCAGTTCGTGAATGTAAGCACCAATGAAGTGCATGAGCACCGGGTAGCGGATGTATACGAGCATGCTGTTCGGCTGGCGCAGGTGCAGGTGAGGTTTGTGTGTCGTTTCTGATGGCCCGTAACGGGCTGTTCCCGGCGACCCTTTAAAGGAATTGACTTTGGCAACCGGTCAGCCTCAGAAGCTATGGCCGCTGGTGCCTGCTGCCCTGAAAATATTTTCCCTTCAAGTTTTTTCAAAGCTTTAATTTTGTCCGTCTTTTCTTATTAATCACGCACTTAAGTTTCCCGCCTCGGCGGTTAGGGCAAAATGAATAATACATACAGCGACCTGGTAAAGCAGACATTTAACTTTCCCCAGGAAGGAATAGATGTGGTAGACGGATACCTTCGGTTTAATGGCCTTGATCTTAAAGCGCTTATCGACAAATACGGCACGCCGATGAAGCTGACCTATCTTCCCAAGATCGGCATGCAGATCAACAAAGCCAAAACGATGTTTGCCAATGCCTTTAAAAAGCACCGCTATGAAGGCAAATATTTTTACTGCTACTGCACCAAAAGCTCGCACTTTTCTTTCGTGGTGGAAGAAGCGCTGAAGCACGAGATCCATCTCGAAACTTCCTACGCATACGATATCGAGATCATCAAAAAGCTGTACGAGAAAAAAAAGATCAATAAAGATATCCATATCATCTGCAATGGCTACAAGGAAAAAGGCTATACTCGCCGCATTGCCAACCTGCTCAACTCGGGCTTTCAGAATGTAGTGCCGGTGCTCGATAATAAGGATGAGCTGAAAGAATATGCCAAAACGGTAAAGGTGCCCTTTAAGCTGGGCATCAGGGTAGCGGCCGAAGAAGAGCCGACCTTCCCTTTTTATACTTCCCGGCTGGGCATCAGGGCCAAGGATATCCTGGAGTTTTATGTTGACAGGATAGAGGGCTACGAAAGCAAGTTCCAGCTCAAGATGCTCCATATCTTCCTCAACAAAGGGATTAAGGACGATATCTATTACTGGAGCGAGCTGAACAAGATCATCAACCTGTACTGCCAGCTTAAGAAGATCTGCCCAGAGCTTGACTCCATCAATATCGGCGGCGGTTTCCCGATCAAGCACTCGCTGGGCTTTGAGTACGATTACCAGTTCATGATCAACGAGATCGTACGGAATATCAAGGCGGCCTGCAAAAAGTCAAAAGTGCCCATGCCTAATATCTACACCGAGTTTGGCAGCTTCACGGTGGGAGAGAGCATGGCGCATATCTACAAGGTTACCGGCGAAAAAGTGCAGAACGACCGTGAGACCTGGTATATGATCGATTCTTCCTTTATCACTACGCTGCCCGATACCTGGGGCATCGGCGAAAAGTTCCTGATGCTGCCTATCAATAAATGGGATGAGGAATACCAGCGCGTGGTGCTTGGCGGCATTACCTGCGACAGCCATGACTATTACGACTCCGAAGAGCATATCAATGAAGTGTTCCTGCCTAAGGTCACCAACGGCGAGCCCTTGTACGTAGGCTTTTTTCATACCGGCGCCTACCAGGACCAGATCAGCGGCTATGGCGGTATCAAGCATTGCCTGATCCCTTCTCCCCAGCATATTATCGTTGGGTACGACCGGAATGGTAAGCTGGTCGATTGGGTGTATGCCAAGCAGCAAACGGCCCAAAGCATGCTGAAGATACTGGGCTATCTCAAATAGCATGATATTCTTCTAAATAAAAATTGCTCATGATGCCGGCTTATACAGGTTCATGAGCAATTCTTTTTTAGGCTATTTCATCTACCTCCGGCGACCGTTATGGTAACGGCGCCATTCCTGGTATTGATGGTGCTGGTGATATTGCCGTTGCATATACCTTCTATCGAGGTAATACCGGTTATCAGGCCCCCGCCAGTACATATACCCCTGCGGGCTCCGGTAGTAATACCGGCCATCGTGGTAACGGTTGATCATGTAGCCGGGGCCGGCCGTAACCACCAGCGAGATACCCGGCCTGGGAGGCGGTGGCGGAGGATATCCATATACTTCACGGCCGCTGCTGCAACTGGTAAAAATTACCGCTATAGCCCCCAACAATACCGCTGGTATAATTTGATGAGTTTTCATACGCATATTTATTTATTTGGACGATAATTGTACCGCAATCGTTTATCCAAATTATCTGCAATGAAGTATTTTATCGTGCTGTTAACAGCCCTTTTTAGTTTTATTAATAGTAATGCCCAGACAGCTGAAGACTCTGTTAAAATTGCAGTGAGCGGTCTTTTCGCTTCTATGCGGAATGCTGATCCTGCTGCCCTGCGATCTGCATTTGCCGATAGCGCCATACTGCAAACCATATCGTATGATAAGGAAGGGCAGGTGGTGATCAGGAATGAAACGGTGAAGAACTTTGCCGATCTTATTGGCAGGGAAGAGAAGAATGCTGCCGACGAGCAGGTCAGCTTTTCAGTAGTGCAGGTAGATGGCCCGCTCGCCACCGTATGGACACCTTACCGCTTTTTTTATAAGGGAGCTTTCAGCCATTGCGGCGTCAACTCTTTCCAGCTGGTCCGTCTCAAAGGACAATGGAAGATCCAGTACCTGATCGATACAAGGCGGAGAAAAGGCTGTGAAGAATAGCTTCACCTTTCCCGCGATCATAGCGTAAATGGCCATGGATACGGGGGATGATAAAGCCGGCCAGGTGCTGCTATCATCGTCCCTTGCGTCGCACACTTCATCGTCCGGTAATTCTTTTCGGCATTACCCGTGCATGGCTGCCGGCTGCGGAACAGCTTCTTTTTTTGATTGCACAAGCACGCTTACCCGGTACACGAAAACGGCGCAGACAACGATGGCCGAGCATACTACTATGCCCAGGGTGGTATAGTGCTGCAGCGGGCCTGTCTTGGTAGGCTGGGTCACGATCAGCCCGGCTGCGATGGCTGCAATGCCGCCGGCCATTTGCTGCAGCGACCCGTTGATGCTCATGAATGCGCCCCTGTCTTTCATTTCCGGGATGCTGGTGGTCAGCGACATGGCAGGGATCACCCGGCTCATGATGCCCATAAACAGGATCATATTGATAACCACGATAAGCCAGAGAGGCACTGGAGGCAGGTTGGTATAGACCAGGATCATGATAATGGCCAGCACCGAGCCGGCAACAAAAAGCCCGAACTTGCTCACCCGGTCGCTCAGCCTTCCTACCAGCGGCATGATCACGATGGAAGCGATACCGGTGAACAGGAAGATCAATGGCAGCTGCTCCTGGCTGATCCGGATATTATTGATCAGGTAAGCGCTGCCAAAAGGCATCAGCATAAATCCCCCGATCGACAGCAGTGCAGTGGCCGTGAACCCGATGCGGTACGAGCGGTTGGATAAAGTATGCCAGAAATGAAGCAAGGCCGATTTTTCGGAGCGTAGCTGCAGGTGCTCTGCCACCGGCTTCATCTTGAACAGGATCACCAGGCCGATCACCATCGCCAGCGCTACGATCATCAGGAACGAGGAATGCCAGCCCCAATGGTTGGCGAAATAAAGCCCGATAGGGATACCAAGCACCTGGCTGGCTGCAAAGCCCATCTGCACCGTGCCCATTACGCGGCCCCGCTGGTGAATGGAAAATATATCCGTGATAATGGCCATGGATACCGCCCCGATCACGCCGCCGAACAGGCCGGTGATGGTGCGTGCTATCAGCAGCATATGGAAGTTAGTGGCCATAGCGCAAAAGAACGTGCCGACAATAAAGCCGGCATAAAAGAAAAGCAGCAGCTTTTTACGGTCAAACTTATCGGCAAATCCGGCAGCAAGGATGCCCGAGATACCGGCGCTGAAAGCATAGGCCGATACTACCCAGCCAAACTGCGAAGGGTTGATGGAAAGCGTCTTCATCAATATATCCCCAAGGGGGGAAAGCACCATAAAGTCGAGCACCACGGTAAACTGCAGCAGGGCCAGCAAGGCTACTACCAGTTTCTGGTAGCCGGAAAAAGGAGGTATGATAGGTTTCATAAAATTATTTTTTCAAGGCCCTGATCACCAGGTCAAATGCCTGCCAGAGCGTGGATGATTGAAAAGTAAAAGAACGGCCTGTTATGCTCTGTCCTTGCTGGTGAAAACGCAGCAATGTATAAAGTGGCCCGTAAGCTACTGACCAGAACACTTCTACAGGCATCGGGGCGATCTCTTTATTGGCCACGGCTTTTTTTACGAACGTTTCCATAGCTGTACGGAAAGCCTGCAGCGGGGCGCCAAAGACCTTATCCTGGTAGGTGGAATTGCGCAACTGCTCCATAAACCGGGAGCTAAGCGGGTGCGATAGGATATAGCCGGCTCTGTTCTCCCACTGTTTCCGCAATCCTTCTTCAAAGGAACGCGTGAGGTCAAAATCCCGGAGCATGGCTTCATTCATCAGGGTAAGTTCCTCGGTGGCAATGCGCGTGATAAGGTCGTCCTTACCCTGGTAATAGATATAAAGCGTAGCCACGGAAATGCCGCAGGCTTTAGCCAGCTTGTTCATGCTGAAACCTTCCAGCCCTTCTGATACCAGCAGACGGATAGCCTGCTCGCGTACCAGCTGCTCTTTATTTATATCGCGTATCCGCATTATTTTACAAAATAAATGAATATTCGTTTATTTATTCATTTTGCTCAAAAAAAACCATTCTTACGGATGGTTTTATAATGTATCGTATCGTCCTAAAAACTAAACTTCTTCCCAAAAACCCATTTTTCCGAATTTCTCGATCCGCGTCTTGATCCTCTCTTCGGGGCTGATATTTTTAAGGTCCTTAAGCACCGGTACCAGGAAGTCTTTAAGGATATGGGCTGCTTCATTATAGTCCCAGTGAGCACCGCCGGCCGGCTCGGGTATAATGCCGTCTACCAGGCCAAAGCCCTGCATTTTGTCGGCGGTCAGCCTTAGCTGTTCGGCTGCCACTTCCTTTTTATCCCAGCTACGCCATAGGATGGAGGAGCAGCTTTCGGGGCTGATCACCGTGTACCAGGTATTTTCCATCATATACACTTTATCGCCCACGCCGATCCCCAGGGCGCCGCCGCTGGCCCCTTCACCGATGATCACGCAGATCACGGGCACTTTCAGGCGGATCATTTCATAGATATTGCGGGCAATGGCTTCTCCCTGTCCACGTTCTTCTGCCTCGAGACCGGGGAAAGCGCCAGGTGTATCGATAAGGGTGATCACCGGTTTATTGAATTTTTCGGCCAGCTTCATGAGGCGCAGGGCCTTGCGGTAGCCTTCGGGGTTGGCCATCCCGAAGTTGCGCAGCTGCCGCATCTTGGTATTGATGCCTTTTTGCTGGCCGATGATCATGACCGTTTCTCCCTCGAGGCTGGCAAAGCCGCCTACCATGGCTTTATCGTCCTTTACATTGCGGTCGCCGAAAAGCTCCACGAAGTTGGAGGTCATTTTCTGGATATATTTCATTGTATAAGGCCGGTCAGGATGGCGGCTGAGCTGTACCCGTTGCCAGCTGGTAAGGTTCTGGGTGATATGGCGTCTTTTTTCCAGGATCTTTTCTTCCAGCAGCCGGATCTGCTCGGTAAAGTCTACATCATGTTTTTCCTGGCGTGCCTGCGTATTAGCGATCTCTTCGATAAGATCCTTAATGGGTTTTTCAAAATCCAGGAATTGTCTGTTGGCATTGGTAGGCATAATAGGTATCAAATGAGCGGCTAAATTAAAGGAATAAATGATAGGGCCCTCTTTTTTGAAGAGACTGGCAGCCAGGTAAATAAATAACGCAAAAACTTTTGGAAGGAATAAGGTACCGGGTTATCTTTGCCGTCCTTAAATGATCAGTCATTGATCATGGTAAGGATCGGTAGTTCAGTTGGTTAGAATGCCGCCCTGTCACGGCGGAGGTCGCGGGTTCGAGTCCCGTCCGGTCCGCAACTTACAAAAGACGCTGTTTATCAGCGTCTTTCTTATTATAGCGAGTTTGTAATCCGAACTCATTGGCCCGGGACTATACGCGACTTAATAAAAAGCGGGCTTATCGCCATATACACCGGGCTTGTTTACGCCGATACTTGCCTTTATGTCTTTACCTGGATTTTTGATAAGACTCACCACATAGGCGGCTACAGCTTTTCTTGCCACTTCCGTTCCTATAAATGCTTCGCCTTTCTGGGTGGTTTCATAATCGGTTTCATTTTTATCGGTGAGCCACGAAGGACGGACTACCGTATACTCAAGAGAGGAGTTTTCAATAGCATCTGCAGCATGTCGGTAACGAACTAAATCAGCACCAATCATTTTCTGATTCCATTTACCAAATTTTCCGGGTATTTCATCATAGATCCCGAGAGAAGCTATAAAAATAAGCCCCTTCACTCCATTTGTTTCCATAGATGACACAATAGCTTTCGCCATTTTATCTACCTGCCCGGAAAGATTGGCGTACACTATATCCTGTCCTTTGATCGCTGTGTTCAAATCTGCTGTTTTCAAAACATCCCCTTTGATGAACTTGACGTTATTTGTATGCTCTTCTACAGCAATTGTATTTCTTGCAAACAGCGTCAATTCAATATCCTTATCGTTTGTCAGAAACCCGACTACATGTTTTGCAATGGCACCGCCTGCACCCAAGATTAAAACTTTTGTTGCCATTTTACTTCATTTTAAATTCCAATTACGCAGTTGCTGTTTCTTTTTTGGCCTCTTTTGATGCAATACCTAATTTCTTTTTAAAGAAAGGAACCAATTGCGAAACGGCCTCATCCACATATTTCGGCATATCGTACAATTTCATATGGTTGGCGCCTTCTACAATGTAAAAAGTTTTGTCTTTGGATGCCGCCCTTTCCAGCAAATCATCACTCATCCATTTTGACTGGGCAACACTTCCTGCAATAATTAGCAACGGTTGTGTTAAGAAGTAATTGGCAAAATTAAATGCATCATAAGTGACCAATTGGGTAAGGCTTCTTGCCGTGCCAACCCCGGGCGAAGTAGCGCACTGTGCCCGGTCTGTATGATAATATTCCCAGGCTTCCTGCAGGTCCACATAAGGCGTATCTTCTTTATGCAAAGGCGCCATTGGCATTTTTGCAGATTCGCCTTCCTTTGCATCTTCGGTGCGAGACTGGCTTCCATATTCCAATGAAGCCAACGACTTTTCAATAGGCTGATCCCCTAGCCATCCCCGGTTGATCATAGCGCCAATATTAACGGCACTCACCGTGGCGACCGCTTTAATTCTTCTATCATTGATAGCCGCATTTACAGTATATCCTGCTCCTGCACAAATTCCCATCGCGCCAATATTTTCCTGGTCTACATAAGACTGGGTAGTCAGGTAATCCACCACGGCGCTTACATCTTCAGTTCGCACATATGGATTTTCCAACTGCCGGGGTTCACCTCCACTTTCTCCCTGGTAAGAAGCATCATAGGCAATAGTGAGAAATCCATTTTCAGCCAGTTTTTTTGCGTACACCCCAGCCGTTTGTTCTTTTACGCCGCCTCCCGGATGCGTCACAACAATTGCTTTGTATTTTTTGTCTTTTGTAAATCCATCCGGGAAGTTGATGAAGGCAGAAAGGGAAACTCCATTGCCGTTGCCGTTTTTAATGCTTATTTTTTCCTGCGTTGTCATGATGCTGTTTTTTGAGTGGTTATTAATTTTTGACAAACCAAAATTAGAGATTGCCAATAGCCTGAAACGGATACAGATTACTCGAAAATGGAGACGGGTTACGGTTTTTATTATCGGGTTTACTGGAAGGAATAGTATTTGTTTTAACGCCTATATAATTAAACTTCATTTTATGGCAGAACAAACAGCAGACATCGGGCAAAACGATGCAAAAGTGACCAGTTACATTGGTAATGTTTTTGAAAATATAGCTGACTCAATATCGCATGTGCTTCATCCGATGATTGAACAATATGCACAGCTTTTTGCCTACGGCAAAAGAACACCTGTACTTCGGCGACCGGACGACTATGGTATGCCGTATGAAGACGTGTTTTTTCCTTCCCTCGATGGCGTCCGGCTGGAAGGTTGGTTTATCCCGGCAGATTCAGATAAATTATTAATTGTCAATCACCCAATGACCTGTAACCGTTATGGTTACCCCGGCCATTTGCCTCCCTGGAATGTCATGTTTGGCGGCTTTGAAGTTAATTTTTTACCGGAACTAAAACACCTGCATAATGCCGGTTATAATATTCTTACCTACGACCTCCGTAATCATGGTCAAAGCGCAAATGGGAATGGCGGAATAAGCGGGCTGGGACTATTGGAGTGCAGGGATGTCGTAGGATCCATCCAATATGCTAAAAGCCGCAAGGACCTGGCATCCATGACCACAGGACTTTATAGCCGCTGTATGGGCGGAAATTCTACAATCATCGCCATGTCGAAATGGCCTGAGGAATTTAATCACATCAAAGCACTTGTGCTGATCATGGTGGTTTCGGGGAAGACTTTTATTGAAAAGGGAGCTGAATTGATAAAGGCTGACCCGGAGAAATCCGCCAGGCAACTGGATGAACGTCTGCGTGAACTTACCGGCATGCGACTGGAGGAGGAAACGCCCCGTCCCTATGCTAAAGATGTAAAAGTGCCGACTTTGATGGCACAGCTTCACCGGGAGTTTTTGATACACGCTGAGAAAGACGGGAAGGAAATTTTCGATGCCTTAGGTTCGACAGAAAAAGAACTGTTATGGATCGAGGAATCCAATCAGCGCTTTTATGCATACAATCATTTCGGTCAGCATCCTGAAAAGTTAGTTGGTTGGCTTGATAAGTATATGAAATCTGGAATCAGCTAAATGTATTTTCCACTATTGGTTCCTGAATACTTTTGGTGACAGGCCAGTTTTCTTACGAAAGAAGCGGGCAAAATAATTTGGGTAATCAAATCCAAGCGCATACGATATTTCACTTATGGAAAGCGTGGTGTTTCGCAATTTCTCCTTTGCCAGCATCACCATGTAATTCTGTATATGGTCTAATGGCGCTTTGCCAGTGAAATGTTTGATCAGGTCACCAAAATAATTGGGTGACAGATTGCTTTTCTGAGCAAAAAAGGCAACGGATGGTATGCCCGGAATACTTTTATTTTCCTGGAAATAGGTTTCCAGATTTCTGTGGAATTCTGCGATCACTTTGTGATAGATATTACTTCTGGTGTCGAACTGCCTGTCGTAGAAATTCTTTACATAGGTCAGTATCAGGTTAACATAGGAAATAATGACCGCTCTCGAATAGTATTCTTTTTTAAATTCGTTTTCGGCCTTTCTGAAGAGATCCCATAATATGGCTTCTTCGTCGGTTGTAAGAAAAAGAGCTTCGTGATTGTTATAATGTACAAAGTTATAATCCCTGACATATTTATCAAGATATTTTGCACTCACCATGATGGAATAGCCAGAAAGCGGTGGTGCGATCTCCCACCACAATGTGTTTTGCGGACAATCCACATACATATATGATGAATTGGATTGATCCTCCAGCAACGCGTAGGTTTTTTGCTTATCATTGATGGGAGGTTTAATAGCCAACATGTAAAAGTCAATAGCAACAGGATCGGACTTCAATCGCACGTCCTTTTTGCCTTCGAAATTAACAATATGCAGGTCATCGCCCTTGAGGCCATCAACATTCAGGTAACGCGCAAATTCTGGTATGTTGAGTATTTTCATTTTGATACTGCAAAATTAGAAATTTCAAAAGGTAGAATTTGGATACAAAAGAAGGATAAACAGATACATTTTACGGATCGGATTGCAATAACCTGTCGTTGCGACCATTCTTTTTCAGAGACAACAAGTTTAAAAAGAAATGATAAATAGTCAACATTTTCCATCACCATTCATCAATCTGTTAATCAACCACTTAAATGAATTTTAGCGTATCCAGAAATGTCAGACATCTAACCAGGGGTTCGAGTGTGGCCCCGCTAGTCCGCAACTTACAAAAGACGCTGTTTATCAGCGTCTTTCTTGTTATAGCGAGATAATGGCTCGAACTTATTGATACTTGTCTGAGAAATACCACTACTACTTTTCATTAAATATCGCGTCAAGTGTCACTTGCTCAAGCAACCTCAACAAGTCCTCTTGGCTTTTGCAGGAAGCCAAAGATGCCATAGCCCATAATTCGGCCGTGATTAGTATACTAAAATAGGTGATTGAACACTTTTCCGGATTCTGGCAAACTTCTTACAGGTCTGTAACAATCCATTGTAAGCCCTTAATAAATGAAGGAAGTTGAGTGTCCATGTGATCCATTTCAGAAAACGTTGCTGTTTTTAGTTTTGTGCCAGTAACATGAGACAAATCAAACGCGAGTTTTTTAAATATTTCGTCAGCAGTTAGGATCATACTACTTTTCAGTTCTATGTTTTCCAGATCTCCGTAAGCAACATATACTTTTTTTACGCTGCCGGTGACTTGACCCACTGAGTCAAATTGTTTTAGAAGGTAATTCTGGTTGTAATGGAGAGATGGGCTGGCTGCAATAAAACCGCTAAAAACACTTTTATTTGCGCTCAATTCTTTCAGCAATGTATACATGGCAAAATAGCCCCCCAGTGAATGACCTACTAAAACCCTTTTGGATGTGTCTGGTGAAAATTTCTTGTCAATCATTGGAACTAATTCATATTGCATAAATTGCAGGAATGCATCTGCCTTTCCGCTAATCGGCATTTCATATTCCGGTAAGCCTACAGGAAACGTATAATCTCTCACACGCAGGGAATCCATCTTCTCAAAACTTGAGTAACCTATTCCGACCAGAATGGCAGCGGGCAACAACCCCACCTCGGAGTACTTTTTCAGTATCGAAACGTAAATATCGAAGTATAAATTTGCATCAAGAACATAAATCACCGGAAGTTGATTTGGGTTTTTTACAGGTGAAGCGTCCGGAACGTAAACGTTAATCGCAAAGCTGTCACGGACTGAAGAAGAGTAAAAATCAAAACTGCTAAAAATCGATTTATGTTGACCAACCTTGACAGGTTCATGGGCATGTTTACAACCAAATCCTAAAAAAGCTATGTACAAGAGTAATGGTATTCTCATAAACTATTATTTTGTCAGACAGGCGTTTTTGAGATGTAATTAAATCTAAAAGCTACCGGTTATGCTTAAAATTGATAGCATGTGTTTCAACAATTTTATGTTAAACTCAAAGGTGTACCGATGAATATTCAAATTTTGCTGTGTACAGGATTGTAAAACCAGAACATAGCAGTAAAAAGGTGAGAACCGCAACCTCAGGAGTGCTTAAAAGCAAAAGCAGCAGAAAAGATTCTAAGACCGCCGCAGCAAGTGCTTTGACGCAAACACCTAATAAGTAAGTCTAAAACAGGAGTGATTAAAAAGCCAATATTTCCTGCGATCAATCATCAGGCTTTTAATTAACCACTTAAGTGATTTTTAGCGTATCCAGAAACGTCAGAAATCGTATTAAGGGTTCGAGTGTGGCCCCGTCCGGTCCGCTTTTTATTTTATAAGTCGCTATTCGTTAGCGACTTATTTGCTTTTGGTTTATAAGCTTTTACCACCTTGACCTGCTTTATGCAGTTTAACTCCTGATGCAAGAGGGTTCTATAAAGTTATACAGTCTGAAATACTGCGTGCCTATTAAAACAACATACATCATCAGTTTGATACTGCGCTCTTGATTATTTGTTGTTGGTAGGCCTTTTTTCTTCCAGCAGTTCCTGGTATCATTCCATTGAATTCAGGGTATAATGAATAAAGTGATGGAGGAAGCAGTGAACGATCCAGAAGGAGGATTGATGGCGAAGAAGTGTTGATGCTGCGCTAATCGGTGATATTTGATAGACGTCTTTTGCTGATTAAAAAATCAAGCGTGTTCTAACAGGAACTTGGCATCGATATTTAATACTTTATATACGCCTTTCAAAAAAGACAGATCAGGTTTGCGTTTTCCTGACAGGATATCTGAAACTTTCGATTGGCCAATTCCGATTTCGTTTGCCAGTTTATAAATTTAGATATTATTCATATTTTAAATCATAATTCACAACTATAAAATTCCAGGTGATGAAATGCTTCTTATCACTGATATGCTTTATAAGCTTGCGCTGCGCAGCACAAGACGTTGCCCGGCAGATCGACAGCTCTTTCCAGCAAAAGATCAAAGAGGCCGGCATTGTAGGCCTTGCTGCCGTCATTGTCTCAGATAAAGGCATTGCCTGGTCAGGGGCCTACGGGTATGCCGACCTGGAAAAGCATATTTCTTTTACTACCGCTACTATTATGAACATTGGCTCGGTAAGCAAATCCATTACCGGTCTTTGCGTAATGCGAGCGGTGCAGGAAAAAAAGCTATCGCTGGATGAAGACGTGAATAAATATCTTCCCTTTAAGGTTGTCAACCCTTATTTCCCTGGGGATAAAATTACCATGCGGCAGCTTGTGGTACATACTTCCGGCATCCTGGACCAGGATCCCGCATACGGCGACAGCGCCTACGATTACAGCGGCGATCCCAAAACCTCTTTAGGGGCCTACTTGAAAGATTATCTCATTCCGGGGGGCAGGTATTACCAGGACAGCAATTTTGCGCAGGCAAAACCCGGGAGCCAATCACATTATTCCAATGTGGGAGCTGCGCTTGCCGGCTACATTATTGAGTGCGTTACCGGCATGTCGCTCAATGCCTACAGCAAAAAATTTCTCTTTGGCCCCTTACAGCTGAAACGCACTGGCTGGCTGCTTCGTGATATTGACACCACGCAGCATGCACGGCTTTATAGCAGGCAGGGTGACACGCTTACCGGAGTGCCTTGGTATGGGCTTGTCACTTATCCTGACGGTGGCGTCCGTACATCGGTAAATGACCTGGCAACAATCCTGCTTTCGGTCATTAATAGGGGCAATTGGAAACGAAAGCAGGTGTTAAAGCCATCAAGTGTCCAGGAGCTTTGGCGGCCGAACTTCACCGCTGCTCATAAGCCGCAGAACTTCGACTATGATTTTGCCAGTTATAATGAAGGCATATTCTGGTCGATGACTGACAGCTTGCGCAAGATCGGTCACATTGGAAGGGACCCTGGCGTCAATACCTATATGTACTATGATAAAAGTTTGCACAAAGGCCTCATCATTATTTACAACACTTCGCTTCGCCGTGATGTCCGGTTAAAATTTGAGGAAGTGATTGGCCTGCTCTGGAACTATGCAAAGGACCTGTAGTACGCGGAAAGCCGGTGGCCTGGCCGGTTGCCGACAGGGATGGTGTATTTGTAAATTGCAGCAATGGCCGGTGAGGCCTGGTAGGCGGTTTTTTCTTTACCCATTGGGGAGCTGAATTTCTCGAAGTGTCCATGGCCGGTTACAGCGCTGTTTTACTTTCACAATTCGTCCTTTTTTATCCATTTTTGGCTAAGAAGGCGGCTATCGCTAATGCTCATCATTTAGTCCAAAAGCCCTGGAAAGCTTACTCTGAGCTGAAGCTAAAGTGTCGCATATTATAAAATACTAATATAAAGGCAGCTTTTTGTCTTTTTATCCAGGTTTAACCGCTTTTATTATGGCAAACCATTTCCCCACAGCTTTTTGGCTGTTTTGTGCATAAAACCGGGTTTATTCGCTCACATATTGCTTGGGTTTGCTTTATATTCGCCGCCTGACAAAACCTGAAAACAGTGAGATTAAAGAGCTTAGAGATCAAAGGCTTCAAAAGCTTCGCCGACAGAACGGTCGTGAACTTCGATGATAATATTACCGGCATCGTAGGGCCTAACGGCTGCGGAAAGTCCAATATCGTGGATAGCATCCGCTGGGTGATAGGCGAGCAGAAGATCAGCCAGCTGCGTAGCGAGAACCTCGACAGCCTGGTATTCAACGGGTCCAAGACCCGTTCGGCCAGCGGGCTTGCAGAAGTGAGCCTTACTTTTGAAAACACCCGTAACCTGCTGCCCACCGAGTTCAGCACCGTTACCATCACCCGTAAGTTTTACAAGAGCGGTGAAAGCGAATACCGGCTCAATGATGTGCAATGCCGCCTGAAAGACATACAGAACCTGTTCATGGACACAGGGATCTCTACCGATTCCTATGCCATCATCGAGCTGGGCATGGTAGATGACCTGATCAAGGATAAGGACAACAGCCGTCGCCGCATGCTGGAGCAGGCTGCCGGCATTTCCATCTATAAAACAAGAAAAAAGGAAGCCAAGCAAAAGCTGGATGCTACCGAGCAGGACCTTGCCCGGATCGAAGACCTGCTGTTCGAGATCAATAACCAGCTCAAAGCTCTCGAAAGCCAGGCTAAAAAGGCCGAGAAATACCACGAGATCAAAAAGGATTACCGGGAAGTGAGCATAGAGCTCGCCAAAGCTGCCCTTGAAGGATTTAATCTTACCTATAAGGAGCTGAATGAGCAGCAGGAAACAGAAACAGACCGGAAAGTGCGCATGGAGGCCGAGATCGCCACGCAGGAAGCAGCGCTGGAGCAGGAAAAAGTAGGGTTTATCGAAAAGGAACGCGCTTTGCAAAGCATGCAGCATAGCTTCAACGAGCTGGTACAGCAGGTAAGAACAAAGGAGAACGAAAAGAACCTGGCTGCCCAGCGGCTCGAATACCTGGAAGAAAGACAGACCAGCCTGCAGGAATTTCTGCAAAAGGCCGGCGGCCAGCTGAAAGGTATTGATGAAAGCATCGCTTTTACCGGTTTGCAGGTAGAAGAAGAAGAGCGTTCGCTGGCCGGCCTGAGCGAGCAGCTTATCAACCTGCGAGAAGAAGCCGATGGCAAACGTGCTATACTCGATGAAAAACGGGAGCTGCTCGACAGCTTGCGCAGCGAGTACCAGCAGGTGCAACGCAACCAGTTCGATGCAGAAAAGAAAGTAGCCGTGGCCGATACTTCGGTGCAAAACCTGCAACGGGCCATCAGCCAGATAGAAGAGGAGCGTGCCCAGCGTGAAAGCCAGCGCAACCAGCTTGATGAAGAGCGCCTGGTTAAGGAAAAGGAGCTTGAAATAAAAAAGACCGATCTGGAGCAGCTGCAGCAGCACCAGGAGCATACGCGTGAGCAGATATTGCAGACCCAGTCGGTGCTTGAGGGCCTGAGGAACGAGCTGGCCGGTGAAACCCGTAAGCTGGATGCCAAGAAAAATGAGCACGACCTGCTGAAAAGCATGATCGATTCCATGGAAGGATATCCTGAAAGCGTGAAGTTCCTGCATGACAATACCGGCTGGAACCATGCGGCGCCTATCCTGTCGGATATCCTGTACGTAAAGGAGGAATACCGGACGGCGCTCGAGAACGTGCTGGAGCCTTACCTCAACTATTACGTGGTCAATGACCTGCAGGAAGGCCTGCAGGCTGTGCGCCTTCTCGATGAGAATAAAAAAGGGAAAGCCAACTTTTTCCTGCTTGATAAGGTCAACGAAAAGGAAACGGCGCCGGCTGCGCAGCTGCCGGAAGGCGCCATCGCTGCTCTTGACGTAGTGGAAGTGGATGAAGCTTACCGGAAGCTGGCGGCCCACCTGCTGAGCAACGTGGTCATTGCCGACGATGAAGAGACCCTGCAGCACAGCAATGGCCTGGTAGTGATCGAAAAAACGGGCAAATATGTAAAAGGCACCTACTCCCTCACAGGTGGTAGCGTAGGCCTGATCGAAGGTAAAAAGATCGGTCGCGCCAAGAACCTGGAGAAGCTGCAGGAAGATATCACTGTTCAGAACGAGATCGTGGAAGGCCTGCGGGCCCATATCCAGGCCCGCCACAACGAGGTAATAGCCTTTAGCGAAGATCTTCGGGAAGCCGCCCTCCGGGAAACGGAAAAAGAGATACAGCAGCTGACCAACCAGGTATTCTCCCTGCACAATAAGCTGGAAAACCTGCACAGCATGCAAAGCAGCAGCCAGAACAGGTTGGAGGAGCTGGTAAGCCAAATGGAGCAAACGCAACAATCTGTGCAGGGCGTGCGCAATGAGCTGGCCGGTCTTAATGAGCAGCTGCAATCGTTCCAGTCAAAGCTGTCGGAAGCGGGAGAGACCTTCAAGGAAGCAGAGGCCAGCTACAACAGCGCCACACAGCAGTATAACGAGTTTAACCTCAATGTTACCCGCCAGCAAAGCAAGATCAATGCCCTCAGGCAGGAGCTCGATTTCAAGAGCAACCAGCTCAATGAGCTGAAGCAGCAAATAGAAAGCAATACAACCCACCTGGCCGATACCACCGCGAATATCGAGCAATCGGCGCAGCTGCTCAAGGAGATCGAAGAAGGGCTGGTAAACATGATGCGCCGGCGGGAAGAAGAGCAGCAGGTATTGAATGAGGCAGACCAGGCATATTATAATATCCGTAACCAGCTCAGCGAAAAAGAAAGCGAGCTGCGTCACAAGATAAAGGACAAAGAGCAGGTAGAGCACCTGCTGGCCGCCATCAAGGACAGGCTGAACGAGCTGAAGCTGCAGCTGGCCGGCACCAAGGAACGCCTGAACGTAGAGTTCCGCATACAGCTGGAAGATATTCTCGATGAGGCCCGCACCGGCGATATACCGGTGGAAGAGCTGCAGGAAAAGGCCGACCGGATGAAGAAAAGGCTGGAAAACCTGGGAGAAGTGAACCCTACCGCCATCGAAGCTTTTACAGAGATGAAAAAGCGCTACGAGTTCATCGTGGAGCAGAAAACTGACCTCGTAAATGCAAAAGACAGCCTGCTGAAGACGATCGAGGAAGTGGAAGCCACGGCCAACCAGAAATTTCTGGATACGTTCAACGAGGTAAGGGAGAACTTCCACAAAGTATTCAAGACCCTCTTTACCGAAGATGATCATTGCGACCTGGTGCTTGATAACCCCGAGAACCTGGCTGAAACCGGTATTGAAGTAATAGCAAGGCCTAAAGGCAAGCGCCCCACTTCGCTGACGCAGTTGAGCGGAGGCGAAAGAACCCTTACAGCTACAGCGCTTCTGTTTGCCATCTACCTGATAAAGCCGGCGCCATTCTGTATCCTGGATGAGGTGGATGCACCGCTCGACGATGCCAATGTTGGCAAGTTCACCAACATGATCCGCCAGTTCAGCGACAACTCACAGTTCATTATCGTTACTCACAATAAGACCACCATGAGCACGGTGGATGTGATCTACGGCGTAACCATGCAGGAGCCCGGGGTAAGCAAGCTGGTAAGCGTTGACTTCAGGAACCTGCAGCAAAGCCAGAACTGACCGCATCCTGAAAAAATAAAATGCCCGGTTATGCCGGGCTTTTTTATGTGCACAGGCTTTAATGCTGCATCGGCATAAAAAATCCTGGAATGGCTGCCATTCCAGGATAAAAGATGGAAAGCTTTTTCTTATGCGTTGCGGTTAATGCAGTTCAGGTCCTCGAATGCCACTTCAAGCCGCTTGCTGAAGCTCTCTTCGCCTTTACGTAGCCATACGCGCGGGTCATAATATTTTTTATTGGGGGCATCGGGTCCATCAGGATTGCCAAGCTGGCCTTGCAGGTAGCCTTCGTTCTTACGGTAATTTTCCAGGATGCCTTCCCAGAAGGCCCATTGCAGGTCGGTATCGATATTCATCTTGATCGCGCCATAGCCGATCGCTTCACGTATCTGGTTTTGCGGGGAGCCGCTGCCGCCATGGAAAACGAAGTAAACGGGCTTGGGGCCGGTTTTCAGCTCTTTTTCTATATGCACCTGGCTATTGTGCAGGATCTCGGGCCGCAGCTCCACGTTGCCGGGCTTATAAACGCCATGCACATTGCCGAAGGCAGCTGCCACGGTAAAGAGACGTCCCACTTTGCTCAGCTCTTTAACGGCATAGGCCACATCTTCGGGCTGGGTATAGAGCTTGGAGTTCTCAACGTCGCTGTTATCCACGCCATCCTCTTCTCCGCCGGTAACGCCCAGCTCTATCTCAATGCCCATTCCCAAAGGCTGCATGCGCCTGAAGAATTCTACGGAGGTCTGGATATTTTCTTCGATCGGCTCTTCGCTCAGGTCCAGCATATGCGAGCTGAAAAGAGGCTGGCCTTTTTCCTTGAAGAATTGCTCGCCGGCATCGATAAGCCCGCTGACCCAGGGTAGCCATTTCTTGGCCGCATGATCGGTGTGCAGCACTACCGGCACACCATAGTGCTTGGCTACATTATGGATATGCAGGGCCCCGGAAATACCACCGGAAATATTTCCCTGCAGCTTGTCGTTGGGCATGCCTTTCCCGGCAATGAACTGCGCCCCGCCGTTCGAGAACTGGATAATAACAGGTGAATTGACCCTGGCCGCTGTTTCCAGCGTGGCATTGATCGTATTGGTGCCGATCGTATTCACCGCAGGCAGGGCAAACTGGTTGTCTTTCGCGTCTTTGTAAAGGGCTTCCAGCTCATCGCCGAAAAGCACCCCGGCTTTGTATTTACTCATTGAGGTATGCTGTTTTTTAGCGTTGCTAAGTTAATATTCCCAGGCTTTTGAAAAAATAAAAATACCGCAGGCAGAGATTGCGCTTTAGCATGCATAGCATAGCTCGGCTGTGTATGGCATTTCGTAAGGGTTTTACTTGTTCCCTGGCATGCTCAGCTTTTTTTCAGCCGTCTTGTTTTTTCCTGTATCAGCTTCAGGCTGTCTTTCAGCATCAGCTTCAGGTGCAGCTTGAGCAGCTGCCCCATAGAATGGCAGCGGTTAAATACGGTGGTATTGAAATGCTGGTTGAGCTCGTTACGTAGCTGGCTGATCTTTTCAGGGGTGGAAATAATATCCCGCGACATGATATTGAACAGCTCCATAAGCCGGAGCCGTGAGGCTGCTACGCGAAACGCCATAGCCGATCTTTCTTCAGCCTGGTACTGGGAAATAGAGGCTTTGTTGAGCTGCTGCAGGGTCATCTGCACCAGCGCGCTGTTTTCCTTGAAGAACTGTGGCAGGTACATATTCTTCCTGCCTTCATAGCTTTCCTGGTCAAAGTCGATGGCGCGCAGGCGATACTGGTAATCTTCGATATCAGGCGTTACTTCCACTACGAAATTATAGCTGCGCATATCACCCAGCAGCCGCACAAAGCAACGCTCGTTGAATTTCACGAATTCTTTGGCCAGCCTCGTTTTGTTGGTTTCAGGCTTGTTCAGGAACTGGCTGATGAACACGTCGCCGGGTATGCCTGGTATATGCTCTTCCACCAGGGTATTGCCATGGGTAAAGAAAGTGATGCGGTTGGGAGAAAGGATATGCTCCAGCTCAAGCCCATAGATGCGCGAGGCATCAGTGAGCTTGATATAATAGTGATCGTAATTGGCATTGAACTTATTGACGATCCGGATACGGAAAGGCATGGAGTTGCCGAATGTGCAGTAATCGATGCGGGCCACGTCGAGCTGGCTGATAAAGCTGAGATCTCCTTCTGTTTTAAGGATGGCATATATCTTTACCAGCCCGTCGCGCAGGTATTCCCAGTCGCGCGCATCATAGATAGCTTTTTCCCAATGAGTATAATTGTCTTCCTTATCCTTGATGGGGATCGACCAGGTAAAGTTGAGCAGGTCTTTATGTGCAAGCGGCAGGGTCACTTCACGCCCATGGTATTTAAGATAGGCGTTCAGCGGGGCGCTTACGGGGTATAAGAATTTTTTCCGCGATGGCTTATCGCTTTCTGTTGAGCCTGCGCTCCGCTTGTTTTCAAAAAAACTCATTGCCTGCTTATTGGTAATTGCTGCTGCAATATAGAGAAATAAGCGGGCGCCCGGAGAAGCCGGCTGCCGTACCAGCTGAAAAACCCGCCGTCTACCAATAATATGGCCGTGCCGGGCAATAACCTGCCGAGCGCTTCGCGGTGCTTTTGGCCGAAAGGATAGGGCTCTGACGAAAGAAGTACTACCTCAGGCTGACGGGAAGCCAGCTCTTCCAGGCTGATCTCGGGGTACCGGCGCTTATCATTGTATATATTGATCAGCCCTGCCCGCATCAGCATATAGCTGATAAAAGTATCGCCGCCCACCGTCATATAAGGGTCTTTCCAGATCAGGTAAGCGGCCCGGAGGGGAGAAGAGGGCAGTAGCAAGCCGGCAAAACGTTCTTCTATTAGCTGTATCATATCGCGGGCCTTGCTGTCGGTGCCTGTTAGCCCGCCTACTTCAGCGATCATCCGGCAGGCGCTTTCCAGGTCATGCACATCGCTTACCCAAACGGGATAATCTTCAGCCAGCTCTTCTATTTGGGCCTGCACATTTTCTTCCTTGTTGGCGATGATGAGATCAGGCTGCAAGGCATCGATCCTTGCCTTGTCGAGCTGCTTGGTGCCGCCTACCCGCTTTTTTTCACGGAACCAATGATTGGGATGTATGCAGAAACGGGTGATGCCGACCACTTCATCCTCCAGACCAAGATCTGCCAGCAGCTCCGTTTGAGAAGGAACTACAGAAATAATGCGCCTGGGCAGGGCTTTCAACCGTACCTGTCTTCCAACCTGGTCGGTGTACGCTCTCATGCTTTTTTCCGAAGATAAAAAGAATATAAGAAGGCAAATGGCAATTGTTATGGCGGTGAAGGGATTAAAATAAGCAGGTATAAGTTGAACAGGGAACCGGGGGCTGGAACGGGAATAGGATAGGGGCAAAAAAAATCTCCTGCCGGAGAACTGCTAAAGGAGCGAGGTCAAAAAATCACCGCGCCTCCTGCTAAACGCTGGTTTTAGCAGGAGGGTTTCCGGATTCTTAATTCTTTTCATGGATTTGGACACGGTGACTCGGAATTGTCTTCAAGGTTGGATCGGACGGTCTTTCTTCAGGAATTGGATTGGTTTTCTTCGAAAATTGGATTTTGTTTGGTTTTTCGTCTGATCTGGATCTTGGTTTTTTCTGGAACTGGATCTTGTTGGTTTTAAGGAATTGGATAAATGGTTTTCTTCAGTAATTGGATTTTCTCGTTATTTTCTAAAACTGTTATAAAAAGAAGAAGTTGACTGATACTGGATTTTGTTTGGTTTTTCGATACTCGATTTTACTGGACTTGGACGGTTAAACATTTGGATCTGGACTTGGATAGATTGATTAGCTATCAATCAACTTCTGATACAAAAGTAGTTGTGGAAATTTTAACACCAAAGAGCATTAATGCCCTATTTAATTGCCTCGGTAATTCCTGTCAGGGCGCGTAAACCATCTATTTATGCCTTGTAATTTTACAAATAGATATATAGTATTTTTACCATAAAAAGGCTCCGGAAACGATCCCGGAGCCTTTTTATATTAGAAAAAAATGCCAGTGGAGTTATTTCCCCAGTGCTTGCAGCACATCGTATTTTGTGATAATATGGTAATTCCCCGCATCGTCTTTGGCCAGCACGGCGCCATTGCCTTTATGAATAAGCGGGCTTAGCTTCTCTACCGGGGTATCAAAGCCTACTACCGGCAGGGCTGGTTCCAGCACCTCGCTTACCAGGGAGTTCTTTATTTCCGGGTTGTCGAATACTTTCTGGAAAAGCCCGCCTTCGCTGATGGCTCCCACAAGGTTTTCGGCGTCCATTACCGGGAGCTGCTCTATATCGTATTTTTTCATCAGCTCTACCGCGGTAGCTACTGACTGGGAAGGCGTTACTGTAATGAGCCGCTTGGCTCCGCGGGCGCTGATCACATCCTTGAAGGTCTTTACTTCCAGGAACCCTCGTTCGATCATCCACTGGTCGTTATATATCTTGCCAACATAACGGCTGCCATGATCGTGGAAAATGCAAACTACCAGGTCGTTTTTTTTGAGACGGCTTTTGAGCTGGAGCAGGCCCTGGAAGCAGCTTCCGGCGCTATACCCGCAGAAAAGGCCTTCTTCCTTTGCCAGCTTACGGGCCATGATAGCGCCATCCTTATCCGTTACCTGCTCAAAATGATCGATCACGCTCATATCATAGTTGGCCGGCACAAAGTCTTCTCCAAAACCTTCGCTAATATAAGGATGCACCTCGTTCATATCTATTTCCCCTGTCCTGAAATATTTTGTCAATAAGGATCCATACACGTCTATGGCCCAAATCTGTATGTCCGGGTTTTTTTCTTTGAGGTACATAGCGGTACCGGTGATGGTGCCACCGGTGCCTGCCGTGCAGACCAGGTGAGTGATCCTGCCTTCTGTCTGCTCCCATATTTCCGGGCCGGTCGTTTCATAATGAGCGAGCCGGTTGGCCAGGTTATCATACTGGTTCATATGGTAGGAATTGGGAACTTCCTCGGCCAGGCGCTTAGCCACGCTATAATAGCTGCGTGGATCTTCAGGCAGCACATTGGTGGGACAAACGATCACTTCCGCGCCCACCGCTTTCAGGATATCGGCTTTTTCCTTCGATTGCTTGTCGGTGGTCACGAATATACACTTATAGCCTTTGACCACGGCTGCCAGGGCCAGGCCCATGCCGGTATTGCCGCTGGTACCTTCAATGATGGTGCCGCCAGGTTTCAGCTTTCCTTCCTGCTCGGCCACTTCCACCATTTTCAATGCCATCCGGTCCTTGATAGAGTTGCCCGGGTTGAAATAATCCACTTTGGCCAGAACGTCGCAGGGAAAGTCGCGGGTGATCTTGTTCAATCGTATAAGCGGCGTGCTGCCGATCGTTTCAAGTATATTGTTCTTAATGTCCATTACCTTTTTTTGATCGGCCAAAGGTACTGTTTTGCCGCGTCTTTCAGCTTCCGGGCATTTCTGGGCCAGGCAGGCGCAAAAGCTCTTCTTTCCGGGAAAAGCCTGGCGTATTCTCAGGTAAAGCTTATCAGGCTTCTTTCCTGTATTTCTGGCGCTGGCTGGCGAGGAAACGATCGAGCAGGAAAAGGCCGAGAATGCCGTTCACCAGCATAAAAGCATTCAGTAAGGTATTATTGAAGAACTGGCCCGGGCTGATCTTCGGCAAATCAAAGACGCCGCTTTTATCCGACCAGTTGACCTGGCTGAAAAAGCCATAGACCAGGAAGCCCAGTATTATCAGGACCAGGAACAGGCCAATGCCGCCAACTACTTTTTTATTGATATAGTTCCGCGTAGCCGGGGCGATTTGCTGCAGGCTGATCTCTTCCATTACATTTTTGGAAAAACGAAGCGAAGGCTTTTCCAGGTCAACTTCCCGGAGCAGCAGCTGCACTTCCCGCAACTCCTGGTAAGCCTGCTGCCATTCGGCATTTTGCCGGAGCAGGTCATCTATCATGGTTCTTTCTTCTGCCGAAGCAAGACCGTCGATATAATCCCATAAACGTTCCTCCATGTTCTTTGAAGTGCTCATATCTCTACGGTTTAGGGTCAGTTCAGTTCTTTTACTTCCCGTGCAAAATGGATCTCCATTTTTTCCCTGAGCCGGGTCCTGGCCCGGTGCAGGCGCACCTTGGCGGCATTGGGAGCGATGCCCAGTATCCCGGCTATCTCTTCCACTGTTTGCTCGCCTTTATAGAACAAAGTTATTATTTGCGCGTCATCTGTGCTTAGCAGGGCAATGGCGCGGCCAACCAGGGCAGCACGTGATTTTTGCTCTGCCAGGCTGGCCTGCGTTCCTGACCCAAGATTGTCTGCCGCTTCAAAAACCAGCTCGCTATCCAGCGAGTGATGCACTATTTTTTTCTTTCGTAAAAAGCTGATGCAGGTGGTGTTGACAATGGTGTACAACCAGGTGCTGAATTTGGCGTCTCCCCTGAAATCAGCTAAAGAGCGATAAGCTTTAACAAAGATATCCTGGGCCACTTCTTCTGCATCTTCGCGGTTCCTGATGAACCGGAGCGACAGGGTGAACACAAAATCCCGGTAACGTTCTACCAACAAGGCATAGGCAGGTTGATGGCCAGCTAAAACCTGGGCAATAAGCTCATTATCATTAAGTCCGGCAGACATTATTCCCTCTGAGACTACAAAAGAGCAGAAGAGGTTACCAACAAAGTACAGATTTTTCCGGCTACGGCTTTCGTTGATTTATCCTGTCTTTTATTTTTATTACCTGTAACCTGCCGGCCAGGCAGGTAGTCTTATCCCTGACAGCCCTTGAAAAAAGCCCTTGCCTGTAACCTGTCTGGCAGTGAAGAAGCCATAGGAACAGAGCTGGCTATATTTATCACCTAATAAATACAATAATTATGAACGGCGGAGAAGCTCTCGTTTTCTTGCTCATGTTTGCCGGTGGATTTGCCACTATTTTCGGTATCTATTACCTTAAAACCAGGCAGAATCTTGCGATGATCGAAAAAGGAATGAATCCCCGCATTTCGGCCGAGCAGCCGGCTCCTTATAAAAACCTGAAATGGGCCTTGCTGCTGATAGGCGCAGGTGCAGGCTTATTCCTGGCTTACCTGCTTGACCATCATGTGCTGCCCCAGGAATATTATATCCATGATGGTTATCGCTATCGGTCTAACGAGAATAATGTTCCCATTTATTTTTCCCTGATCGCTATCGGCGGAGGTCTTGGCCTTTTCGGCTCTTATAAGATGGAGAAGAAATGGTGGGATGAAAACAAGCGGCAACAACCATGAACATCCTGTCAATACCAAGAGGCCGTTCCTGTTCCTTTACAGAATGGCCTCTTTGGCATTTATTTCTTATCCCTTACCTCCATTTGGCTTATTACCGGCACTATTCCTTTCCGCAGCTTTTGCCGGGCTTCCCCTGGGAGGACGGCTTACGAGAACGGTTGTTGCGGAATTTATTTCTTTAACTGCTCCAGCGCCTGGCGGTACACCACATCATCGCTATTAAGCACCTGGTAATAGCCGGAAGTCCTCCATTTAAAGCGTGCCAGGCTGGCTTCCAGCCGGCGTTGCAGACTTTGTTTTTGAGCTGTGCTGAGCTGATCTGCTTTTATGCCATCGGCAGCTATATATTGCACGAACCTGTCCCAGATATCATCTGCCTGAAATCCGCGGATATATTCACCTGCATTCCTGTATTTGTCAAGAATGGTCTTATGCGCCAGGTAATACTGGTACACGAAACTGTCGAACCGGCCCGTGATGAACAGGTTATTGATGGCGCGCGGGTAGCTGGCCGTGTCGAGCGATACAAACACATCAGGCATAATGCCGCCCCCCCCGTAAACAATATGCCCGGAAGGGGTCCGGAACTGCTTGCCACCGGATATCTTATTTGAATCAGCAAAGAACACTTCGCCGTTGGAGTAGCGTTGCCATACTTCGTCCATGTACACTTTCTTTCCTTTATCGTAAGGACGCTGAATGCTGCGGCCAAGCGGCGTATAGTAACGGGCCACGGTAAGCCGGAGGGCAGACCCGTCGCTTAAAGGGTATTGCTCCTGCACCAGCCCTTTACCAAAGGTACGACGACCTATAATGGTGGCCCTGTCCCAGTCCTGGAGGGCGCCGGCCAGCACTTCGCTGGCGCTGGCCGAAAGCTCGTCCACCAGCACTACCAGTTTACCTTTTTCAAACAGGCCCGGGCGGCGGCAGCGATATTCCCGTTTAGGATTATTTACTCCCTGCGTATATACGATCAGCTTATCGCCGTCCAGGAACTCGTCGGCCATATCCACTGCTTCATTCATAAAGCCGCCGCCATTGCCACGCAGGTCGAAAATGAGCTGCTGCAAGCCTTCTTTCTTCAATTGCTCCAGGGCCCGCATAAACTCCTCGTAGCTGGTGCCGGTGAACTTATTGAGCTTCATATAACCGGTCTGCTGGTCTACCATATAAGCTGCTTCAAGGGAAGGCACAGGGATGCTGCCGCGCGTAACCGTTTTGTTCAATACCTGTTTGCCTCTCAATATCTGCAGCTCAGCTTTGGAGCCGCTGCGCCCGCGGATCAGCTCGCGGATTTTGTCGGACGTTATGGAAGGCCCTACCAGTGAAGAATCGTTTACCTTTAAAAGCTTGTCGCCTATCTCGAGCCCCGCCTTATCGCTCGGCCCGTCGGGTATCACGTATAATACATTAACCGTATCGCTGAAAATATTGAATTGTACGCCGATGCCGTCAAAATTGCCGGCCAGGTCCTCGTTGGCCACTTTCAGCTCTACCGGCGGTAGGTACACCGAATGAGGGTCGAGCTCAGTCATCATTTCCCTGATGGCATTGGCCTCCAGGGTATCTACATGAACCGAATCAACATACCGCGTACGTATAAGATCAAGCGCTTCCTGGAGTGATGTATTCCGATCTGTTTTGAAAAATCCCCTGGCATTACCTGAATTGTTGAGGCGATAACCGAAGAACATTCCCACTATCATTACCACCGAAAAAAGAAGTGGCAGCCAAACCTGCAATTTTTTAGTTCCCATCATCTAACTTTACTGTAATTTGACGCAAAATATAGAAAAGTTTATGATTTATAGTTTGCAGGAGCTGCCAAGCCGGGAATATGGTCCATCACTTGCCTCCATGACGGGAATAAACATAAAGCATTTGTTCAACCAGCCAACAAAACCGTTCCCATGCCTTCCGTAAAGCTCATAGCCGACAGTGGCGCCACCAAGGCCGAATGGAGTCTGGTAAGCGGCAATAAGGTCAAGACCATTTACACGCAGGGCATCAGCCCTTATTTCCTGGACACAAAGCAGATAACAGAGCTGCTGCTGAAGGAGCTGAAGCCCGGCCTTAAAAAGGCCGAGGTGGATGAAATATATTATTACGGCACCGGGTGCGCCAACCCGGCCAATGTAAGGCTGGTAAAAAAAGCGCTGCAGCAGGTATTCCCCGGCAGCAAAATAGAAGTAACGCATGACCTGCTGGCTGCGGCCAGGGCGCTTTGCAACGACCAAAAGGGGATCGCCTGCATACTGGGCACGGGCTCCAATTCCTGTTATTATGATGGAAAAAAGATCGTTCGCAACAGCCCTGGTCTCGGGTATGTGCTGGGCGATGAAGGCAGCGGCGCTTACCTCGGAAAAAAAGTGATACAATATTACCTGTACGATACTTTCGATGATGAGCTGCGGGGTCGCTTCGACCTGACCTATACTACCACCAGGGCGGAGATACTGGAAAACGTCTACAAGAAGCCGCTGCCCAACCGTTACCTGGCCGGGTTTACTTATTTCCTGGCCGAGAACAGGGGACATTACATGATCGAGAACATTATCGAAGATGGCCTCAATGATTTCTTCTTCACCCACCTTTGCAAGTACAGGGAAACCTGGAAGCTCCCGGTGAACTTTGCCGGCAGCGTAGCTTTCGGGTTTAAGGATGTGCTGCAGCAATTATGCCATAGCTATGAATTTGAGCTGGGGCAGGTACTTAAAAAGCCCATGACAGGTCTTATTGCGTATCATAAGTAAAAGAATGGAGCATATGTCTTTTGAAAAAGTAACAGAACAGCCAAGCCTGTATCGCCACCTGGAAAAAATGTCCATTGCCGACCTGCTGATCAATATCAACCGTGAAGACCATGTGGTGCCGGCTGCCGTGGAAAAAGCTATTCCCCAGATAGAAAAGCTGGTAGAGGTGGTAAGCGACCGTATGCTTATGGGCGGGCGCTTATTCTATATTGGTGCCGGCACAAGCGGTCGCCTGGCCGTGGTGGATGCCAGCGAATGCCCGCCTACGTATGGCGTTCCTTACGGGCTGGTGATAGCCGTTATTGCCGGGGGCGATAAAGCCATTACAACCGCCGTAGAATATGCAGAAGATGATAAGGAGCAGGGCTGGAAAGACCTGCAGGCGCATCATGTTTCCGAAAAAGATGTGGTGGTGGGCATTGCCGCCAGCGGTACTACTCCTTATGTTATCGGCGCCCTCGAAGAATGCCGTAAGCGTAGCATTGCCACCGGCAGCATTTCCTGCAATCCCGGCTCGCCGGTAAGCGCTGTAGCCGATTTTCCTATCGAAGTGGTGGTAGGCCCTGAATTTGTTACCGGCAGCACGCGCATGAAAAGCGGTACCGCCCAAAAGCTGGTGCTTAATATGATCTCTACCTCGGCCATGATACAGCTGGGCAGGGTAGAGGATAACAAGATGGTGAACATGCAGCTTACGAACGATAAGCTGGTTGACAGGGGCACCCGCATGCTGATGGAAAGAATAAAGGTGCAGGATTATGAAGAGGCCAGGCAGCTGCTGCTGAAGTACGGCAGCGTAAAAAAAGCTGCAGAATCTTTTAGCTGATCAACACATTTCTCAGGATAAGGCTGTATCTTGTAGCTTCATCACAACCTGACGTGGCAGTAAACGCTCCATATATAGCTCCTTCCTTTGCAACGCCTGCTGTTGCTGCCATTATTAGCACTACTACAACTATTACGATCCGCTAACGCGGATTGTAACACTCATATTACCCCACGGGCAATAGGCTGCATAAGGAATAACCGCCTTCGCCGCAGCTATTATTTTCTCAACTATTTAATCAGAATACAGAATGCAGGTCTTAAAGTTTGGAGGAACATCCGTTGCCAATGCTGAGAATATCCGTAAGATGATCGCTATCGTCGGCGAGTCCGTAAAAAAAGACAGGACCGTTGTAGTGGTATCTGCACTGGGCGGCATCACCGATTTGCTGCTGAATGCCGCAGCCCTGGCGGCTGCCGGCGATGAAGCTTACAAGGAAAAGCTGCTCGAAGTAGAGCAACGCCATCTCGACGTCGTTAAAAAGCTTATTCCGCTCACTACCCAAAGCCAGCTGCTTAGCCTTGTCAAGAAAAGCTGTAACGAGATCGAGGATATATGCAGCGGCATTTTCCTGCTGGGCGAGCTTACTCCCCGTTCCAAAGACAGGATCGGCAGCTATGGAGAATGGCTTTCCTCGCAGATCATTACGGCTGCCTTCCATGCCGTGGGAACAGAGGCTGCCTGGAAAGACTCGCGGGAGCTTATCCTTACCAGCTCCGCATTTACCCATGCCGAAGTGGATTTTACGGTAACCAATCAACAGGTAAGCTCATTTTTTGAGGCTTCGGCAGGCGGTCTGTTTGTGGTGCCTGGCTTTATAGCCTCGGATAAGAACGGGAGCACTACCACCCTGGGTAGGGGAGGCTCCGATTATACGGCGGCCATCATTGCTTCGGCCTTGAATGCCGGCAGCCTGGAAATATGGACGGATGTAAGCGGTATGATGACCGCCGATCCGCGGCTGGCTGCAAATGCGCGCATCATCCCCCATATTTCTTACCAGGAAGCCATGGAGCTTTCGCATTTCGGCGCCAAAGTGATCTACCCGCCAACCATCCAGCCCGTAATGAGCAAGGGGATACCGGTGTGGGTCCGGAACACATTCGCCCCGGCAGATAAAGGCACTTTGATTGAAGCGACTGCCAATCGCAACGGCAGCATTGTGCGCGGCATATCCAGCATCAATGATATCGCTCTTCTCAGCCTTGAAGGCAGCGGTATGATCGGCATCCCGGGTTTCTCCAAAAGGCTTTTTGAGGCTTTGAGCAATGAAAGGATCAACGTGATCCTGATCACGCAAAGCTCTTCCGAGCATTCTATCTGTGTGGCGGTGGATGCAGCTTCTGCCACCAGAGCCAGGCAGGCGGTAGATGCGGCTTTTGCCAACGAGATCGCTTTGCAGAAGGTTGAGCCGCTGCTGGTGGAGAACGAGCTTTCCATCATAGCGCTGGTAGGGGAGAATATGAAAAGCCATCCAGGCATCAGCGGCCGCATGTTCAGCGCCATGGGGCGTAACGGCGTCAATATCCGTGCTATCGCCCAGGGCTCATCAGAGAAAAATATCTCGGCAGTCGTTGCCACCCGCGATGTGCGCAAGGCCATCAATGTGCTGCATGAAGAGTTTTTCGAGACCAGCTACAAGCAGGTCAACCTCTTTGTAGTTGGTACCGGCAATGTTGGGGCCAAGCTGCTGGGCCAGCTTTACCAGCAACGGCAGTTCCTGCAGCAGCAGCTTCGGTTGCAGGTAAGGGTGATCGGGCTGTCGAACAGCCGTAAAATGCTTTTCCGAGAGGAAGGGCTAACGCTGACCAGCTGGCAGGAAGAGCTGGAGAACGGTGAGCAGGCCAACCTGCAGCAGTTCACCAACGAGATCATCCGCAGGAACCTCCGCAATTCCATCCTGGTGGATATAACAGCCAATGACAGCGTGGCCGGTATATACGATCAACTGCTTCAAAAGAGCATTTCAGTCGTAGCCTGCAATAAGATAGCCGCTTCATCGCCTTATGCCGATTATAAAAAGCTTAAGGAGCTGGCCAATGAATATAACTGCCAGTTCCTTTTTGAAACGAATGTGGGCGCTGGTCTGCCGATCATAGGCACGCTCAACGACCTGCTGCGCAGCGGCGACCGGGTACACCGTATCGATGCTGTGCTGAGCGGAACGCTCAATTTTGTATTCAATAACTATGATGGATCATGTTCCTTTGCCGAGGTGGTCAGGCAGGCGCAGGATGAAGGATATACGGAACCCGATCCGCGTCTTGACCTGAGTGGCACGGATGTTATGCGCAAGATCATGATCCTGGCCCGCGAAGCCGGCGAGCAGCTGGAAATGGAAGAGATCGGTAACAGCTCGTTCCTGCCGGCCTCCTGCATGCAGGGAAGCGTGGAAGATTTTTACGTGGCGATGGGCAAAGAAGAAGAGCATTTCAGGCAGCTCTACCAGGAGGCAAAGGAAAAGCGCTGCATTCTGAAATTCGTGGCCACTTACGACAATGGCAAAGCATCCGTGGGCCTGCAGCATATTGACCCGGCCCATGACCTGTACCACCTGTACGGCAAGGATAATATCGTTTTATTTTATACTGACCGGTATAAGGAGCAGCCGATGGTAGTAAAGGGAGCAGGCGCAGGAGCGGAAGTAACTGCAAGCGGTGTTTTTGCCGATATCATCAGGGCCAGCCGGGCATAATTGTATTATTTTACAGCAAAACCCCCTGATCAGCCGCATGAAGAATATAAGACTGCATTGCCCGGGCACCATAGCCAACCTGGTTTGTGGATTTGATATCCTGGGGCTTGCTTTGAGCGATCCTTACGACATTATGGAAGTGACCCTGCTTGACAGGCCCGAGGTGATTATTCATAACCTGGACCCGTTCAACCTGCCGACGGAGCCTGAGAAGAACGTGGCCGGGGTGGTGTTCCTGGCTGCCATGGAAAAGATCAATGCAGGCGTAGGGTTTGAGGTGACCATCGAAAAAAAGATCAGGCCTGGCAGCGGCATTGGTTCCAGCGCAGCCAGCGCTGCCGGCGCGGCTGTGGCAGCCAATCACCTGCTGGGAAATATATTTTCTCCTGATGAAGTGGTGCAGCTGGCTATGCAGGGCGAAAAGCTCGCGGCCGGCGTAAAGCATGCCGACAATATCGCCCCCTGCATACTTGGAGGCGTTAGCCTTATCCGCAGTATCCATCCGTTGGATATCGTTTCCATCCCGGCTCCTGATCTGCATGTAACGGTGGTGCACCCGCAGGTGGAAGTGAGGACCTCGGATGCCCGCCAGATATTGAGGCAGCAGGTATTGCTGAAAGATGCTATCAGGCAATGGGGGAATATTGCAGGGTTGGTCACCGGCTTTTTCAAGAACGATCCTGATCTTATCGGCCGTTCGCTCGAAGATGTGATCATAGAGCCTGTCAGGAGCATATTGATACCAGGCTTTGATGAGGTAAAAAGCCGGTGCCGCGAAGCCGGCGCGCTCGGAGGCGGTATTTCAGGCTCAGGGCCTTCCATCTTCATGCTTAGCCAAGAGGCCGGTACGGCCAAAGCCGTGGAAGAAGCCATGCAGGAAGTGTACCGGCGCATCGGAATGGAAGCCTATACTTATGTTACTACTATCAACCGGCAGGGAGTAAGAATTGTGGCGGAATACTGATATAAGCCTATAAAAAGATCATCGTGAACTATTACAGCACTAACCGGCAGGCGCCGGTGGTCAGCTTCCGGGAAGCGACCATTAAAGGGCAGGCGCCTGACAAGGGCCTTTATTTCCCGGAGAAATTACCTGTCATTGATCAGGCGCTGGTTGATGATATAGCCGGTCTCAGCCGTGAAGAGATAGCTTTCCGCGTAATACGACCTTATGTGGGAGATACGATCCCTGATGATACGCTCTTCCGGATCATTGCTGAAACGGTCAGCTTCCCGGTACTGCTGGTAAAAGTGACTGACCGTATATCTTCCCTGGAGCTGTTCCATGGCCCCACGCTGGCCTTCAAAGATATCGGGGCCCGTTTTATGAGCCGCTGCCTGGGCTATTTCCTGGAGCAAGACAGCCGGAAAGTAACCGTGCTGGTCGCTACTTCAGGCGATACCGGCGGCGCCGTGGCCAATGGTTTCTATAAAGTAGACGGGGTGCAGGTGGTGATATTATATCCTTCCGGCAAAGTAAGCCCTGTGCAGGAAAAGCAGCTTACCACGCTTGGCCATAATATTCATGCGCTGGAAGTAAAAGGAAGCTTTGATGATTGCCAGCAGATGGTCAAGCAGGCATTTGCTGACCAGGAGCTGACAGCCCGGCTTTTTCTCACTTCGGCCAACTCCATCAACGTGGCTCGCTGGCTGCCTCAGCAGTTCTATTATTTCTATGCCTGGCAGCAATGGCCCGATAAGGAAAGCTTGCCGGTGATCAGCGTTCCGAGCGGGAATTTCGGCAATATCTGCGCCGGCCTCCTGGCTGCACGCACCGGCCTCCCGTTACGTCATTTCATTGCGGCCTGCAATGCCAATGATATTGTATCGCATTATCTGCAGACGGAAGAGTTGATCCCGCGTCCGGCAATACCTACCTTGTCGAATGCCATGGATGTAGGCAATCCCAGCAATTTTGCCCGCATCCTCGAAATTTTCGGTCATCATTTTGCAGACCTGAAGCAACAGCTTTCGGCGCAGCAGGTTTCGGATGAAGAAACTATTCAGGCCATCCGCGACCTGTACGGGCAGACAGGCTACCTGTCCGATCCGCATGGGGCTGTAGGTTACCTGGCGTTGCAAAGGTATCTTGAAAATCACCCGAAGGATAGCGGCCTGTTCCTCGAAACAGCGCACCCGGTCAAGTTCCCTGAAGCGGTAGAGCAGATAACAGGGCATGCTATTGCTGTTCCCGGCGCCGTACAGGCCATCATGGGCCAGCCAAAGCAAAGCATCGTGATAGGGCCGGACTATGCGCAATTAAAAGAATATCTCCTGTTTTCCGGGACCTGACGCTTGTTTCCAGCATGCCTGCATGAAGGCGGGCCTGTTATAACACTTTCCCGGCTTCATGTATCTTTGCATACAACGCCCGGGAATATGCATGATATTGAACCTTTTTATAACTGGCGGCACATTTACGTGAGTGAGGAGGATAAGCTTTCTCCGTTCTACGGGCGCACTTACTCGGAGTTTCAGTTCTCGCAGACAGTTTACAATTACTATATCCACCCGCAGTGGGATGAATTTGGCAGCCGCACCTTATACCTGAAAGTGCTGCTGGCCGATTATGAAGAAAAATACGCCATCATTGAAATGATAGGGGAATGGAATGATGCCATCGAAAACGATATGATGACGCTGAAGCGGGAAGTGCTGGAAAAATTCATGTATGAAGGCATTCACAAGTTTATCCTCATTGCCGAAAATGTGCTTAACTTTCATAGCAACGGCGCTGATTACTATGAAGAGCTGCATGAAGAGCTGACGGATGAGATGGGCTGGATCGTTTGCATCAACATGCCGCAGCAGACCCAATACGATTTCAGAAACGCCAGGCTTAACCGGTATATTGAGCTGATAGATTTGGAGAACTGGCGCACCTATAAGCCATTTCACCTGTTCAGAAAAATAGACAACGAGCAAATGACAAGGCTTGGTCCCTGAGCTGGCAGCAAGGCCCGGAAATATGCGGAGCCACTCGCAAGTCTTAGCCCCCGGGAACGTTATCGTTCTGATCATCAGGCTATGACAGGGCTCGCCTGCCAAAATTTTTGTCATTCTTTCGTCATTCAATAGTAAATTTGCAAAAAATTTATCACCATCCTTTGATTGTATATGAAATGGTCTGAACTCTTCACTTCATCGATAGGGAAAAAGCTGGTCATGAGCTTGTCGGGGTTGTTCCTTATTTCTTTCCTTATCGTGCATGTTGGCCTGAACGCCTGTATATGGGCAAATGATGGCGGCATAATGTTCAATAAGGCCGCCCATTTCATGGGATCGAATGTGGTGCCCCGCATACTGGAGATAGGCCTGTTTGCGGGTTTTCTTTTGCATATCATCCAGGGCTATGTGCTGGAGGTGCAGAACCGTTCCCGGCGCAAGGCCGGGTACGCTATCAAGATGGGTAACAGGGGCAGCAAATGGTACAGCCGCCAAATGGGCTTGCTGGGCACGCTGCTGCTGCTTTTCCTGATCATGCACATCTCGCATTTCTGGGTGCCTTCGCGCATTACCGGGCTTGAGCCTGTTTATATTGACGGCAAGGAATACCATAATCTTTATGGTGAAATGGCTGCTGTTTTCCAGGACAATCTTTTGGTGGTTATCCTTTATGTGCTTGGCTGCTTATCCCTGGCCTGGCACCTGCTGCACGGCTTCCAGAGCGCCTTTCGCACGCTGGGCCTGAGCAACCACCGTTATATCGGCCTGGTCAGCGCCATGGGAACCGGCTTTTCGATCATCGTGCCCCTGGCTTTTGCCCTGATGCCCGTAAGTTTTTATATGGGATGGGTGCAGTGATGCTCATGTATGCTATTATGAAAGGTACGTGGGCAACGAGTTCTTAAATTAATTTACCCCGGCGGTCACCGGGACATAAATTTTCAAATTGGTTATGCTTGACTCAAAAATTCCCGCAGGCAAATTGGAAGAAAAGTGGGTGGACTACAAAGGCCATTGTAAGCTGGTTAACCCTGCCAACAAAAGGAAGCTTGAAGTGATCGTGATCGGTACCGGCCTGGCCGGCGCCTCGGCTGCGGCTTCGCTTGGCGAGCTGGGCTATAAGGTAAAGGCCTTCTGCTTCCAGGACTCTCCCCGCCGTGCGCACTCCATTGCCGCCCAGGGAGGCATCAATGCTGCCAAGAACTACCAGAACGATGGCGACTCCGTATTCCGTCTTTTCTATGATACTATTAAAGGAGGCGATTATCGCGCCCGCGAGGCCAATGTACACCGCCTTGCCGAAGTAAGCGTCAATATCATTGATCAATGCGTGGCGCAAGGCGTGCCTTTTGCCCGTGAATACGGCGGGTTGCTCAATAACCGCTCTTTCGGCGGCACCCAGGTCAAAAGAACATTCTATGCGGCCGGGCAAACCGGTCAGCAATTGCTGATAGGCGCTTACCAGGCTTTGGAAAGGCAAGTTGCCCTCGGAAGCGTGACCATGTACAGCCGTCATGAGATGCTGGATATAGTGATGATAGACGGCAAAACCCGCGGCATTATTGCCCGCAACCTCATAACAGGCGAGCTGGAAAGGCATTTCGGTCATGCCGTGCTGCTATGCACCGGTGGCTATGGCAATGTTTTTTATCTTTCCACCAATGCCATGGGCAGCAATGTAACGGCTGCCTGGAAGGCACACCTCCGGGGAGCCTTTTTTGCCAACCCCTGCTTTACGCAGATACATCCAACCTGCATACCTGTTACCGGCGATCATCAGAGCAAGCTGACGCTGATGTCGGAGTCGCTCCGTAACGACGGGCGTATCTGGGTTCCCAAGAAGAAAGACGACCCCCGCAAGGCCAACGATATTCCTGAAGACGAAAGGGACTACTACCTTGAAAGAAGGTATCCTGCCTTCGGTAACCTGGTGCCGCGTGACGTGGCTTCCAGGGCCGCAAAAGAAAGATGTGATGCAGGCTATGGAGTAGGCACCACTAAGCAGGCTGTTTATCTCGACTTCCGCCATAACCTGATCAATAAGTATGGCCGTACCGAAGCCAACCGCTTGGGTATCCAGAACCCTGATGAAGAAACGCTGGTACGCCTGGGCAAGGAAGTAGTAAAAGAAGAATACGGTAACCTTTTCGATATGTATGAAAAGATCACCGGCGAAAACCCTTATGAAGTGCCTATGCGCATCTATCCCGCGGTGCACTATACCATGGGCGGCTTGTGGGTGGATTATGAGCTGATGACGAACGTAAAAGGCCTGTATGCCCTGGGCGAGGCCAATTTCAGCGATCACGGCGCCAACCGTCTCGGGGCATCCGCCCTGATGCAGGGGCTGGCCGACGGGTATTTCGTGATCCCTTATACCATCGGCAATTACCTGGCCGACGAGATATCTACCAAGCCGATCCCGACAAACCATGAAGCTTTTGAAGCAGCAGAAAAGAACGTACAAGAAAGGATCGAAAAGCTGATGAGCATTAAAGGCAAGCAATCGGTAGAAAGCTTTCACAAGCGGCTGGGAAAGATCATGTGGGAGAAATGCGGCATGGCCCGCAATGCGAAAGGCCTGCAGGAAGCCATTACGGAGATACAGGAGCTGAAAAAAGAATTCTGGAGCGATCTGCGCATCCCCGGCAATATTGAAGAGATGAACCCAGAGCTTGACAAGGCAGGCAGGGTAGCCGATTTCATCGAGCTGGGAGAGCTGATGTGCAAGGACGCCCTCGACAGGAATGAAAGCTGTGGCGGTCACTTCCGTGAAGAAAGCCAGACAGAGGATGGGGAAGCCCTCCGCCATGACGATCAGTATATGTATGTAGCAGCCTGGGAGTACAAAGGCGACAGCAATTGGGCATTGCATAAGGAAGAGCTGAAGTATGAGGTTATTAAGCCGAGCCAGAGAAACTATAAATAGCAAATGTGGAAATGTGGAAATGTGGAAATGTGCAAATGTGGGAATGTGGTAGTTGGGTGAGGAAAATAGCTAAATGAATGTGTTAATAAACCAGGGGCAGAATAAAGGCCTGTTGTATTTTTCTTGAAAAAATCAACAGGATGGAAAAGAAAAATATAATCGTTGAAAAAGTGCTGGCTTTTTCGCTGGAAGTGATCAGGTTTTGTGAAGAGCTGGATAAAGAGAAAAAATATGTTGTCTCGAAGCAGCTGTTGCGGAGCGGAACCTCAATCGGGGCCCATGTTTTTGAAGCGCAGCACGCAGAAAGCAGGCCGGATTTTATCCATAAGATAAAGCTGGCTGTTAAGGAGGCCAGCGAAACGCTGTATTGGCTAACGATCTGTGAAGAAAGCCGTCAGTACCCAGCCAGTAGTTCTTTAAAAGCGCTGACAGATGAGCTGATACGGATATTATCCAAGATAATTGTATCATCCCGGTCTGCCCGGCATAGCTAAAATGAAAATATAGTCTGCAGAAAAGCGCTTGCTGCTCTGCACATTATCAAATTATCATATCCTCATATTTACTATGGAGCATTATACCATGAACCTCACGCTTAAAGTGTGGAAACAAGCAAACAGGAATACCGTCGGCCGCTTCGAGACCTACTCGGTGAGCGATATTTCATCTGAAATGTCGTTCCTTGAGATGTTTGATGTGCTGAATGAGAAGCTGATCCATGAGGGTAGGGAGCCGATCGCTTTTGACCATGATTGCCGGGAAGGTATCTGCGGCATGTGCTCTATGTATATCAATGGGCGTCCGCATGGTCCCTGGCATGCCACTACCACCTGCCAGCTGCACATGAGGGCTTTTAAGGACGGTGATACCATTACCGTAGAACCCTGGCGGGCCAATGCTTTCCCGGTCATCAAGGACCTGATCGTTGACCGTACTTCCTTTGACCGCATCATCCAGGCAGGCGGGTATGTTTCTGTCAATACAGGCGTATCTGTTGACGGTAATGCTATCCCGATCGAGAAAGATAAGGCCGATAAGGCTTTTGCAGCAGCTGCCTGTATCGGCTGCGGCGCCTGTGTGGCCGCCTGCAAGAACTCTTCAGCCCTTTTGTTCGTTTCAGCAAAGGTTTCGCATCTTTCGCTGCTGCCCCAGGGAGCGCCAGAGCGGAAAACGAGGGCGATCAATATGGTAGCCCAAATGGATAAGGAAGGGTTCGGGGCCTGCACCAATACCGGTGCCTGTGAAGCCGTTTGCCCCAAGGAGATATCCATCACAAACATCGCCCGTCTCAACGCCGAATATGCGATGGCAGGCCTGTCGGCCGACGTGAACACCAAATAATAGTGTGCTGTTTCTTTTAGCGGCGGCCTGGTTGCCCGTGCTTGTCAGAAATTACGGCTGGCCTGTATCCCAACGCTCCATAATGCAGCGGCATTTTTTTCTGCATTGCAGCCTGCTGTAATCCCCATTGCCATACGCTTCAAGCCATAATAGCTTACGCGGCCGCGGCCGGCGATAAGGAAGGAGCCAATGCCTTTATAAATTCCCAGGGCTGGCCCGGCAGCGATCTCTGCCTGCCACTGCCGGCAAAAAGGAAGCAATACCCCGCCAGTCAGCGAGCCCAGCAGGTAATTACCCGGGCGAAACGCATAACCGGCAGTTACAGCTCTTTTCCCTAAAAAATAATCGATGCCAGCGCCTGCTGTAAAGCCCGGTGTCCCGATCTTTTTTTTTGCTATTGTCCCGAAACGGTGCCTGCTCCATGCATAACCGGCCGAGAAACCGGCGAGGTGAGTTTTGGAAAAAACATCCACAGGTAAGCTTATCCCTGCACGCACTTCGTGCTGGTAACCGGCTGCCTTAGGTAACGCAGGCTTGTCCTGGGCCCGGGCATACCGGCTACACGCCAGGCAAAGGAGCAGGAAAGCCATACGGGCAGCAGGATAGACCAGCCGGCAAAATGTATATAGCAGCCTTGTCATTGAAATAAAGATAAGGCTCTTTGGCAACAGGCTGGCGACCTGCCTGCATAGGCGCAGCATCTGACCTCCTTCGGCGTCCAAAGGAAAACGGCTTCCATCTGCCCGAAAACGCAATAAATGTCCGAAATTTACGCTTTGGAGTAAAACTGGCTGCTTTTGAGTGCTGTGTGGCGAATATCACTGACTTTATCCCTTTTTGTGCTGGCGTTCCAGAGCTATGGGCAAGCACCCCTGCCTTTATCCCCTTCATCCAACCTGCGGCAAAAGCTGGTAATGGTCAGCAGCGATAGCCTGCAGCTCGATACGCTCAGCATCATTCCCGGCACTCTTTCCATTCCAGGTATTTCTCCTTCCTCTTATCGCCTTGATTTTGTCAGGGCCATGCTGTACTGGCAGCCCCGGCCCGATACGCCCCTGGTAATAGTCAGCTATCGCGTGTTTCCCTATAAGCTTGACCCGGTAGCGCAGACCATGAGCTTTGACAGCCTGGTGAAATATTCAGTGATCCCCTTCTCCAACATCAATGAAGGCCTTTCTGCCGAGCAGCGCGGATTGTTCAATTTCGGGAACGTGCAGGCTACAGGCAGCTTTGGACGCCAGATCGGCTTTGGCAATAACCAGGATGCCGTGCTCAACTCCACGCTCAACATACAGCTGAGCGGGATGCTTGGCGACAGCATCGAGCTGCAGGCCGCCATTACCGACAACAATATTCCCATCCAGCCGGATGGCAACACCCAGCAGCTGAATGAATTTGATGAAGTATATATCCGCTTCCGGAAAAAGAACTGGCAGCTGAATATAGGAGATATTGATATCCGGCAAAACCAATCCTATTTTCTAAATTTCTACAAACGCCTGCAGGGACTTTCGTTTCAGACCACTAATGATATTTCTCCTACCATCCGGTCAAGCACGCTGGTCAGCGGTTCCATAGCCAAAGGCAAGTTTACCCGTAATGTCTTTGACGGGCTGGAAGGCAACCAGGGGCCATATCGCCTGCAGGGAGCCAACAATGAAATATTCTTTATCGTGCTTGCTAATACGGAAAGGGTCTTTATCGACGGGCAGCTGCTGCAGCGCGGCGAAGACCAGGACTATGTGATCAATTACAACACGGCCGAGGTCAGCTTTACTCCCCGCAGGATGATCACCAAGGATAGCCGTATCCAGATCGAGTTTGAATATGCCGACCGGAACTTTCTCAATGCCAATATTTACCTTAACCAGGAAGTCGAGTTCAACAAAAAAGCAAAATTGCGGCTGGGCTTCTTCAATAACAGCGATGCCAAGAACTCTTCTATCAACCAGGTGCTGGATACGCGGCAGAAGCAGTTCCTGGCCGAGCTGGGCGATAGCATTCAGCGGGCTTACTATCCTTCAGCTACGCTCGATACATTTGCCGCCGGCAAGATCCTTTATGAAAAGATCTATTACAATCCTGGTACCGGCATAGATTCCTTTTACCAGTATTCCACTGACCCGGCCCTGGCCAGGTATAACCTCTCTTTTACCGATGTAGGGCAGGGCAATGGTAACTACCGTGCCAGCTTCAACGCAGCCAATGGGAAGGTATTTGAATTCGTACCGCCTGTAGGCGGCGTAAAGCAGGGTAATTTTGAGCCGGTGCTTTTGCTGGTGACGCCGAAAAAGCAGCAGCTCCTCAACCTCGGCCTCGATTACCAGCTGGGCAGGAATACCATGCTCAAGACGGAGGGAGCCATGAGCAACTATGATGTGAATACGTTCTCTCGTCTCGATAACGGCGACGATAAAGGCTTTGCCGGTAAGCTACAGCTTAGCAATAATACGAGGCTTTCTTCTCAAAAGGATCTTTACCTGGCTACCGGCTTCGACTATGAATATGTCCAGGATAAATTCAGGCCGCTGGAGCGGTTGAGGGCTGTTGAGTTCTCACGCGACTGGGGATTGCCCCTTGCGCCGGCCCCTGCCACGGAAAGGATAATACGCGCCTCGGCAGCTCTGCGCAATAGCCAGGCCTATGCATTCCAATACCGGGTCACCAGCTATACGCGCAGCGATGATTACCAGGGATTCCAGCATTCGCTTCTTCATAGCGGCAACTGGAAAGGCTGGCAGTTCAATAACGATTTTACGCTCACCGATTTTAATACGGCTGGTGAAAAAGGCTCCTTCCTGCGGCCCGTGATCGACCTTAGCAAACGGTTCCCGCAGCTTCGTAACTGGAGGCTCGGCGCCCGTTATGCGCTGGAGCATAACAATGCTGTTTCAAAAGCCGCCGATACTCTTACTACTTCTGCCTTCTCTTTCGACACCTATTCCTTGTACCTCAGGTCCGACGAAAGCCGGAGAAACCGTTATGGTCTTACTTTTTTTACCCGGGCTGACAAGTATAAAATACCGGCGGGCAAGGAGTTTGTTCGTGGCGACCGGAGCTATAATCTCAACCTGCAGACCGAGCTGCTTGCCAATGCCCGGCGGCAATTTTACCTCAACGCCACTTTTCGCAAGCTGAAAGTATATGATAAGAAATTATCTCCCCAAACCGAAGACCAGACCATACTTGGAAGGGCCGAGTACATGATGAATGAATGGAAAGGGCTGCTCACGGGCAACCTGTTATACGAGGTTGGGGCCGGGCAGGAGCAAAAAAGGGATTATGCCTACCTGGAGGTGCCGGCCGGCACCGGTCAGTATGCCTGGATAGATTATAATAATGATGGCCAGCAGCAGCTAAACGAGTTTGAGCTTGCTGCTTTTCCTGACCAGGCCAGGTTTATCAGGATATTTACGCCGACCAATGAATTTATCAAGGCCAACTATACCACGCTCAACTACAGCTTTTCGCTTAATCCGAGAATGGTATGGTCAGGGAACGATGTAAAAAAATGGCAGGGCTTTTTGGCGCGTTTCAATTTCTCCACCTCGCTGCAGATCAGCAAAAAATCGATTGCCAGGGGAAATTTCGAGTTCAATCCTTTCCGCTATAATGTGAACGATACAGGATTGATCACGTCGGCAACCATCATTGTGAATACGCTTTCCTTCAACCGCTTCAGCAGCAGGTGGGGCGCCGACCTCAGTAACCTGCGCAACAACGGCAAAGCCCTGCTTACCTATGGCTATGAAAGCCGCCAGGCATACGACTGGACCCTGCGGATAAGATGGAACCTTAGCCGCTCCTTTCTCCTGAGCGTAAATACACGTAACGGACAAAATATCCTGACCACTGCCAATGCGCAATTCGACAACCGGAATTATTCGCTGACAAGCAACAGCATCGAGCCCAGCCTCGTCTTTATAAGAGGCACTTCTTTCCGCCTGTCAGGTACCTATAAGCTGGAAGCCAAAGATAACCTGCCTGTCTATGGCGGTGAAAGATCAACATCGAACCAGCTTACCGCCGAATCAAAGTATAATATCCTCCAGAATACATCGCTTACAGGCCGTTTTTCACTGAACAATATTGACTACCGGTCGGCCACAGGCGCTGCTACTACCACGGTAAGCTACATTATGCTCGACGGTTTGCTGCCGGGAAAGAATTATATCTGGAACCTTACCTTGACCAAGCGGCTGCTCAACAACCTGGAGCTGAACTTTCAGTACGATGGCCGTAAACCCGGAGCCACCCGCACTATTCATAGCGGGCGCGCAACTATCACTGCCTTGCTATAGGATAATGCCAGCGCTTATATACGGTCACGGGTCATACCGTTAATCCTTAAATCTGCTCCATCTGCCAGAAAATCGCGCTAACTTTGTTGCCCTATGCGGAAACATCTACATAGTGCCAGGGATCTTCTGTTGCCGGTGATCGACTTTTTTTACCCCCTTTTCCGGCGTATCATGCCGCTGCAGACCTTCCGGTATGCGGCAGCGGGAGGAGGCAATACATTGCTGGGGTTCCTGATATACGTGGTAAGCTTCAAGTATATCCTGCATGAGCAGGACCTGCATTTCGGCTTTTACGGCTTCAAGGCGCACACGGCAGCTCTTTTCATCTCCTTCTGCATTACCTTCCCGATCGGCTTCTTTATGTCGAAATACGTGGTGTTCAGCGACTCGCAGATGAAAGGAAGGATACAGCTCTTCCGGTATTTTATGATCTGTCTCTTTAACCTGGCGCTGAACTTTATCCTGCTCAAGATACTGGTAGAGCGCTTCGGTATTTACCCGGTTTTTGCCCAGGTGATCACTACTGCCATAGTTATTATCTTCAGCTATATAGCCCAGCGGCATTTCTCCTTCCGCATTACAGGCGAAGAGAGCGGGGAGGTTACAGACTGAAATCGATCGACTCCACTATAACGGCCAGGTCGCCGCGGCAGTTGCCCCTTATCACCAGGTGCTTATTGAGCGGGTAGATGCCGATAAGGCTCATATCTCCAACTTTTCCTTCGCTCCTGATGCCTTTTTTCCACTCCTGGTTGAGCTGCTGGTTGATGCCCGCCTTGGCCGAGTCAATAAAAGCATTCAGATCGTACCGGGCATATTCGCTGATGGTATTGGTGATCTTCCGGTTGAAAAGCCAGTCGGCCGTCTTGAGCAGGGCGTCTTTGGAGCGTATATCGAACTCTATATCCTTTACTTCCAGCAGGTGCTTTGCCTTATCATAAACAGGCTTGCCGGTAAGGTACATCACCCCCTTGTCGGTGCCCTCAAAATTGACCTCGATAACCAGCCGCTCATTGTTGCTTCCCAGCAAACGGCAGTTGCTGAAAACGAATTTCTTGTTTACCGGGCCTTTTTTAAAGGTGAAGCTTTGACCGATGATCTGCTTGGTCAGTATCCTGCTCAGCGAATCATAGTCCAGCACGGCATCGAGGAAGATATTAAAGCCTTTATTGCTGCTGAACCGGCTGATATCAGGTACCCAGGAGCTTTGATCGGCCGGCTTGTTGAAACGCACTACCGGCCGGGCTGACAGCCCGAGGTTTATATTCAGGGAATCGTTCTTTACGAAAAGGGAGTTGACCCTGATGCGCTGCGGGTTGATCTGCAACCAGCCCATGTCATAAAGGCTGTAAGATCTGTTAAGCATATCCCATACCTGCTGGAACTGCGGACGAAGATCGACGGTGCCATAGGTTTTTTCGATCTCGGACTTTGCAGCGTCCAGCTCGGTTCTCAGCCCGTTGAGCACCTGCTTGGTAATATCCTGCCCCCAGAAGCAGACCTCGCATTTATCCAGCGGCTGCGGCTCATTACGCTTTACGGCCAGCTTCACCTGGTAATTGGGTTGAAGACTGAAGCTGTTGGAAAAAGATACGTTCACTTTTCGCTCGGGCTCATCAAAGCCGCACCGGCAGGCCGGGGTCCAGGGCGAAAGGGCAGTGCCGCTTACGCACACCCGCGTAGAGCCGATGATTTTATAAAAGCCGGTAAACCCGAGATTAAGGGTATTGCCGGCACCGCTCATCTGCAGCGGGCTCCGGCGAAAGCTATATTTATACCGGGTATCGCAGGCTTCCTGCACCCAATCGTTAGGATAATTGGGTGAAGTAAATACCTGGTCTACATTTTTCTCGGCCAGGGCATAAATAGGCTTCAGGTTTACCTGTATGGGAATATCTATTTCCGAGTCAGGCAGTGAATCGAGCCTGAACTCGGTAACAGACAGCACAGGCTTTCCGGGATTGATCTTCCGGGAGCAGGAAGAAAAAATAACGAGTAAAGCGATGAGGACAGGTCCGGCTCCTTTCATAAAAATTATCTCTTGGGTAAAAGAAATAAAAATAGGAAAACAAAGGAAAAGGAAACGTGAATAAATAATGACTTCTCCGGATTACCGGTTAGCAGGGTTCTTCCATCCTTTGCCCAGCCGCTCCATGGTGTCGGCCACACGTTGCGCCCTTGTTTCTTCCCGCTTGGCAGTAACGATCCATTCCAGGTATTCTTTTTTATTGGTAAAGGAAAGCGTCTCGAAAAAGCCTGCTGCTTCCTTATTTTTCCGGAAGGCTGCCGAAAGGTCGTCGGGAAGACGCACTGACTTGGCTACCGGGTCAACCCACTGGAATATCTCGCGTACGGCAGGCTTGGCCGCTTTTTTCCGGTCGTCATCGGTTATGGCGCGGAAGCCGAACACCGACCAGGTATCGTCAAAGGAAACAAGGCTGAGCCAGGCGAGCCGGCTGTCTTCCTTCATCAGGCTATCCCAGCCTTTATCGCGTGTCAGGTCGGTCTGCATGCCGGAGCTGCCTTTCGGATAATATATCCATATGATAATGTCTTCTTTCAATAGCTTGAGCACACGGGGCAATTGTTTTTCAAGCCCGGCCCTGTTATGCACAAACCAGTGCACCTGGTCATAGTCCTTTCCGCTGTCGGTAACGGTTACACCGGCGGGCAGCGGCACCAGCCCTTTAGTGAACTGCGCAGGCGCATTCAGGGTGAGCAGGGTAAAGCCTTCTTTTATCCTTAATTTCCGGGCAATCAATTGGGTGGCCATGGCTGTTTTTCTGAAAAATACGATAAATCTGACAGCTGCCAGCCATAAGCAGGGAAGAGGAAAGGAAGTAAAGGTATATGGTCAAACAGGTATTTCTGGCAGGAAAATATGCCTGGTTTTTGCAGTAATTTCTATGGTGAAGCGGTTATTGACGGGGAATAAAATGGATACTGACATTTTTTCATATTCCTCTGCCCGGCATAATCATTGACCGTTATGGACAGCCTGCTCAAAAGGGGCAATTAAAAAGGAGAATTTTAATTATGGGAAAAATTATCGGAATAGACTTAGGAACCACCAATAGCTGCGTAGCGGTTATGGAAGGCAATGAGCCGGTGGTGATCGCCAATGACGAAGGGCGTCGCACAACCCCGTCAGTAGTGGCTTTTTTGAAGAATGGTGAACGCAAGGTAGGTGACCCTGCCAAACGCCAGGCCATTACCAACCCGCAAAACACTATCACTTCGGTGAAGCGTTTTATGGGTCGCGGTTTTAATGAAGTGACAGAAGAGATCAGTCACTGGAGCTATAAAGTGGTAAAAGGTGACAATAATACCGTACGAATTGACATAGATGGCCGGCTGTATACTCCCCAGGAAATATCTGCCATGGTGCTGCAGAAAATGAAAAAGACCGCGGAAGATTACCTGGGCCAGGAAGTGACAGAAGCGGTGATCACCGTACCTGCTTACTTTAACGATGCCCAGCGCCAGGCTACCAAGGAAGCCGGTGAAATTGCCGGTCTTACTGTGCGCCGGATCGTGAACGAGCCCACTGCCGCCGCCCTGGCCTATGGTCTCGATAAAGGAAAGCATGACCAGAAGATCGCCGTATTTGACCTCGGCGGAGGTACTTTCGATATTTCCGTGCTCGAGCTGGGCGACGGCGTATTTGAAGTTAAGTCTACCAATGGTGATACCCACCTTGGCGGTGACGACTTCGATAAAGTGATCATGGACTGGCTGGCCGATGAGTTTAAGAGCGAAGAAGCCATTGACCTGCGCAAAGACCCTATGGCCCTGCAAAGACTGAAAGAAGCTTCCGAGAAGGCCAAGGTAGAGCTGTCCTCATCTACAGAAACGGAGATCAACCTGCCTTATATCACTGCTGTTGACGGGGTGCCAAAGCACCTGGTAAAAAAGCTGACCCGCGCCAAATTTGAGCAGCTGGCCGACAACCTGTTCACCCGCTGCCTCAAGCCTTGCGAGGCTGCATTGAAGGATGCCGGGCTCGATAAGAACGATATCAACGAAGTGATACTCGTAGGCGGCAGCACCCGTATCCCCAAAGTGCAGGAGATCGTGGAGAAGTTCTTCGGTAAAAAACCAAACCGCGGCGTAAACCCCGATGAGGTAGTAGCTGTAGGTGCCGCTATACAGGGCGCCGTGCTGACCGGTGAAGTAAAGGATGTGCTGCTGCTCGACGTTACCCCGCTTTCGCTGGGTATCGAAACCATGGGTGGCGTGATGACAAAGCTGATCGAAAGCAATACGACCATCCCGACAAAAAAATCAGAGATATTCTCTACTGCCAGCGATAACCAGCCTGGCGTACAGATACACGTGCTCCAGGGCGAGCGTTCTATGTCTAAGGACAATAAGAGCCTTGGTATTTTCAACCTTGACGGCATACCGCCGGCTCCAAGGGGCGTGCCGCAGATCGAAGTGACCTTCGATATCGATGCCAACGGCATCCTGCACGTAACTGCCAAGGACAAGGGCACGGGCAAAGAGCAAAAGATACATATCGAAGCCGGAAGCGGGCTGAGCAAGGAAGAAGTGGAAAAAATGAAGGCCGAAGCCAGGGCCAATGAGGCTGCCGACAAGGCCGAACGTGAAAAGGTAGACAAGCTCAATGCCGCCGATAGCCTGGTGTTCCAAACAGAGAAGCAATTGAAGGAGTATGGCGACAAGATACCTGCCGACAAAAGGTCTGCGATCGAATCAGCCGCAGAAAAGCTGAAAGAAGCGCATAAGGCACAGGATATCGCAGCCATTGACACTACTATGGCCGAGCTGAACACCGCCTGGACTGCTGCCGGCGAGGATATCTACAAATCGCAGGGCGATGCCGGCGCACAGGAACCCGGAGCCGGTCAGCCTGGCGCAGAAGCAGGCCAGGGCGAAGGCAACGACAATGTAACCGATGTGCCCTACGAAGAAGTAAAGTAAATCATGGGTAGCAGGTGTAAGTGCCTGGCAGGAATAAGATAAAGAATGGAATTGATAAGCCTTAAAATATAGAGCACGCCTGCTCCCGGAAAATATAAAGCCTCTACGCTTGTGGAGGCTTTTTTTATTGAGCTATATCATACAGCAGGGATCGAACAAGGCGTACTTTATTGAATAGATAAGGTAGCTGCCGGCCGGCTAAAGCAAGATATCCTCGCAAGCGGGCTGCCGGTAATCCCTGTAAATGACCATTACATTCTTTCCGGTACCCTGATGCCCAATAGCCCCATGGTCCCGGCAATGATATTGGCGGTCATCTCGCTGATGCGCAGGCGTAATTGTTTTTTGTCCCCGCTTTCTGCATTCAATACACGGTGATCTGTAATGAACGAGTTATAGGTTTTGGCCACGCTGAATATGTAGTTTGCCAGCACAGACGGGTTATGCTCCTGTAAGGCCTGCTCAATGATCGTTCCGTACTGCTCCAGTAGAACGATCAGCTCTTTTTCCCTGGGCAACAAGCCGCCTTCAGGGGTATAGCCGGCTTCCGGTTCTTCCCTGCGAAGGATCGACCTGATACGCGCATGCGTATATTGGATAAAAGGACCTGTGAACCCATGGAAGTCGATGCTTTCCTCGGGGTTGAAGATCATCCGTTTTTTAGGATCAACCCGCAGCAGGAAGAACTTGAGGGCGCCGAGGGCAATGATATCGTATAGCTCGTTCAGCTCGCCCGGGCTAAAATCTTTTACCTTGCCCAGCTCTTCCGTTTTTTGCCTGGCTACTTTTTTCAGCTCTTCAATAATATCGTCGGCATCTACCACGGTGCCTTCGCGGGTCTTCATACGACCGGTAGGCAGCTCTACCAGCCCGTAGCTGAGGTGGTAAATGCCATCCGCATAGGGCTTGCCTAATTTCTGGAGAATAAGCTGCAATACTTTCATATGATAGTTCTGCTCGTCGGCTATCACGTAAATGCTCTGGTCATATTTAAAGTCGGCATATTTAAGGTCTGCCAGGCCCAGGTCCTGGGTAATATAAACGGAAGTGCCGTCTTTCCGGAGCACCAGCTTTTCGTCCAGGCCCTCGGCAGTCAGGTCGATCCAGACGCTGCCGTCTTCTTTTTTATAAAAAACACCTTTTTCCAGGCCGTCTTCCACGAAGCTTTTTCCCAGCAGGTAAGTATCGCTTTCAAAATAGCTTTTGTCAAAGTCGCTGCCGATCTTCCGGTATGTCTCGTTAAAGCCTTCATATACCCAGCCGTTCATTTTTTCCCACAGGGCTCTTACTTCCGGGTCGCCGTTTTCCCAATCCAGCAGCATTTGCTGTGTCAGCTGCATAAAAGGAGTGTGCTTCCTGGCTGCTTCCTTGATAGCTGCCAGGGCTTTATCAGCTTCTTTTTCCTTGTCCGGCTGTTCCTTTGCTGCCTGGTACTGGGCCAGGTTTTTTTCGATGATCTCCCTGTCGCTGCCGTTGGCCAGGTCGCTGAGATCATTCTTAAGCCATTTTTCCAGCAGGGCGGCGGCTTGTTCCTTGATCGTGCTTTCGGCCTTCACATAATAATCCCCTACAAAATGGTCGGGCTTGATGCCGGTGGATTCAGGCGTTTCGCCATTGCCGAAATGCTTCCAGCCTGCCATGGATTTGCAGATATGGATACCCCTGTCGTTGAGTATGGTGGTCTTTATCACTTCATGACCGGTATGCTTAAGTATCTCTGCCACGCTCCAGCCAAGGAAATTGTTCCGCAGGTGCCCCAGGTGCAGCGGCTTATTGGTATTGGGTGAAGAATATTCTACGATCACTTTCTGCCCGTTTGCGCCTGCCCGGCCGGGATTCTTTTCTGCATAGGAAGATTGCAGGAAGCCGGTCCAGTAGCCTTCGCTGACCACGAGGTTCAGGAAGCCTTTGATGACGTTGAAGCCGGAAAAGAAAGCAGGATGCTGGGCTATGAGGTGACTGCCGATCTCGGTACCGGCCTGCTCGGGTGATCTTCGCAATTGCTTGATAAGCGAAAACAGCACTAAAGTATAATCTCCTTCAAACTCCGGTTTGGTGGTATTGATGGTAAGATCTGCTGCCGGGATATCAACTTCGTATAATTCTTTTAATGCTGCCGCTATCAATGGCTTCATGTGCTGTACAATGCCCATTCTTCCTGTTTTTGGCTGCAAATCTACGATGAGAAAGCTGTAGTCGCTCAGGTTGCAGGGTTTTTCGGTTGTTTTTGCAGGAACAGCATCCAGGTTGGGCATTAAGCTTTATCGGGCTACCGCAGATCGGAACCAGATCCGTGCTAACCCTGCCATCAATCTGTTGCTCTTGCCGGCTGCAGGCGCAAGGAAGGAAACCGTTTTTGGGCCAGGGCGAAACCGCCAAAAAGTACGGCGCTGTAAAACAGGTCGCCCAGGAACGTTCCCTTCAGGAAAGGAAGCCCGGCAATATAGCAGTCCATCAGGCCTTTAAGATCCTGCGAGTATACCTTGCTGCCCGGCCAGCAGATAAAATTGGTGACAAGAAAGAATATGGCCGTGGAAGCGAGCGAGCCTGCTATTACCCTTTGCACCGTAACCTTCCTGAATATAAAGATGCCTGCCAGCACAATCAGGGCATAAGTACCGTACATCCAGTAAAACCCATCGTAAAACCAGGTGAAGCTGGGATAATACCTGGCATAAATGACATTATTGATGAACAGGTCGCTCAGCCAGGTAGCGGCGATAGGGATCAGGAAAGCCTGCCATCTTTTTTGAAAATGAGCGGCGCCAAACAGGCCGATAGCGCCCAGCGGGGAAAAATTAGGCATATGAGGAACGATACGGCTAAAAGCAGCCAGCAGTATCATGGCCACGAGCAGCGTAAACCGGAGATTTATCTTTTCATTTTGCATAGCTAAATTGATTATAGTCGTTCAAGTGCTCTTATGCCCTGCATTCCCGTTGGGATAACGCCGGACTTGCAGGCTACGGAGATAGCCCTACGTTTGCATCAGCTACTTTCTAATCATCGAGCCTGGTGGCTGATGAGCCGGTAAGCTGGGCAAATGTAGGGAAAAGGCGCTTCCGGGAACTATTTTTCTAAGACCCTGCCGGGAAGGAATAACCTGTTCAGCGGGCTATACGTGCATACCAGGCGTCGGGCCGGCAGCTTCCTGATGTACCTACCATTCTGGCAACGTCATCCGCAGCAAAAAAAGAATATCTTTGCGCCCCGAAAACCCGGCAATGCCGGGCTGGCATCTTAACACAGAAAAGAACAACGCACATGGCTTTACAAGCAGGCATAGTAGGATTACCGAATGTAGGAAAATCGACCTTATTTAACGCGGTCAGCAACAGCGCCAAGGCACAGGCCAGCAACTACCGCTTTTGTACCATTGAGCCCAATGTAGGGCTGGTAGATGTGCCGGATGCCCGTCTGCGCAAGCTGGCCGAGCTGGTCAATCCTGAGCGTATCGTTCCCACGCAGATCGAGATAGTGGATATCGCCGGCCTGGTAAAGGGAGCCAGCAAGGGAGAAGGGCTGGGGAATAAGTTCCTTGGCAATATCCGCGAGGTAGATGCTATCATCCATGTGATCCGCTGCTTTGAAGATGAAAATGTGCTTCGCGATGAAGGAGCCATCAATCCTGTGGCGGATAAAGAGATCATCGATACGGAGCTGCAGCTGAAAGACCTGGAAAGCGTGGAAAAAAAGATCCCCAAAACGGAAAAAGCCGCCAAGACCGATCCCAAGCTCAAAGTGGAGCTGGAAGTGCTGATCCGTTGCAAAGAGCATCTTGAAAAAGGAAGGAGCATCAGGGAGCTCAATCTCAGCAAGCAGGAAAAAACGGCCATAGCCGACCTTTTCCTGCTGACCGATAAGCCGGTGCTTTACGTGGCAAACGTAGACGAAGCTTCCATGCATACGGGCAATAAGTTTTCAGAGGCCCTGAAAGAGTCTGTAAAGGATGAAAACGCCCAGGTTATCATCATGAACAATAATATAGAGGCGCAGATCGCGGAAATGGAGAGCGAAGAAGACCGCCAGCTGTTTATGGAAGAGTACAAAATGACCGAGCCTGCGCTCGACAGGCTTATTCATTCAGCTTATAAGCTTCTCAATCTCTATACTTATTTTACCGCCGGTGTGCAGGAGGTAAGGGCCTGGACCATCCATGAAGGCTGGAAAGCCCCGCAGGCAGCCGGTGTTATCCATACTGACTTTGAGAAAGGATTTATCAAGGCGGAGGTGATAAGCTATGATGATTATGTTCATTACAAATCCGAAGCCGCCTGTCGCGAAGCCGGCAAGCTGCGGATCGAAGGCAAGGAATACATAGTAAAGGACGGCGATGTAATGCATTTCCGCTTCAACGTATAACGGCCGGATACTTCCGGCGCCCTCTGTAGCAAAGCAGGTAGCAGGAGCCCGCGCTCCGGTCGCTGCCTGTTTTTCTTTTCGCAATAACCAGTTATCTTCAGGCCTTAATAAGATCTTATGGCGCTAAGCAGGATATGGTCGGCCTTTATCATCATCGCGATAGGAGTAGCTCTGTTCCGGTTTGCCTTTAACAGCAGCCAGGATGATATATTCGGGCGCATGGTCACCGGCGCTTCCTCTGATGAGTTCAAATACTATGCTATCGGCGACGTAGCGCGTTATGGCTATCCTTCGCTCGACAGCTTTGCCCGGCATACGGCTGCTTATGGGTTCAGGCGCCAGGACCGGCCCAATGAAGAAAGCAAGTACCTGCTGACGGATGACCTGCAGGCTGATTCCGTGCAGCTGCTTACCAGCCAGTACACTGCTATGCGGCCTGTGCTGTATTCGTATGTGCTGGGCAGGCTGCAAAAGCCTGTTGATGGAGTTATAGAGACCTGCAAGAGCGCCGTCAATATCTGTATCGGCCTGATCGGCATCATGAGCCTTTTCATGGGCTTTATGAGCATTGCAGAAAAGGCCGGTGGCGTTCGCTTCCTGTCGAGGATCGTAGGGCCTTTCTTTACCAGGCTCTTTCCTGAGGTGCCGCGCAATCACCCGGCCATCGGGCACATGCTGATGAACTTTTCGGCCAATATGCTCAACCTCGACAATGCGGCTACCCCTTTTGGGATCAAGGCCATGGAAAGCCTGCAGGAGCTGAACCCCGATAAAAAGACCGCTTCCAATGCGCAGGTCATGTTCCTCTGCCTGCATGCTTCAGGTCTCACCCTGATACCGATCACCATCATAGCTGCCAGGGCCACGATGAAGGCGGCGAACCCTACCGATATTTTCCTGCCCTGCATGATCGCTACGTTCGTAGCCACCATTGCCGCCATGCTGATCGTATCGTTCAAGCAGCGCATACGCTTATGGCAGCCCACCATATTGCTCTGGGTCGGCGGCATATCAGCCTTGATCGCGGGCCTGGTATTGCTGCTGGTATCAAAGGATACCGTAGGTATGAACCTTTTTTCCGGCCAGCTGAGCAATGGGCTGATCCTGCTGATCTTCCTGCTGATCATTATGGGCGGACTATATAAAAGGATCAATCTCTTCGATGCTTTTGTAGAAGGCGCGAAAGGAGGCTTTGAAACAGCCATCAGGATCATTCCTTACCTGGTAGGCATGCTGGTAGCTATCAGCCTGCTGCGAAGCAGCGGCTCCTTTGATGTAGCTATACAGGGCATTAAGATGCTCTTCGGGGCTTTGGGCGCAGATACACGCTTTGTGGACGGGTTACCTACAGCTCTTGTAAAGCCGATGAGCGGCAGCGCAGCCAGGGGAATGATGTTCGACACCATGAAGACCTTTGGCCCTGATTCGTTTGCCGGCCGGCTGTCGTGCGTATTGCAGGGCTCTTCCGATACAACTTTCTATGTGGTGGCCGTTTATTTCGGCGCTGTAGGCATACGAAATACCCGTTATTCCATCGGCGCCATGCTGCTGGCCGACCTGGCAGGCATCATTACCGCTATTGCCCTGTGCTACCTGTTCTTTGGGTAGCGGCTCACTGTTTACCTTATGATCCCTGCAACCCTTGTAAATACAGCATTTTGCGGGCTTGCATGGTATAATTTTTGAATAAAAAGGTAAACTTTATTATATGAAAAAAATAGCCTTTTTCCTGCTGCTTGTCAGCGCCCTGACATTCACTTCCTTCTCTGCCAGTAAAACAACCAGCCATGCCAAAACCACCCGCCAGTTGCTTGTTGGTGACGAGGTCTTCGTTATCACCACCGGGGTAGGCATAGGCGCACGGGAATTTATCCTGACCGTAGAGCGGCAGGGCAACGAAGCCGGTGAAGGCTTTGTGGAATTTGATATCGATGTTATGTATAACAGCAACCCCAGCCAGGTACAAACACATCATGTCTACATGTATCACGGGCAGCTTACCCTGACGGAGACCCGGCAGTCATCAGTAGTGATCGGTACGGATGTAGATCCGGTAGGAAGCGCGTATAATATTATTTATTACTAAGCTGCTCACCTAAAAAAAAGGGCGGTAATTTCTTACCGCCCTTTTTTATTATACCAGCTGTTCTTTATATCACTTGTTGTACGACAGCGACACGTTTGGCGCCCGGTTGCCGGTAGCCCCGCTATATCCTCTTGAATAAACGGTCATCACTCTCTGCGTAGGTATCTGCATAGAAGTGGTAGCCGTTGTGGGATAAAAGGCAATGGCCGACGAGGTAGCGGCAGCGCCCGCCGTGCGGATATAGAAGTGGGCCGTATCTCTTGCTGTGAGCGTAAACTCCGGGCTCGAAGATGCATAAGCAATGCTGCTGGCCACCTTTGTTTGTCCCCAGTACAGGTCAAGGGCTGCCTGGTTGGGCATCAGGTTCACAAACCGGAAACGGGAAGTATTCCTGGCAGGCGTGGTCAGGTTATCTTCTACCAGCACCAGCTGGGTCCTGGTCAGGGTATCTGCCAGGTATGCCGAGTAATACTTGTTCATATCGGCGCTTATCGTTCCTGTGAACAGGGGAATAGAGTCATTGGCTACTCCTACTTTGGGAACATAGATCGATATTTTCTGGTTGCCGGGAGTAAGGGCAAGGTACCAGGGAGAGCTGGCGCCTCCCGTGTTCAGGCCACCACCCGGGAAAGGGGTAGAGTAGGTGATAACGCCGCTGACAATGGCGTCATTCACCTTCAGGCGAACCGAATAGTTGGTAGTATAGGCGCTGGCATGCACGATTTTCAGGTTGGCTTTACCGGCAGTAGACTCTGTTTCCAGGTAAGTGGTCAGGCCTTTTTTACAGCCAGCCAGCATCAACCCCGAAACGGCCGCAAGTACTATATATTTTATATGTTTCATTGATCTTAATTTAAGTATAAGCAATTAAGGTTGCGCGAACCAGATTTCCTTGGTATGATAATCGAGCGCCAGGGCGCCTATTTTGCTCAGGGCATCGATATTGTACAGGAACTCTGAATTGTAACGCGGACGAACGCGATAAATGAGCTTGCCATTATTGTTCGGGAAAAGATCGGCTGTTGCCGGCGGCTCGAAGTTGGTATATACCTGGCGGGTAGTGCCGGCTTCCGGGTCAATATAGTGATACCTCCGCATGTCAACCCATGTTTCCAGCACACCATAGCCATAAAGGGCAATGTATTTCTGGAGCATGATATGCGACAGGTTGAAGTTGGCCAGCGCAGGCACCACTCTTATATCAGCCAGGAAAGCGTCCTTGGCGGCCTGCGTCATCTTACGGGTATCAGGCACAGAGGTCTCGTAGGTTTCAGTAAGCATATCCAGGCTCAGCTTGATGCCTTCCCTGTACGCTAACAGGGCATTGGCTTTCTCGCCTTTGCGATAGAGAGCTTCTGCTTTTATGAACTTCATTTCCGTAGCAGTCATTACCGGCCAGGGCATGGCATCCTTGAACACATAGCGGGCATTGGCATTGCTTCCGGTAGTGGTAGAATAAAGACCTCCCCAGAAATTATGAGGCTGATCGGCGGCTACCAGGGCTTCTACTCCTTTGGCCGGGCGAATGCCTCTATAGGTACCATTGGGGTTTTCGCGGATAATATAAGCAGCCCGGGGATCAGCAATAGGGAAAGATTCATTCACGCCTGATTCCAGGTCGGCAATGAACCTGGTCTGGCGGAACGTACCGATATTTCCGCGGAAAGGACCAAAGAAGCTATTGGTCTGCGAGGTGGCCAGTCCCTGGAACAATACATAAGCATTGTCGGCATTGGAGCTCAGCGCCTGGTCGCAGAAATAAGCAACAGAGTCGGCTTTATAGGCGGCACCCTTGTTGGTAAAGCGATGGTAAACGCGTGCCAGCAAGCCGTAAGTGAACTTCTTCCATTTGCTGACATCACCTTTATAAGAGAAATATTGGGCCCCTTTGGCGAGATTATCAGCGCTTACATTATCACCGGTACGGTTCAGGTATTCGAGCGCAGTGCGTAAATCCCTTTTAGCCTGCTCATAGGCATATTCCTGGCTATCGTAGTCAAATACCAGCCTGTCGAGATCGAAGGCCTGCTTTACGATGATCTCACCATGCATATCGGAGGTGCAGATCCAGCCCCAGGCGCGGATAGCGTAAGCAACGCCCACATAATCCCATTTCTTTTGCTCGATGCCCCATTCTATCACGCGGTTCAGGTTCTGCCCCTGCCCATAATACAGCGAGGCCCAGTGGCTGCCGCCGATATCCGCAGCTGCAGCAGTGCTGTTGGTGGTGGTTTGCCCCATCTGGTCATATTGGTTACCGATGGTATTGGTGGCCCAGAACTGAACATAGCGACCCACATACTGGAAATCGTTCTGCGGTCCGTAGTTGGTACCCTGGGCAGTGAAGCTGATCGCCAGGTTGGCGATGATATTGGGCATGAGCAGCTCGATCGGCTGCACCACGTTGGCATTCGGGTTGGGATATGCCTCGTCTATCTTTTTGGTGCAGGATTGAGGCAGTATCAACACCGCCGACGCTGCACATATAGTTAATAATAACTTTTTCATTGTTAAAGGTGTTTTGATTGTCTTAAAATACTGCACGGATACCAAAGTTTATGCTGAACTGTGCCGGCAGGGTGCCATAGTCAAAGCCGAAGCCTCCTACACCGCGGGTACCGGCCGTATTGGCATTCACTGCAGGGTCGGCGCCGGAATAGTTGGTGATCATGAACACATCGTTGCCCGTAGCAAAGATGCTGAGGCTCTTGAAGCCCCTGATCTTCCTGGGGTAGAGGTAATTCAGCGTAATATCGCGCAGGCGGAACCAGTTCACATCTTTTTCGATGAACTCTTCTTCCGGCAGCAGGCGATAATAGTTATCGTTGTAGTAAGGAATTACCACGATGGTGTTGCGGGTAGGATTGGCTGTATTTTCCAGTCCATCCTGCAACACGCCTTCTATTACGCGCGGCGTCATACGGTCGGCGGTCAGCTTGCTTCTTCCGATAGTAGTGAGGTACATGTTGTTGCCATTGAACACATCGCCGCCTCTTTTGATATCGAACAGGAAGCTCAGGCCCCAGTTCCTGTACTGGAGAGTATTATTCCAGCCCAGGGTGAAATCAGGGATCCGGTCGCCGCGTACACGCTGGTTGCCGTCGATCACCGGTAGGCCGGTAGTGGGGTTGATCAGCTTATCGCCATTGTTGTTGCGCAGGTAGCCAAAGCCTGAAATGGAAGTGGTTGACCCGCCAAGCACGATACCGCCGGCTACGTTGCCATATACGTTGGCATCAGCCAGGTAGTAGAGCGAAACATTCTTCGGCAGCTCCACTACTTTACTGCGCTGCTTGTTGAAGTTGAAGCGCATGTTCCAGGAGAAGTCCTGCTGGCGGATCAGGCCCGCATCGATGCTTACTTCCACGCCCTGGTTACGGGTGCTGCCTGCGTTCTGAGTGTTCAGCACGAAACCGGTAGCATAGCTCAGGCGGAAGTTCTCAATGATCTGGCCTTTGTTCAGCGTGTTATAATAAGCGGCATCTATATTCAGGCGGCTTTTGAACAGGCGGATCTCCGTACCAACCTCAAAGGTCTTTTGCCTTTCAGGCTTCAGTTCCGCATTGTTATTAAAGAAGCCGTAAGAGTACCCCCCTCCGCTGGTGAGGTTGTCAACAAAAACGGACTGCGTAGAATAAGGAGAGTTCAGCCTGGCCGTACCTGCCATTGACCCTCTCAGCTTCCAGTAGTTCAGCACGCTTTTCTTCAATACCGGGAAGATATCCGAAACGATCATGCTGATGCTACCACCGGGATAATTGAAGTTACGGTTCTTTTTAGGAAGGGTAGAAGCCTGCTCGAAGCGATGGGTATAGCTCAGGAATACAAGGCTCTTATAGTTAAAGGCAAATTCGCCGAAATAAGCAAACTGGCGCAACAGCGCCTCGTTGTACTCACCGATCTTGTTACGCAGCAGGCGTGTGCGGGTAGCAGGATCGGTAGCATTACTGTCTCGCGGGCTTGGCAGCGCGTTATAGCCTGCATTATCCAGGAGTACTCCGTTCTTGTACATCCGGCCGTCGATGATCGTATCCACGATACGGTTGCCAGATACGGCATACATCTGCGTACGGTAATCCTGCCACATTGTTCCCACCATTACGCGGAAATTAAAATCATTCGCGATCGTTTTCCTGGCAGTAGCAGAAATGGTGTGGTTATAGCCGTTGTACTTACGGTAAGAATTGTCCTGGATACCGCGCTGGCCTACCGTAATATAGTAGGAGAGCGGGTGGTAACGCAGGAAGTTCTCGGTTTGATACATCTCGTACCCAAAACGACCTGCCACGCTCAGCCAGCTGGTAGGGTTCAGGTTTACAGACAGCGCTGTATTGACACGGTCGGTTGACTCACCGGCCCTGTTGTTGTTTACATTGAACAAAGGGTTATCGAAATCGAGGTTGGTATTGGCCGAGAAAAGAGGCACCTTGATAGCATTGTCGCCCTGGGTGGCCCGTATATCAAGGGTAGTGGGGTATATGAACAAGCCAAGCATATAGCCTCCGGCGCTTCTCAACGCCTTATCATTGTCAACATGCGTGTAGGTAACGGAAGGAGAGATATCGAGGAATTTTCCAAAACGGGTTGTATTGGATATCCTGGCCGTGTACCTCTGGTAGCCGCTGTTGGGCACTACGCCTTTCTGGTCGAAATAAGAGCCGGATATGCGGAATATAGAGTTCTTGACACCGAAATCAGCGCCGATATTATGGGTCTGCGCAAAGCCGGTCCTGAAGAAGTTCCGCTTATTGTCGTACAGCTTGGTGCCTTCATCGTAAGCAGGCCCAAAATACCTGAAAACGCTGGTCGTATCACCATTGGTACCAGGCTTATAAGCATCGTATATCTCCTGGAAGCGGCTGAGGGTTGTTACCCGGAAGCTGTTATCATACTGGATAGAAAGCTTGTTGGACTTTGCTTTGCGGGTAGTGATAATGATAGCGCCGGAGCTGGCCTGGCTACCATACAGGGCGGTAGCTTCAGGACCTTTCAGCACGGTCACTGATTCGATATCATTCGGGTTAAGATCGGAGATACGGTTGTTATAGTCAGAGTTGCGGTTGGCCGTATTGGTAAGACCGGCGCCGCGCTCTACGATGCCCACACCTGAGCCACCGTTCGAGTTCTCGTCAAGCGTCTGGTTATCTACGATCACCCCGTCGATCACGAACAACGGCTGGTTGCTCAGCGAAAGCGAGTTGAAGCCGCGCAGCACAATGCTGGCGGAAGCGCCGGGGTTCCCGGAAGTAGATGTTACGGTAGCACCGGCAATACGGCCTTGCAGGCCGTTCAGGAAGTTTTCCCGTTGTGTTTGCTGAAGCTCGCGACCATCTACCTTCTGTACGGAATAGCCAAGCTCCCTCGGATTTCTTTTGATGTCCATGGCTGTTACCACCACTTCTCCAAGAGAACCTTCTGTTGGCTTCATGGAAATAGCTATCGAGGTAGCAGTGCCTGGTTTTATATCCTGGGGCTCAAAGCCAACGTAAGTAGCCTGCAGTGTTTCGCCCGGGCTAACTGAGATGGAGAAATGACCGTTTGCATCTGTTTGCGTGATACGCCTTGTTCCTTTTACCCGGATGGTCACCCCGGATAAGGGCGTTTTGTCATCCGACAGCACCGTTCCGGTGACGATCCTTTCCTGTGCATGCGAGATATGCGGCAGGAATATCGCCATCAGCAGAAACGCTGCTACTAACTGGAGAGCTTTTCTCATAGCTGTGTTGTTTTTAAATATAGAATTAAGCAGTTGCCGATTTTATAAAACATTGATGCCAGCCTTTACATAGGGCTGCAGCAGCTCATCGTCTGCCGGCAGCTCCGTAATCAGCGTATTGATCTTGCCGATCTCGCAAACCTGAATCGGCTGAAAGGAATTTACCTTTTCAGCGATCGTCATGCCTATTACATGCTGCGACGATTCTATCATCGCCTTTTTTAGTTGCACCACTTCCCAGTCATTGTCCGTTACTCCATGCTCCATATCGATGGAGTTGATGCCCAGGAAGCAAAGATCTGCCCTGATCTGCCTGATCTTGGCGATGGCTTCGGGTCCTACGGTGATCTTCGAGTTCTTTGATATACGGTCGCCGATCAGTATCACTTCAATGTTCGGGTGATGCATGTATTCCAGTATCACGGGTATGCTGCCGGAAATAAAGGTTGCCTTCAGCGAAGCCGGCAGCGACCTGGCCATCTCGATAATAGTGGTGCCGCCGCTCGTCAGGATGAACATCCCGTTATGTATAAGGCTGATGGCCTTTTGCGCGATCTTCTTTTTCTGGTTTTGAGAATAAACGCCGTTTGTTGAGAAATGCACTTCGTTGAAAGAGTGGGAAAGGGCCCCGCCATGCACCTTGATGAGCTTTCCTTCTTCGGCCAGCTCCTGCAGATCGCGGCGGATAGTATCTTCCGAAACCTGGATATCCTCGCAAAGAGTGGACGAAAGCACCTTGTTGTGCAGGTTTACCTGGTGCAGGATGTAAGCCTGGCGTTCTTTCTTAAGCAATTGTTGGTTTGTATCTGTTAAATATAGTTAAATTCCTGCAAAAACACGCATAAAGCCGAGCAAGTTTGCAATATGTGGAAAAAAACCGAAAAATGTGGATAGGGAAGACACCAGGTAAACTTCCTTATTCCAGGTCTTAAATATATTATATAAGGAAGAAATATAAAAAAATGCTCTACCTAATATAGTAGAGCATTGGCAAGTATATGATCATTCATCAGGACCTCAGAACGTGAACCTGGCGGTAAGGCCGACCACTGCCGGCTCAAAGTTGATATCTTCAACCAGGTTAAGCTCAGGCTTCCAGTCAAGCGAAAGATTAAGTGGTATATTGGCAAACTTATAATCCAGGCCTATCACGCCCTGCGCCCCGAAATTGGGGATCGTCTCATTCCTTTCCTTAACGGCATTAAAGGTCTTTGCAAAGCCGAGGTAACCACCGCCCCCATAAAACCATTTTAGCCCTTCTGCGTTCAACGGCTTATGCACTTCGTACAAAGCGCCCAGGGCCAGCGGATCTCCCAATGAAAGCAAGGCCTCGATAGCCCTGTCTTCCTTGAAGAAATATTTAAAGGAGATGGAATTATTGACGATTGCCTGGTTGCTGCTGAGCCGTATGCCTACAGCCGTTTTATAGTCCTGCGCAAAGGACTGCTGGCTGAAGCATATAGCAAGGCCAAGCAGAAGAGGGATGGTTATCTTTTTCATATTTGATTGTTTGATACTGCCTACAACGAAAAAAAATGCCGGATAAGTTTAAAGGAAATGTAAAAGTGGCGGCGTGTACGTGTTAAAAAAAAGCCTGGCCGGTGATGCAGGATTTTAGGATGTTAGGCCTTGTACGATTATTTTTGCCCTGCACCCAATACGGCCCGCTATGCAGCTGACAAAATTATTCAGGGAATTTACCGACAGCGAAAGATCAGGAGGCGTAGTGCTGCTTTGCTGCACCGTTCTTTCGTTGATGCTGGCCAATAGCGGGTGGGGCAACGGCTATACCTATTTCTGGCACCAGGATATAGGCGGTCAGTCACTTGAGCACTGGATCAATGATGGCCTAATGACGGTCTTTTTCCTCCTTATCGGGCTTGAATTGGAAAGAGAGATATATAAAGGAGAGCTATCAAATACACGGCAGGCATTGTTTCCTGCTATCGGCGCTGCCGGCGGCATGGCTGTTCCCGCCCTGATATATTGGATTATCAACCGCGGTACGGCTGCCGAAGCCGGCATCGGCATACCGATGGCTACGGATATCGCTTTTGCCCTGGGTATCTTGTCGCTGCTCGGCAAACGCGTACCGGCTTCGCTGAAAGTGTTCCTTACTGCCCTGGCTGTTATCGACGACCTGGGGGCGATCATCGTGATCGCTGTTTTCTATTCCAAGGGCCTGGTATTGCTCAACCTTGGTATTGCGCTTGCCATTTTCGGGGCATTGCTCCTGCTCAACCGGCTGAAAGTGCATAGCCTGGTGCCTTACCTGGTGCTGGGAGCCGCTATGTGGTACTTTATGCTGCATTCAGGAGTGCATGCTACTATCGCGGGGGTATTGCTTGCTTTTGCCATTCCTTTTGGAAAAGGTGATGAAAGATCGGCCTCTTACAGGTTGCAGCGCCTGCTGCACAAGCCTGTTTCCTTTTTTATCCTGCCCATGTTTGCTTTGGCCAATACTGCTATCGTTATTGATGCCGGCTGGTACAATGAGCTGGCTACCCCGGGGTCGCTCGGTATATTCGGCGGCCTGGTGCTTGGCAAGCCGCTGGGCATCTTTCTTTTCTGCCTTGCAGCCTCGCGGCTCGGATTAGTCCGCTTGCCTGCAGGGCTCAGGTGGCAGCATATCCTGGGCGCCGGCATGCTGGGCGGCATTGGCTTTACCATGTCGATCTTTATTACCCTGCTGGCGTTTACCGAACCTGGTATGGTGGTGGCAGCCAAGATCGCCATTCTCTTATCATCGGCGGTTGCCGCGGTGAGCGGCCTGCTGTGGCTGGCTACCAGGAAGAAAAGCTGATATGGGAATATGAAAATACGGGGGAAAGTACTTAGCTACTCAAACAACTCGTACTTGGTCTTGGGGCGACGATCTTCCAGCCACCTGAAGTTGGGCAGCTTCATCTCCGAAGGAGATTTCTGGCGCACCGGCCAGATGGTGCCGCTGACCTGGCTGCGGAACACTACCTTGTACAGCTCTTTTTCCTGGAAGTAAATATCCATGATATCACAGGTAGACTGGTTGATGCCGGTATAGGTGCTGTCTGCATCGTCGCGTATATAATAAATGCATTCGGCATTGCCCTTGGCCCTTACCGAATCGATATCCCCGTCTATAAAGTAGCCATCCATGCGCGTAGCCCTGATCTGGTTAAAAGCATCCTCGTCCATCTTATTCACCATAAAGCCATGCTCATAGGCTTCTATCTTTTCTGCCTTCCTGTTCCTGGTGAACAGGTGTATGGTGTCGCCTGTGATCTGGCTGTTGCTGGCCCATACCACCGGATCGTCATAAAGACGGAAAGTAGAGTCCCGGAAGGAATAGAACAGGCTATCGCAGGTGGCCTGGAGGGAATCGTTGAATATCCGCACATTTCGGAACGCCTCGAAATACCGGTTGGTGCTGTCTTTTTCATCGATAGCAGCCACCTTGATATTTTTAACTGTATCGATCACCACCGAATCTCTGTTGCCGTATAGCGAAGTAAGCCTGGCCGAAAAGAGCGTGTCTGCCGCAATGTATATAGAATCTTTTTCCTGCTTCACGATCATGACCGGCTTGCGGGTGGCCAGCACGGCTTCCGTACGCTTATCCTGTAAAATAAGCCCCGCGATTATGGTGGTGCCCTGTACAGTGTCGCTTACTATGGCATTGCCCGTAACGCGGTAAATGCTGTCGGTAAGCTCTATCAGGTCTCCCGTGATGCTCGTTTTGCCATCGATGATCCTGGTGCGGCGACCAAACTGCGCCTTGCCTGTCTGCTGGTTGTAATATCCTTCCTTCGTGCGTATGATGCGGCCGCTGCTGTCGATAATGGTTGTTTCGGAAATGATGCGGGTATCACCGGTCTGCGTATTGTACAACAGGGAGTCGGTGGTGATGTTATAGGCCGGGTCTTTCAGCACCACGTTCTTTTTAAAATAAACGTCCTTGAGATCGGCATAATAATATCCCTCCCTGCTGGTCAGCACTGTTTTTTTATTGACCACCCGGCCGCCGTTCTTGTAGATGCCGATATTGGTCTGCATATCATACTCCAGGTCGGGGGTAGTAAGCGTTCCTTTGCCATCGGTGAGCTTTACGTTGCCATCGAAATAAGCGATCTGCCTGTCTTTTAGATAGCGCAGGTGGTTGGCCGTAATCGTAGCGGTATCTCCGTCCACGATGCGTACATTGCCCCAGGCCTCGAAGACCCTGGTACGGTCATTCTGCACGCAGCTATCGCAGTAAAAGAAAGTATTGCCCTGCTTTAGCTTTACATTGCCGGCAACAATGGTCAGCGTGGTGCTGTCGTCTATCTTACGGGTAGTGAACTGGCGGGTGTTGCTGAGTATCTGCAGCTCATTGGTGGTATCGGCCGGCAGCACGGTCTGCGCAGCGGTCCGTGAAGCAGGCAGCAGGAAAAAGAATGCCAGCAGGCCGGCAACCATCCATCGCTTGCCGCCGGCGAGCCAGGCTAAAAACAACCGGCAGCTCCATTTGCGGAACAGGGACATACGAAGCAGCGAGAGGAAAAATGCAGCCGGGTTCATAGCATGGTCGATCCTTTTGGGCCAGGCTATCTTGATCAGTAAGCCTGCGGGATCGTATCTTTTTTGAGTGGCGAAGTTAATGCTCCCCCCTTATCTTTTCTGCCGAATACGGAAATATTAACGTAGCGTTTTGGATGGGCACGCAGGTCATCCAGCAATATTTCAGCGCTCAGCACGGCGTCATTGAGCTTATTGTATAGCTGCTTGTCGTAGATAAGAGCTCCCAGCGTACCGTCCTTGCTCGACATACGGTTGATAGTAGCTTTGAGCTGCGTAACGGCATCCTGCACCGAATCTGCTATCGAGCGCAGGTCCACTTGAGACAGGTTGCTGGTGAAGCGCTTGGCATTCCTGATGATGGCCGTTATGCTATCATTGTTCATGGCCAGGTTGCCGGTAACGGCTTTGGCGTTATTGAGGGTAGCCGTAAGGCTGCCTTCGGCATTGCTTAGCATGGTATGCAGCACGTCGGTGCTGCGGGTCAGGTTGGCTATTGCCTGACGCAGGTTATGCTGGGTCTGATCATCAAAAATATTATTGACATTGCCTAATACCCGGTTGAGAGAGTCGATTGTGTTGCCAACTTTTCCCAAAATGGGCTCTAACTGGGGGACTACGGAGCTAAGCATGCCGCCGGGCAGGTTGCCGCTTCGTATCTGGTCGCCTTTTTTCAGGTATTCTTTGGCGTCGCCTTTTATGATCACCAGGGTAGGACTGCCTAACAGGTTGGGCTCGATATAAGCTACGGAGTTGACCGGTATATTCACATCCTTATCGAGGGCGATGGTCACTTTAACGCCGGTCACTTCCTTATCCACGGGCTCGATATCGTAAACCTTGCCGATATTCATTCCCATCTTCACAGGGTTCGACTTATCCAGGCTTCCCACATTATCAAAAATGGCGAAAAGAGTATTGTTCTTTTTAAAAAGGTCGCGGCCTTTAAGGAAATTAAATCCTGCAATAAGCAGCGCAATGGAAACAATAGCTAAGATGCCGACTTTGGTTTCATTATTGATCTTCATGCTGGTAACTTTTCACTCTTCTTATGCTAACAGAGTGCCAAATTACCCATTTATTTTGAAAACCAGCTATTAAGGGTATGTAACAGATCACCGTCCGGCTTACCCTGACTGCTTAGAAGGCTTTTTTGGCGTCAGTGGCGCCGGTCTTGCGGGATTCCAGCTTTTGCTTATAGGTCTTGAAGGCATTGACGATATCTTCCACGATCTCGTCCTGGCCTTTTTCGCTGTTGAGGTATTCTTCTTCCTCCTTGTTGGAAATAAAGCCGATCTCTACCAGCACGCTTGGCATACCGGTAGCCTGAAGCACCCAGATGCCGGTATCGTTACGCTGGCGCACTCCCCGGCTTACCCGGCCGGTAGCGGCAAATTCCCGCTCTATCTGGTCAGCGAGGGTAAGGCTTTTCTTGAAGTAGTTCTGCGCATATATCAGCATCCTTGCCATTTCGGCCGGGTCAGAGGGATCCGGCAGCTGCAGGGTGGAAGTAGAGTCGATCTCCCCGTAGTATTCATTGTTCTTGTGAACGGAGTTCAGCTTGGCCTCGTTCTTATTTACCGCCCACACATAGGTCTCCGTGCCCCTGGCCGTATTTTCACGCCATACGTTCTGGTATTCGTACTCGTAATAAGTTTGCTTTTTTTTCTTTTTACCGGTGCCCACCATTCTTGTTTTGGCGGTTTTTCCCACTACTACTTTTTCATACCAGCCCCCGGGGCGTTTACCGGCAGCATTGCAGTGGATGGCAATAAAAAGATCGCCGCCGGAAGAGTTGGCCAGGTCGGCACGATAACGGAGGGCAGCGTCCTTATTGGGCTTATTGCCTGGCAGCACATCTGTGGTGCGGGTGTAAATGATCTTGAGGTCAGGAAATTCTTTCTGCAGGGCCTTGCCGAGCTTCAGCGAAACAGTCAGGCTCACATCGGCCTCGGTAGAGAACATGCCTTTGGCGCCGGGATCTGTTCCTCCATGCCCAGGATCGATGATCAGGGTACGGATAGCCGAGGCACCCGGAGTAGTAGTGTCCGAATTATTGATGAAAGAGAAAAAGGCAATACTGGATAGAACGGCTATGGCAAAACACAAGGTTTTTTTCATGTAATAACTGGAATTTTTACACGCTGTTCTTCCCACCAGATCTGCTGCAAGATACCGGTGGCAGCGAGGGAATTTAATTTAATGAGTTATCGCAATCTTCACAATTTCTTTAAGGCCGAATGAATTACATTTGCTGCTTACCATATGCGGCTGCCCGACAAATTTAGATCAAAATATTTTTTTTCTGCCATACTGACTGCATTAATAATCTGTTCAGTAACGTGGAATACGGCCGCCTTTCATACTATTTCAGATAATTTTTACAGTCCTTTAACAACCACTGCTGCCGATACTACCAGGCCCATACCGGTTGCCGACACCACGCCCAGGCTCCAATTCACCGGTTCTGACACTATTCGCCCGCCCCGCGATCCGGGGCTTGCACCTGCCGACAGCTTCCTGGTAAATGACACGATGCCGGTTGAAAAGGTTGATACCTTTTCCTTAAAACTTTCTAAAGATACCCTCGATGGACCGGTGCATTATTATGCAGAAGATTCGGCCGTGATCATGGTGCAATCCAAGAAGATCTATCTCTATGGCAAAACAAAAACAGAATATAAGGATATCACGCTCACTGCTCCGAAAGTAGAGATCGACCAGCAGACGCAGACACTTACTGCCGTCAATGCAAAGGACAGCACCGGCGAGGTAACAGAGGTTGCTGAATTTGTTCAGGGAACGGAAAATTCATTTACCAGCGATACTATCCGGTATAATTTTAAAACGCAAAAAGGTCTTACCAAGAATACCATCACCCAGCAGGGAGAGATGTTCGTTCATTTTGACGTGGCCAAGAAAGTAGATGCTAATACCACTTTTGGCAAAGGAGGCTTTATCACCACCTGCAACCTGTCTGACCATCCACACTTCGGGTTCAGGGCCAGCCGCATGAAGGTAGTGAACCAGAAGCTGGCGGTTACCGGCGCCATACACCCGGAGTTTGAAGATGTGCCGGTACCGATCTACCTGCCTTTCGGATTCTTCCCGCTGAGCCAGGGGCGCCACTCGGGCTTCCTGCCTCCGCAGTTCGCCACCAATGAGACGCAGGGCCTGGGGCTGGAAGGATTAGGCTACTACAAGGTGATCAATGATTACTGGGATGCGAAGGTATATGGCAATGTATATTCTTACGGCAGCTGGTCGGCCAATCTGAATCCCACTTACCGTAAGCGGTATAAATACAGCGGCTCTGCCAATATCGGCTACATGTCAACCAAGCGGAACTTCAAGAATGACCCTGATTTCAGCAAGTCGAGCAGCTATACCGTTTCCTGGTCGCATACTTCCGATACCAGGGCAAGACCCGGCACCAGCTTTTCGGCCAGGGTAAATGCAAGCTCTACCAACTATAACCGGAATGTGCCTAACAATGCCCATCTCAATTTCCAGAATATCCTGGGCTCTTCCATCACTTATTCCAAGACCTGGATCGGGAGACCTTATAACCTGACCCTGTCGGCCAACCATTCGCAGAACAACCGCAACCGCGAGGTGAGCATCAGCCTGCCTGACGCAGGCTTTACGGTCAGCACCTTATATCCCTTGCAGAAAAAAGAAGCAGCAGGCCCTAAAAAATGGTATGAGCAGCTGGGCATCGGCTACCAGGGCAATTTCCGGAACTCGGTCTCTTTTTACGATTCCATCAACTATAAGCAGGTCTACGGTAAATCCATTTTCAGCTACCTCGCCGATACTTTGCAATGGGGAGCGCAACATAATATACCTGTGACCCTGGCGCTGCCGGCCATACTCAACGGCGCGCTGGTGGTAACGCCTTCTGTTGCCTATTCGCAGATATGGGCCAACCGGAAAACAAGATATACCTGGAATACGGCCACCCAGCGGCTCGATACCACTTCTACCAAAGGCTTTTTCATAGACCAGCAAACCCAGTTCAGCCTGGCTTTCAATACCGCCTTATATGGCACTTACCAGTTCCGGAACAAAAAGATAATGGCTATCCGGCACGTAGTGCGTCCCACGTTCAGCATCAACTACCGGCCAGACCTGTCGACCAGGTATTATTACCGCGATACGATCGCGCCCGGTTATACGCAGCTGTTTGGCGAGTTGCAGAACATACAGCCTTATAGTGGCTACTCACCCGGCCGTTCGGGCAGCTTCAGCTTCGGCATCGACAATAATGTAGAGATGAAAGTGCGTTCAAGAAAAGATACCACCGGCGACGGCATCAGGAAGATCAGGCTGATCGACGGGCTCAGCATTGTTTCCAGCTACGATTTCTTCCGCGATTCGCTGAAGCTGTCTCCTTTTGCCCTGAGCTTCCGCACCAATCTTTTCGACAAGATCAATATTACGGCCAGCGGCATACTGGACCCTTACCAGGCTAATGCTATCGGCCAGCCCATCAATAAGTTCGTATGGGATGGCGGCAGGTTCAGGCTGGGGCGTCTTTCCACCGCAAGCATCTCCATATCAACCAGCTTCCAGAGCAAGCCCAAAGACCCGGAAAAGGATAAGAAACGCAAAGAAGCTATAAAGGAGCAGCTGAATGACCCCACGCTGCAGGCCGACCAGCAGCGCCTGCTTGACTACATGCGTCAAAACCCGGGAGAGTTCGTGGATTTCAACGTGCCCTGGTCGATCAATGTTTCATACTCGCTGGTATATTCCACCAGCTTCAGCACCGCGCTGCAGCGTTACCTGGCCACGCTTAATTCCAATGTCCAGTTCAATGGCAGCTTCAACCTGACGCCAAAATGGAATTTCAGCTCTACCGGCTTTTTTGATTTCAAGACAAAACGGATCCAGACCTTCTCCATGGCCATCTCCAGGGATATGCACTGCTGGCAGCTGTCGATCAATGTAACGCCAACGCCTCCGTTCCGTTACTTCAGCTTTACCATCAGTCCCAAATCGTCGGTGCTGCAGGACCTGAAGGTCAACCGCACGCGTTCCTTTGTTTCTTACTGATGGGCCTGGTAGTAATGGCTCATGATGGCGAAGACCTGGTCGCGTAAGGCTTCAGGGCCCTGGCCGTTTACCGGCACAGGAGGCAGGAAATGTATTTCCAGGCGGTGAGGCAGGAAGAAGAACGGCTTGTCCAACGGCACCGCTTTCCTGGTATTGAAGATCAGGGCCGGGATAATAGGCGTGCCGGTATCTACCGCCAGCTTAAAAGCCCCGTCATAGAATTTTTTCAAAGGCTGGTTGGTCCGGTTGCGCGTGCCTTCGGGATAGATGCACATATGCATCCCCATGTCCAGCACCTTTTTCATTTCCTCGTAGCTACGCCTCCGGCTGCGCTCGCTCTTCCTGTCAACCAATACCGACCCTTTACGATAATACCAGCCGAACAAAGGCACTTTGGCAAAAGAGGTCTTGGCAATTGTCTTATTGGCTCCCGGTATAAAAGGGGAGGAGAGCGGTATGTCCAGCAGGGAATTGTGATTGCAGGTAACAATATAAGCTTTGTCTTTCTCAAAATTTTCCTGGCCCTTTACCCTGAACGGACAGGCTACCAGGAAGAACCATACATTCATCCATATACGGGAAACAGCTATGAAGTAACGGCTGCTGAAAGGCTCAGGCATCAGGTAGGCGAGCATAGCAGGAAAGAAAGCAAGCAGGAAAGTAATTATGAACGTGATCAGTCCCCAGGTCGCCCATATACGGCCTGCAATGTCTCTCAGCAATTTCATATCAGCGATACTTTAAATAGTTTACCCGGCTTTGCGCTTCCTCATCCTTCCTGTTGCTACCTGCTATACTTAACCAGGCAACAAAGGTAAAAGGAAAGCCTGATTGACCGGCAGCAAATAACAGGTGCCGTTGTCAATAGCTCTTCTGCTTCATAACGACCAGTCAATCGGGTCAATGCCTTTAGATGTCAGGTACTGGTTGGTCTTGGAAAAATGACGGCAGCCCAGGAAGCCTGCATGCGCTGAAAGCGGCGAAGGGTGGGCAGCTTTCAGGATAAGATGCTTGCTTTCATCTATCAGCGCGCTTTTTTCCTGCGCAAAACGCCCCCAGAGCAGGAACACCACATGCGGTCGTTGTTCGGAAATAGTGCGGATCACCGTGTCAGTGAAAATAGACCAGCCGATGCGGGCATGGCTCATCGGCTCCCCGGCTCTTACGGTCAGTGAAGCGTTGAGCAGGAATACGCCTTGCTCTGCCCATTTGGTAAGGTTGCCATGATTGGGTACAGGCACGCCAACATCATCGTGCAGCTCCCTGAAGATATTCACCAGCGAAGGAGGTGGTGGAATGCCTTTTTGTACTGAAAAGCAAAGACCATGCGCCTGGCGTGGACCATGATAAGGATCCTGCCCAAGTATCACTACTTTCACCTGGTCGATAGGCGTGGTATTGAAGGCATTGAAAATAAGGCCGCCGGGCGGATAGATGGTCTTGCCCTGCGCTTTTTCCGTTTTCAAGTGCTGTACAATGTTCAGGAAATAAGGCTTGGTGAATTCGGCTTTGAGTGCCTGCTTCCAGCTTTCTTCTATTTTAACATCCATGTTCTTATGGTTTGATTGATTTGGGAAAGGTAGGAAAACCAGGGTGGAAATATGCGGATAAGGGAATGTAAAACTGTATTGGCCCGTTATATGCGAAAGAGGGATTTAATGCCTATATTTTGACCGGCTCATGTTTTTTTTGTTATTTTGCGCCCCTGTTTGGTCCGGTAGCTCAGCTGAATAGAGCAACTGCCTTCTAAGCAGTAGGTCCCTGGTTTGAGTCCAGGCCGGATCACGAAAAAAGGTCTTGTGAGCAACCTGGTCACGAGACCTTTTTCATATATATTCTTTCATTTTCCCTACCAGCTTTACCGCTTCTACCGCTTCCTTCACATCATGAACGCGTAGCAGGCTTGCGCCGTTCAGCAAGGCGATCGTATTCAGCACCGTGGTGCCGTTCAGCGCTTCTTCTGCAGTAATGCCCAGCGTGCGATAGATGGTTGATTTGCGCGATAAGCCCACCATGATCGGGCAATCCAGCAGCTGGAACACCGGCAATTGCTGCAGCAGCCGGAAATTATGGGCAATGGTCTTTCCAAATCCAAAACCAGGATCGATGATCACATCCTGGATACCCAGCCGGCGCAGGGCTTCCTTACGCGCTATAAAAAAATCGAGCAGCTCCCGGCCGATGCTTTCATATTGCGGCAGCTCCTGCATGCGGTCAGGCGTGCCCTGCATGTGCATCAGCACATACGGCACGCCCAGCGAGGCCACCATAGGCAACAGTGTGTCATCCATGCTACCGGCGCTGATATCATTCACTATATGCGCCCCGGCTGCCACCGCTTCTTTGGCTACCTTACCATGATAGGTGTCGATGGAAATAAAGCTTTCAGGAAAGCGACGGTGAATAGCATCCACTATATCGATCACCCGTTGCAGCTCTTCATCGGCAGCTATGGCCTGGCTGCCAGGGCGGGTGCTTTGCCCACCGATATCCAGTATGCGGGCGCCGGCTTCAAGCATTTGACCAGCCACCTGCAAAGCTCCATTTATATGCTGTTGCCGGCTTGATGCCAGGAAAGAATCAGGTGTGGCATTGATAATGCCCATGACCAGCGGCGTTTTGGTAACTAGCAATCTTCCTTTGCAATTAAGGGTGAACATCTTGATTTGTTTGCTATTTTTGAGCGAAGATACTGTTAGCAGGCGAGCGGGCTCTTGTCCTTTTAGAGCAGGCCGACAGGGATCAGGCTTATCATTAATCCCGGTTCGCCGGCAGCCTGGCTGCGGCGGCATTTATATTTTTAAATTATATCATGGCTGATACCAACCAGCAATACGACCAGGTCATACAGGATTGCAAGGATATTTTTCTCAAGAAGAACAGGGATTATGGAACGGCCTGGCGGGTATTGAGGACCATTTCCATCGTAGACCAGATATATATCAAGGCCCAGCGCATACGCACCATACAGGAGAAAAGCAGCCAGCGCATCGGCGATGACATACCCGGCGAATTTCGCGGCATTATCAACTATGCCATTATCGGGCTGATACAGCTGGAGCTGCCCGCCGATAGTCCTGAAGAGCTGGAACCGGCAGAAGTCTCCTCGCTTTATGACCGGCACGTGGCCACGGCCAGGCAGCTGATGCAGGACAAGAACCATGATTATGGGGAAGCCTGGCGGCAGATGAGCCAGGAAAGCTTTACCGATCTCATTTTGATGAAGCTGCAGCGCATCCGGCAGATATTGTTCAATGATGGAAAAACATTGATCAGCGAAGGCATCGACGCCAACTACCACGATATAATCAACTACGCCGTATTTGCCCTGGTGCTCGACGGAGAAAAACAATAACCCGGCCCCGGCCGCTAAATGACAGATATGAAGATAACGACCCATATAGCCAGGATCATCGTAGGAATATTGTTCATCTTTTCAGGGCTGGTAAAGGCCAACGACCCACTGGGCCTGAGCTACAAAATGCAGGAGTTCTTCGAGCTCTGGCATATGACTCGCTTCAATTCATGGACCCTGGCGCTGTCTGTGCTCATGAACGCTTTCGAGATCATTGCGGGCGTAGCCCTGCTCATTGGCTGGCGTATCCGTCTTTTTGGCTGGCTGCTGCTGTTGCTGATCATTTTCTTCACCTTCCTGACCGGCTATACTTACGTTACCGGCAAGCCTGCCAACTGTGGCTGCTTTGGGGATTGCCTGCCTATCAGCTCTAAAACTTCTTTCCAGAAAGACCTGGTGCTGACGGTGCTGATCGCTTTCCTGCTCTGGCAGCAAAAATATATCCGCCCGCTTTTCCCGGCCAGGACCTCGGGCTTTATCATGCTGCTTGCCGTAGGCTTTAGCTTTGGCCTGCAGTGGTACAGCCTGCGCTACCTGCCGCCTGTCGATTGCCTGCCTTATAAAAAAGGCAATAATATTCCCCAGCAAATGCAGGTACCGGCCAATGCCATCCCTGACAGCACGGTGATCGAATATGTCTATAAAAAGCAGGGACAGGAAGTGAGATTTACTGCTGATAACTTCCCCGATGATTTTGACGACTCCCTTTATCAATATGTAGACCGCCATGATAAGCTGATCAGGGCAGGAGTAAATAATTTGCCCCCGATCAGGGGATTTGCGCTGACCGGCATAAGCGGCGAAGACTCCACTACGGCTGTGCTGGAGCATGAGTACGCGCTGCTGCTCTTCGTGGAAAATCTCTCTACACCGCTTTCTGCCTGGAGCAAAGAGTTTGCAACCATCTATGCGGAGGCCCGGGAGAAAAATATCCCCGTATATATTATTACAGGCACCCGCGATGCCCTGCGCCGGGAGATAGCCGGTACTCCCTTTGCAGGAGTGCCGCTCTTTACCTGCGACAATACGGCCATACGTACGGCTGCCAGGACCAATCCCTGTCTTTTCCTGCTGCAGAAAGGAACCATCCTGGGTAAATGGAGCTATACGCGTATGAGCCAGGCTTCCCGTCAGTTAGCAGCAGTGCCGGCCCAGCCCAGCCCGTTGCCGTCACCGCCGGTGCAGGATAGTGGGCAGGTCAGCACCACAGAGCACGAATAACTTTTTCCATTAACTATCCCGGCAGTTGCCGGGTATTTAATCGTATTGCCTTGCTTCGTTTTATCGCCAAAAAGCTATTGTACAGCCTCCTGGTTTTAGTGGGAGTGGTAATACTTGTCTTTTTTCTCTTCCAGGGCTTTGGCGATCCCTCACGCCTGGTAATGGGGCAATCGGGCGATGCGGTCACGCAGGCCAGCATCCGTAAAGAGCTGTACCTCGATCAACCGAGGTGGAAACAGTTCATTTATTATGTCAACGATGTATCGCCTGTGAGCGTGCATGGCCGGGAAGAGATCGAAAGCAAGAAGCTCAAAGGCTTTTTTATAGGAGGAGAAAAGAAGCTGGCTATCAAGCTGCCCTATTTGCGCAGGTCGTACCAGAGCAAACGCGATGTCTGGAGCATACTGATGCAGGCCCTGCCCGGCACATTGCTGCTGGCGGCAGCAGCCATGCTGATAGCGGTAGTAATAGGCATTCCTCTCGGCGTGCTGGCGGCTGTAAGGCAAAATACCTGGTGGGATACTTCTGCTATTTTTTCCAGCATCATCGGCATTTCTGCTCCTTCCTTTTTTATGGGGATCATTATTGCCTACCTGTTTGGGTTTGTGCTAAGCGATTGGACAGGACTTCATATTTCCGGCAACTGGTTCGAGATAGACGACAGCACCGGAGCGCGCAGGCTGAGCCTGCAGAACCTGGTGCTGCCGGCCATTACCTTGGGTATCCGCCCGCTGGCCATCATTACGCAGCTTACCAGGAGCGCTATGCTCGATGTGCTTGACCAGGATTATATCCGTACAGCCTATGCCAAGGGCCTGGGAAAAAGAGCGGTGATCTGGAAGCATGCCTTGCGCAATGCGCTCAACCCCGTGATCACGGCAGTTACCGGCTGGTTTGCCGAGCTGCTGGCAGGCGCTTTTTTTGTGGAGTATATCTTTGGCTGGCAGGGTATAGGCAAGGTAACCGTAGACGCTCTTGAAAAGCTGGATTACCCTGTAGTAATGGGATCGGTGCTGGTAGCGGCCGCTTTTTTCACCCTCATCAATATCCTGGCCGATATTCTTTACGGGATAGTGGAACCGCGTGTAAGGATCCGGTAACGATAAAGCCTTAATACACTTCCCGGTTGCGTTTATACTTGGCCAGGCGTTTCTTGGCCCGCACCAGCTTGGCATTGATACGGTTCTTTTCTTCAACCGTGGTAACACCGTCTGCCGCATATTTTTCGATCGTGTACCTGATAGTTGCCTGCTCATCCTTCAGCTTCTTATATTCAAGGGCTGTGATCTGCTTTTTTTTATAAGCGGCTTCTATCCGGCTTTCCAGCTCTTTCTGCTGCCTGGAGAACTGCTGGGCCGAGGCGCTGCCTGCCAGCGTCAAAAAAAATATCGCCGCCACCAGGAATATCCTTTGCATATAATTTTCTTTTATAGCTATTGAATGATGACCTCGTTGATCACTTTCTGCCCCAGGGCCTCGTTGACCCGCTGGATAATATTTTCTTTCTGGTAGATAAGCTCCTGCTTCAGGGGAGCCACCGAGGTTGTAATAACCAGCTTAGGACCGAATATCTGCAGCTTGTCGGTATATCGGGCAATGGTCTTACCCATGATCTTTTCCCATACATCCTCTATCTGCATAGCCTGGATATCTCCTTTGAGACGGCTCTGGTTCAGGAATTGCTGCAAGGCATCGCCAATTGAATATTCGCCCACGGGAACAGGTTTGGTGGTAAGGGAACTGTTGACCCTGCAAAAATAACAAAGATCGCCGCAGATCCGGTCCTTTATTTATGAGCTTGTGATTAGGCATACGCTTACTATATCCTCATTTCAGCTCTACCAGCTGATGCTGCAGCCCCAGGTCATTAAGCTGATCGCCAAGCCGCTTCTCATTGGTATCGGTAATGAATACCTGCCCGTTATCGGTCTGGCACACACGCTGCAGGAGATTGTTGATACGCTCTTCATCGAGCTTTTCAAATACATCGTCGAGCAGCAACAAGGGTGTAAAGCCTTTTTCCTTTTTCAGGATGTCCATTTCAGTCAGCTTAAGGGCAAACAGCAGGCTTTTTCGCTGGCCCTGTGAAGCGATATTCCTGAACAGCTGGTTGCCGAAGCTGATCTCGATATCATCGCGATGAGGGCCTACGGTGGTCCGTTGGGTATAGCAGTCCTTCTGCCGGGTGCTGTGCAGCAATTCCGCAAAGGAGCTGGTCAGCAGCTGGCTTTCATACAGCAGGCTCACATCTTCGGGTTGCTGCGCTATTTCGTGGTAGGTATGCTTTACCGCGGGAAGAAAGGCCACCAGAAACTCTTTTCTCTTGTTGAATATATAACCGGCCGGCTGCGCTAACTGCTCATCCAGCACATCCAGGAGGGAAAAGTTTTTTTGGCCTGTTTCGGCAAAGGATTTCAGCAAGGAATTGCGTTGCTGCAGCACCTTGGTATAAGTGATCAGGTGCTGCAGGTACAAGGAATCAAGCTGGGAGAGGAGAGCGTCCAGGAACTTTCTTCGCTCTTCGCTGGCCCCGGTTATCAGCACGGCGTCGTCAGGGGCGATGACCACGCAAGGATAGCGACCGATATGCTGCGAAAACTTATCGTATGGCTGGTCATTGACAGAAAATTCCTTTTTCCCGTTCTCGCGCAGCACGCATACCGCTTTTTCGGTTTGATCCTGCAGCGCAAATTCACCCTGCAGGCGAAAGCCTTTTTGCCCTTGCTGCACATTATTGGCATCTGTACGGGAAAAATAGCTTTTGGTAAAGCAGAGATAATGGATCGCATCGAGAAGATTGGTCTTCCCAACGCCATTGTTGCCGCAAATGCCGATGATGCGGCTGGTGAACTCAAAAGACCGGTTGCTGTAGTTCTTGAATTGCAGCAAAGTAACCGAACGAAGGGAAAGCATTCCCAAATGTCGATAATTAATGCGAAAAGCGCGGAAGCCAGGCGTAAGGAGAACAGCGGCCAGGCAAACGGCGCCTTATTACGGCCATGCCGGCCGGCATAATATGGGAAAACCGGGAAAGTCGCTTCCCTGGCTGGCGAATGCCTGTCCAGGGTTAGGTAAGCCTTTCAGATTCAGCCTTGTAACCCTGTCAAAATCGGGTTTAGTAAATTGCGTTCTTTCCCTTATTTTTGCCTCCCGTTAAAAAAGGGATAAACCCACAAAATTCTACGCCGGTGGCTACAAAATTTTCCAAGGAGACTTACCTGTACTGGTACGAGCTAATGCAGCTGATCCGTCAGTTTGAGCTGACAGCCGAAGAAAAATATAAGATGGAAGGCAAGATACGCGGGTTCTTCCATGCCTATGTAGGCCAGGAAGCTATTGCTGCCGGCTGCATGACGGCTACCCGCGCCGAAGACCTGTTCATTACCGCTTACCGTGATCACGGGCTGGCATTAGCCAAAGGTATTTCGGCTGACAGCTGCATGGCTGAGCTGTACGGAAAGGCTACGGGCTGCGCCAAGGGCAAGGGCGGAAGCATGCACTTCTTTGGGAAAAAGGAGAACTTTTATGGTGGTCATGGTATCGTGGGCGCCCAGATAGGCACCGGTGCCGGGCTTGCTTTTGCTGAGCGTTACCGCGATACCGACAACGTGGTGCTCTGCTTTTTTGGCGACGGCGCTGCCCGCCAGGGTATCCTGCATGAGACCTTTAACCTGGCCATGCTCTGGAAGCTGCCGGTGATCTTCATCTGCGAAAACAACAACTACGCAATGGGCACTTCTGTAGAGCGCACTTCCAACGTAGTGGATATCTATAAGCTGGCCGATGCCTACGAAATGCCTTCCGACACGTTCGACGGCATGAACCCTGAAGCCGTTCACGAAGGCATCAGCCGTGCAGTTAAAAGGGCCCGTGAAAAAGGCGGACCTACCCTGATCGAGATCAAGACCTATCGTTATAAAGGCCATTCCATCAGCGATCCCCAGAAATACAGGACCAAGGAAGAAGTAGACGAATACAGGGAAAAAGACCCGGTTATCCAGGTAAGGAAAACCATTCTTGAAAATAAGTTCGCTACAGAAGAGGAGCTGAAAGTGATCGATGAGCGTATCGACAGCGTAGTAGCCAACTCGGTGAAATTCGCCGAAGAAAGTCCCTGGCCCAACGATGACGAGGTATTGAAAGACGTGTATGTAGACCAGAATTACCCGTTCATCGTAGATTGACCGATCATTGTTCACATATAAATCGACCCATACCAATTGCAGGGCCAGAGCCCTCAAGCATCATCTTAATCATCAACTAACGTAAAATGTCAGACAAGAAACACGCGCAGGCAGATAGCAGTGAAGTGGCAATTGCCAAAGCCAAAGATTTCTGGGCACGCAACAGCAAGGTTATCAGCATTATTTTTGTAGCGGTCGTTGTGATCGGCGGCGGCTGGCTGATCTATGACAACTTTGTAAAGAAGCCCCAGGAGCGTGAAGCAGCCGAAAAGATCTTTAAAGCAGAGGAATACTATCGTATGGACTCTGTAAACCTGGCGCTCAATGGCGACGGTCAGAACCTCGGCCTGCTCAAGATCATTTCCAGGTACGGTGGTACCAAGGCCGGCAACCTCGCCCGCTTCTATGCAGGCTCCTGCTATATCAAGCTTGACGATAATGCCAATGCCGTTAAATACCTGAAGGACTTCAGCACCGATTCAAAGCAGATACAGGCCCGGGCATACAAGCTGCTGGGCGATGCCTATGCCGACCTGGGCAAATCGAGCGAAGCGCTGGAATATTACAAAAAAGCCGCTTTTCATTTTGAAGCCGACGAGCAAGGCTCTGCCGAAGCCCTGTTCAGCGCCGCTTACCTGGCCGACCGCGTGCTCAATAAACCCCAGGAAGCTATCAAGCTCTACAAAGAGCTGAAGAGCAAATACCCGCGGACCCAGCAAGGCTTTAATGCCGATACTTACCTGGCCCGCCTGGGAGAGTACAACAGCGTTGACTGATATCATCATTGCAACACAATACATACGCAGCATGGCAGATGTAGCAAACAGCAAATTATTGCATATAGATACAGGCATTCTGAAAAAGGATGCCTGTATCGTTTTGGTAAAAACAGAGTGGAATGCTACGGTGGTGGATGAGCTGGAGCTGGGCGCCATCAAGATATTGCAGGGCAACGGCGTCAGCAATATCATTCGGGTCACCGTTCCCGGCAGCTTTGAGCTGCCCTTTGCCATCAGGAAGATCTGGGATAGCCTCGATATAGGCAAAAAGCCTGATGCCTTCATAGCATTAGGTACGGTAATAAGAGGCGATACGCCTCACTTCGAGTACGTGTGCAGGGCAGTAACAGACGGTATTCTGCAATTAAACCTTACCTTGCCGGTGCCGACCATATTCGGGGTGCTGACGGTTGACAACGATGAGCAGGCGCGCGAGCGAATAGGCGGCAGGCATGGGCACAAAGGCGAAGAGGCGGCTGTCACTGCGCTGAAGATGATGGCTTTGCGTCACCAGCTGCCGTAAGAGGCCAATGCCGGTATTTATCACTATTTCAACCGGGAAGCTCTCCTGAAGATCGGTATATGAACGTACAACTTTTTATTCCCTGCTTTGTAGACCAGCTCTATCCTGATACGGCTTTTAACATGATCAGGGTGCTCGAAAAAGCAGGCTGTACCTTAAGCTATAATACCAATCAAACCTGCTGCGGCCAGCCTGCCTTTAATGCCGGCTTTTGGGACGAATCGCGGGCAGTATGCGGCAAGTTCCTGAAAGATTTCGGCGGTGCTGATTATATCGTAGCTCCCAGCGCCAGCTGTGTCGGCTTTGTACGCAACTATTATCCCAGGCTTTTCAATAATTCATCGGTGCATAACCAGGTAAAGGAGCTGGGCAGCCGGCTGTTTGAATTTTCCGAGTTCCTGGTCAAAGTGCTGGGAGTAGAAGATGTGGGTGCCTCGCTGCCAGGTAAGGCCACCTACCATGACAGCTGCGCCGGGTTGCGCGAATGCCGGATAAAGGAAGAGCCGCGCCGCTTATTGTCGCACGTAAAAGGCCTGCAGCTCTCGGAGATGAATGATGTGGAAACCTGCTGCGGCTTTGGCGGCACTTTCGCCGTAAAGTTTGAAGCCATTTCAATAGGCATGGGAGAGCAGAAAGTAGAGAATGCCCTTGCCACCGATGCGGACTACCTTATCTCTACAGACCTTTCCTGCCTGATGCACCTCGACGGCTATATCAGGAACAAGGGATACCAGCTCAAAGCCATGCACCTGGCCGATGTGCTGGCCAGCGGCTGGTAACGATCGGCAATAGCCTGATCAGCAGACGGCTTCAGGATATGCCGGAAGAAAGGAGCAGCCTGGTACCGGATCTATATTTTAACCCGGCGTTTAAGGTTATCCAATAAAAAATGGCCGGCCTTCCGAAGAAGGACCGGCCTGGTTTGCCCTAAAATGGAAACTCTTAACCAATTTCAGCTTCATATGTACAGCCGGTCTTCAGGTGGGTATGGATCAATCAATATTTTTCTTATTTACGGGAAAAAAGAAGGAATGGTTTTCCTGCACCTCCATAAGATCCATTTTTCTGTTAACCGTTTCTTTTCAGCAAATTAAGGCATCAGCACATGATCTATTACATGGATCACGCCATTGCTCTGGTACACGTCGGCAATGGTGATACGGGCTATACCGCCTTTCTCGTCCTTTACCCACCATTTACCGTCTTTTTTCATTACCCATAATTTACCGCCGGCTACGGTTTTCAGCTCTGCCGTACCATTGTTCCTACGGGCCCATTTTTCCAGCTCCTTTGAATCCAGCTTACCGGCCACAACATGGTAGGTAAGAATGCCGGTGAGCGTGCTTTTATTCTCGGGCTTTACCAGGTTCTCGACCGTGCCGGCAGGCAGCATGTCAAATGCCTCGTTGGTAGGAGCGAAGACAGTAAAGGGCCCCTTGCTTTCGAGGGTTTCCACCAGGCCGGCAGCTTTTACAGCCGCTACCAGTGTGGTATGGTCTTTTGAGTTCATGGCATTCTGAACAATGTTCCTGGAAGGGTACATGGCAGCGCCGCCTACCTGAACTGTTTTTTCCATCTTCTGCGCAGCGGCTGTGTTCAGCATAAAGGCAGCTATTGCCAGCGATAAAATTGATCTTAACGTTTTCATGATTGTTGTTTTTGTCTTAATAAAATGATTGCTTATGCGGATACCTTTATAACAGGTACGGTGAATTAATATCTCCTGGTTTTTTCTTCGCTGTTTTTTTATTTTTATGTTTCCTTTGCTTTTTTAAATCCACAAATAACTTTTTATCGTATGGCCTACTGGCTTATCAAATCCGAACCATTCAAGTATAGCTGGGAACAGCTGGAGAAAGACAAACGCACTTTCTGGGATGGTGTACGTAATTATGCAGCGCGCAATAATCTCCGGGCCATGAAAAAAGGAGACCTTGCTTTTTTCTATCACAGCAATGAAGGCACGGAGATCGTAGGCATCGCCAAAGTGGTAAAGGAGGCCTACCAGGACCCTACTTCTGCAGAAGACACCTGGTCGGCCGTGGATTTTGCGCCGTATAAGAAGCTGAAAAAGCCTGTATCGCTGGCTGCTATCAAGACCGAGAAGCGCTTGTCGCAAATGGCGCTGGTACGCCTGGGTCGTTTGTCCGTACAGCCGGTTACCGAAGAAGAATGGAATATCATACTTGGCCTGGCCGGCGAAAAAAAATAAGCGGTCATTTGGTGATATCCTGTATGAAAAAGATCTTTTCCTGCATCTTATATAGATTATATTCATGTGGAATATTGAAGGCAGCAGCCCCGGGTTGTTGCCTTTCTTTATGCTGCATCAGCTGTCGAAACCTTTATCGTAAGTTTGGAATATGAAGAAAAAGAAGCTGGTAGCGCTCACCGGTGCGGGCATCAGCGCCGAAAGCGGGCTAAAGACCTTCCGCGATAGCGATGGCCTCTGGGAAGGGTATAATGTATATGAAGTGGCCACGCCCGGCGGATGGAGCAAAAACCCGCAGCTGGTGCTGGATTTTTACAATGCCCGTCGGCGCAATGTAGCTGTCGCTGAGCCCAATGCGGCCCATAAGGGGCTTGCCATGCTGGACAAAGATTATGAGGTGCATATCATTACCCAGAATATAGACGACCTGCATGAGCGCGGCGGCAGCTCCAGCGTGCTGCACCTGCACGGTGAAATATTCAAGATGCGCAGCATATATAATGAGCAGGATATTTATGATATCCGCGGAGATATACAATTAGGCGACCTGGCGCCTGACGGCGGGCAACTGCGGCCGCATATAGTATGGTTCGAGGAACCGGTGCCTATGATAGAAAAAGCCGCCCGGTTGGCCGCACAAGCTGATATTTTTGTAGTAATAGGCACTTCGTTGGTGGTTTATCCTGCTGCCGGGCTTATTCACTATGTGCCGGCCCATGCTCCCAAATATATTATTGATAAAAATATACCATTCGTACAAGGTCTTTCCAATGCCATTTTCATCGAAAAAGCGGCTACCGAAGGAATAGGGGAGCTGTTGCAGCTACTGACCGGCCGGTCCCACCCTTAACAATTACGGGTTTCCTCTGGCACTGTTTTTACTGTGTATTACTTACCTAATGTTGCTAAAATGGACAGGAAAGCATTTTTCAGGACCATTCGCCCGGTTGCCCTTCCCGAAAAAGACAGCTGGAACTACGTGATATCCATCGATGAAGCAGGTAGCGATCTCAGCCCTTACAAAGGAAGGATGGAGGCGCCCCAAATAATTCATCTGCTGAAGCGTACGATGTTCGGCGCCACTGAAACAGACGTTAAATATTTCACCGGCAAAAAGCTGAAAAACATGATCAGTGAGCTGATGGAAAAAGAATATGCATTGCCTTCGCCCCCGGTCAACAATTACAATGATACTGACGATAAAAAAGACGATCCGAACTATTACGTAGACGAAGAAATACCGGCAGGACAGACCTGGATACAGGCTACTATTATCAGCGGTAAGAACAATGGACGGCGCAGGAACTCTTTCAAGGCCTGGTGGCTGGGGCTGATGCTCAACCAGGATAGAAGTCTCCGCGAAAAGATGGTGCTTTTCTGGCATAACCATTTTGCCACCGAAGCCAGCACTATCGATAATGCCCTCTTTATTTACCGGCACAATGACCTGCTGCGCCGGCATGCCCTGGGTAATTTTAAAGAAATGGTCAAAGCCGTAACCCTTGATCCGGCCATGCTTAAATACCTGAATGGAAACGTCAATACCAAAAAGGCGCCTGATGAGAACTATGGGCGCGAGCTGCAGGAGCTTTTCACCGTAGGCAAGGGACCTGGCTCACATTATACCGAGAACGATGTGAAAGCAGCAGCGCGTGTGCTAACCGGCTATAAGATCGACGCAAAGAACTTCACCTCGGTATTTGAGCCTGGTCGGCATGACGATACCGATAAGGAATTCTCTGCCTTTTACAATAATACGATTATCAAGGGCCGCAAGAAAGAAGAAGGAGCTGCCGAGCTCGACGACCTGCTGGATATGATCTTTGCGCAGGAAGAAGTGTCGAAGTTCATTTGCCGCAAGCTTTACCGCTTTTTTGTATATCATCAGATAGATGATGTTACCGAGAAGAAAATAATAGCTCCGCTGGCCGCCATTTTCCGCAAGCATAACTATGAGATAAAGCCCGTGCTCACGGCGTTGCTCAGCAGCCAGCATTTCTTCGATAGCGCCAACTATGGCAGCATGATCAAAAGCCCGGTCGATTTTGTGGTAGGGCTTTGCCGTGAGTACAGCCTCAGCTTTCCCGATGCTTCGGCCTTTGTAGAGCAGTATGGCCTATGGCTGCAGCTGCAGCAGCAGGCGTCTGGCATGCAGCAGAATATCGGCGATCCGCCTAATGTGGCCGGCTGGCAGGCTTATTACCAGGAGCCGCAGTACGACAAGATATGGATCAGCTCAGATACGCTGCCGCGCCGTAACCAGTTTACAGACCGCATGATCAATAACGGGTTTACGCGCAATAAGCAGAAAATATTGATAGACGTGGTGGCGTTCACCAGGCAGCTACCTGGTGCCGCTGATCCTGATGCACTGGTCGCTAACGTAATAAAGCTTCTATATGCTATTGACCTGCCGGCTGAAGAAAAGCAGTTTATCAAGAGCGATACCCTGCTTTCAGGGCTTACCGGCATGCAATCCGATCATTACTGGACCGATATATGGAATGCTTACCTGCAAAACCCTGACGATAAGAAGAACAGCGACCTGGTCGTTAAAAAGCTGAAAAGCCTTTACCGCTACCTGATGAACCGACCCGAATACCAACTGTGCTGATCCGAAGCTATTTAAAATGAAAGCCGATGAAACGCCGAGATTTTTTAAAGCATACCATACCTGCCGTCACGCTACCGGCCTTGCTGAACGGGTTTTCACTGAAGGCCTTTGCGCATAATCCTTTTTTCGATACGGCGGATGAAGCGGCCAATACCGACCGCGTGCTGGTGCTGATACAGATGAATGGAGGCAACGACGGGCTCAATACCGTAATACCTGTTGACAGCTATGATCGCTACCTGGCGGCCCGTACCAATATCGCTATCCCGCAGGATAAGATCCTGAAGCTGCCAGGCTTTGATAAGACCGGGCTTAACCCGGCCATGACGCATGTACAGCAGCTTTTTGGAGAAGGAAAGATCGCTATCGTGCAGGGGGTGAGCTATCCCAAGCCTAATTTCTCACATTTCAGGGCTACCGATATATGGCTTACCGGCGCCGACAGCGACCAGCTGCTGGAAACAGGCTGGGCCGGCCGCTACCTGGATGAATCCTTTCCGGGCTTCCCCGAAAAATATCCCAACCCGCAAATGAGCGACCCGCTGGCCATCCAGATCGGCGGCATTGTATCACCGGCTTTGCAAGGGCCTACCACTACCATGGGAATGGCTATCAGCAATCCTACCAATTTTTATGAGCTGCTCAACAGCAGCCAGGTTTCTTCCACTGCTTCACGTGTGGGCGATCAATTGGCTTATATACGCGAAATGTCGCTCAAGACCGACCAGTACGCCGGGGTGATCAAGAAGGCTGCGCAGAAAGTGACCATGCAATCAGACAAATACCCTGCCCCCGGCAAGAACCCGTTGGCCGATCAGCTAAAGATCGTAGCCAGGCTGATCGCCGGCGGTCTGCAAACAAAAATATATATGGTGAATATCGGCGGCTTTGATACGCATTCCAGGCAAACGGATGCTACCGATACCACCACAGGCAATCATGCCCGCCTGCTGGGCCGCCTGTCGGAAGCCATCAGCGTGTTTATGGACGATATCAATTCATTGGGAGCAGGGGATAGGGTAATGGGCATGACCTTTTCCGAGTTTGGCCGGCGTATCATGTCCAACGCCAGCGGCGGCACCGATCACGGGGCAGCGGCGCCGGTGATATTATTCGGCAACAGCGTCAAGCCCGGCATCGTGGGTGAGAATGCCGTGATCCCTGAAAAAGTAACCGTAAAGGACAATGTAGAGATGCAGTATGATTTCCGTTCGCTGTATGCCAGCATCCTGCATAACTGGTTCGCTACCGATGAGGCAGCATTAAAGACCGTGCTGTACAAAGATTTTAAGACATTGCCGGTGGTCAATGGATAAGCCGGCCGCACGTAGAATAACTTTAAGTTTTCCGTAACACCATGCCGGTTAACATTGCAGCGCAAAGAGATCCCGTCATGAAAAGATATACCGGCCTTTTTACTTTTATCATTACCCTTATTTCCTTACCCGGCATTAGCCAGGGCAGCAATGCTTTTGAGCAGGTACGCCGGTATACCCAGGCCGAAAAGGCCAGCCGGTTTGACTCCCTGCAGACCAGCTTTACCAATACCATCGGCAATGATGTGCATTATCTCTATCCCCTGTACCAGGGCATTGGCTGGGAAAGTCGCTTCCGCAGGCTGCTGGGCGAACGGGCCTTTAATGAAAATTTCAGCCAGATGCTTTCCTTTGTTGGCGATCATCGCGCAGCAGACGAATATGCGCAGAAGAACTATGAAAAGCTGACGCCTGCCGAAACCAGGAGCATACAGCAATATATCAACGGGCTACGCAATGTACAGACCATCGATGCCCAGACATATATTACAGGCAGGGCCATGTCTGCCAGCGTGGTCATGATCAACGAGGCCCATAACAGGCCGCAGCATCGGGCCTTTACTTATTCCCTGCTCGATGCGCTATACCAGGAAGGCTTTCGTTACCTGGCTATGGAGACCTTTACGCATGCTGCCGGTTATGCGCTTAACGAGCTGAACATATTTACCGGCTTTTATACCAAGGAGCCGGTAGGAGGAGAGCTGGTACGGCATGCCCTGGCATTGGGCTATACGCTGGTGCCATACGAGGATACGGCCGGCGCCCGGCATACGCCCTCTGAGCGCGACTCTATACAGGCAGCTAACATCTACCGGGTGCTGCAGCAGGATAAAGACGCGAAGATACTGGTGCATGCCGGCTACGGGCATATCTCCAAGGAGCAGGTCGGTAGCGGCTATACGCCTATGGGGCTGGCCTTTAAGAAGCTTAGCGGCATCGACCCGCTGACCATTGACCAGACCGTGCTTACCGAAGGCAGCATTTTTGAGTATGGCCGTTTATTCTACCAATACCTGCTGCAGAAACTGCCGCTGGCAGAGCCGACCGTTGTGCTGCAAAATAAGAAGCAGATCGACCTGGGCCAGGCTGGGTATGACATCATTGTTGTGCACCCGCCTGTAGTATATCGCAATAACCGCCCTACCTGGCTGTCGCTGGGCGGGGTCCGTAAAGAAACGCCAGTGGCTCCCGGTGAAAAGAAGCTCTTCCTGGTACAGGCTTATTATGCAGACGAATATCATGAAGATATTATCGGGCAGCTGGTGCCTGCCGATCAAACCTATATAGCATCCGGTAACGGGTATTATAGCCTTTATCTCGCGCCTGGCCGCTACCGGCTCGTTTTCCGCGATGTGGCTTACCATAAGCTGGCAGAAAAGGAAATAACAGTTACCCGGTGAGCTGTTGCTCTTCGCTGAAACGGATACCGTGGGTGGCCAGCTCCTGCAGTACCGGGTCGTAGATCTCCTTTACCGTAGGTATATGCAATCCTTTGAGTTGGATAGTGCCGTTAAGGATCAGCTTTGCCGCGATGCCCAGCGGTAATCCTACTGTCTTGGCCATGGCCGTGCGCAGGTGATCTTCGCCCTTTACCACCAGGCTGCTCCTTGCTTTTAGCTGCTGACCCTCTTTTTCATACCCGATCTCGTGCAGCATAACGATCATGTCCCTATCGCCGGGCTCCAGGGCCAGCTTTTTTTCTACGGCCAGCTGCAGCAGGTCGGCCGGGCTGCATTGACCTTTATTGACCATCGTGTCCGCGTCGTCCATTCCGAGGTAAAGCAGCTGCTCCAGGGCCAGGTTGGCCTCTTGCATCTGGCTGGCGATATAGCCGGCTGCTTCGGCTTTGATATTTCCGGGTGAAAGCTCTTCCAGTTCGCCCCCGGCGCCCGCTGCCATAAAGGAAGAAGGCATTTCTTCGCCCATGGTCCGTGCCTGCTCTTCGGCCTTTGTCATTCGCACCAGGCTTTCCAGCATATGCTGGGTATTGGCGAGCCTTTCGCCTACTTTTTTTTCCAGCCATTCCTGGAAATGATGACGGTCCATATGTTCCCTGAATACGTCGCGCAGGCTACGGCTATCACTTTCGTAGGCCGGTGTTTCGTCGGTCAGCTGCAGCTCGATGATATTGTTCCAGCCGCTCATAAAATCAGGATGCCGGAGAGTGGTGCGTACAAAGGTCTTTGCATTTTCCAGCCCATACAATGGCGCATAGCTGAGCGAGTCGCGGTTGGCATACCAGCTCAGCGCGCCCAGCCCTGGTATATCGGCATTGCGAACAGTGCTGAACAGTTCCTGGTAGGAAAGGGTCACTTCTTTTCCTTCTTCGCGGTAATGAGCACCTGCCTTGCCCGCCAGGACAATATTGCGCGGGTTCCAGCTGATCTTATAGTGCCAGGGATTGTTGTCGCTTTCAGGAGCAATAAGACCGCCGCAATGTGAAATAAAAGAGTGGATATGGCCGCCCTGCCGGCGGATATGGTTGATGAGCTGCATAGCGCTCATATGATCGATGCCCGGGTCGAGCCCCATTTCGCAGAGAAAGAGCAGGCCTTTTTCATTGATGCCTGCTTCGACCTTCCGGATATTTTCATCAACATAAGAGGCCGTGAGTAAATTTTTGCCGCTTTCTATGCATTCCAGCGCTACCAGGTAATGTAATGATGCCGGCAGCATCGAGATCACAATATCGGCTGCCTGGATATATTGCCTGCATTCAGCCTGGTCAGTAATATCAAAAGCTATAGCCCTTCCGTGGGGCGAGTTGCCGATCTTGTACAGCGCCAGCTCAAGGTTAGCATCCACCACTGTCAGCTGCCATCCTTCTTTGGCAGCATTGTTGAGGAAATAATCGATCAGGACAGTGGCCGACTTTCCGGCACCAAAAAGAAGGATCTGTTTCATCATCGGGTAATAATTGAGCTGAATTTTTTTCCGAATAGTCTATTTTTGCAAACTAAATTTATTTTTATGAAAAAAGCCTTTTTAATTGCTTTACTGGTAGCAGGCGCGCAGGCTGTTTCCGCCCAGATATCGGGCGGCCTGAAAGCAGGTCTCAACATTACGAATTTTACTGGTGGCGATTTTCGGGATGTTGATAAGAAAGCGCTGGTAGGTTTTCATGCCGGTGGCTTTCTCAATTTCGGGCTTGGCGCTCTTTCGCTTCAGCCTGAAGCCCTCGTATCTACTGCAGGCGCCAGGTTTAAAAATGCAGACTCCAGCTTCCGCCTTACTTATGTTACCGTGCCGGTAATGCTGAAATTCCGTGCTCCCGGTGGCTTCTACGTAGAAGCAGGTCCGCAGGTTGGCTTCAAGATAAGCGAGGATATCCCTGACCAGACCATCCGCAATTTTGCGAAGAACCTTGACCTTTCCATTGGCGCCGGCTTAGGCTACCAGACCAGCGGGGGATTTGGTATCGGCGCGCGTTATATGGCCGGTCTGTCGAAAGTGGGTGATTTTGATGCCTCTGCCAATGCCGATCCTGATTTCCGCAATAGCGTGATACAGGCCGGTATCTTCTTCAAGCTGGGCGGCAGGTAATTTTTGCTCAACAATGTATTTAGTAACGAAGGCTGTGCCGCAGGCATGGCCTTTTTATTGTTAGCTACCGGGCCACTGTCACCGAACGGATCTTATAAACCACGTCGATGCCCCTGTTGGTATCAGGCAGCTTGATGGTGCGGGAAGAATTGGCAGCGATATCGGTAAATTCCAGCTGCTGGATCTTCAGCGGCTGTTCGCTGGGCTTGAGATACTGCAGCTCTACCACTACTTTTTCCAGCGGATCGGTTGAGCGGTTATAAACGGTAAGCTGCAGGTTGCGGATACCGCCAAAGGGAACCCGTTTATACTCGTTGCTGCTGACCGTTATTTCTTTTGAATGAGCGGCAGGTGCATCATTTGCTGGTTTACGGCGGGGCTCTGTTTTTGCATCGGCTGCGGTAGTATTGTTATTGTCCTGGCTGCTGTTCCTTACCCGACGGTTGCGTTCGTTACCATTGCTCTCATAGGTCTGGTACAGCTCAGGGGTGACGCTCATCAGGTTACCTCTTTCACCTTTGGGCATCAGCGCCTTTTCAGTACGGCTGCCGGCTGGCGGCAATTGCTGGATAACAGCAGCTCCCTGGCTGGCAAAGCTGGGCGTAGCTTCGTGCCTTGCCGCTGGCGTCTTCCGCGGGGTAGTTGCCGGTGAAGCTTCGGACTGTGGTTGTACAGTAGGCTCTGTCAGTATTTCAGGGGGCGGCGTAGCAGCGGTTTCAGGACCTGTTTGCACAAGGCTGTCGCCCGTGGTGGTCACCATTACAGGAGGCACTGTATTAGGTTGAGATACGGCAAGTATGCCTGCCAGTGATTGCTTGCTGGTGACCGATTGAACGGTATAGCCTAATATGGCGCCTGTACCTACCAAGGCCAGCACGATACCGGCTATCCTGGCCTGCTTCAACCAGAATGACCGACGGGTATTGCGCTGCTTGCGGTCGAGCAGGGTCTGCACATATCGCTCCTTGATCTCGTCCAACGGCTGGGAATATTTTACTTGTAAGGCTTCCGGGTTTTCAACCACGGTAATGGTTTGCGATGGACGGGCAGCTTCTTCACCGGTCTGGGCCTGGGATTGTTCCTGTACCTTCGGTTGCCTGGCCTGCTGCGAAGCGGCAGCAGCTTTGGCTTGCCGGCCGGCCGGCAGGGTCACGAAAACAGATTTTTTGAGGATAGGTGCTTTGGTAGTAAGATCGTCTGCCGGTACCGGCTGGTATTTTTCAAGTTCCGGGTCATTGCCGGCAGCAGTAAGGGGAACAGGGGCAGGTTCCGTTACCTGCGGCTGGCTTTCTTTTTTCTTGAAAAAGCGATCATACGGCTGTTCTTCTACCACGGGTGCGTAGGGCTTAAGCTCGTCTATCTCACTGGGGTATCTCCAGGCTGCGCTCTTGCCGGGTATCCAGATAAGGTCGTAAGCCTTGAGTCCGGCAGCCAGCAGGTCCTGCAGGGAGAAGGGCCCTTTTTCTTTATTGTCCCGCAACAGAAGGTAAGTTTGCATGGTCATTTCGTTCCGTAAAACAACGAAAAATTTATGCCGCCAAGTGTAAAAGCTCTGTTATAAAGCATTTTGTTATTATCAATTGATTGTTAATTCACAAAAGTGGAAAAAAGAGGTATTACCGGAGAACAAAAAAACGCGGTTTTATCAGGTTTTCAGCCCTTTAAAAGTTAAATTTGCGGGCTTTGCCGGCAGTAGGGCAGGCAGGGAGCCAATACCCGGTCAACCAGTCCTTTACCAGCCACCAGGCATCAAATCTTTACAAGAACCTAAACAATAGAATGGAAGAGAATTTTGAACCACAGGAAACCGCTGACAGTAACCGGATCATTCCTGTCAACATCGAGGAGCAGATGAAAACGGCCTATATCGACTATTCCATGTCGGTGATCGTAGGCCGCGCCCTTCCTGATGTGCGCGATGGCCTCAAGCCCGTGCATCGCCGGGTGCTGTTCGCGATGAACGAGCTTGGTATCCACTATAACAAGCCTTACAAGAAATCGGCGCGTGTGGTAGGGGAAGTGCTTGGTAAGTATCACCCGCATGGCGACTCATCGGTATATGACGCCATGGTGCGTATGGCACAGGAATGGAGCATGCGTTATGTGCTGGTTGACGGGCAGGGTAATTTTGGCAACCAGGACGGCGATGGCCCGGCGGCCATGCGATATACGGAGGTGAGGCTGGAACGCCTGGCCGAGTATATGCTGGAAGACCTGGACAAGGACACCGTGGATTTCCAGCTCAACTTCGACGATTCGGAAAAAGAACCCGTGGTGCTGCCCACGCGCATACCCCAGCTGCTGATCAACGGATCCAGCGGTATCGCCGTAGGAATGGCCACCAATATGATGCCTCACAATCTTTCTGAAGTAGTAGATGGCTGCGTGGCCTATGTTGATAACCGCGAAATCACCGTGGAAGAGCTGATGCACCATGTAAAAGCGCCCGACTTTCCTACCGGCGGCATTATCTACGGTATGGAAGGAGTAAAAGCTGCCATGAGCTTTGGTCGGGGAAGGGTAGTGGTACGCGGCAAGCTGCATGTAGATACCAAGCCCAGCGGGCGTGAGCAGATCATCATCACCGAAGTGCCTTACCAGGTGAACCGTGATGCGCTTACCAACCGCATCGGCGAGCTGGTAAACGAGAAAGTGATAGAAGGCATTGCCCATGTGAACAATGAATCGAACAGCAAGGAAGGCACCCGCCTGGTGATCGACCTCAAGCGCGACGGCGTGGCCAACGTGATCATCAACCAGCTGTACAAGCTGACGGAGCTGCAAACTTCTTACGGCATCAATAACGTGGCCATCGTAAAAGGACGTCCGCGTACGCTGAGCCTGAAAGAAATGATCGGCGAATTCATAGAGTTCCGTCATGAGGTAGTGGTGCGCCGCACCAAATACGAGCTGCGCGAAGCCGAAAAAAGGGCCCATATCCTGCAGGGCTACCTGATAGCCCTGGACCACCTGGATGAAGTGATCAGCCTGATCCGCAGCTCCGCCACGCCTGATATAGCAAAAGATAACCTGGTCAATGCAGGCTGGGGCCTCGATGAAATACAGGCCAAAGCCATCCTGGAGCTGCGCCTGCAGCGCCTGACCGGCATGGAAAGGGAAAAGATCAAGGAAGAGCATGACGAGCTGATGAAGCTGATCGCCAGCCTCAGGGAGATACTGGCCAACGAATCGCTCCGGTTTGATATTATCAAGAAAGAGCTGCTGGAAATAAAGGAAAAATTCGGTGATGTCCGCAAGAGCGAGATCACTTATCTCGACAATGAAGTGCGCATCAAGGATCTGATAAAGGAAGAAGATGTGGTGATCACCATCTCGCACCTCGGCTATATCAAGCGCACGCCAGCCGATGAATACCGCGCCCAGCGCCGCGGCGGTCGTGGCGCCATGGGGGGCAAGACCCGTGAAGAGGACTATATCGAGCATTTGTTCGTAGCTTCCACCCATCATACCATGCTTTTCTTCACAGAAAAGGGGCGCTGCTACTGGCTGAACGTGTACGAGATACCGGAAGGCGAGAAGACCGGCAAAGGGCGTGCTATCCAGAACCTGATACAGCTGCCGCCGGGTGATAAGGTGCGCGCCATCATCGATGTGCAGGACCTGAAAGACGAAGAGTTCGTAAAATCGCATAATATCGTGCTCTGCACCAAGAAGGGCATTATCAAGAAGACCGAGCTGCAGGATTTCAGCCGCCCCCGCCAGACCGGCGTCAATGCCATTACCATTAACGAAGGGGATGAGCTGCTGGAAGCCAGGATGACCGATGGGCACTGCGAGATCATGATGGCTGTAAAGAGCGGCCGCGCTATCCGTTTTTCTGAAGCAAAGGTAAGGGCTACCGGCCGCGGCGCTATTGGCGTAGCCGGCATAGAGGTGGACGATGCCAATGACGAAGTAGTTGGTATGATTTGTGTAAATCCTGCCACCGACGCGTCTAAGACGGTATTGGTAGTAAGCGAGAAAGGATTTGGCAAGCGGACCCCTGTAGACGAATACCGCTTCACCAACCGGGGCGGTAAAGGAGTAAAGACCATCAACGTGACCGACAAGACCGGCAGCCTGGTAGGCATGCTGGCCGTGGCGGAAGCCCAGGACCTGATGATCACCTGCAAAAGCGGCGTGACCATCCGTATGAAAGTGGCCAATATCAGCGAGCTGGGAAGGGCTACGCAGGGAGTGAAGCTGATCCGGCTGGATGAGGGCGACGAGATCGCCGCTATTACCCAGCTTGACGATCAGCCCGAAGAGACCAGGATCGAAGAAAGCCCTGGCGCCGTGGAAGGGAACGGTAACGCAACCCCGCCGGCAGAAAATACATCTGGTGAAGGGGAAAGCCCAAAACCGGAGGAAGGCGTTTAATTAGTTTTTTATCTTTCATCAATCAATATTATCAATGAAAAAGTATTTTTTCTTACTAACGATGATAGTTCTTGCCGTTGCTGTAAATGCTCAGAAATACGAGGACGTCAAGAAGCTGCTCATCCTTGGCAAGCTGTCTGATGCAAAACAAGAAGTGGATAAGGGAATGAGCAACCCTAAGTTCACTGCCAAGCCCGAGGGTTACCTGCTGAAGGCTACGGTATATTCCGATCTTGCCCTGGATCCTGCGCAGGCCGCCCAGTCGGCCCAGCTGAGGGAAGAAGCTTACAATGCTTTCCAAAAGTACCGCGAACTGGACCCGAAGATGAGCTTATTGTCCGATGCTACCTATGGCAATACGCCTCTTAACCTGCACGCCAGCTTCTTCAATGCGGGTTATAAGAATTACGAGGAGAAAAAATGGCCCGAGGGGCTGACCAATTTCCAGCGGACTGTGGATCTTGCCGACCTGATGATCGAGCATAAGCTGCTGGAAGTGCCTGCCGACACCAATAGCCTGATCCTGGCTGGTGTTATGGCCGAGAACGCGCATAACGATGCCGAGGCCGCCAGGTATTATGGCCGCCTGGCAGCGCTGAAGCTCGACAAGCCGGAATTTGAGGATGTATACCGCTACCTGGTGCGTTATTATGCCGGCCAGAAAGATCACACCAGTTTTGATAAGTATAAGGCCCTGGGCAAGGAGCTGTATCCTAATAGTGAGTTCTTCGATTACGACAAGGTTGATTTTGCCATCGGTATGGTAGATGGTTTCGACAGCAAGCTGAAGGCCCTGGAGGAGCTGCTGGCTAAAGAGCCGGACAATTACAAGGCTAACATGATCCTGGGCGAGCTGATCTATGACACCATCAACTCCCGCAAGGAAGGGGCGGTACAGCCGGCAAATGCAGCTGAGCTTGAAGCCCGTATGATCGCTTCGTTCAACAAAGCAGCTACTCTTAAGCCTGAGGCGGCGGTACATACGTACCTGTACCTCGGCGATCACTACATGAACAAATCAGACCGTGAGCTGGAAGTGCTTACCAACCTGAAGAGCGAGCTGAAGGCCAAGACTAAGCCCGGCGTGAAGCCTAACCCGGCCGATGCGCAGAAAGTAGCTGACCAGCAGAAGAAGTATAATGACACTTACGATAAAGTGCGCGACAACTACGAGAAAGTAGCGAATATCTTCTCCAAGAAAGCTGAGCTGGACAGGACCGAGAAGCGCCAATACAAGATCATTGCAGGCAACCTGGCCCAGTATTATTCTTATAAGCGGGAAGGAGCCAAAGGCGCGGAGCTGGCCAAGTATGTTGCGGAAGAAAAGAAATGGAACGACCTGGATGAAAAGCTGAAATAAGCGCTGATCAATATTTTTATCCCGAAGCGATGCCGGACAGGCATCGCTTTTTTGCTATAAGGCAAGGTACCTGGTGAGGTCATGCTTGCTGCAGGCGAGGTAGGATAGCTGCATTTAAAGGCGGCAGGTGTTTGTTCCGGTGATCAGTTGTACTATTATACCTTATGGGCCGTTTTGGATAGAGGTATGGACATAAAAAAGAACCGCCGCAGGGCAGTTCTTTTATTTTGAATAGGGCTTTACCGGGAAATAAAATATCGGCTGGCCTTATTGTTTTACGACACTATTGAGATCTACGTACAGGTAGCTGCCTGATTTACCTACTTTGATAAAGCCGCCGGCATTGATAAAGGGCGTAGCGCCTTCGAGCGTAAGCGGCAGGTTGAGCTGCAGGCTGCCCGCAGCGGTATTGGTGAAGGTGTAGGTGTTGGTAGAGAGAACGGTCCGGCTGATGGTCAGGTAAGAGGCTACGCTGCCGTCAGATTTGTTGGCATAGAGCCATACTGAATCGGGCGTGGAGGAAAATCCTGTCCAGGTAAGCCGACCGGTGAGCAACCCGAGACCTTTGTTGCTGGCGGTGCTGGGAACATTGTATTTAAGGGTGAAGTCGGTAGTGGCGGTACCGGCAATGGTGCTCCTGGAGGTATTGACCACGCCTTTAACGGCATAAGTTTCTTCCGGGCCTCGGGTCTCTTCTTTTTTGCAGGCGGCAAAAAGCAGGAGACCGAGGGAGAGGGCAGCAAAAGCAGATTTTGGGGATAGCATAGATGGAATTTTGAGCTAAGATAAATGAAAAGGGGAATATGGGATGTGTGGGTTACAAAGAATTAATTTGGAGGGGAAGCCGGATATTAGTAACTTAACATAATATAAATTATAGGACAAAATGAACTTTTTGCTGCGATGGCTGGTCAAGCCGTTTGTCAGCTATAATTTATATTATGTCTGCGCTTCGTTTGGCTGGTAAAACCTGCCTGTCGGCAGACAGGCAGGAATGCAATGTGCCTTGCAGGCTTTTATTTGCATTTTCGCAGGCTGACGCTTCGTGGTGTTTGTCTATATGTTCTTTTGCCTTGATGCAAAAGAACCAAAAGATCAAGGCTGCGATGCCTTCGCTAAAAATGGATGGCATGGCGCTAAAATGCCTGAACTTGCTGCGGCTGCGCCTCCGCTTCGGACAGCAGGCATTTTTTAACGCGCCACACCACTCATTTTCTTAACGCTCATGCATCGAGGCCGGTCCCGGCTCCGGAACATGGTCGTAGAAACTGCTGAATGATCCACAGTCCATCGAAACGTTGTACCGCGAATCGGTAACCGTCAAATGCCCTCAAACCGTTGCTCTTTGGCAATGGTGATTACCAGCCTTCCTTTTTTGCAGGCAATATCGATCACATGCCCGGGCCGGAATCCGTACGCCTGCATCCATTTGCCGCTGAGCAGCACTGCCGGTAAGCGTATACACTCATTGCCCTGCCAGACATTACCTTTGTTGCAGATCGTCATCCGTCTTACTTTGGCCGGCGTAGCTTGTTTTGTTGATTTCATCGTGCTTGAATTTTTGAACAAAGCAAAGCCCGGCCGCCGCTGTATCCAACAGCGCAGGCTTGTATTATACACAGGTTATGTGCTTAAGTTTACCCGTATCATATCGGGCAAATTTGTAATTTACATGAGCCAAAAAAAGTACATTTGCTTATGACACAAACGACCTCTCCTAACCGCAAAATTCACGAAGGCCGCAACGTAAAACGCTTCCGCGAAATGCTGGGCATCAAGCAGGATGCGCTGGCTGCCGACCTGGGCGATGATTGGAACCAGCAGAAGATCTCCCTGCTGGAACAGAAAGAAACGATTGAACCTTCCCTCCTGCGTCAGATCTCCGCTGCATTGAAGATACCTGCCGAAGCGATTCAGAACTTTGATGAGGAGCAGGCAGTGAATATTATTTCAAATACTTTTAATGAAGGATCAATAGCAAACGCTACTGCTGAGAATATTCAATGCACTTTCAATCCTATTGATAAAGTGATGGAACTGTTTGAACGTCTCCTTGCCAGCGAGCGGGAAAAGGTGGAGCTGATGAAAGAGATTTTGGGGAAGATGAAATAACAGCAGTTGAACCATATATAAATAAAGCCTTATCAATTTTAATCGCTTAAGCATAAATGGATACATTGAAAATAAAATTCAAACTTCATGGACTTGAGTTTGAACTTGAAGGAAAAGAAACAACTGTCAAGACTGAGTTTGATAACTTTAAGTCATTTATTACTGCCGACCTTCTGCCGAAAATCAGTATATCAACTCCACAATCACCAACAATTCCGAATGTTGATCCAATAAAACGAATAGGTACAACTGAAGATATTGACGTAATTGAAATGAACGATTTTCCTGCAATGAAAGAAGTAGTAAAAAAAGATTTACCTAAAACTGAAACTGACTGGATCCTAATTTATGCGTTTTATGCATCTTCTTATGGGGAAAATACTTTTACGGAACAAAATATAAAGGAATATTATGAATCAACTGGAAGGAAGAATAATAGTCGAACAGCGAATTTATCGAATAATATTAAGTCTCTTTTTAAACAAGATTATATAAAAGCTCATAATGATACAGAATACAGAATTAAGGACAATGGCATTAACTATGCAAAACAAATACTTCAAGGAAATTCTGTGTCCAAAATTGTAAAAAGAAGCATTAATAAATCGAAAATTGTTTCCAAAGCAAACAAAATAGATAAGCTGGATGAGGTTAAAGGTAAGAAAGCTGCTAAAGCTACTTCTATAAGTTTTGTTGATCTAAAACTAACATCAGCAGAACAAAAGGCGCTTAATGATTTTTTCGAAGAAAAAAAACCGAAAACCCAAAATGAAAAAGTATTGGTTGCAATGAAGTGGTTTATTGATGACAAAAAAGTAGCGGAAGTGTCACTGGAGGAGTTAAATTATTTACTAAGTATTGCAGCAAAGACCCCGTCTGCATTAGCTCAAGTCTTGGTTAATATGGGAGGCGCTGGATTTCGTTGGGTGACAAAAGGGTCAGTTGGAAAATACCAGCTCAGTTCAATAGGAGAAAATTTTGTAGCCAACAAATTACCCAGAGTAAATAAATGAACGACCTAAACCCTTTTGTTTCAAAAGTAGAAAATTTTTTCACTCTTGATGCAGGTAGCCAAATTCAATATTTTGTTTACTACTTGCAAATCGAAAAACAGCAAGAAACAGTTAAGGCTAAAGATATTGGTCTTTGCTATAATACGCTGCATCTTAATCCCTACTCAAATATTCCAGCTTATCTAAATAACCGTTCAGTAAAAGGCAAAAACCAGCAATTTCTAAAGAAAAAAGATGGCTTCATTCTTTACTCAGCAACAAAGGAAAAAATAGATAAAGAAATTGCTAAGCCAGTTGAATTAAAACCAAGCAACTCCCTTTTTCCCCTAACTATTTTTAATAATACCAGAGGATATTTAATTGATTTTTCGAAAGAAGCAAGCATTTGTTATGACTTAGGGCTATTTACTTCTTGTCTATTTATGCTCAGAAAAATCACCGAAACATTAATTATTGAATTATACGAGAGTAAGAGTATTCAAGCAAAAATTAAGAATGCAAAAGGCGATTATTTACAACTTAGTGATCTAATTGCTGCTGTAACCAATGAATCAACTTGGAAACTAACTAAAATAGTAAAAGAGAATTTACCCAAAATTAAATTACTCGCAGATTCAAGTGTTCATAGCAAGTGTCAGCTTCCCCGAACTCCGGCCACAAGAATTAGAGTTACCAGTCGAATGAATT